>Ga0209201_1000002_pt1 | contig 497631 bp, 464 predicted proteins | sample AD_UKC055_MetaG_FD_184411 | JGI IMG/M metagenome (GOLD analysis project Ga0209201, IMG submission 184411) | Active sludge microbial communities of municipal wastewater-treating anaerobic digesters from USA - AD_UKC055_MetaG (SPAdes) (version 2) | ecosystem: Engineered > Bioreactor > Anaerobic... | reverse complement strand
ATGCGATTACGAAGGAAACAAAACGGCAGGTTGAAAGTTACCGAAACGGCTGGAGTGGTTTATATGAGAACCAAAACCTTCTCTTAATTTTAGACCCCTTCTGTCCAAAACCATTTGACGACGTACACAAAGGAGGGACCTACACCTCGAGCATCCCGCTGACACTGCCGACGTCGGCCAAAAAGGGTCTTTACGTCGTTGTCAGCACGATTCAATCCGACAATCTCTCGGATACCATCCAAACCGCCTTTACGGTGAAATAAATTAATGCGACACACCGGCCGGCCTCCTGTGGCCGGCCGGGACCACTTGCTTTCCCGTTACGGGCCGGTCTTTCGCCTATTCCGGAACCCGATTCTCCGCGACGTTCCTGTCCCGGCACTCGTCAAGAAGTCTCACCATACCGAGGCCCGTCAAGGTTTTCACTCTGCATCCTCCACAAAAAGGGATTTTTGAGACAAACATGCCGTCGGAGGGCGGGGTGCCGGCTGAACATCATCTGCAGTAGAGATGTTCTTCCAGGCAGAATTTATTGAGCTCGGCGGGCAGGGGAAGGGGATAATCCCCGGAATAGCAGGCAAGGCAGTAGCCTTTTGAGTTCGTCTTTGTGGCGTCGACCATTCCCTTGAGGCTCAGGTAGTGCAGGGAGTCGAGGCCGATGAAGCGGGCGATGTCTTCGACCCTTCCCTTTTCCGCGGCGATGAGTTCCCCCCTGGAGGAAAAGTCAATCCCGTAAGGGCAGGGGTAGCGGGTCGGCGGACAACTCACGGCCATGTGGACCTCCTTGACGCCGATCTGCCGGAGGTTGCGGATCCTGTTGCGGCTTGTAGTGCCTCGGATAATGGAATCCTCGACGATGAGAACCCGCTTGCCCTTCAGCAGGGGCTTTACGGGATTCAGTTTCACGCGCACGCTGAAGTCCCGGATTGCCTGCGTGGGCTGTATGAAGGTCCGGCCCACGTAGTGATTGCGGATCATCCCCATCTCGAAGGGGATGCCGCTTTCTTCGGCGTAACCCAGAGCCGCGTAATTTCCGGAGTCGGGGAAGGGCATGACGAGATCCGCGTCGGGCCGGTACTCGCGGGCAAGCCGGTGCCCGAGGCGTTTTCTGCACAGGTAGACGTTCTGACCGAAGACCTGGCTGTCAGGCCTCGCGAAGTAGATGAGTTCGAAGACACAGTGGGATGTCTTCACCTTCCGGTATGGTTTGATACTCTTGAGGCCTTTCCTGTCGATAATGACAATTTCGCCGGGATCCACGTCCCGCACATACGCCGCGCCGAGCAGGTCCAGGGCGCAGGTTTCAGAGGCGACGATCCAGGCGTCCTTGAGGCGCCCCAGGCACAAGGGGCGGAACCCCCGGGGGTCGCGCGCGGCGACGACTTTGTCCTTCGTGAGAAGGACGATACTGTACGCGCCCTTTACTCGGCCGAGCGCCTTGACCAGGGCTTTTTCAAAACCTTCCCGGAGGTGGTGGGCCAGCAGGTGAACGATAACCTCGCTGTCCATGGTGGACTGGAAGATGGAGCCTTTTTCCTCCAGCTGGGCGCGAAGGGCGTGAGCGTTGATCAGGTTGCCGTTGTGACCCAGGGCGTAGTGTTCGCCGGCGTGGTGGACGAGGAAGGGCTGAGCGTTCGACAGGATCGAGGAGCCGGTGGTGGAGTAACGGACGTGACCGATGGCCATGTAGCCCCTGAGGCGCGAGAGGCGCTCTTCGGAGAAGACCTCCGAGGCAAGCCCCATCCCCTTGTACTCATAGACCCGGCTTCCGTCGGCGGTGGTGATACCCGCGCTCTCCTGTCCGCGGTGCTGGAGGGCGAAGAGGCCGAAGAAGGCGAGCCTCGCGGCCTGCTCGTGGCCGTAAACGGCGACAACCCCGCACGCCTCACGGGGCCCATCCCTATCGGGTAGTGGCGAGTGGTGAGTGGTGAGTGGTGAGTTAGATAAATAATTTTTTGTTTTCATGTAATTATACCGAAAACCTGAAGTTGTTTCTCTTGCTATCATTAATATAACCATCCCTATCACAGTTGACAACCTAGACCTATGTCTCGTTGCCGCAGGCCTGATCTAGAAACCCGGTACCCTTTGCCCTCAACCCTTTACCCGATCCTTCAGCCCTGTCTCACCACTCGCCACTGATCACTCTTCACTGTCTCTTATAGTATTCCTGCAGCGGGCGGACACCCCATGGCGCGTTCTGCAGGGCCGTGATGGCCTCCGTCACCGCCCGTGCCCCGGCGATCGTCGTCGTGTAGGGGATGTTGTAGGTCAGGGCGCCCCGGCGGATGTGGTAGCCGTCAAGGGATGAACGCCTGCCAACGCCAGTGTTGATGACGATCTGGATGTCGCCGTTTTTGATGTAGTCGACCACATGGGGCCGCCCCTCGCTCACCTTTTTGATCGGCTGGCAATCCACGCCGTTTTTCCGGAGATGAGCGGCCGTCCTACCTGTTGCGAGGATGCGGAAACCCATGTCACGCAGGGTCTTCGCGATAGGGAGCATCCGCTCCTTGTGCTGGTCGTGAACACTGATGAATACATTGCCCTTCAGGGGAAGGTCAAAACCCGCAGCCATCTGGGACTTGGCGAAAGCGATGCCGAAGGAGGCATCGATGCCCATGACCTCGCCGGTGGACTTCATCTCCGGCCCGAGGATGAGGTCCGCGTTGGGGAAGCGGTTGAAGGGGAATACGGACTCCTTCACGGAGATGTGGCCCGGCCGGACGGGCTTCGTAAAACCGAGCTCCTCGAGCGTCTTGCCGATCATCACCTTGGTGGCTATCTTCGCGAGGGGAACGCCGATGGCCTTGCTCACGAAGGGGACTGTCCGGGAGGCCCGGGGGTTGACCTCGAGCACATAGAGCGTCCCGTTCTTGATGGCATACTGGATGTTCATGAGCCCGATGACGCCGATCTCCCGCGAAAGCTGTTCGGTGGTCTCCTCGATCTGCTTGAGCATCTCATTTGAAAGAGAAAGAGGGGGCAGGATACAGGCGCTGTCGCCGGAGTGGATACCGGCTTCCTCAATGTGTTCCATGATCCCGCCTATCACCGTGATTTTCCCGTCACTGACGGCGTCCACATCGAGCTCAACGGCGTCCTCCAGGAACTTGTCAATGAGGACGGGGTGATCCGGTGTCACGGCGAGCGCCTTCTCCATGAAGGCGACGAGCGTCTTCGGTTCGTATACGATCTCCATGGCGCGCCCGCCCAGGACGTAGGAAGGTCTCACGAGCACGGGGTAGCCGATCCGTTCGGCGGCATCGAGAGCCTGATCCGCATTTGTCACCGTGTCGTTGTCCGCCTGGTTCAGGTTCAGCTTCCGGAGGATTTCCGTGAAGCGCTCGCGGTCCTCGGCCCGGTCGATGGCGTCGGGGGAGGTGCCGATGATGGGCGCGCCCGCGGCGGCAAGATCCCGGGCGAGGTTGAGCGGCGTCTGGCCGCCGAACTGGACGATGACACCCTGGGGATCCTCCGTCCGGATGATGTGCAGGACGTCCTCGAGGGTGAGCGGCTCGAAATAGAGCTTGTCCGACGTGTCGTAGTCGGTTGACACCGTCTCGGGGTTGGAGTTCACCATGATGCTTTCATAGCCTTCCTCCCGCAGGGCGAAGGAGGCGTGAACGCAGCAGTAGTCGAACTCAATCCCCTGGCCGATGCGGTTGGGGCCGCCGCCGAGGATGATGACCTTCCTCCCCGGCGATCGCCTCGCCTCGTCTTCCGTCTCGTAGGTGGAGTAGTAGTAGGGGGTGTAGGCCTCGAACTCCGCCGCGCAGGTGTCCACGAGTTTGTAGACCGGTTTGACATCACTTCGCAGACGAAGCGCCCGGATGTCTCCCTCCGTCGTGTTCCAGAGCCTCGCCAGGTAGCGGTCTGAAAAGCCCAGGGCCTTGGCTTCCCGCAGGGCGTCACCGGAGGGGGTCAGGATACGAAGGACATTTTCCGACTCGACGATCTCCTTGATGTGGTACAAGAACCAGGGATCGATGGCCGTCAGACGATGGATTTCGTCGATGGTCATGCCGCACTGGAAGGCCGTGGCCACGTAGAAGAGCCGAAGCGAATTCGGTGTTGTCAGCTTCGGGATCAGAAACTCCGCGGGGTTTCCGATGTCCACAGGCAGCGTCTGGAGAAGGCCGAAGCGGCCGATCTCAAGCGAGCGCACCGCTTTCTGGAGGGCCTCTTTGAAAGTCCGGCCGATGGCCATGGTCTCGCCCACGGACTTCATGGACGTCGTCAGAAAATCTTCCGTCTCGGGGAACTTCTCGAAGGTCCAGCGCGGGATCTTCACGACGCAGTAATCGATGGTGGGCTCGAAGGAGGCCATGGTCTCGCGGGTGATGTCGTTGGGGATCTCGTCGAGGGTATAGCCCACGGCGAGCTTCGCCGCGATCTTCGCGATGGGGAAACCCGTCGCCTTGGAAGCCAGGGCCGATGAACGCGACACCCGAGGGTTCATCTCGATGACCACCATCTCCCCCGTCCCCGGGTGGATCGCAAACTGCACGTTGGATCCGCCGGTCTCGACGCCGATCTCCTTCATAATGGCGATGGCGGCGTCGCGCATGCGCTGGTATTCCATGTCCGTGAGCGTCTGGGCCGGGGCCACCGTGATGGATTCGCCCGTGTGGACGCCCATGGGGTCCACGTTTTCGATGGAGCAGATGATGACGACGTTGTCGGCTCGATCGCGCATCACCTCGAGCTCGAATTCCTTCCACCCCAGAACAGACTCCTCGAGCATGATTTCATTGATCATGCTGGCGTCGAGGCCGGCCTTTGAGAGGTCAACGAGATCCTCTCGGTTGTATGCCACTCCGCCGCCCGTTCCGCCGAGCGTGAAGGAGGGCCGGACAATGACGGGGAACCCGATGAAGTCAGCCGCCTTCATCGCCTCATCCACGGTTCTGGCGAAACCGCTCCGCGGGACCCTCAGGCCGATTCGCTCCATGGCGTTGCGAAATTTTTCCCGGTCCTCGGCCTTATGAATGACCTCGAGGGACGCCCCGATGAGTTCTACGCCGTATTTTTGGAGCACACCCCGCTCAGCCACGGCCACGGCCGTGTTGAGGCCTGTCTGTCCGCCGAGGGTGGGCAGAATGGCGTCGGGTCTTTCTCTTTCGATGATTTTCTCCACGGCCTCGGGCGTGATGGGCTCCAGGTAAGTACGATCGGCCGTTTCGGGATCCGTCATGATCGTGGCCGGGTTCGAGTTGACGAGGACGACCTCGTAACCCTCCTCCTTCAGGGCCTTGCAGGCCTGAGTACCGGAGTAGTCGAACTCGCAGGCCTGGCTGATGATGATGGGGCCCGATCCGATGATGAGGATTTTCTTGAGGTCCGTGCGCTTAGGCATGGGCTTTACGACCTCTCGCCTTCGATTTCCCTTTTGCCCCGGCCATCAGCTCTATGAATTCCTTGAAGAGGTAAGCCGCGTCGTGGGGCCCCGGCGCCGCCTCGGGATGGTACTGCACGCTGAAGGCCTGGAGATCCGGGAGATAGAGCCCCTCGAGCGTCGAATCGTTCAAGTTCAGGTGCGTCTTTTCCAGGTTGCCGGTGAGCGTCTCCGGCACCACGACGAAGCCGTGGTTCTGCGAGGTGATCTCCACGTGCCCGCTTCTCAGGTTCTTGGCCGGTTGGTTCACGCCGTGATGGCCGAACTTGATCTTCGCGGTCCGGCCGCCCATGGCCTGACCGAGGATCTGGTGGCCGAGGCAGATACCGAAGATAGGGATTTTACCTACGAGTTCCCGGGCCGTTTCGATGATGTAGGTCAGGGGCGCCGGATCGCCGGGACCGTTCGTGAGCAAAAGCCCGTCGGGGCGATAGGCGTTGATGTCCGCCGCCTTCGTGGCCGCCGGTACGACAACGATTTCGCAGCCCTCCTTTTCAAGGCTCCGCAGGATGTTGTATTTCACGCCGCAGTCGAGGACAACGACGCGGAACCGTCCTTTCTGTTTTCGTTGCCTGAGTTTTTTGATGGGGGCGGGGGTGCCGTTCTTCCAGAGATAGGGCTCCCGGCATGCGACGGAGCCGATGAGATCCCGGCCCACAAGCCCCGGGTAAGACCGGACGCGGTCCAGGAGCCTTCCTGTGTCCCTGGTCTCCGTCGACAGGATCCCCCGCATGGAGCCTTCGGTGCGAAGCTTTCGGGTGATGGCACGGGTGTCCACACCCTCAAGCCCGATCTTGCCGAACTTTTCCAGGAACGCCTGCAGGGTCATTCGGCTTCGCCAGTTGCTCGGGAAGGGCTGGTACTCCTTGACGATGAAACCTTCCAGATGAATACCGGCGGATTCCATGTCCTCCGGGTTGATGCCGTAGTTGCCGATGAGGGGGTAGGTCATCGTCACGATCTGCTCTTTGTAGGAGGGGTCGGTGAGGATCTCCTGGTAGCCCGTCATGCCGGTGTTGAAGACGACCTCGCCCACGGTTTCGCCCTCTCCGGCGAAGGCGAAGCCCCGGAAGACGCTGCCGTCTTCCAGGACGAGAACGGCAGGCGGTTTTGTTTTGAGCAGACTCAAGTCCGGTTCCTCTTCTATGGATGGGCGGCAAGTAGGCGGCGGGCGTCCGGCAGAGGGGGACGAACCCCCCGTGCAGGACGCTTCATCTGGAGAACGGTTCCCGTTACAACATGGGCAGATAGCGTTTCAGTTCGAAGTCCGTGACGTAAATTCGATACAGATCCCACTCCTTCACCTTGTTCTCGATGAATTTACTGAAGATGTGGTCGCCCAATGCCTCTTTGACCATCAAGCTCTTCTGGACCTCCTGGAGGGCTTCGAAGAGGTTTCCCGGAAGGGAGGCAATCCCCGCCTTGGCACGGGCCTTCTCGTCCATCTCGAAAACGTCATGCTCAACCGGCTCGGGCAGGGGATACTTGCCCGCGATGCCTTTCAGTCCAGCGGCCAGCATGACGGTGAAGGCCAGGTAGGGGTTGCACGCCGGGTCGGGTGAGCGGTATTCGATTCTTGTGGCATTTTCCTTGCCGGGTTTGTACATGGGAACCCGGACCATCGTGGATCGGTTGCGGCGGGCCCAGGCGACGTAGACGGGCGCCTCGTAGCCCGGCACCAGTCGCTTGTAGGAGTTTACCCATTGGTTGGTGACGGCCGTCAGCTCGCGGGCGTGTCGCATGATCCCGGCGATGTAATGCTTGGCGATACCGGACAGATGATACTTGTCCTTGCCATCGAAGAAGGCGTTTTTATCACCCTTGAAGAGCGACTGGTGAACGTGCATGCCGCTTCCGTTCTGACCGAAGATGGGCTTGGGCATGAAGGTGGCGTAAACCCCGTTCTGGCGGGCGATCTCTTTGACGGCCACGCGGTAGGTCATAACTGTGTCGGCCATTTTCAGGGCGTCCAGGTAACGCAAATCGATCTCGTGCTGGCTCGGCGCCACCTCGTGATGGCTGTACTCGACGCGAATCCCCATCTGCTGGAGGGCGAAGATGGTCTGGCGCCGCAGATCCGTTCCCCGGTCGATGGGGAGACCGTCGAAGTAACCACCCGAATCGAGGATCTCGGGTGTGCGCTCGTTGGCGAAATAGAAATACTCGAGTTCGGGGCCTACGTAGAAGGTGTACCCATCCCTGGCAGCCTTGTCGAGCATGCGCTTCAGGACATACCGGGAATCGCCCTCGTACGGGGTGCCGTCGGGGTTGAGAATGTCGCAGAACATTCTTGCCACGGGCCGATCGCTGGGGCGCCAGGGGATCAACTGAAAGGTCGTCGGGTCCGGTTTGGCTATCATGTCGCTTTCCTCGATGCGGGCGAACCCCTCGATCGACGATCCGTCGAAACCCATCCCTTCGATAAGACCCTCTTCGAGCTCCGATGGCGTCACGCTGAAGGTCTTGAGCTTTCCCAGGACATCTGTGAACCAGAATTGGATGAAGCTGACATTCTTCTCTTTCACGATTTTAAGAACATCTTTGGCTGTCTTGCACTGATACATTACTGCCTCCTTCTTCTTTTATTTTGGCTGGTTCCAGACCTGATGGGAATTCCAGGACGGGCTGGATTTCACCAGCTTGAGTAACATATTTGTAACTTCCTGACAATCGCTTCCTGCCTTTCATCCACCCCTTCGTGGTCCCTGCGAAGCCTTCTTGGGGTGTGAGGCACATCACTCGACGGAAGCGTCCGCTCTCGCATTAGGTACCCCGTTGCCATTCACGATATCTTCCAGGGGCTTGTTCTCTATAAGTTGCCATATCCCGCAGGGGCAGCCTCCCGCGCAGAAGCCGCAGCCGATGCAGAGATCAGGGTCAACGGCGTATTCGTAGGCATCCCCCGGAAGAGGCCTTCTCGATATGGCACTCTGCGGGCAGAGGGTCACACAGAGGCCGCAGTCGCGGCAGGCGCCGCAGGAAGCGCACTGATCGGCGCACTCCTTCGTGTCCTCGAACCCCTTGACGCGGGGGTCGTAGTATTCAAGCTTCACACGCTCGAATTTGATGGGCGGAAGCTGGTCGAGGATTTCTTCTTTTCCCTTGATCCGGGCATCGATGATCTCGGCGGCCTTCCTGCCCGCGCCAATGGCCTCGGTGAGAATCCCGAGTTTCACGGCATCACCGATGGCGAATACTGCCGGGTCGCTCGTCTGGTAGCGTTCATCGACGGCGATGAAGCCCCGGTCCGTCCGGATGTTTTCCGGCAGGAAGGAGAGATCGGGGAGGTCGCCGACAGCGACAATGACCGTGTCGGCCGGCAGCGTCTCACCGTCTTTGAGCTCCACGCCTTTTTCACGAATGGCCTTCGTGAAACGGGGCCAGACGAACTTCGCCCCGGCAGCCTCGGCCGCGGCGCGTTCCTTGCCATACGATGCGGGTTCCTGGACGTCGATGAGGGTGATGTCCTTCGCGCCGAGTCTTGCCGCCTCCGCCGCGGCATCGCAGCCGACATTGCCCGCACCGATGACAACGACCTTGTGTCCGACGGTCACGGCGTCGCGCTTGCTCGCTTTCAGAAACTCGAGTGCAGAGACGGCTCCTTCCACGCCCGGGATGGGGAGCATCCGGGGACGGCCGGCGCCGGTGGCGATGGCGACAAAGTCATGCTCCGCGCGGATCCGGATGTAGTCCTCTTTGGTGAGGTCACGCCCGAGACGGACATGGGGGATGAGGCCTTCGATGCGCTTGAGTTCGTGCTCGACGATCTCATCGGGGATCCTCTCTCTCGGGATCATGCTGGAGATCTTTCCGCCCAGTGTTTCTCCCTTTTCAAAAATCACAGGCTCATGGCCTTTGAGGTAAAGCTGCCAGGCCATGGAAAGCCCGGCGGGGCCGCCGCCCAGCACGGCGATCTTTTTCCCCGACGCGGCGGCCGGCGCGGGGGGCCTGGCCTTGAGGCTCGCTTTTCCCAGAACGGTGATGTCCAGGGGTTTCATACTTTCGATCTGACGGGTGCAGTTCTGCATGCAGATATTCGGGCAGAGATACCCGCAGACGGTGGCTGGGAAAGGCGTGTAAGCGAGCGCCATGTCCACCGCTTCGTCAACGAGACCCTTGCGGATGAGCTCCCAGCGGCGCTGCACCGGGATCCCCGTCGGGCAGTTCGCCTGGCAGGGGGGGAGGTACTTGTGGTTTTCCCAGGCAGGGATATAACGCCGCAGAACCCCCGTGGTGATAACGGGAAGGGGGCTCCGGTCGATCGTGGTGAGGTCCCCGATGAGACCTCCCGCACCGAGCTCCTTGTCCCACACGTCGGTCCGGAAGGCATGCATGTCGAGGAGGTCTTTGCCCTTCTTCTCCTGGGGTTTCAGGGACACGAGGAGCTGCCACTCCCCGCGCTGGGCCGTGAGTTCGCGGAAGAGCTCGGGACAGCCGATGGCGGATAGAAACTCCCGCATGTTTGTGGTGAGCCATTTCCAGTCCGTGTCGGATAGGGTGGTGAGCCTCGCGTCCTCTTCGCTGTAACCCCGGTGGGGCCCCCGGAAGAAGATCTTTCCGCCGACCATCCCGATACAGGGGCGATGACCGAGGATGTTGTCGGAATGATGGGCGCTGTGTCCGCAGATCACGGCGATGCCGCCGGCCATGAATTCGGCGAAGGAATCCCCCGCACCTCCCAGCACCCAAAGCTCGGGCGGCGAGAAGCGGGGATTGTGCTTCGTCATGGTCATGCCGCGCGCGCCGATATCGCCGGCCACGTAAATCTTCCCCTGGGCCATGGCATTGCCTACGCCGTTTGTTGCCTGGCCGTGAACCACGATGCGGGCGCCGCCATTGAGCCAGCCCACGTCGTCCGAGGCGGGACCCATCACCTCGATGAAAGTGTTCGGGAATCCCATGGATCCGAGCCGCTGACCCGGCGATCCGGTGATTCGCACCGTCACCAGTCCGTCATCGGCTCTCCACAGACGGCCGCCGATCCCGTGCTGGCCGAAGGCCTGAACCTCGATCAGCCGGTGGCCTTCAGCGACAACTTCCTGAATGCGTTCTTCCAGGACACGGGAGTCGACACGGTGGCCGCTCTCAATGCCCTGGATGACCACATGGGGTTGGTGGGGGGCTGCTTTCTTTTTGGCAGTCGCTTTTCTCGTCGCCACGACGTTTACCTTCTCATACAACGTATTTGATCTGCAGTCTCTCCGCCGCGTTTTTGTCCGCGATGCCCAGGGCGTCTGACATCCCGATGGGAAGCGATGTCGAGCGCCCCAGCGGGGCTACGATCTTCTTCAGTTCGATGTCAAAGCTGAGGAACACGTCCACGACGCGCTGGGCCACGTGTTCGGGATCGAGTCGCCGGTACAGGCGGGGATCCTGGGAGGTGATCCCCTTCGGGCAGAGGCCGATGTTGCATATATTGCAGCGGTCCGTCTCGGAACCCAGGCACCCGGCTGCCGCCTGCATGATGTACTTGCCGATCTGCACGCCGCTCGCGCCCAGCATGATGAGCGCCGCCGCGTTCGCCGCCAGGTTCCCGGTCTTTCCAATACCGCCTCCCGCAAAGAGGGGGATCTCGTTCTGCATGCCGATCTTCACGAGGTTCAGGTAGGCGTCGCGAATGCTGCTTGCGATGGGATGGCCCATGTGGTCCATAGAAACCGCGTAGGCAGCTCCCGTGCCGCCGTCTTCGCCGTCGATAGCAAGCCCGCCGGCATAGGGGTTTCTCGCCAGGTTGTTGAGCACCGCCAACGCCGTGCTGGTCCCCGAGATCTTCGGGTAGACGGGGACCCGAAATCCCCAGGCCATATACATGGACTGGATCATCTTGGCCACAGACTCCTCGATGGAATACTTCGTCTGATGCGTCGGCGGGCTGGGAAGGCTCACGCCGGGCGGCACGCCACGGACAGCGGCGATGAGGCTGTTCACCTTGTACCACATGAGAAGCCCTCCATCGCCGGGCTTCGCGCCCTGGCCGTACTTGATCTCCACGGCACAGGGATCCTCCTTCATCTCGGGGAGGGCGTGGATGATCTCGTCCCAGCCGAAGTAACCGCTGGCAATCTGGAGAATGACATATTTCAGGAACCGGGAACGGAGAAGTCTCGGCGGACACCCCCCCTCTCCGGTGCACATCCGAACGGGCATACCCGCCTGTTCGTTCAGGTAGGCCACGCCCATCTGCAGCCCCTCCCACATGGTGGGGGAAAGGGCGCCGAAGGACATGCTCCCGATGATCAGGGGGTAGATCTCGCGAACGGGCGGGATCCAGCCCTGCTCCCGGCTGAACTTCAGGGCGTCCTCGGGGGGCAGGATCCGGCCCAGGAGCGTCCTCATCTCGAATTCGTGCCGTCCCGCGTCGAGGGCGGGGTCCGTCAGCATCGAGATGCGGACGAATTTGATCTGGTCGAGGAGGCTCCCCGGGACGTTGCGTCTCCCCCCGCGCCTGCGGGGGACGCCGCCCGTGTTGACGTGGAAGCGCTGCTTGTCGATTTCTTCGTTTAAAACGGGGATAATCGCGTCATTGGGACATACAAGATTGCACATGGCGCATCCCACGCAGGCATAGGCCGGATCGGTCCTCTGATCGATCCCGTGATAGACGGAAAAAACGTTGCTCGGCGTTTCGGTCAGTCCCATGGGGACGTTGAGGGCGCGCTTTCGGTGGACACCGGGCTCGATGGCCTGCACAGGGCACACGGCCGTGCATCGCCCGCAGAGCGTGCACTTTTCCTTGCTCCAGAGGATCCGCCAGTGGAGGTCCTTGGTGCTCAATGTGGATGGGTGAAGGTTTCCCATTGATTCCATATTTTAATCTCCCCGCGTCTGCTGTCCACGAACGCGAGGTCATATCTCATGGGCTGAAAGTCCTTGTCCCGGTCCCGGTCGGGAATGGCGGCATCGAGGCCGCAGAGTTCGGAGGAGCAGCAGTAGATGCCGGGCTTTCCGCCAATGATCCCGGGGCGGAGTTTCTTGCTGTCCTGGACCAGGAACATGCTCTGGTCCGGTGTAAAGCCGATTACACAGTTGGGTCCGTCGATGATGAGGGGTCGGCAGGTATGCTTCAGAAGTCTCAGTCGCGCCCCGTCAGGGTGTCTTGACAGTTCCTCGTCCTTGAGAGGGGTGATGATGTGTTTGTAGGCCTCGAGCCCCATCCCGAGCGTGTAGTGAGTGTAGTGGAGGATGTGCGTAAACACTTTGGAGTCCGACTGGTACCCCACGTAACCCGGGAAATTCCTGGACATGAGGAATTCGCGGATGGGGACAAAAGCCGTGTTCTCGCCGTTTGTCATGGTGGCCACACCCTGGACAAAGAAAGGGTGGCAGGCATAGAGGGTAATGGAGTAGTTGGTGTTCTGCCGGCCCTGGGCGAGCATGCTGCGGGCGTAAATGTTCTTGTCGGCCAAATCCAGATAGTCGGCGATCGCCAGGGGGTCACCGACTTCCTTGAGCATGATCACATCGGGCCAGAAGCTGTAGACCATCATGGACCCGTCCTCGATCCCCAACTGCCGGAGCTGCACGCGGGTCAACATGAGGCGGAGGCGTATCTCAGCCTTCGGCAGATATTTCCAGTCATCGGGGTAATCGTAGCAACTGATCAGGTAAACGTCCCTTTTCGGTGTTCCCGCCGGGACCGGCTTGGAGGGCCGGATCGCACGCTCGAATTTGGGCCTGTACCCCCGCGCCAGCATGTAGTCGTCGAGCTTTTTCATCCCTGCGTTGCTGAATATGCCCGAGAGGATGGGGAACTCCTTGTAGGGCTCGAACTCCCCGCCCAGATCGGTGAGGTACAGGCCTACACCGGATTCGTCATGCCCTTCCTTCATCATGTCAAGGGAATGCAGAAGTATCATCGGGGAGATGGGGTTTTCACTTGTTATCGATATGAGACGGCACATAATCAGTTATCCTCTGATACGATGAAATTCTTTTAACCATCTATTTTCCAATTAGCATGCCATTAAGAGCCCGTCTTAGACGCAGTTTTAAATTGTATAATTAATTGATATTACTATAATTATTATTAAAAAAACGGGTTCTCTATTTAGGCTGTTTTTACAGGGCCGATTCATTTGGAACAAAATTGTTATTTTAACCTCTCCCGATATGACAAAATTGTAGTCTTCAAAGAGAGCCTTTTCAGGTCTTTTACACCGGTAACGAAGCCAGGCGGTTGCCTGCATACACGGGGAAGAGTGGGCTTATGTACCCCATGAGCCGTTCATGCGGAATCGCCTCGGGTCGATGCCATATTTGTGGACCTTGTAATGGATAACTCGCTTCGTAATGCCCAGTAATTTCGCAGCCTGGCTTTGATTTCCGCTCGTGTTCACAAGGGCGTCGATAATAAGTGCGCGCTCGTAATCATCGATCAGGTCGGGCAGAGACTTCGGTTCCTTGTCGAACGGATTAGACTTCATCATATCTACCTCCGTAATGATCGATCATCGAGATTTTCCTAAAATAACGTAAAAGCAGATGGATGATTGAAGTCCAATTAATGTGCCACGCCTTCTCAAGAGGGCGAAGAGGGGACGAAGATTTAATTTAATATATTGTTATTATTGTGTAAAATGAATATAAATGCTCTAAAAAAACGGTTCCAGTTTAAGATACAGGTATGTAAAGGACAGGTAAAGAGATACAAAAATGTTCTTTATTTAAGAATGAATAGATTCTGTGAATGTGTGACTTTGATGTCGAACCTAACACCCGGATTGGCTGGCTTCCTTCCGTCAGGCGGTTGATGCTCGAAAATTATTTCCTGCGTGCGCAAGTCGAGAAATGTGAATTGATTCTGTTATCTAGTATGTTGCTTTTGGTGTTCAAATCGACACAAAACAAAGACGAGATGGATTTAAATAGAGCGAGGGGAGCATGGCCAGATACGAGATTGGTATCCGGGCCTGTCGGGGCTTTTTTGTTTTGGTATGTGAATTTGTAGAAATGTCATCTCTAATCGCGAGTAGAAATTATGGAAAATCCTAAAGAGACAGGAACTGATCCGCTGTGCTACCCCGGACGGAATTTCCACGGGTCAATACCCAGTTTGTGAATCTTGTACTGAATAATCCGTTTGGTCGTCCCGAGAAGCCTGGCCGCTTGGCTTTGATTCCCGCGTGTTTCTTTCAGGGCGTCGATGATCATGGAACGCTCCTGGGCTCCGATGACGGCATTGAGCCTACCCGCCTCCTTTTCGTTGTCTCCCTGGCTCGTCGTCTGCAGGGAAGGGGGAAGGTGAATCATCTCTATCGAATCGTCCTTCGCCAGCAGTATGGCTCTTTCGATGCAGTTTTCCAGCTCCCGGACATTCCCCGGCCAGGGGTGGGACAGGAAGGCCTCAATGACGGCACTGGAGATCCGCCTGACGGGTTTCTTCAACCGCCGGGCGTATTTTAGAACAAAATGGTCGGCCAGTAAAATGATGTCATTCCCCCGCTCTCTCAGGGGCGGCAGGTAGATCGGGAAAACACTGACGCGGTAGTAGAGGTCCGTCCTGAACTGACCGGCCGTCACGCAGTCTTCCAGACGGCGGTTGGTGGCAGCGATGATGCGGGCGTTGGTCGTGACGAACCGGGAAGAACCGAGGGGCTGAAACTGTTTTTCCTGGAGAACCCGCAGGAGCTTAGCCTGCGCCGCGGCTGAAAGTTCCGACACCTCATCGAGGAATATCGATCCGTTCATGGCCTCTTCGAACCGGCCACGTCGCTGGCGCAGGGCCCCGGTGAAGGCACCCTTTTCATGACCGAAGAGCTCGCTCTCGATGAGGGTGTCGGGGATGGCCGCGCAGTTGACTTTGATGAGGGGCCCTTTACTGCGGCCGCTGTTTGCGTGGACGGCCTGGGCGACCAGTTCCTTGCCGGTACCCGTTTCACCGAGGATGAGGACGGTCGTCGTGGAATCGGCCACGTGGCGGATGAGTCCGAAGACGTCCTCCATCCCCTTGGAGTGACCAATGATGTCGGCGGAGGGGGACTTGCCCTCGTTGACTATTCGGCGCAGCCGCCGGTTCTCCTCTTCCAGGGCAAGGATGTGGACAGCCTTGGCGATGAGCTCAGCCACGGACGAAAGCATGGCAAGCTCCCGGTCAAGGTTTTCGACGTCTCTGGCGACCTTGTCGGCTGACAGGATGCCGACGACCCGGGCATCGTAGACAATGGGGACACAAAGGAAGGCAAGCTCGTCCCGGTTCACGTTTCGCCGGGCACCGGTACGGTCGAGAAAGAGGGCCTCTCGACCCAGACTTGGGATGGCCATGGGTCGGCCCGTCTGGGCCACCCTCCCGGTGATCCCCTCACCGGACTGGTAAGTAACCTCCACCCCCTCTAGGTTGATGCCGTGCGCCACCTCCAGCCAGGCCTCACCGGTGTCACGGTCGAGGAGCGAGATCATCCCCCGCTGCATGCCGAGTCGGGCGCTCATCTCGCTGAAGACATGTTCGAGCTGATCCCTTAGATCCCAGGGCTGGGCCAGGATCTTGGCGATGGCGTGAAGGGCCGCAAGTTCTTCGTAGGTGTGATCACTCATTTAGTACAAAAATGTAACCTTTTTTGTTCGACTTGTCAATTAATACATTTTTATCACAAAAATCTGTAGGCCAAAGAGATTTATTCTGATATGATAAAAAATATCATTATATTACGAAGAGGTCATCCATGAAATCCTTATCCCGCGTGAGCACCGGCATCCGGGGGCTCGACGAGACCCTCAATTCTCTGCAGGCAGGGGACAATGTCGTCCTCCAGGTGGATCACATCGAAGACTACAAGCAATTCATCAACCCTTTTGTGCAGAAAGCCCTGGAAAACAACGAGAGGGTCATCTACATGCGTTTTGCCCGCCACGCGCCCCTTCTTGATGCGACGCGGAAGGTCGCCGTATACAAACTCAACCCCGAGTCAGGCTTCGAATCTTTTTCCACCCAGGCGCACAATATCATCCGCCAGGAGGGGAGGGACGTTTGCTATGTCTTCGATTCGCTCTCCGATTTGCTCCTGTCCTGGGCCACGGACCTCATGATCGGCAATTTCTTCGTCATCACCTGCCCCTACCTCTTTGAACTCAAGACGGTGGCCTATTTCGCCATTCTCCGGGGACGTCACTCCTTCAAGACCGTCGCACGGATCCGGGAAACGACCCAGGTCCTCCTCGACGTCTACAGCCTGCAGGGCAAGACCATCGTTCACCCGCTGAAGGTCTGGCAGCGATATTCACCGACCATGTTCCTGCCTCACATCATGGAGGGGGAGAAGTTCATCCCCATCATGAACAGCGTGGATGCCGCACAGCTCTTCTCTCTCCTGGCCGACAGGAGCTCCGTGGACCCGGAGCGGCACCTCGATTACTGGGACCGGATCTTTCTCCGGGCGCGGGAGCTCATGGGCCATGATTCGGCCGCCGAGGAAAAAAAGGACCTGGTCGGACAGCTCTCCCGGGTCCTCATCGGCAGGGAAAAGCGTATGCTGGCTCTCGTCAAGGAATACTTCACGCTGGAGGATCTCATCGAAATCAAGGACAGGCTCATCGGAACGGGGTTCATCGGCGGCAAATCGGTGGGCATGCTCCTGGCGAGAAACATCCTGCGATGCGATACCTCCTTCGACTGGCCGCAGCGCCTGGAACTTCACGATTCCTATTTCATCGGGTCCGATGTCTTTTACTCCTACCTCGTTCAGAACGGTTGGTGGAAAAACCTCATGGCCCATAAAACCCGAGAGGGGTACTTCGAAAACGCTCGGGAGTTGAAGGCCAAGATGCTCACCGGCATGTTTCCCCAGGAGGTGAAGGAACAGTTTCTTCTGATGCTGGAGTACTTCGGCCAGTCCCCCATTATCGTTCGTTCCAGCAGCCTTCTGGAGGATGCCTTCGGGAATGCCTTCGCCGGTAAATACGAGAGCTTTTTCTGCGCCAACCAGGGGACACCGGAGGGGAGGTACGAAATCTTCGAGGAATGTGTCCGTAGAATCTTCGCGAGCACCATGAACGAGGATGCCCTGTCTTACCGTCTGCAGCACGGTCTCGATCAGCAGGACGAGCAGATGGCGTTGCTGGTCCAGCGGGTATCCGGCTCCTACCGCAAACACTATTTTTTCCCCGAGGTAGCCGGTGTCGGGCTTTCGTACAACCCCTTCGTCTGGAAACAGGGGATGGACCCCCACGCGGGGATGCTTCGCATCGTCTTCGGCTTGGGAACCCGGGCCGTCAACCGGGTGGAGAACGACTACCCCCGCATCGTGGCCCTCGACGACACCCTTTTAAAACCTCATGCGGGGATCGCGGACGCCCGCCGTTTTTCGCAGCATGACGTGGACCTGCTGAACCTGGAGGACAATCGCTTTCACTCGCTCTCTCTCCAGCAGGTCATCCATGAGGGGCTGGAGGCCCGCCTGGACCTGATCGGTGTGCGGGATGCAGAGGCCTCGGAGCGTATGCGGGCCACGGGCCGCTCCGCGCAGGATGTCTGGATTCTCACCTTCGATGAACTCCTGTCCGGGACGGACTTCGCGACGATCATGTCGCGGATGCTCAAGGATCTTGAAGAGGTCTACCAGTATCCCATCGACATTGAGTTCACGGCAAACTTCAACGCCGAGGGGCGCCTTCAGGTCAATCTTCTGCAGTGCCGCCCTTTCCAGACGAAGGGCCAGAGCCTCCGTATCGCGATCCCGGACAAAATCCCCCGCAAGCGTGTGCTGCTCCAGCAGGACGGTAACTTCATGGGCGGGAACGTCTCCCAGAACCTGTATCGCATCATCTACATCGACCCCCAGGGGTATACGAAATTGTCCATGTCTGAAAAGTACGACGTGGCGCGCCTCGTGGGACGCCTGAACAAACTTATTGATCGCCGCGAGGACATGCCGACGGCCCTCCTCGGCCCCGGCCGCTGGGGGACCACCACGCCGGCCATGGGCGTTCCCATTACCTTTTCGGAGATCAACAAGATCACGGTGGTGGCTGAAATCGCCTACAGGGATGGAAGCCTCATCCCGGATCTCTCCTTCGGGACCCACTTCTTCCAGGATCTCGTCGAGATGGACATTTTCTACATGGCCATCTATCCCGAGAAAGAAAAGGTCTTCTTCAACAGCCGCTGGCTGGAGAGCCTCCCGAACAGGCTGGCTGAACTTCTGCCGCAGGACAGCCGTTTCGAAGATGTGGTGAAGGTCTATGACGTGAAGGATAAGGACCTAAGGCTTGTTTCGGACGTGATCAAACAGAAGCTCGTCTGTTACACCGCGTCGTGAGCGCCGCGGAGATGTCATGACGTGTTATCAGCACGCGGGACCAACGTCATGATCAGGATTGGCCTTTCTCCCTGATCTTTCCTAAGGGAGAGCACTTTATGCCTCATCGGGCGTGAGTGTTGTACTTCAATAAAATGTAAGAAAAGTTTTTCCCTTTCGAACCCGCCGTTTTGTTTTTCACCCCGTTTCTCGCTCGAGTTCCATTTTCTTAAGAAAGATCAGGATAGCGGCAAGGGCGGCCTGTGTCATTCCGGAAATTCTCCGGGCCTGGCCGATGGAGGACGGCTGTATCTTCTGAAGTTTGTGTTTCAGTTCATTCGAGAGACCCGGAACAACTCCATAGTCCATGTCCGGCGGGATCTTTTTGTGTTCCAGTTCCATGAATTTTTCGACGGATTCTCTCTGGCGCCGGATATAATCCTCGTATTTCGCCTCAATCTCGATCTGCCTTTTGACATCATCGTCGGCGATGGGTGACCAGCCTTCGAAGACCCTCAGGCTGTCGTAGACCATCTCGGGCCGCTTGAGGAGCTGAAAGAGGGTCATGGGCTTTCTTATGGGCAGGGACCCCATCCCGGAGAGGATCCCGTTCACCTCCGCCGTGGGTTTCAACGTGAGGGAGGAGAGCCGGCCGATACCCTGATCGATCTGGCGCGTTCTTTCCATCATGCCTCTGTAATCTTGATCGGGAATAAGGCCGAATTCGTGACCTTTGTCCATCAGACGGAAGACGGCGTTGTCCTCACGCAGAATCAGGCGGTATTCCGCCCGCGAGGTGAACATCCGGTAGGGCTCGTCGACGCCGCGCGTGATGAGGTCGTCCACCATGACGCCCATGTACGCCTGGGACCGGCCCAGGGTGAAAGGTTCGCGGCCCTGGACCTGGAGGGCCGCATTGATCCCCGCCCAGAGCCCCTGGGCTGCAGCCTCCTCATAACCCGAGGTGCCGTTGATTTGCCCGGCGAGAAAAAGACCCCTGACCGGTTTCGTTTCCAGTGTTGGCTTGAGCTGAGTGGGTTGCACGAAGTCGTACTCGATGGCGTAGGCCGATCGCATGATCTCCGCCTGCTCGAGACCGAGGACGCTGCGGACGATCCTTTCCTGGAGTTCCAGGGGGAGGCAGTTGCCGAGACCCTTGGCGTAAACCTCTTCCGTGTCCAGGCCTTCGAACTCGAGGGTGACGGGATGGTGACCTTTTTCCGAAAAACGCATCACCTTGTCTTCCAGGGAAGGGCAATAGCGGGCGCTCACACCCTTGATGACGCCGGAGTACAGCGGGGAGAGCCCGATGTTTTCACGGATCAGCCGATGGGTTTCCTCCGTGGTGCGGCTGAAAAAGGACGGAAGCCGCTCTTCACGGAGCTTCGGTGTCGTGTAGGAGAAGGGCCTCGGATCCGGGACGCTGTCCTGCCGCTCCAGGCGTGAAAAATCGATGGTCGAGGACCGCAGCCTCGGCGGCGTGCCTGTTTTCATTCTGCCGATCTCGAAACCGAGGGACTTGAGACAATCGGCAAGCTTGATCGAGGCGATCTCGCCGGCCCTCCCCGCCGGGGTCTGGTAGGTACCGATGTGGATGAGTCCATGCAGGAAGGTCCCCGTGGTGACGACGACGGTTCTGCCGCCGTAGAAAAAACCCGTGCTGTCGACGACGCCGGAGACACGTCCGTCTTCAACGATGATGCCGTCGACAACGGCCTGGCGAAGGTGGAGGTTCTTCTGCTTCTCGACGACAGCCTTCATGGCCAGCCGGTAGAGCTGCTTGTCGCATTGGACGCGGGTGGACTGGACGGCCGGCCCCTTGGAAGCGTTGAGGACACGGAAGTGGACGGCTGTCTCATCGGCGATTTTGCCCATCTGCCCGCCCAGGGCGTCGATCTCCTTGACGAGCTGTCCCTTGGCAAGGCCCCCAATGGCCGGATTGCAGGACATGAGGGCGATCGAATCGAGGTTGATGTTGAAAAGGAGCGTTTCGCATCCCATGCGGGAAGCCGAGAGTGCCGCTTCACAGCCGGCATGTCCGGCACCCACGACGATGACATCGATTCTTTTCATGGCTCGAGATGAAAGGCTGAAGGCCGGGGCTTCGGGCTCAAGAAATGAGCCTGGGCGCCTGGCGCCTTCGCGTTAAACTTGCAAATGTTTTTCTAATTTAATAATATCACCCGAAAAATACAACAGGAATTAATCCCCGGATGTCTCCGGGTTGTTTCTTTTTTATGTCGAAGCCGGATTTCTGGAAAAACAAAAAACGCTATTACGATTTCAAGAGCTACCTTCGGAACCGTTTCGGGTGTAATGTCTACAAGCTTCAGATCGACGCCGGCTTCACATGCCCGAACCGGGACGGGTCGCTCGGTTCGGGCGGTTGTATCTACTGCGACGGCCGGGGATCGAAATTGCGGCAGTCAGGCCCGCTGCCCGCGGTGGCTGATCAGATAGGCATGGGCAAGGCCCTATACCGGAAACTGAGGGGCGCGGTCAAGTTCATCGCCTACTTTCAGACCTTCACGAACACCTACGCACCCGTCGAGAAACTGAAGGTCCTCTACGATGAGGCCTTGTCGCAGGAGGACGTCATCGGAATCGCCGTGGGGACGCGACCGGACTGCGTCGACGGAAACGTTGTCGGGCTCCTGGAAGACTACGCGAAAAAATATCATGTCTGGGTGGAATATGGACTTCAGTCCATGCACGACGCAACCCTCCGGCGGATCAATCGGGGGCACGACGCGAATGCCTTCCGCCGCGCTGTTCTTCACACGGCCGGACGGGGTATTTACATTTGCGCTCACGTCATCGCGGGGCTTCCCGGTGAGACCCGCGCGCAGATGCTGGAAACGGCAAGATTTGTGGCGTCGCTCCCGATCCAGGGGGTCAAGATCCATCTGCTTTTGGCCCTGGACGGGACGGTCATCGGGGATCTCTACAAGGCGGGGCAGATCCGGATGATGGAAAAAGATGAGTACATTACCACCGTCTGTGATATCCTCGAGGCGCTTTCGCCGGGACTGGTCATCCAAAGACTGACAGCGGACGGATACCGGGACATTTTTCTGGCGCCTGAGTGGGGCAGAAAGAAACTCGATGTCCTGAACGGCATCGACCGCGAGCTCGAGCGGAGGGATTCTTACCAGGGGAAGAAATACGAGGCGAGGGATTGAGAAGAAAAATAACCCTTGATCGGAAGGGAAGGGGCAAATGGGTTATCTGAGAAGGAACATCGAAAGGCTTGAGGCCTACACACCGGGAGAACAGCCGCCGCCGGGGTCCAGGGTCGTCAAGCTGAACACCAACGAAAACTGTTATCCGCCATCACCGAAGGTCCTCCGGTCGCTGAAGAGCTTCCGGGGAGAGTCTTTGCGGCGCTATCCCGACCCGATGTCCAGAGCCCTCTGTGAACGGGCGGCGAAGCTCTACGGCGTCCCCGCAAACTGGGTTCTCGCGGGCAATGGAAGCGACGAGCATCTGGCGCTGATCGTCCGCGCCTATCTGGAGCCGGGACGAAAGGCAGCCTGTCCGGTGCCCACCTACTCGCTCTATCGGACCCTCGCCCGGATGCAGGATGCCGGACTCGTCGAGATTCCCTATGACGATAATTATGGTCTTCCTGTCGAGAAACTGATCCGTGCAGCCGCCGTTGTCACCTTCATCTGTTCGCCCAACAACCCTTCGGCCACGGTGGCCCCGGTAAAGGATCTGGAGAGGCTCGCCTCCAGGGTGAAGGGGATTCTCGTGGTCGATGAGGCGTACACGGATTTCGCCGACGAAAACGCGATGTCGCTCGTGAAGAAATTCAGGAACGTGATGGTCCTCCGGACGGTCTCGAAGGGGTATTCGCTCGCGGGCCTGCGTCTGGGGTTTGCCGTTGCGCATCCGGAGGTTCTGGAGGGGCTCATCAAGATCAAAGACAGCTACAACGTCGATGCCGTCACGAGCCGGGTGGGGATAGCGGCGCTTTCCGATCAGGCCTGGAAGGACAGGAACGCTCGCCGGATTATCAAGTCCCGCACAAAGCTTTCGAAGAACCTTGAGCGTCTCGGGTTCCGGGTCTGGCCGTCCCAGGCGAATTTCCTCCTCGCCCGACCGGCTGACAAAAAAGCGGGGCGCCTGTACAGGGCCCTCAAGGATCGGGGGATCCTGGTGCGATACTGGGACCGCCCGGGACTCAGCGACAAGGTTCGCATCACTGTCGGCACGGAGGAGGAGAACGGAACCCTTCTCGACGCCCTCAAAAAACTGATCCGGTAAACGGCGGGGAGGAGCAGGGTTTAAAAGAAGGATCGATGCAACAGCGTTACCCCCTGAAGGAAGAGATCGCAAGCAGCATCTTACACGGTTTCGGCGCTGTCCTGAGTGTGGCGGGGCTTACGGCCCTCGTCATTTACGCGTCTCGATACGGTTCGGCCAAGCATATTGTCGGGGCCGCCGTCTTCGGGGCGGCGTTGGTCTGCCTCTACACCTCGTCCACCCTCTATCACGGCTTGCGCTCGGCCCGACTGAAGCGCATCTTCAGGGTCATAGACCACTCCTGCATTTATCTGCTCATCGCGGGGACCTACACGCCCTTCACGCTGGTGACGCTGGAAGGACCCGTGGGGTGGTCCCTCTTCGGTATCGTCTGGGCCTTGGCCACGGTCGGTATCGTCTTTCAGATTTTTTTCGTTCATCGCTTCAAGCTCCTGGCGACTCTGGCCTACATCGGGATGGGGTGGCTTGTCATTTTCGCCATCAAACCCCTCATAGACACCATGCCTGCCGGCGGTCTCGTACTCGTCACGGCGGGCGGGCTCGCCTACACGCTGGGGGCCGTCTTCTATCTCCTCAAAAAGATGCCCTTCAATCACGCTGTCTGGCACGTCTTTGTGCTGGCCGGGAGCACCTGCCATTACTTTGCCGTCATGCGTTACGTCGTGCCGCCGGTGACCTGACGCCCGGATCATTGTGACGCGGGAAGCCCCGGAGGCCTTTCACAGGCTCAGCCACTTCTTGAGCCTCGGGATCTCCTCGGAGATCCACTGGGGGGAGAGTCGCCTCTTGAGGAAAAAGTCGAAAAGTTCATCCATGGTCTTCATCGCCCCCTCGATCATGTAAATCCTCTCGAGGATCCGGCCGTCACGCTCCGATGCATCCTCATCCTTGCCGGCTGATGCGGGGAGCCGCATGGATTGGAACTGGAAGGGGTCGGCCTTGAAGGTAAATTCCCAGTCGTGGCTGTCTCGCTTCAGTTCGATCCGGGCCTCCCGGACCCTTTTCCCCTCCCGCAGGGCGGCCTTGCCCTCCCGGAGGTCCGCGTGAAGGCCCTGGCACACGACGGTTTCCGAGTATTCGCCGGCACCGGACTCGAGCACGACCCGGCGAAGGAAATGGACTTCCACGTCATCCCTGCCCGGGACGGCGATCCGCCCGTTTCGCTCTTCACTCTTGAACCACAGCCAGGTCAGGAACTCCCTGCCGAGAAAAGAGGCGTCCGTCTGCCACTCCGGCGGATGTTCCGCCTCGAGCATGAAACCCTTCGAGAGGGACGCGATCTTCCTTGCCGTTGCCGAATCGAGGAATGAGGGGTCCCAGGGGAGGAAGGGCCTCAGGGAGTGTCTGAAAGCGATCTTGAAGAGGTCCTCGAAGTCCTGGAAAACCTTCTGGGAGACCGATCCGAAAAGGAGCCGCCCCTGGGACGGGGCCCAGAGAATTTCATGGAAGGAAGGGACAGGGGAAGCCTTTCTCAGGAGATCCTCCTGAAGCCTGTCCTTCAGTCTCTGGCGGCTGTCCTTCGAGAGTCTTGTCTTCTCTGTCTCCCGGAGGGTCTTCTGTTCGCCCTCGAGCATCCTGACCTTGAGCAGAGCCGGCGGGACTGACTTGCGATCGATACGGAGGCAGAAAAGGAGGTAGGCTCCCACGGCGTAGTTGGCCATTTGAAACTGCGTATCGAGGATGTTCTCGAGGGAGGTCCAGCCGAGGGATTTTTCGTCTGTTCCCGCCCCGAGTTCCTGGAAGGCGTATTTCTTGAGCTGCCGGTCGAAAAAATCGGAAAAGGAGCCCTGGGGCTCCCCCGCGACACGGTAGTGTGAAAATGTCATCGTCCCTTTTAGAAACCCCATGGCGCCCTCCTTTCAACCGGGCGAAAGTACCGCAGGCCGCCCGGGGCTGTCAAGGCCTCAAAGGCACCCCTGCTGAAATCCGTTCATCGGAGGCGGGCCGTGCAAATCCGCGTGGACAACCCCGGTATTTTTGTGTTACCTTTCGACCGGTTTTTGAAGGGGAATTCCAGTGGAAATACGCAGAATCGGGATCATCGCAAACATCCGGAAGGAGAAGGCGCCGGAACTCATCATCCGGCTGAAGGAATGGGCCAAGGGCCGGGGCGTGGAGGTGGTCCTCGAGCGCGAAATCGCTAAAAGGATGGCTGAACCGGGGGGCGTGGACCGCGAGGACATCGGGTCGCGGGTCGACATGATCGTCGCCTTCGGCGGCGACGGGACACTGCTCATGGCAGCGCGGTCCGTCCGGAAGTTCAATGTGCCGATTCTCGGCATCAATCTCGGGGCCTTCGGTTACCTCACCGTCTTCAATCTCAACGAGATGATCGACGCCCTGGAGATGATCTACCGGGGGGATTACCGGACGGAGAAAAGGATGATGCTGGACGTGGAAGTCCACAGCGGCGACCGGACCATCGAAGACGGTTCCGTCCTCAACGATGTCGTCATCAACCGCGGGAATCTCTCCAGGATGGTGGATCTGGAGGTCATCGTGGACGACCGCTACCTGACGACCTACAAGGCCGACGGCCTGATCGTCTCGACACCGACGGGCTCCACGGCTTATTCCCTCTCGGCGGGCGGCCCCATCGTCTTTCCGATGCTCCATTCCATCATCATCAACCCCATCTGCCCCCACACGCTGACCAACCGGCCCGTGATGCTGCCCGAGAACGCCGGTATCCGTGTCGTGCTCTGGTCGAAGGGGATGGGGGCGACGGCGACGCTGGACGGTCAACTCTCCTACGATCTCCGGTCGGGGGATTCCATTGTGATACGAAAGTCGAAGTATGTGACCAATCTCGTGACGTCACCCCGGCGGGATTATCTTCAGATCCTGCGCTCGAAACTCGGATGGGGAGGCTCCCCGACGGGAGGCAAGAGGCAATAGAATGCTCACGGACCTCAGCATCCGGAACTTCGCCATCATCGATGAATTGAAGATCGCCTTTCCGGAGGGCCTGACCGTTCTCTCCGGGGAAACCGGCGCGGGGAAATCCATCATCATCGGCGCCATCGGTCTTTTGCTCGGCGAACGGGCGACGGCGGACCTGATCCGATCCTCCGAGGATTCCGCAACGGTGGAGGCGGTTTTTGACGTCCGTGACCGTCAGGATGTCAAGGCGAGGCTCGATGCGCTGGACCTGCCCGTTGAAGAGGAACTTGTCATCCGGCGGATTGTGTCCCGGTCGGGCCGGAACCGTATCTACGTCAACGGGGGCATGACGACTCTTGCTTCTCTTGCGACACTCAGCGAGCGGCTGATCAACATCTGCGGCCAGCATGAACACCAGGTTCTCCTGAACGCCGACAGCCACATCGACATTCTCGATGAGTTCGGGGGTCTCCTTCCATCGAGATCGGAATACGCCCGGCTTTACGGGGACTACCAGAATCTCCGGGCACGGTTGGGGGAACTCCGTGAGATTCAGAAGCGTCGGGCCGAACGGGAGGATTTCCTGAGGTTTCAGCTGAAAGAGATCGACAACGCCGGAGTAAAAGCGCGCGAAGACGAGGCCCTTTCAGACGAAAAGAAACTCCTGGCCCATGCCGGGCGTCTTCTGGAACTGGCCGAAGGCGCCCACGAGGTTCTTTACGACCGTCAGGGATCGGTGCTCGCGGAACTCGGCAAAATCATAGAACACGTCAGAGAGATTCGCAGCGTTGATCCCGAATTCAGGATCTCGCCCGGGGAACTTGATTCCGTCGCCATCCAGCTTGAAGACACCGCACTCGCCCTGCGTGATTTTGTCAAAAAACTCCCCCGGGACCCCGCTCGTCTGGACGAAATAGAGGAACGCCTTGAACTGTTGAGCAAACTGAAACGCAAGTACGGCGGGTCTCTGGAGGCTGTCCTGCAGACGAAGGAAAGCGTCGAGGAGGAACTGAGAGGCCTCGAGACCGTCAGCGGGGATATCGAAAAGATCGCCGATCTCGTCAACGTCCGGGAAGCACAGCTCCGGGAGCTGTCCGCCATCCTTTCCCGGGATCGTGAAAAGGCGGCCGCCGTCCTTGAAAAGGCCGTCAATGCCGAGACCCGGTCTTTGAAAATGGAACGGGCGAGATTCAAGGTCACGATCAATCCCTCCGCCCCCGGCGGGGGTACCGATACCCCGCTGCGGGAGAAAGGGGTGGATGAAGTAGAGTTTTATCTTTCCACCAACGTGGGCGAGGAGCTCAAACCGTTGAATCGGATCGCCTCCGGGGGGGAGCTCTCCAGAATCGTCCTGGCCATGAAAAAGGTATTGGCCCGTACGGGCTCCGTCGGGACGGTCATATTCGACGAGGTGGACAGCGGCATCGGCGGGGCCACGGCGGAGGTCGTGGGGCGCAAGCTGAAGGACGTTTCCAGGCACCATCAGGTCATCTGCATTACCCATCTTCCCCAGATCGCCTGCTTCGCGGACGGCCATTACCTGGTTTCCAAGGGCGTTTCGGGCGCCAGGACGAAGGCCTATGTGCGCAGACTCAACGACCGAGAGCGATTGGATGAAATCGCACGGATGCTGGGCGGTGTCATGGTGACGGACAAGACGAGAGAACATGCGAGGGAGATGCTCCGGGTCGCTAAAAAATAATCATGGGCTGACGGGTGGAGGGTCCGGGGGTAGAAAAAATGCTGAGGAAAGCGAAGACAGACGACGTCAAGACGATCCACCGCATGATCAATATTTCTTCCGGGGAAGGGGAGATCCTCCCGCGGTCTCTCGTGGATATCTACAGTTCCCTTCGGGATTTTTATGTCTACATCGACGATGAAAATGGCGAGATCGCGGGCATCTGCGCCATGCACATCATCTGGGAAAATCTGGCGGAGATTCGATCCCTTTACGTGGACCCGAGATACCGGAGGCGGGGGATCGGGAAAAAACTCGCGGAGGCCTGTATCTCAGAGGCCATCACGCTTGGACTCTACAGAATTTTCACGCTCACCTATCAGAAGCTTTTTTTCGAAAAGCTCGGCTTTCACGAAACGGACCGCGTAACCCTCCCGGAAAAAATATGGTCCGACTGTTTTAAGTGTCCCAAATACCCGGACTACTGCGACGAAGCAGCCATGATCGTCGAGCTTTGAGACAGCCCCCCGGTCGGAAGGAACGCGTCATCGGTCTCATGAAAAAGGCTTATTCTTTCGTCATCATCTGCGCCGGAATGCTCGTGGCCTGCTCGGCCCCCGTGGAGAGGCCCGTCATCCCGTTGCCGGAGCCGCTGGCGCTCGTCAACGAGGAGGCCTTGCCCGCCTTTTCCGACGATCTGACCGTTGAATCTCTGGAACTCGCCGTCACGAGGAGTCTGAAGTACTACGAAAGGCTGCCGGAGGGAAGGATGTTCCGGATCGGGCCTGCCCGGTACACGACAGGCGAGATGAAAGAGACGCTCAAATTGTTTCTTGCTATCCTGAGGAGCCCGGAACCCCGGGCCTCGAAGGAACGCAGAATCGCCGCCTCCTTCGACATCTACCGCGCTTCGGGATCGGGGATCAAGGGGGCGGTTTTGTTCACGGGTTATTACGAGCCTGTTTTGAAAGCATCGATGGTGGAGACGGCTCAATACCGCTATCCGATTTACCGGGCCCCGAAGGACCTTCTTTTCATCAACCTCGAAAAATTCAGGGAACGCTACAAGGGCGAGAGGCTCGTCGCCAGGATCGGCAAGGGCGAAATCGTTCCCTATTACAGCCGCGAGGAGATTGACGGGGAAGGCGCGCTGAAGGGGAGGGGGCTCGAGATCGCCTGGTTTGCGGATCCCGTTGACATCTTCTTCCTCCACATCCAGGGGTCCGGGAAGGTTTGCCCCGTGGACGGAAACTGCTTCCAGGTGAGCTATGCCCTGGCCAACGGAAGACCCTATCGGAGCATCGGGAAGTATCTCATGGAACAGGGCAAGGTCCCCCCGGGGGGCATGTCCGCCCAGGCGATCAAAGAGCACCTGCGTGAAAACCCCGATGAACTGAGCGAGATTCTCAATTACAACGAAAGTTACGTCTTTTTCAGGACGGTGAAGGAGGGCCCCGTGGGCAGTCTCGATATCCCCGTGACGGCCGGACGGTCCATTGCGACGGATCAGACCCTCTTTCCGAGAGGCGCCCTGGCTTTTATCAGGACCCGGAAACCCCTCGTGGACAACCGCGGTCAGGTCAGCGCCTGGACGTCCTTTTCCCGGTTCGTCTTGAATCAGGACACCGGCGGGGCGATTGTCGGACCGGGGAGGGTCGATCTCTTCTTCGGAACCGGAAGCGAAGCGGGAGCCGTCGCGGGATACATGAAAGAGGAGGGGGAACTCTACTTCCTGGTCATGAAGAAGAAGTTTCCATGATTCTTTCCGAGCGGGGAAGCGGGTCTCATCAGCATTGTCCTGACCCTCAGAGCTGACCTTTCTGCGGTGATTCATGCCGGCCCTTTGCGAGAGCATCAAGAGATCCCTGGTGGAGAAGCTGGGCGTTCCTCTTGTGGAAGTCCTGGAGGCGGCCGGACGCGAGGCCGAGCGTCTGGGTTTCAAGGCCTTTCTCGTGGGCGGCCTGGTCCGGGATCTGTGTCTGGGAAAAGACAACGCCGATGTCGATCTCGTCATCGAGGGGGACGGCATCGAATTCGCGAAGTCCTTCGCCCCGCGATACGGGGCGAAACTGCGCTGTTACGTGCGCTTCGGCACGGCGACGATCGTTTTCCCGGCGGGATTCAAGATCGATGTGGCAACGGCCCGCGTGGAGAGCTATGACCGTCCGGCCGCCCTGCCCACGGTACGGCCGGGGCGTATCGAGGACGACCTCTACCGCCGGGACTTCACAATCAATGCCATGGCGATTGCCCTGTCGCCTCCCGCCGTCGGGCAGGTCATGGATCCCTTTGGCGGGAGAGTCGACATCCGGGACAAGAAAATTCGGGTCCTTCATGAAAGAAGCTTTGTCGACGACCCCACGAGGATCTTCAGGGCCCTGCGTTTCGAGGGTCGTCTGGGGTTTCACCTGGACGAATCGACACAGCGTCTGGTGCGGGAAGCTTTGGCGTCCGGCATGCTGGAGAGGCTGCAGGATTACCGGATCGCGACGGAACTCAGGCTGATCCTGCAGGAACAAAACCCCCGTCCGGTGATTCGAAGGCTCGAGTCACTGGGGGCACTCGTACCGGTCAGGACCCGTGCGCGGAGCAACCGGATCCTGCGCAAGGTCCTGAATGAAGTCACAAAAATCGCTGACGATCGCTGACAGCGTTCATCACCCGGGTTGCCCGAATCCGGAGGCGCCGAGTTGACAGGGCGGGGGGCTTTCTGTTATATCTGCGCCGCCTGCGGATGTCGGCATCGAGAACTGCAATTTTGTCGCTTGTCGGAACGGTGTTTCGTGCCATCGACGCCGTCGGGCAATGAGCGTGCGTTGCCTGATGAGAAAGGGGCGGATGCCCCGAAGGAGAGAAGAGGAGCGAGGACGATCATTGAAGAAGAGAATCTTGAGCGGGATGCGGCCCACGGGCAAGTTGCACCTGGGTAATCTGCACGGGGCCCTGCAGAACTGGGTGAACCTGCAGAATGGCGGAGACTATGAGTGCTTTTACTTCGTCGCCGATTGGCACGCCCTGACCAGCGAGTACAACAACACCGACCCGATCCAGGGCTACATCCAGGATATGGTGGTTGACTGGCTGAGCGTCGGTCTGGACCCCCGGCGGAGCACGCTGTTCATCCAGTCGAGGGTGAAGGAGCACGCAGAGCTATTCCTGATTCTTTCCATGGTCACGCCGCTGCCCTGGCTCGAGAGAAACCCCACCTACAAAGAGATGAAGCAGGAACTCGCGGACAAGGACTTGTCCACCTTCGGTTTCCTGGGATACCCCGTCCTGCAGGCCGCCGACATCATCATGTACAAGGCCCACGGCGTTCCCGTGGGGGTGGATCAGCTGCCCCACGTCGAACTCACCCGTGAGATCGCCCGCAGATTCAATTTTCTCTATCGGGAAATATTCCCCATACCGGATGCCCTGCTGACGGAAGTGCCCAAGCTGCTCGGCATTGACGGGAGAAAGATGAGCAAGTCCTACGAAAATTCCATCTATCTCAGTGACCGGGACAGCGTGCTGAAAACCAAGGTGGAGTCCATGTTCACCGATCCCCAGCGGATGCGAAAAGGGGACGCCGGGAGGCCGGAGATCTGCAACGTTTTTACCTTTCACAGCATTTATGCGCCCCATGCGGATCTGGAGGAGATCGACCGTGAATGCCGGAAGGCCGGCATCGGTTGTGTGGACTGCAAGAAGCGGCTTGTCCGGTGGATTATCGAGGGCATGAAGACGATCCATGACCGGCAGGATTATTACCGGTCTCATCAGGAGGAAGTCCGGGATATCATCACGGACGGGTGCCGGCGGGCTACGGAGGTTGCCCGGCAAACGATGGAGGAAGTCCGGGAGGCGGTCAAGATCTGACGGCATGAGTTATGCGATCAAATTAGACATCTTCGAGGGTCCCCTCGATCTGCTCCTCTACCTCATCAAGAAAAACGAGGTGGATATCTACAATATCCCCATCGCGGTCATCACGGAACAATACCTGAATCACCTGGAGCTCATGAGATCGATGAATCTCGATCTCGCGGGCGAATACCTCGTCCTGGCCGCCACACTTCTGAACATCAAATCGAAAATGCTCCTGCCTCCCGAGGAGACAGAGGAGGGCGAGGAAGAGCAGCCCGATCCGCGGGCAGAGCTTGTCCGTCAGCTCCTGGAGTACCAGACGTTCAAGGAGGCCGCCCTGGACCTGGGGCGAAGGACGCTCCTGGAGAGGGATGTTTTCAAGCGGGGGCCAATGCCGGAAGTCAAAACCGACCCCGAGGAAGAGCTGATCGAGGTCGATCTGTTCAAACTCGTCGAGGCCTTCCGTGAAATCGTGGCCGGCCTCAAGGACGAGGACCTGCTGGAGATCAGTACCGAAAAGATGTCCCTGTCGGATCGGATCAATGAAATCATGGAAAAGCTGTCCGTGGAAAAGAGCATGCAGTTCAGGGACCTGCTGGCCGATGTCCGCGATCGCCGGATGATGATCTACACGCTTCTGGCCATCCTGGAGCTCATGAAAATGCGGATTGTGAGGGCCTGTCAAACCCATACCTTCGGACCGATTCGAATATTTCTCGCGGTGGAGGAATGAGAACCATGGAAGACCTTCGTTCGATTGTTGAAGCGCTGATCTTTGCGTCAGAGGCACCGCTCAGCGTTGACAAAATCGCGGAAATCGTCGGTGTGGAAGATCGCGCGGCGGTCATCGCCGTCATCAAGACGCTCGACGAGGAATACGCCGGTCGCAACGGCGGCTTTCATCTCGCGGAGGTCGCCGGGGGATATCAGTTTCGGACACGGGCCGACATGGCTTCATGGCTCAGGAAACTCAAGGGGATCAGACCGCCGGGGCTCTCACAGGCCGCGCTCGAGACGCTGGCGGTTGTGGCCTACCGGCAACCCGTCACGAGACATGAAATCGAGAAGGTCAGGGGTGTGGACGTCAGCGGTGCCCTGAGGGGGCTTCTGGATAAGAGGCTGTTACGGATGCTGGGGCGAAAGAATGTGCCCGGCAAGCCCATCATCTATGGAACGACAAAGCGATTTCTGGAGGTTTTCAATTTGAAGGACCTCTCGGAGCTTCCAACGCTGCGGGAGTTCCAGGAATTGCAGGAGTGAGCGGGTCTTTGCAGGATCGACTTCAGAAAATTATCGCCCGGGCGGGCATCGTGTCACGGCGGGCGGCTGAGGCGTACATCCGGGAGGGCAGGGTCACCGTCAACCGTAAAGTCGTCACCCAACTCGGCGCGAAGGCCGATCCCGGGAGGGATGAAATCCGGGTCGACGGGAGACTCATCCCGGCGAAGGTTGAAAAGCTCTACCTCATGCTTTACAAACCCACCGGTTATGTGACGACCCTGAAAGATCCGGAAGGCCGGCCGATCGTCACGGACCTGCTGCGCAATGTGAGGCAAAGGGTTTATCCGGTGGGGAGACTGGACTACGACTCGGAAGGGCTTCTCATCCTGACAAACGACGGGGATTTCGCCCAGCGCATCCAGCATCCCAGGCACGATATTCCGAAGACGTACTTCGTCAAGATCAGGGGGAGCCTGGCACCTCAGGCGCTTCGTCATCTTGAGGAGGGCGTGGACCTCGAGGACGGGGTTTTTACGCCCGGTGTCGTCCGCCTGGAGAAGACAAATCCCAAAAGCTCCTGGCTCCAAATCACCGTTTCAGAAGGTAGAAACCGGGTGGTCAGACGGGCCTTCGACGCTCTGGGGCACCCCGTTCAGCGACTGGTCCGGATTGCCGTGGGAAATCTGATGCTTGGCGATCTCGCGTCCGGCGAGTACAGACCTTTGATGAAGCGGGAAATAGAAGGACTTCTGCATCGGGGGCGGAAGAAAAAGGAGAAAAATTAACTTGACAATCCCGGCAAAACGGCTTAATAGAAAAACCCTATTTCAAAATGTTATTAAGTATTTATCTCGTCTGTGTTCCTTTTTAAAGCCTGAAACATCTTAGAATACCAGTTATTTCAGGGGGTTATCATGAATAAATCCGGTCTGATTGAGGCGCTGGCCAAGAAGGAAAATCTCACGGAGAAGAAGGCGACAGACGTAGTCAATCTTATTTTCAAAGGTTTTACAGATGAATTGAAAAAGGGCGGGCGAATTGAAATCCGGGGCTTCGGGAGCCTTATCGTGAGGAACTACACGGCCTACAGAGGCAGAAACCCCAAGACGGGAAGCAGCATCGATGTCTCCCCGAAGAGGCTGCCTTTTTTCAAGGTAGGCAAAGAGTTGCGGGAAATGGTGAATTCTCTTAACAAGACCTGATTCGCATTTTATTGATTGTTTTTACAGAGGCTTTTTCTTGCGGGGGTCATTTTGATGACCCCTTTTTTCGTAGGGTCCAACAGCAGCTATGGAAGATTTATCCCACACGGGACTTCCCCAAAGAAGACTCGGAGACCGTTTGAGGCCCTTCATCCCGCTGGCGCTCTTTATCGTGACGCTTTGCACGACTCTGGTTGCCGGGGCCATTCAACAGGGCGTGAACCCACTCAAGGATCCGCTGAACCTCTGGAAGGGGATCCCCTTTGCCTTCACCCTTCTGCTCATCCTGGGATCCCATGAGTTCGGACACTACTTCGTCTCCAGGCATCACGGGGTGGAAGCCACGTTTCCCTTTTTCATCCCGGCGCCGACCTTCATCGGTACCTTCGGCGCCGTCATCAGGATGAAATCTCCCATCATGGACCGGAGGACCCTTCTCGATATCGGTGTCGCAGGGCCTCTGGCGGGAATCGTCGTTTCCATTCCGGCCCTTTTCGTCGGTCTTTCAATGTCCGAGGTTGTCCCATCCGTTCCGGAGGAAGGCATTTCGCTCGGGACCTCGGTCCTTTTTTCACTTGTCAGTCGAGTCGTTCACGGTGCAATGCCCGCCGATGTCAATCTCGTTCTTCACCCCGTCGCCTTTGCGGGGTGGATCGGCCTGCTCGTCACCTCGCTGAACCTGCTTCCGGTGGGACAGCTCGACGGCGGTCACGTAACCTACGCCGTCTTCGGCAGAAGGCAGCAGGACGTGGCGAAGGCCGTCATGGTCGCGCTTTTTTTTCTCGGCGTTTTCAGCTGGAGCGGCTGGCTATTCTGGGGGGCCATTCTCCTGGTGATGGGAATCAACCATCCCCCCGTTGTCTATGACTGGATACCGCTGGACGGCCGGAGAAGGGTCATCGGATGGTTGACGCTGGTACTGTTTCTGATGACCTTCACCCCCACCCCTTTCTGAAAGGCGGATGAAAAACGCCCGTCTGCCGCGTTTTCCTCATCCTTCGTCGCTGCGGCGTACGCTTTACAGTACGCCTCGATCCTCAGGAATCGGAGGCCTTGCATCCGGACATTTTTGATCCGCCTTCATCGATCGGTGGATGAAAAACGCCCGTCTGCCCTTTTTCTAAAGCAGTCCTTCTTCACGGAAGCTGAAGTACCTGTTCTCGCCTACGATGATGTGGTCATGGATAAGAATGTCGAGAACGCGGGCCGTATCCTGCAGGGTCCTCGTGAGACGGATATCGGCCTCGGAGGGTCTGATATGGCCCGAAGGGTGGTTGTGGACGAGAATGACGGCCGATGCCCTGTGCTTGAGCGCCTTTTCAAGTATCTTTCTGGGATAGACGACGGCCTGGTTGACGATTCCCTCCTGAATCACCTCCGTCCGGATGATGCGATTCTGGGCGTTGAGATAGATCACGCTGAACCGCTCGTCCTTCAGCCCGCCCATCGATGCCATGCAATAATCCAGAAGCGCCCCGGTCGACGATATCTGAGGCGTCTCCATCGCCTTTTCCCGAAGATACAGGGCACCCAGGTCCCTGACCAGCCCGATCAGCAGGGCGGTCTGCGCGCCGATCCCGGGGAGGGCTTCGATCTCTTTTGGGTCCGCGTCCATGAGTTTCTTCAGACTTCCGAACCGTCCGAGCATGTTCTTGGCCAGGACTTTGGTGTCTTTTCTGGGAATGACATAAAAGAGGAGCAGTTCCAGGACTTCGTAATCGTGGAGGGTGTCAATCCCGGATTGACTGTACCGCTTCTTGAGGCGCTGCCGGTGTCCCCGGTCCTGCTGCCTTTTACGTTCGCTCATCGTCTCACCTGCTGACGGGGTTGTGCCCCTGCGCGGTCTTTCGCAAACCGGTACAGAAAAGCAAGGACGAAGAGAAAGAAATTGGTCAGTACGATCGTTGCTCCCGTCGGCAGATTCAGGGCGATGGAAATGAAAATCCCGGCGATGACGGAGGCCACGGCCGTCAGGGCGGAAATCGCCAGACTGCCTCTGAAACCCCTCGCGAGCTGAAAGGCGGTGACGGCCGGCAGGATCAGCAGTGCGGAGATAAGCAGGATCCCGACGACATTCATGGTCAGGACAACCGTGACGGCGGTCAGGATGACCAGTATCTTGTTGATCCTGTCCGTGGGGATGCCCGAAACGCGGGCAAATTCTTCGTCGAAGGTGATGGATAAAATTTCATCATAGTAGAACAGAAGCACCCCGAGGACGAACGCGGAGAGGATGACGGACAGGATCGTCTCTTCCCGGCTGATGGCCAGGATGTTTCCGAAGAGGTAGCTGAAGAGATCCACGTTGAAGCCGCCGGCCAGGCTCGCCAGGATGACGCCGCCCGCGATGCCGACCGATGAGACGACGCCAATCGCCGCATCGCCCATCATTCTTGCCTTCTCCGTCAGTTTCAGTATGCCGAGCGAACTCACCAGTACGATCGGCAGGGTGACGTAGAGCGGGTAGATTCTCAGGGCCAGCCCCAGCGCGACGCCCCCGAAAGTGACATGGGCAAGGCCGTCACCGATGAGGGAAAGCCTTCGCAATACAATCAGGACGCCGAGGACGGAGCAAAGCAGGGCGATAAAGACGCCGGAAATCAAAGCCCTTTGAATGAAGCCGTATTGAAGATAATCCGTAAAGCCCAATGCCTGTCTCTCCCTGTCATTCGTGACGGTGGCATATCACGTGCTGGGAGTGCATCCCGAAGAGGTCCGTCATGTCGGCCGACGCGCAGAAGTCGGTGAAGCTCCCGTAAAAAACGACCCTGCGGTCCACCAGGAGGAGTTTGTTCGCGTATTGCCCGATACTCCCGATATCATGGGTGACGAGAATGATGGTGCCGTTTTTTTGCCGGTTGAGCTGCGTGAGCATGCCATAGAATTGCTCCCTCGTTTCCGGGTCGAGCGCCGTGGCGGGTTCATCAAGGATGATCAGATCCGGTTCGTGGATGACCGCCCGGGCAATGAGCACCCGCTGCTGCTGGCCGCCCGAGAGTTCCCCGATTTTCTTCCTGCGGATATCCGCTATGTTCAGAAGGGTCAGCGCCTTTTCGACGGCGATGCGATGCGCATCGCCGTCGAAGCCGGGCATCCGCCGCCTGGAGATCAGCCCCAGGGCCACGATCTCCTCGACCGTGGAGGGGAAGCCGGGATTGAAGGACGACAGGCGCTGGGGGAGGTAACCCACGCGAAACCAGTCCCGGAATTCCGACCGGTCCTGGCCGAAAAGTACAATCCGGCCGCTCTCCGGCCTGAGGATGCCTAGGATGTTCTTGATGAGCGTGGTTTTCCCCGAGCCGTTCGGACCGACCAGGCCGATGTAGTCTCCGCCGGAGATGCTGAACGTAATGTCGTCCAGTACGCGGATTCCGTTGTACCTCGCTCGGAGATGCTCGACTTCAATGATTTTCACGGGCACTGCAGTCCTTTTTTCAGGTTTTCAAGGTTCTTTTCCATGAGGGACAGGAAGCTTTCGCCCCGGTCGAAATCGTCTTTTGTGAGGTTACTGGCATCATGGAGTTTGAGGAGGGTGACACCCGCTTCCCTTGACAGGGTCTCCGACACCCGGGGGCTGACCAGTTCCTCGTAGAAGACGTGTCGGATGTCGTTTTCTCTAATCAGCTTGATGAGCCTTGCCAACTCTGCGGCCGTCGGCTCCGCGTTGGGGGAGATGCCGTAGGCGGAAACGTAGCGAAATCCGTAACGATTCGCCATCTGCCAGAAGGCGAAATGGCCCCCGCTGATGATGATGCTCTTCCGGCAATTTCGGAGATTCCTCCGGTACCGGTCGTCTAGTTTTTTCAATTCGTCGATGTAGACCGCCGCGTTCTTCTCATAGATCCCTTTGCGCCCCGGATCCCTCGTGACGAATCCGTCGCGGATGTTTTCGACCATTTTAACGGCATTGGAAAAATCGAGCCAGACATGAGGGTCCGTGGACTCAGGACGGTCATCGTGACGGTGACGGTCCGCCCTTTCCCCGGGGGGCATTGTTCCGGGGATGCCCCGGCCGCTTTCTACGATCACCAGACCCTTGTTCTGGAGCCCTTTCAGAAGGTCCGTCGCCCAAGGTTCCATGGCGGCACTGGTGTAGATGAAGAGACCGGCGCGGTTCAATTTCACGATGTCGGAAGGCCGGGGTTCGAAGCTGTGCGGCTCCATCCCCGGGGGGAGCAGCAGGACCACCTCGGCCTGATCGCCGCCGACGTTTTTTGCGAAGTCGTAAAGCGGAAAAAGGGTCGTGACGGTGAGGATTTTCGCATCCCTGTCCAGTTGCCCGGTTTCCGGCGAGCAGGCTGATCCCGCCAGGAACAGGAGCGACAAGGCCAGAAGCATGCAGCGTGTCTTTTGAAGGGTTCTCATGGATGGTCTTCGAAAAAAAGGGGGAAACGGTTACGCAACCAAGTTGCACAATCACTTTCTCTGACAGGACCGGCAAAGGCCCGTGATGCTGACATTGATATTATCGATTCTGAAATCCGAAGGGGTGGCGAACAGCTCCCACACCTGTGAAAGCGTGATCGGCGGCATGCAGGTCATGGTCCGGCAGATTCTGCAGTAGATGTGGGGGTGTACGGGATTGTGCTGGCAGGCCATCTCATAGTGATTGACGCCGTGATCCGTCGGTATTTCCCTCACGATCCCCTCAGATTTGAAGGATGTTAGAATGCGGTAGGCCGTCACCTTGTTCATTTTTCTTTCCGGTTCCAGATGTTTCAGGATGTCGCTCACGCTCAAAGGTGTATCCGCTTGAATCAGGATCTGCAGAATTCTCTTCCTATGGGAGGTCTGGTTCAATCCCGCCTTTTTCAGCGTGTTCGAAGCCTCGCATTGGTTCTTCACAGGTTTCATTTGTTCTGGATAACACAAACGCAACATAGTTGCAAATATAAAATTGCACAGATTTGTTGTCCATCAGTGTTCGACGCGGGCGGCTCTATGGGAAATTGCGACTTGAAGGACCGTAGAAAGTGGTATATAAAATCGATAATTTACAGACGCCGTGACGCTTCGATGATTGAAAATCTGACAGCGAATATAGAGGTTTATCTTCAGACGTCCATGCTCTTCGCGCTTCTGGCGGTCTACCTGGGAGGCGTTTTGGTGAGCTTCACGCCCTGCGTCTATCCCGTGATACCCCTGACGGTTGCTTATGTCGGAGGCAGGAGCGGCGGTTCCAGATCGAAGGGATTTCTGCTCTCCCTGGTTTACGTCCTGGGGATGGCTGTGACCTACACGGCCATCGGCGGTTTCGCGGCACTGACGGGCCGTCTGTTCGGTCAGGTCCAGAGCAATCCTTGGGTACACATCGTGGTCGCCAATGTCGTTATTCTCCTCGGATTGTCCATGCTGGATGTCTTCGAGATTTCCGTCCCGCAATTCCTGTCCGGGCTTCAAACGAAGCAGCAGGGACAGGGCTATGTCGGAAGCTTTCTCGTCGGCCTGACTTCCGGATTCATTCTCGGGCCCTGTTCCGCACCGGTTCTTTGCGTTGTTCTGGGTTACGTGGCGGCGAAACAGCACCTGCTCTACGGCATGAGCCTGCTATTCGTCTTTGCACTCGGCATGGGCACCCTCCTCATCCTTCTGGGGACCTTTGCCGGTCTGCTGGCCAGCCTGCCCAGGGCGGGACTATGGATGGTCAGGATCAAACATATATTCGGCTGGCTGATGCTGCTGATCGGCGAATACCTGCTGGTTACGGCGGGTTCACTCATGACATGAAAGTGAGAAGAAGAAGATGATGATCCGGTTCCTCATCAGCGTGGTCCTGGCGCTCAGCGTGCTCAACTGCTCGTCGCCTCAGCCCGATGCGCAGAAAACCAAGAAATATAATATCCGGGACAAAAGCGTAGAAAACAAGCCCCCTGACTTTGTTCTCAAGGATTTGAAGGGGGACGATGTCAGGCTTTCGGACCATAAGAATAAGCCCGTTCTTCTTGTTTTCAGTACGACGTGGTGCAAGTACTGCCGCGAGGAGGTGCCCCATATCAAGAGTCTGTATTCAAATTACGGGAAAAAAGACCTTGTAATCATCAATATTTTTGTCCAGGAACCCGCCGGTAAAGTGGCCGCCTTCGCGGACAAGTACGCGCTGCCCTACCGGGTCGCCCTGGACACTGACGGGCACGTGGCGGAACTTTTCGATGTGAAGGGTGTGCCGACGCTCGTTTTGCTGGACAGGGAAGGGCGAGTGATCTGTTACACCTGCCGCTCCGTCGATACGCTCCTGAAGGACTTATTCCCGGGTTAGGTGGTGACGGGAACTGCGGCGGACGTCTGATGAGAGCCGGGTCGTGTCATCAGATGGAGTGCGGGGAAACCGCCGCGTATGCCCCGGGGATGAGAAGGCCCCCTTGACCCCCCGTTGTCCCGATGTTCTGATGGTCTCTTCAGTGTAAATGTCTCACTGATGACCGGCGAAGTGTGCGGGTTTGGGAAGCTGAACAAAATATGGCACAGGAAAATAACGCTTTATTGACGGACGGCAGAGAATCTCCAGAGAGCGAAAAGCTGATTCTTGTCGGACAGCCCAACATCGGCAAGAGCGTGATCTTTTCCATCCTCACGGGGCGCTATGTCGTCGTCTCCAATTACCCCGGGACGACCGTCGAGGTATTGTCCGGGAAAGCCTTGGAACTGGATCGCTACGTGATCGATACGCCGGGTATCGGCGGTATCGTCCCGCGGAGCGAGGATGAGGTCGTCACGCTCCGTACCATCCTGTCCGATGAGAGAAAGTCCATCCTGCAGGTCGGTGATGCGAAAAACCTGAGACGCACCCTCATGCTCACACTGGCGCTGGCGGAGACGGGGCTTCCGCTTGTTCTCGATTTGAATATGGCCGACGAAGCGGAAAAGAGCGGCTATGTCATCGACACAAAATCCCTCGCGGAAAATCTCGGAATCCCCGTTGTACTGACGGTGGCGACGGAAAAAAGGGGCAAAGAAGCCCTTCTGGACGCGATCCGGCGTCCCTCGAGGCCTTCCATACGGGTCACCTACGGGCCCCGTATCGAGGAGGCGGCGGGGCTCATCGTCGACGCGCTCCCCCGCGCCTTCCCTTCGAGGCGGTTTCTGGCCCTCATCCTCCTCTCGGGGGATCCCGGACTCGCGGATGACCTCTTGAAGGACCGGGATGAAGGGGTGAAGCGCAAAATCAGGGACATTGTGTCCAGGGCCCAGGCGCAGTTCGGTGAACCCCTTTCCCAGGTCATCATGGAAAAGCGGGCGGCTCACGTGGAACGGATCGTCAAGAAAAGTCTGACGAAACGTGAGGGGCAAGCCCTGGCCGCCCGATCCCTGCGGACGCTGGAGGATGTCTCGACGCATCCTCTCTGGGGCTTCCTGGTTCTGGGCCTCGTCCTCTTCGGCCTCTATGAGTTTGTCGGTGTTCTCGCAGCGGGTTACATCGTGGATTTCTTTGAAGACGTCGTGTTCAGAGGACTGATTCTGCCTCCCGTGATACAGCTCCTGTCTCACATCCCTGAGCCGCATGTGAGGAACTTTTTCATCGGCGAATACGGTCAGATCACGATGGGCCTCACCTATGCGCTGGCCATCGTTTTTCCCATCGTCGCGGCATTCTTCGTCGCCTTTTCCTTCCTGGAGGATACGGGGTATCTGCCGAGGCTTGCCGTCATGCTGAACAAGGCCTTCACACGGGTCGGCCTGAACGGCAGGGCGGTTATCCCCGTCGTTCTCGGGCTCGGCTGCGGTACGATGGCAACGCTGGTGACGCGTATCCTCGAAACGCGCCGGGAAAGGATCATCGCCACACTGCTGCTCGCGCTGGGCATACCCTGCTCCGCCCAGCTCGGTGTCATCCTTGGAATGTCTTCCAAAATCGGGGGCGGCGCCATCTTTCTCTTTCTTTGTTTTATCATGCTCCAGATGCTCGTGGTCGGCTACCTCGCTGCGAAGGTCCTTCCGGGCGACACGCCCTTCTTTATCACGGAACTGCCGCCGTACAGGATACCCCGGCTGGATAACGTCCTGAGCAAGACCTACTTTCGCACCAAGTGGTTCATCCGGGAAGCGATCCCATATTTTCTACTGGGGACGGCCGTTCTTTTCTTCGCCGATGTGACGGGCGTGCTCGACCGCCTCATGGATCTTTTTTCGCCCGTGGTCGTCGGCCTTTTCGACCTGCCGAAGAAGTCGTCACAGGCCTTCATTCTCGGTTTCCTGAGGCGGGACTACGGGGCCGCGGGTCTTTTCGACCTTTTCGATCAGGGGCTCATGGACGGCCTCCAGGCTTTCGTCAGCCTGTCCGTCATGACGCTGTTTGTCCCCTGCATCGCCAATGTTTTCATCATTTTCAAGGAGAGAGGGTATCGAGTGGCCTTCCTGCTGGTCAGTTTCGTTTTTGCTTACGCCATCATGGCCGGCACGGTTTTGAATTTCTTTTTAAGACGCCTGAACATTCATTTTTAAAGGAGCCGCGGCATGGAGAACGGGAAAACGCCCTTGACGGAGGAACAGGAGGAGGCCCTCAGTGAGATCTGGATGCGGATTGAGAACAGGAAAGAAATTCCGCAGGCGGGCACCAGTGCCCCGCTGAGGAGGATGAAACACAGGGAAGGTCTGGATGAGCTCATCCGGGACGGCTACATCAAGGCGGAGGGCGACGAGGTCAGACTGACGGAAACGGGTTTCGCCGAGGCCCGGAGATTCATCAGGAACCAGAGGCTTTCCGAACGGCTTCTTTCCGACGTTTTAAACCTCGAAATGGAGGAAGCCGAAAAAAGCGCCTGCCGGTACGAGCATATGCTCGACACCGATGCCGCCGAATCCATTTGTATTCTTCTCGGTCACCCGAGAACCTGTCCCCACGGAAATCTCATCCCGCCCGGGGAATGCTGCGTGTCCGGGGAAACCTCTCTTCGTCCCCTCGTGGTTCCCCTCTCCGAGCTGGAGGCGGGAGAGACGGGAACGGTCGCGTATATCGGGACGACCGATCATGCGCGCCTGTCCTATCTGTCGTCCCTCGGGGTCATGACCGGTCGCCCCATCGAACTGATCCAGAAAAAACCGTCCTACATTCTGAAAGTGGATGAAAATACGGTTGCCTTCGACGAATCCGTTTCCAGGGAAATTTTTGTCCGCCCCAGTCAGCGCAAGAGGCCGATTGCGGGCATCGGCCGAAGGTTTCGCTGGGGATGGCGCTGAACGGTTGAAGGGATCGTGAAGGCGGGGGAAAGGAGACCATGTCGAAGAAAGCGGCCTACGAGGAAAAAACCTGTCGTTATTTTCGAAAACCCGGCCCCGACAACACCAGCCATGTCCTGAAAGCGGTGGACGAGCGGGCAAGAATGCTGGGCATCCGTCATGTTCTCGTGGCGACCTGCGGTGGGGACACGGCTTTCAAGGCTATAGAGGTGTTCCATCCGGGGATCCGTTTGATCGCGGTTACGCATGTGACGGGGTTCGACAGGCCCGACACTCAGGAGATGGAGGAATCCAGGCGCCGGGAGCTTCAGGACAGGGGGGTTCAGGTCCTGACCTGCCAGCACGCCTTCGGCGGCGTGGGTCGTGCTGTACGAAACAAGCTGAAGTCCTATCAGGTCGACGAGATCATGGCTTATACCCTGAGGACCTTCGGCCAGGGAACCAAGGTCGCCATCGAGATCGCCCTCATGGCGACGGATGCAGGACTCGTTCGAACCGATGAGGACATCATCTCCGTGGGTGGAACCTGCGAGGGAGCGGATACCGCGCTGGTGATCAAACCGGCGAACAGCTTTTCTTTTTTTGATTTGAAGGTCAGGGAGATCATCTGTAAACCGGCCCATTTTTGATTTTTTTATTTCACCGGAAAGGAGGTTCAGGACGGATTATGTTTTTCACGGATCAGCAGCTCGAACGATATGCCCGTGTGCTCATCTGGGGACTCGCAACAGCGAGGGAACGCGATTACAGGAAAAACGATATTGTGCTGATTCGCTACGATCAGCCGGCAACGCCCCTGGCGGAGGTCGTGCAGGCAAGTCTGCTCGAGGCGGGACTTCAGCCGGTTTTGCGGACGGGTCTTACACCCCGGATGGAGGTTCATTTTTACAAGAAATCGAATGAAAAACAGCTCACTTTCACGGTGCCGGGCGACCGCGAACTCTGCGAAAAACTCCACGGCAGCATTTATCTGTATGCCCCTGAATCACTGACCCATCTCTCCGATGCGGATCCCCGCAAAATCGCGAAGGCCATTGTCGCCCGGAAACCCCTGCGGGACATCCTGGAGAAACGGGACCAGAGAGGCCTGTACGGATGGACGCTCTGCATGTTCCCGACGGATGAACTGGCCCGGTATGCCCAGATGTCGCTCCGGGACTACACGGAACAGGTCGTCAGGGCCTGCTACCTGGATGTTGAGAACCCCGTCCGTCAATGGGAAACCGTTCATCGGGAGATAGGGAGAATCAAGAAATGGCTCAACGGCATGAGCGTCGCATATTATCACGTGGAGTCCGAAAACATCGATCTGAAGATTGCACCCGGCCAGCGCAGGCGATGGGTCGGCGTCTCGGGTCACAACATCCCGAGTTTCGAGATCTTCATCTCGCCCGACTGGCGGGGCACCGAGGGGACCTATTACGCCGATCAGCCCTCCTATCGGACCGGTAATTTTGTAAGAGGCATCCGTCTGACCTTCAGGAAGGGCAAGGTGGTCGAGGCCAAAGCCGAGGTGGGGGAAAACTTCGCCGTCAAGCAACTGGCCATGGATGACGGAGCCCGAAAGGTCGGGGAGTTTTCGCTCACGGACAGACGATTCTCACGGATCAACCGTTTCATGGCCAACACCCTCTTCGATGAAAATTACGGGGGGAGATACGGTAACTGTCACCTGGCCGTCGGATCCTCTTATGCGGACAGCTATGCCGGCAACCCCGCTAAACTGACGGGGGCACAGAAGAAAAAACTGGGATTCAATGACTCGGCGCTGCACTGGGATCTGGTCAACACCGACCGGAAGCGTGTGACGGCGCACCTCGTCGGCGGCGGCAGGATCGTCATCTACGATGAGGGTGTTTTCAAGTATTAGGGCGAGTGCCGGTATAAGGCGCCGAGAGGCGCTCGTCCCGGAGCGGTAGCGACGCGGACCCGGCGACGTCCGGAGGAGCCGCAAGGACGGCCGGGGAATTCCGGCGTCCGACCTTCATGGGGCTGCGTAAGGCAGCCGGGCGATACTTAATCCTCGACGAGAATCGCCTCGACGGGACAACTTTCAGCGGCTTCCCGGCAAGTGTCTTCGAGATCATCCGGAATGTCGTCTTCGATTTTTGCTACGGCTGCGTCTCCCTGCATTTCGAAGACCTCAGGACAGATTTCAATGCAAGCCTCACATCCGATGCACAGTTCTTCATCCACCCGCACTCTCATGGTTATCCCCTTGATGGCCTATGAGTCTTCTTAATATAAAAATTGGAGGGCCGACAAGACTCCGAAAGCCCGTTATTGATTATATTCAAAGGAAAAAAAGTCAATATTTTTTTTTAAAAAAACAAAAAATTTTAGATTAGTCACAGGTTTTGTTATCGACAAAAAAATGATAGAAATAATATATAATAATATCGATATCTTGAACATCATTGCCAACCGGTGGACAAGTCATCCCATCAGGCATAAATCTTTGGCGATTTATGCCTGACAAGGAATCGTTATGCGCTGCCGGTATTTGTTCAAGGGGATGCTAGCGACAAGCGCCTGTTTTGAAGGACCGTCCTTCTTTCCGATTTCAGGGTATCACGGAGAGGCGTCCGGACCTATTTAATGATTGATTAAAGAGATCATTTATTATAGCTTCGCGGCGAATGACGCATGGCAGGGGAACATGAAATATGAAACTTGTCTGCCCGAAATGTAAATGGGCGCTGGATACGGTCCAGGAGGGTCTCTTTTGCCGGAGCTGCTCATCCACTTACGTGAAAAAGCACGGTATCGTATCATTCATCGACGATGTTTATTCATACGGGAATATTCCGCAGGCCCGATGGGAGGAGATCTTCCGGGCCATCGAAGGGAAGAGCAACAAAGAGATCCAGGAGTATCTCCTATCTCAAAAATTCAAGGGGCGGTGGGCTTATATCGAATCTTTCAGACACAACAAGGCCGACGGATTTTCATTTTTACCGATAAGTTCTGAGGACGTCATTCTCGACATCGGTTGCGGGCCGGGGTCTCTGACGATCCCCCTGTCCCGGGCATGTCGAGAGGTTTATGCTCTCGATGCCACCTTGCCCAGGCTCAGATTTCTCGAGGCGAGAAGGAAAAACGGGGGACTCACCAATATCACCCCCATCCATGCCAGCGCCTTGAAAATGCCGTTCAACGGTCCCTCTTTCGATTACGTGCTGATGAATGGCGTGTTGGAGTATGTTGGCGAGTGGGGAAGCGGTGGGAACCCGGAAGAGCTCCAGAAGGGTGTGCTGAAAGACATATATGGATTACTGAAAGAAAAGGGGTACCTTTTCATCGCCATAGAGAACCGTTATGGTTACGATTTTTTTTACAAGGAACGGGACCACAGCAAACTCTATTTGACCAGTCTGATGCCCAGGTTCCTGGCCAGTCTATTGACTCTTCTTTTACGGCGAAAAACCTATCGAACCTACACGTATTCGTATAATCGATACAACAGCCTGATGAAGAACGAAGGGTTTCAACGGGTTGAATTTTACTACGTCTGGCCCGACTATCGAAATCCGAAGTATATTTTCCCCGAAAGGGATAAAAACATTTTCAAGTATTATCTCGAGAACTTTATCAAACACCAGTCCAGTAGATTGGAATATCTCTTTTACAGGTGGGCTGCCGGTAGAGGGGTAGAAAAACATTTCGTACCGCATTTCATCATCATGGCGCAAAAGTAAGTCGGAACTTTTTCAAAGATTTGAATCAGAACGCATGGGTTGAGAAATGGTCGGCGAGATATCTCAGTATTTGAAACAGCACTGGGCCGAACTCGGATTTCCCGGGGACCGAAGTCCCAATCTGAGTTTTTTCAAGGTGGGTGGGAATCCCTGGGAGGAAGGCAGAATCAACTTTCTTGTCTTCGACGTAGGTCAGTCGGAGCCTTTGCTGTTCGTCAAGATCGTGAGGGACAGCACCAGTAACCCCGCCATTCGGAGGGAATATACCATCATGAAGCGACTGGCAGAAGATGAAGCCCTGTCGCCTTACCTGCCGGTACCGGTACACCTCGTTAACATCTCTGGCCGCGACATGCTCCTGCAAAGGGTCTGTCACGGGAAGAGAATGATTTCACTCTTGAGCGGAAGTCCTTTCCTTCAGTTTCAAAAGACCATTTTATCGATGAATTTCAGACGAGCACTGGAATTCGTCGAGACGCTCAACACGCGCCAAAGGAAACGTCTCACCGAAGCGGAATTCCGAGAATCGATCGTGGATCCGCTGAAGCTTTTCTACGATCAATACGAAGATTCCAAAGAGAAGAAGATGCGGTTTACCGAGCTGACCGAGCGGCTGGTTGCCCAAATGGATGGTGCTTTTTGGGTCACCCCGATTCACGGGGACTATTCAGCCACAAACATTTTTATTGAATCCGACGGCCGTGTGAAAATCATCGACTGGGAGACGGTCAGGGAAGAGGGGCTTCCTTTCTGGGATCTTTTCTATTTCATGTCAAAATACATTCACAACATGAAAATATACCCGAATAATCGATGGGACCGGGTTCTTTCGATTTACATGGGTCGCGGCTGGCTGTCGCAGCTTGTCCATGGCACCGTGGACGAATACTGTCGAAAAACAGGGTTTGACATGTCCCTCGGGCGGCTCATCTTTCCTCTGCATTTTTTGAATAAAGCAACTATCAAGAATGACATGAAGGGACGGGATGCGGCTCAGCCTTGGATCAGACTGTTCGAGTTATCGACTCAAAACCTCGATCAACTCTGTTTTTGAAGAACCGAATCACCTCATGGAATCCCTCGCTGCCAAAGATGTACCCGTAAGGAAGAATGTCTATTACCTCGAAGGCTCTGTTTTGCTGCTATCGGGGATCTTTGTGTTCTTGAATCCCATTCCCCACACGACGGCCATCAAGGAAATCTGTTTCTATCTGATCATCCTCTTGGTGGTGCCGTTGCTCCTATTGAAGAAGATCCAATTCAGATTCGACTCGCCTTTCACCGTTCCCCTCGCACTTTTTATTTTATGGTCGGCCGCCAGTGTCCTGTGGGCTGTCGACAGGCCGAACACCCTTCATGACATTTATGCGCATCTCCTGAAACAGGCCGTTATTTATTTTGTCGTCATCAACTTGTTCAATACTGAAAAAAAGCTGGCCCTGCTGGCATGGATCGTCATTTTGTCCGTATCGATTTTTGCCGTTCAAGGGATGTTCTTTCACTTTATCGTTATGGGAAAGCCCTGGGGTAGCCGTCTGATACCCGATGCACCCATCAATGCAAGTGCGATTGTGAATCTCTTTGCTTTTCTTCTGGCACTTCATTTTCTCATGAGAGCCCCAAAAAAAACGGTGAAGGTCCTGTTAACCTTCTGCCTGCTCGTCACTCTTGCAACCATTATCTTGTCCTATTCCCGTGCGGCGATGCTCGCATTGATTGCCTCCTCCTTAACGATGCTTCTCTGCATGGCGCAACAAAGGAGAAAATTGATCGCCCTCATGGTGTTGTCCGCCATCGTCGTTGCATTGATTTATTATATCCCGTCGCAACATAAGCAAAAAAGCCGCATTCTGCCCGAGAGATTCCTGCAGAAGAATCTGAGAATCGGTATCTATCTCACCTCTTTGGAAATCTTTAAAGACTACCCCTTGACCGGTGTGGGGTATGGCGGTCAAACATTCAAACGCCTGTGGAAAACATACCATCCGAAAATCCCTACAGAGTGGCAGCTTAATCAACTCAAGCCCGCTTCATCGCCTCATAGTTTTTTCTTCGATATCCTGGTTCGGCTGGGAATTGTCGGCATGGCTCTCTTTGCGTTTCTTATCATCAAGACGCTTCAAATTCAAATCTTCGTCATTCAAACGAAAGACACGGATCTGGGCGGCTGGGGTTCGTGTCTTTTGTCCGCCCTGGTCGGGACGCTGATTGGTGGTTTCTTTGGTGACATTTTGTCCGGTCCGCCGTGGTTGAACATATTCCTTCTGCTCGCGATGACAACGATCATCTGGCAGTTGGCGAAAGAAAAAAGGAATAATACTACGACAGTTTAATCCGCCTGAAGAGACATCCCGGGAAAGTCAAACGTTAGAAATGGCTTGACAAGCACCGGGGCGATGCTTATCTAGAATACAGGTGGTATAGAAAAAAGGTTTTTCGCTCTTGTGATCGGGGCACCGAAAGAGGGCGAATTCTTTCCGCAACCGGCACGCGATTTCAATGAAAGCCCGCATGGGTCCCGCCGTTATTTCAGCAAGCTCGAACATTCAGGCGTTGGGACGGTATCGAAAGGAGTGAAGGCGATGAAACCGATTGGTCCACTGATGATCGAACACAGGCTCATCGAACGGATGATTCGCGTCATGGACGGCGAGATTCGCAAGATGACCGAGGCGGGAAGGGTCGATACGGTTTTCATAGACACCTGCGTGGATTTCTTCAGGACCTATGCGGACCGGACTCATCACGGTAAAGAGGAAGACATCCTCTTCAGGGATCTCGACCGCAAAAAGATGTCTTCCGAGCACAGGAAAGTCATGGACGAACTCGTTGAGGAACATCTCTACGCGCGGAGCGTCGTAGGGAAACTGGATGAAGCCGGGATCCGGTACGTCAAGGGTGACGCCACGGCCCTGGAGGCGGTTCTCAATGGTCTCGAGACACTGATGAAATTTTACCCCGTCCACATCGAAAAGGAGGACAAACACTTCTTTTTGCCCTGCCTCGGCTATTTCAGCAAGGAAGAGCAGGACATCATGCTCGGGGAATTCTGGGAGTTCGACCGGAAAATGATACATGAAAAATACAGGAAAGTCGTTGAGACCCGTGAAGGGAAGAACATTTGAAAGGAGTGCATGATGCTGCGGATTGAAGATCTTCAAGTCCGGATCGGTCAAAAAGAGGTCCTGAAAGACATCGACCTGGAAATCAAACCCGGGGAAACCCACATCCTCTTCGGTCCGAACGGTTCGGGCAAGACCTCGCTCCTGATGACGATCATGGGATACCCTCAGTACGAAGTCGTGTCCGGGAAAATCTGGTTCAAGGGCGTTGACATCACCCGCCTGCCCGTCAATGAGCGGGCCCGGCTGGGGATCGGGATGTCCTACCAGCGGCCGCCCACGATCAACGGCCTCAAGACCCGCAAAATGGTGGAGATCTGCGCAGCCGGGGAGAAGGTCGACGTGGATGATCTGGCCCGAAGGGTTAACTTCGGTGATTTTCTGGAGAGGGACATCAACGCGGGTTTCTCGGGAGGGGAGATCAAGCGGTCGGAGCTTCTGCAGCTCATGGCACAGGATCCGGATCTGATCCTCTTTGACGAACCGGAGTCGGGCGTGGATCTGGAAAACATATCGCTCATCGGGACCCTGATCAGCAGCCTTCTCCAAAGAGACACGCGGCACGATCCCGGAAAATCCATCAAAAATAAAAAGATGGAAAGAAAAAAGATGGGTCTGATCATCACCCACACGGGTTTCATCCTGGATTACGTTTCGGCAGACAAAGGGCAGGTTCTCTTCGAAGGGGTCTTGACCTGCAGTATCAACCCGACGGAAATCTTCCGGTGCATTAAAGAAGCGGGCTACGAGGAGTGTGTAAAATGCGCGATGTAGACGAGAGAGCCCTGAAAGCAAGGGAAAAGAAAGCGGCCCTGGGGCCGGATGTCGACCTGTCCACGTTCACGGCGGAGCCGGTGAAGCATGCCGTGCTGAACAGCCTCAACGAGCTGTCCGACGAGGATCGCCGGCAGATGATCAAGGCGGGCATCGATGCCGGGGAAGCCGAACGGTCGGGCAGTTACATCCAGATGGACACGGCGGCTGTTTTTTCCCGTTCGAAGCAGGAGGGGCTGGAGGTCATCCCCATCAAAAGGGCCCTGAAGGAATGCAACTGGATCAACGATTATTACTGGAAGCTGGTCTCGGTGGATGCCGACAAGTACACGGCCAAAGCGCAGCTCGAGCTGCACGACGGATACGTTATTCGGGCCTTGCCGGGGAGCAGGGTTATCTATCCCGTCCAGGCCTGCCTGTATCTGGATAAAGAAAATCTGAGCCAGTACGTGCACAATCTCATCATCGCCGAGGAGGGTTCCGAACTGCACGTCATCACCGGCTGTGCCACGGCGCCGCATCTGCGGCGGGGGCTTCATGTCGGGATTTCCGAGTTTTTCGTCAAGAAGAACGCCAAACTGAGTTTCACGATGATCCACCAATGGGCCGAGGAGATGATGGTCCGTCCGAGGTCCGTGGGAATGGTCGAGGAAGGGGGACTTTTTCTCAACAACTACATCTGCATGAAACCCGTGAAGTCACTCCAGATGTATCCCACCACTCACCTGGTGGGCAAAGGTGCCGTTTCGAGGTTCTACAGTCTCCTCGTGGGCAATCCCGGGACGGAACTGGACGTCGGGGGCCGCGTGTTTCTGAAGGCCGAGGATACGAGGGCGGAGATCATTGCCCGGGCCATCAGCAACGGCGGCACCATCATTTCCCGCGGGGACCTCGTCGGGGAGGTTCCGGGCGTCAAGGCCCACCTGGAGTGCCGGGGGCTCATCCTCAAGGGCGGAGTGATCCACGCCATTCCCGAACTGAGGGGCACCATCGATGGTGTGGAGATGTCCCACGAGGCGGCGGTGGGAAAGATCGCCCAGGAGGAGATCCTCTACCTCATGTCCCGGGGGCTCTCCGAAGACGCGGCGACGGCGACCATTGTAAGGGGGTTTCTTACCGTGGATATCCCGGGGCTGCCTGCGGGGTTGAAAGCGGAGATTGACCGGGCCGTCGACCAGACCGAAAAGGACATGATGTAGCCGGGGGTCCGCCGGGGACAAGGGGGCTGGAGGATTCGTTTCGAACTTCAGCCCAGTTTTTTTTCAACCTCCGCCCGCAGCTGTTCGAGGCCGGGGGAAATCTCCACGGAGTAGGGGGGCGTGTGCTCAAGAGCCTTGAGGTACCCGGGGAGGGCGGCTATCTGACGAAGAGCGTGCCCCCGGATGTCCTTCAAGCCCTCGGGTCTTCCGATCCTCCGTCCACCCCTCATGAAGGGTTTGATCAGAGGCGTACCGTCCTGGCGGTCGCCTTCCAAGGTCAGGATATCCCTGACCATTTCGCCGTCCCGGCAGTGCCTGTAGACCTGTTTACGGCCGGGCCAGGTGGCTTTTCCTTCTGATTTCTTGAGCCGGGGCTGCCCGGCGTATTCCATGAGTTTGTAGGCGCAGTCGAAATAGGGGATGTCGGCCGAGGTGTCGAGTTTTGTCCCCACGCCGAAAGCGTTGATGGGCGCTCCGGCAGAGAGAAGATCGCGTATCGCGTACTCGTCGATATTGCCGCTGACGAAGATGCGGACATTCCCGAGGCCCGACCGGTCGAAGATGGCCCGGACCTTTCCGGACAGTTCGAGCAGGTCCCCGCTGTCGAGCCTTACTCCCCGGATGGTGATTCCTTTCTGGTCCAGCCGTTTCTTGATTTCGACGACTTTTCCGGCGCCGGCGATGGTGTCGTAGGTGTCGATCAGGAGGGTGACGATCTGCGGATTGGATTCCGCGAAATGGATAAAGGCCTCCTTCTCGTCTTGATGAGCCTCGATGAAGGAGTGGGCCATGGTGCCGAAAGCGGGAATGCCGTAGAGGTGCTCCGCGAGCACCGTGGAGGTGCCGTCGAACCCGGCGATATAGGAGGATCGGGCGGCGTAGAGGCCGGCTTCCGCACCGTGAGCGCGCCGGAGTCCGAAATCGACGAGCCCGACGCGGCCGTCGGCGGCAAGAAAGCAACGGGCGGCCTTGCTCGCCAGGAGCGTCTGCACATGCAGAAGGTTGATGATCCGGCTTTCGATGAGCTGTGCCACCGGCATGGGAGCCGCGATGCGGAGGATGGGTTCGTTGGGAAAGAAAACGGTGCCCTCGGGCATGGCATCCAGATCCCCCGTGAAACGGAGTTTCGCGAGGTAGCCGATGACGTTTTGTGAAAATCTGCCGCTCGACGCGAGGTATTTCAGCTCCTCTTCGGAAAATTTCAGGTCTTCGAGAAATTCGATGACCGATTCGAGTCCCGCCGCCATGAAGAATCCCCGCTGAACCGGCAGGGTGCGAATGAACAATTCGAATACGGCGGTCTCGTGCATCTGCCGATCCAGGTAGCCCTGAAGCATGGTGAACTGATAGAGATCTGTCAAAAGGGGACTGATTTTGGGATGCAATGCCTGTCTCCTTCTAAAAAGTCACGATGGGGCCATTACGGCGTTTTTCCGGACCGGCCAAAGGATAAATGATCCCGGCGGTAATATTCAAGAAAAAAGCTCTGTCGAGAGACGCCAAAAGACCGCCCCGGCATGCCCGCTGATGAATAATCGCTTGAATTAGAGAACTGTTCGCACTACAGTGAAAGACGGCGATAGCACATTCTACATCATCCAGGGCGTGTGATGACACTTCAACTGGTACAGGGGGTGCGGACCATCCTGGGGCGCGTGACGGAATTGACGGGAAAAGGCATCGATTTCGTCGAAAAGGAGGAACTGCCCGTCCCTGCCATGCTTACCATGGCCGGAGCGGACACGCCTCGTCACCGTCTCTTTTTCAAAAGGGATCACGATGAATCGGTTAACCATGTCATCGCCAACGAATGCGGGCACGTTCTGCGGCTTTATAACGCGCCGGAGGAGAAAAGACTCATCCCCGTGGCCAACCAGAAAACCCTGGGATGTTATACCGGCGAAATGGAGGCCGACATCAGGCGGCTTTATCAAATGTATCCACCGGAAAAATTGATGAACCTGGTCATGTTCTGGTACGAAAGCGTGCTCTACCAGCTCACCAAGATGCCTTCGGACATCATGATTGAAAAGTGGCTTCACCGGGAATATCAGGAACTGTTGCCGATCCAGTTGAGGTCCATCGGGGCGCAGAACGACAGAGCCGTCGCCACGCTCGCCGTCGAAATCCGAAACACGATGCCCGGGCGGATCTACGACGCCTGCAACATCATGAACTATGTCTATTTCACGGCCATGGGAAAGACGTTCGGCCTCAATTATGTGGAGCCCTACAGATTCACAAAGTACTTTGCCAGGGGGGAAGAACTGATTTCCCTGGTGGGGCCGGTGGAGGTGGACAGTCACGAAGGCGATGTTCTGGTCATCAATCTGTGGGCGAGGTACTTCCAGTTTTCCGGCTGGTTCGATTGGGTGCCGATTGGAGAGCTCCCGAGGCAGCAGCTGCATTGACGGTACTTCGACCGGCATCGGACAAGAAAGCGGGACGAGAGATGTCCCGCTTTTTTTATGCATCGGCAACTGTTGACGAAACGTCAGGCATCGGGCTTCAGGCGGCGGACAAAAATAACGCAAAACATCATGGAGAGCCCGAGCAGTGACACGGCGGGGGAGAAGGACCCGTATTCCCCCGCCAGGCCGATCACGGCGGGAACAACGCCCGCGCCCAACAGGTAGGCGATGAGGATCGTCACGGAAATCGTCACGTTTCTGAGGGACGGCGGGCTCAGCCTTGAAAGGACGGCGAATCCGACGGGAAAGAAACAGACAATCATGGCCGATTGGAAAAAAATGGCGGGCGCGAGCCAGACCGGAGAGGCCACACCGATGAGGGCCGTGGCCGCCCCGCTGAAGAAGACCACGAAGACCAGGGCTTTTCTCGCCCCGAGACGATCGGCGACCCAGCCGGCCACGACGACCATGAAGACGGTGGAAATCCTAGACAGGCTGATCAGCGTGTTGGCCCAGTTCCGGTCCACCCCTTTTTCTGCAACCAGATAGAGGGGAAGCATCTTGAAAATCCCCATGCTGGAACCGATTGCGAGGCTGAAGAGAGCCGCCATGAGCCAGAAGTGCGAACCTGAAAGAATACTGCGAAAATGATTGAAACGGGGGCTTTCCCCCCGAAACCTGCCGCCTTTACAGAAAAAGGCGAAGATCACCCCTGCGACAATTGAGACGAGCCCGATCCTCGAGAGAACATCTCTCCAGGTGCAGGATGTGATCATGAATTCGGCAATAAGGGGTGCCGTGATAAAACCCAGGTTCGGGGCAAGCTCGTGGATAGCGATGGCCTTCCCCCAGTTTTTCGCCTGCACTGAATGCGTCAGGGCCGCCATGCCTGAAGGGAGGTATAAACCCGCTGACAGGCCGAGGCACAAAAGGGCCAGGTGCATTTCCTCCAGGGTCCTGCTGCAGGCGACGGCCGTGAGGGACAGACCCACGGCCAGGGCCGATGCCACAATCAACTGTTTGTGCGTGAGTCGTTTCGATAGAAAGCCTGAGCCCAGAAGCGTCACGCAGTACCCGAAGGAAATGGAGAAAAAGATCGAACCGGCTTCGGCGTGGCGGATGCCGAGATCCTCCTCGATGGAAGGCATGAGCGGACCCAGGACGATCCTCGACAAAAAGTTGAAGTAGAAGATCGATGCGAGAAAAATGGGAATGCTCAGTTCGCTCCGCGAGGAAGATCCGAGGTGACTCATCCGTGAACCCATGCCGGGAGTTCCCGCCGGCTAAATAAGACTGTCTAGCGGCGTGAAAGGGAAATCGAAGGCGTCCGCGACGGCTCCATAGGTGATTTTGCCCGCGTGGATATTCACGCCCATAGCCAGTGCGTGATCTTCTTGGACGGCCTTGCGGAGACCCCCGTTGGCGAGCCTGACGATGTAGGGCAGTGTGGCATTGGAGAGGGCATAGGTGCTGGTCCGGGGAACGGCGCCGGGCATGTTGGTGACGCCGTAGTGGATGATGCCGTCGACGAGATAGACGGGGTTCGAGTGAGTGGTCGGCCGGATCGTCTCCACGCACCCCCCCTGGTCCACCGAGACATCGATGACAACGCTGCCGGGTTTCATGCTCTTAATCATGGGGCGTGTCACGAGCCGGGGGGTCCGGGCCCCCTTGAGCAGGACGGCCCCAATCAGGAGATCCGCCTGGCTCACGGCCTCGGCGATGTTCAGGGGATTGGAGCTCAGCGTTTTCAGACGACCCTCGAGGGTTTCTTCCAGATGAACGAGTCGATCGATGTTCACGTCCAGGACCACGACCTCCGCTTCCATACCCAGGGCGATACGGGCCGCGTTGGCGGCGACCGTCCCCGCGCCGATAATGGCGACCGCCGCGGGCTCGACGCCGGGCACCCCCCCCATCAATTTGCCCGCTCCCCCGTTGACCCTTTCGAGATAGTGAGCGCCGATCTGAACGGCGAGCCGGCCGGCGACCTCACTCATGGGCTTCAGCAGGGGCAGCTGCCCGTTGGGCTGTTCCACCGTTTCGTAAGCGATACCCGTAGACCCGCGCTTCATCATCTCCAGGGTCAGGTTCTTCTCCGCCGCAAGATGAAGATAAGTAAATAGTATCAGGGCCGAGTGGAGAAACCCGTATTCCTGCGGCTGCGGTTCCTTCACCTTGACGACCAATTCGGTCTTCCAGGCTTCGTCGGCCGTCTGAACGATCTCGGCCCCCGCAGACCGGTACTGATCGTCTGAAAAGCCACTGCCCAGCCCCGCGCCGGACTGGACGACAACGCCGTGGCCGTATTCGACAAGCTGGCGGACGCCTCCGGGCGTCATGGCGACCCGGTATTCATTGTCTTTGATCTCCCTGGGCAGGCCGATACGCATTTCGCGAACCCCCTTCTTTATCCGACATGCGGAAAGATTTCTCACAGAAACGATGGTTCAATCTACTACAATCGCACGGGACAACAAAAGGGCAAAATTGAAAATTTTTTATTGACAAGACGGACAGGGGAACTTTATTTTCCCTCCGTAGGTCCCGGAACCCGAAGGTTCGGAGTGTTGAAGGACGGCAGTCTGTCTCGAAGGAGGATTGCCGGACAGGTCGTGAAGTCGGCGGGGTGCGGTGCACCGCTTTGCGAACCCCGGCGCCGGAAACGACAAGACCAGGGGGACCGCCTATGATGAAAAGGCCGACAGGCGTTCCTGGGAGGCCATGAGAAATTTCTTATACGACTTCCTCCTGAAAACACCCGTGAAAAAAGCGCGTTGAACGGGACGCCATCCCATCGGTGTCGCTGGAGCAGGTGCCAAATGAAAAGGTGTTATCGCTGCCGGAAAGAGCCGGGAATCACGGACAGGGTTGGTCGCGCGGAGACATGCCCCTCCTGCGGTGCCGACCTCAGGTGCTGCAGGAACTGCTCGTTTTACGATCCCGGGTCATACAACCAGTGCCGGGAGCCGCAGGCCGAAAGGGTCGTTGAAAAAGAGCGCAGCAACTTTTGCGGTTATTTCCTGTTCAGGGATTTCTCTCACGACCCGCCCGGGCCGGTCGTGCGATCCGATCCCCGAAGCAAACTGGAGTCTCTTTTCAAAAAATAGATGCACGGAAACAGCCGCGGCACTGCGTTTCGCAGCGTGTGGATGGACGGACCCAAAACGACGGTTAGATATTTCGCTCGAAAAGAAACGCGGGGAGAAAAACGAAAAAGATTATTTTTTGCAGAAAATGCTTGAAATGTGATCTCATATCAGCTAAAAATTTTTTTATCAGGCAATCACGGGACATAAGGAGGACCGTATGGCTAAAGCAAGAAGAGGTGGTACATTCACCTGCGACGTTTGCGGCCTTGTGGTCGCGGTGGACGAGATGTGCGACTGCGCGGTCGGGGAGATCATCTGTTGCGACATTCCAATGAAGAAAGGAAAGGCGGCAATGAAAGCGAAGAAAAAGGCGGGTGCAAAGAAGGTCGCGAAGAAAAAACCGGCGAAAAAAGCAGTCAAGAAGAAGGTCGTGAAAAAGACAGTAGCGAAGAAAAAAGTCGCAAAGAAAAAAGTAGCAAAGAAGAAAAAATGATGCTGCACTGAAGAACGAATAATTGAATGCGCTGTTCATAGTGTTGAGGGCCCCGATCTTGCGTCGATTCGGGGCCCTTTTGTTGAATGATGTTCTATCAACGGTGAATCAGGGCCGGTTCACCGGTACCCTTTCCCGTGACCCTTTAGAGGCTCGGCGGGCCCGGATCCATTAGAGCCACTCGTTCTCGAGGGAAAAGATGCCACGAGAGCCTTTTTCATGGAGCCCGGCGGGGAAAATGTCTCAATGTTCCCCATTGAAAAGCATTGACTATTTGTTTTGATTGGCTTATAAAAATCAATCGAAATTTCGTCGGGGCGTTCGTGAGTGGTTCCCTGCAATATCGGTTTTGAATTTTTGGACCTTAAGGACGTGCAATGAAATCCGGGAGGATTTCCTTCAAAGGGCTAAAACAACAATAAAGAAAATGCATAAAGGAGGTTTTTATGGCTAGCAAGAAGTTGTTGGATATGATGAACCAGTCGATCGCGAGGGAAATACAGGTGTCTATCCAGTACATGTGGCAGCACGTCCAGTGGTCCGGCGTGACGCATTACGCCGTCAAGGACGAGCTCAAGAAGATTGCCATCGCGGAAATGAAGCACGCCGAGGAAATTGCAGAAAGGCTTTTCTACCTGGGGGGGATCCCCACCACGAAGCCCGAACCCATTTTTGTCGGAAAGACGTTGAAGGAAATGCTGAAGAGAGACCTGAAGGACGAGGAAGGAGCCGTGAAGCTCTACAGACAGGTCGTTGCGCTGGCCGAGAGGGAAGGGGATATCACGACGGCGCAGATCTTCAAGAAGATCCTCCAGGACGAGGAAGAACATCATGACACCTTCCAGGGACTGCTCGAAGGGATGAAATAAATCGAATAGATCACCGTTTTTGCTGTTTATATTCAAAAAGAAGGATCAGAACACATGTGAAGCCCGCTTCAGGCGGGCTTCATCCATTTGGAGCGCCGGGATCCGGAAATTCATTTGCGTTTTCAACGGATAGCGGGCCCCGGGTCGTGTCATCCCTGTAAAACCCTTTGACAAATAATATTTTGTATGCCAAATAAATTGTGCGGGAGCCTTTCAGATGAATAGAAACGATCGGCTGATTTATCTCCTCTTCACGGCCCAGCAGAAACTCAGGACGTACATGAAGAACGTCCTGATGAAGGAGAATGTCCAGGTGACCGTCGCTCAAGCCGGTATCCTCTTTCTCCTCAGGCAAAAAAGCGGGCAGTCCATGAGCGAGATGAGTCAGCTTTTGTCCATAGACAATTCGACCCTCACGGGTCTGGTGGACCGCCTGGAAAGGGCGGGTTTTGTCCGGCGAAATTCCAATCCCGATGACCGGAGAACCCTGAATATCGACATCACCGACTCCGGCGTCAGGGAACTGGAGAAAGCCAAGGCCGTCATCCGGCGGGTCAACGAGGAGATCAAGACGGGCTTCTCGGAACAGGAGATAGAGTCCTTCAAGAGGGTCCTTCAGCATTTCACGGTGAAGTTCGGCAAAAACGCAGAAGGATGACGGGCCGGGTACCGGATGTGAAGGGGAGGCGGATGAACCTCGAGGGAAAGATAGCGCGGTTTGCCGAGCAGGAGGTCGCCGGACGGTCGGTCCTGTCTGATTCCGACGTCTTCCCATTGGATCTGTGGAAAAAAATGGCCGAGGCGGGCCTCCTGGGAATGGGTCTGCCGGCGGACCACGGGGGAACGGGAGAAGATTACCGGTCCATGACGGCCGCGCTGAAAATTTTTGTTCAGGTGGGGCGTAACATGGGCATGGCGCTCTCCTGGATGATCCACATGCTCGTCGGCCGTTTTTTCATTTATTCCTTCGGCCGGGAGGACCAGATCGACGCGTACCTGAGACCCATGGCAAGGGGTGAACTGACCGGATCCATCGCCATATCGGAACCCGGGACCGGGGCCCACCCGAAACACGTGAAGACGACGGCACGTCGAACAGGCGATAGCTATGAGGTCACGGGTGAGAAAGCCTATTTGACCAACGGCACCTTCGCCGACTTCTACATGGTCTTCAGCGTGACGGGTTTCTCGGGGGACCGAAAAGAGTTCACCTTCGTCATTGTTCCGCGTGATGCGGAGGGCGTTCAGCCGGGACCCCTGATGAAAATCGATTTTCTGAAACCGTCACCCCACTGCGGCGTACGGTTCGATCACTGCCGGGTGCCTTTCTCGAACGAACTGGGCGAAAACGGGGCGGCTTTCGAAAAAATGTCGAAGCCCTTCCGCAGCGTCGAGGATGTCCTTCTGATGGGACCCGTCATGGGCGGCATGAACGCACAACTGGAGATGCTCCTGGACCTCATCCGGAATGCGGGTCTCCGGAACATGGAGGGTCTCAAGGAGAAACTCGGAGAGATTCTGGTCTCCCTCGAGGCCCTGGACGTGATCGCGGGAGAGGCGGCGCGGACCTGCGACGGCGATCCGGCATCCGGGACGATGGATGCCCTGACGGTGTTCATGAAGATCCAGTCGAAAAACATCATGGCGCTTATCGGTTCCATCGCAACCGGAATGGGCATTGTTGAGGACCCGGCGTTCGACCGGATCGGCCACGATCTGCGAAAGACCATCCATCTGGCGGATCAGGTGTCGAAAATAAAAATGCAGCACAGGGGAGATGTTATCCTTTCCAGAGGGAGATAATATGAAGAATTTTCACGAAGAGAAATTTACCTCGATCGAAACCGTCCAGCTGGAGTTCAAGCAGGCCGGGTACATTTGCAGCCGACAGATTGCCACGACGGTTTATCTCGCTTATCATCTCTGCAAGCCGATCCTCGTTGAAGGGCCCGCCGGCGTCGGTAAGACGGAACTGGCGAAGACGGCGGCTTTGTTTCTCGGCGTTCCGCTGATCCGGCTTCAGTGTTACGAGGGCCTGGACGAGTCCAAGGCCCTTTACGAGTGGAAATACGGAAAGCAGCTGCTCTACACCCAACTGCTCCGCGACAAACTGGACCAGATCATCAAGGGTGAAAACGGGCTGGACCGGTCCATCCAGCGACTGCACCAGTACGATGATATTTTCTTCTCCATGGACTTCCTGGAACCCCGGCCGCTATTGAAGGCCATCCAGGAGAAGCGGGGGGCCGTTCTGCTCGTCGACGAGGTGGACAAATCCGACGACGAGTTCGAAGCCTTTCTGCTGGAGGTCCTCTCGGACTTTCAGGTATCCATACCGGAGGTCGGCACCATCGCCGCGGTGTCGAAACCCTTTGTTTTCCTCACGAGCAACAACACGCGGGAGCTGAGCGAGGCCCTCAAGCGAAGATGCCTCCATCTCTACATCCCCTTTCCCGATCAGAAACTCGAACGGGAGATTGTCAGGATCAAGGTGCCGGGCATATCCGAGAGGCTGGAGGCGCAGCTCGTCGCCTTCATCCATGAAGTGCGAAAACTGGATATCAAAAAGGTTCCGTCGATCAGCGAATCCATCGACTGGGCGAGGGTTCTGATGATCCTCCACGTCGACAAACTGGACGTCGATCTCATCCATGACACCCTCAACACCTTCGTCAAGTTCGAGGAGGATGTCAAACTCATCAAGGAACAGCTCCGCGGCCTGGCTGAAAAGGCCATGAACGTCGCCTGATTATGGACAGGACTCTCGAAAGCTTTATCCTGGCACTCCGCGGCTCCGGCGTGCGGGTCTCGGTCGCCGAGAGTATCGACGCCATGCATGTCACCGATCTGATCGGTTATGGCGATCGGGGTACCCTGAAAAGCGCCCTGTCGGCGGCGCTGGCGAAGACCCTCGCGGAGAAAGAGGTCTTTCATTTGACTTTTGACCGTTTTTTTTCGGCGGATGTCCCCTTTGATCACGCCTACGACATCGAGGAGGGAATGGGGACCGAATGCGATGAAGAAATCCCGCTGATCGCCCAGATGATCCTGAGCGGAAACATGGCGGGCCTCGCCGTGGCGATGAGTCAGGCCGCCCTGTCCGTGGACGTTACGGGAATCCAATTCTTCACCCAAAAGGGGCTGTTCATCAGGCGGCTGATGCAGCAGATGGGTCTCGATGAATTAAACGACTACATCCGATCGCTTCGGGCGGAGGGGGACGACGATTCCGCTCGCAGCGCGGGCCTGCTCGAGCAGGGGAGGGAGGACCTCACGGATCGGGCCCGGAACTTTGTCGAACGCCAGTATGACCTGTACGCGGGGTCCACGACAGAGGGGATGATGGAGAGCTACCTGAGGAACGCGAGGCTCACCAACATCGAGCAGCACCACTACCAGCAGATCCGGGTCATCATCCGGAAGATGGTCAAGAACCTGCGCGACCTTCACACGCGACGCAAAAAGGGAGCAAAACGGGGACAGCTGGATTTCAAGAAAACCATGAGGAGCAACATCGCCTACCAGGGCCTCCCCTTCGACACCCGGTGGAAGATGAAAAAAATAGACCGTCCGAAGATCATGGTCCTCTGTGATGTCAGCCGCTCCGTCTCGACGATCGTCCGCTTCTTCCTTCTTATCCTGTACAGCCTCAATGAATTGATCGAGAAGATCGACACATTCATTTTTTGCTCAAACCTCGTTGAGGTCAGCTCGATCTTCGAAAAATACGATCTCGAGGAAGCCCTGGTCCGCCTCCAGACGGGCGCAGACCTCGATATCTGGATGGGGAGAACGGACTACGGGCAGTCCCTGCGTGATTTCTGGGAGGGCTGGTCCGGAAGCCTGACAAACAAGACGACGATCATCATCCTCGGGGACGCGAGGAGTAATTTCGGGGAGCCGGAAGTCGGGATCCTCAAGAGGATGCAAGAAAGGTCAAAGCGATTGATCTGGCTCAACCCGGAAACGCCTTCCCTCTGGGGCTCCGGGGATTCCGAAATGAAGAGATACCTGCCCTTCTGTCACATCGCGCGGGAGTGCAATACGCTCAACCATCTGGAAAAGGTGATGCACGCCCTCCTGTAAGAAACCTCACCTGAAGAGTCCTCAGCCGGGCGTTTCGGCCCGTCTTCCGGAACCATGGCCGGTCCCGGTCTCTTCCCCGTTCAGAAACATCGCAAAAAACAACTGAAAAGGCAGGGCAATAGTGGTACATTGGGTCCATCCGCAGGCCCTGTCGCTGTGCGAACGCCGTCCGAGGGGGAACCGCCGGTTGCGTCAGGATTATCGTGAAGCGAGACAGCTGTCGAGAAGAATATCCGGTGACGTAGGCCCGCCGCGCTTCTATTCTGAAAAGCGACGGGAGGTCCGGCGATCCCGCGTCCTCTTTCGCAGCCATCCCCTCGTGAGGCACGCCGTTTCCATCCTTCGCGGCCAGGAGGACCATTTCGGACACGGCATTTTGCACGCCGCGCGCGTTGCCGTCGATGCGGGAGCCCTCGTGATGGCGGAGTCAGAAAACGGTATCAAAGGGCAGGATGTAGGCCGACTCATTTTCCTGGCCCACCTCGCCGCCGTTTTTCACGATGTGAGGAGGTTTGAAAAACAGCACGCCAAGAAAAGCGCAGAGACGGCGGAACCGCTTCTCAAGTCGGCCTTCGGACTTCATGAGGCGGAAGTAACGGCCGTCACAAAGGCTATCGGCAATCACGAGGCGTTCCAGCCGGTCGAGACGCTCGAGGATCCCCTGGCTTCCCTGATCTCGGATACGCTCTACGACGCCGACAAGTTCAGGTGGGGACCTGACAATTTCACCGAAATGCTGTGGTCCATGCTGGAGAGACGGAACGTGCCGATACCCGCTGTCATGGGCCGATATCTCGAGGGGCTGAAGGGAATCGAGAGGATCCGTTCCACCTTCCGGTCTTCAACCGGTCAGGTCTACGGGCCGGATTTTATCGACCGCGGCCTGGAAGTCGGCCGAAGGCTTTACGAAGAACTCTTGAAAATGAAGCAGGGGGGGTGAGAGACATGTCCAGCCTGACCGGAAACCTGTTCTGGATCGTCATGCTCTTTGTCCTATTCATGCCCCTCGTGCAGCAGAAGATGATGCACGGGAGAAGGATGGCGGTGATTCGAGCGCTGGAACGAAAGAGAAACTCCAGGGTCATCACCCTCATCCACCGGCAGGAGACGATGAAATTTCTCGGTTTTCCCGTCATGAGGTACATCGACATCAACGATTCCGAAGACATCCTCCGGGCCATCCGCCTCACGCCGGACGACATGCCGATTGACATGATCATCCACACGCCCGGGGGGCTCGCGCTTTCCACGGAGCAAATCGCCATGGCCATGAAGAGACACGACGCCAAGGTCACCATTTTCGTACCGCATTACGCCATGTCGGGCGGCACGTTGCTGTGCCTGGCGTCCCACGAGGTGGTCATGGACGAAAACGCGGTTTTGGGCCCCATCGATCCGCAACTCGGCGAGTATCCGGCCGGCTCCATTCTCAGGATGATCAGGGAAAAGGATCCGAAAGACATAGAGGACAAGACGCTCATTCTTGCCGATGTGGCCAGGATGGCAACAGGTCAAATGAAGGCCTTTGCGAAAAAGATCATGGAGCCGCGCATCGAGCCGGAGACGGCGGAGCGGATCGCGAGCACCCTCACCGGGGGGCACTGGACCCACGATTACCCCATCACATTCGAGGAAGCGAGGGACATGGGGCTCCCGGTCCGCGTCGGTCTTCCCGAGGAAATTTACGAACTCATGGACCTCTTCCCGCAGACGATGCAGCGGAGACCCTCCGTTCAGTACATACCGATCCCCTACAAGCGAACGGAGGAAGCGAAGCAACGACAATAATCTTGTTCATTAAAATCGAGGGCATTCAAGGGGGACGACATGTTCAAAAAGATTCTCGTGGCTGTCGACGGATCGAAGGAGTCCGGCAAAGCCGTTGATTCTGCGATCAATCTGGCTCTGACGCAGGGCGGTGCCGTGACGATTCTGCACGTGATCGACACCAGCGCCTATCTCAGCCGTGCGATGCCTGCGGCGGAAACACCGACCCATCTGGTGGAGCCTGTAGAGGATTATCTGCGACAGGCCGCTCAGACCTTCATGCAAAGAATAAAGATAAAATTCAAACGCAAGGGAATTAAAGCAAAAAATGTCATCCGATCAGGACACCCCGCTGAAGAGATCCTGCAGGAGGCAAAGCGGTCGAAGGCGGGTCTCATTGTCATGGGATCCAGGGGAAAGGGGGCGTTCGGCGCCGTGGTGGGAAGCGTCGCCTTCGGCGTCCTGCACGGAAAGGGCAAAACAGCCGTCTTGGTCGTGAGATAAGCGAGGGTTGAAGTATGGAAAGACAAAAACCCCTGCAATCAACCATGGTATATTGCAGTCCCATATTCCGTGTGTACGAGGATGAGGTCGAACGGCCGAAGGGAGGCACCGGAAAAGTGAGCCGGATTGACCACAGGCGGACGGTGTCTGTCGTTCCTGTCAGGGACAACGGCTCCGTCGTCATGATCAGGCAGTACCGGCCGGCCGTCGGTCATTATCTTCTTGAGATCCCCGCGGGACGGGTGGATCACGACGCGGAGTCCAGCGAAGCGTGTGCCCAGCGTGAAATGGCCGAGGAAATCGGTCACAGGGCGGAGAAGCTGGTGAAACTTTTTGAGGGCTATCTGGTTCCCGGTTACGGCAACGAATACATGTACTACTACCTGGCTGTCGGGCTCTATCCCGAACCACTGCCTCCCGATGAGGATGAGGACATAGAAGCGTTGGAAATGCCCCTCGAGGCCGTTCTTCAAATGGTCCGAACGGCCGGGATCACCGACAGCAAGACAGCCCTCGGAATCCTCCTGGCGGTGGATTACCTCAAGCGTCACCGGATGCCCCCTTACCATGAAGGGCCGGATAGGCCGTAGCGGTTCAGGACGGTCGGAGCTCGCCTCAACGGGCCATGACCCTTCAGGTCCGGCGTCAAAATGAAAAGACCCCCCTGCCGGTAACGGCGATGGGAAGGTCTTTCCCGGCTGTCGCGTTATGGAGGATGCTAACTCTTTCTGGAGGTTTTGGTCAGAAAGGATGAAATCTGTTGTTTGACGTTTTTCTTGCCGCACTTGGGACACGAAATTTTTTTCTTGTCGTGTTCAGAGAGGCTCAGAACCAGGGCAAATTTGTGCCTGCAGTCGCTGCAACGATACTCGTAGGTCGGCATTTTCAACCCTCCTTCAATATTGGAATTTCCCAAAAGTGTTCCGGAAGCCGAATACGGGTAAGGTGATGTACGTCTATCCTTTTTGGCGTCAATAGTCTTTCTTACATAATCAACGCTTTCCGGTCAAGATTGATTTTCAGACCCGGACCGATCGATGCAGAATCGGCTTGCCGGTCAATGGACCAACGGGCAGGCCGGGGATGGAATCGAAATCGTTCATCATCCATTGCCGATGAAAGGATCAGAGACAGGAAGAAAATATCTTGTAATGGAAAAGGGAGGACTGGGACATGAGTAACCAAAGTTTGAAAGAAGCGGCGGAATTCATCTATCAGAATCTGCGGTTGAGGACCTTCCCCGTGGCCGTCAAGTTTCTGAAAAATGCTTCTGAATTTCCCGAAAAGACAAGACAGCCTTCGTCGTTTTTGGGAAAGAAGGTGGCCATCTGCCAGGCGGTGACCATGGCCCGGCTTTACGGATGGACGCTGGGGATTACCAAAGCCGATTTGATCTGCGTTCCCGGGGCGCTGGCCTTCGGTTTCGCCGAGACGACGGATCCGGACGCGGCGATTGTTCGGCTTTTCTGCACCGGAAATTACTCGAAAAACGAGGAGGCGGCCGGAAGGGATGCGTCCGCCATCGGTAAACTTCCCAAAGGGGCTTATGGGGCCCTGGTCATCGCACCGCTGGCGCGAAGCTCCTTTGAGCCTGACACCATCGTGATCTACGGCAATCCCGCCCAGGTCATGAGGGCGATTCAGGCGTGGGTCTATCAGGACGGCAGGAGAATCCAGGGCAATTTCGGCGGCAAGGTGGAGTGTGCCGAGTACCTGCTGGTTCCTTTCAAGGAGGGTGTTCCCAGGGTGGTTGTGCCCGGGATGGGAGACCGCGTCTTTTCCCTGACACAGGATGACGAGATGGTTTTCTCGCTCCCCGGCAAGGGCCTGGGCGTCTTCCTGGAAGGAATGAAAGAGGCCGGGAGCAAAGTGGGTGCCCAGTACCCCGTTCCATTCTTCCTGAACTTCGAACCCCAGTTTCCGAAGCCGTTCCTGGCGATCGGTAAAGAGGTGGGGCTTTTCTAGTCTCGATGAAAATAGGGGCTCCGGTGTCTTTGAACCACGGGGCCCCCTGGACACCGGTTCTCGAGAGGGAAACCTCTACGGTCTCGGCCAAACCTTTTTGAAGGACGTTTTCGGGAAAAAACAGTAGGGGCATGCCTCCGGCGCTTCGGGACCCCTGTGGATGTATCCGCACATGGGACAACGCCAGGCGGTCTCGCCCGGGGTCTCATGGACGTCCAGGTGTTCAAGCTGGGGGAAATCCTCGAGGTCGGGCATGACGGGCTTGTAGTTGTCGAAGGCGAATCTCGACACGACGACGCGCTGAACTTCACTGGTCCCCTCGTAGATCCGGAGAAGTCGCACGTCCCTGAAGAGTTTTTCAATCGGGTACATCCGCGTGTAACCGTAACCGCCGAAGATTTGCAGTGCTTCGTCGACAACCTCGAAAGCGGCCTCCGTGGCGTAGAACTTCGTGATGGAGGCCGTGATGGTCGGGTCCTTCCCGGAATCCGCTTCCCAGGCCGCTTTCCATGTCAGCAGACGCGCTGTTTCGACCTTCTGATACATCTCGGCAATCTTGAAAGCCACGGCCTGGAAATCCCTGATGGGCAATCCGAAGGCGCGTCGACGCTTGGCGTAATCGATGGCGAGCTCCATGGCGGTGCGGGCCGCGCCGACACCGAAAGAACCGATAATCGGACGCGTTCTTGCGAAAGCCGTCATGGCCATGTAAAAACCCTGTCCCGGCTCCGCCAGCACGTTTTCCCGGGGGACGCGGGTATTTTTGAAGTGAATCCCCACGGTGTTCGAACTGCGCTGCCCGAGCTTCGGGATGTGCCGTCCCGTGGAAACACCTTCCCAGCCTTTCTCGACGATAAAAGCGCAGATGCCCTTGTAACCCGCCGTGGGGTCGACCGTTGCAAAGACGGTGTAATAATCAGCGACACCGCCGTTTGTCATCCAGTATTTTGTACCGTTGAGGATGTAATCCTCCCCGTCCTTTTGCGCCCGGCAGCGGATGCCGGCCACGTCGGAACCGGCCGTCGTCTCGGAAGTGGCGAAGGAGATGAGTTTGAAGTCTTTCACGATAGCCGGGAGATACTTCGCCCGGGCCTGTTCGTTCCGGGTGAGAAGAAGCGGCTCGACCCCCAGGGAGTTGTCGAAAATGGATGTGGCAAGGCCGGCACAGGCGGCGGATATCTCCTCCACCACCAGGGCGCATTCCATGAGGCCATATTCCGGACCGCCGTATTTCCTGGGTATGGTAACGTTCATGATGCCCCGTTCGAATGCTTTTTTCAGAATGAAGAGCGGCAGCTCATCCTTTTCGTCATAACACCATGCCACGGGCAGGACCTCTTGGAGGGCAAATGCCCGCGCCTCCTGCTGAATCTTCAACTGTTCGGGAGAAAGGGAAAAATTGACCATGGCGGCTCCTCCATGATGTCGTTACGCTCTTCAATCGTGAGGTTGAAGAGCGGACGTTCAAAGCGACTGTATTATTAAACCAAAAATCGGTCCTTAAGGGAAATAAAAAAACACCCCGGGGCTTCAGGCATGAATTTTTGATCAACCTTCGCCGTCATTTGTGATATAGAAAAAGTCTGGTTGGATCCACGAATCGTCTGTGAAAGGAGTCCCGCATGTCTATCTACCTGTATCTTCTCATCGGCATTATCATCGTCGTGGCTATCGTCCTGATCCTGCGGGGTAAAAAGTAGGCCGCCAAAACCGCCGCCTGATGCGGTCCGTTGCTTCCGCCCCGTTGTGTCTTCTTTTCTTTTAGAGGGGCATGCTTCTTCTGTCCTCCATCAGGCGCGCTTCGCCGGCTCGGACGGGAGGGGTCTTCACCCCCCTTGCGTTACCCGTCGAGTTTTTCGTCGAGGCTCCTGACGGCCATTCTCATAGGCACGGCGAAGGCCGTGACGCAGAGAATCAAAGCCGCTGAGAACGACCCCGCAAGCCAAATCCATTGCGCAATCGAGAGACTCCCTCCGCGCATTGCCCCCATAAATATCGTGTAAACGGGCCCGGCCTCCAGGGCGATGACCGCAGCGATGAAACCGGCGCAAAGGGTCATATAGATGAGCCCGCCCAGGCTTGTGACCGACTGTGCCGGGTTTTCGGAGGAGAAATCAGGGTAGAGGGTGCCGAGACAAAGTGCCAGCGCGACGACACCGGGTGCCAGGAAGAGCATAGTGATGACGGAAAGGGCCATCATGAAGGGAGTGACCCACAGGAGGATATTGGTCGCGATGATGAGAAGTTCGGACAGCAGAAAGAGGGGGACAAAGTAGATGAAAAACTTGGTCCAGAGGTAGCGACCGGCGGACAGGGGGGCCGATTTTACAATCCAGAAGGCACCGCCCTCGATACTGATGGCGGGAAACACGAATCGCGCCGAGATCGCCGTCAGCACGAAAGCGGCCAGACCCATGTTCAGGAAGGAAAAGAGGTTCTGAAGTAAGACGATTTGGGCCGGTGCCCTCTCCAGCGGGAGGACGGAGAAATTGTAGAGATAGAGAACGATGAGCGCCCCCAGAAGAAATATCTGTGGCCACTGTGTCTGATCCCGGAGAAAGGTCTTTATTTCTTTCAGGGCAAAGGCTCTCACGGGGCCGGGAAGCCGACGAAACGGATCGGCCCATTGAAACCCGCCCGGCACCTTGAATCCTATGCGTTTCCCCTGAACGGCCTGGGCCCTGGAGAGTCCCTTGAGATAGAGGGGCCCCGAGACCCACGAGGCGAGGCAGATGAGGGAGCCGCAGAAACTCCAGGTAAGCGCGGTGTGAAAAAGAGCCTTCCCTGCAACGCCTGCAAGGGCGGACCGGATGCCGTCGAAAAACCAGGTGGTGGGCAGGCAGGGGCTGTTCGCCATTTCCATGTCCTTGAAGTAGACGAGAAGGGTAGCGAAGGATTCGGGGTTGGCGAACCTTTCGGGCCGCGTGAGACGGAAGGCGACGAGGAGAAGAAGAAAGATCAGAACGCCCAGCACAAAGAAGAGGCTCCTCATACGGCCGGCGGGAAGGATCGGCGCGGCGGACAGGATCAGCAGTGTGCTGAACGTCGTCGCGATGAGACAGAACGGAAGGAGGTTCAGAAGCAGGGTGGCGTAGAACAGGGCACCGGCCTTGTAAACGATGCCGTAGGACAGGAAGAGCGGCAGGCTGTAGGCAATGACCATCCAGGAACTGTCGACGGAGGTCTCGACCCAGCGGGCGAAAAATATCTTTTCCGGGGTCACGGGCAGGGAATGAACGAGGGGCAGATCCCTGCTCAGATAGAATTTGGAAAGTGCCGTGAGGAGGCCGCTGAATATGAGCAGGGAGAAGAATGTGATGAGGGACATGGCGAGGAGCTTGAAAGCGAGGAGATCGCCGAACACCTCCACGTTTTTGAAATATCTGAGGACCCGGTAGAAAAGCGAGAACAGTCCTGCCCAGAAGATGAAACCCGCCATCCCGTAGACGAGACGCGCAAGCAGACGGCCTTTTCCCGGACCCGAGGCCATCCTGTTTTTCATGGAGAGAAACCGGGGACGGAGGAGGGTGAGGACGTCTCTCACGACAAAACCTCCTCCTCCGTGAGTTTCAGGAACGCGGCCTCCAGGTCGCTTTCCTGGACGCGGGCGAGACGCCTCAGTTCATCGAGGCTTCCCGTGGCGATGAGCGCCCCCCGGTGAATGATCCCGATGCGGTGGCAGAGATCCTCCGCCATTTCGAGGGAGTGGGTCGAGAGAAAGAGGGTGGTGCCGCTGGCGGCCAGGCGGCTGAACAGGCCCTTGACGAGACGGATCCCCGCCGGATCGAGGCCGACCATGGGCTCGTCGACGATGAGGACCCTGGGATCGTGCAGAATGGCCGCACCGATAACGAGGCGCTGTTTCATCCCGTGAGAGTAAGACTCGATCAGCTCGTCGGCCCGCTCCCCGAGGGAAAACATCTTGAGGATCTCCTCCGATTTTTCCCCGAAGAGGTTGCTATCGACGCGAAAGAGATCCGCCGTGAATCTGAGAAACTCCCTGCCGGTGAGCTTTTCGTACAGGAAAGGGCGGTCCGGAATGAAACCGATTCGCTTTTTCGCCTCGACGGGGTCCGCCGCCATGGAGATGCCGTCGATGTGAATTTCCCCCTGCGTCGGGAGGATGATGCCGCCCATCATGCGAATGGTGGTCGTTTTTCCCGCCCCGTTCGGCCCGATGAAGCCGAAAATTTCGCCTTCACCGACCGTCAGGTTCAGCCGGTGGACCGCACGGAGGGAACCGTAGCATTTGGTCAGATTCTTGAGTTCAATCACGTTTGTCATCGAGGATCTCGAGCTTGATGGCGCCGATGAGGCCTGCGAGGTCGATCTGGCGGTCCGTCCCGCGGACCAGCCTCACGTGGGTTGCGTCCGCGGGGAACTGTCCCATCGCGGCGTCGGCGGTAATCCAGGAACCCAGGTAAAACACATTCCAGGCGTGGTAGTAAAATTGACCGTTCTGATAGACCATCCCGGCCTCGACCTGAGCCGGGATGCCGGCGGCGCGGGCCAGGGCGGCGAGAAGCACCGCGTGTTCGTTGCAATCCCCTCTCTTCAGCCGCAGCGTCTCGAGGGCGTCCGGTACGGACAGAACGGGCCGCTTCTCGATATTTTTGTAAACCCAATCGACAAGTCTACGGGCCTTTGTGACGGCGTCCTCTCTGGACGAGACAATTTCGCCGACCTTCTTCCGAATCTCCGGGTGATCCGCCTGTATGAAGCGGGCTGCCGCCAGGTAGGGATTCAGCAGGTCGTCGCGTGCCCCCCCCGCAACGGCCGGAGACGGAATCGGTTCCTTTGCGATGGTCAGGATGCCGTCCCGGAAGGTCTGCCGCCCGCCGTCCAGAGAGCCGAACTGCGACGGAAGTCCCTCCACCCTCAGGGTCAGACGCGAAATCGCTTCCGGTCGGGGGAACTTACGGTTGGACGGGATCGAGGCCATGCGGGTCAGATCAACCAACTCGCCGGAAGGGGCGAGCTTGAGAGCCTCTTCTCTGGGGAGCTGCAGGAGGGTCAGGCCCAGGAAGCCCTCTTCCCGCAGAACGGTGCCGTCCTCGTCGGTCCAGGCGTACTGGGGGGTGCCCATGAAATCGACGGACCATTTTACGGTCTTTTTCTTCCGGCCCATCACCGTGATGACCTCGTCGTTCATCAGGGTGATCTTCGCCGTGCGCCGGACAGCCGTGACGGGATCGAAGAGCGGGATCGTCCTGCTCTCGCCGGGCTCGAGTCCGGCGCCCGTCATCGGACCGAAGAGATCCACGGGAAGATAAATGTCCTGCTCGAGGGTGAACCGGGCTCTGCGATCAAGGTCTCCCGTGCCCGTGAAGATCTTCATCATCCGCCCGCTCCGGATGCCGAGGACCCGAAAACGGAACAGGCCCGACTGGAGGTCGAAATCAAAGGAGGCAGGGGTGAAATCGGGCAGCAGGACACCCTCCGTTTTGAACCTCACGTCCTGAACCAGGCCCATGCTGTTGAGACGGAGGAAGACGGATTCCAGAACATGATGGCCCGTCGATGTTTTGGAACTCTGACGGTGGACATAGCCGATTTGCTGCCCCTGCAGAAAAACCCCCATCCAGGTCTCGCGGTCCCGCTGCGATGGAATCCCTTCAAGGGACCCGACATTCACCGGCGGGACATCGTCTCTGAACACACCCAGGCGAAGTGTCATGAGGACGCCAAAGGTCAGGATAAAGAGGATGCCGATCAGCCGGTGAAGTTTTATTTTACCAAACACGATACCCCGGTTCCATGACGATGTGGAGATTCCCGGCTGTCATACCAAAAGTAAAAACCCGGTTCAAGAAAAGAAACCGGGTTTTAGATTTGAAGAAGCAAGAGAGGCCGGGACAAATCACTACTTTTCTTTGCCGGGTCCCTTGAGCCTTTCTGCCGAACATCTGTCCTTCAGCCAGTTGGCCACCGTCGGGGGCATCTCCTTCTGGGCCTTGGAGCTGACATACATGCCGATGTGGCCGACGGGGTATTCAATCGTCGTCACGTCCTTTGTTCCCACGAGTTCCGCCAGGGGTTTCGAGCAGTAGGGCGGCACGAGGTGATCCTGCTCCCCGAAGAGGTTGAGGACCGGCATGGTGATCTTCTTGAGATCGACCTTCCTGCCCCCCAGCGTAAACTCCCCCTTGCAGAGGAGATTCTGCTGAAATAGATCCTTGACGAATTTCTTGAAGGTCTCACCGGCCTGATCGGGGGAGTCGAAGATCCACTTCTCCATGCGGAGGAAGTACTTGACCATTTCGGGATTGTCGAGCTTGTCGATGAGGCCGATGTACTTGTCGATAACGAGCTGGAAGGGCTTGAGCCAGAGAAACCCCAGGTTCAGAAATTCGCCGGGGACATTTCCGATCGTGTCCACCATCAGCTCCACGTCGAAGGATTTCGACCAGACCTGGAGGAGCCCGTCCTGCGTGTCGAGATCAATCGGGGCGACCATCACGACGAGATTCTGGATTTTTTCGGGATAGAGGGCTGCGTAGATGGTGGAAAAGGCACCGCCCTGGCAGACGCCGAGGAGGTTGATCTTTTCACTGCCCGTTGTCTCCCGGATGAAATCGACGGCGTTGTTGAGATAGCCGTCGATGTAGTCCTCCATGGTCTGGTACTTGTCCATTTTGGAAGGATACCCCCAGTCGATGACGTACAGGTCGAGGCCCTGGCCGATGAGCTTGCGGAAGAGGGAGAGGTTGTCCTGGATGTCCATCATGTACTGCCGGTTGACGAGCGCGTAGCATATCAGGAGCGGGACCGGACAGACGCTCTCGCCTTCCGGCTTGAAGTGGTAGACCTCCACCTTGTCTTCTTTGTATACGACCTCCCGCGGGGTGACACCATCCTCCAGATCCTTGATGTGTACCATGTTTTCAAAGCCCTTGAGGAGCTTCTGCTGCACCCTCGCATTTTCCTTCATAATCGTTTCCATGACGTTCTCAGCCATATGCTTACCTCCTCATGTCGTCGAGCACTTTATCGATCGTGTGTCCTCAGGCGGATTTCTTTTTCCTGACTTTCGCTCCCACCTTTTTTTCGAGATCCCGGATAACGCGTTTCTGGCCCTTGATCTCCCTCCTCAGCTCCCAGATGGTTTTATAGATCTCGTCCATGTCCTTTTTACCGGGGATATTCGTGAATCTCAGGAGATGGTCCGTCAGATCGTCGATCCATTTCCGGAAAAGAAGACCCCGGGTGATCATCTCCCTGGACATCGAGGTGAACTCCTCGGAGCTGAGGAGATCGTGATAGGTTTCCTCGTTGACGGTCCACCACAGGCGGTAGAAAGCCTTGAAAGTCTCCGGGGTGGCCTCCTTGCCGACAAATTCCGTCGACCGCTGATAGACCTTCTCAGCCGCCTCGAGACCCGTCTTGTACATCATGCTGCTGAAGGCGTTCTTGGCCGTGTTGAAACGGACGTAGGCGTGGGCCGTCTGGCCTATTTTATCGTTGAGTTGTTTGAAATACCCGAAGGAGGGCGCGATCATGGCCGGTCCGACGGTGTCCTCAAAATTTTTCGCGAAGATACCGCCCAGGTCGAGGACAGCGGAACTGTCCCCTCTCGCGATCTTCTGGACGATATCGGGCATCTGGGCCACATTTTTCAGGATGGGTTCCAGCAGACCCCAGGTGACGTCCGATGCCGACACAGTCGTGCCGTCCAGGGTTTTGGCGAGGCTTTCCGCGTCGGCCGGCGTGCTGCCCCAGAGCGTGTTCATGAACTCCTGGTAGTTCTTCATCCAGTTGTTCCGGAGCACGCTGAGTTCCTCCACCGTGAGGGTTTTCCCCACGGGAACGGACGTCAGGGTGCCCATGGCCTTTCCCCAGAAGTTCAGAAGGTCCATGTAGACCTTGGCCGAACTGGCAATACGATCGTAGACCAGTCTGCCGACACCTTCCTCTTGCCGTTTTGCGGCCAAGTCGTCAAGAGACTTCGCCCACTGTTCGTACAGCCCCCCCGGCGTCAGTGGAATATTCGTCCATTCCCCGGCCGCGTCAGATGACTTCACCATCTTCTGAAGCGATGAAGCCCATTCCTTCATGAGGCTTTCCTGCATTTTCAGCCACTGGCCCATCCATTCACCCGGCTTGTCCGTCGCGTCGACCATAGCTCCTCCTCCTCTCTGATAAGAATATATAAAAGCCTGCTGAGCGTTTGTGATTTTTCCATCTTTTCTGTTTCCGGGGGAACTTGCAAGGTCCCTTCAGTCTCATTGCCCGGATCAAACCGTGTCCATATCAACATTTTCCATCAGAGAACCAAGAAGTATGTTTGAAAAACATATCGATCTGCTTGAACTATCTTCGCAGGCGGATGACAAGATGAGATGCGAATTGGAAGAACAGGCCGTCATAGATGACGGTTTCCGTGCTACTTGACGGACCGTGCAACGGCGGGTTTCGCGGAACCGATGTCACTTGTTTTATAAAAAATATCCATTCATGAAAAGCCGGATGAGCCATTCATGATTTTTCCGTCTTATCTTTTCCCTGCGCATTCTTGATTTTGCTGAATTCGCTGAGCCATTCCATGTGGGCCGTCACGGCCTTCCGGGCCAGTTCGAGCCAGGGGTTCATGGCCTCGGGAAAGGCCTTGAGACCGGCAATGCCCTGGACAAGGTTTTCCAGGGTTCCACGTAATTGTTCACATTCTTTCTCAAGGGCCGTGACCTTCTTTTTGAGCTCCTCGTGATCCTTCCGGGGCACGGCGTCAAAGAAGGCCAGCCACTCCCTGTAGAACTCGTCCATCTTTTCAGAAGAAAGGGGCTGGGGGGTGAGTGACGGGATCAGTTCGGACATTTTTGAAAGAAAAGTCCTGTCCGCACCCGTGAAGGACATCATCTGTTCCATGGCCTGCACATTCTGGGAATATTGGATGAGCGCATCGCCCAGCCATTTCATGAAACGGGGATCCATCAACTTTTCCTCCGGCGCACACGGCGTCTGTCAGCCCATCAGGGCGCCGATGTCGACGTGCGTTTTAACCAGGTCTGTCAGTAGGGCGATCTTATTTTTGTCCCGCGGCGTCAGCAGGGGGTCAAAACCTTCAACCTGTTTGGCCAGGGCGTGAACGCTCGACGAAACGAGAAGGAGCGGTATGTGGCGTTCCTGGGCCATGGCGATGAGGTTGTCGGCCGGTATGATGTTGTCCGCAACGATGATCCCGGCAGATCCGGATTCCAGTGCGGCCACGATCACGTCGGCGCTGTTGCCCGACGTGATGACGAGTTTGTTCTTGTCCTTGAAGAGGGGGTCTTTCATGACATCGCTCGAACAGACGGTCTCAACGTAAAGCCCCCCCACCTCGCGGTCCAGATCGTCCTCCCCGGCCAGGGTTTTCGCGAAGATCTGTTCCACGAGGTAGTTAAGAGACAGGAAAGAGAGTTCTTGACAATAGGGAAGGCTGCCCAGGACCCGAATGCCCATTTTTTGAATCTGTGGAAGGTGGATATCCCTGAAGTCATCCGGGTTGGAGATTTTGTTGATGATGACTCCCTTGAAACGGGGATCGCGAATGTCCATGTGTTTCCGGATAAAGGCGATCTCGTCCATGATGGTGTACTCATCGCCACCCACCAACATCATCAGGCCCGCGTCGGCATATTGTAGAAGGGAGAGGGCATCTAGGTTGACGGAGGCGCCGTAGACGAGGTCCTTGCCCGCTTCCAGGAAAAGGACGTCTCTGTCTTTGCCGGCCTGTTGCATGATTTCTTGAAGTCGTTCCCGGGCGGTCACCTCGTCGAGCATGAAGCTCATTTTCGAGTGTTGAAAACCGATGCTCATATCCGACGGGCTCTCGTCGAGTCCGAAGAGGTTTGTCATGAGGGCGGCGTCGTAATCCCAGAGCCTTTTTTTGCGGTAGAGGATTCGATAGCCAAAGGGTTTCAGGTATCCGAACTTCCTGTTCAGAACCTTGCAGAGCCCCACGATGATACTCGTCTTTCCAGCGTTTTCATGAACCGACGCAACGATAAGTTTTTTCATATGTTCTCCTCTCGGAATGAGCCGACGACCTTTCCGGGAACCCGGCGATTGAAGTCCCCGGTTGCCGGGTGACACGTGGTGTCGGTGGAATGACGCACTCGACGGCGACAGCCTGTTAATCCATACACCATCAGGGCGTTTATCTCAATATCGGAAATGCCCCTGGAGCTACCGGTCAATTGCAGATGCCGCGTTTTCAACAACGCTCTCCGGGTGCTGATTCCGGAATGAAACCGTCGAAAGACCGGCACAACCTAACGAATTTATTAGACAACGTGGCGCAGATGATTGACAGGAAAAACGGAGTAACCGCGGGGGCGGCCCTTTTTTACTTGATTCCAGAAACTGTAATAGGTAACATCGCAATGAATTACGACGGCGCTGGTTGCGCCGAGAAGTTCCAACGAACGTAAAGAAAAAGACCGGGAGGAGGCCCCCCATGGATTTCAAAACCCCTGCGAAGGCATCGATCCATCAGATGATCGAAGGTCAGATGAAGAGATGGGAGGTCGATCAGAAGAAGAAATATAAAAAGCCCATCCGGCCGGTCATCACCATGTCGAGACTCCCGGGGAGCGGCGCCTGGTTCCTTGCCCGTCGTCTCGCCGAGGAACTCAAGATCGATTATTTCGATCGTGAGATCATCGAAGAGGTGGCAAAAAGCGCGAAGGTCAGCAAGAGAATGATTTCGACGCTGGACGAGCAGGATCGCAGCATTCTGGATGACTGGGTCAACCTGCTCGGGGACAGGCAGATATGGCCCGATGAGTATGTCGATCATCTGACGAAAGTCGTGGGCACCATCGGCGCCCATGGCCACGCCATCATCGTGGGGAGGGGGGCGAGTTTCATCATCCCGCCCGAGGTGAGCCTCCGGATCCTTGTGGTGGCGCCGATGGAGGTTCGGGTCAACAACGTGGCTGCCGCGTTCAAGATTTCCAAGGATGAAGCAAAGAAGCGTGTGATGCGGGCGGAATCCGATCGGAAGGCCTTTGTTCGAAAATACTTCCACGCCGAACTGACGGATCCGCTTTATTATGACCTGGTGATCAACACGCAGAATTTCGGTCTGGATGCCGCAACGCGTATCGTCACGGAAGCCTTCAATACCAGGGAATGGTACAATTATTCCGTGAGAGAGATCCTTTAGAGATCATCTGCCGCGTTATCTGTTCCGGAATTTCATCTTGAGTTCACAGACGCCGGCAACCGTCCTCTTTTCCGTTTCGAAGCCGCCCTTTTCGAAGACGTGGAGCATCGTCGCGTTTTCATCGAGAACCTCGGCGGTAAACCCCAGGAGACCCTGTCGCCTGGCCAGGTAGGTGAGCAGGGACAGCAACTCCGCTCCAATCCCCTGGCCCTGGTAGTCGTCCCGGACGGCGAAGGCCACTTCGGCCATGTGCGTGTCCGGATCTGAAAAATAACGTCCCACCCCGACGAGTTCTTCCCTGTCCTCTTTTTCCACGAAGGCGAACATGGCCATCTCCCGGGTGTAATCGATGACCACCAGCTCCTGGAGATATTCGTGCGGCATGTACTGGCGCCTGGAGAGAAACCTCCGGTAAAGGCTCTGGTCGGAGAGGGAATAGACAAAATCTTTCAGCAGGGGTTCATCGCTTATTTTGATGGGGCGGAAGAAAAGATTGAGTCCCTTTTTCGTCGTGCGGTAGGTTTCGAGATCCTCGGGGTACTGCCCGCGCTCGCCGGGGATGAAAGCCTGGTCCCGATAGATGAGCCCTGCTTTTTTCGCCTCCTCGATGAGCCAGAGGCGGAATTTGGGGTGGGCGATGGCGATGAGCTCCATGGCCCGCTCCCGGATGTTCTTGCCCTGCAGGTAGGCAATGCCGTACTCGGTGACGACGTACTGGATATCGCCGCGGATCAGGGTGGCGCCGGCCCCTTCCTTCAGAAAGGGCACGATTCGGGAGACGACCTCCTCGGCCGCCGTGGACTGGAGGGTCAGGATGGTCTTGCCTCTTTTCGAGAGCACGGCCCCCCGCATGAAGTCCGCCTGGCCGCCCACGCCGCTGTAAAACGATTTGCCGATGGACTCCGCCGTGGCCTGCCCCGTGAGATCGATCTCGAGGGCGGTGTTGATGGCCACCATATTCTCGTGCCGGGCAATGGTCAGGGGGTTATTGGTGTAGTCGATGGTCTGGAACTCGATGGCGGGATTGTCGTGGATGTAGTCGTAGGTCTCCTTCCTTCCCATGCAGAAGGTGGCGACGGTCTTTCCGCGATCGATGCTCTTGCGGGAATTGTCGATCACCCCCACCCTCATGAGTTCGACGATGCCGTCGCTCAGAAGCTCTGTGTGAACACCCAGGTGCTTTTTGCCTGCGAGGTTGGACAGGACCGCGTCCGGGATACTGCCGTAACCCACCTGGATGGTATCGCCGTCCTCGACGAGGCGCGCCACGTATTTTCCGATCCTTTGGGCGATGTCGGTGTCGGCCCCCGGGCTGTACTCCAGGAGCGGCTCATCGTAGGGCACCAAATAGTCAACGTCGTCAATGTGGATGAAGGCGTCGCCGAGCACCCGGGGCATGAAGGCGTTCACCTGGGCCACGACCACGGAAGCCGCCTCCGTGGCCGCCTTCACGATGTCCACGCTGATGCCCAGGCTCAAATAGCCGTGGTCGTCCGGCGGGGAGACCTGGATCAGGGCCAGATCCACCCGCGCCAGTCCCCGGCGGAAAAGCTCCGGCACCTTGGACAGAAAGACCGGCGTGTAGTCGGCCACGCCCCTGTTGACGGCCTCCCGGGTGCTGTTGCCGATGAAGAAGGAATTGTACCGGAAGTTCTGTTTGAACATCTCGCTGGCGTAGGGGGCCACCCCGAGGCTCCGGACGTGCAGCACCTCGGCATCAAAAAAAGCCTTGGGATGAGACTTGACGTAACGGATCATGGCGTGGACCAGGTATTGGGGCTCCGCGCACGCCGAACCGATAAAAATCGTGTCCCCCCGGTGGACGTGACGGAAGATCTCCTCCTCCGGGACGAACTTCTCAGGGTAGGTTTTCTTCCAGTCATCCAGAGTCTTCATCAGACGGTTCTTCCCGAGTCTCAATAAAATAAAGGCGCAACCGCGCCTGTGCATTAGACATCATGGTTCAACCCTGTGTCAAGGAAAAGCGTCGAGAGGAAAGGGCTGTTCGTGCAATATTTCCTTGACCCGTCAAATGATTTTCCCTAAGATTCCGGGACTCGTAAAAAACCTGATTTCCTCCAGGAGGTTTTCTGATGAAAATCATTCTTTTGGGCGCCCCGGGGGCCGGCAAGGGCACCGTGGCGAAACTGCTTTCCGATTACGACGGATCCATTCAGATTTCAACGGGCGACATCCTCAGGGCCGAGGTAAAGGCCCGAAGCCCCCTCGGGCAGGAAGCAAAGAATTACATGGACCGCGGGGACCTGGTACCCGACGCACTCATCATGAAGATGATGGAGGAGAGGCTTCAGAAACCCGACTGCCGGAAAGGCTTCATTCTCGACGGTTTTCCGAGGACGATCACCCAGGCAGCGGAACTGCAGAAGCTTCTCATGAAACTCGCGATAGAACTGGATCTCGTCGTGAATCTCGACGTGCCGAAGGATGTCATCCTCGACCGCTTGACCACCCGGAGGACCTGCGCAAACCCCCAGTGCCAGGAAATATACAACATCAAGAGCAAGCCGCCCACGGCCGAAGGTAAATGCACCAAGTGCGGCAGCCCCGTCGTTCAGCGGGAGGACGAGACAGAGGCTGCGATTCTTGTCCGACTGGACACATACAACCGGAAGACGGCGCCCCTCATCGGCTACTACGAAAAGGAAGGACGCCTGAGGAATTTCTCTTCCATCAGCAGCCAGAAGACGGTGGAGGAGATCAAGCATGCACTGAAGCCGGGCCGGCAGTGAAAAAGTTCGTGTGGCGTCGCTCGGCAGCGGCTGTCGCTTCATCCGGAGTGTTTTGGATTGGCCATTGACTACGAGAAAGAACTGAATAAAGAGCAGTACGGCGTAGTCATGGGAGGGGGCGGGCCCATGCTGGTCATTGCGGGGGCCGGCAGCGGAAAAACCCGGACACTCACCTACCGCGTCGCCCGGTTGATCGAAATCGGCCAGAGACCCGAGGGGATCCTCCTGGCCACTTTCACCAACAAGGCCGCACGGGAAATGCTATCCCGTGTGGAAGGGCTCACGGCTCTCGACATCAGCAGGCTCTGGGGAGGCACCTTTCACCGGATCGCCAACCGGGTTTTGCGAAGACAGGGCCATCTGCTGGGATACGGGCCCCACTTCACCATTCTCGATGCCGACGATGCCCGTCAGCTTCTCAACGCCTCCATTTCAGAGCTCCGTATCGACGCCAAGACGGAGAAATTCCCCAAAGGCGATGTTCTCGCCGACATCCTGAGTTTCCATGCCAATACGGGGGAATCCCTTGAGCGGGTCGTCGCCCGGAGATACCCCTTCTTCAGCCATCGACTGGATGAAATGCTCAGGGTTTCAGCCCACTATGGCGAGAAGAAGCGGAAGATGAATCTCATGGATTTCGACGATCTCCTGGTGAACTGGTTGCGGGTGCTGAAGGAGCACCCCCGGGTTCTTGATTTTTACGCCGAAAAATTCGTTCATCTCCTGGTGGACGAGTACCAGGACACCAACGCCCTGCAGGCGGAGATTCTGGACCTGCTCTCGTCCAGGCACCGAAACCTCATGGTCGTCGGGGACGATTCCCAGAGCATCTATTCTTTCAGGGGAGCCAACTTCACCAACATTCTCAAATTCCCCGAGCGTTACCCGGACGTAAAACTCTTCAAGCTGGAAACGAACTACAGGAGCACCCCCGAGATCCTGGCGTTGGCCAATTTGAGCATTCTCAACAACCGGGAGCAATTTCAGAAGGCGCTGAGGGCCGTCCGGGAAGAGGGGGTGAAGCCCGTGCTCGTCCCCCTGCGCAACGCATCCCAGCAGGCCCACTTCGTTTCACAGCGCGTCATTGAACTGATCATGGAAGGCGTCCCGCTTCACGAGATCGCCGTTCTTTACCGGGCGCATCACCACTCCATGGAGCTCCAGATGGAGATGACCAGGCGGGGGATCCCCTTCGAAATCCGCTCCGGCATCCGTTTTTTCGAGCAGGCCCACATCAAGGATGTGACGGCGTACTTGAGGCTTCTCGTCAACCCATTCGACGAAACCGCGTGGAAGAGGGTCCTTCTGCTTTACGACAAGATCGGCAAGACAACGGCGGAGAAGATCTGGCGGTGGCTTTCGGCACGGCCCGATCCGCTTTCGGCCGCCCGGTCGGGGCAGGCCGCCGGCATCGTCTCGAAAGGCGCGCAGGCGGGCTACGGGCGTTTCGTCAAGACGCTGGAGACGCTTTCCGGTCCCCCCGTCGGCAGGAACCCCGGGACATGCATCGAGACGGTCGTGGAGGCCTTTTACCGGGATTACCTCAGGGAGCACTACTCGGACAGCGCGACCCGGGAGGAGGACCTCATGCAGTTGGCCCTATACTCGACCCGGTTCGAGGATCTCGAGTCTTTTCTCGGAGAGCTTGCGCTGCTGACGACCATGACGGAAGACTACGACCCGTACGCATCGCGCCGGACAGAGGAAGACCGGGTGATTCTCAGCTCCATCCACCAGGCCAAGGGCCTCGAATGGACCGCCGTCTTCATCATCTGGTGCGCCGAGGGGATGATGCCTCTGGCCAGGGCCCTGCAGGAGCCGGGAGGCGAGGAGGAGGAAAGGCGGCTCTTCTACGTGGGAACCACGCGGGCAAAGGACCACCTGTATCTCTGCTACCCCCTCACGGACTACAGTCGAGGCATGGGGTACGGCGTTTTGAAAACATCCCGCTTCATCGAGGAGCTCGAAACGAGACGGCTCGGCCGCGTGGAACGGCCCTACCAGGAATGGGTCATCGACGAGGCGTGAAGCCGCGGTGTTCCAATTCAGCCCCACGACATCGGTGATCCCGAAACGGTGCCTCGGGTCTCCTTCGAGTCTCAGAGCCACTTGTCGGACTTCATTTTGGCCTCATACTCGGCCTTGAGGGCGAGTTCCGTGGCTTCCGAGATGAGATCCACGTTTTTCGCCCATTCCTCGAACCGGATGTCCACGCCGAAGATGCCGACCATCTCGTCGTGATCGTCGTTGATGGGACCGGAAGCGGTGATGCAGAGGGCCCCCGTCATCTTTGAAATGTAGAAATCGGTGACGTGGATCTTGCCCGACTCCCGCGGTTTCAGGAACCATTCGCGGTTCGAGTAATCCGTGCCCACGCCGAAATTCTCATAGCGCGACCGGTCGGCGATATGCGTGATGTTTTTCGTCGTCTTCTTCCCGTTCATGTCGACGACATAGGCAAACTGGATCGACGGGTTTTCGTCGATGAATTGCTGCATGATCGGTTCCTGCTGATCCGCGGCCATGGACTTCATGACGGGGTGCTCGATGACCTGCTTGACCACCTCGACCGCGGCCTGGGCCGCCCTGTACTTGATCTTTTCGAGATCGGACATGAAGAGTTCCGGCAGGAATTTCCGGACGACTCTCTCCATCTCTTCCGTGGAGATGCTCGTCACCCTCCCGCCCTCGTACTGTTTCATCACCCACTTGTAGATATGGGAGATGCTCGGGTGCCTTTTGTCGACCTCTTCGTTATTTCCCCTGAGACCGAGCCGGCTGTTGATCCAGTGGGCGATGCCGGATTTGCCGGATTTGTCCGTCACCTCCAGGGTGATGGGCCGATTCAGGATCCTCGTTGTGTTGAAGATGTTGTAGATTTCTTCATTCTTGATGAGACCGTCGGCGTGAATGCCGGCCCGTGTCGTGTTGAAGTCCTGCCCGACAAAAGGATAATTGTGCGGGATCTTGACGCTCATCTCCTTCTCCAGATACCGGGAGATGTCCGTGATCGCCGTGGTGTCGATCCCGCAGGGGTCGCCCCTGAGGCCCATGTACTCCACGATCAGGCCCTCAATGGGCGGATTGCCGGTCCTCTCGCCGAGCCCGACGAGGGTTCCGTTGGCGGCGCTGCAGCCATACAGCCAGGCCGTCGTGGCGTTGATCAACGCCTTGTGAAAGTCGTTGTGGCCGTGCCACTCGAGCAGGTGCCCGGGAACACCGGCGTCCTCGATGAAGGCCCTTACCATCTTGTCGACGCTCCTGGGAAGGGCCGAACCCGGGTAAGTCACGCCGAAACCCATGGTGTCGCAGAGCCGGACCTTGACGTCGATGCCGCTCTGCTCTCGCAGTTTCATCAACTCGATGGCGAAGGGGATGCAGAATCCGTAGATGTCCGCACGGGTGATGTCCTCGAAATGGCAGCGCGGCCGGATGCCCTCGTCCAGGATGGCCTTGACGGTTTCGAGGTAACAGTTCATGGCCGTTCTGCGATCCTGGTTGAGCTTCAGAAAGATGTGGTAGTCTGAAACGGAAGTGAGGATGCCCGTCTCTTTGAGCCCCATCTCCTTGACCAGGGAAATGTCTTCTTTCTGGGCCCGGATCCAGCCTGTCACTTCGGGGTAGGGGAGTCCCAGCTCGAGGCACTTCGAGACGGCCTCCTTGTCCCGCCGGCTGTAGAGGAAAAATTCGGTTTGCCGGATGACCCCCTTGGGGCCCCCCAGCCTGCCCATCAACGTGTATAGATCCACGACCTGCTTCACCGCGAAGGGTGCTCTCGCCTGCTGTCCGTCCCTGAAGGTCGTGTCGGTGATGAAGATGTCTTCGGCCGGGTTCATCACGGTCAGCTTGTGATCGAAGACGATGCGGCACACTTCGTCGTATGGGAAAACATCCTTCTGGAGGTTCGGTTCCCGGATGTCTTTCAGCTCGTACTGCCAGAATTTCGTGTGTTCGTGGTCGAGGACTTTTCTTTCCTTGTTCCATTTAGCCATCGGATGTCTCCAGTGCTCCTGGGCTCATTCCGCAAGTCTCGATAAGGCTCCGGATCACACGTTTGGATAAAAAAAGAAGGGGCCAACCTGACCCCCTGTGCCCTTTTTTGATATTTTGAATCGGAATGTCACGAAGAGGACACAGGCGTACACCTCCCGGGCGCTGCTTTGCGGGGCTGCGGTATCGCTCTCTTCATGGTTTCTTCCTTCATCAGGACAAAGCACCTGCAAATCGAGTTCCACCCATAAGTCATGGAGGGCTTTTTGTCAATAAAAAAGTCGTCATCCAACCCGATTTTGAGGTCATCATACAATTTTGAGCGACAGTTCCATGAGCTGTTCGATGCTCACCGGGGAAGGGGCATCCGTCATCAGGTCGGAGGCCTTCTGGGTCTTGGGGAAGGCGATGACGTCGCGGATGGACTCCGCACCGGTCATGAGCATGATCATCCGGTCCAGGCCGAAGGCGATGCCCCCGTGGGGCGGCGTGCCGTACTCCAGGGCGTCGAGCAGAAAGCCGAACTTCGTGCGTGCCTCCTCCGCGGAAAGCCCGAGGGTTTCAAAAATCATCCGCTGTACCCTGTTCTGGTGAATCCGGATGCTGCCGCCGCCGATCTCGGATCCGTTGAGGACAAGGTCATAGGCCCTCGCCCGGACCTTTCCCGGATCGGTCTTCAGGAGAGGGATGTCCTCCGGTACGGGAGAGGTGAAGGGGTGGTGCATCGAGACGTACCGCTTTTCCTTGTCGCTGTATTCAAAGAGCGGGAATTCGGTGATCCAGCTGAAGGCGAAAGAGTCCGCCCGAATCAGGTCGAGCTTCTTCGCAAGTTGAATCCTCAGGTTGCCCAGGGCGTCGTGAACGACCCGCGGTGCGTCGGCCACAAATATGAGGAGGTCCCCTTCCCGGGCCCCCATCCGCCCGTTGACCGATTCGATCTCCGCGGACTTCAGAAATTTGGCAACGGGCGATGTCCAGCCGTCGGGGTTCACCCTCGCCCAGGCGAGCCCGCGGGCCCCGAAGGTCCCGACGAAATCCGCCAGGCCGTCGAGATCCTTCCGGGAGATCCGCCTTGCATCCTCCACACGGATGGCCTTGATGACGCCGCCGCTGCCGGCCGTCTCTCTGAAAACCGTGAAGTCGCAGGACCCGAGGAGGTCCGTCAGGTCGCGGAGTTCGAGTGAAAACCGGGTGTCGGGGTTGTCCCTGCCGAAGCGGCTCACGGCGTCGTGGAAGGAGATCCTCGGAAAGGGCCGCGTGAGGTCGATATCGAGGGCTTTTTTGAAGACGTGGGCCATGAGCCCCTCCATGGTCTCCATGATGTCTTCCTCATTGACGAAGGACATCTCGACATCGATCTGCGTGAACTCCGGCTGACGGTCCGCCCGGAGGTCCTCGTCGCGGAAGCATTTGACGATCTGGTAGTAGCGGTCAAAGCCCGAGATCATGAGGATCTGCTTGAAGAGCTGGGGGGACTGGGGCAGGGCGTAAAAGAGGCCTGGGTTGATCCGGCTCGGAACCAGGTAATCACGGGCCCCTTCCGGGGTGCTCTTGGTCAGGAAGGGCGTCTCGACCTCGAGAAAACCCTGGGCCTGGAAAAAGTTTCTCACCTCCGCCGAGACCCGACTTCGCAGGATGAGGTTGCGCTGGATCTGCGCACGCCGAAGATCGAGGTAGCGATATTTCAACCGGACGTTTTCAGAAGTCTCCGTTTCCACATCGAGGGGGAAGGGAGGCGTTTTAGACTCGTTGAGGATTTCGAGTTCCTGAACCATCACCTCGACGCGGCCCGTCTTTAGTTCGGCGTTTGCCATCCCCTCCGGCCTTGCGCGGACCCTGCCCAGAACGGCCAGGACATACTCGCTTCGGATCCGGTGGGCATCCCGGTGCGTCTCGGGGCTGGTTTCGGGGTTGAAGACAACTTGGACGAGACCCTCCCTGTCTCTCAAGTCGACAAATATGACACCGCCGTGGTCACGCCTGCGATGGACCCAGCCCATGAGGATGACGTCTTTTCCGATGTCGCCGGTGCCGACGGCGCCGCAGTAGTGCGTTCTTTTCTTCCGGGTGATAAAATCCGACAAACGCTTTACCTCTCTTTCAACAACGACACCAGTTGCCTTTCCATGTCGTCCAGGCTGACAGGGTTCTGGGAACCGCCCTTCATGTTCCTCAAAAAGGCCTTTCCGTCCCTGATTTCATTCTCGCCCAGGAGGAGCGTGTACCGGGCGCCCAGCTTGTCCGAGCGTTTCATCTGGCTCTTGAGACTGCGGTTCGAATAATCCGTTTCGGCCAGGAACCCCTCCTTTCGCAGCCCGTTGCATATGAGGAAGGCCAGTTTTCTGGCTTCGGGGCCCAGGGCCGCGATGTAAAGGTCCGGTGACCTGACGATGCCCTCCATCACGGCCGGCAAAAGCGAGATGAGCCTCTCCACGCCGGCGGCGAATCCGATGCCGGGGACCGCCGGACCGCCCAGGTCCTCGACCAGCCGGTCGTAGCGGCCGCCGCCGGCGACGGCGTTTTGCGCTCCGAGTGATTTCGTTGTCACCTCGAAGGTCGTCTTCGTGTAATAATCAAGACCCCTCACCATGCGGGGGTTGACGGTGAATGCGGTCTCGAGGGCCTTCAGGCCCTCCTGAACCTCACGGAAGTGCTCCCCGCACTTGCTGCAGACATAATCGATGATAAACGGTGCCGCGGCCACGGCCGCCCTGCAGTCTTCGACCTTGCAGTCGAAGACCCGGAGGGGGTTCGTATCCAGTCGCCTCCGACAATCACCGCAGAGGGTCTCCTTGCGGTCAGCCAGGTACTCGCCCAGCACCTTGCGGAAGGCGGGGCGGCATTCGGGGCAGCCCAGGGAATTGATCTCCAGGCCCAGGTCCGTGAGTCGCAGGCGGCCCAGGAACAGCATGAGCATGTAGATCACCTCCGCGTCGACGAGGGGGTCTCCGGAGCCCAGCAGCTCCACGTTGATTTGGTGGAACTGACGGTAGCGCCCCTTCTGCGGGCGTTCCCGCCTGAACATGGGCCCGAAGGTGAAGAGCTTGCAGACGGTGTCGCTCGCGTGCAGGTTGTGCTCGAGGTAGGCGCGCATCACGCTGGCCGTGGCCTCGGGTCGAAGCGTCAGGGACTCTCCCCCGCGATCCTCAAAGGTGTACATCTCCTTTTCGACGATGTCCGTCGTCTCTCCGATGCTTCGACGGAAGAGATCGGTTTTCTCCAGGATGGGGACCTTGATCTCTTTGAACCCGAAATCGGAAAAGACCTTCCGGGCTGTGTCCTCGACAAACTGCCAGCGCTCCGTTTCGCCGGGAAGGATGTCCTTGAATCCTCTGACGGCTTTGATGGTTTCCATGAATTCACCGGTGCATAAATGGGTTTTACAAGACCGGAATCCCTAACATATTCATGGACTAAAGGCAACCAAAATGATTGTTTCAGTCGGATTTGTAAGGCCGGACAAGGAGATTGCGGCCCTCGGTCTCAACCGTTACGGCGCCGTGGTGATCGGTTCGATAGACGGTGGCGCCTGCGCGCTCGAGCCTTTCGAGAACTTCCGGGTGGGGTGCCCTGAGGAAGGGCGTTTCACGGGCGCTGATAACGGCATAGGCCGGGTTCACGCGTCGCAGGAAGGGTGTGCCGCAGGAACGGCGCAGGCCGTGATGGGGCACGAGAAGGACGTCGCTCCTGAGGTCTGCACCCGACTGAACCAGGCGCGCCTCCGCCTCGGCGGCGATGTCCCCTCCAAGAAGAATTCCATGCTCACGAAAGGAGAGCTTCAGGACCAGGGAGCTGTTGTTGCTTTCCGGGTCGGAGAGCAAAGGCCGCCGGCCGGAAATCAGTCCCGGGGGATTTAATATTTCAAGGGAGACGCCATTTTCCAGGCAGAGTTCGCTCCGGGCGTTGACTGTCTTTGTGATGATTTTCTTCGCACCCGCAGTGTTCATGAAACACTTGAAGATCGGATCATCGGACCTTTCTCCGTTTGTCCACAGCTCTCTGACATCGAAATGATCCAGAATGAACAAGAGCCCGTTCAAATGGTCCGGGTGAGGGTGGGTGAGAATGACCGTATCGATTCTATTGATCCGCATTTTCCACAGGAAAGGGGCGACGACATGCCGTCCGAAGTCGAAGCGGCCGTCGAAGGAGCCGCCCCCGTCGACGAGCATTCTTCGACCGCCCGGAAACTCAACCAGGGTGGCGTTGCCGTGGCCCACATCAAGAAAAGTCACGCGAAGCATCCCCTCGTTCCGTTCCCTGACAGCAAGGAAAATCATGTCGGCGATAAAAAAGAAGGCAAGGAACAGCGCCAGAACCACGCACCTCCTGTGGAGTCTCAGGAAATCGGCCAGAGGTTTTTTGAATCCCGTTTCCTGACGCTTTGAAAGCAGGCCGGCCAGGACGCCGACGAGGAGGTAGAAGGCGATGATCTCATGAAGGCCCGGTGTCGTCACGATAACCGATGAACCGGGAATGCGATCCATCCAATCGAGGATCTCCAGGGACGGGCGGACGACGAGAGAGGCCAGGTAAAAAATGGAGGACGCCGCCGCCTCGGAAACAAAGGAGAGGGCCATGGCCGCGAGCCCCGTGATGAGGACGACAAATCCGAGAAGAGGGACGATGACGAGGTTCGCCGGGAGGGCGACGAGGGATAAACGGTTGAAGTACAGGGCGACCAGCGGTGCCGTGCCCAGGGTGGCTGCAAGCGATGCCGACAGAAAAAGGATCAGACTCACGAGCCATTTCCTGGGCCAGGCCCGCCATACCGGGTCTTCGGTTTCTTCACGTTCCGGGCGAGGGATACAGGCGGTGAGCTTCGGTGTCAGGTAAAGGATGGAAAAAACCGCCATGAAAGAGAGTTGGAAGGAGATGTCGAAAAGAGAAGCAGGGGAGAATAGGAGGATCAAAAAGGCCGCAAGGCCGAGGGCATTCAAAAGTTCGCGCGGCCTTCCGATCAGGACGGCGATGAGAAAGGAGACGACCATAATGACGGACCGGACAGTGGGGATGCTCATACCCGCCACGAAGCCGTAGAAAAAAATCGGTACGAGGGACAGAAAGGCGGCGACTTTGATCAGGCTGAATCGCAGGAGAAGGTATTCGGAGCGCTTCAGGAGGAAACGGATCAGGCCGACGGAGACCAGGGCGATGATGCTGATGTGAAGCCCCGATATGGAGAGGATGTGAGCCGTACCCGTGCGGTTGAACTGTTCCTGGGTTTCCGCCGGAATCCCGCTCCGTTCCCCGACGATCAGGGCTTCCAGGATCCCGCTTTCCGGCGCCTCGGCGGCCTGGCGGATGACCCGCTTGAGCCGGTCCCGGAAGGCCTCGATCCCCTGACGGAAAGCGCTTCCCTGCCTTTCCCGTATGAGGACGATCGATGAAGGGTGATGGACAAACCCCTGAAGGCTAACCCCTTTCAATCGGAGATATCTCGCATAGTCGAAGGCTCCGGGGTTTTTGTATCCCCTCGTAATGCCGAGTTTCGCCTGAACCCTCAGCAAGTCACCGTATTTGAAGGTGTCGACCCGGTCTTTCATGACCAGGAGGATCCGCCCGCGGGCGGCCTCTTTCCCGTGAAAGGCACGGACGGAGGTCGCTTCAAGAAGCATTTCCGTCCTGTCGAAGGTGACATTCGGGCTTTCGATGACCACGCCCTCCAGCGTGACCTTTCCCTGTCCGTCATAGCGGGAAATGTCACCGGGGTCGGTAGACGGTTTGAGGACACTTTGCATGCTCATGTGGCCGGAGAGGAGGAAGACGGCCATGCAGGCAAGAAGCGCAGACACCCCGGGAGGCCGGGTCAGTAGAAACATCAACAGGGCGAGCATTGCCGCAAGGAGGATGACCAGCCACGCAAACGGCAAAGGGATAAAAGCGGACAGGGCAATGCCGGCCATGTGCGAAAAAAGCAACGGGAAAAGGGGTCTTTTTATAACTAATTGATATTTCATGTCATTATGAGAAAAAGACGCCGCAAATATCCTTAACGATTGGACCCGTCCAGCCGAAAGGGATTTATGCATGATTTATGCATAAATCCCAAATAACATTACATATTCGCTGAGACTGATGTTTTCGGGGAAAAGCTGATGGGTCAATGGGCACATTTTCTGTTTGCGGATCCACTCACAGAAGATGAGATGACATCCAGGAGAATCCGCTGGCTTGTTATCTTCCGGGTGCTCATTATCACCTTTCTGCTTTTTCTCTCCGTAGGGGTTCAGTACCGGGAAACGCAGTCGCTCTGGCATGCATCGCTTCGATTAATCTACGTTCTTGCCGGAGGAACGTACCTCCTCTCCGCGGCCTACCTGACCCTGCTGCGTTCCCTGCATCACGGGGAATTCAACATTACACTGCAGGCTTTTTTCGACGTGCTCATCGTGAGTGCGCTGATCTATTACACGGGATCTATCGGCAGTATGTACTCCGTTTTGTACCCCCTGGTCATCATTTATTCCGCCCTCCTGATGGGGCGCCGCGGGGGCCTGAGTGTAGCATCGGCCTGCAGTCTGGTCTACGGCCTCATGCTCTATCTCGCGCAGAAGGGGTATATCCCTTCCAGCTATCCCGGCCAGACACAGAGCGCCGGGTTGACTCCTGAATTCGTTTTGACACGGGCGGTTATCCACATCGCCTCCTTCTACATTGTCGCCCTGCTTACGAGTTTCGCCGTCGAGCAGGAAAAAAAGCTGCGGATGCGCCTGGCGGAGAAGGAAAACGCCCTGGACAAACTCGATCAGTTTCACCGGAGCATCATCGAGTCGGTGGAAACAGGGATCCTGACGGTGGATCTCACGGGGAGGATAAAGTCGCTCAACCGGGCCGCCGAGGAACTGACCGGTTTTTCCGCCGGCGAAGTCGAGGGGGAAAAAATCGACGAGGTTTTCCCGGGTTTCATGACGGTTCTCGAGCAGGTCAACGCGGAAGGGGGAAAGTCGTCCAGGAAGCGTTTCGAAACGGCGGTATCCCAGAAATCCGGTCAGAAAATCATCCTGGGATTTTCATTCTCTTCGCTCTACGACCGGGAGAGGCGGATCGGCGACATTCTGATTTTTCAGGATCTCACGGCCATCAAGGAGATGGAGGCCCAGGCGGAGAAAAACAAGCGGCTCGCCTTCATCGGGGAAATGGCCGCGGGGCTTGCGCACGATCTCAGGAACCCCCTGCTGTCCATCAGCGGATCCATACAGATGCTGCAGCGGGACCTCAAGCTCGATTCAACGGACGAGCGGCTCATGAAAGTCATCCTGAGGGCGAAGGACCAGTTGGAAAACCTCATCAAGAACTTCCTCATCTTCGCCCGCACGACCGCCAGGGACCGTGGAGAAATGCAGTTGAACGAGGTTCTCGACGAGACCCTCGATGCCCTCAAGGAAGTGCCCGACTGGAACGATAATATAGAGGTCGGAAGGGCTTACCAGAATGTGCCCCCTGTTTTCGGGAACCGCACCGAAATCCGGCAGACGCTCTGGAATATCCTCGTCAATGCCGTCCAGTCCATGCCCGACGGTGGCAGTCTGTCCATCGAGACGTCAGCCCTTCCCGGGCAGAACGGCAACGGCTTCGTCCATGTTCGGATCTCCGATACCGGATGCGGAATCGAAGGGGAAATACTCGACAAGGTCGTTGAGCCTTTCTACACGACGAAGGAAGGGGGGACGGGTCTGGGGCTTGCCATCGTCAGCCGCATCGTGGAGAGCCACGGCGGGAGGGTGAGCATTGAAAGTGAAGTCCATCGGGGCACAACGTGTTCCGTTACCTTTCCGTTCCGAAAAGAGCAAAGTGAAGGGCCTCCTGCCGAGGTCCTGGAGCAATGAAGAATGGGGATCAACGATAGAGAAGTGAGGAGTTTTTATGGCCAGGGTTCTTGTCGTCGACGATGACAAAGGAATGAGGGAAGTTCTCGAGATCATGCTCTCCAAGGAGGGCTACCAGGTCACCTCCGCGTCCGGGGGACGCGAGGCGCTCGCCGTCTGCCAGAAGAGCAAATTCGATGTGGTCATCACGGATCTCAAGATGCCCCGCGTCGACGGCATCGATGTCCTGAAGGGGATCAAGGAAATGTCCCCCGATACCATGGTCATTCTCGTCACGGCCTACGCCTCCGGGGAGACGGCCGTGGCCGCCATGCAGGAGGGGGCTTACGATTATCTGGAGAAGAACTTCGACATCGAGGAGCTCAAACTCACCGTGCGGGACGCCCTCAAGAGAAAGGGCGTCGAGCAGGGGAGCGAAACTCCCTTCAACGCATCTCTCGACGGGGCCGTGAGCTTCGGGAAGATGATCGCGAAGAGCAAGGAAATGCTCAGGGTCTTCGCGCTCATCCGGAAGGTTGCGAACACGCCTGCTAACGTCCTCATTCTGGGGGAGAGCGGAACGGGGAAGGAGCTTGTCGCGCGGGCCATCCATGACATGAGCGAAAGAAAGGGTAAGGCCTTCGTGGCGATCAACTGCGGCGGCATCCCCGAGACGCTCCTCGAAAGCGAACTTTTCGGATACATGAAAGGCGCCTTCACGGGTGCCTACGCAGACCGGCCGGGCCTCTTCGAGGTGGCCAGGGGTGGTACGATATTTCTTGATGAAATAGGAGAGTTGCCCGTCATTCTTCAAGTAAAGCTTTTAAGGGCGGTCCAGGAAAAAACCTTTCGCCGGGTCGGGGGTTCCGAAGATATCAAGGTCGACGTGCGCATCATCTCTGCGACGAATCAGGACCTCTCCCAAAAGGTAAAGGACGGCGCCTTTCGCGAGGACCTCTATTATCGACTCAATGTTATACCGATCCAGATGCCCCCCCTTCGTAAACGAAAGGAGGACATCCCGATCCTCGCCCGGTATTTCATCGAGAAATACAGCCGCCAGTTCGGGAAGGAAATTCGGAAGATCTCCTCCTATGCCCTCGAGCTTCTGATGGAGTACCAGTTCCCCGGGAATGTCCGCGAGTTGGAAAACATCATCGAAAGAAGCGTCGCCATGGAGCAGTCGAACATCATCCTGCCGGAAAATCTCGTCCTCGCAGGAAGTTCGAAAGACGATCAGAACAAAGCCATCGACCTCGATCTGCCCGACGAGGGGATCAATCTCGACGCCGAGATGGCGAGGCTCGAACGCCAGCTCATTGAAAAGGCCCTGCACAAGGCGAAGGGTACCAAGACCAAGGCGGCCCAGCTCCTGAACATGACGAGGGACGCCCTGAATTACCGGATCGACAAGCTGGACATCCGGGAATAAGGAAGAATCTATTCTCGAATTCACATCTGCGTGAAAATCACCCCCGGCGGGTGAGGGTCACGCAGATTTATTTTATCCGGGGCATCCCCCTGAAAGGGACGTCGACGCACCACACAAATAAATACAAAGTGATTACAATAAGATACAAAATATTCACACGTGGGATCCAGGGGGAGAAAATTGTGGCACAGCCCTTGCTGATTCCTGGTCAGGCACGCAGAAAAGGAAAGCAAACATACCATATTTAGGAGGTCTGAAATGATTTTGAAACTTGCGAAAATGAAGAATCAGAAAGGTTTTACACTCATCGAGCTGATGATCGTCGTCGCGATTATCGCCATCCTGGTGGCCATCGCAATCCCGGTCTTCAACCAGTACAGGGCGCGTGGCTGGATGGCTTCAGCCAGATCGGACGCGAGGAACGCCTACACGGCCGTCGTCGCCTGGCAGGCTGACAACCCCGGTCAGGACCCCCCCGGTGGTACTTCCGGTGGTTTCGCACCTGCTACAGGTATGCAACTGCCCGCCCCTTACCAGGCAGTACGCGTCAGCCCTGGCGTGTCCTTAGTTATCACCCCTTCTGTGGCTGGTGTTGGGGGCGATGTTACAACACAACATCAACAGCTCGCAGGAAGCTATATGCTCGATCTGGATGACAGCGAAACCCACGACTCGCTGGCTCCGAATTAAGCATTCACAAAATCGAGCGTGCATTTTTTTCATCGAGGGCCGCTTTGAAAAGCGGCCCTCTTTTTTATATCCCCGGATACCTTAACCAATTCTTCTGGAACCCCATCCTGTCATGGAGCAACTTATTCTCATCCTTTGTTGTTCCATCTTTGAGGACGGTAAAAAAAACTTTGCCTCCCGAAGTGATTTGCGATAGATATCGGCGAAATACCTTGAAATTTATCTTCAGGCGATGGACGAGCGGATCGACGAGTTTATGAATTTCATGGCCGTGGAGAAGGGGTCGTCATTGAACACCCTGGAGGCCTACAGCCGGGACCTGCGGCGTTTCGCCGATTACCTCAAAGAGGAAGAAATCACCGCGCTCGGTGCCGTCGACCCCGGGCATCTCGTGGACTTTCTCGGAACGCTCAAGAAGGGGGGGCTCTCCGCCACATCGATCAACAGAAATCTCGCCGCCATCCGGGGCTTCTACCGGTATCTCTTGAGATCGGGACACATAGCGGAAAATGTGCTGACGAAGGTGAGCCTGGCAAAATCCTGGGTGCGACTTCCGGACACACTCAACCTCCGGGAGATGGAGAAACTCCTGCAGAAACCCGATGACGCAACGCCACAGGGGCTCCGGGACAGGGCCATGCTGGAGCTCCTCTACGCCACGGGGCTTCGCGTCTCGGAGCTTCTGACGCTCACAGTGAATGACCTGAACTGGCAGGTCGGTTGTCTCGCCGCCACGGGCAAGGGGAGAAAGGAGCGGATCGTCCCCGTGGGGAAGGCGGCCATCGCCATTCTTCGCCGCTACGTGGACGAATCGAGGCCTCTTTTGCTGAAGGGGGAAAAAACCAATATCCTCTTCGTGAACCGAAGAGGCGGGGGGCTTACCCGACAGGCCCTCTGGAAGACGATCAGGAAATACGCCGCCCTCGCGGGACTTCAGAAGAAGGTACACCCGCACACCTTCCGGCACTCCTTCGCGACCCATCTTCTGGAGGGAGGGGCCGACCTGCGCGCCGTCCAGGTCATGCTCGGCCATGCCGACATCTCGACGACGCAGGTCTACACGCATGTCACGCGCGAGAGGCTCAAGGAAATTCACAGGAAGTATCATCCCCGGGGCTCCTGAGACGGTCCGGGGAGATCGGATCTCTGATGAAAGACGATGATGTTTCAGCCTTTATGAAGCCGAAAAACAGAAGAACGGGAAAATCAAGGCGGGTCCTTCTCTTCCTCGCGGCGGTCTTCCTTTTATCACTCCTCGTCGCCGGGGCGGCTGCCCTTTTGGACGAACAGTCGGGCAAGACGAAAGGCGGCGAAGGGTGGTTTTCCAGGACCAGGGACGCCGTATCCACTTTTCTGGGCGGGAAACCGCGTTTTTATTATCTCGTCATAGAGAGAAACGGTGCCGATGAGAAGCTCAGAGAGGACAACGTATTTGTTCTGACGTACCGGGATGAGTTTGTTGTCAAGGAGGTCTCCACAAGCTCGCCCTTCGGAAGGGGAATTACGGTGGATGTGGAGGGTGCGGGGGGCGACAGTAATCTCCGAGTCCTTCTGAAGGGCGTCGAACTCGTCGACCGGGTCGTGGGTGAAAGAGCGGCATCGAAAAAGGACGGGCTTTACGCCTACGGCATCGCCGTCAAATTCAAGGGGGAGGAGATTGCCAGGATCCCGGTGCAGGTGGAGGTTTCCCCCCAGGATTGGCTGCGGTTCGCGAAGGATTCGGACAGCCAGCGGTCACAGCTCCGATACTTGGAGCAGGCCGTGGCCGCAAGCAAGGACGATGTGAATCTCCGGAAGACCCTGGCAGCGGCCCACGTGAAGGCCGGAAACATCGACCGGGCCATCCGGGAGTACCGAACGGTTCTTGCGGCAAAACCCGGCGATGAGGTCGCCCTGAGGGAACTCTCGCGCTGCTACCTTGCGAAGAAGGATTATCTCCAGGCCCAGGAGACGGCCAAGAACCTCGTCAAGGTGAACCCGAAAGACGCCGGCGCCTACGCCACCATTGCCCTTGCCTACGGGAAACAGAAAAAGTGGGACCGTGCTATCGCCAATTACCAGGAATCCCTGAAATGGAACCCCAATGACGTCAATGTTCTCATGAACCTCGGAGAGGCTTACGAGATGACCGGCAAGACGCAAAGCGCCATCGAGCAGTACCGTAAAGCCCTCGAGAAGAATCCGCAGGACAAGGCGATCAAGGCGGCACTGGCCGATGCTTACAAGCGCGCGGGCGATCACCAGGCGGCCATCAAACTCTATTCCGAGGTGATCCAGGAGAAGCCCAAAGATACCGGGACGCGGACGGCCCCCGCCAGAGACCAGAGCGCCAGGCGGAACTGGAAGGAAGAGGTTGAAGACTATCAGAGATCCCTCAAGGCCAGACCCGATGATCCCGACACGCGGTACCACCTGGCGATGGCTTATGAAAAAGGAAAGATGTACCGTGAAGCCGCTTCGGAGTATGAAAAGGTGCTGACGGCCAGACCGGATAACGCGGATGCCCTGAACCGGCTCTCGAACATTTATTTTCAGGAAAAGCGCTACCGCGACGCGGTGGTGTTTTTCAACAAACTGAAAAAATCTTCGCCGAAAAACGCGGCGGTCTATGCCCACACCGGCTTTGCCTACGGGGAGTTGAAACAATACAAGGAGGCCTCCTGGAATTACGCGAAAGCCATCGAACTCGGAAGCAAGGACACGCAGGTGCGCTACAACCTTGCCACCGTCTTCCGTAAAATGGGAAGGGAGAAGGACGCCATCCGCGAGTACGAGAAAGTCGCCGCCGTGAGCCCCAGCATCGAGGTCCTCACGATCCTGGGGGATTATTACGTGAGGACCAGGAACTACGACGGGGCGATCAAAACCTACAAGAAACTCACCGGCATGGAGGGTGGGAAGGCCGCGGGCTATTCGGGTCTCGGCCGCGTGTCCGAGCTGAAGGGGCAGACGGATCAGGCCATCGAGAATTACAGGACGGCCCTCCAGCACGGCAAAAAGGATGAACAGACATACCTGCAGCTGGCGAAGGCCTACGAGAAAAAGGGCAAGAGCAGGGAAGCGCTGGAGGCCTACACGAGCGCCTACAATATCAACCCCGATTCCGGTGAGGCGGCTGACGGGATCAGGCGCATGAAAGTCAGCGAGATTCAGAAAAAACTCAAGGAGTGACGGGGTCGGCGGAGTGCCTATGAAGAAAATCAGGATCGGAAAAGCGGCCATGGGCGGCGGGGAGCCTTTTGTCCTCATCGCGGGTCCCTGCGTCATCGAGGACGAGGGCAGGACGATGGAGATCGCCCGTCAGCTGAAGAAAATGACGGACGAGTTGGGCATATTCTTTATCTTCAAGGCGTCCTACGACAAGGCGAACCGGACCTCCCTGGACGCCTATCGGGGGCCTGGTTTCGGGAAAGGTCTCGAGATACTGAAAAAGGTCAAAGAAAGGATCGGCATTCCGGTCCTGTCCGATGTGCATCGTTTCGAGGAGATCGGTGAGGCCGCCGCTGTCCTCGATGTCGTCCAGGTCCCGGCTTTCCTCTGCCGCCAGACGGACTTCATCATCGAAGTGGCCAGAAAGGCAAAGGTGGTGAACGTCAAAAAAGGACAGTTTCTCGCACCCTGGGACATGAGCCACATTATCCGAAAGGTGGTCTCAACGGGAAACGATAACCTGCTGATCACGGAGCGGGGAACGACTTTCGGGTACAACAATCTCGTCTCGGATTTCCGTTCCCTTTCCATTCTCCGCTCCCTGGGCTACCCCGTCGCCTACGACGCCACCCACAGCGTGCAGCTGCCGGGGGGGGCAGGGGACGCTTCGGGCGGCGAGAGGGAGATGGTTCCGGGGCTTTCCCGGGCGGCCGTCGCCGTGGGTGTGGACGCCCTCTTCATGGAAGTGCATCCCCGGCCTGAAGAAGCGCTCTGCGACGGACCGAATTCCCTGGAACTGGGGGCACTCCCCGAGCTGCTCAGGGTTCTGAAGGCCATCGACGGTATTGTCAAGGGAGGGATGAAGGCATGAAAAGACCTCCGAATTTGTCGACAGCCCGGAGAGTCCGGAAGATCAAGATGCTCGTGCTAGACGTGGACGGTGTCCTCACCGACGGGCGGATCGTCATGGACGACCGCGGCCGGGAAACGAAGTTTTTTGACGTTCGTGACGGTCACGGGCTGAAAATGCTCATGCGCACCGGCATCGAGGTCGTTTTTCTGACAGGTCGAAAATCGAGGGTCGTCGAGCAACGGGCGAGGGAACTGGGCGTCACGGAGGTCTACCAGGGCGCCCTGAACAAGGCCGAAGTCTTCGAGGCTCTTCTCGAAAGAGCAGGGCTCAAGGCATCGGAGGCGGCTTACGCCGGCGACGACATCGTCGATGTGCCTGTCATGAGAAAAGCCGGATTTTCGGTGGCCGTTCTCGACGCCGTCGCGGAGGCCAGGAAAGCCGCCCATTATGTGACGAAAAAAAAGGGGGGGCGGGGCGCCGTCCGGGAGGTTTGCGAGGTCATCCTCAAGGGACAGGGGAAGTGGGCGGACATCCGGAGGAGATACGGAAGCCTTTAGGTATTCAGGGAAAAAGATGTTTGGTCTTTACAGAAGAATCATCGGGTGGTATGTTTCCGCCACCGGCTGAAAGAAAGATATGCCGCGTAACTTGTTGAAGTCTTTACGGGAGGCCCTCCGGAACCGTTCCAGAACACAGAGGATGATGCTGCTGGGGGGGCTGTGCATCGCACTCGCCGCCTTCTGGATGATCGGCCGCGCGCTGGAGCAGCAGGAGACCGTGAAGGAGGATGCATTAAAAATCCTGACGGACGATGCGGATGTACACATTCAAAACGCCCATTACACCGAAGTGACGGACAGCGGCACCATCTGGGAGATCGACGCGGAGTCCGTCCGTTTTGTCCGCAAGGATAACCTCGCCTATTTCGACAAGGTCAGGATCAAGCTCACGATGAAGGACGGCCAGAGTTACGTCATGAGGGGCGATAAAGGATTGCTTCACACGGACACCAGGAACGCGGAGCTCCAGGGGGATGTGAATGTCACCTCGAGCACCGGCTGGCGATTCGACACGGCGGCGCTCAAATACTCCGACGCGGACCATGTGATCCGGGCGGACCGGGACGTGAAGCTTCAATCATCGACGCTGGAAATCCAGGGTGTCGGTATGTCCGTCCATTTGAACACGGAGGAGGTCCGGTTATCCTCAAGGGTGAATGCCGTTTTACGATAGCGGTTGTGATGACGGGTGAGAGAATGAGGCGTTTTTCCATCGTCGTCCTCGCCGTCTTGTTGTTCCTGCTTCCGGCGTCTTCGGGTGCGGAGGAGGGCCGCGAGAAAGACGTTTTCGGAAGCTTTAGCGGTCGGGAGGGCAAACCGACCCATATCACCGCCGATCACCTGGAGGCATACAGGGCGAAGGAAATGGCCGTTTTTTCGGGCAACGTGGTGGCCAAGCAGGACGACTGGGTTCTTCATTCGGACACGCTGACCTTTTACTTTGAAAAGCCGGAAAGTTCAGGCGGCGGCGGACCCGGAAACCGCGAAGGGGGTACTGAGGTCTCGAGGATAGAAGCCCGGGGGAACGTCCGGATCACGCAGGGGGAGCGGATCGTGACGGGGGAGAAGGCGGTCTTCCACCGGCGCGAACAGAAGACCATCGTTACCGGAAACCCCGTCCTCAGGGAAGGGGAAAACATCATCGAGGGGGACCGGGTCATCGTCTTCATGGAAGAGAAGCGCGGGGTGGTGGAAGGCACCCGGGGCAAGCGGGTGTCGGCGACGATCCATCCCGAAGAAAAGAAAGAAGAGAAAAAGCGGGAATGACGGGGCGACTGACCGCGACAGGGTTGACCAAAACATACCATTCAAGACCCGTGGTCAACGCCGTTCATCTCGAAATTCATCAGGGCGAGGTTGTGGGCCTTCTGGGTCCCAACGGTGCAGGGAAGACGACGACGTTTTACATGATTGTCGGTCTTATTTCGCCGGACAGCGGAAGCATTTTGCTTGATACGGAGGACATAACCCGATATCCTATGTATATCCGGGCCAGGAAGGGCATCAGCTATCTGCCCCAGGAGCCGTCGGTATTCCGGAAGTTGACGGTGAAAGACAATATCATGGCCATTGTCGAAACTCTCGGCCTGGAACCCCAGGAAAAGGAAGAACGGCTGAGGCATCTTCTGGGAGAACTCGATCTGTCAAACCTGGCCGATCACATGGCCTACTCCCTCTCGGGGGGCGAGCGGAGACGGGTGGAAATCACACGGGCGCTCGTGACCTCCCCCCGGTTTATTCTTCTGGACGAACCCTTCGCGGGCATCGATCCTCTGGCCGTGGCGGATATCCAGAAGATCATTTTCAAACTGAAAGCAAAGGGAATTGGCGTTATCATTTCCGATCATAATGTCCGGGAAACCCTTTCCGTCTGTGACCGGGCCTACATCCTGAACGAGGGGGTACTGCTCATGGAGGGTTACCCTGACGAGATCGCCCGGAGCGAGATCGCGAAAAAGTTTTACCTGGGGGAAGATTTCAAATTCTGATGCCGGGGTCTGTTCGGTAGGGAAGATGGCTTACGAACTCAAACAGAGTCTGAAGTTGACGCAGCAGCTGATCATGACGCCTCAGTTGCAGCAGGCGATCAAACTGCTTCAACTCTCGCGGCTCGAACTCGTCGACATGATCCAGCAGGAAATGGAGGAAAATCCGCTCCTCGAGGAGAGTGCAACGGAGGAATACGCCGAAGAGGAAATGACGCCCGAAATCGAGGAGATCAAGGTCGCCGAAAAAACGGAGGAGCTGACGGGCGAGGGGGACGGCAAGGAGGAATTCGACTGGGACAGCTATATCGAGGACTACGGCCCCATGAGGGTGAGTTACGACCGCGAGGACGATGAGGGACCCTCCTGGGAAAACATGCTCACCAAGAAAACGACCCTGACGGACCACCTCATATGGCAGCTGAGCCTGTCACGAATGGAAGAACAGCAGCGTAAAATCGGCGAGCAGATTATCGGAAACCTCGATAACAACGGATACCTCATGGCGACGACGGAGGAAATCGCCCTTCAGGAAGGGGTCGATGCGGAAGCCGTTGAGGCTGTTCTGAAGAGGATACAGGAATTCGATCCCCCCGGTGTTGCGGCACGGGACCTGAAGGAGTGCCTCCTGATCCAGTCGAAATATCTCGGCAGCATGAGCCCCGTCGTCGAAGCCGTCATCCGGGATCACCTCAACGAAATGGAGACGAAGAATTACAATGCCATCGCGAGGAAAATGAAGGTCCCCCTCTCGGCCGTTCTGGATGCCGTGCTCCTCATCAGCAACATGGATCCGAAACCCGGCCTGCAATACAACGAAGAACGGCCGCAGTATATCGTTCCGGATGTCTATGTGTTAAAGGTGGCCGATGAATACAAGATTATCCTGAATGACGAGGGGCTTCCCAGGCTCCGGATCAGTAACTTCTACCGGGAGATTCTCGGGGGCGTCGGGGACGGCGGTTCGAGCGGCGAGGACTGCAAGAAGTACATCAAGGACCGCCTGCAGTCGGCCACCTGGCTGATCAAGAGCATCCAGCAGAGGCAGCGAACGATCTATAAAGTCACCGAGAGCATCGTCAAGTTTCAGAGGGAGTTTTTTGACCAGGGTATCAATTTCCTCAAACCGCTGGTGCTGAGAGATGTGGCCGATGACGTGGAAATGCACGAATCCACGATCAGCCGCGTCACGACCAACAAATATGTCCACACGCCCAGGGGCATATACGAACTCAAGTATTTCTTCAACAGCAGTATCAGCAGGACGAGCGGCGATTTCATCGCTTCCAAGAGCGTTCAAGAAAACATCCGGAAAATCATCAGCCTGGAGGACGCCCGGAAACCACTGAGCGACAGTGAAATTGTTGAAAAGCTGAGCGCGAACGGCATCGCCATCGCGCGGCGAACCGTTGCCAAGTACCGCGAGATGATGGGGATACTTCCTTCCTCCAAAAGGAAAAAATATTTCTTTAAGCCCAAGGCCTGATGTCCCACCGGAAAATTAAAAACCACAAGATAAAAACAGGGAGAACGTCGCAGCGCCCTATCGCGCCGCGCCGCGCGTTCCGCCGCAGGGTTTTGCAGCCAATCCGTTGATTTCAAAGTAAAAATACAGCGGCGCGGCATTGACAAATAATCGTTGACATTTTGATTCGACTTCACTATAGACGGTCTTTCTTTCATCGCGGAGAAAGACTTCTCCCCGCGAAAAACAGGCAGGGCATTACGAGAATGAGGAGGCGTCGGTGATGCAGATTTCCGTGACGTTCAGAAACACTGAATCGGAAGACTGGTTCAAGGATTACATCACGGAGCGTTTGAAGAAACTCCAGAAATATATCGATAAACCCCTCGAGGCCCATGTCGTGCTTTCCGTGGAGAAGTTCAGGAATGTGGCCGAGGTGAATGTCAGCGCCCGGGGAGTCAATATCAACGGCAAGGAAGAAGCGAAAGACATGCAGCTGGCCGTGGACACGGTGATCGATAAAATCGAGCGCCAGATGAAAAAGCACAAGGAAAAACTCAGAGGCCACAAGTCGACCGCGGCCAAGGGCGGCGTGATGACCCGCTCACGTGCTGACGAGGAATTGGACGAGGAGCCGGTCCGACTGAGAATCGTCGAGACAAAGAAAATGGTACTGCGGCCCATGTCCCTCGATGAAGCCATCATGGAGATCGAGGGTTCGAAGAACCGCTTCATCATCTACCGGGATGCCGGTTCGGAGAATATCCACGTGATTTACAGGCGGGACGACGGGGACTATGCCTTGATCGAGGCCAACAGTTAGAAGAGAGACGGCGACATGCACATCGCGGAGATTTTCAGGAAGGAGTATATCATCGAGGATTTGAAGGCCAGAAGCAAGCGAGGCGTCCTCACGGAACTCTCGGGGATATTTTCGCCGGGCTCGGTCAAGGTGGACCCGAAGCTCATGGTCGACGTCCTGATGGAACGCGAGAAACTGGGCAGCACCGGTATCGGTGACGGCATCGCCATTCCGCACGGGAAGCTCAAGGGGCTCGACACGCTGCTTCTGTCCTTCGGCAGGAGCCGTGACGGGGTCGATTTCGAGTCCATCGACGGCAAACCCGTTCATCTTTTCTTTCTCCTCATGGCCCCCGAAAGCTCCACCGGGCAGCACTTGAAAGCGCTGGCAAAAATTTCCAGGATGCTCAAAGACGAGCATTTTCGATCGGAACTCATGTCGGCCCAATCCGCAGAGGACCTCTATAAAGCCATCGTCGAGAAAGACGAGACCTACTGACATACCTCAACCGGCCGTCCGGAGGCAGCTCCCTTCGAGACAAACCGGCCGGCGGCCCTGATGCCCATCCGCAGACCGTGAATGTGAGTCTTGGATGACGTCGCTTTCCATCAAAGATCTCTTCGAAGGCGGGGAGGAAAGACTGGATCTTCATCTGGTCTCCGGGCATGCCGGGCTGTCAAGAGTCGTCAACAACCCGGCCATCCGCACATCCCGGCAAGCTTTTAAAAAGCACCCTGTCCGGCTGCAGGCAGAAACCATTCTCTTGTGGGTACCGGAGGACGTCCTGCATTTTGAGCGGCAACCGGAGGGGGAGAGGGTCGAAATACTCTCCGGCCTCTCCTCCGAATATCTCCTTGCGGTCATCGTCCCTTCAACGCGGCGGGCAGCCGATTTTCTCGTGCGGTGGTCCGACCACACCGGCACCCCCCTTTTTCTCTCCAGCCTCGAAGCCTTTCTGCTCGAGAGCCGGCTGATCGGCCATCTCCGGGAGAGACTGCACCACATCGGGACGATTCAGGGTGTGTTTCTGGACGTTTCGGGACTGGGCATTTTGCTCACCGGTGAGAGCGGTGTCGGAAAGAGCGAATGCGCCCTGGAACTCATGACAAGGGGCCACAAACTGGTTGCCGATGACATGGTCGAAATTGAAAAAAGAGGGGAACGGATCTACGGCCGGTGTCCGGAGGAGATCAAGTATCTCATGGAAGTCAAGGGGCTGGGTATTATCGACGTCGGTGACATCTTCGGCACTCATGCCGTACGTGAAGAGATGCCCATCGATCTCGTGGTGGAATTCCTGTGGGCCGAAAAGGCCGGTGGAACGAAAGGTGCATCGTCCGGCGCTCCCGCACGCCAGGTCATGGGTGTCTCCGTCCCGCTGATCCGGTTGCCGGCGAGACACGGAAGCAATAGGGCGACGATCATCGAGGTTCTGGCGAAGGACGTGCTGGCGAAGAGCCGCCGGCAGGGAAAGGCCCTATAGGGACGCAGGGGAGGCCGTCATGCCGCAAAACTTGAGAATTGTGATCATAACGGGTCTTTCGGGTTCAGGCAAGAGCACGGCCCTGCGGGCCCTGGAAGACATCGGGTTCTTCTGCGTGGACAATCTGCCGGTCGTCCTGCTCCCAAAATTTCTTGAGATTCAGACGGAACCCGGCAGCGAAGTTTCCAAGGTCGCCTTCGTGATGGATCTGCGGGAAAGGTCCTTCCTGAACCGCTACATGAAGACCTTCGAAGAGCTGAAGGCAAAAGGTTACAGGATCGAGGTTGTTTTTCTGGACTCGAGCGACGAGGCCCTGCTTCGGCGGTTCAGTGAAACCCGCAGGGCTCATCCCCTCTGCGAGAAGGGCACCGTCATGGAGGGGATCACGCTGGAACGGGATCGGCTTGCGAATTTGAGAAAGATGGCCGACAAGGTCATCGATACCTCTTCCTTCAACGTTCATCAACTCAAGGAGGTCTTTCAACGATATTTCATGACCTCGCCGGCGGACAAACGGCTCGTCATCAACTGCACATCCTTCGGTTATCGTTACGGGTTGCCCGCCGATGCCGACGTCGTCCTGGATGTACGTTTTCTCCCGAACCCCTATTTCGTGGAAGATCTCAAGAACTTCGACGGCAACGACAAGAAGATTGAGGACTACGTCATGGGTTGGAGCGAGAGCGTCACTTTTCTTGAAGAGATGTTCAAGCTCATGGAGTTTCTCATTCCCCTCTATGAGAATGAAGGGAAGTCCAGTCTGAACATTGCCCTGGGGTGCACGGGGGGCAAGCACCGCTCCGTCGTCATGGCGAACAAGTTCGGGAGCTATTTTTCCGGGCGGAATTTCCTGGTCAACATCCAGCACCGGGACGTCTACCGGAGTTAAAAAGTCACGGCCATTTTGCCATCCACGTTGTCCTTCAGCCAGTGAGGATCCCACCACTCGATGGGGTTCACGAACTTCCCGCCTACGAGGATTGAAAAGTGCAGGTGGTCTCCACCGGCGAACCCCGTGGAACCGCTCAGCCCGAGAGGTTCCCCCTTCCTGACGTCCTGACCTTTTTTGACCGAGATTTCGGACAGGTGGGCGTAAAGGCTGGTCAGCCCGAGTCCGTGGTCGAGGATGACGGTGTTGCCGTAGATGCCCAGATAGCCCGTGAAGAGCACGGTGCCGTGGTTGGCCGCCTCGACCGTCGCCCGCTCCGTTGATGCCAGATCCACGCCCAGGTGGAGGCTTCTCGTGACCGCTTTGCCCTCATGGAGGTAGGTCCGATCATCGCCGAAGGAGGCCATGGGGGCCGCGTTCTTCATCCGCAGGAAGGTTCCTTCCCAGAGTTTTTTCCCCGTGGAATTTTTGCTGATGGCGGCGATCTGCTTCGAGTTCTCCTCCCGGAGCGGTCCGTTGACAAAGAAGAAGACCTCGATGGGCGTTTTCTGCTGCTGGGCGTAACGCTGGGCGAATTCCGGCATTTTTTGATCCAGGAAGCCTTGACTGATCGTGATGCGGTCCGAACGGAACTTTTTGTTCCGGATGAAGGCCGGAAGCCCCGCATAGGTACGGTTGCCCGCCCTGTCCTCCGCCATCACGGCCATCCGGGTCTTTTTGTCGTGGGCGTCGAGGGGCAGGGCGTAGACGCTCAGATAGCAGGATTTTCCCGAGACGGTGAGGGGAAAGCTGCTGAAAAAGTCCTCTCCCACGAGGACACCGCTTCCGGCCAGTTCTTCGGAAGTGCTGTAAAGGGTGATGCCCGAACCGCCGGGGTTGACGTTGTTGGCCGTGTTGAGAAGAAAGATCTGGGGCGGCGCCATGTCGATCTGGACGTGAACATTGGTCCGCGTCGTATTTTTCAGAGGAGAATAATCCGTCAGTACGATGCTGAGGACGGCCTCTCCCTCTTTGAGGGCGATGCCCTTCAGTGGTGTTTCCACATGAATTATTTCCTCTTGGACCCCTTTCTGCGGATAGGTCCGTGAAAGGAGCATATGCGTCATGTCGTTCTGGGTCAGGGTGACCTGGACGTCCCGGAGGCCGCTTTTTCGATCGACGGCCATGAAGGTGATGCTTTTCTGGGGACCGAGAAACTGCAGTTCATCCTTCAGCGTGAGCACTGGCTTTTCCATTTCGAAGAACACCATCGCGACCCAGACCGCCAACACGATGACCAGAAGACCCGCCACCCAGAGCATCCATTTCAACTGCTTCATACATCGCCTCCTTGAGGTAGAAAAGCGGTGACATCATACCCGGATTGTAAAATATTTCAAGCTTTCCCGTCGATGCCTCGAGGGCCGGCCGGTCTTTAATCTCTTGACCTCCCCGGCCTTTTGGTATATCAAAATATGCAGATTTATTGAAAAAGAAAGGTTTTAGAATCGGCCTCTTGGAGACGTTGCCGGCCATTTTTCTGTCGTCTTTTGCCATCGCCATGTCCGGTGCGTTGATGCCCGGGCCCGTGCTGACGGTGACGATCAGCGAGAGCGCAAAAAGAGGATTCTGGGCGGGACCGAAAGTGGTCCTGGGACACGGTATTCTGGAAGGGGTCCTGCTGGCTCTTCTCGTCGCGGGCTTCGCCCGGTTCATCAACGAGCCGCTCTTTCTCGGTCCCGTCGGGTTAATCGGCGGCGGGGTCTTGATCTGGATGGCCCTGGGCATGTTGAAAGAAGTCCGCGGGCTGAGTCTCGATCTGTCGGCAGGGCGGGGATTCTCAGGCGGACCCGTGACGGCGGGCGTGGTCACGAGCTTATCGAATCCTTACTGGATCCTGTGGTGGGCGACGATCGGGCTCGGGTATGTCCTTGTTTCGATGAAATGGGGGGTCGTCGGGATCGCGGTGTTTTTCGCCGGACACATCCTGGCGGACCTCCTGTGGTACAGCGTCATATCTTTCCTCGTTTCCCGTGGAAGGCGGTACATTCGTTTGCCGATCTACCGGGGGATGGTGAGAACCTGCGCCGTCGTCCTCATGATCTTCGGGCTTTACTTCAGCGCATCAGGCATCAACTATCTTTTGTAGAAGGAGTGCATCGGCCCATGCTGGAGAAGAAAAAAATCGTCCTCGGGATTACCGGCGGGATTGCCGCCTACAAGGCGGCGGAGCTGACGCGGGAATTCGTCAAGAGGGGAGCATCGGTCCACGTTATCATGACGAGAAACGCCACGGCGTTCCTGACACCCCTGACCCTGCAGACCCTCTCCGGAAACGCCGTTTACACGGATACCTTCACCCTGACCGGTGAGTGGGAAATCGGACATGTGTCGCTCGCCGACAGCGCCGATGCGGTCGTGGTCGCTCCGGCGACGGCAAATTTCATCGGCAAGGTGGCTGCCGGGATCGCCGACGACCTCCTGACGACCATGATCATGGCCACACAGGCGCCCGTTCTGATCTGTCCCGCCATGAACGTCCACATGTACGCCAATGCCATCGTCCAGGAGAATATCGCAAAATTAAGGGCGAAGGGATATGCCTTTGTCGACCCGGGCTGCGGGGAGCTGGCCTGCAAAACGGAAGGGGTAGGACGGCTGGCGGAGCTCGGGGACATAGCGGAAGAGGTGGAATCGGCACTGACGGCAAAGGATCTCGCGGGAGAGCGGATTCTCGTTACCGCGGGACCGACCCGTGAACCGCTCGATCCGGTCCGTTTCATAACGAATTACTCTTCGGGGAAAATGGGGTACGCCGCCGCGATGATGGCCAGACGGCGGGGGGCGGAGGTCACGCTCATCAGCGGACCGACATCCCTTCCGGCACCCCGGGGCGTCCGATACATCGGGGTGGATTCCGCCATCGAGATGAGGGACGCCGTGATGAGGGAAATAAAGAAGTCGACGGTCATCATCAAGGCGGCCGCCGTGGCTGATTACAGGCCCCAGTCCTTCTCCGGGTCGAAGATCAAGAAAAAAACCGGCCCCCTCGTTCTGAATCTGTCCAGGAATCCCGATATCATCGCCGAGGTCGGCAGGAAGAAAGGAAAAAGGATCCTCGTCGGTTTTGCCGTGGAGACGGACCATCTCGTGGAATACGCCAGACAGAAAATGACGCAGAAAAACATGGACCTCATCGTGGCCAACGACATCACGCAGACCGGGGCGGGTTTTCAGACGGAAACCAATATCGTCAAGATCCTCGACCGGCAGGGCGGGACGGAGGATCTCCCGATGATGGACAAAAAAAAGGTCGCCGACCGGATCCTGGATCGCGTAAAGGCCCTCAGGGAAAAAAGGGGCTGAAAAGTGAAAGGCGGGAGGTTCTTTTTGCCGGAACGGGAAGATGATTTGAGAGAAGAAATGCTTGACCTGGTCCGCGCTCTCAAAGGTCATATCGGCCAGGGGGGGGCGGCGGTCGGGACGACCATCTTGTTCTGAAGGGGGTAAAAGCAGCCGGTGGAAGGGCAGCCCCTCAGGAACGGCTGGATTTTGAAAGCGCGGGTGCGAGGCCTCCTTCTTCCGTCCGGACCCTCGATGATGTCCGCCGGGAGCTCGGAGACTGCAAGAGATGCCCCCTCCACCTTACGCGCAGGAACCTGGTTTTCGGCGAAGGGAATCCCTCCGCCGGCCTGGTTTTTATCGGCGAGGCGCCGGGCGAGGAAGAGGACCTTCAGGGCAGACCCTTCGTCGGACGGGCCGGCCAGCTTCTGACACGGATCATCGAGGCCATGGGGTTTCAGCGGCGTGACGTCTACATCTGCAATATTTTGAAATGTCGTCCGCCCGGGAATCGCAATCCGAAACAGGATGAGATGGAGACCTGCGAACCTTTTTTGATTGGACAGATCGACGCCATAGGGCCGAAGGTCATCTGTGCCCTGGGGAGCTTCGCGGCGCGGAGAATCCTTCAGACCGAAGCCCCCATCACCGCGCTGCGGGGGAAATTTCATGAATTCAGAGGGGTGCGGGTCATGCCCACCTACCACCCGGCCTATCTCCTTCGGAATCCCGAAGCCAAAAAACAGGTCTGGGAAGACGTCCAGCTCATCATGAAGGCGCTTCAATAAGAGGAGGTTCCCTGCGGGAAAAAGATGATGAATAGAGCGAGAGCAATAAAGTGGGTTCGGTCGCTCGGCATGACCCTCCTGCTTCTGGCCGCAGCAGTGAACGTTCACGCAGCCGCGGAGGAAGCAAGGCCCCGTTTTGACGTCGTCGTCATCGACTCGGCCATCACCCCGCCCGTGGCGGAGTACATCATTGCAAGCGTTGCGGCTTCGTCCAAAGCGGGTTCGGAGGGGCTGATCATCCAGATGGACACGCCGGGCGGGCTGGACCTGGCCATGCGGGATATCATCAAATCCCTGCTCAATGCGCCCCTCCCGGTCATCGTCTATGTGGCGCCGAAAGGTGCGCGGGCCGCGTCGGCCGGCGCCTTCATCACCGTCGCGGCTCACATTGCGGCCATGGCGCCCGGGACCAACATCGGCGCCGCACATCCCGTCGCGATAGGCGCGGGCAAGATGGACGAAACCATGCTGGAGAAAGTGGAGAGCGACGCCGTTGCCTATGCCAGGAGCATCGCGAAGGAACGGGGGCGCAACGCCGACTGGATGGAGAAGGCGGTCCGGAAGAGCGCCTCCATCCCCGCCGAAGAGGCCCTGAGCCTCCGCGTCATCGACGCGGTCGCCGGCGATCTGAACGAACTCCTCGAAAAAATCGACGGAAGAGAGGTCCACCTCCCGTCCGGCAAAAGGAAGCTGCGGGCCCGAGGCGCCGAAATCCAGATGCAATCCATGGGTATCCGGGAGCGAATCCTGATCACGATCAGCAACCCCAACATCGCCTACCTCCTTTTCATCATCGGGCTTGCCGGTCTTTACTTCGAGTTCGCCCACCCGGGCGTGGTACTGCCGGGTATCGTCGGCGGCATATCCCTCATCCTGGCCTTTTTTGCCTTCCAGACGCTGCCGATCAACTATGCAGGGATCCTCTTGATCCTTTTTGCCGTCATCCTTTTTATTGCGGAGATCAAAGTCATGAGTCACGGCGTTCTGACCATCGGGGGGGTCGTTTCTTTCGCCCTGGGATCGATCATGCTGTTCGAGTCACCCGACCCGGCCATCAGGGTTTCGTGGAGTGTTCTGATCCCGGCTGTCCTGGTGACGTCGCTGTTCTTTGCGGGGGTTATTGCCTTGGCTGTCAAGGCACAGTTACGGAAGCCCTTGACGGGTCAGCAGGGCATGATCGGCGAGTACGCTCAGGCCGTGACGGATGTCGGGGAAGAGGGCAAGGTCTTTCTCAAGGGGGAGTATTGGAATGCCTTTAGTTCATCGCCGATCAAGAAAGACAGCCGGGTGAGGGTCGTCGCTATCCGGGGGCTTGTTCTGGAAGTCGAACCATCCGGTGAAGAAAAGAAGGGAGGATAAGTCATGTATGCCATTCTTGTGCTGATCGTTCTTGTCGTCATGTTTCTGGCGGCCGCCATTCGAATACTCAATGAGTATGAAAGAGCGGTCATCTTCCGTCTGGGGAGGGTCCTGGCAACGAAGGGTCCCGGACTGATCATTCTCATCCCCGTCATTGATCGCATGGTCCGTGTCGATACGAGGGTGATCGCCATGGACGTGCCGCCCCAGGACGTGATCACGCGGGACAACATCTCCATCAAGGTCAACGCCGTTGTCTATTTCCGCGTCATGGACGCCAACCGAGCGATCATCGAGGTCGAAAATTATCTCTACGCCACGTCCCAGCTCGCCCAGACCACGCTGAGGAGCGTTTGCGGCCAGGTGGAACTCGACGAGATCCTGGCCTCGCGGGAAAAATTGAATCAACATATCCAGGAAATTCTGGACCGGAGTACGGACCCCTGGGGGATCAAGGTCGCCCTCGTGGAGGTCAAGCACATCGATCTGCCAGAGGAAATGAAGCGCGCCATGGCGAAACAGGCCGAGGCGGAACGAGAGCGACGGGCAAAGGTGATCAGCGCCGAGGGCGAGTTCCAGGCGGCGCAGCGGCTGGCCGATGCCGCGCACGTGATCTCTACTCAGCCCATCGCACTGCAGCTCCGGTTCCTGCAGACGCTGGTCCAGATCGGCACCGAGAACAACACCACGACGGTTTTCCCGATACCCATCGACCTTTTCAAACCTTTTCTGAAACTGAAGGAGTGAGGCGGCCATCTCGATTGCAGACCGTCCGGGACAAGGAGGGCAAAAAGTGGAAGAGAGCAAGAAGATTCGTATCGTCATCGGCGCGATGATTCTCGTAGCCTTGGGTGGGCTTTTTCTGCTCGATGTGATCGGCCTGTACAAGTTCGACAAGAGCTGGCCCATTCTCCTGATCGTCGTGGCCGTCGGGATTCTCATTCAGCAGCCGAAAGACATCATCGGCTGGGTCATCGGCGCAGCGGGTCTCGTTATTCTCTTCATGAGAAACTGGTACACGGAGATGAGCCAGCTTGTCATGAATGTTGTGACGTCCCTGGCGTTGATCGCCCTCGGGGGTTATCTCCTTTACAGGGATTTCAAAAAAAAGAAAGGGTCCTGAGAATCGCCGGTGCACGTGAACAGGAAAATACTGATCATCGCCGACTTTGACGGCACGGTAAGCCCCATGGATGTCGGCTACGAGGTCCTTCAGAATTTCACGGGCCGGGGCTGGGAGGAGATCGATCGGGCCTACTGTTCGGGCGAGATCGGTTCGAAAGAGGCCTATTCGAGGATTGCGGCACTCATCCGCGGGACGCGCGAGGAGATGAGCGATCACGTCCGGGCCCACGCGAGGGTGGATCCTCATTTTGTCTCCTTTTACGCCTTCTGCCGGAAGACGGGGATGGACCTGCGGATCCTCTCGGACGGGCTGGACTTCTACATCGACCTCGTGCTCCAAAAGGATGGGCTCGGAGACATCCCGTTCTTTTCAAACGTGGCCCGTTTTCGCGACGGGCGGGGATTTGCCATCGAGTTCCCCGAGTGGAACCCGGAGTGCGACAGGTGCGGGACCTGCAAGAGTCTGATCCTGCAAAGGCTTCAACCCGCCTACGACCGCGTCATTTACATCGGAGACGGTTATTCCGACGTCTGCCCGGCCGAGAAGGCGGACGTCGTCTTCGCCAAAGGAATCCTCTACGAGGCCTTTTCGAAGAAGAGGCTTCCCTGCATTCGGTACAGAGATTTCGAAGACATCCAGCGGCATTTCCAGCACGATGGGTTTCTGGCCTCGCTCTGAAAAAACGAGCCCCCGCGGCCTGAAACCCGGGGAGCCCGGCATGGGCGGGGTTTCTTTTTTTCGTTGGAGGAAAGCTGACGTTTTAAAAAGGATATTCCGTCCGGCCGGCCTTTGAGCCCGCTCAGAGGTGCCGGGCTATCCGGTCTTACACCGCATGAAAAAAGCCCTCCTCTCAAAGAGGAGGGCTTTCGGCATCATCCCTTTCAAGAGAATCTCTCAGCCCAGCTTGCGGAGCAGATCTTCGGAAACCTCCTTGACGCCCGGTGTTCCGTCGACGCGCAGAACTTTCACGCGGTCCCTGTAATAGTTGACGGCGGCAAGGGTGCCCGTTTGGGTGTCGTAATAGATGCCGTGGCGCTTGTCGATGGCCACCTCGTCCTGGTCGTCGGCACGGGCGGCCAGGTTGCCGGCGCCGCAGATCCGGCAGACCATTTTGCCGTCCTTTGTCGCCGGCTTGATGGCATCGATGAAGATGTTGTTCGGGTGATTGTTGTCCACGGGGCAGAGCCTCCGGCCCATGATGCGTTTCTTGGCAATGTCGCGGGAGAGCACGATCTCGATGACGTAATCGAGCTTCATCTTTTCGTTCTGAAGCGCCTTCCACAGGGCCTCCGCCTGGGCCAGGTTACGCGGAAAACCGTCGAGGAGCCAGCCGGACTTGCAGTCGGGTTCCTTCAGACGATTGAGGATCATGGGAATGGTGATGTCGTCGGGAACGAGATCGCCGCGGTCGATGAAGGCCTTTGCCTTTTTCCCGAGCTCCGTACCCTTTTTGATGTTGTCCCTGAAAATCACCCCCGTCTCGATGTGGGGGACACCGTATTTCTTCTGTACGATAGCCCCCTGCGTTCCCTTTCCACTTCCGTTGGGTCCGAAAATAAGAATATTCATAACGTTCAAGCTCCTTTCATCGTATCTTATTACATCGTCGCGCCATCAACGCGCAGTGGGTTACCGGTTTTCCGCGACGGCCTTGACCTTGGCCGCCAGGTTGAGGAGGAAGGCCCTGGCATCCTGCTGAATCGCGCCCGTGCCCTCGTAGTCCTCCTGGTAGACCCGCCGGACGACGGCTTCCCGGTCGCCGCCGGCCTCATTCAGGTACGCCTCGATGCGTCGCCTGAAGACACCCGTCCGGTCCAGGGATATTCGGAGATAGTCGCGGGCGTCCTCACCGGTGAAGACGAAGTGGTGACCGATCATCACAATGTCGACATCGAGTTGCGTCAGCTTCTTGAGAGAGGTTGCGTAGTCCCGGTAGCTTGCCAGAAACTCGGGGTGTATGACCCCGTTTCGGTCCGGCACACCGGCCGCTTCCCCGATGATCAGCCCCTTGATCCGCGGGATGTAATAGGAAAGACCGTCCCGGGTGTGTCCCGGGGTCGCGATCACCCGGGCGATCCAGCCGCCGCCGAGATCCACTTCCTCTCCATCCTGAAGGATCCGGTCAACGGTGAGGGTATCGAAGAAGACGTTTTCCGAACCGATGATCTCCCTGAATTTATCCTCGTAGTCACGGCTCAGGCTCCGGATGAGGCGCACGGCGTTTTCCTTCTTGAAGGTTTCAGCCGCAGATGCGCCCGCGGCGACTTTCAGGTTCGGGATGTGCCGCTTCAGGTAGGGGGCCGACCCGGCGTGATCGAAGTGCGAGTGGGTGAGGAAGAGCCAACCCAGGCGCTGGACATCCCCCAGGTGTTCCCGGAGATCCGCCAGGTACCGGGGACCCATGAAGGTGATCCCCGCGTCGAAAAGAGCCGGGGTTCCGCTCATCAAAAGCCAGGTGGGTATGTCCTTGTCCCCGATCGAGAAGAGACCCTCCGCGATTCGCCCCTTTGTTTCGAGAATCATGTGAAGGCTCCAGCAGGAAAATCAGAAACGGCAGGCCGATGAACATAAACGGCCGGACGCAAAGCGGGTGAAGTTTAGTCAAGCGGTTTTTAAAAGTCAAGAAGTATTGCCCGGCTGAGAAAGGCTTTTATTGACGGGACTCCGGGTCTGTGATAGCAGGGACCCTTGAACAGGAGTTATTCAGGGAGGGCCTCATGGCGGTATCGAAAAAGATCGCAGGGACGATTACACGGCAATCCTGGATCCGGAAAATGTTCGAAGACGGTCTGCGCCTGAAGAAGGAAATCGGGGCGGCGAACGTCTTCGATTTCAGCCTTGGAAACCCGAACGTCGAACCGCCGGCGGTTCTCAAGAAGGTTCTGCTGGAGGTCGCCACCGACGAGAGACCGGGCGTCCACGCCTACATGCCCAACGCCGGCTTCCCGGAAACCCGGGCGGCCGTCGCCGATCATGTCGGCCGGCAGCAGGGGGTGACCCTGACGGGCGATCATGTCATCATGACCTGCGGTGCCGCCGGCGCACTCAACGTCATCTTGAAGACCATCCTCGATCCGGGGGACGAGGTCCTCGTCATGGTCCCCTATTTCGTGGAGTACCTGGCCTATGTGGACAATCACGGAGGGGTGGCAAAACCGGTGAGGACGACGGCGGACTTCTCCCTGGATCTGCAGGCCATCGAGGCCGCGATCACGGAGAGGACCAAGGCCGTCCTGATCAACTCGCCCAACAATCCCACGGGACAGGTCTACGGCGAGGAGGAACTGCGGAGGCTTGCGGGGATCCTGGTCGAGAAGGGGAGAAAGCTCGGCCGGGCCATCCACCTCATTTCGGACGAGCCCTACGATCAGATTGTATACGACGGACTGAAGCTTCCGAGCCTTCTTCGGATCTACCAAAACAGCATCATCGCGAACTCCTTTTCCAAGACCCTGTCTCTGCCGGGGGAGCGGATCGGTTTCATCGCCGTCCACCCCGCGACGGAAGCCGTCGAAACCCTGGTCGGCGGACTGGTCATGTGTAACCGGATGCTCGGTTTCGTCAATGCGCCTGCCTTCATGCAACGGGTCCTGCCGAAGATGCTCGCCTCGAGGGTGAACGTAGAGGAGTATCAAAGGAAGCGGGATCTCCTCTGCCGCGGGCTCGCCGAGAGGGGATACGATTTCGTGAAACCCGGAGGGGCTTTCTACCTGTTCCCGAAGACGCCCATCGCCGATGACGTCGAGTTCGTCCGGCGTCTGCAAGGGCGAAACATCCTCGCCGTTCCGGGCAGCGGTTTCGGAAGTCCCGGTTATTTCCGGATTGCCTACTGCGTGGAGGATGCCACGATCGTGGGTGCCATGAAGGGCTTCGGCGAGGTCATGATGGAATGCCGATAGAGACTCGTCACGGAAGGGAAGCGCGCGTTCACGGTCCGGCGACCGTCAGTACCGGATCAGGAAATCCCTGAAAGCGCCCTCATAGGGCTCCTCCGACGCCTCGACGCCTTTGACCCGGGCGAGACCGGGCCCCTGCCGGCACCAACGGAGCATCTCCTCGACTTTTTCGTCGGGACCTTCAAAGACGGCCTCCACGCGGCCGTCCGGGAGATTGCGCACCCAACCGCCGAGGCCGAGACGGGCGGCCTCCTGACGGGTCCTCGCACGGAAGGCGACACCCTGGACTTGCCCGGATATGTAAACGTGCAACCGTCGCATCATTCGACAGGCAAAAGGCTTAAGTCTGAGGGCTTATGGCTCTCAGTGAAAAAAGTTATTGATCGCCCGTCTTTCCGACAAGCTTCAGAAAGGCCGCCTCGTCGAGGACGGTGAGGCCGAGGGTTCTGGCCCGTTCGTACTTGGACCCCGGATCCTTCCCGGCGACCACGTAATCGGTCTTCCCGGTGACCGAAGAGGACACCTTCCCCCCGAGGGACTCCACGAGGTCTTTGGCCTGGTCCCGGCTGAACTTCTCCAGCCCGCCTGTGAAGACGACCGTTTTACCCTCCAGTCGTGTGCCCGCCTTTACCGTCCGCTCCTGGGGCCGGACACCCTCCTTCAGGAGTTTGGCGATGATCTTCCTGTTGTGGGGCTCGAGAAAGAAACCGGCGATACTCTCGGCAATGACGGGACCGATGCCTTCCACGGCCGACAGTTCATCGACGGAGGCCCCGGAGACGCCCTCCAGGGTCCCGAAGGTCTTCGCGAGAATCTTGGCGACGTGCTCCCCGACGTGACGGATCCCAAGGGCGAAAAGAAACCTGTCCAGCGGCGGGCGCTTGGACTGCGCGATGGCTTTCACGAGATTGGAAGCCGATTTTTCAGCGAAACGATCCAGCTTGAGCAGTTTCTCCATCGAGAGCCGGTAGAGGTCCGCCGGGTCTTCCACGACCCCGGCATCCAGCAACTGGGTCACGATCCGGTCGCCGAGCCCGTCGATATCCATAGCCCCCCGTGAGACGAAGTGCTTGATGTTTTCCCGGATCTGTGCCGGACAGGCCAGGTCGATGCAGCGGTGGGCCGTCTCCCCCTCAAGCCTGACGACGCGGGATCCGCATTCGGGACACCGTTCAGGCATGCGGAAGGGTTTTTCTTTTCCTGTCCGTTTCGATTCGATGACCTTGACGACCTCGGGGATGACGTCCCCGGCCCGCTGGATGACGACCGTGTCCCCGACGCGGACATCTTTTTTCCGGACCTCGTCCTCATTGTGCAGGGTGGCCCGGCTGACGGTGACGCCGCCCACCTGCACCGGTTCCATAACCGCCACGGGGGTGAGAACACCGGTCCGTCCCACGTTGACGAGGATCTCCTTGACGATTGTCGTGGCCTGCGTGGGGGCGAACTTGACGGCGAGGGCCCATCGAGGGCTTCGCGTGATTGTGCCCAGCCGCTGCTGAAGCGCAAGATCATCGACCTTGATGACCACGCCGTCGATTTCATAGGGGAGCTTCTCGCGCTTCGCCGTCAGGTCCCGGTGGTATTCAGCGCAGCCCTGCCAGCCCCGGACCTGCCTGGCCTCGGGGTTCACGCGGAAGCCCCAGCGGGACAGGCAGCGAAGAATTTCCCACTGGCCGCTGAAGGTCCATCCGGTTATGTCCCCGATGCCGTAGCAGAAAATATTGAGCGGTCTTCGCGCCGTGACGCGCGAGTCCAGCTGGCGAAGGGACCCGGCCGCCGCGTTGCGCGGATTGGCAAAGGGCGCCTCACCGTCCTCCAGTCTTCTTTCATTGAGCTTCCTGAAGGCGCGCGTTTCAAGATAGACCTCTCCCCGGATCTCGATGCGTCCGGGGACACGATCCTCCGGAGCGTTCATCCTCAGGGGGAGGGCACGGACGGTCCTTAAATTCTGCGTGACATCCTCACCGGTGAACCCGTCCCCGCGGGTTGCCCCGACGGTGAAATTCCCCTTCTCGTAGACGAGATTGACGGCCACGCCGTCGATCTTGGGCTCAGCGACGTAACGGATTTCCTCCCGAGCCTGGAGGAAGCGCTTGACCCTCTCGTCGAATTCGGAAATTTCCCCCTCCGTGAAGGCGTTGGAGAGGCTGAGCATGGGGCTCAGGTGGCTGACCGTATTGAACCTGTCGAGAGGGGGTGCGCCGACGCGCTGGGTGGGGGAGTCCGTCCGGTCGATATCGGGAAAACGCTCTTCGAGCTCCACAAGCTCCTTCATGAGGAGGTCGTATTGCGCATCGGAAATTTCAGGGTCGTCGAGTTGATAATAGCGGAGGTTATGATGGTGGATGAGCCGCCGGAGTTCCTGGATCCGTTTGAGGGCTTTTGCTCTTTCCATTATTTGACGCGCTTGAGAGACGGCTTCCCCTTGGGCGGGGGGGTGTCCACGGGCCTGGTGTGCTGGGCCTGGAGGATCCGTTCATTGAAAATGTGATTCTTGACGCGAACAGAGTTGATCATGAAAAAAATGATGACGGAACGCTCCCATTCCTTGGTCGGTTCGAACTTTTCCATCTTCAGTTTGTACTTTTCCCACAGGCTGGTGAGCGACGCCTCGTCGAGCGCCAGGATCTTGTCGGCCATCTTCCCCAGCGTTGTTTCCAGCATTTCATGACCCCTGAAAAATCATGGGGTTACTATAATATGCCTGAAAAGAAAAAGTCAAACGAAAGCTCCCCACCGGACGGGGCACCGCCTCGGGGTCCTCAGCCGGGAAACGGGTGAAATGCCAAAAAAGACTTGTCTTTTTGAACTGCCGAGCTATAATTTTCGGGCCTGTGCAGGAGCGGCCCTTTTGAAAATCGGCGTCATTTCAGATACCCATCTCGGCGGTTACAGCGAGAGACTGGCTGATATCTTCCGCCGGCACCTGCGTGACTGTGACCTCATCGTGCATGCCGGCGACCTGACCGACCTTCGCGTTCTCGATGTTTTTGAGGGCAAAGAGGTGAAGGCCGTCCACGGCAACATGGATTCGCCGGAAGTGCGCCATCGCCTGCCCGACAAATGCCTTCTCGAAGTCGCAGGTCACCGCATCGGGTTGATCCATGGATGGGGGTCTCCCTTTGGGATCGAGCACCGGGTCATCAAGGCTTTTGAAGACGTGGACTGCCTGATTTACGGCCACACCCACCAGGCCGTGAACGACCTCAGGGACAGGGTGCTCTTTTTCAATCCCGGTTCCGCGACGGGGCGTTTTTTCACCCCCCAGAACACCATCGGCATTCTGGTCGTCGGCGAACGGATCGAAGGGGAGATCATTCGCCTTTGACGAAAAAGGCTCCGGCCGTTTCCGGATGAGATTTGAGGTTAAAGTATGGAGCATGTGTTCGCGCCCTGGCGCATCGAGTACATCAGGGGCAAGAAGCCCGAGGGATGCATCCTTTGCAGGGACTCGGGTCTCGACAGAACCCTTGTGGTGCATGAAGGGGAAACGGCGTTCATCCTCATGAATCGATATCCCTACGTCAGCGGCCACATCATGATCGCGCCCTACCGGCATGTCCAGAACATCGAGGACCTGCGCCGGGTTGAAAGGCTCGAGATGTTCGACCTGATGGATCTCGCCATCCGCACGCTGAAGAGCGCCTGTGGGCCTCATGGATTCAATATCGGCATGAACCTCGGCAGGACGGCCGGCGCCGGCGTCGATGATCACCTTCATCTGCATGTGGTTCCCCGCTGGAACGGTGACACGAACTTCATGAGTGTCCTGGGGGAGGTCAGGGTGATCCCGGAAGAACTGGTCAAGACCAAGGCAAAACTCAGGAGAAAGCTGAACAAAATAAGAACGGGGGGCCGGAAATGAGATTCCTATACTTTCTGATGACCATGGCTTTCGTCATATTCTTTGTCACCTTCGCTTTCCAGAATCCCGGTGACGTTCATCTCAAGTACTACGGATACCTCGACCATCAGGTCGCGATTTACCTGGTCATCTTCATCTCATTCCTGGCCGGGATTGTCGTAATAGGCCTCATGGGGATCGTGGAACGCTTCAAGCTGACGATGACGATCAACAGGCTGTACCGGAAGATCGACGACCTCGAGCGAAGAAACTTGAGCCTGCTCAAAAGCGCCCCCGCCCCGGGAGAGACCAAGGGGCTCTAGGGGCATTTGCTCTTCAGAATGGATGTCAGGTTCATCACGGACCGCTCCCTCGGCCGGTTGTCAAAATGGATGAGACTCCTGGGTTATGACACGGTCTACTACAGGGGGGATGCGGATCGGACCTTCCTGAGGAAGGCGGAAAGGGAAGGGCGCGTGGTCCTTACGAAAAAGAGGGACCTCGCGGGACGGAGCCATCCGGGACAGGTGATCCTCCTCCGGGAAGACCGCGTCGAAAACCAGATCGCGGAGGTTTTAAACCGTCTTTCCCTCCAGCCCGATCCGGGCGCCATGTTCGGGCGTTGCCTCCTGTGCAATGAAGGTCTCGAGACGGTGGCACCGGAAGACGTGGCGGGCTTTGTTCCCGACTATGTCTTGAGGCACGGCCGCGATTTCAAACGCTGCCCCCACTGCGGAAAGATCTTCTGGCCCGGCACGCACCGGGACCGCGCCCTCCATTATCTCAGGACGCGCACTCCCGTTCACTTCCCTTGATTTTTTCCAGCGCGTGTTCGAGGGCCGGCAGGACCGCCTGCAGGTTTTCCCGGGCTCCGTTCGGGCTCCCGGGGAGATTGATGATGAGGGACTGCCTTCGGATGGCTGCCACCGCCCGGGACAGCATGGCATAAGGTGTCTTGCGGGCGCTTTCCTGCCGCATGGCCTCCGCCATGCCGGTGATTTCACGGTCCATGACCCTCCGGGTCGCATCGGGGGTGACGTCACGGGGGCTCACGCCGGTGCCTCCGGTCGTGATGACGAGATCGAGGTTCCGAAGGTCCACGAACTCCAGGATCTTGGCCGCGATGCGATCCTCCTCATCGGGGACGATGTCGTAGGCGGCCACTTCAATGGAGACGCCGGCAAGCATCTCGGCGATCACCTTGCCGCTTACGTCTTCCCGCTCACCGCGGGCCCCGCGGTCGCTGACTGTGAGGATGCCTGCTCTGTACAATGCCCTTATTCTTCTTTTTCTTTCCTGGACTGGGCGATGATTTTCTCGGCGATCGGCGCCGGGACTTCCTCGTAGTGGGAGAAGGTGTAGGTGAAGCTCCCCCGGCCGCTCGTGATGGATCGCAAATCAGGCGCATACCGGAGAATTTCCGCCAGGGGCACCTGCCCCTTGATGACCTGGTGGTGACCTTTCGTGTCCATGCCCAGAACCCTGCCGCGGCGGGAATTCAAATCACCGATGACGTCACCCAGGTATTCCTCGGGTATCTCGATTTCAATGGTGACGATGGGTTCCAGAAGCGTCGGCTGACAGGCAAGGACGCCTTTCTTGAAGCCCATGGATGCCGCGATTTTAAACGCCATTTCCGAGGAATCCACCGTGTGGAAGGTTCCGTCGAAGAGGGCGACCTTCAGATCCACGACCGGGTATCCGGCGAGGACACCTTCCGCCATGGCCTCCACAATGCCCTTTTCGACGGCGGGGATGTACTGCCTGGGGACCACGCCGCCGACAATCCGGTCTTCAAATTGGAACCCTGACCCCCGGGGGAGGGGTTCTATCTCAAGCCAGGTGTCACCGTACTGGCCCCGTCCGCCGGATTGCTTTTTGTATTTCCCCTGCACCTGGGTCTTTCCCTTGATGGTCTCCTTGTAGGGCACCTTGGGCGTCGACAGGTTGACTTCGACACCGAACTTGCGTCTCAGTTTTTCGATGGTGGCTTCGATATGGACCTGACCCATCCCGGAGAGAATGATCTCGCGGGTCTGTTCATCACGGTGCACCGTCAGGGTCGGATCCTCCTCGATCAGACGGTTCAGAGACGCGGTGATTTTTTCCTCGTCTCCCCGCGATTTCGGCTGGACGGCGAAGGAGATGATCGTCGGCATGACGGGTACCTTGTCATAGACGATGGGGTTCTTCTCATCGCAAATCGTATCCCCGGTCACGGTTTCCTTGAGTTTGGCCATGGCGGCGATGTCGCCCGGCACCAGAATCGAGTCGGCGGTCCGCTGGTTTTTCCCCTCGAGAAAAAAGATGTTTCCGAAACGCTCGCTCATCTTCCGGGAGGCGTTGTAGAAGTTTGAATCCGGGGAAAGGGTTCCCGAATAGACCCGGAAAAGAGTGAGTCTTCCCGCATAGGGGTCCGTGATGGTCTTGAATACGAACCCCGAGAAGGGTTCCTTATCATCGGGCATCCGCTTGATTTCCTTGTCCGTACCCGGGACCTTGCCCGTGACGGCCCCCCGGTCGACGGGGGAGGGGAGACAGCGGATGATCGTGTCCACGAGCGGCGCCATGCCGATGTTTTTCGCCGCGGACCCGCAAGCGGCGGGGACGAGGCCCCCCGAGAGGACCCCTTTCCTGAGGCCCTTGTAGAGCTCTTCTATGGTGAGTTCGCCGCTTTCCAGGTACTTGTCCATCAGGGCGTCATCGCACTCCGCGATATCCTCCACCATGGATTCCCTGGCCTTCCGGACCTGCTCCATCATCTCACCGGGGACGTTCTCACTCTTGAACTTTCCCTTGGGGTCGTCGAAGATCAGGGCCTTCATCTGGATGAGATCGATGAGCCCCCTGAAAGAATCCTCGGCCCCGAGCGGCAGGTAGATCGGGGTGGCCTTCCTGCCCAGGGTGGATTTCACGCTTGCAATGGCCCCCGCGAAGTCGGCCCGTTCACGGTCCATCTTGTTGATAAAGACCATCCGGCTCAGGCCGAACTCGTCGGCGGATTCCCAGACCTTCTCCGTCTGGAATTCCACTCCGCCGACGGCGTCGATGACGACCAGGGCGGCATCCACGACACGAAGGCCGCTTCGAGTATCCATGGCAAAATTGGCATCGCCGGGCGTGTCGATGAGATTGATCTTGTGCTTGTCCCATTCAACGAAGTTCAGGGCCGCACTGATGGAAATGCGCCTCTTTTGCTCTTCCGGTTCGAAGTCCATGGAAGACGTTCCGTCGTCGACCCGTCCGAGGCGGTCGGTCTTGCCCGAGACGAAGAGCAGGGACTCACAGAGCGAGGTTTTTCCCGTGCTGCCATGCCCCACGATGGCGACATTTCGCAGCGAAGTGGAGTCGTATTTTGCCATAGTGGCTCCTTTCAGAAAGGGTGCAAAAATTGTAAGCAAATCGTTTAACCAACTAATCTTTTGGTGTCAAGATCATTTTTGGAATGGTCCGGATGAACCCCGGGGGTGGCGATAACAGCCCCTTGCAAAACCGAACGGGGTGCGGGCCGGCCGGGGCGACCGCAGGAAGGAGACTCTGCACTTGACAGTGGCAATGGATCCCAGTATAAAGCCTGCCACGCATTTTCGGGCCGTGAAAGGAGCGTTCTGTTCCGGGCCGGGAGAGAGGAAAAATTCAGCCATACCCATGAAAAAAAAGAGGCCGATCAAGAAAATACTCATCGCGAACCGGGGTGAGATTGCCGTCCGGATCATGCGGACGGCCAAAGAACTGGGAATCGGGGCTGTTGCCGTTTACGAAAAACCGGACAGTGAAGCCTATTTCATCCGCCTGGCCGATGAAGCCATCCTGATCGGTGACGGGCCTCGAAGGGACTATCTCGATATCGAAAGGCAGATCTGGGCGGCCCGCAAGAGCGGTGCAGACGCCATTCACCCCGGATACGGGTTTCTCGCCGAAAACCCGGAATTTCCCGCGGCCTGTGAAAGGGCCGGCATCGTCTTCATCGGGCCTCCCCCGGAGGTCATCCGCGCCCTGGGCGACAAGGTCGTCGCCCGGGAGATGATGAAGAAGGCAGGGATTCCCTTCATCCCGGGCACTGGAAACCTGACGAAGGGGGACAGGGGGCTCCGTGAGGCCATCGACTTCGGCAAGAAACACAGCTATCCCGTCATGCTGAAAGCCTCTCTGGGCGGCGGCGGCCGCGGCATCCGGAGGGTCGAGGGCGAATCCGATCTCGTGGTCCAGCTGCCGCTGGCCAGAACGGAGGCCCGTTCGGCCTTCGGCGACGAAAGCATCTACGTCGAGAAATGCATCACCTCACCCCGGCACGTGGAAATCCAGATCCTGGCCGACCAGCAGGGCAATGTCATCCATCTCGGCTCGCGGGACTGCTCCATTCAGCGCAGACACCAGAAACTGCTCGAGATCGCCCCCGCGGAAATGCCGTCGGCCGTTCGTCAGGCCATGTACGAGGCCGCCATCACCGCGGCCAGGCAGGCCCGTTACGTCAACGCCGGGACGGTGGAGTTCCTCGTGGATTCCGAGACGAATGAATTCTGGTTCATGGAGGTCAACACGCGTCTGCAGGTCGAACACACCGTGACGGAGGAGTTGACGGGTGTGGACATCGTCCGGGAGCAGATCCGGATCGCCGAAGGTCATGAAATCGATATCCCCGCAGATCGTGTTCAACTTCATGGAAAGGCCGTCCAGGTGCGCATCAACGCGGAAGACCCGAAGAACAATTTCATGCCCGAAGGCGGAAAAACCGTCGAGGTGTACCAGTCGCCGGGCGGTCCCGGCATCCGTCTGGACGGTATCGTTTACCAGGGCTACAAGATTCCCACGGAATACGATTCCCTGATGGTCAAGATGACGGTCCGCGGTTACGACTGGGAACAGACGCTCGGCCGGCTCAAGCGGGCGCTCCTTGGCTTTTTGATCGTGGGGCCCAAAACGACCATCCCCTTCTATCTGAACATCTGCGACGAGCCTGATTTCAGAAGGGAAAAATTCGACACCGGTTACATCGAGACGCACCCGGCCATCTTCGACTACCCGGAGACGGAGCGCGAAATAGCGAAACTGGCCAGGCTCGTCGCCGACATTCACGTGAAAAAGATCAATCCCTTTGCCTATTGAGCGGAAGACACCGACAGGGAAGAACAGCATGAGAAGAGCGAAAGAGGCTTTGGACGAAAGAATCACCCCCCGGGTCATGAAGGAAGAGGGGGTTCGTCCCGTCCTGGACAGGATCAGGAAATCGAAGGGATACTTTCTCACCAACACAGAGAGGGATCTTTCGCAGTCGGACTTCAAGAACCGGATTATGCCGCACACGCAGATTCTCGTCGCCGAGGAGCGAAACGCCTGCGGGTATTTCTCCATCGAGATCAGCGGCGGGGCTTCCGTCCACGTGGATATGCTCCGCAGACAGATCAACCCGATTGAAAAGCTTCAGGTCCTCAGCGCCCTGATGCCCGACACGATGTTTCAGACCCTCTGCCGGGGCGTCAACCTCTTCGGGTACCGGCCATACCCGGAGAACGTCATCCGCCTGACGGTGCGCGCTTTCGCCCCCTACGTGCAGGTCTGGAGGGTCTTCGACTTTCTGAACTACGTGCCCAACATGGTGCCCGTGTTCGAGGAAGTGAAGGCCGCCGGTCGCATCCTGGAACCCTCCATCTGCTTCTCCACGGGCCCCGAGCACACCGACGCCTATTACGTCAAAAAGGTCGCGGAAATCCTCGATGTCACGGGTCCCGAGGTCATCCTTTGCATCAAGAATCACGCGGGTCTGGGGACGGCCAGGCGGATCGGCGATCTCGTGAAGGCCATCCTGCAGAGATTCCCGGACCTCATCATCCACTATCACGGACACAACACCGACGGGAACGACATCGGCAGGACCGTCGAGGCTGTCCGGAACGGCGCGAAGATCGTCAACGGCGGGGATCACGCCTTCACGGGTTTTTACGGCCCGCCGCCGCTGCTGACCATTGTGGAGACCCTCGAGGACTACGGGCACCGCGCCATCGGGATCAACAAACAGGCCGTTATCGAAACATCGAACAAGCTGAGACCGGAAAGGGAACACTACAAGGACTTTGAATCGCAGTTTCTCGGTTTCGACCCCACCGTTCAGATCCACAAACTGCCCGGAGGGGCCACCGGTTCCAGTTTCGAGCAGGCCGTGAAGGGCGGGTTTCTCCATCTCATGCCGCACATGTTGCAGAACGAACTGCCGCGCGTTCAGGTCGAACTGGGAAACTGGTGGAGCGTGACGCCGGGCTCCCAGATCCTCTGGACGACCGCCGTCAACAACGTCCTGAAACCGCCCCGTTACAAGTCCGCCAACGACGACCTCCGAAACCTCATGCTCGGTCGATACGGGGAATTCCCCTTCTATCGTCCGGCCGACGAGATTTACGATGCCGTTTTCGGGCCTGAATGGAAAAAAATACTCGAGCGGGACGGGGGTTACCAGAGAATCGAGGACGTGGACCTGGAAATCGAAAGAAGGGTCCTCGAAAAGCGGCTGGAACGGAAGGCCACCGAAAACGAGCTGGTCCTTTACCTTCAGCACCCCAACGACGCCGTCAACTTTTTAAAATTCGAGGAGAAGTACGGGAAGTCATGGGTTCTGCCGCCGAAGATCTGGTTCAAAAAGGGCGGCTTCAACCTCGGGGAAACCTTCGAATTCCCCGATGCCTACGGGAAGCTTCACTCTTTGATTATCGGCCCCCAGCGGAAGACGTCCAGCGGAGACATTGTCACCTACCTCGTCGTCGACCACCACCCGGAACCCATCCTCACCGAAATGGAGCAGGAAGGCGAGAAGGTGGCCAGGAAGGTCGCCCTTTCCGCCAAGGAGATAGAAGCCCTCGCCCAGACCGGCGACATCCGCTCTCCGATTAAGGGCACGGTGAACGAAGTCCCCGTGTCGGAGGGGGACGAGGTCCTGGCGGGGCAGATCCTCATTATCCTCGAAGCCATGAAGATGCTCAACAACGTCGTGTCCGTCATCAACGGCCGGGTCTCCGAAGTACTCGTCTCACCGGGCGATCAGGTGGATGTGGGCGATCCCCTTCTGGCGGTCAAGAAGGCCCCCGAGGGTGCGGTGGGAAGTCACGACGCAATTCAAAAGTAACGTCCCGATGCCGATCTTCGGTGATGGCTGCGCGACGTCTTTTCCGAACCTTTCAACGGTGCAAGGGCCGCTTAAAATACCTTGACTTTTTTCGACAATGTGATAGGTGAGACGTCAGTTGACGGCTGATTCGGACACGCAAGATTGCAACCGATGGACACATAAACAGCTTTGCCCGTGGCGAGAATGAAGACGTTCCGGGGCGAAGCCTTTCCCGCGCCGCTCCAAACGGGGGACGGGAAAGAGGATACGAAGTCGGTCTAAATTCGCCTGCACATAGCTAACGCAAGTTTTTGGAACGGTATAGAATTTAGGCCTGCAATTGACTCCCCCAAAGCCACCTTTGAGACGAGCTAAAATGCAGAACGATTTCTATACCTTCTTGATTATTCCGCAAAAAAAAGGCCCGCCCAAGAAAATCACGGTCTCCCGGCGTCATCTTCAATCAACCCTGGTCTGCCTTTCCGTTCTTCTCGCCGTCTTTTTCTATTTTGCCATGGACTACACGTCCATCAAACTGGACAAGGCGGAGGTTTTGAGCCTCAGGGAACTGACGGGAACGCAGAAAGCCGAGATGGACCAGATGAACGAGAAGATCGGCCGGTTCGAGCAGAAGCTGACAGACCTTCAGCAGTACGATGAGAAGATTCGGCTCCTGGCGCAGGAAATCAACAAAAAGACCCGGGTTGCGATGAAGCCCTCCCTGAAGAAGGAACTCGCAAAGCTGACAGGTGTCGGCGGCCCGATATCGCCTGATGAGGTGGGGAACTCCGGCATCGGCCAGATGAACCGGCAGATGGACCGCCTGCTGGAGGATGCCGGCCAGCAGGAGGAAAGTTTCCGGCATCTCCTCGATTTTCTGAAGAGGCAGAAATCGGTCCTGGCCTACACACCCTCCATCTGGCCGGTCATGGGGCTGGTGACCTCGGAATTCGGCACCCGAAAATCCCCCTTTTCAAGCCGGACGGAGTTTCACAAGGGGATGGACATCGCAACCAGGCTGGGAAAAGAAGTCGTAGCGCCGGCGGACGGAATCATTTTTTCCGTCGAGCGTGAGCAGGGGATGGGGAACACCATCCAGATCAGCCACGCCAACGGCCTGGCCACCGTTTACGGTCACTTGCTCAAGTCGGTTGTCCACAAGGGACAGGTCATCCGGAAGGGAGACATCATCGGTTACGTCGGGAATTCAGGCCGCAGCACGGGTTCCCATTTGCACTACACGGTTCTCCTCAACGGTGTGCACGTCAACCCGAGAACGTATTTACCCTGATTTTTGACCCCCCTTTACAATACAGGTTTTCATGGTTATAATAGTTTCCATGTTTCCGGTAAGTTATTACCGGTTTTTTTTTGAGGTCCGCACATGTTCGAGATGCTGAAAAATATCATTGGCAGTAAAAACGAGCGGGAGCTCAAGCGCTTGACACCCCTCCTCGAAGAGGTCAATGCCTTCGAGCCCGACCTGAGAAAGATGAGCGACGCCGATTTAAAGGCCAAAACCCCTCATTTCAGGGAAAAACTGGCCGGGGGCGCCGCTCTGGATGACATTTTGACGGAAGCCTTTGCCGTCGTCAGGGAAGTGTCAAGGCGAACGGTCGGGATGAGGCCCTTCGACGTTCAGGTGATCGGGGGGATGGTCCTCCACGAGGGGAAAATCGCGGAAATGAAGACCGGGGAAGGCAAAACCCTGGCAGCCACGATGCCCGTCTATCTCAACGCCCTTACGGGGGAAGGCGTCCACATCGTCACGGTCAACGACTATCTGGCCAGGCGCGATGCGGCGTGGATGGGGCCCATTTATTCCTTCCTCGGCCTGACCGTCGGAACCATCGTCCACGGTCTGTCCGACGACGAACGGCGCAAAGCCTACGCGGCCGATGTAACCTACGGGACGAACAACGAATTCGGCTTCGACTATCTCAGGGACAACATGAAATTTTCCCTGGACCAATACGTTCAGCGGCCCTTCAACTATGCCATCGTGGACGAGGTCGACAGCATCCTCGTCGACGAGGCAAGGACGCCCCTCATCATCTCGGGTCCTTCGGAGGAATCGACGGACAAGTACTACCGGATCAACCAGATCATCCCGTCTCTGAAGAAGGAACGGGATTACAATGTCGAGGAGAAGTCGAGGACCGTTGCGCTCACCGAGGAGGGCGTCGCCCGGGTGGAGGGCCTCCTGAAGGTCAAGAACCTCTATGAGCCGCGGAACATCGAGATCCTCCACCACGTGAATCAGGCCCTCAAGGCCCACACGCTCTTCAAGCGCGACGTCGACTACGTCGTGAAGAACAACGAGGTCATCATCGTCGACGAGTTCACGGGCCGTCTCATGCCCGGCAGGCGATACAGCGACGGGCTGCACCAGGCCCTGGAAGCCAAAGAGCACGTCAAGATCGAGCGGGAAAACCAGACCCTCGCCACGGTCACCTTCCAGAACTATTTCAGGATGTACAAGAAGCTCGCGGGGATGACCGGCACGGCCGACACGGAGGCCGCCGAATTCAGGGAGATTTACAAGCTCGACGTCCTTGTCGCGCCGACGAACATGCCCATGATCCGGGAGGATCACCCGGATGTCGTCTACAAAACGGAAAAAGAGAAGTTCAAGGCCGTCATCGAAGAAATCCAGGAACTGCATCGGCAGGGCCGCCCTGTCCTCGTGGGGACCATTTCCATCGAGAAGTCGGAGCACCTGAGCGACCTCCTCTCCAGAACGGGAATCAAGCATCATGTTCTCAACGCCAAAAACCACGAGCGAGAAGCGGAGATTATCGCGCAGGCGGGCCAGATGGGCGCCGTGACCATTTCGACGAACATGGCCGGCCGGGGCACGGACATCAAGCTCGGTCCCGGCGTGGCGGAGCGGGGCGGCCTCCACATCCTGGGGACGGAGCGGCATGAAAGCCGCCGGATCGACAACCAGCTCCGGGGAAGGTCGGGAAGGCAGGGTGACATGGGATCCTCGAGGTTTTATCTTTCCCTGGATGACGACCTGCTTCGCATTTTCGGCGGGGAGAAGATCTCCTCGATCATGGATCGAATCGGCTTCGAGGAAGGTCAGCCCATCGAACACGGCCTCTTGTCCAAAGCCATCGAGAATGCCCAGCGCAGGGTCGAGGGCCATAACTTCGACATCCGGAAACATCTTCTGGAATTCGACAACGTCATGAACCGGCAGAGGGAGGTCATCTACGGCCAGCGCAGGACGGTGCTCAAGGGCGAGGAGCTCTGGACGGTCGTGGAGTCCATGCTGGAGGACGTGACGGGGGAGCTCCTCGAAGGCTACATGGACGAGAAGGTCCATCCCGAGGACTGGGATTTAAAAGGACTGGAGGACGCCTTCTACCGTCAGTTCGGCCTGGTGCTTCGTTTTTCGCAGATGGCCGTGAACGGCGGGATGACCCAAGAAAAAGCCGCCGAAAAAATAGTCACGGAAGTGATGTCGCACCTGAGGAGAAAGGAGCAGGAATTCGGAAAACCGCTCATGGACTACATCATGAGGATGATCATGCTCCAGTCCATCGATTCGCACTGGAAGGACCACCTCCTTTCCATGGATCACCTGAGGGAGGGCATCGGCCTCCGGGGCTACGGGCAGAAGGACCCCGTCCGCGAGTACCAGAAGGAGGGGTACGAGATGTTCATGGAGATGGTGGAGCGCGTCAAGGAGGATTCCCTCCATAAACTGAGTCTCGTGCAGATACAGCGGGAGGAAGAGGCGGAAGAACTCTACGACCGCTCGGCACGGGAGTTTGTCCTGAGTCACGCGGAATCGGGAAGCCCTTCGCAACCCCGGAAGAAGGAGGGGAAGAAGGTGGGCAGAAACGATCCCTGCCCGTGCGGAAGCGGAAAGAAATACAAAAAGTGCTGCGGCCAGTAGGCCGGGAATGATCCGTTCGGAGGGGAGGTGTCTCCATGAAGACCAGGGCGGGGGAAGTGATCGTACCGGGATTTCTGACCGGCGGGATCGAGGCGGGCATCAAGGAAGCGGGGAAAAAAGACCTCGCCCTTTTGTTTTCCGAGGTGCCGGCCGCCGCGGCCGGTGTCTTCACGAAGAACGCGTTCAAGGCCGCGCCCGTCCTGCTGGACATCAAACGGGTGAGAAAGGGGGTGGCCCAGGCCGTTGTCATCAACAGCGGCAACGCCAACGCAGCCACCGGGAGGCAGGGATACGACGATGCCCGGGAAATGGCTGCAGCGGTGGCCCGAAGGATCGGGATCCGTGAAGAGCTGGTCCTGGTCGCGTCCACAGGTGTCATCGGTAAACGGCTTCCCCTGGAGAAGATTGTCGACCGCATCGACGCGCTCGTCGGAAACCTGAGGCCGTCCGGCATTGAGGATGCCGAAGAGGCGATCATGACGACGGATTCCTACCCGAAGATCGAGTGCCGGAAGGTGGCCCTCGAATCACGGACCGTGACGATCTGCGGCATCGCCAAAGGGGCGGGGATGATCGAACCTCATCTGGCCACCATGCTGTCCTTCGTCCTGACCGATGCAGCCATAGGGCCGGATTGCCTGAAGCCCCTCATCAGAAGGGCCGTTGAGCGTTCCTTCAACTGTATCAGCGTCGACGGCTGCATGAGTACGAACGACACGGTGATCATCCTTGCAAACGGCAAAGCGGGCAACCGGCCGCTCACCGGGTCTTCGAAGGCGCTCCCCCGGTTCGAGCGGGCCCTCACCGATTGCCTGGAGAGTCTCGCCCGGGCCATCGTTCGGGACGGCGAGGGGGCCACAAAGGTCATCGAAGTCGTAGTCCAGGAGGCCCGATCGGAAAACGAGGCGCGTAAGGTGGCCTATTCCGTCGCCAACTCGAATCTTGTGAAGACGGCTTTTTACGGCAAAGATCCCAACTGGGGAAGAGTTGTCGCGGCCGTCGGCGCGGCAGGCGTGCCTGTCCCCGCGGAGTCCGTGGAACTCTACTTCGACGACCTCCTTCTTTTCCGCAGGGGCGCCGGTGTCCCCGCGGGGGCCGAACGGCTCAAATCGATCATGGCGCAACCTCAGGTGAAAGTGACGGTCAAGATCGGTATGGGGCTGAAATCAGCGAGGATTTTCTGTTCCGACCTTACCCTAGATTACGTCCGGATCAACGCCCACTACACGACGTAATTTGTGCTTTTTGTCTTGATAATTCCAACGGTTTGTGTTATTCGTCGGCGCCAAACACGCACACCCTCTGACGGACCGGGGCGTGGCTTTTTTTTGAAAGCTGACCGGGTCGGATGAGGAGGGTGGTGGAAAAAACGCGAGAAAGGAGATTTGTGTCATGTCCACAGTATCCATGAAGCTATTGCTCGAGTCCGGCGTCCATTTCGGGCACCAGACCAACAAGTGGAACCCCAAGATGAAACCCTACATCTTCGGGGCGAGAAACGGAATCTATATCATCGATTTGCAGCAAACCGTCGAGATGTTCAAAACGGCCTACCAGTTCGTGGCGGACACGGTTTCCGCCAATGGGGAACTGCTCTTCGTGGGGACGAAGAAACAGGCCCAGGAGTCCATCAAGGACGAGGCGGAGCGGTGTGAGATGCCCTATGTGAACTACCGGTGGCTCGGCGGCATGCTGACCAATTTTTCCACCATCAAGAAGAGCATTGACCGGCTGAACGAAATCGACGAGATGTTCAACAGCGAGAAAATCAATCTGTTTCCGAAAAAGGAGATTTTGAAATTCCAGAAAGAGCGGGAAAAGCTCGTGAAGGTCCTCGGCGGCATTCGCCGAATGAAGGGATTCCCGGCGGCTGTCTTCGTGGTGGACCCCAAGAAGGAGAGCATCGCCGTGCACGAGGCGCGGAAATTGAAGGTCCCCGTCGTGGCCATCGTGGACACGAACTGCGACCCGGACGAGGTGGATTACGTCATTCCCGGCAATGACGACGCCATCCGCGCGATCAAGCTCTTCGCGACCAGGATAGCCGACGCCGTACTGGAGGGGAAGAAGCGACTGGAAGAGAAGGTTCAGGCCGAATCGGACAAAGGAACGGCGGAGGCGGAAGTGAAGACGGTCGAGGCAGCGGAGACGGACGTGCCGGAAAGTGTCGAGACGAAAGACGCGGTGTCGAAGGATCAGACCGCGTAAAGAGACGGATAACCGAAAGAGCAGGGGAGGTAGAGGCGAATTGGAAATTTCGGCTGAAAAGGTCAAGGAACTGAGGGACAAAACGGGTTCGGGTATCATGGACTGCAAGGAGGCCCTGAAGGTCGCCGGGGGCAACATGGATAAGGCCATCGAACACCTGCGTGAGAAAGGCATGTCGGCGGCCACCAAAAAATCATCCCGGGCCACCAAGGAAGGTGCCGTCACGGCCTATATCCACATGGGAGGCAAGGTGGGGGTCATGGTTGAACTCAACTGCGAGACGGATTTCGTCGCGAAGACACAGGATTTCCAGTCTCTCTCCAAGGATATCGCCATGCACATTGCCGCCATGAACCCCCTTTACGTCAGGGCGGAGGAGGTGCCGCCGGAGGTGATTGAGTCCGAGAGGGGGATATACAAGAAGCAGGCCCTGGCGGAGGGAAAGCCTGAGAAGATCATGGAGCGGATCATCGAAGGCAAACTCAAAAAGTTTTACGAGGACGTCTGCCTGATGAACCAGCGATTTATCAAGGATCAGGATATGACCATCGAAAAACTCGTGAAAAATGCTATCGCCAAGACCGGCGAGAACATCGTCGTCCGGCGATTTGTCCGTTATCAGTTGGGCGTGTAACTCCCTTCAGGGAAATAGGTTCGCGAATAAAGCTCAAGCATTACTTTAGGAACGTCATGCCCGCGAAGCCCGCCTATCACAGAGTGCTTTTGAAGATCAGCGGTGAGGCGCTCATGGGGAGCCGCGCTTTCGGAATCGAACCCGCGATGGTCCGTTACATCGCCGGCGAGATCGGGGGCGTCAACCGGCTCGGCGTGGAACTGGGCGTGGTTGTCGGCGGGGGGAACATCTTCCGCGGCGTGGAAGCCGGCGCAAGGGGCATCGAAAGGGCGACGGCGGATCACATGGGCATGCTTGCGACGGTCATCAACAGTCTTGCCCTCCAGAGCGCCCTGGAAGGGATCGGCTGCGACAGCCGCGTGCAGACCGCCATCGAAATGCGACAGATCGCGGAGCCCTACATCAGACGGAGAGCCATCCGGCACCTGGAGAAGGGGCGCGTGGTCATTTTCGCCGCCGGGACCGGCAACCCCTATTTCACCACCGACACGGCGGCATCCCTGAGAGCGGCTGAAATTCACGCGGACATGCTGTTGAAGGCCACGAAGGTGGATGGCGTCTACGACCGTGACCCCCTGAAGGATGCCCGGGCGAAAATGTACAGGGCCATCAGCTATACGGACGTGCTGGCAAAGAATCTCAGGGTCATGGATGCGACGGCCATTTCCCTCTGCCGCGAGAACGGAATACCCGTGCGCGTTTTCAATCTCGCGAAAAAGGGAAACATCCGGGACGCCATCTGCGGGAAACCCATCGGAACGATCGTCGGGGGCTGAATGTCATGGCATCGAAGGAAAAGATATTTTCGGAACTGAAGGACAACATGGAGAAGGGCACCCGTTTTCTCGAAAAGTCCCTGAGCAAGGTGAGAACGGGGCGGGCGTCCCTTTCGCTTCTGGACGGCATCAAGGTGGAGTATTACGGGACGCCGACACCCCTCAACCAGGTGGCCACACTCTCCATTCCCGAAAGCCGCCAGATTCTCATTTCCCCGTGGGATGTCAGTGTCATCAGCGCCATCGAAAAGGCGATTCAAAAGTCCGACCTGGGGCTGACGCCGGTCAATGACGGCAAGATCATCCGGATCAATATCCCGCCGCTCACGGAAGAGCGTCGGAAGGAACTCGTCAAGGTTGTGAAAAAAACAGTCGAAGAAGCCAAAGTCGCCCTGCGGAACACCCGGCGGGACGCCAACGAACAGCTGAAAAATCTCAAGAAGCAGACGGAGATATCGGAGGACGAGCTCTTTAAATACCAGTCGGAGGTTCAGAAGATCACGGACGATTATATCAAGAAATCCGACGCCATATTCAGCGCGAAGGAAAAGGAGATCATGGAGATATAAGGCACGCTTCCATAGAGGCAAGCAAGGAGCCTGCGGGCTCCTTCTTTTTTCCCCTGCACAGCGTAAACATGCCTTGCAATGAGGGACACCCTGTGATACTGCAACGAAAAAAGGTAAATATAATAAGTAAATAGGTCTCATGGCGGCTCTGGACCGAGAAAACTTTCCCGAACACATCGCCATCATCATGGACGGAAACGGACGGTGGGCCCGACAGCATGCCCTGGGCCGGATCGCGGGTCACCGGAAGGGGTCCGAGGCGGTCAGGACGGTCGTCCGTGCGTGCCGCAAACTGGGCATCCGATACCTGACTCTCTACGCCTTTTCCTCGGAAAACTGGTCGCGTCCCGCCGAGGAGGTCGCCGCCCTGATGAAGCTTCTGGTTCAGTACCTCCGATCGGAGGAACAAGAACTCATGGACAACGGCATCCGGCTGACCGCCATCGGCAACACGTCGTCTCTCCCCGACAGGGTCAGAAAGTACCTCCAGAAGATTATGGACCAAACGGCCGGTAACAGGGACATGACCCTCGTCCTGGCGCTCAATTACGGCGGCAGGGACGAGATCCTGGAGGCGGCCCGGAGGATACTGGCCGATCACGATCGGGGCAGGTCCGTGGGGGAAAACTTGACGCCGGAGGTCTTTTCATCTTACCTCTACACCGCAGGCATACCCGACCCGGACCTTCTGATCCGGACGAGCGGTGAGTACCGTGTGAGCAACTTTCTGCTGTGGCAGACGGCCTACACGGAGTTCTTCTTCACGGACGTCCTGTGGCCGGACTTCGGGGAAGAAGACCTGATGAAAGCGATCGAAGACTACCGGAAACGGGAGAGGCGTTTCGGCCTCACCAGCGAACAACTGCAGCGCAGGAAGCATGATTAGTTCTCATTTCAAACGATGGATCACGGCTGTCATTGCCGTGCCGATCCTTTTTGTGCTCGTCCTCTATGCATCCGACCTCGTCTTCGCGCTCTTCGTGACGGCCGTGAGTCTTGTCGGCATGCTCGAGTACAACCGTCTTGTCTTTGACACCCCCTCGATGCCGGAGCGGCTGCTGACGATTCTTTTCGCCCTCCTCCTGCCGCTGGCCGCCCATTTCGGCAACAGCCATGTGGTGCTCGGTGTCATCGCCGTCGGCGTGCTCGTTTCGCTGGTCGGCTACGTGCTCACGAAAGCCCGGGTTGGAAACTTCGATCTCTCGTCGCCGGCCAGGTTGCTCCTGGGGGTTCTCTACATCCCCTTTCTTCTGTCACACATCATCCTTCTGCGCCAGGGGGAAAAAGGAATCAACTGGGTCTTTTTCATCATCGTCATCGCCTTCGCCGGTGACGTGGCCGCCTTTTACATCGGCCGGACCTTCGGTAAAAGGAAGCTGGCCCCCCGGGTGAGTCCGGGCAAAACGGTCGAGGGGATTTACGGCCTCGTGGCGGGGAGCGTCCTGGGATGCGTGGTGTATCAGCACTTTGTTTTTCCTCAGCTGCCGGTCGCGCACGCCGTGGTGATGGGTTTCATGGGGTCGCTGATCGGCCAGACGGGGGACCTGTTCGAATCGACGATCAAGCGGGCCTCCGGCGTGAAGGACTCGGGTGAAATCCTGCCGGGCCACGGGGGGATTCTGGACCGAATCGACTGCCTGCTTTTCATTATCCCCTTTGTGTATTATTATAAGGTGTTCGTGATCGCATGAAAACCCTGTCCATCCTAGGTTCAACGGGATCCATTGGCGTCAGTACCCTCGAGGTCGTCGAGCAGAACTTTTCCTCGCTCCGGATATCCGGTCTGGCCGGCGGCAGGAATGTCGATCGTCTGAAGGGACAGATCGAGAGGTTCAGGCCGGCCGTTGCGGCCGTCATGGATGAGGCGCATGCCGTTCAGTTGAAAAACAGCCTCGGACCCGCCGATCGCACGGCGATACGCTGGGGGGCAGAAGGGTACCGGGAGGTGGCCACACTTCGAGAAACGGACATGGTCGTCTCCGCGATGGTCGGGGCGGCGGGGCTTGTTCCCACGCTGGACGCGATCGAGGCAGGGAAAGACGTCGCCCTGGCCAACAAGGAAACCATGGTCATGGCCGGACGCATTGTCACGGAAAAGGCAAGAGACCGGGGGGTCCGGGTCCTGCCTGTCGACAGTGAGCACAGCGCCATCTTCCAGTGTCTGAGGGGCCATCGAAGGGACGAGGTCCGGCGGATCATCCTCACGGCGTCCGGCGGGCCCTTTCTCAGGTCACCGCTGGAGCAGCTGGCGGCCGTCACCGTCGCGGACGCGCTCAGGCACCCCAACTGGGTCATGGGGAAAAAAATCACCATCGACTCGGCGACCATGATGAACAAGGGGCTCGAAGTCATCGAGGCCCGGTGGCTCTTCGACGCGGATATCGAAAAAATCGAGGTCGTGATTCATCCCCAGAGCATCATCCACTCCATGGTGGAGTACAGCGACGGCTCGGTGATCGCGCAGCTCGGTGTGCCTGACATGAAAGGGCCGATTTCCTACGCACTTTTTCATCCCGGCCGCTGCCCCGGAGGCCTCGCGCGTTTAAATCTTCTGAAGGTCCGGGCGCTGGAATTCCTGCCGCCGGACGTCGAGCGTTTCCCCTGCCTGCGCCTTGCCTTCGAGGCGGGCAAAAGGGGGGAAACGATGCCCGCCGTCATGAACGCGGCAAACGAGGTGGCCGTGAACGCGTTTCTAGAAGAACAGATCGGTTTCACGGACATACCGAACGTGATCGGCCAAACCATGACGCTTCACCGTGTCCGGGAAATATTGTCCCTCGCCGATGTCATGGAGGCGGACCGGTGGGCCAGGAAGACCGGAGAGGACGTCATTAAGAAAGTGAAGGAGAAATCCTGATGGGTATCAGCATTGCATCGGTCATCATTCTGCTCGGGGTTCTAATCTTCGTCCACGAGTTCGGACACTTCCTCGTGGCCAAGCTCATGGGGGTCGGTGTCCTAAAATTTTCTCTCGGCTTCGGGCCGAAGCTCGTCGGAAGGCGCGTCGGCGAGACAGAGTACCTGCTTTCCGCGGTTCCGCTGGGCGGTTATGTCAAGCTTTTGGGGGAGTCGGAATCCGATCACGTCTCACCGGAGGACGAAAAGAGATCCTTCTCGAGCCAGAGCGTGTGGAGAAGAATCGCCATCGTCATTTCCGGTCCGGCCTTCAACTTTCTCTTCGCCATCCTGGTCTTCGCGGTCATCTACATGGTCGGCGTCCCCACCGTGACGTCCGATGTGGGCGGCGTCCAGCCGGGCTCCCCCGCCCACGCAGCCGGCATACAAGAAGGGGACCGGATCATCGCCATCTCGGGAAAGGCGGTTTCCCGCTGGGGTGAACTCGCCGAATTCATCACGCAAAGCGGGGGGCAGGAACTTGTGATCACGCTGACGAGGGATCAGGCGCATTTCGAGGTCCGGCTGAAACCGGAACTCGCAACGGGCAAGAACATTTTCGGAGAGGACGTGGAAACCTACCGGATCGGCGTGAGTTCATCGACGAACACGTTCATCGAGCGGCAGAATCCCTTTGCGGCGCTGTGGTCGGGCATCGTCCAGACATGGAACATCACGGAGTTGACGCTGCTGAGCATCGTCAAGATGGTCGAAGGGGTCGTCTCCCCGAAAAATCTGGGAGGGCCCATTCTGATCGCCCAGATGGCCGGCGTCCAGGCGAAGAAAGGGGTCATGAACTTCGTCTTCTTCATGGGACTTTTGAGCATCAACCTCGGCGTTCTCAACCTGTTTCCCATTCCCGTGCTCGACGGGGGGCATCTCTTCTTCTACCTGATCGAGGCCGTGACGGGTAAAGAGGTCAATATCAAATGGCGGGAGAGGGCCCAGCAGCTCGGTTTCGCCATTCTCATCATGCTCATCATCTTTGTGTTCTACAACGACATCTTGAGGCTCTTCGAGGAGTAAGATGATTACCCTTGCCATCGATACGGCAACCCGGGCCGCAGGTGTCGCGCTCCTTCAGGACGAAAATATTCTGGCGGAACATTGCATCCGTATTCGGCTCACGCATTCCGAAAGCATCCTGCCCGCCATAGAGGCGATCCTCTCCTCGGCCGGGATAGAGATGCGTGACGTCGGGCTTTTTGCCCTGACCCAGGGTCCCGGGTCCTTTACAGGGCTCCGAGTCGGGGCGGGGATTGTGAAAGGGCTGGCCTTGTGCACGGACGCATGCATTGTCGGCGTGTCCACCCTGGACGCCCTGGCGCAGAACCTGGCCTTCTCGAAACACCTCGTCTGTCCCATTCTGGACGCAAAAAAAGGTCAGGTATACACGGCTCTTTACCGGCCGGCTGATGAGGGAGGGCTGGAAAAGATTGAACCGGACCAGGCCGTGGATCCCGTCGCCTTTATCGGACGGATCAGCCACCCCGTCATATTCCTCGGAGACGGTGTGCCCGTTTACGGGAACCGCATCCGGGAGTTGCTCTCCTCCATGGCCTTTTTTGCGCCCGCAAATCACCAGTGGATAAGACCCTCCGCCGTCGGCCTCCTGGGGTTTGAAAAATACCATAGGGGGGAGGGGGTCGATCCGGTGTCCTTCGTGCCCCGGTACATCCGCCGGTCCGAGGCGGAGATCAGGGTCTCCGGCGAGTGCAAGTAGGCATGGTTCCAGTACATTCGCGGTGAAATTTGTTTTTTTAAGGACGGCTGATTTGTGATATAAGGGAACCTCTCGGAAAGGAAGGGTGTCCATGGAAAAGACGGAAGAACGGCTGATCGCCAAATATATTCAGCAGGATGACGAGCTTCGAAAGTCCGTCGAGGATCACAGGAATTTTGAATCGGCCCTCGAGAATTTCAATAAAAGGCTCTACCTGACACCTGCGGAGGAGATGGAGAAGAAAAAGCTGCAGAAATTGAAGCTTCTGAGTAAGGACAAAATATACCAGATTCTTTCTAAATATCGCTGAGCGGGTTCATTTTCCAGATGGATGAAAGGAAAGGTTTTATCGTCAAGGAGGGCTTGAACTTCGTTTATGTAACGGGCTTGGTGGGTATCCTGTCGGGACTGATGGGTTTTTACGTCTTTGCGGCGTTGAACCTCTTGTTTTCCCTCTTCTGCGCTTTTTTCTTCCGGAACCCGGAGAGGACACCCCCCGAAGACGAGCGGATTTTTGTGTCCCCTGCGGACGGGAAGGTTCTGCGGATCGACGAGGTGGAGTTGACCGATCCGATTGAGGGCTCCTACAAAAAGGTCAGCGTCTTCATGAACGTCTTCAACGTGCACGTGAACCGCATCCCGTACTCCGGCAGGGTCGAACGGGTGCTTTACCGGACGGGCAAGTTTCTCTCGGCGAATCTGGACAAGGCGTCGGAGGATAACGAAAAAAACACCGTCATCTTGACGACAGAAGACGGTCGGAAGTTCATGACGGTGCAAATCGCCGGCCTCATCGCCCGGCGGATTATCTGCTGGATATCGGAGGGAATGAGTGTGAGCCGGGGTGAGCGTTTCGGATTGATTTGCTTCGGTTCGCGTGTTGAAATCTTTCTGCCGGCCGGCGCGTCCGTCCTCGTCAAGGCGGGGCAGAGGGTCAGGGCCGGCGAAACCCCCTTAGGATATGACCATGAGGAGAAGAGATAAATTCAGGCAGGATCGGTTTTTCAAAAGAGGCCGCTTTTTCAAGAAGGACAAAATGAAGAAGGGCATCTACATATTGCCCAATCTGTTCACGACGGCCAGCCTCTTTGCCGGCGTGTATTCCGTGGTGGCTTCGATCACGGGAGAGTTTGTCCATGCGGCAGTGGCGATTCCCATTTCGCTCATCCTCGACGGACTGGACGGGAGAATCGCCCGGATGACCAGGACGACTTCCAGGTTCGGTGTCGAGTATGATTCCCTGTCCGACGTCGTGGCCTTCGGCGTGGCACCGGCGATTCTGGCCTACACCTGGTCGCTCTCCACCTACGGGAGGTGGGGATGGCTCGTCGCAGCACTCTTTGCGACCTGCGGCGCATTGAGGCTCGCGCGCTTCAACGTCCAGATCGGGGTCATCGACAGCAAGGTCTTCAACGGGCTGGCCATCCCGGCGGCCGCCCTGGTCGTGGCCACAACGGTCATGCTCTACGACTACATCGGCGGCGTGGGGCCCTTCCACCACCCGGCTGTCCTCGGCAGCATGGTCGTGCTGGCGCTGCTCATGGTGAGCAACGTCAAGTACTACAGTTTCAAGGACCTGAACCTCTTCAAGCGGGAACCCTTTCTGTCCTTCATCGTGCTGGTGCTCCTCCTCATCATTGTCGTCGCGGAGCCCCAGGTGATGCTCTTCACCTTTGCCGTCAGCTACGCCCTCTCCGGGCCGATCTGGCTCGTTTTCAAGCTTGTGAGGCGAATCACCCACGGGGAGGTCAAGAAGGGGGAGATCGGCGACCAGCAGCAAAAGCCCCTGCCATGATGAAGCGAAAGACCCCTTTTTCGATGAAAGGTTTTCGGGGAGTTCGGATATGAGCATGCGAAGCTACAACGTGGCGGTCGTCGGGGCGACGGGCGCCGTCGGCAACGAAATAATTTCCATTCTGGAAGAGAGAAATTTCCCCATCAAGACCCTGACGCTTCTGGCCTCCGAACGCTCGCGCGGCAAAGAGCTGGAGTTCAAGGGGAAGAAACACCCTGTCAAGGTCCTGGATGAACATTCCTTCGGGGGGATCGAAATCGGTCTTTTTTCCGCCGGGGGGTCCATCAGCCTGAAGTTTGCGCCTCTCGCGGCCGCTGCCGGCTGCGTCGTCATCGACAACACGAGCGCTTTCCGCTACGAGCCGGATATCCCGCTGGTGGTTCCGGAAGTCAACCCTGAAAAGATAGCCGAATACAGAAAACGGGGGATCATTGCGAATCCGAACTGCTCGACCATCCAGATGGTCGTGGCGCTCAAACCCCTCCACGACGCGGCGCGGATCAAAAGGGTGGTGGTGTCGACCTACCAGTCGGTGTCGGGAACGGGCAAGAAGGCCATGGAGGAACTGGCCGACCAGACGAGGGCCGTCATGAATTTTCAGGACCCCGTCGCCCGTGTGTATCCCCACCCGATCGCCTTCAACTGTCTGCCCCATATCGACGTCTTCATGGAAAACGGATACACCAAAGAGGAAATGAAGATGGTCTGGGAAACACAAAAAATCCTGGGCGATGAATCCATAGCGGTGACCGCCACGACCATTCGCGTTCCGGTCTTTCGGTCGCATTCGGAATCGGTCAACATCGAAACGGAAAAAAAGATCACGGCCAGAGAAGCCAAGGCGCTGCTCTCCAAAGCGCCGGGCATCGTGGTGGTCGATGACCCGGAAAAGCGGGAATATCCCCTGGCCATCCATGCCGCGGGGAAAGACGAGACCTTCGTCGGCCGGATCCGTGAAGACGAGTCCATTGCCAACGGTCTCAACCTCTGGATCGTTTCGGACAACCTGCGGAAGGGGGCGGCCCTGAATGCCGTGCAGATTGCGGAGATTCTGATTCGGGATTACTTGAAATAGGCAGCACACCTCCGTGCGTCGGGTATCGGCCGACCGGGTGAGGACTTTCCGTCCCGAACGGATGTCCGGCGCCGGATGTCTGAACGAGGTCATGCGAATCATCGGAGGCCGGGCAAGAGGTCTTACCCTGTACACGCCGAAGGGTCTTACCGTAAGACCCACCTCCGATCGGGTCAAAGAAGCTGTCTTTGACATACTGCCCGACATGGAAGGCCGATCCTTCCTCGATCTGTACGCCGGTTCCGGCAACATGGGCCTTGAGGCCCTGAGCAGGGGCGCATTCAGGGTCGTGTTTGCAGAGAAAAACCGCACCTGCATTGAGACCATCCGGAGAAATTTGGCGCGGTTGCATACCGAAAGTTCCTCCGAGGTGATCGAGGCTTCCGCAGAGCAGGCCCTCCGGCGGCTTTCGCGCAGAAAGAAGGACTTCGATGTCATCTTTGCCGATCCGCCATACGAGAAGGGGTATGTCGCGGACACGCTGAACCTTCTGAGGCGGTGGAATTCACTCCTTCGCGATTCGGGCCTGCTCGTCCTGCAGCATTCCGTCAGGGAAGAACCGGGAGACGATCTGACGCCCTTTGTACTGGAGCGGAGGAGAAGATACGGTGAGACAAAGATTTCTTTTTTCAAAGGGGGAGGATGAAGAACTTCTATGGAAAAGCTTGCGGTCTATCCGGGGTCCTTTGACCCCATTACGAACGGCCATCTCGACATCATCCGGCGCGGGTTGAGATTCTTCGACCGGCTCATTATCCTCATCGCTTACAACCCCAGTAAAAGCGGACTCTTTACCGTGGAGGAGCGGATGGACATGATCCGGGCGGTCATCGGTGACGACGCCAGGGTCACGATAGACAGCTACCCCGGGCTCATGGTCAATTATGCGAGAGAAAAGGGCGCCCATGTGATTCTGAGGGGCCTGAGGGCGCTTTCGGACTTCGAATACGAATTCCAGATGGCCCTCATCAACCGGAGACTGGATCGTGACATCGAGACCGTTTTCCTCATGACGGGCTACAAATGGTTCTACACGAGTTCCAACCTGATCAAGGAGGCCGCCAGTCACGGGGGGTCCGTGCGGGGACTGGTCCCTGACATCGTCCACCAGAAACTGGAGGAAAAGTACGAATCGCAGTTCACGAAAGGGCGCAAAGGATGAAACTGGCAACCCGGGTCACAAAGATCAAGCCCTCACCGACGCTGGCGGTGACCATGCGCGCGAAAGCCCTGCAGGCCCAGGGGAAGGACATCATCGGGTTCGGCGCCGGTGAGCCGGACTTCGACACCCCTGAGAACATCAAACAGGCCGCCATCCAGGCCATCCAGGAAGGATTCACCAAGTACACGCCCGTCGGCGGCATCGATGAACTGAAGGACGCCATTATCACGAAGCTGAAACGGGACAACGGCCTGACCTACCGTCGGTCACAGGTTGTGGTCTCCTGCGGTGCCAAGCACACGCTTTACAACATCGCGCAGGCGCTCTTCGAGAAAGGTGACGAGGTGATCATTCCCGCGCCCTACTGGGTTTCTTACCCCGACATCATTCTTTTGGCCGGTGCGAAGCCCGTCATCGTGAACACCTCGTCATCGGCGGGTTTTAAACTCACGCGGGAAAAACTGGAGAGAGCCATCCGGAAAAAGACCCGGGCCGTCATCATCAACAGCCCCTCGAACCCGACGGGGGCCACCTACAGCCTGGAAGATCTTCAGGGACTCGCGGAGGTCATCCTCTCGAAAGGTATTCTGGCCATCTCCGACGATATTTACGAAAAGATTCTCTACGACGGGCTTTCATTCCATAACATTGCAAATGTCAGCGACGAGATGAAGGAACGCTGCATCGTCGTCAACGGCGTCTCCAAGGCCTATGCCATGACCGGCTGGAGGATCGGTTACGCCGCGGGTCCTGAAAGCATCATCTCGGCCGTCACGGAGATGCAGAGCCAGAGCACCTCGAACGCAACCTCCATTGCCCAGAAGGCCTCCGTGGAGGCCCTGGCCGGCGATCAGGGGGCCGTTCATGCGATGGTCGCGGCGTTCGAAAAGAGGCGGGATTACATCGTGGAACAGCTCAATCGGATCAGGGGCATCAGTTGCAAGAAACCCCCGGGGGCCTTTTACGTGTTTCCGAAGGTATCCCGCCTTTACGGGACGGGATACCGGGACAGGAAGATATCCAACTCGGTCGACCTTTCGGAGTTCCTTCTCGAGGAAGGAGGGGTCGCCGTGGTTCCGGGCTCGGCATTCGGCAACGACCTTCACATCCGCCTTTCGTACGCCACGTCGATGAAGAATATCGAGGAGGGCGTCCGTCGGATCAAGGCGGTCGCGGAGAAACTGAAATAAGAAAGGGATGGACCAGGCCATGGGCGGTCTTTTCGGCATCGTATCGACCCAGAAGTGCTCCAAGGTCCTGTTCTACGGGACGGACTACCATTCCCACCTGGGCACGGAGAACGGCGGTCTGGCCACGCTCGGGGAACGGGGATTCTTCAACACCATCCACAGCATCAGCCAGGCGCAGTTCAAATCCAAATTCGCAGAGGACTACAAACAGATGAACGGGAGCATGGGCATCGGCTCGATCAACAACGATGCCCCCCAGCCGCTCATCATCCGTTCCAAATTCGGGACCTTTGCCATCGCCGCGACGGGACTGGTGACCAACAAGGATGAACTCACGGGGAAACTCCTCTCGGCGGGTGTGACCTTCAATGAGATGACCGGCGGCGGTGTCAACATGGTGGAACTCATTGCGCGGCTCATCAACAAGGGGACTACCCTCACCGATGGAATCACTCTGGTCCAGAACCTGATCGAAGGCTCCATCTGCATCCTGATTCTGAAAGACGAGGGGATTTACGCGGCGAGGGATCGGTTCGGAAGGTTTCCCCTGGCGATCGGCGTGAACGAGGCCGGGGAGCGCGTCGTGGCCACGGAGGCCAGTTCATTTCAGAACCTGGGTTTTCAGCTGATCCGCTGCCTGGAACCCGGGGAGATAGTGCTGATATCCCCCGAAGGGTTCCACGAGTTGAAAAAAGGAAATCCCGTCAAGCAGGTCTGTGCTTTCCTGTGGATTTACACGGGGGATCCGTCATCGTCCTACGAGGGGATCAGCGTCGAGCAGGCCAGGGAGCGATGCGGCAGGGCGCTCGCAAAGGGGGACAACACCCTGGCCGACCTGGTCACCGGCATACCGGATTCGGGCATCGGTCACGCCATCGGTTATGCGATGGAGTCGGGGATTCCCTACCGGAGACCGCTGGTGAAGTACACACCGGGCTACGGGAGGAGCTACACGCCGCCGTCTCAGGACATCCGGGATCTCGTCGCCACGATGAAACTCATCGCCGTGAAGGACGTCATCAAGGGCAGCCGCATGATCGTCTGCGACGACTCCATTGTCCGCGGCACCCAGATCAAAAATTACACCATCCGAAAGCTGCGGGACAACGGCGCCAGTGAAATCCACCTCCGTGTTGCCTGTCCTCCCCTGATGTTTCCATGCCGGTACGGTTCGTCGACACGGAGCAAGTCGGAGCTGGCTTCACGCAGGGCCATCCGTGCTCTGGAAGGGAAGGATGTCGAGAATATCGGGCCGTACCTGGATGTCCAGTCGGGAAAATACAGGGAAATGGTGGAGTGGATCCGGAAGGATTTGAACATCACGACCCTCAAGTATCTGGGGATCGACAACCTCATCCGGGCCATCGGTCTGCCGGAAAAGGACCTCTGCCTGTATTGCTGGCGGGGCCGGTGAATTTTCAGGAACGATCCAAAACAAAAAGACGTTTTATCTTTGTTCGTCAGGACCCGGTCCCCCGGTTCGGACCATTCATTCCCCGGCAGGCATCTCGCCGGACCGTCCTTTTCCCGCAGCGATTCCAAACGACCCGCTCTTTGCGGTCCGGAGACAGGCGGCCTTTTCCGTGAAAACGGGTGCCCGGTTCGGATCAACCCTGCAGGGTTCCGGATTGCTTTTATAACCCCATGTGCTTATTTTAAATAATCATAAAGCAAAGATGAAACAGGGACAGATGCAGACGGATCCACTCGGAAAAAAAAGAAAAAGGACGAAGGCCCTTTTTCTGGGCCCCGTGAAGATCGGGGGCGATGCGCCCGTGGTCGTCCAGTCGATGACATCCACGGACACGCGGGACATCCGCGGGACGCTTCGGCAGATCCGGGCACTGGATTTCCACGGCTGCGAGATTGTCCGTCTGGCCATTCCCGACGAAGAGGCCCTGGGAGCCTTTGCCGCGATCCGGAAAGCCTCGAGGCTCCCCCTCGTGGCGGACATCCATTTCAACTACCGCCTGGCGATTGGAGCGCTGGACAGGGGGGCCGAAGGAATCCGGATCAACCCCGGAAACCTGAGCCGCGCCCGAATCCGCGAAATCGTGGCGGCCGCCATCGGGTGCAAGGCCGTCATCCGCATCGGGGTCAATTCCGGATCGCTTCAGAAGGACATCCTGGCCCGGCACGGCGGACCCACGGCCGAAGCACTCGTGGAGAGCGCCATGGACAATATCGCCCTCCTGGAAGACCTGGGCTTCACCGCCATCAAGGTGTCCCTTAAATCCTCCCATGTTCCCACAATGGTCAGGGCCTACCGCCTCATGTCGAAAAAAACGCGTTATCCCCTCCACCTGGGTGTCACGGAGGCAGGCGGGGTTCTTGCTTCGGCCGTCAAGTCGTCCCTCGGCATCGGGCTTCTGCTGAGCGAAGGGATCGGCGATACGGTCCGGGTCTCCGTCACGGGGGATCCCGTCAATGAAGTGAGGATCGCCTACGGCATATTGAGGGCCCTGGGCATCAGGCGGGTGGGTCCTGACATCGTCTCCTGCCCGACCTGCGGACGCTGCGAGATTGATCTGGACCGGCTCGTCAGCGACGTCGAAAAAAAACTCGCGGGGATGAAAGAACCTCTCAAGATCGCCCTGATGGGGTGCGTCGTCAACGGTCCGGGAGAGGCTGCAGAGGCCGACATCGGCATCGCCGGGGGGAGGGGCTCGGGGCTGCTCTTCAGAAAAGGGAAAGTGATCCGTAAGGTCCGGGAAAAAGAGTTCATATCCGCGCTCATGGATGAGATTGACAAGATGATGGCTGAAAGGGGGAATACACATGCGATACTCTGAAATGTTCCTGCCGACCGTGAGGGAAACACCATCGGATGCGGAAATTGCGAGCCACAAGCTCATGATCCGTGCGGGAATGATCCGGAAACTCGCAACGGGCGTCTACTCTGTTTTACCGCTCGGATACCGCGTCGTCAAGAAGGTGGAGGAGATCATCCGGGAGGAGATGGATCGGGCCGGCGCCCAGGAGGTGTATCTTCCGGCCGTGCAGCCCGCCGAACTCTGGCAGGAATCAGGCCGATGGAAAATGTACGGAAAGGAACTCCTGCGGTTCAAAGACCGTCACAACCGCGAGTGCTGCATCGGTCCGACGCACGAGGAAGTCATCACGGACCTGGTGCGAAACGAGATCAAAACCTATCGTCAATTGCCCCGAAACCTCTATCAGATCCAGACGAAATTCAGGGACGAGATCCGGCCGCGTTTCGGTGTCATGCGATGCCGGGAATTCGACATGAAGGACGCCTACAGCTTCGACATCGACTCGGAGGGAGCGGACATCAGCTACCAGAAAATGTACGATGCCTACAGCCGGATTTTCAGCCGCCTGGGTCTCCGGTTCAGGGCCGTCGAAGCCGACACGGGCAACATCGGCGGCAGTTTCTCCCACGAGTTTATGGTGATTGCCGAAACGGGGGAAGACCTGCTCATCTTCTGCAAGAAATGCAGCTACGCCGCGAACCTCGAAAAAGCCGAAGTAGCGAAGCCGGAGGCAAAACCCCCGGACCCCTCCGCCTTTCTTCCTCTGAAGGCGGTTCACACGCCGAACGTCCGCACGATTGAAGAGGTCAGCAGGTTCCTGAAGGTCAAGCCGGAACAGATCGTGAAGACCCTCATTTTCCAGGCCGACGGCAGGCCCGTGGCCGTCTTGATCCGCGGCGAGGAAGAAGTGAACGAGGCCAAGCTGCGCAGTTTTCTCAAGTGCGACATCCTGGAAATGGCCACCGACGACATCGTGCTGGAAGTCACCGGATCACCGAAGGGCTTCGCCGGCGCCATCGGCATCAAAGCCGACATCTACGCCGACTACTCCCTGATGAATATGGTCAACTTCGTCATGGGCGGAAACAAAGAGGACACCCACGTCATCCATGCCAATGTCGGCAGGGACTTCCAGGTCAAAGCCTGCGCCGATTTGCGGATCATCCGCAAGACGGATCCCTGCCCGAGGTGCGGGAGCCGCCTGAGGTTTGCCAAGGGAATCGAGGTGGGGCACGTCTTCAAGCTGGGTGACAAATACAGCAAGGCCATGCGGGCCACCTATCTCGACAAGAACGGCAAGGAGCAATACATGGTCATGGGTTGCTACGGCATCGGGGTCGGGAGGACCGTCGCAGCGATCATCGAACAGAACAACGACGAGAGAGGGATCATCTGGCCGATGTCGGTCTCCCCTTTTCAGGTCATCATCATCCCCGTGAACGTCAATGACAAATCCCTGTCGGACGCGGCGGAAACCCTCTACGGGGCGCTCAGGAAAAGAGGCCTTGAGGTCCTTCTGGACGACCGGGATGAGCGGGCCGGCGTGAAATTCAACGATGCCGACCTCATCGGGATCCCGCTGCGCATCACCCTGGGGCCCAAGAAGCTCGCGGAGGGCGAGGCCGAGGTCATGGTCCGGAAGACCGGTAAGACGAAGTCGATGAAACTGGAGAAGATCCCGGCCTACCTCTCCGGCATGGTCAGAAGAGGACTGCGAAAGCATACATGATCCGAATCACGGACATCCTGGACAAAGTGCAGCGATATCTCGAACCGGCCGATCTCGAGATGATCGAGAAAGCCTACATCTATTCGGCTGCCGTGCACCAGGGACAGCTCCGGCTTTCGGGAGAGCCCTACATGACCCACCCCATGGAAGTGGCCAATATGCTGGCCGATATGCATTTGGACGCCGCTTCCATCGCCACTGGAATCCTTCATGACACCGTCGAGGACACCCTGGCGTCCCTCGAGGAAATCGAAAAGGCCTTCGGACAGGACGTGGCTTTCCTGGTCGACGGCCTCACGAAGATCAGCAAGATCACCCTGGCCAGCCAGGCGGAACGTCAGGCGGAAAATTTCAGGAAGATGATCCTGGCCATGTCGGCGGATATCCGGATCATTCTGGTGCGTCTTGCCGATCGGCTCCACAACATGCGGACGCTGCAGTATCAGGCGCAGGACAGACAGAAGTACATCGCCCGGGAGACACTCGACCTCTATGCGCCCCTGGCCAGCCGCCTGGGCATCAACTGGATGAAAACGGAACTGGAAGATCTCGCCTTCCAGCACCTCCAACCGGCGGAGTATGAGGATCTGGCCCGGCGGATCGCCATGAAGAAGGAGGGTCGCGAAAAGTACACGAAGGAGATCCGGGAGATCATCGAAAAGGAGATCCGGAACTACGACCTGAAGGGCGAAGTCGAGGGCAGGGCCAAGCATTATTTCAGCATCTACCAGAAGATGCAGGAGCAGCAGATTGATCTCGACGAGGTCTATGATCTTCTCGCCTTCCGGATCATCCTGGACTCCAACAAGGTCAAAGAGTGTTACGAAGCCCTGAGCGTCGTTCACGCCTTGTGGAAACCCGTCCCCGGCCGTTTCAAGGATTACATCGCCATGCCCAAGGCCAACAACTACCGTTCCCTGCACACCACGGTCATCGGCCCCTACGGGGAGCGCGTAGAGATCCAGATCCGGACGCGGGAGATGCACCTGTGGGCCGAATCGGGAATCGCTGCGCACTGGAGATACAAGGAAGGCGACGTGCTCCGGGGGAGGGACGAAGAGCAGATCCGGAGGCTCAGGGACCTGCTCGAGGTCCAGCAGGACCTGAAGGACCCCCGGGAATTCATGCGAAACCTCAAGGTCGCGCTCTTCCCGGACGAAGTTTACGTTTTCACCCCGAAGGGGGAAGTCAAGGCTTTTCCCAAGGGGGCGACGCCGATTGATTTCGCCTACAGCATTCACACGGACGTGGGCAATCAGTGCATCGGGGCCCGCGTGAACCGGAACCTGGTTCCTCTCAAGTATGAGCTCCAGAACGGGGACACCCTCGAGATTGTCACACAGGCCGGGCATCACCCCAGCAAGGACTGGCTCAAGCATGCCGTGACGTCCCGCGCCATATCGAAAATCAAGGCCTGGATCAAGACGGAGGAGCGGAACCGCAGTATCGCTCTCGGCCGCGACATCCTGGAAAAAGAATTCAAGAAGCACCACATGAAGTTCGCCCAGGTTCTCAAGTCCGACGAGATGAAGAAAGTCTGTGAAGAGCAGTCCGTGACCGATATCGACGACATCATGGCGCTCATCGGCTACGGGAAGGTATCCGCCCGCGCCATTGTGAATCGGTTTCTGCCCGGCGAGGAAAAACAGGAGGATTCCCTGCCGGAGAAGATCCTCAAGAAGTTCAGAAAACCGGAGTCGGCCGGTATTTCGATTACCGGTATCGACGACATCATGGTCAAATTCGCGAAGTGCTGCAATCCCCTGCCGGGGGACGAGGTCATCGGGCACATTTCGCGCGGCCGGGGCATGATCGTTCACACCACCAATTGCCTGATGGTTCAGGATCTCGATCCGGAACGGCTCGTCGAGGTTCACTGGAACGTCCGGGACAAGCAGACTTACCCTGTCCACGCGCGGGTGGTCTGTCATGACAAGAAGGGACTTCTGGCGGAACTGAGTGCGAGTATATCCGGACTCGACATCAACATCAGCCATGCGACCGTGGACACCACTCCCGACAAGATCGCCGTCTGCGAGTTTGACATCGAAGTCCAGGACCTCAAGCACTTCAACCAGGTCGTGGCGGCTTTGAAGAAACTCAAAAGCGTCATATCCGTGGAGCGGGTGCGGGTCTCGGATGTGAAAACGGACAAAAAAAGAATGCACTGAGATGGACCGGCCCGTTGACAGGGGGCGATCGATTACTGTATAAGCGTTTTTCTCCCGCACCGTCGCAGAAAGTGGACTTGCAGATGAATAGAACAAACCTTTGGATATGCTTCTTCCTGATGTTGATGTTCAGCGTCTGTCTGTACCCGACGCCGGTCACGGCAAAGGACAGGGAAGGGCGATATGTCGTCCTCATCGACCCGGCTCATGGCGGAAAGGACGACGGGGTCCGGCTGTCGACGGGGCTTATGGAGAAAGACGTGACCCTCGCCATGGCCCGGCTCATCGAAAGGGAATTTGAAGGCTCCAGAAAGATACGGATACGGCTTTCGAGAATGGGTGATGTCGATGTGCCCCGTTCCGATCGGGTCCGGGAGGCCATCATATCGGAAGCGGATCTCTTCCTGAGCATTCACATCAATGCGGGTTTCGACAGGGAATCCTCCGGTTTCGAGGTCTATTTCCAGGGGTTCCGGGCATCGACGGCCGCCAAGGGGGACAAGAGCGCGTCTTCCGAGATCGTCAAAGATATGGTCCGGACCAAACACCTCAACGAGAGTGTCCGTTTCGCCAAAATCCTTCAGGTGCACATGGAAAAGGTTTTTCCGAGGATGGACCGCGGGCTTCGCGAAGGGCCCGTCCTGGTTTTGCAGGGACTCAACATCCCGGCCGTTGCCCTGGAAGTGGGTTTTGCGACAAACCCGAAGGACCGCAAGAAGCTGGCCGACGACGGGATGCAGCGGTTCGTTTCTCATGCGATTGCCGAGTCCATCAAGGAATACTTTTGATGAGAGCCCACGGACGTCGATGGAACGAGATGCGGGAAGTGCGGATCACCGGAGACTTTCTCAAGTATCCCGCAGGGGCCATTTTGATTGAGATGGGGAACACGAAGGTCATCTGCACGGCCTCCGTCGATGAAGCGGTCCCGCCTTTCCTGAAAAACACGGGAAGGGGATGGGTCACCGCGGAATATGCCATGATTCCCGGATCGACGCACGTCCGGACAACCCGTGAGGCGGTCCGTGGCCGGCAGGGCGGGAGAACGCTCGAGATCCAGAGGCTCATCGGTCGATCCCTGCGGGCCGTGACGGATCTGACCGCTTTCGGGGAGCGGACCCTGGTTGTCGATTGCGACGTCATCCAGGCCGACGGGGGCACCCGTACCGCCGCCATCACCGGAGGTTGCCTCGCCCTGATCCAGGCCTTCGGAAAGATGAAAGGCGACGGGTTGATCCATCGAATGCCGGTGAAGAATCTGGTCTGTGCCGTCAGTGTGGGCCTTGTGGAGGGGCGGCTTCTTCTCGATCTGGACTATAAGGAAGACTCCTCAGCCGAGGTGGACATGAATTTCGTCATCACCCGGGGCGGCCTTTTCGTTGAGATCCAGGGCACGGCGGAGGGAACGCCCTTTTCCAGGGAACTGCACGATCAGATGATCGATCTCGCCCTTCTGGGGAGCGCCTATCTGACGGGCAAGCAGATCGAACTTGCAGGGGACATGATCAACTGAAGATCGTACTGGCCTCAAAAAACCCGGGCAAGGTCATGGAGCTGAAGTCGATGCTCCGGGGCACCGACCTCGAAGTCCGTTCCCTCAGGGACTTTCCGGAAATCCCGGATATCACTGAGGACGGGAAGAGCTTTTTTGAGAATGCCCTTTTAAAGGCGAGAACGGTTGCAAAGCTCACCGGAGAGACCGTTCTTGCCGACGACTCGGGCCTCGAGGTGGATGCCCTGGGGGGCGCCCCCGGCATCTATTCCTCCCGTTACGCCGGGCCGGACGCGACAGACGAAAAGAACATCCGGAAGCTTCTTGCGGAACTCGAAGGGACCTTGCTGGAAAAGCGGACCGCCGCATTCCGATGTATCCTCGTTTATTTCCGGCCCGACGGGACCTATCAGACGTTCGAGGGGCGATGGCCAGGCAGGATCCTGTTCGAACCGAGGGGAAAGGGAGGTTTCGGCTATGATCCGGTCTTTGAAGATTTGCAGATCGGCCTGACGGCGGCAGAACTGCCCCCGGATTTGAAAAACGCCGTCAGCCATCGGGGGCAGGCCTTCGCCAGGTTCAGGGAGTGGGTGGATCAAGAAAGGCAAAAGGCCAAAGGCAAAGGGCAAAGGCCGTAAATCAACATTTTCTCTAAAAATACCCTTAGCCTTTCGCCCTGAGCCATGAGTCTTATTATCGGGGCGTAGCGCAGTCTGGTAGCGCGCCTGCTTTGGGAGCAGGATGTCGCAGGTTCAAATCCTGCCGCCCCGACCATGATCAGACGATGGCTGCCGAAAAATGCGACGGCTTCGTTTCCACAACATCATCGGACCATGAATCACAGCACGAGATTGCGCATCGCTTTTTGGGGCATCGCGCTCATCCTTCTGGGGTGCACCGGGATCCCCGAAGGCCTTCAGGCCGTCGACGGTTTCGACGCCGGACGTTACCTGGGAAAGTGGTACGAAATCGCCAGGCTCGACCACGCCTTCGAACGCGGTCTGACCAACGTGACGGCCGAGTATTCGAGAGGAAGCGGGGACGAAATCGAGGTCGTGAACCGGGGCTTTGACGTTCGAAAAGGTCAGTGGCGTGAAATCAGGGGCGTAGCCCGTCCCAGCGGCGAGCAGCATGTCGGAAGCCTGGAGGTATCCTTTTTCGGTCCTTTCTGGGGAGGGTATCACATCATCGCCCTGGACAGGGAAAACTACGGTTACGCCGTGGTCACGGGCCCCAACCGGTCCTACCTGTGGATTCTCTCCCGGGAAAAGACGCTGGACGAGCAGGTCCTCGCCGGCCTCATTTCCAGAGCCAGGGCCTGGGGGTTTGAGACGGAGCGGTTGATCTTCGTCGAGCACGGCATGCCGGTCATGGATGTCCCGGATGTTAAAAACCCGTGAAAAGCACATTTTCGAGGTGTCAAACATGACGAGAAAGCGTTTGCTGACAATCGCGAAGGGAATTTTTCTGGTTGGGGCAGCGATCCTGGCCGTCTCCTGCGCCGTCAACCCCGCCACCGGCGACCGGGACCTGATGCTCGTCAGTGAAGAGGATGAAGTCAAGCTCGGCCGTCAGACCGATGCCGGGGTCATCAAAGAATACGGCCTCTACGATGACCAGAAGATGACGGCCTACGTCAATGACATGGGCCAGCGCCTGGGCAGGCTCTCCCACCGCCCCGATCTGGAATGGCATTTCAAGATCCTCGACGCTTCCGTGGTCAACGCCTTTGCCGCCCCCGGGGGCTATGTTTACTTCACCCGGGGAATCCTGGCCCAGCTGAACAGTGAGGCGGAACTCGCGGGGGTCATGGGGCACGAGATCGGCCACGTCACGGCCCGTCATTCCGCACAGCAGATCAGCAAAGCCCAGATGGCTCAATACGGCCTGGCCGGTCTGTCCATCGGCCTCCAGATATTGGGCATCCCGGACATATCCAGCCTCGCTCAACTAGGCGTCGGGGTCCTCTTTTTGAAATTCAGCAGGGACGACGAGCGGGAAGCGGACTCGTTGAGTGTCGAATATGCCACGAAGGCGGGATACGACGCCTCGCAGATGGCGGGTTTTTTCGAAACCCTGCAGCGCCTGGACCCCAAATCGGACAAAAGCGGACTGCCGAGCTGGTTTTCCACGCACCCGAGTCCCGAGGATCGTGAAAATGCCATCCGGATCCAGTCAAAAGAGATGCAGCGGAAGACAGGCCTGAGGGACCCCAAGATCGACCGGGACGATTACTTGAAAGCCATCGACGGCATCATATACGGCGATGACCCGGGGCAGGGCTTCGCGGAGGGGGGCTTCTATTACCACCCCGGGATGAGGTTCCAGTTCCCCGTGCCGGAGGATTGGAAGGTCAATGACACCCCTGCAGCCGTACAGATGGTGAGCAAAAAGAAAGACGCCGTGATCCTCTTTTCCGGGGCCTCAGGAACGACCCCGGCTGAGGCGGCACAGAAATTTGTCTCCAAGAACAAGGCCCGTGTCCTCCAGAACGAGGAAATTCACGTTCACGGGTTTCCGGCCCGGCGCGTCCTCTCCGATGTGACAAGCCAGAAGGGGAGCGTCAGGGTCCTGTCCCTGTTCATACAGAAAGAAGAGGCTGTTTTCGCATTCCAGGGCATGAGTTCCCAGCGAAATTTTTCCCAGTATGAGCAGACGTTCAAAGAGACCTTCGGCGGGTTCGAGGAGATAAGGGATCCTAAAAAGCTCAGCGTCCAGCCGGACCGGATCAGGATCCGGATTGCCAAGAGGACAGACACCGTCGAGAATGCCCTCCGGGCGCTCGGTGTCCCTGACGACAAGATGAAGGACCTGTTGATTCTCAACGGCATGGCGCCGGGACAGACCTTGCCCGCCGGCACTCCGGTCAAGATCGTGGAAAGCGGAAGGTAAGTTCCCGGAGTCCGTGCACGGCGAAGGCCCCGGAAGAATTGGTTTCGGGCGCAACGCACCGGAAGCGTCAAAAGGCCATCTCACCGGATGGCCTTTTTCTTTCAGAAGCGGATTTTGTCGCCGACCTTGACCCCTTTTTTCTTGAACCAGCCCCGGTTCACCTCGAGGGCATAAAGGGCCGGAGCGCGGGAGCGACGGGCCTTTTCCGAGCGCGGGGTCAGGGAGAGGATCTCCGCGATTATTCCGTCGGCGGAGATAAAGGCGATGTCGAGGGGAATGGTTGTATTCTTCATCCAGAAGTCGAGGCGCTGAGGTTTCTCATAGACGAAGAGCATCCCCCGGTCCCAGGGAAGGCTTTTCCTGAACATGAGCCCCCGGGCCTGTGCATCCGCCGTGCAGGCAACTTCTACCCATAGAATGGCATGACCGACGGAAAGCTTCATGAAGTGCGAATCGGCAGGGGGGGCCACCGGAGCACTGGTTGTTCCGGGTGCCGCAACCTGGCAGAAGGCCGCCGGCGTTAAAAACGAGAAGAAAAACAAGACGGCGATGAGCCGCAGGTGCAAGCGTTTCATGGAACCGTCAGACTCCCCGGGTGCCCACACCCAGTTTTTCCAGAATCGCGTTGAGCACGCCTTCCACCTTTTTCCGCTCCATGGCGAGGGCTTCAGGGGTGGCCGCCTCGAAACGAAGAACCAGGACGGGCTGGGTATTCGAGGCCCTCACCAGCCCCCAGCCGTCGTTGAAGATGATGCGCACGCCGTCGGTCTCGATGACCCGGTAATCCTTCTTGAAATAATTCTTCACTTCCCCTGTGACGACGAACTTGAGCGCGTCGGGACAGTCGATGCGGATTTCCGGCGTCGTGTAGCTCTTCGGGACATCCGCGAGAAGCTCGCTGATTTTCTGTTCGGTGCCGGACAGGATTTCCAGCAGCCTCACGGCCGCGTACAGGGCGTCATCATAGCCGAAATAGCGGTCGGCAAAGAAGAGGTGACCGCTCATCTCACCGGCCAGCACGGCCTTTTCTTCCCGCATCTTCCCCTTGATGAGGGAATGGCCCGCCTTCCACATGATGGACCGCCCGCCGTGTTTTTCGATGTCGTCGTAGAGCCGCTGCGAGCATTTCACCTCCCCGATGATGGTAGCGCCGGGCCTTTCCTTCAAGACGAAGCGGGAGAAAAGAAGCAGCAACTCATCCCCCCAGAGGATTTCCCCCTTGTCTGTCACGACGCCGATCCGGTCGCCGTCACCGTCAAGGCCGATGCCGCAATCGGCCCTTTCACGAAGAACAGACTGGATGAGTTCCCCGAGGTTCTCCGGAACGGTGGGATCGGGGAAGTGGTTCGGAAAACGGCCGTCCATCTCGCAATAGAGGCCCGTGACCCGGCAGCCGAGCCTCTCCAGGATCGGCACGAGGAAATGCCCGCCCGTGCCGTTTCCGCCGTCGACGGTGACCCGAAGCCCCCTGCGGACCGTCACATTCTTGTAAAGGAAATCACCGTAAGCCCCCGTCACCTCTGCCTTCCCGGAGGATCCGCGTCCGGCGGCGAATCTCCCACCCTCCATGATTTTTCTCAGCGCCTGGATATCCTCGCCGTAGATCGTGTCCGGACCCACGCAGATCTTGAAGCCGTTGAAATCCGGCGGGTTGTGGCTCCCCGTTACCATCACGCCGCCGTCGCTCCCGTAGTGCCGGATGGCAAAATAGAGCATGGGGGTGGCGCAGAGCCCCACGTCGGTGACATTCATCCCCGTTGCCTTGAGGCCTTCCCTCATGGCCGCAGCGTATTCCTCCGAGCTGAGGCGACAATCCCTCCCCAGGACCATGGCCCGGACGCCTCTTTCGCCTCCGTAAGTGCCGATAGCCCTTCCGAGGTTGTAGACCAGTTCGTAGTCCAGATCCCGCTCGACGAGACCGCGGACGTCGTATTCCCGAAAGATTTCCGGATTCATCGATCGCTCCGTAGAAAAATTTCAGGATGAATACCATAAAACCATTGTGAGCACAACCGATGAAGGGCAGGAGGCTTCCTGAGCCCTCATGCTTCGCACGCCAAGTCATTTTTCCCTTGACATTTCAAACCCCTTCGTTTATGAATGAACCCACTTCATCGGAGGGAGTACATCCGACATGTCATGCGGCAAAGGCAGCAACCTCGGTTTTTTTAGCTTTTTCGGCTTTTTCGGCGAGGTCTGCCTGAGGCGCTCATGACATGAACTTCTGAGAAATTGAGCCGCGGGCAGACCGGAAAAGGGCCCGCGGCTTTTTTGTTTCGAGGCCGCGGGAAAACCGCGGCTTTTTTTATTATTTTCAATCGAGGAGGGATAAACGATGAAAAGATATCTTCTCATGACGAGCATCACGGCCATGATCCTTGCTGCAATCTGCCTGGCGGCGCCATCATTCGCCGCGGAACCCATCAAGGTCGGCGCCGCCATCAATCTGACGGGCCCCGCCTCCACCTGGGGTCAGTTTCACGCCAAGGGTCAACAGGATTATTTTCGTTACGTCAACGAGGTAAAGGGCGGCGTGGCCGGTAGAAAGATCGACATGATTCTCGTCGACACGGCTTACAAGGTCCCCGAGGCGGTAACGGCGGTCAGGAAATTCGCGACCCAGGATCAGGTGGAAATGATCGCCACCTGGGGTGCCGGAGAGGGGCTCGCCGCAAAACCGATCGTCCAGAAATACAAGATACCCACCATCAACTATTCGACAAGCTGGGAGATTCTTGAGGCGCCGATTGAATACATGTATCTCCCCTTCGGGAGCTATCGCCTCGACTGCTACGCCGTTCTGGAGTACATCCGCGCCACCCACAAGGGGAAGGAGCCCCCGAAGGTCGGCCTGCTGACCTACAACAACGCTTACGGTCTGTCCATACACAAGCCCAGCCAGGAATATGCCCCGAAAATCGGGGTTCAGATCGTCTCCATTGAGGCATTCCCGCCCAAGACGGTGGACCTGACCACGGAGCTTTTGCGGTTGAAAAAAGCGGGGGCGGAATACGTCTTCATGCAGATGCTTCCCGCAACCATCGTCACCGCCTTCAAGGGTGCCGACCGCATCAGTTACAACCCCCAGTTTTTCGGGACCTGGACCTCCACGGACCCCGACTTCTTCAAACTGGGGAAAGGGCTGATCAGGGATCGGCTGAAGATCCAGTTTTCGGGGGGGTTACCGGCGGACAAATCGAAAGGGATGACGCTCATGAGAGATCTGTGGAAGCGTTACAAAACGGTGGATCGTTTCGACGCGGCCTACTGGGAAGGGGTCGTGGTCGGCATGATCATGGAAAGGGCCTTCCAGCGTGCCCATGAAAAATACGGCAAGGTGAACCGGGTGACGATCAACTCGGCCATGGAATCATTCAAAGACGAGGATTTCGGAGGTCTCATGCCGAAGATCACTTATACGAAGACCGATCATGAGGGGTCCTTCTCAGGAAGGATCGTGCAGGTGAAGGAGGATGGCACCTTCGTACCCCGGACCAATTTCTACCATCCGGGCAAGGAAAAGATGAAACTTCTGAAATAGAAGGGACCGGGCCATTATGAAGGCATTTCGCGGTCAGCCCAGCATTTATGCCGAAACGTTGAATCAGGAAAGAAAGGCCGAGCTTTCCGTGAAGGGCCTGACGCTTCGATTCGGCGGGGTCGTGGCGCTGAGCGCCGTCGACCTGGACGTCAAAACGGGTCAACTCGTGTCCGTCATCGGTCCCAATGGTGCGGGGAAGACCAGTCTCCTCAACTGCGTCACGGGTTACTATCGGGGTCAGGAGGGGCGGATTCTCTTCAACGGTGAGGACATCACGAAGCGGCCGACCCACAGCCTCATCGAACACGGTATCGGAAGGACCTTCCAGAACATCGAGCTCTTCCCCGGTATGACGGTCCTTTCCAATCTCCTGCTCGCTCGCCATGTCCACTGTCGATACCCGCTCGGGCCGGCGGTGCTATTCTCGAAAAAGGTCAGGCGGGAAGAGGTCCGGCACCGGCAGGTCCTCGAGGAGATCATCGACTTTCTGGAGATTCAGCCAATCCGGCATAAACTGGTCGGTTCACTCCCCTACGGTCTTCGGAAGCGAGTGGAGCTGGGCAGGGCCCTGGCGCTGGAGCCCAAGCTTCTGATCCTCGATGAGCCCTTTGCCGGCATGAACCTCGAAGAGAAGGAGGACATGGTCCGTTTTCTCATCGAGTTGAATGAAAACTGGCGGCAGACAATGATGCTCGTCGAGCACGACATGTCGATCGTGATGAGCATATCCGAAAGGGTGATGGTGCTCAATTTCGGCGTGAAGATCGCGGAGGGTTCGCCGGATCATGTCCAGTCGCACCCGGAAGTCATCCGCGCCTATCTCGGCGGAAACGGAGAAAAAGGGGTAGGGGAGGGGAGCTGAACCGATGGCAACGGGCAAAGATTTCATCAAAGTATCACCCGCTGTTCTCGACTCCGTCGGGCGTCTCACCCTGCCGCAGGTCCTGGCCGCCCAGGCACAGCGAATGGACCCCTCACGGGTGGCTATTCGTGAAAAGGCCTACGGCATCTGGAAAACATACAACTGGCAGACTTACCTGAACTATGTCCGGCAGACAGCCCTCGGTCTTGTCTCGTTGGGGCTTCGCAGGGGGGAGAACATCGGCATCGTCACAAACAATCACCCCGAGTGGCTTTTCAGTGAGCTCGGCGGACAGGCGGTTGGGGCGGTTACCGTGAATCTTTTCACCTCCTCGGTTCCCGAGGAACTGGCCACGGCGCTGGGCCGTTTCAGGGCAACCGTCGTTATCGTCCAGGACCAGGAGCAGGTGGACAAACTCCTGGAGATGAAGGATAGACTGGGCCATGTCCGGAAGGTCATCTATATCGATCCCACCGGAATGCGGAGATACGCGGATAATCCGTGGCTCATTTCATTCAGTGAACTGCTGGACCGGGGCAGAAGTCTGGACCTGGATGAACCGGAACGGTTTTCCAGGGAAATGGCCCGCGGAAAGGCAGGCGATGTCGCCCTCATGATCCAGACCTCCGGCACGACGGGCATCCCGAAGCTTGCCATGCTCAGTCACCGCAGCTTCACTGAAATGGCGCGGCAGTGGCTCGAGACGGCGCCTATCGGCATCGAGTCCAACTGGATATCCATTACCCCGCCCGCCTGGATCGTGGACCAGATGTGGGGCGTCGGGGTGACCCTCGCGGGCGGCATGACCATGAATTTCCCCGAAACCCTGGAGACGGTGACGGAGGATTTCAGGGAAATCGGCCCCTCCGTCATCATCACCTCCTCGCGGTTCTGGGAGGATCTGGCTTCGAAGATCCGGGTCAAGATGGATGATGCCGGCTGGGTGAAGAAAAAAATCTTCAAGGTATCCGAACGGATCGGGATGAAAACCGTGGATCTCGAGTCCCGCAAAGAACCCGTTCCCGTCCATCTCAGGTTTTTCAATGCCGTGGCCTCCCGGCTCGCCTTCCGGCCCCTGCTGGACCGTGTCGGCTGCTCGCAGATGGTCAGCGCCTACACGGGGGGTCATCCGATCAGCCCTCAGGTCATCCGGTTCTTCAGGGCCATCGGCCTCAATCTCAAGCAGTGTTACGGCCTGACGGAATCGGGGGGCATCTTCCAGGTCCAGCCCGACGGTGAGTTCAAGCTCGAGACAGTCGGAAAACCTCTGCCGAGAACGGCCGTGAGGCTATCCCCCGACCAGGAGGTCCTCGTCAAGAGCGATTCGGTCTTCGTCGGCTACTACGACGACTATCAGGCCACCGAAACGGCCTTCTCGGACGGCTGGCTCAAGACGGGCGACGCGGGGTATCTGGACGAGGACGGCCATCTTTTGATCATCGGGAGAAAGGAAGACATCATCCGAAACAAGCAGGGATCGGCCTTCTCTCCCGATTTCATCGAGACACGCTTGAAATTCAGCCCCTATATCAAGGAAGCGGTTGTTTTCGGTGAAGGCCGGCCCTATATCACGGCGCTCGTCAACATCGACATGGGGAACGTGGGCAACTGGGCGGAGGACCGCATGATCCCTTACACGACTTACACGGACCTCACCCAGCAGCCGGAAGTGGAAAAACTCATCCACGGTGAGGTCCGGGAGGTGAACGGCCAGCTTCCCGATCCCATGAAGATACGAAAATTCATTCTGCTCTACAAGCTCCTCGATGCGGATGACGAGGAATTGACGCGGACCGGGAAAGTCCGCAGGCGGTTTGTTTACGGCCTCTACATCAGGCTGATCGAGGCCATGTACGAAAACAAGGACTCCCTGGAAGTCCGGGGAAAGGTCCGCTACCGCGACGGCCAGGTCGGCACACTGGAGACCAGGGTCCGGGTGATCACGACATAGAAAGGTAAAAAGGTATGGACTTCTTCATTCAACTTCTGGTGAACGGCATCAGTATCGGTTTCCTCTACGGCCTTTCAGCCATGGGATTCGTGATGATCTACAAGGCATCGAGTGTCCTCAACTTCGCGCACGGCGAGCTTCTGGCCATGGGGGCCTTTTTGTTCCTTGCCCTCGTGACGTGGGCGGAGCTTCCCGTGGCCGCCGCCTTTGTCCTGACTTTGGCCGGGACATTCGTGTTCGGTTTTGTGGTTGAGCGCCTCTTCCTCCGGCCGCTCATCGGAGAACCTCTTATCGAGATCATCATGCTGACCGTGGGGCTTGCCGCCATGTTCAAGGGCGCGCTGCTCCTCCTCTGGGGCGGAAATCTCTACACCTATCCCGATTTGCTGCCCGAGTTTCTCGACTGGAACTGGGGTGTCGTCCATGTGCCGCCGGTTTATGTCTCGGCTATTTTCATGGGTGTCGTCTTCCTATTGCTCTTCGGGCTTTTTTTCAAGTACTCCTCCCAGGGGATCTATATGCGCTCCGTGGCGGATAACCAGCCGGCGGCCCTCTCCCTGGGTGTTCACGTGCGGCGGGTCTTTGCCCTGTCGTGGGCGATTGCAGCCCTGGTGGCGGGTATCAGCGGTATCATTCTCGGTCTCATCAACGGCATCAATGTTCACGAGTTGAGTTCTATCGGCCTCAAGGTCTTCCCCGTGGTCATTCTCGGCGGGCTCGACAGCATCGGCGGTGCCATCATCGGCGGTATCATCATCGGCCTCCTGGAAACCATGACGGGCGGTTACCTGTCACCGTCTCTGCGGGACGTGATTCCTTACATCGCCCTGGTCGCAATTTTGCTGGTCCGGCCTTACGGGCTTTTCGGCCTCGTGGAAATCGAGCGGGTTTGAGGGAGAAAATGCTTCGCAAACTCCGGTTTCACCCCTGCGGCAACTTCAGGGATCATTACGAAAAGGAGTTGACGATTTTCGAGACGGACTTCGGCCGCCTCTGGATGGCCGTTGGCCTATTTGCGCTTTTCGGCGTCGTCCCCTTCGTGCTGGGTTCCTACCCGCTTTACATCGTCAATATGATAGGCATTGCCGCCATAGCGGCTCTGGGCCTCAACATCCTCGTCGGATACACGGGGCTGATCTCCCTCGGTCACGGGGCCTTTTTCGGCGTGGGCGCCTATGCGGCGGCCATTCTGGCGACGGAATGGAACTTTCCCATCCTTCTCGCACTACCCTCCGCGGGTCTCGTCACGGCGCTGGTGGGCATGATTTTCGGCCTTCCCTCGGTGCGTCTGAAGGGGCTTTACCTCACCATCGCCACTCTAGCGGGCCAGTTCATCATCGAGTACATTCTCATCCACTGGGAAGGCCTCACGAAGGGCACCATGGGCATCATCTTGCCCGAGGCAAGGGTCTTCGGGCTGCCCGTAACGGGCGACCGGGGCTTCTTCTTTCTCATTTATTTCCTCCTTGTCCTGATGACGTGGCTCGCCGTGAATCTCGTGCGGACGAAGTTCGGAAGGGCCTTCATCGCCATACGGGACAACGATCGCGCCGCCGAGGGTATGGGCATCCCCGTCTTCCGCTACAAACTCCTTTCCTTCGGGATCAGTTCGTTTTACGCGGGGCTCGCCGGCGCCCTTTTTGCCTATTACATGATCAGCATCACCGCGGAACCTTTCAATCTCACACTCTCCGTGGAATATATCGCCATGATTATCATCGGGGGACTCGGCAGCATTACGGGGACCATTTTCGGGGCCATCTTCATCACCGGGCTTAATGAGGCCCTTCGCTGGTTTACGGACTGGCTTATCAACGTGGGAGGCATTACCGGTGTGGAACTGACGCTGGCCCCTCTTCGGGAGTTTGCCTTCGGTCTCGCCATCGTTCTTTTCATTCTATTTGAACCCAAAGGTCTGTCGGAACTCTGGCGGATTATCCGCTCGAGCTTCAGGCTCTGGCCCTTCTCCTATTGAGGTGCCTCCATGAACGACCGCATCCTGCTGCAGATCAACAACATCGGTGTCGTCTATTCCGACGTGATTCAAGTCCTGAAGGGGGTTTCGCTTTCCGTGCCGGAAAGCCGGATCATCTCGCTTTTGGGAAGCAATGGCGCCGGCAAGACAACAACGCTGAAAGCCATCTCGGGCCTCCTCAAACCTGAAAACGGAAAAGTCACGGAGGGATCCATCCTGTACAACGGGACCGGAATTCACAACCTTCCGCCGGAGACGATCACCCGCCAGGGCATCATCCAGGTCCTGGAGGGTCGGCAGCCTTTCAAATACCTGACCATCGAGGAGAATCTCCGCGTGGGCACGGCCACGCGCTTCGGCAAACCCTACCGGGAGGATCTGGATCTGGTCTACACGTACTTCCCCGTTCTTTTAAAACGGAGAAAGGCCCTTGCGGGTTATTGCAGCGGCGGGGAGCTTCAGATGCTCGTCATCGGCCGGGCCCTCATGGCTCACCCGAAGCTTCTGCTCCTCGATGAACCTTCTCTGGGACTGGCGCCGATGGTGGTTCAGGAAATATTCCGGATCATCCGCCGTATCAATGAAGAGCAGGGCACAACGATTATACTCGTTGAGCAGAACGCGAACATGGCCTTGCAGATCGCCCATTACGGCTACGTGATGGAGAACGGAAAGATCGTCATGGAAGGCGGCAGCGCCGAGCTGCGGGAGAACCCGGATGTCAAGGAATTCTACCTCGGCATGGGGGCGACGGGGATGGCGAAATCCTACCAGGATGTGAAGTCCTACAAACGAAGAAAGCGATGGCTCTGAGCGTCAGAGCAGTCCAAAAACCGTCTATTCGCAGGAGGAATCCCGCTCAATGCAAACACGACTGTGGAGGTTTAAATGAAGAAAAGAGGGACACGGCAGGTCTTCTACGACGACAAAGAGGCCCGGTCGGCCGCGAGAAGAAGACGCGATCAGGACACGAAACTGGCCCGGATGATCCGGCGGGCCTACGAAAGGTCGACGCGCTTCCGGAAAACGATCGACGATCTCGGGTGTGACCCTTCGGAGTTCCGTACGGTCGGGAATCTGGAAAAACTGCCGGTCATTTCCCGTGCAAAACTCATCGAGATGGAAATGGAAAATCCACCCTACGGGGGGCTGGAAAACCCGAAAGCCGCCGTCGGTCGGGTTTTCACCTCGCCCGGCCCCGTCTATGAGCCCCATCTGCCGGAAGAAGACCCCCTCTGGGCGAGGGCATACTGGGCCGCGGGCTTCAGGCCGGGTGACACCGTACTAAACGCCTTCTCCTACCACCTCGTCGCGGCAGGCCTTACCTTTCATGGCGGGCTTCGCCGGGTCGGCGCCACCGTCGTACCCTCGGGCACGGCGAGCGCCGACATCCAGGTTCAGCTCCTGCGTGATCTCCGGATTACGGGGTATACCGGAACGCCCAGCTTCCTTGCGGCTATCATGAAGCGCGCCGAGGAGCTTGGCCATGACGTCCGGAAGGAATTCAGGCTCCGACGTGCCGGTTTCGCTGCGGAGCCCCTGGATGTTTCGCTCCGTTCGAGGTTCGAGCGTGAATACGGCATCGACACCTATCAGATGTACGGTGCCACCGAAGTCGGCGATGTGGCCTACGAATGCAGGGAGAAAAAGGGATGGCACCTCTGTGAAGAGGTCGTCGTGGAGATCGTCGATCCGGAGACGGGAAAGGCCGTCCCGCCGGGGACGCTCGGAGAGGTCGTCGTCACGAGGCCCAACGACATCTTCTACCTCTTCCGTTTCGCCACGGGGGATCTCTCTTCCCTCGACGAATCCTCCTGCCCGTGCGGGAGGACCGCCTATCGTTTGACGGGCATCGCCGGCAGGGTAGGTGACGCCGTCAAGGTCCGGGGGATGTTCGTTGCGCCGAGTCAGCTCAAAAAGGTGGGGGATCAACTGCCGGGGATTAAATTTCAGCTGGAGGTTGACCGCAAGGCCGACAGGGACATCCTGAGGGTGCGTCTGGAAAGGGCGGGGGACGAGGCGGCATTGAGGTCGCTCTTTGAAAAGACCTTCCGGAACCTGTGCACCGTGGGCATTGATGAGTGTGTATGGGTCGAACCGGGAACGCTGGACGGCGACCTCATCAAGGATCGCCGTCCATGGAAATAGACATGAGCGACTGCAGATGATAAATCTTTTGAAACAATAAGTTATTTAATTACGTCGAGAATTTCCTTTATGTCGGGGAGCTGCTTGATCGGGTAGATTTTCACGAAGAGGACCTTCCCCTTTTCATCCAGGATGATATTGCAGCGCTCCGAAAAGCCGTTTTCATCGCGAAAGACACCAAGGGATTTCGCCACGGCCCCATGGGGCCAGAAATCGGCAAGGAGTCTCGTTTTCTTAATCCCGAGACTGTCGGCCCACGCCTTCTTGCAGGGAACGCTGTCGATGCTGACCCCGACCGCCGCCGTTCCCGACCTGTCGAAGACGTCTGCATTCTTCTCAAGGTCCTGCATCTGTGTAGCGCAGATGGATGTCCATGCCAGGGGGTGGAAGGATAAGAGAACCTTTTTCCCCCTGAACTCCGAAAGGTGAAAGGCCTGACCACTCTGGTCACTCAGGGTAAAATCCTGAGCCGCCTTCCCGACCGCAAGCACCTGTTTTTCAGTCATCCTGTACCCCCTTTCTTCAAATAGGACCGGATGTGCCGGGTCCTCCCGTTGACGTACGATCAGCCGCCGTCCACCATCAGGTGTTCCTTTTTCCGGTACCAAGAATCCGGGCTCACGTAGAACTCCTCCGTGTCTTTAAGGGAGAGATAGTGTTCCCGTTCGATCTTCGAGAGGAGATCGAAAAAGGATTTTTCACTCGACTCCGTGGAAGCGTCGCGGAGCTTTGCGTAATATTTTTCCCCCTTGGCCTCGAAATCCAGCGCGACGCGGATGGCCTTGAGATCATCGTCGTCGCCCGGCGGCGCCTGGTCCACTTTTTTGACAATGGCTTTCAAGACATCCCTGACGGCGGTCCCTTTGACCGTCAGGGGAAGAGACGCAGGCCACTTGCCCTGTTTCTTCCAGGTCTTGTGCAGCTCCTTCAGCCGTTCGTAATGCTCGAGTTCGTCATCGGCGATTTGTTTGAACATGGCCTTGCCGAGGGGATTCTTCGTCCGCCGGGCGTTTTTCAGGTAGAACTCCCGCTCCGTCATCTCGTTTTTCAGGGCAATTTCAATGGCGCTCAAACGTTCTTCCTTCTTCATCTGCTTTCTCCTTCCCTACACCTTAACATGGGGGCTTTTCTTCATGCGGGACCGCTTTCTCATAGTAATTATACCAGAACAAGAGACCGTTCAAAAGGCGTTTTGTTCGCGGGGGCGCCGCGGCTTTTGAGCCCGTTCCTAAATCCCCCTTGTCAAAAAACCCCCTGTCGTGTATGAATGCCCGTAACACACGGCAGGACAGCGAGTCCCGAAACGCCCCCGCCATGACCCGGATAATGATTTACGCAATATTAGTCATCGTCATCGCTGCGCTCACAATTTTTCTCTACCCCGTCCTGAAGATCAAGATGAGTTCCTCCGTCCATCTCCGCGCCGACACCTTTACGGACCTCGAAGTCAGGCGACTCCACGAACACGTGGAAAACCTGACCGTCCGTATCGGGTCCAGAAGCTTCTACGAGCACGACAAGCTCAACGAAGCGGAAAATTACATCAGAAAGGTCCTCGAAGACACCGGGTGCGCCTACAGCCTGCAGAGTTACGAGTACAAGGGAAAAACCTTCAAAAACATCATCATGGCGATTCCAGGGCAGGGCCATGAAAGCGGTTCGGTCATTATCGGTGCACACTATGACACGGTGTATGGCACACCCGGCGCCGACGACAACGCGAGCGCCGTGGCCGTCCTCCTCGAGCTCTGCCGCCTCCTGAAGGACCACAGGCCGCTGAGGTCGCTTCGGTTCGTTTTCTTCACCCTGGAGGAGCCGCCACTTTTCAGATCCCGTCACCAGGGGAGCTATGTCTATGCCAGTCACCTGAAGGAAACGAAAGAAACGGTCAGCGCCATGCTGTGCCTGGAGATGGTCGGGTACTACGACAGCAAAGTGGGCGGTCAAGCCTTTCCCGTACCGGGCATGAGCCGTCTTTATTCCTCTACACCCGACTTCATCAGCATTGTGGGCAACCTGCAATCAAGGCCGCTGGTTGAAAGCGTCAGAGATTCCATAAAAAGAGGATCGACGATTCCCGTGGAAGGGATAGCGACGATCCCCTTTGTGCCAGGCGTGGATTTTTCAGACCACCGGTCTTTCTGGAAAATGGGATTCCCGGCCGTCATGATTACCGACACGGCTTTCTACCGGAACCCCAATTACCACAAGGAAACCGACACGATCGATACCCTTGATTTCATGAAGATGGCCAGCCTGCTGAAGGGGCTGGTTCAGGCATCGGTGGACCTGGCAGGTACCGTCCCGCAGAAACCCTGAACTCAGCCGCCCGCCAGCTGGGGAAACGCCGTGTTGACGTAGAGATACTCAACCTTTTCCTTGTGCTTGAGTTCCTCATTCGCCATTTTGAGCAGGAGTTCTTTGACCTCGCCGGCGGGATGCAAGTCCGCAAGGCCCTTGTAGAAGTCATGGGCATGTTGCTCACGGAAGGCGGCCACCAGATAAACATCCTTCGATTTCATGTCTTTTTTCGGGTCAGGGACCTCCAGGTGCTGGGCGACCTTGTAGTCCAGGGGTTCCCTCATGGCCAATCCACCCAAATAGCACCCGCCCTGACGGAATTTTTCCAGGAATTCCTTGTGTTTTTTCTCTTCACCGGCGAGAAAGCGCAGTGTTTCTTTCGCTTCTTTGTCCTCCACGGTGCCGGCGAGTTCCATGTAAAACGCGAAGGCCTCTTCCTCCTTTTTGATCGCCAGCCCTACGGCATCGACAAGTTTTTCACACCCCATATCATCTCCTCCAGAAGAAGTCATTCAGGTCTAAATTAAACCGCTTCCCTTCAAAGGTCAACACAAAAGGGTAAAAAAGCCCGGGCGGGGAAATCCGTCATCGGGGGACATCGGGCAATGGCGCGGCTGCCGCCATGTCCTTCACCTTGAGCTGGATGGACGACGACCCGTTCCAGTAATTGATCTGGGGCGTGAAAACGATGTCCATGGACATATTGCTCAGGGCCTCTATGACATGCCCCTTGTTGAACCAGATGGAGTTGCAGGACACCCCGTTTCCGAAGACCCGCATCCGAAGGTGCTTGTTGCCCACAACGGAGGGGGAGGCGATCTGCACATTGCGGACGCAGATGACCGGTTCAGGATTCATGTGCCCGAAAGGGGCCAGCCCTTCCAGCTGGGTGAGGAAGCTGTGAGTGACGTCGTTCAATGAGCACAGGGCGTCGATCGCGGTCTGCGGCGTGAGGTCGGAGGCGGGCAGCTCCCTCCACGTGATCTCGTTGAGAAGCGCCGCAAAGGTTTCGATATTTTCTTCGCGGATCGATATCCCGGCCGCGTAGCGATGGCCTCCAAAGGACAAAAGCAGTGACTCACACTGTTTCAGCCCCTGATACAGGTTGAACTCCGCGATGCTTCTCCCGGAGCCCTTGCCGATGCCGTTGCGGAGGCTGATGAGGATCGTCGGCTTGTAGCAACGGTCCACGACACGGGAAGCCACGATGCCGATCACGCCCGGATGCCAGTCCGTGGAGGACAGGACCAAAGCGCCCTTGTCCCGGAGGTGCCGGTCCGATTCGAGCCGGTCAAAAATATCATCGAAGATGGCTTTTTCAAGCCTCTGTCGCTCGCGGTTGTAGGATTCGAGTCGGTCAGCCATCTCGGAGGCCTCGGCGGCGTCCTGGCTCAGCAGAAGCCTTACGGCGTCATCCGGTGATCCGATTCGGCCGGCGGCATTGATGCGCGGGATCAGCGAAAAAGATGCCGCACCGGAGTCGATCACGCTGCTGCCGAGCCCGGCCAACTCCCTGAGGGCCCTGATACCCACCCGATGATTTTCATTGAGCAGGTCAAGGCCGATCTTGGTCAGTATTCTGTTTTCATCGACGAGGGGTACGATGTCGCCGATGGTCCCCAGCGCCACGAGGTCAAGGTATTCCCTGAGGTTGGGATAGGGCCGGTCGTTCCAGAACCCCTCATGACGCAGGCCGCCCCGCAGGGCGATCAGAAAATTGAAAACGATACCCACACCGGCGAGTTGCTTGAATGGAAAAGGACAGTCACGCCGGTTCGGGTTCACCACCGCCACGGCATCGGGAATCTCGTCGGGCACTTCATGGTGGTCGAGGATGACGCAATCGATGCCGAGCTGCCGGGCATAGGCCACTTCGCCGCGATCCGAGGTACCGCAATCGACCGTGACGATCAGCTTGACGCCCCCCTGGTGGAATTTATCGATGGCCTGGCGGTTGAGGCTGTAACCCTCTTCAACCCGGTCGGGGATGTAGTGCAGGGTATTGTCGTGTATCTGGCTCAGGAATTTGAACAGAAGCGCCACAGAGGTGATCCCGTCAACGTCGTAATCGCCGAAAACGGCCACCCTTTCTCCGTCGCGAATGGCCCGGATCACCCGATCGACGCCCCTTTTCATGTCCTTCAGAAGAAAGGGATTGTGGAGGTCTTTGAGGGAAGGGTAGAGGTACCGCCGGGCCTCATCGGAGTTCCGGATGCCGCGGTTGATCAAAACCTGCGCGATGACGGGATGAATCCCCAGATCTTCGACAAGGCGGTCTCTTATTTCTTCCCTCGGCTCGTGTATCCGCCAGCGGGTTGTGGGTATCATGAAGGGCTTCCGAATTAGCGTTTCGTTTTCGCGTAACAGGTTGTCGCTCGAGGGTCGTCTCGCAGCCGGTCGTCATTCTATCAGCAGAGGGCGTACTGTCAAGAGGATTTCGTTTTCCCTTGACCTTTCTTCCGATGTCCGTCAGAATTCCAAGCAGGTGAACGGCTGAAATGGTGACGAAATACATCCGTGTAAAACCAGAGGAAATCGCCTATTTCCAGTTTCTGGTGGAGGGTTATGAGGGCATGGGCACCCTCACCACCGTGGACCCGGAGAAGGGCTTGCTGCGGCTTTCCATTCCCCGGGAACTTTCGGTCGATGCGGAGGAGATGCTGCGTCTCATCGGCCAGGACGCAGACCTGGAAGAAATGGCGATCGACAGAACCGAACAGGAACGACCCGATCGAACACACCATCGACGGCCGTCGATGTAAAAGATCCTATGCTTCTTCACACCCACACGTGGATTCTGCGCGAATTCATGCAAAGGCACGCCGGAGGGCTCGCGAGCCCCGACATCCTCATCTACAATGTCATTCCCGATATCCTGCCCATTCACGAGTCCATCTCATCCCAGATGACCCACAGGGTTCCGAGGTTCCGGGCTGCGCCCGCGGCGTTCAGAAAAGCCGCCTTCGTTCAGTTTCACCTCATGGTGGACGATGTGGCTCACTACGGAACCGTCACCGAAAAAGGGGCCGACGTGTTTCATTCCAATCCCGGGGGCTATGCCTATGAAAAGGGAAAGACCATCGTCCCCCGGATCATGGATTTTCATGCGCGGTCGGGGAAGCCCATCAGCGCGGATGAAGCCATCTACCGTTCCCACATGCTCATCGAGATGGCCTTTGACCTGCTGCTTTTCGAACGGGAGGGGAGTCTTCTGGATCTCTTCACTGAAGCGCTCGCCGACAGCCTGGGCCGCGGGAGGCCGGAGATGGTCTCAACCCTCCAGTGGCTCCTGGACATTCCCTCGAAGACCATTGAGACGGCCATGGACCGGGGGTTCGCGGCTTACGGGGGGGACCGGATCCGCAGGACCATGAGCCTGGATGGGCGCACCCGTCTCTATATCGAGAAATTCAACTATGAACCGGAAGACGGAAGGGTCCGGCGGGAGGTGGAAGACTGGGTCAGCCTGGGGATGGGACTTTCTGAAGATTACAAATCTTTTCTGGATCACACGCTGACGGTCGTCAGGGCTGCGGGCTTCCTGCCCGCCTTATAAGGCTTTTTTCACGGCCCCCGACCTCAGGCACCGGGTGCAGACTTTCTTCTTCTTCACCGATTTCGTCTTTTCATCGACAACCTGTATCTTCTGAAGGTTCGGATACCAGATCCGCTTCGTCTTGTTGTTGGCGTGGCTCACATTATGACCCACGACCGGGCCTTTTCCACAGACATCACAGACTCGTGCCATCGTCGTCTCCTCGCATAGATTAAGGGTGCTTATCTAAAGCATTCACCGGAAATTTGCAAGTCTTTTTTAGGCCTTCATGGATTCGGGCTGCCCCGTCGATTCCAGCACCTGCATCCACATGTTCCCGCTCGGGTCAATCGTTTTCCTCTGTGAAGACACGGCCTTGAACGGGAGGTGAACGAAGGCGTCGTTGACCAGCCCGACGAGCATGCCGGTCTTGCCCGCCAGGCCGGCGTGAACGGCGTACTGGCCGAGGACGCCGCACAGGATGCTGTCGCTCGCGTTGGCGGGAACACTCCGGATGGTGTAACTCGGGTCGATATACTTGAGATTCATCTCGATGCCGATTTTTTTGAAGTGGCGATCGATTTGTTCCCTCAGGAAAAGCCCGATGTCCCGGAGCTTCAGGTTCCCCGCAGCGTCTCTCGCCGCGGGGTAGGCGTCGGGCGGGATGAGGTTCTGCCCGGCCCCTTCAGCCACGATAACGACGGCGTGCTTGCGGTTGACGAGCCGTTTCTCCAGGCATTTCAAAAAGCCCTTTTCACCTGCCAGTTCGAAAGGGATTTCCGGGATCAGGACGAAGTTGGCATTCCCCTCGGCCAGAGCGGCGCTCGCCGCGATGTGGCCGGACTGGCGGCCCATGAGTTTCACCAGGCCGATGCCCATGGGGGCCCCTTTGGCCTCCACGTGGGCGCACTGGATGATCTTGACGGCCTCGGAAATGGCCGTGTCGAAACCGAAGCTTTTCTGGATCAGCACGAGATCATTGTCGATGGTCTTCGGGATGCCGATGATGCTGATTCTCAGGTTTCTTCGTGTGACCTCCCGGGTGATCAGCTCCGCCGCCCTCATGGTCCCGTCACCGCCGATGATGAAGAAAATGTTGATGTTCATCCGCTCCAGGGCGTCGACCATCTCGCCCACATCCTGATCCCCCCGGGAGGAGGCGAGGATACTGCCGCCGAGGTCCTGGATCTCCTTCACCATCTCGAAGGTCAGTTCCATGACCTCATGGCCATAGCGAGGGATAAGGCCCTGGAAACCGTACCGGATCCCGATGATATTCTGGACACCGTAGCGGAAATGAAGCTCCATGACGATGGCCCGGATGACGTCGTTGATCCCGGGACAGAGACCGCCGCAGGAGGCGATGGCCGCCTTGACCTTCGGCGGGTCGAAATAGACCCTCTCCCGGGGTCCGGCAATCTCCATGGAAATCGGCAGGTCCCCGTATTTCAGAGGCTTCCCGCGTGGATCCTCCCGCTTGAGGTGAATATCGTAGATGATCCGCTCATCATCCGTCTTGAAATACCCTACCGTCAGGGGGGATGGTATCTTTCGCATCCCGAGATCCTGAATCTTGAAATCGTGCTCCTTTTTCTTCATGTTTCCAGACCTCCCGCTGCCAGATAGCCCGCCTGTATGCCGGAGACGACTTCACCTTCGAAGCCGAGCCCGGGCAGTGTGAACCCGCCGGTCACGAAGACGTTTTTCAATGGCGTCTGTCCCGTCGTTTTAAAGATACCAAGATCGGGCATTTTTTTAAACCGGTATTTTGGGTCCAGGACCGGCAGACGGCTACGGCACAGGCGTATGGAATCCGCAAGACTCATGACATCGACGTTTTCCTCCAGAAAGGGGAGAAAGCCCTTCAGTCTTGCCATGATGCTGTGCGAGACGGACTCCAGTGCACGGTCTTCCAGTTCGGTGGCAGGTCGATCCAGAAAGACCGTTGCCGACAGGGCCCTCTTGCCGGCGGGCGCCAGTCCCGTGTCGCCCTCGGCGCTGGTTTCAAGGAAGACCAGGCGGCCGTGCAGGGGGCCATGCTCCTCGGTGATCACGACGACGTATTCCGACATCTTTTCGGGGATGCCCTTTTCATCGATCCCGAGATGAATCGTGAAGGGATAGAGGGTCCCTTCCGGGTGCTCGAAAGACTTCCTGAACTCCCGGAATCGCCTCTCTTGAGACATGAGTGACCCGATCTCCGGCCACTTAGTGCTGACAACAAGCTGCCTCCCAATCATCGTCCCGTCCTGCCCGTCCCGCTGAAGCTTCACCTCCACTTTCGTGCCCGGGTGAACGGCCGAAACGGATCCGCCATCGAGGAGATCTCCCCGCAGGGATTCGAATTTTTCACAGAGAAATTTCAGGAAAAGATGTTTGCCACCCTGAAAATAGTAAAGCCCGTTCAGCGGTGCAAGCAACAGTCTCGCCGTGACCAGGGGTATGCGTTCCCCGAACTGCAAGTTCGACAACACGAAAACTCCCGCATCCATGAGAATTCTCGGCGGCGAATTCTTCGGCAATGATCTTGAATATCTTGAGGAAAAAAGGATTTGCCGGGTGACCAAAGCCTCCATCCGGGTCATCCGGTCTTTTATGGAGTTCGACAGGGACCGGGGCGACGACGAGGCCTGTTCCGCCAGGTGCTGATCCAGGAACCGGTTGTCCTTGAACGCCCTCTGGAAGAGTCGGGCAATATCCCCGGCTGATTCGGGAAACTCCCGGGTTACGTCCCGGAGCAGATCTTCCTTTTCAAGGAAAAGTTCCACCCGGTGCAGCGGATGGACAATCTGCAGGGCCGGGTTCAGAGGGGCGGCCTTTGACACGAGGGAAGACGAAAGGTTCAAATCCCTCAGGAACCGGCCGAGGGTCTGCGTCTCACCGAATCCAGACCATGGGAAGGGATCGGTGTTAAAGGTGTACTTCCCCAGCCTGAGGCACTCCACAGGTTTCCCGTCTCTCACCCAAACAGTCTTCAGGCCGTGCCGCGCCGACAGAATCGCCGCGAGCAGTGAACTGATGTCCTGTCCTATAACGATCGTGTCGTACATGTCACACCCATGATTTGATCACAAGCTGCAGGGGTCGTCGTCCCGGGATTTACGCATCGCATATCTAAAAACGGACGAGGGGGGGGTTGTGGAGAGGATGGGGCTTGACCTGTTCGTGGTCTTTCACGCGGACCTTGCGCCCGACGACTTGAAGCTTCCTTTCCGCGTACAGCTGAATGGCTTTGGGATATATCCGGTGTTCCTCCTTCAGGATTCTCTGCGCCAGAGTCTCGTCGGTATCCTGATCGTAGACCGGAACAACGGCCTGGATGATGATGGGCCCCGTGTCGACGCCTTCGTCGGCGAAATGAACGGTGCAGCCCGAAAACTTGACCCCGTAATCGAAGGCCTGCTTCTGCGCGTGCATGCCCGGAAAAGACGGCAAAAGGGCCGGATGGATATTCATGATTCTCATGGGAAAGGCGCTCAGAAACAGGGGAGAGAGGACCCGCATGAAACCCGCCATGATCACCAGCTCGACGCCGCCTGAATTGAACACTTCGATCATCTTGCCGTCGAAGTCCTCCCGGGTGGCGAAGTCCCGGTGCTCCAGGACGGTGCAGGGAATGCCGTGTTTTCTCGCCCTCACCAGGGCGTAGGCCTCGGGATTGTTGCTGATGATCATGCGGATTTCCGCGTCGAGAAGACCTTTCTCGATATGGTCGATGATGGATTGAAGATTCGATCCGCTTCCCGATACGAGGACACCCAGCTTCACAATGCGCTTCATAGGCTCACACGATGCACACGGCCGGTTTCGTCGGGTCTCTTTTGTCAATCGTGCCGATGAGGTAAGCCTCTTCGCCGAGGGCGACGAGCCTTTCCATGATGTCCGGACACTCCCTTTCGGGGACGATGATCATGAGACCGATGCCCATGTTGAACACCCTGAACATCTCCATCTCCTCGACAGCCCCGCCCGACTGAAGCACCCTGAAGACGGGCAGCACGGGCCAGCTCCCTCGTTGGATGACGGCCCGGCACCGTTCAGGCAGAATCCGCGGAACATTGTCGAGAAAACCGCCTCCCGTGATATGGATGAGACCCTTGATGTTGAAATTCTTGACCAGATTCAGAATGGCCCTCGCGTAAATTTTAGTGGGTTTCAAAAGCTCCTTGCCGACGGTTTCGTCGAGTCCCTCGGTGCGGTCGTGGATGCCGAGCTTCATCCGTTCGAATAAGACCTTCCTCGCAAGAGAAAAACCGTTGCTGTGAATGCCTGTTGAGGCGAGGCCGATGATCCTGTCGCCGATGCCGATCTTCGATCCGTCCACCAGCCTGTCGGCATCGACGATCCCCACGCAGAAACCCACGAGTTCATAATCCCCCGGCGCGAAAAAGCCGGGCATCTCCGCGGTTTCCCCGCCGAGGAGAGCACAGCCGGCTTCACGGCATCCCTTGACGATTCCCTCGATGACCTGAACGCCCGTCTCGACGCTGATCCGGCTCGTTGAAATGTAATCGAGGAAAAACAGGGGTTCGGCACCCTGCACCAGCACATCGTTGGCGGACATGGCGACAAGGTCAATACCGATGGTGTCGAAACGGTTCGCCATCTGGGCGACCTTGAGCTTGGTTCCCACGCCGTCCGTTGAGGAAACAAGGATGGGATCTTTGTACCGGGTTTTCTCCAGGTGAAAAAGACCGCCGAAGCCGCCGAGGCCGCCGATGACCTCTTTGCGGAATGTGGTCCGCACCAGCGGCTTGATGGCCTCGACAAACTCGTTGGCCCTGTCGATGTCCACACCGGCATCTTTGTAAGACGTCTTATCCGACATAGCAGGTCTCCCGCACGCTCCGCCGCGCATGATGACCCCGGGGCCGGGGCCCCAGGGTCTGCGGATTCTCAAGGTTCGTGTTCAGGGGATGGATACCCCCCTCAAGATCTTCGAATTTGGCCGGGGATGAGATCCGGGAAGAAGAGATAAGGCTATTTGAAATTTCTTCCGGGTGTTTCCGTTTGTACCTAGCGTAAAACGGCCTTAAAGTCAATTCTTTCCTTGAGAATCCTGTGGATTTTTGCTAAGGGATGGCGAGTCTTGTCTTTGAAATCATTTATAATTTTGCTTGATCCCTCTCCCAGGTGAAGGCGATGGCGGGAAACGGTACATACAGGATCGGCGGCGAAGGAAGATCCAGCCAGTCGTCCTTCGAGAAATTGACTCTCCCCGTCCGATACGTCAAAGGGGTCGGTCCGAGGCTCAGCGCCCTCCTGGAGAGGAAAGGCCTGATAACCGTCGAGGACATGATTTATTTTCTTCCCCGCAAGTACGAGGATCGAAGGGTCGTGAAGAGCATATCGGCGACGCAGCCGGGCGTGAAAGAGACAATCGTCGGTGAGGTGCACTCAGCGCAGATCCGGCCGTACCGCAGACGGAAGGTTTTCGAAGTGCGGGTGGCCGACGAGACAGGGACGCTGACCGCCAAGTGGTTCCACGGGAATTACCCTTTCCTGAAAAAGATCTTCGAGAGAGGCAGGCGGGTCATCTTCACGGGCGAGATCAAGGGATTTCTATTCGAGAAGGAACTGATCCACCCGGATTTCGAGGTGCTCGAGGAAGACGACGATCAGCTGCTCCACTTCAAGCGGATCGTGCCCATTTACTCTGAAACGGAGGGCCTGGGGCAGAAGAACCTCCGGCGGATCATGAAGCACGTCGTCGATGATTTCGCCGGCTGTGTCCTGAGTCCCCTGCCGAAGGACATCCTGGAGCGACAGGGCCTTCAGGACATAAGCCAGGCCATCCGGACGGTACACTTCCCGGAGGCAGACAGTGACATCGAAGGGCTCAACAGCATGAAATCCGAAGCGCACCGGCGGGTGATCTTCGACGAGTTCTTCTTTTTCGAGCTGGGAATGGCCCTCCGGAAGAAGGGGACCCTTCTGCAGGAGGGTGTCCCGCTCGCATCGACGGGTGAGGGCCTGAAAACATTTTTTCATCGGCTCCCCTACGTGCTCACGGCGGCGCAGCACCGCGTCATCGCCGAGATCACGGGGGACATGGAAAAAGCCGTCCCGATGCACAGGCTTCTCCAGGGAGATGTGGGGTGCGGGAAAACCGTCGTATCCATGGCGGCCATGATCGTCGCCTGTGAAAACGGCTGCCAGGCGGCCATGATGGCCCCTACCGAAATTCTGGCCGAGCAACACCACCGCAATATCGCGAACTGGGCGGACGCGCAGGGGCTCAAAACGGCCATCCTGACGGGAAGCATGAAGACCTCCGAACGGAAAAAAGCGTATTCGGCGATCGAGCGGGGAGAGGTGGACATTGTCGTTGGGACCCACGCCCTGATCCAGGAAGGGGTGAAATTCCGCAAACTCGGCCTTGCCATTGTGGACGAGCAGCATCGATTCGGTGTGGTACAGCGGGCCCTCCTGCGGGAAAAGGGCCCGCATCCCCATGTTCTCGTGATGACCGCCACACCCATACCCCGGACACTGGCCATGACGGTCTACGGCGATCTCGACGTCTCCGTGATCGACGAAATGCCGCCGGGGAAAAAACCGGTCAAAACCAAAATTTTCTATGAAAAGGAACGCCGTCGGGTCTACGACATCATCCGCAAGGAAATCCTCAAGGGAAATCAGGTTTTCATCGTCTATCCGCTCGTAGAGGAGTCGGAAAATCTCGACCTCCGGGACGCGACAAGGATGGCCGAACACCTCCAGCAAGACGTTTACCCCGAATTCGAAGTCGGCCTCATGCACGGCCGGATGAAGAGCCGGGAAAAAGAGGGGATCATGGACCGGTTTCTCGCGAAAGACATTCATCTCCTCGTATCGACCACCGTCATCGAGGTCGGCATCGACATCCCGCAGGCTTCGCTCATGGTCATCGAGCACGCCGAGCGGTTCGGCCTGGCCCAGCTCCACCAGCTCAGGGGCAGGGTAGGGCGCGGCGATATTCCTTCCTACTGCATCCTCATGTCCGGCCATCCCGCGTCGGACGTCTCCGCGATGCGACTGCGCGTCATGGAGCAAACGACGGACGGCTTCCGGATCGCCGAGGAAGATCTGGCCATCCGGGGTCCCGGAGAGTTTCTCGGCACGCGTCAGTCGGGGCTACCGGATTTCAGGGTCGCCAATATCCTGCGCGACGGCAGGATACTGAACGAAGCGCGGCAGGAGGCTTTCCGGCTTATTGACAGGGACGCCTTTCTGGAGCAGCCCGAACACAGGCTTCTGAAGGACGTTCTCCTCCGCCGATGGGAGGGCCGGCTGGACCTCGCCCGGACGGGTTAGGCTGGCCCAAATACATTTTGACAAGTGGCCTGAATTATTGTAAAAACTCAAATTCATTTTCGGGCTCAGAGGCGGCATCGGCCTGCCGCCTCGAGGTTTTTCAAAAAAATCAGCCAGTGGGGTCAAAGCGATGAAAAACATCCATGTCGGCCTGATCGGCTTCGGAACCATCGGGACTGGCGTCACGAAGCTTCTTCAGCAGAGCGGGCTGCTGATTGAAAAACGTCTGGGTGCACGGGTCATCCTCAAGAGGATCGCGGACCTGGATACCACGACCCCGAGGCCCGTGACGGTCGAGAAGGGCCTTCTCATCAAGGACGCGAACGAGATCCTCGAAGACCCCGAAATCTCCGTTGTCATCGAGCTCATGGGAGGGTATGAACCCGCGCGGTCCTACATCCTGAAGGCCATGAAGAACAAGAAACACGTAATCACGGCCAACAAAGCGCTCCTGGCCACGCACGGAAACGAAATTTTCCGCGTCGCCGAAGAGGAGGGGGTGAATATCGGCTTCGAGGCCAGCGTGGGGGGAACCGTTCCCATCATCAAGACCGTCAAGGAAAGCCTGGTGGGCAACCGCATCCGGTCCCTCTTCGGAATCATGAACGGCACGACCAACTATATCCTGAGCAAGATGACCGATGAAGGCAAAAGCTTCAAAGCGGTTCTCAAGGAGGCCCAGTCCCTCGGGTTCGCCGAAGCCGATCCCACGTTCGACATCGAGGGCATCGACACGGCCCACAAGCTGACGATACTCCTGTCACTCTCCTACGGGAAGAAGGTCAATCTGGAAGACATCTATCGCGAGGGCATCGCGGAGATCACCCAGATGGATATCGAATACGCGAAAGAACTGGGTTACCGGATCAAGCTCCTGGCCATCGCCATTCAGCGGGAGGACGGGGTCGAAGCCAGGATTCACCCGACGATGATCCCCTTCGGCCACCTCCTGGCGAACGTCAACGGAAACTTCAACGCCTTTCACGTCGTCGGCGACGCGTCGGATTCGGTATTCCTCTACGGGCAGGGCTCCGGCATGATGCCGACGGCGAGCGCCGTCATCAGCGACCTGGTGGACATCTCCAGAGACCTGCTCAAGAAGATCTCGAGACGCGTCCCGCCGCGATCCACACATGAGCAGTTCATCGAGGACATCAACCTGTTGCCGATGGATGATATCAGCACCAGTTACTATTTCCGTTTTTCCGCCGTCGACCGCCCGGGCGTCCTCTCGAAGGTCTCGGGAATCCTGGGTCAGCACGACATCAGCATCGCGGCCGTTATACAGAAAGGCCGGACGGCCGACAGCGCCGGCGCCGTGCCCGTGGTCATGACGACGCACCGATCGATGGAGAGGAACGTCCGCGCCGCTTTGAATGAAATCGATCGGCTCGACGTGGTCCGGCGAAAGACCGTCCGGATCAGGGTCGAGGACGAGAACCTGCAATGAAATACGTCATTTTACTGGGGGACGGCATGGCCGATCACCCCATCGAAGAACTCGGGGGGAAAACGCCCCTCGAATACGCCAGGACACCGAACATGGATCGGCTCTCCCGGCTGGGCACCACCGGGCTCGTTGAAACCATCCCGGCCGGCTTTCCGCCGGGGAGCGACGTGGCTAACCTCACCGTTCTGGGGTACGACCCGAAGATCTACTATACCGGTCGGGGTCCCCTGGAGGCGGCCAGCATGGGCATCAAGCTTGAGCCCGGTGATGTGGCCTTCCGGTGCAATCTTGTCAACCTGGGCCTGGATGGAAAAGAACGGATGGTGGATTTCACCGCCGGACACATCACCTCCGAAGAGGCCCGATCGGTTATCACCGACCTGAACGAGGCTCTTGGGTCGGAGATCATCCGGTTCTATCCCGGCGTGGGTTACCGGCACCTCTGCGTGTGGAAGGGCGGCCCGGCTTCGGTAAAGACCACACCCCCCCATGACATCACCGGACAAGAGATCGCGGGTTACCTCCCCGCGGGCGACGGGTCCGCTGCCGTGTGGGACCTCATGATGAAATCCAGAGGCGTCCTGAAGGAGCATCCCGTGAACCGGGGCCGCGCGGGGCAGGGCAAGAAAACGGCCAATTCGATCTGGCTCTGGGGGCAGGGCGGGGCGCCGACCTTCGATACCCTGACCGTGAAGTACGGGATCCAGGGGGCCATGATATCAGCCGTCGATCTTCTGAACGGCATCGCCGTCTGCGCCGGGATGGAGATCATCCGTGTGCCGGGAGTGACGGGGTACATCGACACGAACTACGCGGGAAAGGCCATGGGGGCCCTTTCCGCGCTGAAGGAGAAGGACCTCGCCTTCGTCCACGTGGAGGCGCCCGACGAGATGGGACATGCGGGGAACATCGAGGGGAAGGTGAAGGCCATCGAGGACTTTGACGAGAAGGTCGTCGGGACCGTCCTCGGCGGCATCGACGCGCATCGGGATTTCCGCATCCTGGTCCTGAGCGACCACCCGACACCGGTCAACCACCGGACCCACGTGGCGGAGCCGAGCCCCTTTGTGGTCTATTCATCGGTGAAGGAGGAAAACCTGCAGAACTGCCCGACCTTCGGGGAGACCTGCGCAAAGAGGGGCGGGGTTATGGTCGCACCGGGACACGCTTTGATGGACGTCTTCATCAGGGAGTGGAGAGGGTTCGTTGACAGCAAACGCCGTCGTTAAAGTCAGGGTCATCTATGCGGATACAGACGCCATGGGCGTCGTCTATCATACCAACTACATCCGGTGGTTCGAGATCGGCAGAACGGAACTCCTCCGGGAGCAGGGTATCGTGTACCGTGAACTCGAATCGGAAGGCTATTACCTGCCGCTGACGGAACTCTACTGCCATTATTTGAAACCGGCGAGATACGACGACGTCATCCGCATTGAGACAAGCATCAACTACTTCAGGAGAGCCAGTATCAAGTTCGATTACGAGATATGGGATGAAAAAAGAGAGAGCTGCCTGGTCGAGGGATCGACGATCCATGCCTTCCTCAACCGCGAGGGGAAAATTGTCCGGCCGCCCCGGGCCATTGCAGACAAGATAAGCACCCTTCTGTCCTCTCCGTTGAAGTCTTGAGCCGAATCAAATTGCTTTAAATGCATTTCAGGGGTGATGGTATGTCCGCCAAGGTCACAAAAAAAGACATCGAGAAGCCCGACCCGTTCTATGAATTCATGGAGCGGATCTACGGCTACCTCGACGAGCACAGGAAGAAGTTTTACATCGGGGCGGGGCTTCTCGCGGGCCTCATCGTTTTGGCAACGGGATTCTTTTTTTACTCGCGCCACGTGGAAGCGCAGGCGGAAAAGCTGTACCTGAAGGCCTATGAACTCCAGTATGCCACGCCCAACCTCTACGCCGGCCGGGAGGCCGTCACGCCGGTTCTGACGGCCTACGAGGAGGTGATCAAAACATACCCGCGGACTTCCGCCGCGGCCAACGCCCATTACATGCTGGGGAACCTCTATTACCGGATGGGCGACTACGACAAATCACGGTCTTCTTTCGAAGCCTTCCTGGACAGGGCGAGCCGGAACCACGTGCTGACGCCCTTCGCCTACACGGGCCTGGGCTACTGCCATGAAGCGAAACAGGAATACGAAAAGGCCCTAGCGGCTTTCGAAAAGGCCGTCCAGAAGGACGCCGGCGGGCTTCTCACGGGGGTCAGCTACGGCAACATGGCGCGTGTCTACGAAGAGATGAAAAACCCGGGGAAGGCGCTGGAGTTCTACCAGAAAGCCCTGGAAAAAATCAGCGATCCCTCGATGGCGGCCTTCATCAAGAGAAAAATCGCTACCCTCAGTGTATGAAAAAGCAGGAGACAAAAGGCATGCAGCAGCAGTTGATGTCGGGCAATGAGGCGATTGCCCGGGGGGCCTTCGAGCACGGGGTGACCTTCGCGGCGGGGTATCCCGGGACACCCAGCACGGAAATCATGGAGGCCTTTTCGCGCTACGAGGGTGTTTATGCCGAGTGGTCGCCGAACGAGAAAGTCGCCCTCGAAGTCGCCATCGGGGCGGCCCTCGCCGGCGTGAAGGCCATGGCGGTTATGAAACACGTCGGCGTCAACGTGGCGGCGGATCCCCTCTTCACCGTGAGCTACACGGGGATGAACGGCGCCCTGGTAATCGTCACGGCCGACGACCCCTCCCTGCACAGCTCGCAGAACGAGCAGGACAACCGGAACTACGCGAAATTCGCCAAGATCCCGATGCTGGAGCCCGCCGACAGCCAGGAGGCCAAGACGTTCATCAAACTCGCCATGGACTTGAGCGAGAAGTTCGATACCCCCGTCTTCCTCAGGACGACCACCCGCGTTTCGCACTCGAAATCCGTCGTCAAGATCGGGGAACCCTCGGGGGGCGGGGACCGGCGCTCCATCAAGTTCGAACCGGCGAAATACGTCATGGTTCCCGCCAACGCCCGTGTCCGGCGGGTGGCCGTTGAGAAGCGGATGGCACAACTGAAGGAATGGGCCGAGACCTTTCCCGAGAACCGGATGGAGATGGGGAGCGCCGATGTCGGGATCATCACCGCCGGGATGGCCTACAATTACGCCAAGGATGTTTTCCCCGACTACTCCTATCTCAAGCTCGGTATGGTGCATCCACTCCCTGAAAAGATGATCAGGACCTTCGCATCGAAGGTAAAAGAGCTCTACGTCGTTGAGGAACTGGATCCCTTCATCGAGGAGCAGGTGCGCGCGATGGGCATCACCGTCACGGGCAAAAAGGTCTTTCCCTACACAGGCGAATTCGATCCTGGAGTCATCGAAGTGGGAATCCAGGCACTTCAGAAAGGGAAGAAAGCGCCGGCGGCCATACCGCCGAGGCCGCCCAACCTCTGCCCGGGATGCCCGCACAGGGGCCTTTTCTATGCGCTGGGAAAAACCAAGGCTTTTGTAACGGGTGATATCGGCTGCTACACCCTTTCCTTCATGAAACCCCTGCAGGGACTGCACACCTGCATCTGCATGGGTGCCAGCATCGGCATGGCTCACGGGATGAGCAAGGCCCTGAGGGAGAAAGGGAAAGGGAAAATCGTCGGTGTCATCGGCGATTCGACCTTCATCCACTCCGGCATCACGCCGCTTCTCAACATGGCCTACAATAAAAGCGATGCCGTCATCATCATCGCTGATAACCGCACGACGGCCATGACGGGGATGCAGGACCACCCGTCCACGGGGACGACCCTGCAGGGCGAAAAGACGAAGGAACTCGACTTCGCGGCCCTCGCAAAAGTCCTCGGTATCGAAAGCGTCCGTGTCATCCACCCCCTGAACCTCAAAAAGACGACGTCGGTTTTGAAGGAGGAACTGGCGAAGGATGGCCCCTCCGTTGTCATTTCCCGGGGTCCCTGCATCTTTTTGCAGCGCGAACGCCTCAAGACTGTCAGACCTTTCACAGTCGACACCGACGCATGTACGGGCTGCCAGCTTTGCCTGGGACTGGGTTGCCCGGCCATTTCATGGAAAACGGAGGAGGGTGTGGTACCCCTTACAGGCAAGAAGCGAAAAGGATTTGCATCGATTGACAAAACCCTCTGCGTCCAGTGCAGTCTCTGTTTCCAGGTTTGCAGGGCCGACGCCATCAAACCCGCCGGAGGTCCGTCATGAAAGAGCCTGTGACCAGTCTGCTGCTCGCCGGTGTGGGCGGGCAGGGCGTTCTTCTCGCGAGCGACATCATCGGCAAGGTGATGATGAGGGCCGGGCTGGATGTGAAGAAAAGCGAGGTTCACGGCATGGCCCAGCGGGGCGGATGCGTAACCAGCCACGTCCGTTACGGCAGGAAAATCTATTCGCCCATAGCCAAAGAGGGCGATGTGGACATTCTCGTCGCCTTCGAAAAACTCGAAACCCTGCGATACCTCAACTTCCTGAAGGCCGGCGGTAAGGTCCTCATCAACGAGGAGGAAATCTATCCCCCTTCGGTGAACCTGGGCGATGCCGCCTATCCCGTCGATGCCGCAGAGGTTGTGCGTCGGCAGTTCAAGGATGTCCTGGTCATCCATGCCCCGGCCCTTGCCCGGAAGGCAGGCAATGCCCGCGCGGTGAGCACCGTGATGCTCGGGGCCCTTTCCCGGTACCTCCCCGAAGTCTCTCCGGACGACTGGAAAAACGTCATCGCTGAGGAATTTTCCGAGAAACTCGTCCCCGCCAACCTGAAGGCCTTCGATCTCGGAAGAGAAACGACCTGAGAAATTAAAAACAGGAAATGATGATGACAGCCGGCAAAGGCTCCTTTCACGCACGCGACCGGGAGAGGGCGTTTTACCCTTTACAGTTTCAGGCATCGATGTATAAATTATATAGGTGAAACACACAGAGCCTCAGCGGAACCGGCGTTTTTCAACAGCGGGGCAGGGGAGGTCAGGGAAGCGCGACTTCATATAATTTTTTGCATTAGATAACTAATTTATAATCAATAAGTTACATACTTTTCTTGAAATAACTTATTATGAATGACGATTACTACAAAGCACTCGGTGTCGACAAGAGCGCATCGACGGATGACATCAAGAAGGCCTACCGCAGGCTTGCCCTCAAGTACCACCCAGACAGGAATCCCTCGGACAAGAAGGGTGCCGAAGAAAAATTCAAGAAGATAAGCGAAGCTTACGCGGTCTTGAGCGACACCGAGAAGAGGAAGCAGTACGACAGTTTCGGCTCCGACGCCTTCCGCCAGAAATACACGCAGGAAGACATTTTCCGGGACTTCGACCTGAACGAGATATTGCGTGGCTTCGGCTTCGGGGGCCTGGGCGGGGAGTTCACCTGGTTCGGCGGTGGTCCCGGACGGAGAACCACTTTCAGGCAGCATAGAGGCGGCCCGGATGCGTTCGGCGAAATGTTCCGTGACCGGCAGACCTACGGCTACAGGGAAGCCCCGCCTCAACAGGGTCAGGACATAGAATATAACTTATCGATATCATTAGAGGAATCGGCGTCAGGCGCCGAGAAGAAGATTTCGATCAAAAAGGGCCGAATGCATGAGGAAATTAAAGTCAAGATCCCGGCCGGCATATCAACGGGAAAGAAATTGAGAATTCCGGGAAAAGGCCTCCAGGAGCCGTCCGGCGGAATGCCGGGCGATCTGTTTCTGAACATACAGGTCATTCCGCATCACGTGTTTTCGCGTGAAGGTGATGATTTGATGATAGAAAAAGCGATCCCTTATTCAAAAGCCGTTCTCGGGACGGTGATAGACGTGGAGACGCTGGAAGGGCCCGTGAAGCGGATCAAGGTTCCCCCCGGAACGCAGAACAACACGAAAATCCGCATGAAGGGCTTCGGCGTCAAGCACATGAAGGGCGAAGGGAAAGGGGATCTCTACGTCAAAATCGTTGTGAACGTGCCGAAGAAGGTCAGCGAGAAACAGGCCGCACTCATCAGGAAGCTCTCGGAAGAAGGATTGTAACTTTTCAAGTCAAAGCCCGCCGAAGAAGTCTAAGCAAGCAAAAGATCCGGGATGAGCAAACAGAAACCAAAGCCTGGTCTTCAAATTCAATTAACGTCTGATAAGATATGTTATGTAAACTTATATTATCTGACTTTTATTCTCCGGCCAGTTCGATATCGCCTGCCGCCCCCATCGTATCGCCGACGATAACGAGGACTCCGCGGACACCCGGTATCTTCAGCCCCTCCTCAATGGCGGCTTTTATATCGTCTTTCTTCTTGACTCTATTTCCGATTCTGGTTGCTGCCGCGTCGGCCAGTACGGCGGACTTCGATGTCACGCACACCGCGTCCGCCATCCCGAAACTGAGTGAATGACCGATAGTAGCAGACGACGTGCACACTCCCAGGGGCGTCTCCGCCGACGATACCCTTATGGCCAGCTTCAGGCTCAACGGCGACTCCGCTGCGTAGATGCCTATCCTGGTCTCCTTCGTACACCTTATATATACGTCTCCGCCGTTCTCGACGATTACATCTTCAGAATGTTTCAAAAGATCCCGGCCGACGAACTCCGCCAACGCGCCGGCAACGGATGCCATGGGGCCGACTCCTGTCAACTTTGAATACCTCAGCATATCACGAACGATGAAAGGCGCATTTGCGTCGTCGGCGATCGGAACCAGAGACGATGAAAATTCAGCTCTTTTTTTTATGTATTCTTCAATATAGTTGCGGTGTTTAATTACAGATGCTAATGCAATATCTGAAAGATCTGAATGGGTCCGGATGAGAAGGTCCGTTTCAGAGACCTTAACCTGGTAGGATTTCAAAAAGTCATCTTTAATCAGTGTCCTGTAGTTCTTTTCCTTATATATCAGATGAGACATTTACCAACACAACTTCATTTAAACTTAATAACTATATGTATTTAAACGAATTTTGTCGATCCATGCCCCAGGATGGCATCTGCATCCTTCTTGATCCCCTCGGAGATATCAAGTTTCAGACTGTCACCCAGGTAGACAACCGTTTCGCTCCGGTCCGAAAGCACAATGTGCAGATAGCCGTCGAAGCGGCCCTTGTGCCGGTTGAGGACCCCGCGAAGGGCCTCGATATCCCCGGTTCCCTTGAGGGTTGCGTCGACGTGAAAGTGAACAGCGTGATAGGGCATCTCCAGGACCTCCGACAGCAGCTTCACCTCCGTGAGGATGACCTTCGTACTGTCTTCGCCCACGTCCAGTGTCCCCTTCAGGTACAGCGGGGCCTCGCCCTTTAGAAGGTCCATGTAGGTGCGGTAGACCTCGGCAAAGGCGATGGCGCCGATGGAGCCCTTCATGTCTTCGATGGTCAGGTATGCCATGATGTCTTTCCGCTTCGTCGTCACCTCCCGGCGGGCGCTCACGATACCGGCGAAAGAGGTGGTCTCCCTGTCCTTCCGCTCCAGGATCGACTCGGAGTCGGCTTCGACGACACGGTAGAGTTTGTCGGCGTACCGGAGAAGCGGATGTCCCGTGATGTAAAAGCCCAGCGTTTCCTTTTCGTGCAGCAGGAGTTCCTGGTGGTCCCACTCCGGCACCCCCGGGATCAATTCCCCCTCCAGTCTTTCGTCCCTGCGTTCATGGTCCTCATCGGTCACTTCGAAAAGGTGAACCTGGTTGCGGCCCCCTGCCCTCTGTCCCCGCGCGGTCATTTCGATGATTTTCTCGTAACCTTCCATGAGCGGTCGCCGCCGGTATTTCATGAGGTCGAAGGCCCCGCACTTGATCAGGCTCTCGACGACCCGCTTGTTGATCTTCCGCAGATCCACCCGGGTGCAGAAGTCGTAGAAGGTCTTGAACCGCCCGTCCTTCGTCCGGGATTCGATGATGGAATCGACGGCGCTCTCCCCGACGTTTTTGACGGCGGCAAGCCCGAACCGGATGTTTTCGCCGGCGACGCTGAAGTCCGTCATGGACTCGTTGATGTCCGGCGGAAGCACGTTGATCCCCATGTCCTTGCAGACGCTGATGTACTTGATGACCTTGTCCCGGTTGCTTTTTTCGCTGGTGAGCAGGGCCGACATGAACTCGCTGGGGTAATGGGCCTTCAGGAAGGCCGTCTGGTAGGAGATCATGGCGTAAGCCGTGCTGTGGGATTTGTTGAAACCGTAACCTGCGAAGGTCTCCATCTGCTCGAAGATCTTTTTCGCCTTGGCTTCGGGGATCCTGTTTTTCTTCGCCCCGGCGATGAATTTCGGCTTCTCCTTCTCCATCTCGGCGGGATTCTTTTTGCTCATCGCCTTCCGAAAGGTGTCGGCCTCTCCCATCGTGTAGTTGGCGAGGACGCTCGCAATCTGCATGACCTGTTCCTGGTAGACGATGACGCCGTAGGTCTCCTTCAGGATGCCCTCCAGCCGGGGAACCTCGTAGGTGATTTTGGTCTTTCCCTGTTTTCGCGAGATGTACTCCTGCACCATGCCGCTCTTCAGGGGACCGGGCCGGTAGAGGGCGATGAGGGCGATCACGTCCTCGATGCAGTCGGGTTTCATGCTCACGAGGATTTCCTTCATCCCGCGGCTTTCAAGCTGGAAGACCCCGTCCGTCTCTCCTTGGGAAAGGAGCTGGTAGGTCTTGCGGTCGTCCAGGGGGATCTGCCGGATGTCGATGTCGGCCCCCTTCCCTTCCTTGACGAACCGGAGGGTGTCCCGGATGACGGTGAGCGTTTTGAGACCCAGGAAGTCGAATTTCGTGAGCCCCACGGCCTGGAGGTCGTTCATGGAGAACTGGGTGACCACGTCATCCTTCGGGCTTTTGCACAGGGGGACTCGTTCCATCAGCGGCTTGTCTGAGATGACGACCCCCGCGGCATGCGTCGATGAATGGCGGTTGAGACCTTCCAGGGATTTCGACAGGGCAAGGAGTTTCCGGACCTTCTCGCTCTTTTTGGCCTCCTCCTGGAGCCGGGGCTCCATCTTGACAGCCTCGTCGAGGCTGATATTGAGTACGTTGGGGATCATCTTGGCGATGCGGTCCACCTCGCCATAGGAGATACTCAGTGCCCTGCCCACGTCCCGGACCACAGCCTTCGCCTGCATCTTCCCGAAGGTGATGATCTGCGCGACGCGGTCCGCCCCGTATTTTTCCGTGACATATCGGATGATCTCATCCCGGCCATCCTGGCAGAAGTCGATGTCGATATCGGGCATGCTTTTGCGGTCCGGGTTCAGGAACCGCTCGAAGAAAAGGCCGTATCGGATCGGATCGATATCGGTGATGCCGACGGCATAGGCGACGAGGCTCCCGGCCACGGAACCTCTGCCCGGCCCCACGGGTATGTTGCGGGCCTTGGCGTAACGTACGAAGTCGGAGACAATCAGGAAATAACCCGCGAAGCCCGTCGATTTGATCATCTCGAGCTCGGTCTCGAGCCGTCTGTCATAGTCTCCCCGGGCCACAGCGGACCTTTCATGAGTGATCTCGGACCACCTCGTTTCCAGACCCCTGCGCGCCATGGTCTTTAACTGGTCGTCGAGCGAGACCGTGGGGTCCGTTTCATAGTGCGGCAGGTACAGCTCATCGAAGGGAATCGTGAGATTGCAGCGCTCGGCGATGGAGACCGTGTTTTCGACAGCGGCAGGGCAGAAAGCGAAGAGGCCTTTCATCTCTTCGGGGCTTCGGAAGTAGAACTGATCGGTGGCGAAACGCATGCGTCCCGGGTCTTCGAGGGACTTTCCCGTCTGGATACACAAAAGCACGTCATGAGCCTCCGCGTCGGCCCGTTCCAGATAATGGCAGTCGTTTGTCGCGACGACGGGGATGGTATGCTTTGCCGACAGCCGGAGCAGGGCTTCGTTGACCTGACGCTGCTCCGGAATGCCGTTTTCCATCATCTCCAGATAGTAATTCTCCGCGCCGAATATGCCCCTGTACTCCAGCGCCGCCTTTTCGGCCCTCTCCTCATCCCCCCGGAGGAGGCAATCCGCCACCTCCCCGTGGAGACAGGCACTCAAAGCGATGAGCCCCTCGCTGTGCTTCGTCAGCAGTTCCTTGTCGACCCGGGGCCGGTAGTAGAACCCCTCGAGAAATCCCAGGGACGTGAGCTTGATCAGGTTTTTATAGCCCTGGAAATTTTTTACCAGAACGATGAGATGGCGGGCCGTTTCGCCTGCGCTCTCAGTGCTTTTATCGAGCCGGCCCCTGGGGGCGACGTAGAGTTCGCATCCGATGATGGGTTTGATGCCCAGGCGGTAGGCCGACTGGTAGAAATCGACGGCCCCGTAAATATTGCCGTGATCCGTCATGGCCACGGCGGGCATTCTGAGTTCCCGGGCCTTCTTCAGGACATCCTGGAGGCGAATCGTCCCGTCCAGGAGGCTGTACTGCGTGTGGACATGGAGGTGGACGAAATCCTGATGTTTCATTCCGTGACAGGCGCTCCTCGACTAATCGAGCCAGTAATTGGGGGCTTCCTTGGTGATGATGACGTCGTGGACGTGGCTTTCCCGCAGTCCCGCCGACGTGATCCGGACGAACTTCGCCTTCGCGTGAAGCTCTTCGATGGTGCGGCAACCGGCGTAACCCATGCCCGCCCGGAGGCCGCCGATGAGTTGGTAGATGCTCGCCTCGAGCGTCCCCCGGAAGGGAACCCGCCCCTCGATCCCCTCGGGAACCAGCTTCAGGCTGCTTTCGATGTCGTCCTGCATATAGCGGTCGCGGCTTCCCGCCTTCATGGCCTCGAGCGACCCCATCCCCCGGTACACCTTGTAGCTTCTCCCCTGAAACAGGATGGTCTCCCCGGGACTCTCCTCCGTCCCCGCGAAGAGGCCCCCGATCATGACGGTGTGGGCGCCCGCGGCCAGGGCCTTGGTGATATCACCGGAGAACTTGATGCCGCCGTCGGCTATGATCGGTGTCCCGTGTCGCGTGGCTAACTTGCGGCAATCCCGGATGGCCGTCATCTGGGGCACGCCGACGCCGGCGACGATCCTCGTCGTGCAGATCGATCCCGGGCCCACGCCGACCTTGACGGCGTCCACGCCCGCCTTGATGAGCGCATGGGCCCCTTCCGCCGTCGCGACATTGCCCGCGATCAGCTCGCATTTGAAGTTTTTCTTGGTGTCCCTGATGGCGTCTATGACGCTCTTCGAGTGGCCGTGGGAGGTGTCGATGACGATGACGTCGCAGCCCGCATTGAGTAGGACCTGAACCCGCTCTTCCCGATCGAGAATCCCCACGGCCGCGCCGATCCGGAGCCTTCCAAGAGAATCCTTGCACGCATTCGGGTACTTCTGGATCTTTTCGATGTCCTTGATGGTGATGAGCCCCTTCAAGTTGTAGTCATCATCCACGACGAGGAGTTTCTCGATGCGGTGCTTGTGGAGGAGCTTCTTCGACTCCGCGAGGGTGATGTTCGACGAGACGGTCACCAGGTTCTTTTTGGTCATCACGTTCGCCACCGGCTGGTCCAGGTTCGTCTCGAAGCGAAGGTCCCTGTTGGTGAGGATACCCACCAGCCTGCGTTTCTTGACGACGGGAACACCGGAGATTTTGTAACGGCTCATCAGCTCGAGGGCCTCGCGCACCCGCTGTTCCGGTTCGATGGTGATGGGATCGACGATCATCCCGCTCTCCGATTTCTTGACTTTGTCCACTTCCAGGGCCTGTCGCTCGATGCTCATGTTCCGGTGGATGATGCCGACTCCCCCCTGCTGGGCCATGCTGATGGCCGTCCGGGATTCCGTCACGGTGTCCATGGCGGCACTGACGATGGGAATCTTCATGGCGATGTTTTTCGTGAGGTAGGTCGAGGTATCGACGTCCTTGGGCAGAATGCTCGACATGGCCGGAACCAGAAGCAGATCGTCAAACGTCAGGGCGTCTCTCACCTGATCTTCCAGCATGATGGACCTCCGTCATAAAAAGTCAATCGACCCGCCCCGGGGCGGGTGCCCTTCGCGCAGCCCGCGTCCGAGGACGGATTCCCTCCGCCCCCGCCGCCGGCTGTCGCTCATCCTATGGTTGCTGATCCCGTATGTAATATTTCCGGCCGTTCAGGGCGAGAAAGAAATCCCCCCCCTCTTCCTCCTCGGTGATATAATCGGCCAGCTGGTAATAACTTGCCCGGAGAAATCTCGCCGGGAAACGTTTTGATTTGACGGCACAGTAAAGGACATTTTCCCGGCCGACCCGGAGCGTTTCCGGTACGAGTTCCTCGCAGGTGTCATCGCTCAGTACGACATAGATTTTTTCGTCCCGGCCCTCAACCGACCCCGCCCGGTAAACGGCCCGGACCACGAATGCCGTGTCTTCCACCTCCAGGGAGGCGATATCATTCTCATACTCGATGTAATACGTCCCCAGGTCGTCGAGGTGGAGGTTCTGGTAAAAGAGATTGACGATCTCCCTGCGGAACATCTCCGCGCCTTTATAATACCACACACCCTCTTTGTCGATCCGGATGTGGCTGGGGGATAGATTGCGTGCCTTGACCGTCATGGGAAGCCGCTCTGTCCGTCTCTTTTCGAAGATTCATGATTTCGGCCGGTTAAAGACATCCGTCTCACCCGGGCCGCTGCGTCCCGCCCCGTAAGGTCTCGCTGTCCAGCAGGATCGTCACCGGGCCGTCGTTGACAAGTCCGACCTTCATCATCGCCTGAAATTCACCCTCCCGGACGCGGTCTAGCCGCCCCCGGGCCGCTTCGACGAAGTGACGGTAGAGATTTTTGGCGGTCTGCGGTTCAGCGGCACCGGTAAAAGACGGCCGCCGCCCCTTTCGACAGTCCGCCCAGAGGGTAAATTGAGATACCACCAGCATCTCACCTCCCGTCTCAAGGAGAGAAAGGTTCATCTTGCCGTCGGCATCTTCAAAAATTCTGAGGTTGATGATTTTGTCCAGAAGGTATTCTGCATCCTCTTTCGAATCGCTTCTTCCGACGCCGAGCAGCACGAGAACCCCCCGCCCGATCCGGGAGATTTCTTTTCCGTCCACGGTGATCGACGCCCCGTCGACTCGCTGGATAAGCGCTCTCATGGAAAGAACCCGTCGTCTCGAATTGGGCGATGTTAACAATAAACTTGCTTTGCTTCAAGCCTTTTCTCCCGTCGTGTTGCCCGGGAGGATCGTTCGGCTGAAGCTTTCCCCTTGTTCACCGCAACGCAACTTGCTATATTGCCGTCGTGGCCGGAAAAAAGAAAAGATGCCTGCTGATAAACCCCTGGATCTACGATTTCGCCGCCTACGATTTCTGGCTGAAACCCCTCGGCCTCCTGTACCTGGCTTCCTTCCTGAGAGAAAACGGCTGCGAGATTGCCTTTCTGGACTGCCTGAACCCCCTGCACCCGGGTCTCCCGTCCGACGGCCGCGTCCGGTGTTCCAAAAGAAGCCCCTCGGGCCGCGGGAGTCTCCCGAAGGAGATCATCCCCCGTCCGGAAGCCCTGATGCCGATCCCCCGCAGATACAAGCGTTACGGCATCACCCCACGCATTTTCCGCGACGAGCTCATGGCGCTGGAACGCCCCGACGCCGTACTCGTCACCTCCATGATGACGTACTGGTACCCCGGTGTCTTCGACGCCATCGGGCAGGTCCGTGATATCTTCCCCGGTGTCCCGGTGATTCTCGGGGGTATTTACGCCACCCTGTGCGGGGAGCACGCCGTCCGACACGCCGGCGCCGATTTTGTTCTTCCCGGCGAAGGGGAATCTTCCCTGGCCCCCCTGTTCCGGGATCTCTTTGCCGACGAGCCTGTTTTTTCGCCGGCTGACAGGAGTCTGGACGACCTCCCCTACCCCGCCTTCGACCTGCTCCCCGTGAAGGATCAGTTCCCTGTCATGACCTCCAGAGGCTGCCCCTTCCGCTGCACCTACTGCGCATCCCACCTGCTGAGGAGCCGCTTCACTTCCAGGGATCCCATCCGGGTCGTCGATGAAATCGCCCACTGGCACCGCCGGTATGGCATCCGGAACTTCAGTTTCTACGACGACGCCCTTCTCAACCGGGCACCGGAACGGGCCGTCCCCATGCTGAAGGAGATCATCCGGAGGGGCCTGGACTGCGATTTTCACTGTCCGAACGGTCTCCACCTGAGGGAGATCAGTGCCGAGGTCGGCCGGCTCCTTTACCGATCCCGCTTCCGGACCATCCGTTTCGGACTCGAAACGGCCTGTGAAAAACGCCAGATCGAAACCGGCGGCAAGGTCACCAACGAGGAACTCCGATCCGCCGTGGCGTACCTCAGAGAGGCGGGGTATCGCCCGGAGGACATCGGCATTTATCTTCTCTGCGGGTTGCCGGGCCAGGCCGCTGGCGAAATCAGGGAAAGCATCGAACTCGTGAAAGCCTGCGGGGCCGTACCCTTCCTGGCGGAGTTTTCACCGATCCCCGGAACGCCGATATGGGCAGAGGCCCTGAGGGTTTCACCCTATCCCATCGCGGACGAGCCCCTCTTTCACAACAATACCCTGATGCCGTGCCGGAGCGAGAGCCTGACCCCGGAGGTATTCCAGGAACTCAAGGGACTGTGCCGGGCCGGATAACCCCCTTTTCCTCTTGCATCGATCGGGAAAAGCCATTATATCCTTACGCAGGCATCGGCCGTTTTTTTTATGACGCACACTTTCTGGATAAAGCAGATCACCATCGCCCTCTTCTCGCTTTTGTTTCTCGCATTCGGCGTCTATCTTTTTCTCGCGGCCTACGGCATGAAAAACCCACTGGAATTCATCATGACCTTTTTCGGGTCGAACCTCATCATCCTGATCAGCCTGGTTGGACTCATCTATCCGGGGGTCAGGATTTTTTTGTACCTGAGAGATTTGAAGCCGCAACATCATGAATAAACAGGGTCCCTTCCACAAAATAAGACCGCTGATATCCGCCCTGGCCGTTTTATCGCTCCTGGCCCTCTTCTTTCTGTTCGGCCCGTCGCCTTCCTTCGCCTATGACCTCGAGCAGAAGGTCGTGAAACACGAGCTGGAAAACGGCCTTGTCGTTCTCATCCTCGAACGGCGCGTCAACCCCACCGTTTCCTTGTACATCCGCCACAAGGTCGGCGCCCTCCAGGAGGATGAAGGTTCGACGGGAGCGGCGCACCTTTTGGAACACATGCTTTTCAAGGGGACGAAAACGATCGGGACGAAGGATTATCGGCGGGAAAAGAGGATCCTCGATCAAATACGCCGGACCGGAAATGCCCTGGATCTGGAGCGGCTCAAGGGAGAAAGGGCGGACCGGGGGGTCATCGACGGGCTGTCGGAAAAGCTTCGACGTCTCCAGACGCAGGCCAAGGGCTTGATGGTGGACAACGAAATCGACAGGCTCTACACTGAAAACGGCGCCGTCGACCTCAACGCCTCGACGGGACAGGATCTGACCACCTACCATGTCAGCCTGCCCGCCAACAAGCTGGAGCTCTGGGCCCGGATCGAATCCGACCGGATGATGAATCCCGTGTTCCGCGAATTCTACCCGGAGCGGGACGTCGTGATGGAAGAGAGGAAGCAGACCGTTGAATCCACGCCGAAGAGAAAACTCACGGAGCTTTTTCTGGCCACGGCCTTCCAGGCCCACCCCTATCGAAGGCCCGTCATCGGGTGGCCGTCGGACGTGCAGTCCCTTTCCATGGATTACATCGAGTGGTTTTCCAGAACCTACCACGCGCCGAACAACACCGTCATCGCCGTCGTGGGTGATGTGGACCCGGTCAAGGCCCTGGGCATCGTCAAGAAATATTTCGGCGCGATCAAGCCGGTTTCCCTGCCGCCCCTTCGAATCACGGCGGAGCCGACCCAGCAGGGGGAAAAGCGCGTGGCGCTTGAAGCCGATGCCAACCCCCACCTGCTCATCGGCTACCACAAGCCCACCCTGCCCTCCTTCGACGATTATGTCTTCGACGTCATCGACGCGCTCCTCACACGGGGCCGGACCTCGCGTCTCTACAGAACCCTCGTGGAAGAGCGGGGAATCGCGGAGAGCATCAGCACGGCCAACGGCCTCCCCGGGGCGAAATACCCGAACCTTTTTGTGGTCATGGCCGCCCCGAGACATCCGCACACGGCGGAGGAACTCGAAGCGGCGATTCACGGGGAAATCGAAAAGCTGAAGAAGGAGCCCGTTTCCCCCCGCGAACTCGAAAAGGTCGTGAACCAGTTCCGGGCCGACCTGATCCGCGACCTCGACTCCAATGCCGGTCTTGCAGGCAAACTGTCCTACTACGAGGCCGTCGCCGGGGACTTCCGATATATCACGCGGCACATTCAGGTCGTCGAGTCGATCACGCCCGACGACATCATGAAAGTTGCCCGGAATTACCTCGTTCCGGAAAACAGGACTGTCGCAACATTGGTCAAGAGGGGAAAACCGTAATGGCGAGACTCGCCCTAGTCGTCCTTTTTATCACGGCCCTCCTGATCCCCCCGAGCGACGGGGCATGCTCGCCGCCCCTGCCCGACCCGCAGCGGCTCAAATACCCCCCTCTCACCTTCACGCCCCCTGAACCGGAAAGGGTCGAACTCGACAACGGCATGGTCCTTTATGTCCTCGAGGATCGTGAATTACCCGTGGTGAATGTCTCCGCCGTCATCCGGGTCGGTTCGGCCTATGACCCGCCGGGCCTCGAGGGGCTGGCCGAGATCACGGCCCATGTCATGCGAACGGGCGGCACCCGCGCCATGACGGGCGACGAGATCGACGACTTTCTGGAGTATACGGCCGCGTCCATTTCGGTGTCGTCGGGGACCGACGCCGCCTCGGCGGATCTGTTCGTTCTGAAAAAAGACTTTGACCGGGTGTTTCAGATCTTCTCGGATATTCTGACCCGCCCCGCTTTCGACGGCAAAAAGCTGGAACTTGCCAAGGGTCTCAAGATAGAGGAACTGAGAAGGGTCGCCGATGTCCCGCAAAGGCTCGCTTTCCGTGAGTTCCGGAAAGTGATCTACGGCGGAAATCCGCGGGGAAGGCTTGCCACCATTGAGTCCGTGGGACGACTGGCGAAGGAGGACCTGGCGGCGTTCCACAAGCGGTTCTTCTTTCCTCGAAATGTGATGATGGCCGTCGCCGGCGATGTGGACAGAAAAGAGATCGTCGAAAAGTTTCGCAGTCGATTCGCCGGGTGGCAGAATGAGGGGCGTATTCTACCCGTTGCGCCGCCGGGGGAAAAGGCCTCATCCTCCATCCATCATCTTCAGAAAGAAGGCCCCCAGTCGACGATCATCGTGGGGTTTCTGGCACCCGAGAAGAAGAGCCCCGATTCCTACCCTTTCACCGTGCTCGATTTCATCCTGGGCAGCGGCGGATTCAGGTCGAGGATCTTTCAGGAGATCCGCAGCAACCTGGGCCTTGCCTATAGCACCGGCAGTTATTACGAGGGCAGGGAGGGATACGGCATCTTCGGATCCTATGCCATCACCCGATCGGAAGCGACAGGGACGGTTCTCAGCCGCCTCCTGCAGATCCTGCAGGACGCCGGCCGCCGGCAGGTGCGGGAAGACGAATTGACCTGGGCCAAAAAATCGATTGTCAACAGTTTCATTTTTTCTTTCAGCTCCACCGACCTGATCACGACACAGCAGATGATGATCGAATTCCACGGCCTGCCCCCCGATTACCTCCGTGCCTATCGAAACCGGATCGAGGCCGTCCATCCTGAAGACGTTCTTGGGGTCGCGGCACAGTATCTGCGTGACGAACGGGCGACGACCCTGGTCGTCGGAGATGAATCAAAATTTGACCGTCCCCTTTCGACATTCGGGGATGTCCATAAAATCGACTGGAGATAGAGCATGATCGATCAGGCCCTTTACCAGCGAATCGCGGCGAGGATGAGGTCCTACCGTGACGACATGGTTCGCATGCAGATCGAACTGACGGCCATCCCGGCCATCGGCCCGGACAACGGCGGGGACGGGGAGGAGCGGAAGGCCGCTTTTCTCGTCCAGCGGCTCCGCGACCTGGGTTTCGAGTGCATCGAGGATCATCCGGTGCCGGACAACCGGGTTCCCTGCGGATATCGTCCGAACATCGTCGTTCACCTCCAGGGCAACCGGGACGACGGGAAGGTCTGGATCTTCACTCATCTCGACATCGTCCCTCCCGGTGAAATGTCCGCCTGGGAGGCCGACCCGTATCGGGCTTTCGAACGGGAGGGCAGGATCTACGGCCGGGGGACGGAGGACAATCAGCAGGACATGGTGGCCTCCATCTTTGCCGCCAAGGCCTTCCTAGACGAGGGCATCCGGCCTGAACGCCCCGTCGGGCTCGTCTTCGTGTCCGATGAGGAAACAGGAAGCAAATGGGGGATCGAGTATCTGGTCCGCCACGGGAAAATTCCCTTCAAGAAGTCCGATCTGCTGATCATCCCCGATTTCGGTAACGACGAGGGCTCCATGATCGAGGTGGCGGAAAAGAGCATGCTCTGGGTGCGTTTCCAGACGAAGGGTAAACAGTGTCACGCCAGCACGCCATCCCTCGGGAACAACGCTTTCCTGGCCGCGTCACATCTTGTCGTCCGCCTGCAGGCGCTTCACACCCTCTTCGGCGCCGTTGACCCGGTCTATGATCCGCCGGTGAGCACCTTCGAACCCACGAAAAAAGAGGCGAATGTCCCGAACGTCAACACGATTCCCGGCGACGATGTCTTCTACCTGGACTGCAGGGTCCTCCCCCGGTATGCCCTGGACGACGTGCTTCATCGGATTCGGGGTCTGGCCGATGAAATTGAAGGGGTCTTCGGCGTCACGGTCGACATGTCGCCTATCCAGAAAAATCAGGCTCCCCCGCCCACCCCGGACGATGCCCCCGTTGTCCGTGCACTGCAGAGAGCCGTCAGGGACGTCTACGGTGTCTCCGCCTCCCCCGTCGGCATCGGCGGCGGCACCGTGGCGGCATTCTTCCGGCAGGAGGGGTTTCCTGCCGCCGTGTGGAGCCGAATCGGCCTGAACGCCCACCAGCCCAATGAAAGCTGCCTCATCGAAAACATGCTGGGCAACGCGAGGGTTTACAGCCACCTCTTTCTCCAGTTCTGAGGAGAACGGAAAACCTGTTGCAATCAGGGCGCTAACGTGTTAGCATCCTTGGGAAAATCAGACAGGAGAGCGTGATTCCTTATTGAAGGCACAGCTGGAAGATTTATCCCTCCGCAAGTTAAACTTCCCGAATAACAACGTCCTTCGCCTTCTGATCGGCGAACGCGACCAGCACATCAAACTCATCGAAAAACTTCAGAAGGTGAAGATCTCCGTGCGGGGGAACCACGTCTCCCTCTCGGGGGAGCATTTCGATGTCGATCTCACGGAGAATCTCCTCGTGCAACTCTACGGCCTCATTGAAAAAGGCTATCCCGTTTTTTCAACGGACATCGATTTTGCACTGAGGATCCTGAAGGAGAACCGTTCCACCCGTCTCGAGGATATTTTTCTCGACCGGGTTTTTATCTCCTCGAAAAAGCGGATCATCACGCCCAAGAGCATCGCCCAGAAACAGTACATCGACGCCATCAGGAAACACGACATGGTCTTCGGTATCGGACCGGCGGGCACGGGGAAAACCTACCTGGCCATGGCGATGGCGGTCGCCTATCTCACGGACAGAAAAGTCAACCGCATCGTTCTGACGAGGCCTGCGCTGGAAGCCGGGGAAAGGCTGGGCTTCCTCCCCGGCGACCTGGCGGACAAGATCAACCCCTATCTCCGCCCCCTCTATGACGCCCTCTACGATATGATGGATTTCGACAAGGCCATGGACCTGACCGCGAAGGGAATCATCGAAGTCGCCCCGCTGGCCTTCATGAGGGGACGAACGCTCAACGATTCGATCGTGATCCTCGACGAAGCCCAGAACACCACTTCCGAGCAGATGAAGATGTTCCTCACCAGACTCGGATTCGGGTCAAAAGCCATTATCACCGGGGACGTAACCCAGACGGACCTGCCCTCCGAGAAGACATCGGGTCTGATCGAAGTGGAGGGCATCCTGCGACAGACACCGGGCATCAGCTTCATCTACTTCACCGAAATAGACGTGGTCAGGCACCCCCTTGTCCAGGACATCATACGGGCCTACAACCACACGGACCGGAGGAAAACCCGTCCCAGGGAGACCTGAGTCCACGGCAACTCTCCCCGCACTCTTCGAAGACTTCCGGAGCGGTCCATGTCCATCGTCATCACAAACAGGCAGGCGATCGCGAATCTTGACATTCCCTCCCTGCGCCGAACCGTCCGAAGGATCCTGAAACAACTGGATCGGGAAAGGGACGAACTCAGCATTCTGCTCGTCGAAGACCGCGAGATCCGGGACCTCAACCGGGATTACCTGAAGAGGAACCGGCCGACCAACGTCATCGCCTTTCCCATGCTGGAAGGCCCCTTCAAAAAAATCCACCCTCAGGTTCTGGGTGATGTCGTCGTTTCAGTGGAAACCGCGTCCCGGGACGCAAAGAAAGTCGGTATGACCCTTGAGGATGAGGTTCTTTTTCTTCTGATCCACGGCATTCTTCACCTCCTCGGTTACAACCACGAGGGCTCGAGAGGCAAAGGCCTTCGCATGAGGGACAAGGAACGGGAGATCTATGCCGCCGTGAAAAATACCGCCGGGACATAAAAAAGCGGCGCCGGTTCCGGCGCCGCTTGATCGTTCGCCCTCCGCGGGTGCAATCACCCTCCCGCATCGGTCTTGGCGGTCTTTATCCTGATGACCTGCCCCTTTTTCAGCTGGTCGCTTTTTAAATGGTTCAGCTTTTTGATTTCCGACGCCGACGTGTTGTAGCGCGACGCCAGGGCGAAAAGCGTGTCCCCCTGCCTGACCTTGTAGGAGATGACGTCCGGGCCGCCCGACGGGGTCTGCTTCTTGCCCCTATCTTTTTTTGCCGCCTTCGTCTTCTTCGATTTGGATCTCGTGGCCAGCGGTACCCGGATGACCCTGCCTGACTTGAGCTTCGTCTGGCTGCTGCTCATCCCGTTATAGGCCAGAAGCGTCTTGGAGGACACACCGTACTGACCGGCTATGGACTGGACCGTCTCGCCCGAGCGGACCCGATGCTTGACGTACTTCCTTCCCTTCCGCGCCTTCGTCCTCTCGTAGACAGGCGGCTTCGCTTCCTCGATCTGAGGCTCCGCCATGGCGAGCTGCTTGCCGAGCCCGACGGGAACCTTCAGGCTGTATTCTTTGTCCGGGGTTTGCTGGTGACGAAGCTCCGAGTTGAGCAATATGAGCGTCTCCGTGGGGATGCTGAGGTTCCGGGCGATTTCCTGGAGCCGCATGCTCTTCTGTGTCTTGACGAGTTCGTATTCGATGGGGCACGCCATATCGCCCTCGAGATCCATGCCGTATCTTTTGGGATCTTTGATGATATGAAGCGTGGCGAGGAAGCGCGGCACGTACCGTGCCGTTTCGTAGGGCAGCAGGTGATAGAGATCCCAGAACCGGTCGAGATAGTTTATCTGCTGTGTGGAGATGACCTTCAGGACCCGCCCCTCACCGCAGTTATAGGCGGCCAGTACGGTCAGCCAGTCCCCGAAGATGCTGTGCAGATCCTTCAGGTAGGCAATGGCGGCTCTCGTCGATTTCTCGACGCTCATCCGCTCATCGACCCACAGGTCGCGGGTGAGCCCGTATTTATACCCCGTGGAGGGGATGAACTGCCAGAGGCCCAAAGCGCGCGCCCTCGAGAGCGCGTGTGCCTGGAAGCCGCTTTCCACCAGGGGCAGCCACGCCAGTTCCTGCGGCAAGCCGGCATCCTTGAGATAACGTTTGACGATCGGAAGGTAGAACCCGGATCGCTGGTAGGATCGGATGAAGAAACTCCGCTCTATCGTTTGAAAGGAGCGGATCTCCTTCTCCACGTCGTCGTTCATCACGATCGGTATCTCGCCTCGTTTCCCGTTGGTGAGCCCGCTCTTGGAGGTGTAGATCTGCACGATCCGCATGGAGATCATCAGGCGCAGGTCGTCCTTCTGGCGGGCCAGGTTGGATTCCCCGTTGACGTCCAGAATAAGGGCGTAAGCCTGGTCGAGTGTCTTGAGTGCCCGATCGATATCCCCCTTCTGCCGGTATTCTTCCGCCTGCTTGAGCAGGACGAGGGATTCGTCCATCTCATCCTCCGGCTCATCGATCGCGACGTCCGGCTCATAACCCTGGTTTTCCAGGGTTGCCCCCGGGGCGGACGGTGAAACGCCGATTCGATCGCCCGGTTCATTGAGCACCTTTTTGGCCGTCACTTCAGGGGGGCAGTCCTCGCCGGTTGCGGCGGAGGCTCTGTCTGCGGGCGCCGGGGCGTTGTTCAACCGGGTGAGTTGAACGGGTTTCTGGGATGAGCCGTCTTTTACCGCGCGGTTTTTCTGCGTGGTCTGAGGGGCTTTCGAATCGGATCCGACGGATTCCGTCACGGAGGGTGTGGAGTGCGCGCAGGAAATCAGGAAGAGAAGAAGAGCCGGAAGTACAACCCACTTCGAAAAAGACATCGGAAAAACTCCTTTAGCTGGCGTCTTCGGGCCGAACCCCGCAAGATCCGCCCGTGGCGGCGGGCCGGGCGAAAAAAGGGCGCCCTTTCCTGATGGATGACAGAACATTCGCGCCTCGGTTCATAGGCGCATCTATCAAAACCCTGCGCGGAATGTCAAAGGTTATTTGCTCCCGCGGGACAAACCAGACCGTAAACGGGAGAATTCATTGCCCAGATAGTTATTTATGCAAAAATGGAGCCTTTCAGCGGCTCCTCGTGATCAAACGCGGTTCGACACACGAAAATCTTTGTTATTTCAGGCCCGGGACGCCGTCGTCTCGCTCAAAAGGTAGGCCTCTATGAAGCCATCGATTTCGCCATCGAGGACTTTCTGTACATTTCCGACTTCAAGATTCGTGCGGTGGTCCTTGATCAACTTGTAGGGATGGAGGACGTAGGATCGGATCTGGCTACCCCAGGCGATTTCCTTTTTTGATGAATGGAGGGCGTCCCTCTTCTCCTCCTGCTCCTTCCTCTTGAGTTCGAAGAGTCTTGAACGGAGGACTTTCAGGGCCATCGCCTTGTTTTTGTGCTGGGAGCGCTCGTTCTGGCATTGGACGACGATGTTGGTGGGAATGTGCGTGATCCGGACGGCGGAATCCGTCTTGTTGACGTGCTGCCCTCCCTTGCCCCCGGCCCTGTATGTGTCAATTTTGAGGTCCTTTTCGTCGATATCCACGACAATTTCATCGTCTACCTCCGGATAGACGAACACGGAGGCGAAGGAGGTGTGCCGGCGGCTGCTGGCATCGAAGGGGGAAATCCGGACCAGCCTGTGGATACCCGATTCGGCCTTGCTGTAACCATAGGCGTATTCCCCTTCAATATGGACGGTGGCACTTTTGACACCGGCTTCCTCACCGTATTGATAGTCGAGGATGCTTGTTTTGAAGCCCTTCTTTTCCCCCCACCGCAGATACATTCTCAGGAGCATCTCCGCCCAGTCCTGTGCTTCGGTGCCCCCGGCGCCTGCATGAATGGTCATAATGGCGTTTTTTCCGTCTTCCACCTGACCGAGCAGAGACCGGATCTCTTCGTCCCTGACGTTTTCCAGAATGCCGTCCGCATCGCCTTCCAGTTCAGCGAGGGTTCTCTCGTCCGCCTCTTCTCGGGCGATGTCGTAGAGTTCCTCCAGGTCCCGGGCGGCCGTTTCCAGTTTTTTGAAACGCTCGATGGTCGCCTCCAGGCGGGTCTTTTCCCTCAGCAGCTCCCTCGCCTTGTCGGGCTGATTCCAGAGATCCTGTCTCGAGGCGGACTTCTCCAGCTCCTCCAGTCTCATCTGCCGGTTTTCTATTTCAAAGATAACCTCGAAGCGTGTCGAGTTTTTTCCTTGTTTCCTTTATTTTACCCGGTAGATCTTCGAACATTTACGATTCCCTCCGTCTTGTAATGATGAAAATCATGAAGAAAAAAGCCATGCAAAAATATACGAAAAAATCCCCGAACCTGGAATAAAAGGTTCCGCCCTCCATGACATGAAACAGGCCCTGCAGAACCGTCGTTTCAAAAAGCGCTGTCCCCGAGAGAATCTCTCCCGTCGGCGCGATGAAGGCGCTGATCCCCGTGTTGGCCGCCCGGATGATGAAGAGGCGGTTTTCCACCGCCCTGAATGCGGTGATGGCCAGGTGCTGGTAGGGGGCGGAAGACTTACCAAACCAGGCGTCGTTCGTCAGATTGACCAGAAAAGACGCGCCCCTTTCCCGGTAAGCCCGGCTGATCTCGGGAAAGATTGCTTCGTAGCATATCAGAATTCCCACTTTTTCGCCATCCATCGATAGAGGCTCGAAGCCCTCGCCGGGCAGAAAATCTCCGACGCCGACGGCCAGCTTTTCAACAAAGGGGAAAAACGGCCTCAAGGGGACATACTCACCATAGGGGACCAGATGGACCTTGTCATACCGCCCGAGAATCTCCCCTTGCGGGGAGAGAAGGTAGGCGCTGTTCTGAAAATGCGTCCGGTTTTCAATCCGCCGGTAGCTGATGCTGCCGAAAATGAGAAAGGCCTTCGCGCTTCTCGCCACCGCTAAAACCTCCCCTTGTTTTTCATCGACCTGCTGGAAGAGGAAAGGGGTCGCCGTTTCCGGCCAGACGATCAGGTCGGGGCTGCCCAAGGCTGCTTTCCCCGAGAGTTCCGTGTATGTCCGGATCGTCTCCTGCTGAAAACGGGGATCCCATTTGATGCTCTGATCGACATTTCCCTGCACAATCGCAACGGGTTTCGAGGGGGTGTTTCTGATTCGGGCTCCCGTGTCGGCAAGCCGGTAGGCCCCGTAAGTGTAAGCGGCGGAGAGCAGGATGCTTCCGGCCACGAGCTCCGTCAGGACGACGAACCTGCTTTCCTTCTGCGTGATGAGGTCGCATAGAACGGCATTGACGAGAACGAGAAGAAAAGAGACGCCGTAGGGACCCGTCAGGTCGGCAATCTGGATCATGGGAAGGTTCAGATACTGGCTGTATGCCAGGCTCCCCCAGGGAAAGCCCGTCAGGAGATGGGCCTTCCCGTATTCCAGAAGGACCCACAGGAGGGGTGCGGTCACGGCAAGGGGTACCTGCCGCCTGCCCAGATAGTTCACAGCGGCGGCAAACAGGGAAACGTAAAGACTCAGGTAGAGCGTCAGGAGGAGCATGATGAGGATACCGAGCCAGAGGGGGAGATGGCCGTACTGGACAACGACGCCCGACACCCAGTAGAGGAGACCGACATTGTACACCAGGCCGGCAACAAGACCCAGCATGAAGGCACCGGCCATATCCCGCCCTCTCAGGACGCAGAGGAGGGGTACCAGGCAGACCCAGCCAAATGCCCAATGTCCGAATTTCGGGAATGAAAGGAACAGGAGAACACCGGAAAGGACCGAAAGCAGGAGCGAACGATAATCCCGTCGAATCGCCGGGAACGACTTGCGGCGGGTTTTCTTGATCTTTGACCCCTTTTCTATGAGACCTCTCCTTTTTTTCTGATCTTGACCCTCTTGATGCTTCTCTCGTCCGCCGAGGCAATCACCATTTCAAGGCCGTCGTGCTCGATCACGTCGCCCGTCATGGGGATCCGTTTCAGGGCATCCAGGATGAATCCTCCGAGGGTCTCGTACTTGCCCTCGGGAATTTCAACGCCGAAGCGCTGCGCGAAATCCTCGATCTCCACACGGCTGTCCACCAGGGTGTAGCCGTCGGGGAGATCGACGAATTTTTCCTCTTCCTTGTCGTGCTCGTCCTGGATTTCGCCGACGATCTCCTCGATCAGGTCCTCCAGTGTGACGAGTCCCGACGTCCCGCCGTACTCATCGATAACGATGGCCATGTGCAGCTTTTTTTCCTTCAATTCGTGAAGAAGAGAGTGGATGTTCTTTGTTTCCGGTATGAAATAGGGTTTCCTGAGGATGGAGAGGATGTCTTCCTGCCGGACGGGCCTGGGCCAGAACTTCAGGAGATCCTTGACGTTGAGGATCCCGATGATGTTGTCGATGCTCCCGCTGTATACGGGAATCCGCGTGTGCCCGCGCCGATTGATGAGCTCGATGATCTCTTCGATGGCGGTATGGCTTCCAATCGCCAGGATATCGGTTCGTGGAATCATGACCTCCCGTGCCAGGGTTTCCCGGAATTCGAGGATGCTCTCGATCATGGCGCCGGACTGGGCGTCGATGAGGCCTTTTTCCTCACCGGCGTCAATGATGGACTGAATTTCCTCCTCGAGCCGGCTTTGACCCTCATCCGGGGTGCCGGCCAAGAACAACTTTCTTATGCTGTCCAGAATTTTCCCCATGGGAGCGCTCCCAGCTTCACAAACCCCTCAGATATTCCGGTCTCAGAAAGTCCAGACGCTTTTTCTCGACCACGCTGTCGAGTATGCCCAGAAGCTTTTCACGATCGGCGGGCAGCCTCGCCCGAACGGGCAGGTAGTTTGAAGCGTGGTTGGATGTGAAAAAACAATCCGTAAAGCGTGACGCCGCAACGATGGCGCGGAGTTCCCCAAGCAGATCGAAAACACCCGGCAGCACAAAAGCCCCGTTGCGGCAGGCCTCATACAGCGGCGTTCCCGGCACGATCATGACCGTGAGCATGCCGGTGAACTCCGGGTCGATATCCGTCAGGATCCGGGCGGTCTCCCCGGCGTGATCCGCGCTCAACTCAACCCCACCGATGCCCAGAAGGGCGGTGACCGAAAGGGTGATCCCGGCCTGCTTTACCCTCCGGCCGGCTTCGACCATCTGCTCATAGCTGACCCCCTTCCGGATCCGCCGGAGGACCTCCTCGCTTCCCGTCTCCACGCCCAGGTAGACAATCCTGAGCCCCCCTTCCTTCAGGTCGGTAAGTTCTTCCGGGCTTTTCCGGAGGATGCTCTTCGCGTTGGCGTAAGTGCCGACCCGCTGCACCCCGCGGATGTTCTCCCGGATGGACCGCAGGATCTCGAGAAGCCTGCGCTGGGGAATGATGAGGGCATCTCCGTCACAGAGAAAAACCCGTTCCACCCCGCGCAGGGTAGCGCCGGCCTCCCGGATGTCCTCCTCGATTTCTTCCTGCGTCTTGATCCGGAACCGTTTCTGCTTGTAAGCGGCACAGAAGGTGCACCGGTTATGGGAACACCCGACGGTCGCCTGCAGAAGAAGGCTCCGGGCTTCGCTGGGGGGCCGGATGATTCTTCCTTCATACTTCATAACACTCTACTCGAGATCGCCGCTGTAAGGATTGATTCGGATATCGTGAAAACAGTTGTGGCAGAACGCTTTCGGGTCCACATGCCCGCAGCCGTACCCCCAGAGATCGAACGTCCGACAGTCCGCGCAGAGCGGAACGTCGCATCCATCACAGTATATGACCGAGCTTCTCGTCCTGCAGGCGCCGCAGATTTCCTTCCCGTCCGTCACCCTCATCGCCGGTACTCCTTTTTCGATCGTTCGGGCTAATCTATATCATGCTCCGACAAAACGCAAGCCGTCTGCCGACGTCTCACGGATGATTTTCGGGGAGAAAAAAGAGATATGGCAGACATCTTGCAAAAAATATTTCTCTGTTTCAGTCATTCAGAAAAATTTTTTTTCACTTTTTCGGCGTTTTTAACAAATATCGCTTGACATTATACGAACATTCTTTATAACGATTCTCAACTCGAGTAATTTTTTTGTCGATAAATGAAACGGAACGGGCATCGTTGTGAAGATGGACGCAGACCGGCAGATAAAAACAAGAAGGAGATCTCTGAATGGACGACAATGTCTGTCTAACCCAGGAGGCGGAGCCTCCCGGTAGACGCACCGGCCCCTCCGGTTCGGCTCTGGATGAGCTGAAAGAACAACCATCCCCACCTTCCGTGGCAATCACCACGACCAGGAAGAACAGGTCCGTATTTCTCTTTCCCACCCGAGGCTTCAGCACCTGCAAACCCAGCGCGCGGTCCAAGGCGTTCCAGAAACGTTTCTATCCGGACACCACGCTCGTCGAATGGAATGACTGGCAGTGGCAGCTGAAAAACCGCATCACCGGCCTCGAGGCCCTCTCGCAGATGATCTGGCTCTCCGATGACGAGATCAGCACCATCATGAGGCGGGGCGGCAGCGTTCCGCTGAGCATCACACCTTACTACGCCAGCCTGCTTGACGCGATGGACCCGGAGCAGCCTATCCGGCGCACGGTGATTCCCAGAAGCCTCGAGTTCCACCAGTCCTGGGAAGAATCCGACGACCCCCTCGGCGAGGAGACGGACAGCCCCGTCCCGGGCCTCGTGCATCGCTACCCGGACCGGGTTCTCTTTCTCGTGACGAATTTCTGCTCGACGTACTGCCGCTACTGCACCCGTTCCCGCATCCTTGATCACGGCAATGGCGGTCAGCCGGGAAAGAAACGCCTGGAGCAGGCCATCGATTACATCGCGTCGACCCCCCAGGTCCGTGACGTGCTCCTCTCCGGCGGCGACCCCCTGACCCTGCCCGACGAGAGTCTGGACTGGCTTCTCTCGAAGCTTCGGGCCATCCCCCATGTCGAACTGCTCCGGATCGGGACCAAGGCACCCGTCGTGCTGCCCCAGCGCATCACCGCCAGGCTGACTTCCGTTCTGAAGCGGTACCACCCGCTGTGGATGAGCATACACTTCACTCACCCCTCGGAACTCACGCCGGAGGTCGGGCAGGCCTGCGCCCGTCTTGCCGACGCTGGTATACCCCTGGGAAGCCAGACGGTGCTGCTGGCGGGTATCAACGACGACGTGGAGGTGATGACCCGTCTGGTCCACGGACTTCTCAAGATCCGGGTGAAACCCTATTACCTCTACCAGTGCGATCCCATCTCGGGGTCTTCGCACTTCCGCACGCCGGTGGAGAAGGGACTCGAAATCATCCGCGGACTGCGAGGTCATACGACGGGCTACGCCGTCCCCACATACGTCATCGACGCCCCCGGCGGCGGGGGCAAGATTCCCCTCCTGCCGGATTACGTCACGGGACGGGACGGCCATGACCTGCTGCTCAGGAACTACCAGGGTCAGATTTACCGCTACCCCGACGTGAACTGCCAGGGCGATCCCGGTCCGTCTTTCCTCTGCGTCTGACGATCCCCTTTATAGCCCGGGCCGAAAAGAGTGAGCACCGGAATCGGCCGGCGTGAATTCTTCAACCGGAGAGCGTTTCTTTGCGTAACCCCAGATCCCCGGCCAGCAGACAATATCGCGCCGCAAGGGGCAAGGGCAAGACGGTTGTCGGCATCACCTACGATCTCCGGGAGGACTATCTCAGGGAGGGCTACACCGAGGAGGAAACGGCTGAATTCGATCGGCTCTCCACCATCGATGCCATCGATCAGACCCTCCGCGCCCTGGGATTCCTCACGGACCGCATCGGCCACATCCGGACCCTGACCCGGCGTCTCGCCCGGGGCGATCGCTGGGATATCGTCTTCAATATCGCCGAGGGCATGCACGGACTGGGGAGGGAAGCGCAGATCCCGGCCCTCCTGGATGCCTACGGCATCCCGCACACCTTTTCGGACGCTCTCGTTCTCGGATTTACCCTCCACAAAGGGTTGACCAAACATGTCCTCAGGGACCTCGGCATCCCGACGGCGGAATTCGTGGTTGTTGACCGTGAATCCGACTGCGACAACATCCGCCTGCCCTTCCCTCTTTTTGTTAAACCTGTGGCCGAAGGGACGGGCAAGGGCATCACCGCGTCATCAAAAGTCCTCTCCCGGCGGGAACTGCGACCCCTCTGCCGCACACTGTTAAAGCGTTACAACCAGCCCGTGATCGTGGAGAGCTTCCTTCCCGGCCGGGAATTCACCGTGGGCATCATCGGTACGGGAAAGAACGCCCGGACCGTGGCGGTGCTCGAGATCGGGCTCAGGGCAAAGGCGGAGCGGGGGGTTTATTCATACCTCAACAAGGAATACTGCGAAGAGCTCGTCGATTACTATCTCGCCCGGGACGACGAGGCAATGCAGGCCAGGAAGGTGGCCCTCGTCGCATGGCGGGCACTGGGCTGCCGTGACGCCGGTCGGGTCGATTTGCGCTCGGACAGGGAGGGAAACCCCCATTTTCTCGAGGTGAATCCCCTTGCCGGGCTTCATCCCACGCATTCGGACCTGCCCATCCTCTGCAACCTGGCCGGGATGAGCTACCGCCGGCTTATCCGCGCAATTATGGACTCGGCACTGAAACGGGCTGCCGCGAACCGCGCACACGGGCCCGCCCCGAAAAAATAAACGCTGTCGGTCAAACCGGGCATCACCCATGGAAGAACACCGGGCTTTGAGGATTGTCGTCCTCCACAATGACGTTCCGGACCCCGCGCCCCTCGATGAACAGGACGCCCTTTTGCAGGCCGAATCGGTGAGGGCCGCCCTGTCAGAAGCCGGTCACGAGGCGGTCAAGGTACCCTTCCCCCTGGATACCCGGCGCGTGATAGACGAACTCCGCACGCTCGGACCGGCGCTCGTGTTCAACCTCGTCGAATCAGTAGAAGGCCGGGGACGGCTCATCCACCTCGCTCCGACGGTTCTCGATCACCTGAAAATACCCTACACAGGATCTTCGACGGAAGCCCTCTTCCAGACCTCCCATAAGCTCCTGGCGAAAAAATGCCTGAAAGACGCCGGGATACGCACGCCCCCGTGGTACTCGACGGGGGACAAGGCGGCGGGCGTGAAAATCCCTGAAGGACCCTTCATCCTGAAGTCCGTCTGGGAGCATGCCTCCATCGGGCTGGAAGACGACTGCATCATCCGTACCGGGGATCCGGATAAGCTCCGGACGGAGTTGGAGCGGCGGAGAGAACAACTGGGCGGCGAGGCTTTCGCTGAAACGTACATCGACGGCCGTGAGTTCAATCTTTCCCTTCTGGGGAAAAAAGGAAACGTCGAGCTCCTGCCGCCGGCCGAAATCTTGTTCCGGGATTTTCCGGAGGGTAAACCCCGGATCGTGGGCTACCGTGCGAAGTGGGACGACGGCGCTTTCGAGTACCGCAACACGCCGCGGCGCTTCGACTTCCCACGAGAGGACAGGCCGCTCATCGAAGAGTTGAAAAACATCTCGAGAGCCTGCTGGGAGATCTTCGGTCTCCGGGGATACGCCCGTGTGGACTTTCGGGTGGACCGGGACGGAATCCCGTGGGTCCTGGAAGTAAATGCCAATCCCTGCCTGACGCCGGACAGCGGCTTCGTGGCGTCAGCAGAGGAACGCGGCCTGGCATACAGAAGTCTCATCATCCGTATCACCGAAGAAGCCCTGTTCCCGACAGGAGGGGGTCTTGCGTGAAGGACCGGCTGCGCGTGTCGAAGGGCCACCGACAAGACCATCCGGGGGGCCCGCTTTCCCCGTCTGACGCCTTTTCTGGCCGGCCCGGCCGCAACGCCCCCGGGGAAGGCCTTTTCACTGAAAAATCGGGGGCGGGATTCTGCCGGAGGGACCGATAGACGCCGCGTTTCCCCCGTTCGCGCTAAGGATCTGAAGTGCGCTGCATCGGCTCTACAGAGGACTTATCGAAGCTGCGTTCGGTCCTGTCCTGGGTTGTGGCGCAACCCGAAACTGAAAGTGCGAAAAGCAGAACGAGCAAAAGGACTGCAATCTTATTCATCTGATGGTCTCCTTTTCCAGCCTGAAGCTTTCTTTTTATTTAATACTGGAAAAAGGATATCCGCCATCCGGTAATGTCTGATTTTCGTATTCGAAAAACCTGAGGCGACGAACGGCGCGTGCGTTTCTCAAGGCTGGGGCCGGCCATGCAGGGCCGCCCGTCTCATGGGATCGACCACCTGCCGGGAGCGATCGTAACGGGGGGCGACACTCAAGGGTTCGGGTAGACGAATTCGTTACCGAGGACGCTTTTTTCGGTGATAACGCCGTCCGGCGTGTCGATTTCGAAATGATAGTCCGTAATGAAACCATCTGATTTCAATTTCTTGCTGACGGCCAGGAGGATACGCTGGGCCTCCGTGGGGTCTTCGGTCAGCACGTCTACATGAATTCTCGCTCTCATGCAAAAGCTTCCCTGTTAAAAAAATCCGCTTGCTCTGCGTTATCTAAGCCAGAAAGGGTTTCAGCGCATCGGCTGAAACCCTTTCTTGATTTCTGGCGGGGCCGATGGGATTTGAACCCACGCCCTCCGACGTGACAGGCCGGCGTTATAACCTGGCTTAACTACGACCCCGCAAAATGGTAGGCGGAACAGGACTTGAACCTGTGACATCCACGGTGTAAACGTGGCGCTCTCCCAGCTGAGCTATCCGCCCTTGTAAAAAAATCTTTAAAAAAGTGTGGACTCTTTAACAACTCCGGGGGGGAATTGTCAAGTCGTAAATGAGGAAGTGTCCCCGGTTGAAAGTCCTCTGAAAAGCCGGTCAGATCCGGGTTTTCCACCGGCATTGCGTCGAGCGAACCCTTTACGCGTGAACGGCAACCGGCTCCTCTCCGGCAACCTTCTCCCGCCTCTCGTCCTTGATCCCGGGGGTCGATTCAACCATGAGGGCTACACCCAGCACTTCATCCACGTTTTCCACGAACTTGATCTCAAGAGCTTTGAGCACATTACCGGGAATGTCGACCATGTCTTTCTCGTTTTCCCGCGGTATGATGACCGTTTTGATGTTGCCCCGATGGGCGGCCAATATTTTTTCCTTCAGGCCGCCGATGGGGAGGACGCGGCCTCTCAGGGTGATCTCGCCGGTCATGGCCAGGTCTCCCCGGACCTTTCGTTTCAGCAGCGCCGAGGCGATGGAAGTGGCAATCGCAATCCCGGCGGAAGGCCCGTCTTTCTGGATGGCGCCTTCGGGGACATGGATATGGATATCCCTGTCCTTGTAGGAACTCTCATCGATGCCGAGCCTGTCGGCTCTGGACCTCACATACGTGAGGGCCGCCTGCGCCGATTCCTGCATGACATCCCCGAGTTTGCCCGTCAGGGTCAACTTCCCGGTTCCGGGCATCGTGGTGGCCTCCACAGTCAGGAGCTCCCCGCCTACCTCCGTCCAGGCCAGCCCGATCGTCAGCCCCACGGAATCCTTTCCTTCCGTCTCGCCGAAACGGAACTTCGCGATACCCAGATATTTTTCTGCGGCCTTCGACGTGATCTTGATCGTCCCTTTTTGGCCGTTCGTGACGATCTCACGGGCCACCTTGCGGCAGATCGAGGCGATTTCCCTCTCGAGGTTGCGGACACCCGCTTCCCGTGTGTACCGCCGGATGACCTCCAGAATGGACCCGTCCGTGAACAGGATTTCCTTGGGCGTCAGCCCGTTGGCCTCCAGCTGTTTGGGGACCAGAAACTTCTTCGCGATATTGAGCTTCTCCGGTTCCGTGTACCCGGCAATCCGGATGACCTCCATCCTGTCCTGAAGCGCCGCCGGAATGGTCGGCAGGATGTTGGCCGTCGTGATGAACATCACGTCGGAGAGGTCATAGTCGACCTCCAGGTAATTATCGTTGAAGGCCGTGTTCTGCTCCGGGTCCAGCACTTCCAGGAGCGCCGCGGAGGGGTCCCCCCTGAAATCGGAGCTCAGCTTGTCGATCTCATCGAGGCAGAAGACGGGGTTGTTCGTACCGGCCTTCTTCAGAAGCTGGATGATCTTGCCGGGCAGAGCACCGATGTAGGTTCTCCGGTGACCGCGGATCTCCGCCTCATCCCTCAATCCGCCCAGGGAGAGCCTCACAAACCGCCGGTCGGTCGCCCGCGCGATGGACTTGGCCACGGAGGTCTTGCCGACACCGGGCGGCCCGACAAGGCAGAGAATCGACGCCTTGTTCTTCTTGACCAGCGATTGGACCGCCAGGTACTCCAGGATCCTCTCCTTGACCTTCTTCAGGCCGTAATGATCCTCTTCCAGGATCTGTTCCGATTCCTTGAGGGTGTGCTTGTTCTCCGTTTTTTCACTCCAGGGCATGTCGAGAAGCCAATCGATGTAGTTCCTCACCACGGTGGCCTCGGCCGACATGGGGGACATCATCTTGAGCTTCTTGATCTCGTGCTTGACCTTCTTGTGCGCCTCCTCGGAGAGCTTTTTCTGTTTGAGCCGCTTTTCAAGCTCCTCGATCTCGCTGCTCAGGTCATCCTTGTCGCCGATCTCCTTCTGGATGGCCCTCATCTGCTCGTTGAGGTAGTAATCCTTCTGGGTCTTCTCCATCTGTTTTTTGACCCTGCGCTTGATCCGCTCCTCCAGTTCGAGAATCTCCGTCTCCGACAGGATCTGGGAATAGATCTTTTCAAGCCGCTCGGCCACGTCGACGATTTCCAGGATGTTCTGCTTCTGTTCAAGCTTGATGTTGAGATGGGAAGCGACCACATCGGAAAGCTTGCCGGGCTGTTCGATACCGGCAATGGTGTCCAGCATCTCCGGCTGAATCTTCTTGCTGAGCTTCGCGTAGGCCTTGAAGGCATCGACCACGAGCCGGTTCAGGGCCTGCAAATCCGACATCGACTTGCTGGAGGATTCTTCCACTTCCGAGACGTTCACCAGGAAGTGGGTGTCGTGCGCCAGATATTCCCGGACGAATCCCCTCTTTTTCCCCTCCACGAGGGCCTTCACGGTCCCGTCGGGAAGCCGCAGCAGCTGAATGATGACGCCGATGGTCCCGATGCGATAAATGTCGTCCTCCGTCGGGTCGTCTTTCTGGGCGCTTTTCTGCGCGACGAGGAATATCTCGTTTTCATGCTTCATGGCCGACTCGAGGGCGCTGATCGACTTTTCCCGGCCCACGAAAAGCGGTACAATCATGTATGGGAAAACCACCACATCCCGCAGGGGCAGGAGCGGCACTTTGTATATCTTGTCCGTTTTTTTGCTGTCTTTCATGAAATCAAACATGGAACCTTTCTTTCCTCTTAGGCAGTTTCTGATTTGGACTCGAAAAGGAAAATGGGCTTGCCCCTGGATACGACCACGTCTTCATTGATGACGCATTCCTTCACGTCCGTCCTCGAGGGGATGTCGTACATGATGTCCAGCATGGTGTTTTCGAGGATGGCTCTCAATCCCCTTGCGCCGGACTTGCGCTCCACGGCCAGCCGGGCGATGGCCCGGACCGCCCCGTCGGTAAATTTCAGTTTGACGTTCTCCATTTCGAATATCTTCTGGTACTGTTTGATAATCGAATCTTTCGGCTCAACCAGAACCCGCATGAGGCTCTCCTCGTCGAGTTCGTTCAGGGTGCTGATGACGGGCAGGCGACCGACGAATTCCGGAATGAGCCCGTATTTGAGGAGATCTTCCGGCTGGACCTCCACCAGAATCTCCCCGATCTTTTTCTCTTTCTTGCTCTTGATATTCGCGCCGAACCCCATGAGCGTGGATCCGACCCTCTTCTGGATAATGTCCTCCAGACCGACAAAAGCGCCGCCGCAGATGAAGAGGATGTTGGTCGTGTCCACCTGGATGAATTCCTGCTGGGGGTGTTTCCGGCCGCCCTTCGGCGGGATATTGGCCAGGGTCCCCTCGATGATCTTCAGGAGGGCCTGCTGCACCCCTTCGCCGGACACATCTCTTGTTATCGACGGGCTGCCCGATTTTTTTGAAATCTTGTCAATCTCGTCGATGTAAACAATCCCCCTGGACGCTTTCTCGACGTCATAGTCCGCGTTCTGCAGGAGGCTCAGGATGATGTTTTCCACATCCTCACCGACGTAACCCGCTTCCGTCAGCGAAGTCGCATCGGCGATCGCAAAAGGCACATTCAGCATTTTCGCGAGCGTTCTGGCCAGGAGTGTCTTCCCCGACCCCGTCGGTCCGATGAGAAGAATATTGCTCTTCTGGAGCTCCACACCGCCGAGGTCGATTTCCGTGAAAAGACGCCTGTAGTGATTGTAGACGGCAACGGACAAAACCTTCTTTGTCCGTTCCTGACCGACGACGTACTGGTCGAGGAACTTCTTGATGTCCTTGGGTTCGGGGATTCTCTTCTTGCCCTCCTCGATACCCGCAATCTCGGACTCTTCCTGGATGATGCACCGGCACAGCTCGATGCACTCATCACAGATGTACGCAGACGGGCCGGCGACGAGTTTCTTCACCTCGTTCTGTGTCTTGCCGCAGAAAGAGCAGAAGAGGACCCCCTCCCCGCCTTCGCCGTCCTTGTTCTTTCTTGCCATGAATTGTCTCCTTTACTTTTTGACCATCTGCCTTCTGGAGATAACCTCGTCGATGATGCCGTAGCTCTTTGCCTGTTCACCAGACATATAATAATCACGTTCGGTGTCTTTTTCAATCTTTTCGATCGGCTGCTTTGTATGCAAAGCAAGGATATTATTGAGTTCGTGCCTGAGTCTCAAAATTTCTTTTGCCTGTATTTCAACGTCCGTAGCCTGCCCCTCGAACCCTCCGAGGGGTTGATGGATGAGGATCCGTGAATGGGGCAGTGCGTAGCGCTTCCCCGCCTCACCGGCGGCGAGAATCAGGGCTCCCATGCTGGAGGCCTGACCCATGCAAACGGTGCATACCTGCGGCTTGATATACTGCATGGTGTCGTAAATGGCCAACCCCGCGCTGACAATACCCCCGGGCGAGTTGATATAGAAATAAACGTCCTTGTCCGGGTCTTCCGACTCGAGGTAGAGCATCTGGGCGATGATAAGGTTCGCCACATCATCGTTAATAGGCACACCCAGAAATATAATCCGGTCCTTCAAGAGCCTTGAATAGATATCAAAGGCCCTTTCACCCCGCCCATCCTGTTCTATGACAATCGGTATCAACGGCATAAATTCTCACGCTTTCCTTATTATATTAATATGGGCCCGACCCTCTATAAAATCAAGGGTTTTTTCCTCCAATAATTTCATCTTCAATGATTCCAACAAATTTTGTTGTTCATAAGATTGCTTCACGGATTCATAATCTTGTCTGTATTTATTTCCAATTTCCTTTAATTTTTCTTCAACCTCTTTTTCATCTACCTGTATGGATTCTTTTTCGGCTATTTTCTGCAGGAGAAGGGTTGATTTAACGACTCGAACGGCATCATCCTTGAAGCGATCATGCAAGTTTACCGCCATATTCGTAGCCTGCTCGGGATCCATGCCGCCATAAACCATGCGCCGCTGCGTATCAACCATCATGCTGAGGATCTGGCGCTCCACATAGGCCGAGGGGACCTCAAAGGGGTTCGCCTCGAAAAGTTTATCCAGGAGGTCCTTTCTCATGACGGACCTCGTTTCTGCCTCCCTCTGCTCATGAATCGATTTTCGAAGGTCGGCTTTCAGTGCTTCCAGTGACTCGTACTGTTCGAAATTCTTGATAAAATCCTCATTCAAGTCCGGAAGAATCCTGACCTTGATGTCCTTGAGAACGACCCTGAAATTTACATTGCTCCCGGCCAGCTCCTTTGTAGGATAGTCCGATGGGAAAAGGATGTCAAACACTCTGGTATCCCCTTTTCTCATCCCTGTGATCTGCTCCTCAAATCCGGGGACGAGCTTTTTTGCACCCACCGTCAGGCTGTAGCTGTTTTCCGTCAATTCTTTCCTGATTTCCCCCGCGATCCTGCCCTCGAAATCGATTATGACGAAATCCCCCTCCATCACGCCTCTGTCCTCTTCCAGATCCTTCAGTGAGCTGTACATGCCCCTGAGCTCCTGGAGGCGCGTCTCCACATCCTCGTCGGTGACCTGAACATCCTCTTTCTCGAGTGTGAGGCCCTCGTAACCCCGTGGATCGATGACCGGTTCGATTTCCACGGTGGCTTCGTAGGTGAAGTTCTTGTTCATTTCGATACCCTGCTGCCGGATCTCGGGGTCTGTAACGGCGGTTATGCTGTTTTCTTTCAGAGCCTCCGGGTATGTTCTGTTGACCAGGCTGGTAATCGCCTCTCCCTCGGCCTGATCCTTGAAATAGATCTCCAAGACTCTTCTCGGGGTTTTTCCCGGTCTGAACCCTTTGACCTTCGCCTTCTTCCCGACAACCACGTACGCGCTGTCGAGGGCCTTCTTGACCTCCTCCCAGGAAATTTCAAAGGACAGTTTTCGCCTGACGGGGCCCAGTTCTTCGATTTTCACTTCGGCAGTTTTCACGGTGACCTCTTTCTCCTCCGGATGTCATGATATGGTGCGAGAGAGGGGAGTCGAACCCCTACCCGCCAAGCGGGCTGGATCCTAAGTCCAGTGCGTCTTCCAGTTCCGCCACTCTCGCCATCGCCGGTCCTGGCGCTTATATAGTAACAACCCCTCCTGTTGTCAACATGGATTCTGGCCCTTTTTTAGGAAAAAAAACCGCCATTACGGCGGTTTAGATCAAAAATGGTCGGGGCGACTGGATTTGAACCAGCGACCCTCTGAACCCCATTCAGATACGCTACCAGACTGCGCCACGCCCCGACGTCGTGTTTCTACCACTCAAAGCCCGCGCTGTCAAGGGCTGTCCATCTGCTGCCGCCGGACAAGCGGCGGATAAAAGGCCTTTGACACCTCCCAGTACCCTCGAACATGAGGAACGAATGTCGGGCACAACTGGGGAATGAGGGGAAAAAGTCCTCTCCATTGGCATCCGCGGATTCAGGGTGAATGAACTTGATGTCCTGCAGGGGTTGCGGGCAGGTTCGTCAACTCAGGGCAGGTAATCTCCCCGGTTGAATTTCATCGCTTCCACAGAGGCAGTGACAGCAATGCGATTGAGGAGATCCCTCGCGCCGTCGCCTTCCGGAAGCGACTCCATCAGCGGGATGAGCAAGGCTTTTTCATCTTCCATCCCGACGACGAGTTTGTGGATTTCCTTGAGGGTATATCGGGGGTCGGTTATTTTTGACGAGTAATCATCGAGAATGTCCAGCAACCTCCCGGCACTGCCAATGGCTTCCCTTCTCTTGGCGATTCCGGTGGATTGAATATCTGAAATATGCAGGTATTTTATTTCTGTCACGGACGGTGCGGGGGCATCACCTTTAACCCCTCCCGCCCCCTCAACGGCCTTCCTGAGAACGTCACCGAACTTGCCCACACCCGGGGATTCAATTTTCTTTTCAGTGAATTCCCCCGCGGTCGGGGGAGGCGAAGGTGATATTTTCATCGTTTCTGTCCTTTTTTAAGCTTCCTCTATCTATTCTATCGGACGGTGCCGCTCCCGAGTTTAGTCTTCTTCCGGCCAGTTCGCCGCATAGGTCCCCTGGGCTATCTTTTCAGCCTCTTTCCTGGATTCCATGCAAGCTTTGCACCAGGGCGTGAAGCCGCATTGCCCCTTGCAATTGTCAAAATCATCACTATTATCAATTACTTGGCTTTTTTCTGCTTGCTTGTCCACTTGATGACCCCTGACTTATCTCTCGATTTCCCGGTGGTAGCTCTGGAGGGATTTGGCCCTTCCATGCCCGTGCTTCAGGGCGCCGATACCTCTGGCGGCGGCCACGGAAGCCGCAATCGTCGTGATGTAGGGAATCCTGTATCGAATGGCGGCTTTTCTGATGTAGGAGTCGTCGTGCTTGCTCAGTTTTCCGCTGGGTGTGTTGATGATGAGGTCGATCTCCTTGTTTTTGATCGCGTCGACGATGTGGGGCCTCCCCTCGTGCATCTTGAGAATGTCCTCCGCCTCGATGCCGTTTTCGGTCAGGTACCTTTGGGTCCCCTTTGTTGCCTTGATGCGGAAGCCCAGTTTCTTGAATTCCCCTGCCATTTCGATGGAGGCACCCTTGTCACGCTCCGCCAGGGTGATGAGAACCGTCCCCTCTGCCGGCAGCACCTGATCCGCAGCCTCCTGCGCTTTGTAGAAGGCAAGACCGAAAGAATCGGCCAACCCCAGCACCTCTCCCGTGGAGCGCATTTCCGGACCGAGCAGGGGATCCACCTCCGGGTACATCCTGAATGGAAAGACGGCCTCCTTCACGCCGAAGTGGGGCACGGCGCGGCGTTTGAGGTTCAGATCCTTGAGTTTCCTGCCGAGCATCAGCTGGGTGGCGATCCTGGCCATGGAAACGTTACAAACCTTGGAGACGAGCGGCACCGTCCTTGACGCACGCGGATTGGCCTCGAGAACATAGACCACGTCGTTGGCGATGGCGTACTGCATGTTCATCAGCCCCACGACCTTCAACTCCCTGGCGATCTTGCTCGTGTACTCGATGATGGTGTCGACGTGACGGGCCGGTATGCTGATCGGGGGAATGACGCAGGCCGAATCCCCCGAATGTACCCCTGCCAGTTCGATGTGTTCCATGACGGCGGGAACGAAGGTGTCCCGCCCGTCCGAGATGGCGTCGGCTTCGCACTCGATCGCGTTGTCCAGGAACTTGTCGATGAGAATCGGCCTATCGGGCGTCACGCCGACGGCGGCGGCCACGTAACGCCTTAACATCTCCTCGTCGTGAACGACCTCCATCCCCCTGCCGCCAAGGACATAAGAAGGCCGGACCATGAGGGGGTAGCCGATCCTGGCGGCGATACGAAGCGCCTCATCGAGAAAACTCGCCATCCCCGAGTCGGGCATGGGGATGCCGAGTTGATCCATCATCCTGCGGAACCGGTCGCGGTCCTCGGAAAGATCAATCGCGTCGACGGACGTCCCCAGGATATTCACCCCCGCCCCGGCGAGTTCGCCGGCGATGTTGAGCGGCGTCTGTCCCCCGAACTGGACGATGACGCCCTCGGGCTTTTCCTTCTCATAGATGGAGAGGACATCCTCCACCGTGAGGGGCTCGAAGTAGAGTTTGTTCGACGTGTCGTAGTCGGTGGATACCGTTTCGGGGTTACAGTTGACCATGATGGACTCGACGCCTTCGTCGCGAAGGGCAAAGGCGGCGTGGACGCAGCAGTAGTCGAACTCGATACCTTGCCCGATCCGGTTCGGGCCCCCGCCGAGCACCATCACCTTGCGATTGGCCGTCGTCGCGACCCTGTCCGGGGCGTTATAGGTAGAGTAGTAATAGGCGGCGTTTTCGACGCCGGAGACGGGAACGGCATCCCAGCACTCGACCACGCCGAGCCCGATCCGCCTCGCCCGGATTTTCTCCTCGGGAATCCCCAGGATCTGGGAGAGGTAGCGGTCGGCGAAACCATCCTTCTTCGCCCGGACGAGGATCTCGTCGGGCAGATCCCTGTCCCTGCATGTCAGAATCTTTTCCTCCAGTTCGACGAGTTCCTTCATCTGCTCGATGAACCAGTGCTTGATGTGGGTCTTCCGGAAGAGTTCGTCCACTCCGGCACCCTTGCGAAGGGCCTCGTACATGATGAACTGGCGATCGCTCGAGGGTTCCACAAGAAGGTCCATCAGTTCCTCGAGCGTTTTGCCGTTGTAGTCCCGCGCGAAGCCGAGGCCGTACCGGCCTTTCTCCAGCGAGCGGATGGCTTTATGGAAGGCCTCCTTGTAGGTCTTGCCGATGCTCATCACCTCCCCCACGGCCCGCATCTGGGTGCCCAGCTTGTCCTCGGCACCGGGGAACTTTTCGAAATCCCAGCGGGCGAACTTCACGACGACATAATCGCCCCAGGGGGTGTACTTCTCGAGTGTCCCTTCCCGCCAGTAGGGGATCTCGTCCAAGGTGAGCCCCGCCGCGAGCATGGCCGATATGAGGGCGATGGGAAACCCCGTCGCCTTCGAGGCCAGGGCCGACGAGCGCGACGTTCGCGGGTTGATCTCGATGACGACGACCCGGCCTGTCTTCGGGTCGTGGGCGAACTGGATATTGGTGCCGCCGATGACCTGGATCGCCTCGACAATGTCGTAGGAATACTTTTGCAGCTTTTTCTGGAGATCCTCGCTGATGGTCAGCATCGGCGCGGTGCAGTAAGAATCGCCCGTGTGGACGCCCATGGCATCGACGTTTTCGATGAAGCAGACCGTGATCATCTGGTTCTTGGCATCCCGGACGACCTCCAGCTCCAGCTCCTCCCACCCCAGGACGGACTCCTCGACGAGAATCTGTCCCGCCATGCTCGCCGCCAGTCCCCGGGCCGCGATGAGACGGAGTTCCTCGGGGTTGTAAACATGCCCGCCGCCCGTGCCGCCCATCGTGTAGGCCGGGCGGATGACGATGGGATAACCCAGTTTTGCCGCGATGGCCTCGGCCTCCTCGACGCTGTATGCGATTTCACTCCGGGGCATCCCGATCCCGAGACGGTTCATCGTTTCCTTGAAGGCCATCCGATCCTCGCCGCGCTCGATGGCGTCGACCTGCACGCCGATGACCTGGACGCCGTATTTTTCGAGTATTCCTTTTTTGTGGAGTTCCAAGGTCAGGTTGAGACCCGTCTGCCCGCCGAGGTTCGGCAGGATGGCATCGGGCCGCTCGTTTTCGATGATCTCGATCATGCTCTGGAGGTTCAGGGGTTCGATGTAGGTCACATCCGCCATGCCGGGGTCCGTCATGATCGTGGCCGGGTTCGAGTTGGCGAGGACGATTTCGTAACCGAGTTTTCTGAGGGCCTTGCAGGCCTGGGTACCCGAGTAGTCGAACTCGCAGGCCTGGCCGATGACGATGGGCCCCGAGCCGATGATCATGACCTTGTTGATATCCTTTCGCCTTGGCATAAACGGACCCTCATTTCATTTGAATGGTTAGGCAGGGAATTCAAGACGGACGAAGCCTCTTTGAAGCTGCTGGAATATAAGGGAGCGCCGGTGTATTGTCAAGGCGAATCGTCTCCGGTTTTCCCCGATGCGTCGAGCCTTCCAGGCAAGCGTATTCCGCCGGGCGATTGACGGGGAAAACACGATAATATGAATTCAATATCACATTCAATGCCAATTGGTTATATGAATGAAATGAGGTGATGGTTGAAGTCTGATAACGGAGAGGCAGGCGGGAAGAATTCGGGTCATTGAAGAACCCTCGCCGGCGATGTAAGATAAACTCTTTTTCACTCAGTCGACGGAAAAATGGCGCCTCAGAGAGGCATATTTTTTTTCTTTGATACCCTTGATGTTTTTGAGATCCGAAACTTTCCTGAAGGCCCCGTTTTCACGCCTGTAGTCGATGATCCGCGTCGCCGTCTTCTCACCGATTCCGGGCACGAGCTCCAGGTCGCCGGATGTCACCGAGTTCAAATCCATCGGCAGGCCCAGAGCGAACCGTTTTGCCGCGCTCATCCTGCCGACGTTCACGTCGGGACCATCCCCGCAATCGGCGCACCCGACGGTCACCAGTGAAGCGCTTTTCAGCCGATCGGTCAACTTCGTGCCGACCGTCGCCGGTTGCTTTCCGGCGACGGTCATGATCAGAAAATCCAGAACGCTCGACCCCTCGGGGACGAAATAGACACCCCGTATACCCGTCCGCCCCGCGAGTTCCACGATCACCGGCCCGCTTGTTTCATCGCTGTACGGCGGCCTTACATCCACCGGACCCGGGATGATGACGATGCCCGTGCTCCTGAAAAAACAGAGGGCGACCGTTATCATGACGATAACCGCCGCCCCTCGTATTTGTTCCCGTGTTTTCATGGATCGATGAGCAAACGCCGGCGAATCGGAGAATCCCGACCCGTCAGGGGATGTCCCTATTTGAGCTTTTCGAGCCCGAAGGTATCGTGCAGGACCATGACGGCCAGTTCCGTGTACTTGGCTTCGATAACGCAGGAGATCTTGATCTCCGAGGTGCTGATCATCAGGATGTTGATCCCCTCCCCCGCGAGCGCGGAAAACATCCTGGACGCCACTCCGGCATGAGTTCTCATACCGACCCCGACAATTGAAACCTTGGAGATATTCTCGTCGTATTGCACGCCCTGTGCGCCGACCTCCTTTGCCGCGTCCTCGATCATCCGCTTGACTTCCCGGATGTCTTTTCTCGAGACGGTGAAGGAAAGGTCCGTGTAGGCATCAATGCTGGCATTCTGGATGATCATGTCCACCGGGATGTTCATGTCGGAAAGAGGGGTGAAAAGCCTTGCGGCGATGCCCGGCCTGTCCGGGACGCGGACCACCGTCACCTTGGCCTGGTCCCTGTCATAACTCACCCCCGAAACGACGACCTGTTCCATTTCGCTATCCTCCTTCGTCACCAGTGTTCCCGCATCATCATTGAAGGATGACCTCACGAAGACGGGGACGTTGTATTTCTTGGCCAGCTCCACCGACCTCGGATGGAGAACCTTCGCCCCCGCGCTGGCCATCTCGAGCATCTCGTCGTAGGATATCCTGGAGAGCTTGACGGCCTTGCTGCAGAGGTTCGGGTCGGTGGTGTAGACACCCTCGACGTCGGTATAGATTTCGCACATGTCGGCATTCAACGCCGCGGCAAGGGCTACGGCACTGGTATCGGATCCGCCCCTGCCCAGCGTGGTGATATTGTTCTTTTGATCGACGCCCTGGAAGCCGGCAACGACGACGATGCCTTCCTTTTTCAGTTCCTCAGAAAGGGCCTTCGTGTCCACTTTCATAATCCGGGCACGTGTGTGCGCCGAGTCCGTCCAGATCTTCACCTGGTGGGCCAGAAAAGACTTCGCCCGGTGCCCCTTCCTGTTGAGCATGATGGCCAGGAGCGCCACCGTGATCATCTCTCCCGTCGCGATCAGGGCGTCGTATTCCCTCTCGTCGGGCCGGTCCGAGGCCCCGTGGGCCAGACCGATGAGCCGATCCGTTTCTCCGGCCATGGCCGAAAGCACCACCACGAGCCTGTGACCCGCCTCCTTCGTCCGGATCACCCTCTCGGCCACATTGTTGATCTTCTCGAGATTGGCGACGGACGTCCCTCCGTATTTCTGTACAACGAGACCCATCTATAACAGTCCTCCTTCGGTTAACGCCTGCGAGATCTTCCTCATCCTGTTCGCCGGCCCGGATATCCTGATCTCCCTGGTATGCTCGTCGACGTACCGCATTTGGATGAAAATACTCTTTTCGACGGGCAGCACATTCTTAATTTTTTCAGCCCACTCGACGACGACGACACCGTCCCCGTATATGTACTCCTCGAAACCGAGGTCCTCAAGATCCGCGGGCCCCGAGAGGCGGTACACATCGACGTGGTAGAGGGGGATGTTCCCGGGGTATTCGTTGACCAGTGTGAATGTGGGACTCGTCACGTGATAACCGGCTGAAACGCCCACGCCGCGCGCGATTCCCTGTGTCAGGCACGTCTTTCCCGAACCCAGCTCCCCCGTGAGGGCCACCACGTCACCGGGCGAAAGGCAACCGCCCAGAATTTCCCCCAGGCGAAGGGTGTCCCCGGCGCGCCCGGACACCATCTCCAGCGTGAATTCGCCTTCCCCCATCGGGGTGTCCCTTACATTTTCCGTAGAAGAAAGGGAAGAAATATTTTTCATCCGGCGTGTCCGTTCACGCTTCCGTGATCACCAGAGCCGAAGCGTATTGATCGGTGTGAGTCACGCTCAGGAAGACGTGCCGGATGCCCCGTTCTTTCAATATCCTGTCGAACGCGGTGTTCATGCTGAAGACCGGCTTCCCGGCGCCGTCGTTCAGAATCTCGATATCCCTCATGGCCAGACCCCGCAGCCCGCCGATGGATTTGATAAAGGCCTCCTTGGCGGCAAAACGACCGGCATAATGGACGTGCGCACGCACATGCTTTCTGCAGTATGCGATTTCCCGATCCGAGAAGACCCTTTTTTCAAACCGCTCCCCCCAGCGTTTGAGCGCCTGCTCAATCCGCCGGATCTCGACCAAGTCTATCCCGATCCCGTAAATCATGTCAATCTCTCGACAGATCCTCGGCCATGGCCGCAACTCTCTTCATGAACCCGACATCATGAACCCTCAGGATGTTCGCACCGTTGAGGATGGCGGCCGTTACGGCAGCGGCTGTTCCTTCGATCCGCTCCGCGGGTATTTCAACACCCGTGGTTTTCCCGATGAACGCCTTCCGGGAAGGTCCCAGCGCCACGGGTCTTCCCAGTGTCTTGAGCTCCCGAAGATGCCGGATGATCCTGATGTTGTCCTTTGCCTTTTTACCGAATCCGATACCGATACCCGGATCAACGATGATATTTTCCCGGGCAACCCCACCCTTCACGGCCTTCCCGATCCGTTCCCCCAGGAACCGGATGATATCCCCCATCAGCGATCCGTAGCGGAGGTCCCCTTCCTGCATCGTCCTTGGCATGCCCCTCATGTGCATGAGAATGACGGGGGCCCCGCTTTCCGCCATCGCATCGAGCATGGCTCTGTCAAATCGCATGGCACTGACATCATTGATGATCTCGGCACCGGAATCCATGGCGGCCCGTGCGACCTCCGATTTCATGGTATCCACGGACACAGGAATGCGGATACGGCGGACGAGTTTTTCAAGAACGGGAATTACCCGCTTGATCTCCTCTTTGCGGCTCACCCGCCCTGATCCCGGACGCGTCGACTCCCCGCCGACATCAAGAATATCCGCTCCCTCTTCCTCCAGCCTCACCCCCCAATCCACCGCGGCGTCGACGTTTCTGAACCGGCCGCCGTCGGAGAAGGAGTCCGGGGTCACATTGATGACCCCCATGATCAGGGTCCGGCCGGTAATGGTGATCCTCCGCCTCGGCGTCTTCAAAACAAAGGCGGTTCTTCGCAGGTTGGACAGAAGCCCCTCCATGGCCGAAGCCAGTTCCCGCAAACCGAGCGGCTGCCGGGAAAGCTTCTCAATCAATCGCGTGACCTGTTTTTCCGTCCCCATGAGGACGGCACCCGTCCGCCGGACCGTGCAGTCAATCGTCCCCCGGGATACGGCGGCGTCGCCCCCCAGTGAAAGCATCTCCTGTTTGATGATGTTCGCCACCGCGGGCTTGAGGTCATCGAGCCGGATATTGACCCCGGACATTTTCGGAACCATGGCCGCAATGCCGTAGGGATCCACGCCGATTTCCTTGAGGCACAGGACGGCCTCTTCGGGTGATGTAATTTGAAGGTATCTCAAATGTCGCCCCTCGTCGGTCCCTAAAAAAACGGTGCGTGAAAACGCACCTTTTCACTGCCTGGAAAGATGTAGCCAGATGGAATGGCCGCGGGCTGGCCGCCTGCTCAATGAAGGGCCTCTTTCGCTTCTACCGGCGCCCTGCCGCTGATGATCTGGTCGAGCTCATCGGCGTTCAGGACCTCCTTCTTGATCAGCTCGCCGGCAAGGTTGTGAAGCTTTTCGATGTGATCGGCCAGAAGCTTCTTGGCCTGTTCGTAACTTTCCATCACGATGGTGCCGACTTCGCGATCAATCTTGCGGGCCGTTTCCTCGCTGTAATCCTTGTGCATGGCCAGCTCCCGGCCCAGGAAGATCTGCTCTTCCTTTTTCCCGTAACTCATCGGACCCATCTCGAGGCTCATGCCCCATTCGCAGACCATCTTCCGTGCCAGATCCGTTGCCCGCTCGATGTCGTTTCCCGCACCGGTGGTGAAATCCTTCAGCACGAGTTCCTCGGCGGCCCTTCCCCCGAGCAGGATAGAGATGTTGTTGAGGAGATATTTCTTCGGATAGGTATGCTTCTCGTCGATGGGCAACTGCTGCGTGAGTCCCAGAGCTCGCCCCCTCGGGATAATGGTGATCTTGTGAATCGGGTCCGTCCCGGGCAGGAGCTTCGCCACGAGGGCGTGTCCCGATTCATGGTAGGCCGTAATCCTTTTTTCATCATCGCTGATGACCATGCTTCTTCGCTCGGTCCCCATGAGCACCTTGTCCTTGGCAAATTCCAGATCGCTCATGGTAATCCTGTCTCTCGATATCCGGGCGGCGTGCAGCGCCGCTTCATTGACCAGGTTTTCGATGTCGGCCCCTGAAAAGCCGGGCGTGCCCCTGGAGAGCACGGCGAGACTGACGTCGTCCGCAAGGGGCATCTTTCGCGTGTGAACTTCCAGAATCTTCTCCCGGCCCCTGACATCCGGGAGGGGAACGACCACCTGACGGTCGAAGCGCCCCGGCCTCAGAAGAGCCGGGTCCAGAACGTCCGGCCGGTTCGTCGCCGAGACGAGAATGACGCCCTCGGAGGACTCAAAACCGTCCATCTCTACGAGGAGCTGGTTCAGCGTCTGCTCACGTTCGTCGTGTCCGCCGCCGAGCCCCGCGCCGCGATGCCTGCCGACGGCATCGATCTCGTCGATGAAAATAATGCAGGGGGCGTGCTTCTTCCCCTGGGTGAAGAGATCGCGCACGCGGGACGCGCCCACGCCGACGAACATCTCGACAAAATCGGAACCGCTGATGCTGAAGAAGGGCACACCGGCTTCGCCGGCGATCGCCCGGGCCAGAAGCGTCTTCCCCGTCCCGGGGGGGCCGACCAGAAGGACGCCCTTCGGAATGCGTCCTCCGAGCCGCGTGAATTTTTTCGGATCCTTCAGGAAGTCGATAATCTCCTGAAGTTCGTACTTCGCCTCGTCGATCCCGGCCACGTCTTCAAAGGTCACTTTTTTCGAGCTTTCCGTCAGAAGCCGCGCGCGGCTCTTGCCGAAAGACATGGCCTTCCCTCCCCCCGCCTGCATCTGCCGCATGAAGAAGATCCAGATGGCGATGAGGAGGATTGTCGGAAACCACGACACCAGGACCGTCATGTACCAGGGAGACTCATCGGCGGGTTTTGCAGCGATCCGGACCCCTTTCTGCTTCAGAAGAGGAACCACGCCGGAATCCTTGGGAGCGTAAGTCTTGAAGCTCTTGCCGTTCAGGAATTTCCCCGTGATGTTGTCGCCCTGGATGCTCACCTCCAGGACTTGGCCGTTGTCAACGGACGCGATGAAATCGCTGAAAATGATGTTTTCGTGGGAGTCTTTTGGCTGGCTGAACAGGTGATAGAGCATCACGAAGATCAGACTGATCACAAGCCAAAGGGCTATATTTTTCTGCAACGGATTCAACAGGGGTTCTCCTTTTCCTTGAAATGAATGTTCTTCCGGCGGGGATCGGTCCTGCCGGTGGTCATTGAATTACAACAGAACTCCTTTAATATCAATTAATTTCTACTTTCAGAACGCTCTTCGTCCCGTCCCTTATTTTGACTTTGTCCGAAAGCCTGACACCCGGAACCCACAGGACGGAATCCCGGTCGACGACAATGGGAAGCCGGCTTCTCTCGTCCCTCGCGATCTTTTCATCGATGAAGAGATCCGTGACCTTCTTGCGGCCCTTCATTCCCAGGGGCTGAATTCTGTCGCCGGGCCGAACGTTTCTCACCCGGATGGGCCGGGCAACCCGTTCGTAATCCATGTAGGCCCTCTTTTTTCCGGAACCGAACCCTACATCGCCTTTCTCCACGAGATCGAAACGAAGGGAAAGGCCGAGCCCGGGGATACGGACTGTCCCCGGCACCCGAACGGCATATGAGAATTCCTTCGCAGCCCGGGGTCCCCGCATACCTTTTCGGGGCTGTCCCCGAACCCCCTCTCTCTCCCCGCGGGAGGTCATCACGAGTTTCCCGTATCCGCGGTGAACCCTGATCCCCCCGGGCAGATCGAGGGATCCTCCCGTTCTGCCTTCCTCGAGAAGGCTCACGACGGCCTGAACATGGGTGTAGCCGATACCCTTTCCCCTCTTTGCCACCCGCTGGAGAAGCCTGAGGATCAGTCTTTTCTGGAGGGCCGGATGAAGGCTTTTCAGATCTTCGATGCCCACCCGGAGGACGCCCCCGGCCATCCCGACGTCCCACCCGGCAACGATTTCGTCCACCACGGTATTAATATAATCATTCTCCTCGCGAACGATCCCGGCCAGATGGGAGATATTTTCCTCCACCCGGGGGTTGTAGGAATTCAAAACCTGCCGGAGGAGATGGTGACGGACCCGGTTGCGGTGGAAAGCTTCCGATTCATTGGTTCGGTCCAGCACGTAACGGAGCCCCTCCTTCTGCAGAAAAAGAAGGATCTCCTCGCGTGTCGCCTCCAGGAGCGGCCGTATGTAGATGGCGTCCCGCACGGGAAGCATCCCCTTCATTCCTTCAAGACCGCTCCCCCGGAGGAGATGCATGAGCACGGTTTCGACCTGGTCGCCGCGATGGTGACCCAGGGCGACCTTGTCAAAGCCCAGTTTCCTGCGGACGGATTCGAGAAAGCGATATCGTGCCTCCCGACAGATCTCCTCCAGGTTCCCTCGCGTCTTTGTATGCTTTACCCGGGCATCCATGCGCCCTTTCTCCAGCGGAAGGGAGAGATATTGAAAAAGACTCTCCACAAAAGTCTCTTCCGCCCGGGATTCGGGACCGCGAAGCCGATGATTGAAATAGGCGCCGCAGATCCGCAGGCGCCATTTTTCCGAGAGACGCTGCAGGACCCGAAGTAGAGCGACGGAGTCCGGCCCGCCGGACACGGCCACAAGAACCCTGTCGCCGGGCTGAAACATACCGTGCTTCCTGATCGTCCTTTCGACCCTTGAGAGGAGTGTCATTTGAAATACGACTTCAATTCCGTGATGACCTCGAACGTGTAATCCGGTTTCAACTGCAACAGGATATCGCGAGAGACCAGACCGTTGAGAAAGGCGCAGCTCATCGCCCCGGTGTTTCTCGCGAGGAGAATGTCCTGCATGCTGTCCCCGATCACGGCCGTGCGGTGCGCCTCCGCCCGGAAACGCGCCATGAGCGGCCGGATCAACCGAAGGTCAGGTTTGAGATAAGGGGTTGAGTCGCCGGCGACGATGTCGTCGAAGTGCGCCACCAGCCCCAGTGCCTTCGCGATGGTCATCGTGAAGGCGCGGTTCTTGTTCGTCAAAATCACTTTTCGTTTGCCGCTGAAATGCCGAAGGAGTTCTTCGACACCGGGGTAGAGCCCCGTCGTGTCCAGCAGGTGTTCGGCGTAAAAGTCCTTGAATATTTCGAGGGCCCTGTCAAAGAGGTCGCGGTGCTCCTCGCCAAGGGCTCTTTCTATCAGTTTTTTGACGCCGTCACCGACAAAACTGATGACCTTTTCCCTCTCGAGCACCTCGAGACCGAGGTCCCGGAGCGTCAAATTCACTGAGGTTGCAATATCCTCGCCTGAACTCACCAGGGTTCCGTCAAAATCAAAGACCATGAGATCCACGGTTCTCATCAGCACGCCCGTCGTGTAAAAATCTAATATTCTTATAGAAATATATATAATCCCCCCGGGGATTACAAGGGCCAAAAGGAACCTCCGGACAGGGAAACTTCATTTTTATTGACGGCTTTCTCCTGTCTGTGATAGTCCCAACTCAGTTGCCTGGTTCCAAAGTGACGCCGGCCTCAAAGGCCTTCCCTGAAGTCCGGAAGGCCTTTTTTACAGGGAGACAAGGGATGACAGACCTTTCAAAAAACGCAAAGGATGCCGTCACCATTCTAGGCCTCGGTAAAGTGGGTACGGCCGTGGGCTTTTTCCTTCGCAAGGCGGGTTACCCCATTGCCGCTGTGTCAGCCCTCCCCATCGAGTCCGCGCGAAGCGGGGTCGAATTCACCGGTGGAGCCATGCTGGCGGACTACACGGAGGCGGCCGGAAGGGGGCGGATCATCCTGATCACCACCGTGGATGACGCCATCGCCCCTGTCTGCGAGAAAATCACCCGGGGAGGGTCTGTCGGCCCGGGGAAGAAGGTCGTTCACATGAGCGGAGCCTGCGGGCTTGATGTCCTCGGGTCGGCCAGGAAGGCGGGGGCCTCCGTGGCCTGCATCCACCCAATGCAGTCCTTCGCCGATGTCCAAAACGCCATCCGGAATATCCCCGGCAGTGCTTTCGGCGTCACCGCCGATGTGGAAATCGAGGCGTGGGCCCTTCAGGTCGTCCGGGACCTTGGCGGGAAGGCCTTCATCATCGCCGATGAGGACAAACCTCTTTACCATGCCGCGGCCTGCATGGCCTCCAACTATCTCGTCACCCTGATGCATCTTACCGAGGGTATCTACCGGAGGATCGGTCTCAGCCAGGACGATGCCCTGAAGGTCTTCTGGCCCCTGGTCCGGGGGACCCTCCAAAACATCGAGTCGCAGGGGACCGTTCATTCACTGACGGGCCCCATATCCCGCGGTGATATCGGCACGCTGAAGAGGCACCTCGAGGCTTTTGCCGGGAAGTTCCCCGAACTCGATACCCTTTACAGGACCATGGGTCTTCAGACAGCCGATCTGGGCGTCAAGAAAGGGACTCTCTCACCGGAGAGGGCCCATGAAATTAAAATGCTTCTGGCAGGAGGGAGATCAAAATGAGCACGCAGAGCAAGATCACGAGTGTCACGACCGCCGTCGTCCGGCAGATGAAGCAGAAAAAAGAAAAGATCACCATGCTGACGGCCTATGACTTCTCCACGGCATCCTTGCTCGATCAGGCGGGCGTGGACCTCCTGCTGGTGGGCGATTCCCTCGCCATGGTCGTCCTGGGTTACGAGAGCACCATCCCCGTGACCATGGACGACATGATTCGGCACACGCAGGCGGTGGCCAGGGGAACCAAACGGGCGATGGTCATTGGCGACATGCCCTTCCTGTCCTATCAATCCTCCGTCGCGAAGGCCGTCGAAAACGCCGGCCGTTTTCTGAAGGAAGGCATGGCCCAGGGCGTGAAGCTGGAGGGGGGCGAGGAGGTGGCCGAAGTCACCCATAGGATCTCACAGGCGGGTATCCCCGTGATGGCTCATCTCGGTTTGACACCTCAGTCGGTGCACCAGCTCGGCGGATACAAGGTACAGGGCAAGGAGGCAGTGGCAGCGCGGAAGATCATAAGGGACGCCAAGATCCTCGAGGAGGCGGGTGCCTTTGCCCTCGTTCTGGAATGCGTTCCCGCCGGACTTGCGAGGGATATCACGGAATCCCTTCAAATCCCGACCATCGGCATCGGCGCAGGTATTCACTGTGACGGGCAGGTTCTCGTCGTCAACGACATGCTGGGGCTGTTCGAGCGCTTCACACCGAAGTTCGTCAAAAAGTACGCGAACCTGAATGTCGAGATCAAGGCCTCCGTGGAGCAATACGTCCAGGAGGTCCGTTCGGGGCTTTTCCCCGGTCCGGAGCATTCCTTCTAGCGGCCTTGCGGCCGCAGGCGTCAGGCATCAGGCTAAAGGCTAAGACAAAAAGACCCCGTACATCCCTGCAACGAACGGGGTTTCTCTATTTGCAGATATCAGAGTTTTTCTTCGAGTTTGCCTTCATGGAAAGCGGCGATGGCCGATGTCACAGGTCCCGAGGCGCCGACGTATATCTTCACCCCCGCCGCCTGAAGCGCCGTCATGGCCTTGCGCCCGATGTGCCCCGTGAGAACCACGTCCACCCGATGTCCGGCTACGAGATTCCCGGTAGCCGTTCCCCGGGTCACTCAATGGGTACGGGCCGTGTTTTCAACGGCCTGGGACTTTTTCGTCTCCATGTCCACGAAGACATAGAACGGGCACCTCCCGAAGCGCGGATCCACGAGATCCGTCAGATCCGGCCCCGTTGACGATACGGCGATCTTCATTTCTCTTGCTCCACTCTGATGTTTATTTGTCCGGTCCCGGCCCCCCGGGCCGGGCCGTTTTTCAACCCCGAGCGCCCTTCTCCCGTTCAAAATCCTCGAGCAGTTCGTTTGTTTTTTTCACCCGCTCCGCCATTTCTTTCAGGATGGAATGGACGATCTTGGGATTTTCCCGCAGGATGGTTTCGAAATTATCTTCCCCTATCCTGATGAGGCGCGTGTCATCCTCCAGGGCAATGGCGGTTGCCGTCCTCGGCGTACGGATCAGCATGGCCATCTCCCCGAAATACTCCCCCTCTTTCATCACCCGCAGTGACTTGTCTTTCCTCCGGATCTCCACGGTCCCGCTCAGGACGTAATACATATCCACGCCTTCCTCCCCTTCCCTGCAGACGACCTCTCCCCGGCTGTAGGACCTGGCAAATCGATCCATGATCTTCCCCGGCCCTTTTTTCGGCACCGTTGATTTCTGAAGAAGTCCGGAGAGAAGCAGGGCTTCCCGCCTTCGGATATTGGCCATGATCTCCATTCCGAAAAGAATGACGACAAACTGATAGTACACCCAGATGATGAGGATGAAGATCGCCTTCAGGGAACCGAAGGCGACCCCGTAGTTGGGGTTGATCTTCAGAAAGAGCAGGAAGACGGGTTTCGTCGTCAGCCACAGCGCGGCTGTGATGAACGAACCGGCCATGAGGTTCGTGAACTTCAGCTTCACGGGGCAGAAGATGAGATAGAAGAGCGCGATGACCAGGGTGGTCAAAACGGGCGCCGCGATGAAGTTGAAAACACGGAGGAGAAAACCGGATTGCTTCGCGTAGGGCGTCACGAGGGAGGCGTAGAAGACCTCGCTCAGAATCACGCCGATAAAAAGAACGAGGATGATGAAAACGGCGAAGGCATTGACCAGTTTGTTCTTCCAGTAAGGCGCATCCCACTCTTCCTTGAAAATTCTCAGGAAGGCATAGCGCAGGGACGATGCCAGCGGCGTCACCGCCCAGAAGAGCGCGATGAGGCTGAGAAAGCCCCATGTCCTCTGCCTTGCCACGGTATAGACCTCCCTCAGCAGGACCTTGTGGTAGGCGGGAAAGATCTGCCCGGTCAGCTGTTCGATCCCCTTCGCGGCCGCCTGGGAGGACAGAACCACGTTACTGAGGATGTAAACGATGAGAATCAGAAGCGGGATAAGGGAAAAAAAGCCGAAAAAGGCCAGGGTGGCCGATGTCTCCAGGCCATTGTTCCGCTTGAAAGACTTGAGGGACTCCCGAAGGATGATGTACGGGTATCCGAACTTCTCTTCGGGATCATCGATCAGCCTTTTGATCCTGCCGTACATGCCTTCAACTCGTGTAAAAAAATATTTGACGGTGCCGATGAGGGAAAGCCCTCACCCCGATGCTTTCGCAAGGCGAGAAGGATTATAGATAATGCGTTCTGTCCCTGTCAAACACTGAAAAGAATGCCGGGCTCCAGCGTTTCGAAATTGCGTTCCTTCTGTCGAATCACCTGGGAACCTCTCGCCCGGATACGTTTGGCTCCATCCGTCAAAACCCAGCGTGATCGGCCACTTGCCCTTCTTTTACCGCAATTGACAGCCTCCCTTTTTGGTGCTAAAGAAGCTCGACGCACAAATTCTTCCGGGCACTTTCAGCCCTGGACTTGGGGACCATGTTCAAGAAATTCTTCCTGAATCTGTCGCTCAACAAGAAGCTCGTCTTCATGATGCTTTGCCTGAGCGCCCTGTCCCTCTCGGTCCTCTTTATCATTTACGTGCAGTCCGAGCGCGCGCTGGAAAAGCAGTTTGAAACGCAGATCGTCGAACTGACGCAGGCGATCCAGGTCGGCGTCGAAGAGGTCACGACCAGCGGTTTGACCGATGAGATGCGGTTGAGACAGTATCTCAAATCCCTGAAGTCCAAAGGCATCCAGGAAATTTCCATCATCAGCAACAAAGAGGAAATCATCGCGAGCACCAATCCCAAGAGCGTGGGCAGCCCTGTCAGCCCCAGGAAAAAGGAGCTGATCATCAAAGCCGAGCTTGGCGAAAGGGCCGTGGACGAGGAGGGCAAAACCTATAACGTCATCATCCCCGTCATCGCAGGTGGAGCCCATTACGGCTACGTCCACCTGCAGATCAATGCCGAAAATTTCTCCGAGCAGCTCAAAATCAACGCGCTCAAGCGGATCGGGGCCACCCTGCTCGTTTTCGCCCTGGGAATCGCCCTCTCCATCTTCCTGGCCCTGCGATACACGGAACCCATTCACAACGTGGTCGAGGCCGCGAAGAAGGTCGCCTCCGGCGATCTCGACCAGAATCTGCCGATGGACCGGAAGGACGAGATCGGGGAACTCAACGAAAGTTTCAACTACATGGTGCGAAAGCTCCAGGAAGAGAAACGGCTCGAGGAAAGGCTCCGGGAGGCGGAACACCTCTCCGCCGTCGGGCAGCTCGCCCGGGGAATCGCTCATGAAATCCGCAATCCCCTGAATTACATCAGTCTCTCCATCGACCATCTCAAGGAAAAATATTACCCCGCAAACGAGGCACAGAAGAAAAATTTCGAGAGCCTGATCTCCTCCATGAAGCAGGAGGTCCACAGACTCGACAAGCTTGTCAGCGACTTTCTGGACTACGGGAAGCCCCTCCGCCTGAACCTGCAGCGCGTCGACACGAAGGAACTGCTCGCGCACATCGTGGAAATCATAAAGGCCAAGGCGGAAAGCGAGCACATCCACATTGCGGAAAAATACGATTTTCTCCCGGCACTGATGCTCGACTTCGACCTGATGAAGACCTGCCTCTTCAACATCGTGACCAATGCCTTTCAGGCCATGCCCGAGGGCGGCACCCTGGCGTTCAAAACGGCGAAACGCAACGGTAAATTCAGCCTGCAGATCACCGACACGGGTTCGGGTGTTCCGAGAGAGAACCTCGAAAAAATCTTCGAACCTTTCTTCACCACAAAGAGCGACGGTCTCGGACTGGGCCTTGCCATCACCAAGAGGGTCATCGAAGAACATGGCGGCAAGATTGTTTTCCTGAGCACGGAGGGCCGGGGAAGCGAAGTCTCCATCACTTTCCCGCTCGCGGGCAACTGATTTTTCCGTTTACGTACCGGAGGATCATTCAGAACCTTATGGCCGTGATTCTTGTTGTCGACGACGAACCCCTTCAGAGGGACATTCTGCAAACCATCCTGACGGACGCGGGATACGAAGCCCTGACCGCATCTTCCGGCGAAGAAGCCCTCAAACTCGCCAAAACATACAGCCCCGACGTGGTCCTGACCGATTTGAAGATGAAGAGAATGGACGGCATCGAGCTCTTGGAGCGATTGATGGCCAGGGAAGAACCCCCGACCGTTCTCATCATGACGGCCTTCGGCACTATCGACTCGGCCGTGGATGCCATGAAGAAGGGGGCCTTCGACTACATGACGAAGCCCCTCGACAGGGACGTGGTCATCATGACAGTCCGCCGGGCTTTGGAACGGACGGAACTGCTTCGGAAAAATCTGGAACTTCAGCAGGCCCTCATGGACAAATTCAAAATCGAGGGCATCGTCGGCAAATCAAAGGCGGTCCAGGACGTCATCCGGGTCATCAAGAAGGTCTCGAACAGCTCCGCGACGGTTCTCATCCTCGGGGAGAGTGGAACGGGCAAGGAACTGATCGCCCGTGCAATACATTTCAACAGCCCCCGCGCGGCGAAATCTTTCACAGCCATCAACTGCGCCGCCATACCTGAAACCCTGCTCGAAAGCGAACTCTTCGGTTATGAGCCCGGCGCTTTTACCGGCGCCACTTCCCGGAAGATAGGCCTCTTTGAGGCCACCAACGGCGGTACCATCCTTCTCGACGAAGTGGGAGACCTGCCGCCCCTGACGCAGTCCAAGATCCTCCGGGTCCTCCAGGAAAGGGAGGTGAGAAGACTGGGCGGCAGAGACTCCATCAAGGTCGATGTCCGGATCATCGCCGCCACGAACAGGGATCTCGAAAGACTCATGCAGGACAACACTTTCAGGGAGGACCTCTTCTACCGCCTGAAGGTCGTCACCATCGAATTGCCGCCGCTGCGCGAACGGCGGGAGGACATCCTCGACCTCGCCCAGTTCTTCCTGCAGAAATTCAATCACGAGTTCAAAAAAAATGTTCGCAGAATCGATGAACAGGCCTCCAAGGCCCTGGCGGACTTCCAGTGGCCCGGCAACATCCGGCAGCTGCAATCGGTGATCGAAAAAGCGGTCCTCATGTGCGACACCGAAACGATCTCTCTTCAGGACATCCGGGACGAATTGACGGGTGGACCGCAGCACAAGGGCATTCTGGACCTCGAATTGCCCGATGAGGGTCTTTCCTTCGAGGCATTGGAGAAGGCTGTATTGAAAAAGGCCATGAAGAAAGCGGATCACGTCGTCGCCCGTGCGGCCAGGCTGCTGGGCATGACCTATAAGACCTTCTGGTACCGGTGGGAAAAATTCAACCTCGACGCGCCCCCGGCCGACAACCCCGAAGCGCCTGTTCTTGATTTCGACATTCCCGACGGCGGTATCGATTTCGAGGACCTCGAGAAAGCGATGATTAAAAAAGCCATGGCGAAAACGAATAACGTCGTGTCAAAAGCCTCGAGACTGCTCGGGATGAGCGAAAAAGCACTCCGGTCCAGATGGGAGAAATACGGCCTGAAGCAGAGCTGAGTGCGGTGGCCTCCCCTTCCCTGCCCGCACCCGCACTGAAAATACTCCTTTCACGGAAGACTTCTTTGTATTATATTGATTCTGCGCCTTCCGCGACTGCCGAGCGTCGGCCGTCCATGTGCGCACTATCCGTACTATTCGCGGCGCGTTTCTCCTGTTATCAACCCCGCAAGTGTCGGCGGTTCCCATAAATGCCAGCCACAGCAGAGGACAAGAAAATGAGAAAAAAAACATATGGGGCCTTGTTTCGGCCAATCATGATTCTGTCGGTACTCTTTTTCCTCCAAGCCTGTGCCACCGTGCCTGTCACGGGACGAAAGCAGTTGGACCTGGTGCCCGACTCGGAGCTTCTGACCATGAGCTATTCCGAATACTCAACGGTCATGAAGAAATCAAAGCTTTCGACGGACCAGGAAAAAGTGGACATGGTACGACGGGTCGGCAAGCGAATCGCCGCCGCCGCCGAAGATTTTCTTGTCAAGGAAGGTCTGGGCTCGGAGGTCAAGAATTACAAATGGGAATTCAACCTCATCCAGGATGACAAGACGGTGAACGCATGGTGCATGCCCGGCGGCAAGGTGGCTGTCTACACGGGACTTCTTCCCATCACCCGTGACGAGACGGGACTCGCCGTCGTCGTGGGTCATGAGGTCGCGCACGCAATCGCCAAGCACGGCGGCGAGCGGATGAGCCAGGGGCTTCTCGCCCAACTCGGGGGCGTCGGACTTGCCGTGGCTCTGTCAACCCAGCCGGCGGCGGCGCAGAACATATTCATGCAGGCTTACGGCGTGGGGACCCAGGTGGGTGTCTTGCTGCCCTACAGCCGCCTCCACGAGTCCGAAGCCGATCACATCGGCCTGATCCTCATGGCCAAAGCGGGATACGATCCCAGGGCCGCCGTCCCGCTGTGGCAGCGTATGAGCCAGCAGGGCGGCGCGAGGCCTCCGGAGCTTCTATCGACGCACCCCGCGCCGGAATCGCGCATCAGGGATATTCAGGCGCTGATACCCGACGCCATGCGGTATTACAAACCCCGGTAGGCGACATTTGCGCCCGTGAGACCGTGAAGCCGGATTTAAAAATTCATCAAAATCCAAGGAGGAATACGGAATGTTTAAGGAATTCAAAGAATTCGCCATGCGCGGAAACGTCGTGGACATGGCCGTGGGTATCATCATCGGCGGAGCCTTCGGAACCATCGTCAAATCGTTGGTTGACGATGTTCTCATGCCCCCCATAGGGCTTCTGCTGGGCAATGTGGATTTTTCAAACATCTTTGCCGTGATTAAAGCGGGTAAAATTGCGGGCCCCTACGCCACACTGGCCGAAGCCAAGGCGGCCGGCGCCGTGACGATCAACATGGGTATCTTCATCAATTCCATTATAAGCTTCCTGATTGTCGCCTTTGCCGTATTTGTCGTCATCCGCCAGATCAATGCCCTGAAGCGTGCGGAGGAACCGGAACCGGCTACGACCAAGGAGTGTCCCTTCTGCTTCTCCTCAATCCCCATCAAGGCTACCCGCTGCCCGAGCTGCACATCGGAAGTCAAGGCGTAACGTACAATCCCCCGATGATTATCCATCGGGGGGATATTTGCATCCAAGACACCCCGAAACGGCCTTTGGCGGGACAATCCTGTAAGGGATTGTAATTACATATGAATTATTGAATCCGGCGTCCGGGGCCACACCGTATCTGCCGGCATCAATATCGTTGCAACCGCTCGAGAAATGTGCGATTATCCACCCCGACATTCCGTGACCCTTCCGGATTGAGACCGGGGATTCAAGACGCTCAGCGGTTTTGCCCGGCCGAATACTGTGAAATCCATCCAGTAATCGCAATGCGTGCAGAGTTATGACAGGTTCAACGTAACTTGAAGCACACACCCCCCATAGAGCCTCCCGTAAAGAGAGGCTTTTTTTCTCACCAGCTCTCGCCGGGCCAGATCTTCATCCTGAGCTTCGCCGGCCTCATCCTGGCAGGGGCTTTCCTCCTGTGGTTTCCCTTCTCCTCTTCAGGTGAAAACCTCGAATTCATCGACGCCTTATTCACAGCAACCTCGTCGGTTTGCGTCACGGGCCTCGCCGTTTTAGACGTAGGCAAAGACCTCTCCTTCGCCGGTCAGGTTATAACGCTCTTGCTCTTCCAGATCGGCGGGCTCGGTATCATCACCTTCTCCGTGCTCCTCTTCGGCATCATGGGCCGCGGGGTGTCTTTCAAGGAAAGGGAGATTGTCCAGACAACCTTCCTCCACACACCGAAGCGGGATTTTCTCGTCATCCTCAAGGCGGTTCTCGGTTACACGCTCATCATCGAATCAATGGGGGTCTTATTTCTCTTCATCCGCTTCAGTCAGGACTTTCAACCGGGCAGGGCTTTTTTTCATGCCCTCTACCACGCCGTTTCCGCCTTCAACAACTGCGGCTACTCTCTTTTCCCGGACAACCTGATCGGTTACCAGGGTGACCTCATCGTCAACCTGACCGTGATGGCGCTGATCGTTCTCGGGGGGATCGGTTTCGTCGTTTTGCATGAGATGGTTTCCCGGTTTCGGAGCAGGCAGATCCGTCTATCCGTTCACAGCCGGATCGTCATTTACACGACGGCGATCTTGATTGTTTCGGGTGCTTTCCTTTTCTATTTCTTCGAGAGAAATCATGTCATCCGGGACATGCCTCTGCAGTCGCAGGTCCTTGTTTCCTTTTTTCAGTCCGTCACACCGAGAACCTGCGGGTTCAACACCGTGGACATCGGAAACCTGAGCAACGCGACCATTCTCGTCATGATCATACTCATGTTCATCGGGGCCTCTCCGGGTTCGACGGGCGGTGGCATCAAGACGACGAGCGCAGCACTCCTGCTTCTCCTGATCTGGACCCGATGGAAGGGTTACGAAGAGGTGAACGTCTTCAATCGGACCATCCCCAGGGAGCAGCTCACCAAGACCTTCTCGATCATTTTCGCGGCGGCCCTGTCCGTGTGCCTCATCACCTCCATTTTGCTTCTCTGTGACAGTGGAGACGTGCCTGCCGCCCAGAGCCGGCATTTTTTCGTGGAATATCTCTTTGAAACGGTCTCCGCCTTCGGGACCGTCGGTCTCTCCATGGGGGTCACCCCCCACTTGAACGATTTACAGAAACTGGCTGTCGTCATCATGATGTTTGCCGGAAGAGTGGGTCCCCTCACCCTCGCCTTCGCGCTTGCACTGCGATCGGCCCGGAAGGGGATCACCTACGCGGAAGAAACGGTGATGGTCGGATAAAGGGGGCTTTCAGATGAAAAGAGTCGTCGTCATCGGTTTGGGGATCTTCGGCTACAACATTGTCAGGGAGCTCTATGAGAACGGCGTCGAGGTCATCGCCATCGACAAAAAGAAGGAAGCCGTCCAGGCCGTCAGGGATTTTGCCACGAAGGCCATCGTCGCCGACGGAACCGATAAAGACGTCATGGAAAGTATCGGGATTCGTGAAGATGACATGATTATCGTCTCCTTCGGAGAAGATCTTGCCGCGAGCACCCTCATCACGCTTCACCTCAAGCAGATGAAGGTCAAGGAGATCATCGTCAAGGCACCCAACGAAGAGCACAAACTTATCCTCGAAAAGGTCGGGGCCACAGAGGCGATCATCCCCGAGAAGGAAATGGCCTACAAGATTGTCAAGAGCATCATCTCACCGAATGTGCTGGACTACATCCCCCTTTCGAAGGATCACATGATCTGTGAAATCGCGACACCCAAGAGTTTCATCGGAAAGACCCTCGGCGGTTTAAAGGTCCGCACGACATACAACATCGGCATCATCGCCATCCGTGACACCCTCACGGAACGCGTCGAGATGGTCCCACCTGCGGATTTCGTCTTCAAGGACAGCGACGTTCTCGTCGTCATCGGCAAGGAGGAGGATATCGACAAGATCAAATAGGGGGTTGGTAGAAACCGGCTGGAATGAGATAGACACCGAAAATCGATGCAATAAATATTATCAATATATAATCAATATGTTAGGGATGTTTTGGAGATTTTACTTGAGCAAATCCGTCCTCTTTCTTTTTCAAGAGTTCCTGATCGATGAAAGCGGTCAGACTTCCTTGAGTTTCTTGAGGCGGGCAGCCTTCAGCTCGCCATACTCCCTTCGGCAGCGGTAATAGCTCTGCTCGGTGATCCCGATCTCCCGGCAGACCTGCGCCAGGTTCCTGCCCCGCGAGAGCTTTGCGTCGGCCTCCCGAAGCAGGACGATGATTTGCTCGGCTGTAAATTGCTTGTTGTTCATTCCGACCCCTTCAAATTCGGATCAGGTCCAGGCATCGCCTTTGAAATAATTCTTGAGGACCTTGACGATCAGATCTTCATTGGGCTTCACCGACTGGCCGCCCCCCGCTGAGACCTGACGTTCGAAGTATCTGCGAAGAACCTTAACGATAGCGTCTCTTCCCGCATTATTCTTTTCGTTCCCCCCTCTACCAAATTCATCTTTCATGTTTGCGGCCATCCTTTTTATGCCGAGGAATTTTCTCTTCGATTCTCGCCGAACCGGGGGGGAAAAACAATACGCCGAAGATATGATTTCAGGTAAGAAAAAAGTATTAGGAATGGCCTACGAAGCAAAAAGGGCGGGGGAAGAGATGGCGAAGACCCATATGCCCCCGCACCGTACACTTCGCCTGCGATTGAATGACAAATATTACTTCTTGCTGGCAGGGCCGGTGCGGGGCTTCTCGTACTTCTCGATGATGTAATGAATGCCCTCGTACAGCAACGCCGTTAAGTTCTTTTCCTGATCGAGGGCAACATACTTTAGGCGCCTGATCGTATCTTTATCAAGGCGGAAGGTGAGGGTCTTTTTTTCCATAGTCGAAACATACTTTATATATAATATTAATGCAATAATAATTCTTGACATTAAAGAAATAATGCAGTAATGCAATAATGAACCTGGACCATAGGCAAATGGCAACAGGAATAAAGCCGGAGATGTCCGAAGCCGCGAGGCCCGGAGGGTTTAGCCTATGAACCCAGGTCGTCTCCGGCTTATATTTTTGGCAAAGGAGGGAGGCCGTGAGATTGTCTGACATCAAGATTGAAAAAGGCATCCGTGTCGGTTCAGAAATCCAGGTGCGGGCAACAGGGCCGCTCAGGGAGCTGCTCGAGATACTGGACGAGACGACGCAAGAGCATCCCTGGAACCACCATGGAGCCCCGGCGTCGCGGCTCGTGAAATTATACGATCAGATACAGGATTATATGGACGAGATCGACAGATTTGCGGAGCGGCTCGACAGGTACATCCAGGAACTGGAAAGAAAAGGGGATTGAAAATGGATTATTTGACGGTGGGGTCTGTTATGATCCTTGCCATCGGGGTCATCATGGCTCTTTTGTGGCTGATCGCGGAGAAGGTCATCGATTTTGAGCGCAGGAAGGGTTGAATAGGGGCATCACGGCAGACTCGATTCCTGAATGACCTTTTTCGATTCACGGTTATCAAACCTGACCTAGCTTCTATTTTATGTTGTTCCGTTAGAAATCGGTTAGAAGAATCTCATGGTAGATATGCAATTATCGAAGATAGTAAAGGCATCTTCGTTCTGCGTGTTACACATACAACTACACACTTCTGATTGATTAGAATACTCAGTACTTGTGCTTGAATTTTCTCAATACAGAGAATCAGCAGCGAGTGAAAAATAGGCCGAATTGCCTTCGTAGAGCTTGTTGTCGTTATTTGCCTGACAATAGGAATTCCGGTCTTATCTGATTATTAAAATTATCATTTTGTCTAAGATTGTTACCTGTTTTGTTAAGAATTAAAGAATATATTACTTCGTTATTTCCTAATTCTAGTCCCTTAATGTAATATCCGGAGAAGCCTCTGGATAAACCAAAATATTTCACGACATAAGCAGAAAAAAAGAGAGCCTCTTCAGCACTAATCTTACGGGAAGACTTAATATCCTGATTAAACCTCGCACTTACATTATAAATATTGTTTGTTTCATGCGTAATATCGACAGTGACATCGTAATCAGCATTGTCGGATTGCGGTTTCAAAAATTCTTTTGCCGTGATTGTAAATTTTTTCGTATCCGATACTGAATCCGTTTTTCTGTCACATTTCATCCCATCTTGCTGTACATCTGTGAAGATTATATTCCCTTTGTTATCAATACATTTGTACACTATTCCTGCATTGGCATTGTTAGAATAAATTATAAGACAACTCAAAATCACAATAATAAATTTCATGTTCTATCCTTGACACCCAAAAAATTAATTCAGGCGTGGTTTGCTTTTATCATTCCTGCACCTCTAAATCGGCAATTAAGCTAAAAACTTTCAATATTTCTCACAGAGACCGAGTGTAATCTTCTAATTATGTCCAGGCACACCAGTGTATCCATTACAGGAAGAAGTCTGTGAGGATATAAACAGAAATGCAGGGCCATTTCTGTCCCTGCATTCTATTTTCTGTTGTTCCGTCACAAATCGGTCGGGAAGAGCCCTCCAAAACGCAGAAAAGGGGTTAAGCGAATTGCCTAACCCCTTGACTTTGTTTGGTAGCGGGGGGTGGATTTGAACCACCGACCTTTGGGTTATGAGCCCAACGAGCTACCGGACTGCTCCACCCCGCGTCGTAAAAATATCTTAATTTTTATCGGTTTCCAATGTCAAGGATAATTTAGAAAACACCGCCTTTCAAGCGAAGAAAACCTGATCCTTTCCCCTTTCCTTGGCCCTGTACATGTTCATATCGGCCCTCCGGATGAAGGATGACAGTTCTTCGCCTCCTTGATACTGGGCGATGCCCGTGCTGACCGTCACCCGGATCGTCTTGCCTGGCTTGGGTGAGAAGACCTGCTTTTTGAACTCCTGCCGGATACGTTCAGCCGTTATCACCCCCTGCTCTCCCTCGGTGTCGGAAAGAACAATGACAAACTCCTCCCCTCCGTAACGATAGGCGAGGTCCGTCCGTCTCAGGCAACTTCGAACGACATCGGCAAACCGAAGCAGGACATGATCGCCCTCGAGGTGCCCGTAAGTGTCGTTGTACTGCTTGAAATTGTCGATATCCATCATGAGCAGTGTCAGGTGATGGTTGTAGCGGTTTGTCCGTTCTATCTCCGAGGTGATCTGATTGTAAAAATGCCTTGAATTGAACAGCTTGGTCAGGTTGTCCGTGATGCTCAATTCCTGGTAGCGCTTTTCACTCTCCCTGAGCTGGGCTTCCGCCTGATTCCTCTCCGACAAAATCGCCCTTTCCCGCTCGACGCGCTTCACCCGGATCAGGAGTTCTTTGATACCGATGGGTTTCAGCATGAAATCGCTGGCGCCCTTCTCGATAATCTGCTCATAGGTGAAATCCTCGGCAAAGCCCGTCATGACGATGACGTCTGAATCGTAATGGGCCTTGATGAGGGCCGTCAATTCGATACCGGTCATACCGGGCATCTTGATGTCCGTGATGACGATGTCCACTCTGTTTTTTTCAAGGACCCTCAGTGCTTCCTCCCCGCTCATGGCGGTGAGACAGGCATAGCCGAAATGCGTCATGGCTTCCTGGATGATGTCGCAGATCGGCTTCTCGTCATCCACGACAAGAACCCGGGCCTGGGCAGCCTTTTCTTCCTTTTTCTCCATCGCCGAAATCACAAGCGGGACAGGGATTGTCCGGTGACATCCCTGTTGCGCCGGTCATTGGGTTCTGAAAAACAGACTTCTGAGAAATTTGGAGCCCTCTGAAATTCTGCATGGCCGACATGCAAAAAAAGTCGAATTTTTCCGTCTGAGACCAGCATCCCGTTCAGAAAAGGAAAACAGCCGCAGCGATAACCGTAGTGCAGGGTCCCCGTTTGGGGACGATGTACGACTGCGTGACGTTCCGCGTCCGGACGATCTTGCCGCTGATCTTGAAGACCTCCTTTTTTTCGTCCCAGCTCTTGTCCACGTCAAAATCAATGCCGAGGGTTGATGCGAGCATGGCGGCGGCCAGGTCCTCCGCATAATCCCCCGCCTGCTTTTCCGTCTGACCGAAGGCATGATGTTCGCTGATGTACCCGTACTGGGACAAATCCGCCGGGACGGCACAGCCGACCGACGCCGCCACGAGCCGGTTGGGCTCATTGCTGGTGCAGCGGCTCATGACGCAATACGTGATGCCCCCCGGTGTCAGTTCGCGTAGGCCCTTCCCCCTGGAGATCATCCTGCAGCCCGGGGGGAAAATACTGGAGACGTAAACCAGGTTGAATTTCTCGATTCCCGCATCCCGGAGGGCCAGTTCGAAAGAGTGAAGCTCCTCCTTGTGGACCCCGACACCTTTCGTAAAGAAAATCTTCTGGGGGACGAATATCTGCAATTTTCCCTCTCCTCTTCTTCACTTCATTATAAAGCATGCCCCATGATCCGGTACGTGAGCTTCGCCGCCAGGAATTCAGGCGCCACCATCCCGGGTATGGGTGAAAGTTCGACGACGTCAAATCCCCTGATCCGGCATGTCCCGGCGACTTCCCTGAGAAGAGACGTCACGTCACGCCAGGTCAGCCCCCCCGGCTCAGGCGTACCCGTCGCCGGCATCAACGCAGAGTCGAAGACATCCAGATCGACGGATATATAAACATCTTCCGTTAAATTTTCGCAAATCTTTTTTTCCCATCCTGCAGCCCCCTGCACATCCCACGGGGGAAAAACCTTGGCACCCTTCTTTTCGATGTAGAGCGCCTCTTCACGGCTCATGCTGCGGGTCCCGACCTGGACGACGGGACAGATCTCCGAAAGGCGACGGGCCACACAAGCGTGGCTGTATGGAGACCCCTGGTAACGGTCCCTCATGTCCGCGTGGGCATCGAAATGAAGAACCGAAAGCCGGGGGTATTTCTTCCTCAGGGCCCGCACGCTTCCGGTGGATATGCTGTGTTCACCCCCGAGCATCACCGGAACCTTGTTGTACCGGATGATTCCGGCAACGCTTTCCTCAACCTTCTTTATCATCTCCCGGGGACCCCGCGCGTCCGGTTCCAGGGGCGGAAGGGTGTGAATACCCGCCCGATAGGTCTCCCTGCGGAGTTCCTCGTCATAGAGCTCCATGTTGCATGAGGCCTCGAGTATGGCGGACGGCCCCCGTCGGGATCCCGACTGGTAGGTGGAGGTCAGATCGTAAGGGACAGGCAGGACGGCAAAAAAAGCCTTCTTGAATTCCGAAAATTTCTTGTCTATCCCGCCGAAATTCATCCCGTGCCCCTCAAATCGGTTTGCGACCTAACACATTATCCCCCCCTGTGTCCAGTCTTTTTCCGGCTGCCGAATCACACTTTTCCCGGAGGGCCCCTGACGGCAAACACGCGCACCCCAGAACGCCCGGACGGGGTTCCCGAACCCTCGCTGCACGAGGCCCGGCGCCGATGGGTTGGAACGACTATGGGTAAAAGCAGAGGCGGAATTGGCCCTTTTCGAGTACGAGATAGGAAAAGTGATCGATCCAGTCCCCCAGCGTCACGAAGACTCTTCCCCTGCCCTCCAGCTCCACGTTTTTGAGAAGCGGTTCGTGGCAGTGGCCCAGGATCACGGCGTCGAATCCCTCTTCGAATTTCCGAATGGAAAAAGCGTACATTTTCTCCGCCAGTCTTTCCTGGGTTTCGCCGAGCCACTTTTTGCTTGCCGTCGAACTGCCCCGGGCAACCTTCCACCAGAACGACGACGGCAGCTGCTCCCTGACCCAGTTGAATGTCCTGCTCCGCAGGATCTTCCGGAGAAAAAGATACGAGGTGTCTTCCGTGTCAACGAGATCCCCGTGGGCCAGGTACAGCTTTTTCCCGTCCAGCGTTACCTCGACCCAGTCGGGAACCACTTCCATGGAGAGTCTTTCGCCGAAATATCTTCGCAGGGCAAAGTCGTGGTTGCCCTCCAGGAGGTGTACGCAAACGCCGCTTTCCTTCACCTCGACAAGCTTTCCTATCATGTCCTGAAAGTCGGGGTAGATTTTACCGTCGTCGGAAAACCAGAAATCAAAGAAATCGCCGAGGATGTAAAGGTGGTCGGCCTGCCCTCTGATTGAATCGAGAAAGTGAAGCAGTCGATCGTAACCGGCATCGTTTCGATGGCGGAGATGGGCATCAGCAATAAAAAAAATCTTCATCTTGCTTGGAATCCATGACGGCCTGGAACACCCGGCGACCGGGCCTAGAGGCTTTTCCTGACAAGTTTCTCGGAATTCCGGAACATCTCTTTTATTTCATTGGGTTGCAGACCGGCGCCGGCGGCGATCATGCGGGCCATCTCCAGGGTCACCAGATCCCTCGGTGCATGGCTGTCCGTGTTCATCACCAGGGGGGCCTTGAATTCACGGGCAAGCCTTGCCACGTGCCCATTGGTGTACCCGTGACCCTGTCGCGTGGTGATTTCCAGGCAGACTCCGCTTTTCGCGGCTTTTTTCACGAGTTCGGGCGTGATGAGACCCGGGTGGGCCAGGATGTCCACGCGGGACTCGATGGCCGCCCGGTTCGTCCCCGCGGCGACGGGCTCAACGATCGTTTCGCCGTGAACGACGACGATCTTTGCACCCAGCCGGCGCGCCTCCTTGACGAGCCCCGGTATCAGTACGGGGGGCACATGGGTGATTTCTATGCCGACCAAAGCCTTGATGGGATAGGCCCCGGAGATCTCACGGCAGACCCTGCTGACACGAGGCACGATGAAATCCAGATTGGAGTGATCGGCATGATCCGTAATGGCGATGGCGCGGTAACCGGCCGCCATGGCTCTGCGGATGAGTTCAGACGGGATGAGTTCTCCGTCGCTGAATATCGAGTGGGTGTGCAAATCAATCATGGTAAACGTCCTTCCTCTCCTCTATTTCGACGCCCTCCTCAACCCTGCCGCCAGAGGGGGCATCGACGCCATGGACCGCTCAACCATGTGACATCTAACAGATTTTCAGCGACAGGTCAAATAAGTTATCGATTGATTTCGCATGGATAGTTGTATATGAATGTATGCGGACCGGCCCGCAGTGGGGTCCGCGTCCAATCTCTATGAGAAAAATAATGATGTTTTGAATGACAAAGATCCTTTACCGCTACATCCTCAAGGAAATCACCGCCACTTTCATCCTCGCGCTTTTCGTGACGACCTTTGTCCTCATGATGGGCAAGATTCTCCAGCTGATGGAACTCGTCATCAACAAGGGGGTCGGTTTGTGGGACATCTCGAAACTTATTCTCTTCATGCTACCGACCCTCCTTCTTTTTACCATCCCGCTTGCCCTGCTCATTGCCATCCTGATGGGCATGGGGAGGCTTTCGAGGGACAACGAATTGACCGTCATGAAGAGTGCCGGCCTGAGCCTCTACCAGCTTTGCATGCCGGTTTTTTCCCTGGGCGCCGCCGCCTTTGTCCTGTCGACGGTGACATCCCTATTTCTTCTCCCGGAAGGCACGCAGGCCACAAGAAACCTGATCCTTGAAATCGCAAGGCAGAAGGCCAGCGCCGGCATCAAGGAAAAGGTCTTCAACGACGACTTCAACGGCATCGTTCTTTACGCCGACCATATTCCCATTGACGGCGCGTTTATGGAGGGCGTCCTCCTCTTTGACGATCGGATTCGCTCGGAGCCGAGCACCATCATCTCCCGGAAGGGATACCTGGTCGCGGCGCCGGATTCACCGGCCGTGACCCTGAGACTGGAAAACGGAAGCATCCACACCGTCAACCCGAACTTGAAAAATTACAAGAAAATTGACTTCAGCACCTATGACGTCAGCCTGGAGCTGCAAACGGGCGTGGAGGACGCCAAAAAATTCACCACCAAAAAACTCCAGGAGATGACCTTCCTGGAAATGGCCCGCCTGATCCGGGACCCCGCCAGGTCGATCCCGGCATTGAAAATCCGGGAGATGAAGATCGAGTTGAACAAAAGACTCGCGATTCCTGTTTCCTGCCTTATCTTCGCGCTTGTCGGGATGCCCCTGGGCATCACGCCGAGCCGTTCCGCCAGGTTGAGGGGATTTACCACGGCCCTGGCCGTCGTCGTCTCCTATTACCTTCTCACACTTAGCGGCACGGCCCTCGGCGAAACCGGCAGGCTGCCTCCCGCCGTCGGCGCCTGGGTGCCCAATGCCGTCTTTGCCGCGGCGGGCGTGATCCTGTTCATCCGGAAAGCCGGGGAGAAATCCCTGGACCTGGATCTGTGGGGTAGAGCGAAAGCGTTTTTCCAATCGAGGCGAGCATCGTGACGATCATCAGCCGGTACATCACCAGGGAGTTTCTTGTACTATTCAGCCTGGTTCTCCTTTCCTTTCTGTCGATCTATCTGATCGTCGACTTCTTCGAACGAATCCGGATGTTCCTCAGCAACCACGCCACCATCGGGCAGATGGCATCCTATTTCCTATACACGCTGCCGATGGTTGTCGCGCAGGCTGTCCCGGTCTCGGTCCTCCTGGCGACCCTTCTCACCTTCGGCATGTTCTCAAAAAACCATGAACTGGTCGCCTTGAAAGCAAGCGGGATCAGCATGTACCGCGCCGCCGTGCCGGTTCTTTCTATGGCCGCTGTGGCGTGCGTTTTGGTCTTTTTCCTGAATGAATTCGTGACCCCTTACACCAATCAGATGGCCCGGCAGATCAAGCTCGTGGAAATCCAGAAGCAGAAAAAAACGGGCGTGTTCAAGCAGAACCAGGTCTGGTTCAGGGCCAAGAACAGCATCTACAGCTTCACGATCTTCGACCCTGAAAAAAATACGCTCCAGGGGATCAGCATCAACTACTTCAACTCCGACTTCACCCTCACGAAGCGAATCGACGCCCGGAGTGCGTCCTGGGCGGGGGATCACTGGACATTCTCGGACGTCCTGGTCACCCGGTTTCCCGAGGGACAACCCCCGGTCATCGAAAAGATCGACTCGATGGTCGCTGACATACCGGAGGAACCCTCGGACTTTCAAGTCGTCCAGAAAAGCGCGGATGAGATGGGTTATGTGGAATTACAGCGATATATCCAAAAGATCAGGGAAGAGGGTTACGATGTGACCCGCTATGAAACGGACCTCCACGGGAAAATCGCCTTTACCCTGGTGAGCATCTTCGTCGTCATGATCGGCATTGCCTTCTCCATGCGGCCTGAGAGAAGCGGCGGGGTTGCACAGGGAATCACGGCGGGTCTTATTATCGGGTTCTCCTACTGGATCCTTTTCGCCCTCTGTATCTCCCTGGGGCGCTCAGGAACCCTCGCGCCGATGCTGTCCGCATGGCTGCCCAACCTCATCTTCGGATCGGTGTCGGCCTACCTTTTCAAAAGCATCCACACCTGAGCCGCCAGGGGGGGTCAGGTGCCCAGTTCCCAAGATTGCAAATATTTTTTCTGCTCCGCCGTCAGCCGGTCGATCCGTATCCCCATGCTCTCGAGCTTGAGGCGGGCAATGTCGCGATCGATTTCATCCGGCACTGCATAAACGGTGTTCTTCAGGGATTTCCCCGTTCGGACCAGGTATTCAGCCGACAGCGCCTGGTTGGCGAAACTCATGTCCATGACGCTCGAGGGGTGCCCTTCGGCTGCCGCGAGGTTGATGAGTCTTCCCTCGCCGAGCACGTAAACCCTCCTGCCGTTCACCAGGCGGTATTCCTGGATGTAATCCCTGACCTTCCGTTTGCCCCGTGAGACGGCCCGGAGGCCTTCCAGGTCGAGCTCCACATTGAAATGTCCGGAATTGGCCACGATGGCTCCGTCCTTCATCTTCATGAAATGCTCACGCCGTATGACGTTCAAGTCCCCCGTGAGCGTGCAGAAGATGTCCCCTTCCCCGGCAGCTTCCGACAGAGGAATGACACGATGGCCGTCCATGACCGCTTCGAGCGCGCGAAGTGGGTCTACCTCCGTCACTGTGACGTTGGCCCCCATTCCAGCCGCCCTCAACGCGACCCCCTTGCCGCACCAGCCGTAGCCGCAGACCACAAAATTCGTGCCCGCCATGAGCCGGTTCGTCGCGCGGATGATTCCGTCGAGGGTGCTCTGACCGGTCCCGTAACGGTTGTCGAACATGAATTTGGTGCGGGCATCGTTGACAGCGATGAGCGGGAACCGCAGGACCCCTTTTTCGGCCATGGCCCTCAACCGGATGACGCCTGTGGTTGTTTCTTCCGTTCCGCCGATAATGGCCTTGATCAGCCCCCGGCGCCTGGCATGAATTGTAGTCACCAGGTCAGCCCCGTCATCCATGGTCAGGGAAGGCCCGGCATCGAGGACCGCGTTGATGTGCCGGTAGTAGGTTTTGGTATCCTCCCCCTTGATGGCGTACACGGCTATTTTCCGGAACTTGGCCAGATAGGCAGCCACAGGGTCCTGGGTGCTCAGCGGATTGGAGGCGCAGAGGTGAACCTCGGCTCCGCCGACCTGAAGCGTTTCCGCCAGATTCGCCGTCTCCGTCGTCACGTGCAGGCAGGCCCCGATGCGGACACCCCGGAGCGGCTTTTCCTTCCGGAACCGTTCCCGGATGATATTCAGCACGGGCATGCTCATGGCCGCCCATTCGACGCTCGACTTTCCCTCTTTCGCGAGCCTTATATCCTTGACGTCGTAATCCATTTTCTTCTCAACCTGTTTTTGCACCCGGCCCTATCGAAGACCCGCTGCTTTCCTGAGCTGCACGACCTTGTCCGTCTTTTCCCATTTGTAGCCGTCCAGGAAGAAGGATTTGGGGATCCCCCTGTAGACGTCGCCTTTGAGCAGGTCGAATTGCCTGATCATGCCGGCCGGCGTGAAGTCGAAGACCCGGGCGATGATATCAGAGAGTTTCCTGTCCGGAAGCCTGCCTGTCTCGAAGGTGTTCACATAGACATTGAAGGGCTTCGCGATACCGATGGCGTAGGCAAGCTGGATGGAGACTTTCCGGGCAAGGCCGGAGGCCACCAGGTTTTTCGCCGCGTAGCGGGCGCCGAAAGCGGCCGAGCAATCGACTTTCTCGGGAGATTTGTTTACCACCGACCCGCCTCCGAGCTGGGCGCCGGGATAGCCGCCGTAGAACTGGACCACGAGCTTGCGGCCCGTGACACCGGAATCCGCGGCGCTGCATGAATTGACGGCGCTCCATTCCCCGGTGGGGTTGAAGAAAAATTCCGTCTTCCCGTCGACCCATTTCCCGAGAACGCGAAAAGCGATCTGCCTGGCTGTCGATTTCACCTTTGTCTTCTCGCCTTTCTTGACATGCCGGTAATCCACGGCATTGGAAACAAGCACCTTGGCCACCCGGATCGGTTTCCTTGAGTCATCGTCGTACTCCACGGTCACCTGCCCCTTCCCGTCCGGGGCAAAGGTGGGGTTTCCGCAATGCTCCAATGCCCGCATGAGGCGGTTGACAAGCACATACGGCAGGGGCAGCAGCTCGGGCGTTTCATCGTTGGCAAAACCGTACATGATGCCCTGATCACCCGCCCCGATTTCCTTGTGTTCGCCCAGATGAGCCCTCGTCCCGATGTTTATATCCGGGGACTGGGGGATGATCGCGTTCAAGACGCCCATGTTGTTGCCGTTCAGGCCGACGGCAGCGTCGTTGTACCCCAGCGAAAGTACCGTTTCCCTGACGATCCTTTCCACGTCTATGCTGACCCGCGTGGTCACCTCTCCGCCGACGAGGCAGAAGGCCTTGCCGAGAAAAACCTCTAGGCCGCAGTGGGGCATGTTGTGGACGCTCAGCCCCAGCTTTCTCTCCTTATCCAGAATGTCCGCGATGATGTTGGCGGAGATCTGATCCGCCACCAGATCGGGGTGCCCTACTTTGATGCTTTCCGCCGATACGAGCATGCTGTCTTCCTCCGTTATCTAAGATTGTTGATGACTCTGCTTGACGATGCGCTGCGTGATAAATGATCTCCGCCCGCGGATTCTAGAAACTTTCCGCCGGCTTCTCCGTTTGTACTGCCCGGGGGTATGACGGCGTGACCATCCCGCCGGACATGATCAGCTTGAAGGCCTCCTCCACCGACATGTCCAAGCGGACGACTTCATTCTCTGGAACCATCATGTAGAACCCCGAGGTCGGGTTGGGTGTCGTCGGTATGAAGAGGTTGATGCATCTTTCCTGAGTTTTCTGCCGGACTTCCCCCGATGCAATTCCCGTGACAAATGCCACCGTGTACAGACCCTTGCGCGGAAATTCGACCAGAACGACCCGTTTGAAACTCTCGCCCTTCGTGTTCATCATGGCATGGACGATCTGCTTCAGGGCCTGGTAGATGCCCCTGACCAGCGGGATCCTGTACACAACGGCTTCACCCCAGAGCAAAAAACACCTTCCCAGGATACTCCGGGTCGTCAGTCCAATGAGAAGGATCAGGACCAGGGTGAAGATGACGCCCAGTCCGGGAACGTGTAACCCGAGGATCTGGTCGGGATGAAGGCGCGCCGGGATGATGCCGAGCAGGCCGTCCATCAGGTTGATCAGGAAAATCAGGATGTAAACGGTCAACCCGAAGGGGATTGTGACGGCCATTCCCGTCAGGAATATTTGCTTCAGCTTTTTTCCCATCTTTTTCGAGGACTTCGTAGCGCCTTCCAATAACAGAAGTGTCCGGGACTTTCAACACTTATTTATAAAAAAAGGCAAAGTCCCGGGACTTTGCCTTCGGCTCTCGAGTGGAAGCTCCTTAGGGGCGCTTCACCCTGTTTTTCTCATCCACATAGACGCACTTCGGCGTCCACTTCTTCGAAAGGCCGTCATCCACCATGACATAGCTGGCAATGATGACCACATCTCCCTTCGACGCCTTCCTGGCGGCAGCCCCGTTGAGACAGATCACGCCGCTGCCCTTCTTGCCCTTGATCACGTATGTGGAAAAACGCTCCCCGTTGGAAACGTTGTAAATATCGACTTTTTCGAAAGGCACCAGTTCGGCCTTCTGCATGAGCGCCTCGTCGATGGTGATGCTCCCCTCGTAGTTGAGGTCGGCATTGGTCACCGTCACCCTGTGCAGTTTCGATTTCAGCATGAATCTCTGCATGATCCCTTCCTCCTTCGTGTATGACCCGAAAGACCTCTCGGGTCCTACAGTTCCAAAGCCTCACCGAAGACATAATTGTCGATGAGCCTCGCGACCCCCACCCTCACGGCGAGGGCAATGACCTCCTTCCCCTTAAGACGCTCCACGTCCTTCATGGTTGACGTATCGCAGATTTTCACGTAATCGATCTTCGCCTGCGGATGCCGGCTGATGGACCGGGTCACCTCCCCGATGATCTTTTCCGCCTCTCTTTCTCCCTCCTCGAAGAGTTTCTTCGCCATTTTGAGGGAACGGCTCAGGCTGAGGGCGGCCTCCCGCTCGGCGGGTTTCAGATAGGTGTTTCTCGAACTCATGGCCAACCCGTCCTTCTCTCGTATGGTGGACATGCCGAGGATTTCCAGATCCATGTTGAGGTCCTCCACCATGCGTTTGATGACGACCAGCTGCTGGAAATCCTTTTTGCCGAAAATGGCGACATGGGGCTTCACGAGGTTGAAGAGCTTGGCGCAGACCGTTGCCACGCCCCTGAAATGACCGGGCCTGGAAAGACCGCAGAGGTTCTGGGTCACGACCTCTAGATCGATATAGGTCTGGTAGTGTTCAGGGTACATCTCGCCGTCGCCGGGATAAAAGATGACGTCCACACCGACGTCCCGGCAGAGCGACTCGTCCCGTTTGAAGTCCCGGGGATACTTCGCCAGGTCTTCCGTGGGGCTGAATTGCGTGGGGTTGACGTAGATGCTCGTCACCAGACAGTCACCCAGTTTCCGCCCCTCCCTCATGAGACTCAAGTGCCCCTCGTGGAGATACCCCATGGTGGGTACAAAGGCGATCTTCTTGCCCGACCCCCGCAGCCCCTCGGCGTATCGCTGCATCTCCCCGGCTCTCTCGATAATTTTCATACGCTTCACCCCACAAAAAAAGCCTCCCGTTTCTGGACGGGAGGCTTCAAATCATGGCTTCCTCTATCGATCGTCGGAACAACCTTCCGTCCCAGTCCGTTTCCAGATCCAAGCGGTGCGCTCCCTGTAACAGATAACCTCCCTCTTGTCAAGTATATTGTCTCAAAAAAGCGTTGCTCAGCCGGGCGAAATCCTCCGGGGCAAGCGTCTCTGCCCTGCGCGAGGGATCGATGCCGAGGGAATCCAGGACCCCCAGAACAGCTTCGTGACGGAGTCCGATCCGGGGTGAGGCCTTCAGGTTGTTCAAAAGCGTTTTTCTGCGCTTTGAAAAAGCCGACCGAACGACGGCCAGGAGGCAGGCGTCGTCGCGGACATCAACAAGCGGTTTCTTTCGGATGTCCATCCGGACCACCGCCGATTCCACGTTGGGTCTGGGATAAAAACACCGGGGGGAAACATGAAAGGCAATGGCCGCCTCTGTATAAACCCCGACGAGGACGGACAGGATGCCGTAGGCCTTCGTTCCGGGGGCCGCAACGAGCCGTTCGGCCACCTCTCTCTGGAACATGAGAACCATGGACGAGATGCGATCTCTGGCCTCGAGCAGCCTGAAGAGAATCTGGGACGATATGCTGTAGGGGATGTTGCCGATGACCTTTATGGCGGCTCCCCCTCGAAGACGGAAATCGAATTTCAGGGCGTCGGCATGGAGGATCTCCACATTATCCTGCTGCTTCAGCTCCTCGCGAAGAACGGCGATTAACGCCCCGTCGATCTCGAGGGCAATGACCTTCTCGGCCCTCCCGGCCATCAGGGCGGTCATGACGCCCAGCCCCGCCCCGATCTCGACCAGCGTCTCGTCGGGCCGGATATCGGAGATTTCAATGATTTTCCGGATGATATTCGGATCGGCAAGGAAAGATTGACCCAGCCTCTTAAGAGGACGGATCCGATACTTCGCCAGTATGGCCCGCGGATTCGGCATATTTGCTCCTCAGGGCTGCAACGGCACGGTAAGTGATAAAGTAGGCGGGTACCGTGAACACGGCGGCCATCAGAAGCCCGCCGACCTGGAGCGGATACAGGATGTGCCACCCCAGTTCCAGAATCGATCTCAGGCTGTAGTCGTTGAACGCGATTTTCAGGCCCTCGTAATTCAGCAGCAGCCGGCCGAGTTCATACTGGGAGAGATAGAATACGGGGATTGTGAGGGGGTTGGAGATACAGGTAGCCCCCAGTAAGGCCGCAGTCATGTTCTGACGAAAAAGCAGACAGAGAAAAATGATGGCAACGGTATGGAACGGGATGGTGGGTGTCACCCCGATGAAGACACCAATGGCCATGCCGGCGGCGATTTCACCCGGTGCCCCCTTCAGGCTGATGAATCGACTGTAAAAGTCCCTTATCCTGTCCTTCAAAATCATGAAGCTCCACTGCAGAAGAGTCCGGGCAGCGCCCCGGGGTATACCGTGCAAGAACCATGCAGGGTCTATCCCGGAAGGGTCTCGAGAGGCCAACGGGAAACGGCATTCAGGTCAAAACCATCCCGCTTGCCCTTCGCGAGCAGTCGATCGCCCACCACGGCGATCATGGCGGCGTTGTCCGTGCATAGAACCGGTGGCGGGATGAATATGTCGATGGCCCGCTTGGCCCCTGCCTCCATAAACCTCTGCCTCAGGCGGCTGTTTGCGGCCACACCGCCGACCACGACCACCCTGGTCATATGATTCAACTCGGCGGCACGGAGGGTTTTTTCGACGAGGACATCGATGATGGCCTCCTGGTAGCTCGCAACGATGTCCGGGATGTCGCCATCCTCTATGGGCCGCTTCCGTTTCCGGGTATAAGTCAGGAGGGCCGTCTTGACCCCGCTGAAGCTGAAATCCAGGCTGCCCTTCATGGGCCGGGGAAAGGCGACGGCGCCGGGGTTGCCCGACTTGGCCAGCCGGTCAATCACCACCCCCCCCGGGTACCCGATGTCGAGAAGTTTCGCCGCCTTGTCAAAGGCCTCGCCGGCTGCGTCATCCCTCGTCTGACCCAGAAGCGCAAAATCCTGGAAGTCTCTGGCGAGGTAGACAATCGTGTGTCCCCCCGAGACCACCAGGGCCACGAAAGGAAATGCCGGGACCCGCTCACTCAAAAAGACGGACGCCACGTGCCCCTCGAGGTGATTGACGCCGACAAGCGGCTTTTTCTTCGCGAAAGCGATGGATTTAGCGACGGAGAGACCGACGAGCAGGGAACCGATCAGTCCCGGGCCCCGTGTTACGGCGATTCCGTCGATTTCGTCCAGGCCGAGGCGGGCGTTGAACAGGGATTCCCTGATGACGGGGACGATGGACTCCACGTGTTTCCTCGAGGCAATCTCGGGTACCACGCCTCCGTACTTGCTGTGAATATCCGCCTGCGACGATACGATGCTGGAAAGCACCTCCCGGCCGTCCCTGACGATGGCGGCGGCCGTCTCATCACAGGAGGTCTCAATGGCGAGAATCCTCATTTCCCGGGGCAAACATTTCTCTTTCCCTAAAAGTCGGAAAGGTATATACAGGATCGACTGTGAATTGTAAACGGTCATTTTTTCTTAGATTCCGGTATATTCCCCGCAGCAGCAGGGTTTTTTTATGGAGTTCAGGACCGATTTTCTCGTCATAGGAAGCGGCATCGCCGGGCTGTCCTTCGCCATCAAGGCGGCGGATCTCGGCAGCGTGGCCATCGTCACCAAGAAGGAAAAAATCGAGTCGACGACCAACATGGCCCAGGGCGGCATTGCCGTCGTCATGGACGCATCGGACAGTTTCGCGGACCACATCCACGACACCCTCACCGCCGGCGCGGGGCTGTGCCACGAGTCCGTCGTCCAATTTGTCGTGAGCGAGGGCCCGGAACGGGTCCGGGAACTCATCCGATGGGGGGTGGAGTTTTCAAAAAGCGACAGCGGCCCCCTCGCTCGATACGATCTCGGCAAGGAAGGCGGTCACTCCCGGAGAAGGGTTATCCATGCCGCCGATCTCACGGGCCGGGAAATCGAAAGGGCCCTCATTGAAAAAGCGGGGTCGAAGAAAAACATCACCTTCTTCGAAAACTGCATCTCCGTCGACCTCATTCTCGAGTCGGCCGTCAGCGGCGTGAAAAAGCAGCCCCGCGGGATAAGGGACAAATGCCTCGGCGCCTATGTCCTTGATGTGAATAACAACAAAATTCACGTCTTCCGCGCCTCCTTCGTGCTTCTCGCGACCGGCGGGGCGGGCAAGGTGTATTTGATCACCTCGAACCCCGACATCGCCACCGGTGACGGCATCGCCATGGCCTACCGGGCCGGCGCGGAGGTTGCCAACCTGGAATTTATCCAGTTTCACCCCACCTGCCTCTATCATCCCGGGGCGAAGTCCTTCCTGATCAGCGAGGCCGTCCGCGGGGAAGGCAGTGTCCTGAAATTGAGAAGCGGCTCCACCTTCATGGAGCGCTATCATCCCATGAAAAGTCTTGCGCCGCGTGACGTCGTCGCCCAGGCCATCGACACGGAACTGAAAAAATCGGGAGATGAGTACGTCCTTCTGGACATTACCCACCGGGATCCCCGATTCCTGGTGGAGCGGTTTCCCAATATCTACAGAAACTGCCTCACCTTCGGCATCGACATCACGAAGGACCCGATCCCCGTCGTCCCCGCGGCCCATTACATCTGCGGGGGCGTCGTCGTGAATGAACACGGCGAAACGAGCGTCGAGAGGCTTTTCGCCGTGGGAGAGGTGGCCTGTACGGGCCTCCACGGCGCAAACCGCCTGGCCAGCAACTCGCTGCTCGAGGCGGTGGTTTTCGCCCACAGGGCCTTTGTACGGATTGCCGGGCTGTTCCCGAAAACCCTCGATGAGGCGTTGCCCATCTCGGGCTGGGACCTGACCGGCGTGACGGAAAGCGATGAATCCGTTGTCATCACGCAAAACTGGGACGAGATCCGGAGGTCCATGTGGAACTACGTGGGCATCGTCCGATCCGACAAGCGGCTGGAGCGGGCGAAGAAAAGAGTGGAACTCATCTGGCAGGAGATAAACGAATATTACCGGAAATTCATGATCACGAGGGACCTGCTGGAACTGCGGAACATCACCATCGTCGCCAAGCTCATCATAGAGTGCGCCATGCTGAGGAAGGAGAGCCGGGGCCTTCACTACAACATCGATCACTCCGAAAGGGACGATCACAACTGGCTCCGGGACACCCTGCTGAAGAGACCGCCCAGGAGCAAGACCAAAGTCTTTCCATAAACAACGGGCTGCTTCACAAGGGGAAATTCCGACCGCCGTGCCGCACTGGGTCATCCCGCCCCTTCGAACACCCGCCTGAAAATGAAATCCAGATTTTTCAGGAAATTCCGGAGCCGGAACACCTGTTCGATCTCCGCGGGTCTCAGATACCCCAGGACATCACGGTCGGCCAGGAGCAGTTCCTTGAACTCGCGCCCTTCCTTCCATGACTGCATGGCTCTTTTCTGGACGATCGCGTAAGCGTCCTCCCGCGACATGCCCTTCTCGACCAGCCTGAGAAGGACCATCTGTGAAAAGATGACACCCCGCGTCAGTTGGAGATTGGCCATCATCCTCTCCGGGTAGACCTCCAGATGCTCCACCAGACCGGCAAATCGATCCAGCATGAAATCCATGAGGATGGTGGCATCGGGCCCGATGACCCTTTCCACGGAGGAGTGGCTGATATCCCGCTCGTGCCAGAGGGCAACGTTCTCCATGGACGCCAGGGCGTAACCCCTCATCAGACGCGCAAGGCCCGAGAGGTTTTCCGAAAGAACGGGGTTTCTCTTGTGCGGCATGGCCGAGGATCCCTTCTGCCCCTCCGTGAACTCCTCTGCGGCCTCGCGAACCTCCGTCCGCTGGAGAAGGCGGATCTCCGTCGTGAACTTGTCGATGGAGGAGGCCATGACGGCCAGCGCCGTGAAATATTCGGCGTGGCGGTCCCGCTGAACGATCTGGGTGGAGACGGGGGCGGGCCGGAGACCGAGTTTCCTGCACACATAGGACTCGATCCGCGGGTCCACGAAGGAATAGGTTCCCACGGCGCCTGATATCTTGCCGTAACTGACGGCTTCCCTCGCCCGGATGAGCCTCTCCCGGTTTCTCTGCATTTCCTGGTACCAGAGGGCCATCTTCAGCCCGAAGGTGACCGGTTCGGCATGAATGCCGTGGGTCCTTCCGATCATCAGGGTCTTCTTATGCATGAAAGCCCTTCTGCGCAGGACCTTGAGCAGCCGGTCCACATCGCCGAGCAGAAGGCCGGCGGCTTCCCTGAGAAGGAGAGCGAAAGAGGTATCGAGAATATCCGATGAGGTCAGGCCCATGTGTATGAAACGGGCGTCCGGCCCGACCTTTTCACCGACGCTGGTCAGGAAGGCAATCACGTCGTGCTTGACGACCTTTTCAATCCTGTCGATCCGGGCCACGTCAAAGCCGGCTTTCGCCTTGATCTTCGCGAAGGCCTTCTTCGGGATGACCCCTCTCCGGGCCAGAGCTTCACAGACCAGGATTTCGATATCGAGCCACTTCTGAAACCTGTTTTCGGGACTCCAGACGGAGGCCATCTCCTGCCTTGAATATCTCGGTATCATTTGATGATCCCCCTGCGTTAATTTTCTCGTTCTTAATATGAGAGCTTGAAATCCGTCAAGGAATTTTAACCCTCCCCGGACCGCGACCCCCGGCGAATCTCACGGGATTGAAGCCTTGATGAAAGGACAGTACTTTTCGATCGCCTTGGTGAAACCGCTTTTGCTGACGTAAAGTATCGCCTGCCAGCCCTGACGCCGGGCCCGCTCGATATGGCCTTCGTTGTCATCCACAAAGAGGATCGCTTCCGGGTTGACCTGAAGCGCCTCTTCGACATCCCTGAAATGGGAAGGGTCCATCTTGCTTTTCCCCATGTGGTAGCTGTTGAAGACATGATCGAAGTGCCTGAAAAAATCATGCGCCGCGTTCAACTCGTCAAGCCACAGCGTCTGATCGCTCAGGATGCCGACACGGGTCCCGTGATTCTTTACTTCCCTCACGATCTCCAGCATCCAGGGCCGAAGCCTGAAACGGGTCAGGATTTCTTCCCTGAGGACCTCGTCGCTCCCCCGGATGCCCGCCCTCCGCCGCACAGCCTGCCAGTAGCCCGCCTCGTTCGAGCGTCCCGTCACAAAACCCGTCTCGTGGACCAGTTCATGGCCCAGAGCGACAAAGGTCTCCACGTCAACGCCGTTCTTTTCGGCTATGGCTGCAAGCCCTTCGGCGAAACCCTCTTCGGCAAGTACACCGCCGAAATCGAAAAGGATGACCTCCACGGCGCATCGTGAGTCGACTATCCGCGTCCGATCCATTCTTCTGCTTTTTCCTGCCATATCCCCGTCTTCCATCGGCCGAATCAAAGGGGGGCCCTGCGGGCCGCACCCCAAAAACACGCTGTCTTTTCTGCCGACTTCGATGATATAATTTGCATTAAAAAAAGGCTTATTGAAACGCCCCGGCGGGCTAGAAAACGCGTCATCGGTTGGCCAAACCTCCCCATGCGGAATCCGGCGGGAAGACATGATGGACATCGTTCAACGATTTCTCGACGACTACAAAAAACATTTTCATCTTTTTCACGAGACGGCGAAAATATGCGCAGAACAGTGTGAAACGGGTCTCCAGCAAAGCGGCGTGAAGGCCATCGTGACCTATCGCCCCAAGCGGCCGGAAAGGCTCAAGGACAAAGTCGAAGAAAGAAACGCCGCGCGAAGATACAGATCGTTGAAGGACATTTACGCCGACATCCGGGACCTTGCAGGCGTGCGGATTGCCCTCTACTTCCCCGGCGACCGCGGTGAGACGGATAACTTCATCCGCTCCCGATTCAGGGTCGAGACGGTTCGACAATCCCCTTCCGAACCCAGATCATATCAGAAATACCAGAAAAAATTTACCGGTTATTCGGCGACTCACTATTATGTGAGACTGGACAAAAAAACGCTGCCGACCGACAAAAAAAACTGCGCAGCAACGCCGATTGAAATCCAGGTGGCCTCCGTCCTCATGCATGCCTGGGCCGAGGTCGAGCACGATCTGGTGTACAAAGCGCAATACGGAAACCTCTCAGTGGAAGAACTGGCCATACTGGATGAACTCAACGGTCTGACCATCGCGGGGGAGATAGCCCTCGAGCGGCTGCAGAGGGCCCTCAAGACGCGGGTCATTGAAAGCGCGAGGCGTTTTGCCAACCCCTATCAGTTGGCCGCTTTTCTTTATGACGCGGTCCGCTCCGGGTCCGCGGAGCCGAAGCGCGAGCCCGTTATGGGCCGCACCGACATCCTGCTCAACTTTCTGCGGCTCGCCAGGCTGGATCGCCCGGCAAAGTTGCGTAAATATTTAAACCCGTTGAGCCCCGGTACTGAAAGGACGCCCGTCGCGGAGCAATTGACAGACAACATCCTGCTCGACACGCCGGCCCTTTACACTGTCTACGCTCAAGCGCGCATGCTGGCGGGCGCATCGGAAGGCGCCGGCGGAATTAACAGGGAGAAGCCCCCTGCGGCTGCCAGGAAAGCCGCCGGCCATTTCATGTCCCGCTGGATCCCCTTTGAGATTACCATCCGGGCGCTCATGCGCGAACGACGTCTCGAACACTCCCGGAAGATCATCACACCGACCCCGGCGACCCTGAAAAGGCTCAAACTCTTCACGGGGAGAACGCTTTCGGCCATCGAATCCATCCGTCAGTTGAGGAACCGTCTCGTTCACGGCATGGAAATTCCCCGGAGAGAGGAAACGCTCCTGGAGGCCGCCCGCTACCTCGAGCAGGTGCTGAAACGCATCCGGGCGGACTCATCCGATCAGATACGTCAGACCATCGACAAGGCCCTGAAGGACTCGTCCGAAACCCTCTATGACCTTGCCCCGTAAAGCCTATTCCACGACAAAGGACAGGTGATGCCATGTTTCTGGTGAAAAAGATCATAACGCCTTTCTTTTACCCCCTGACCCTATCCGCGCTCTGTCTCGTGATCGGTCTGGCCTTCCTTCTCTTCACGAGGCGGCAGCGGCCCGGCAAAGCGATGGTGCTGGCCGGAACGGCATTCCTGGTCCTCTTCAGCTGCGACCCCGTATCGAACCTGACCCTCCGTCCCCTGGAGGTTTCTTCTCCTCCGGCGCCCGCCGCTTCATCGGCATCCTGGATCGTCGTCCTGGGCGGAGGTCTGTCGGTCGATGAGCGAATTCCCGGAACCGGCCAGCTGTCAAGCACCTCTGTCGTTCGCCTGTCCGAGGGGATCGTCCTCTACAGGCAACGGCCGGGCAGCAGGCTTCTTCTGTCCGGCGGCAAGGTCTTTCAAAAGGCTTCGGAAGCGGACACGATGGCCCGTGTCGCTGCATCCCTCGGCGTTCCGGCAGCGGACATCATCCGGGAAGATCGGTCCCGTGACACGGAGGAGCAGGCCCGTTTCATCCGGGAACACGTCGGCGGAAGTGAGTTTGTCCTCGTGACCTCGGCATCGCACATGCCCCGGGCCCTTCTTCTCTTTCAGAACCTGGGCATGAAGCCTTTACCCGCCCCGACGGGCCAGCTGACCAGGGCGGATGAGCCGTTGAGCCCCCGCAAGTTTTTCCCGAACCCCTGCGCTCTGAACAAAACGGAGATGGCCGCCCATGAATACCTGGGTATTCTCTGGCTCAGATTGAAAAGTCTGCTTCCGGACGGGGACACCCGGCCCTGAAGGGTGCCAAGGCTGCCCGGCACCGGCCTCCCCAGCGCGACCTGTCAAAAAAAGACCCGCTGAAACAACGGGCCTTTCGATTTCCTTGGTGGCGGTGCAGGGACTTGAACCCCGGACACTGCGGATATGAGCCGCATGCTCTAACCGACTGAGCTACACCGCCGCAAAAATTTTTTTATAATATATTGGCCCTCCTGTCAAGGCTGCGGGGCCATCAGCCTGTAGGAGACAACGATGCTGTTCGTCTTGATGGTCGCGCCGACGGAAAGGACGAGGGCCATGACGATATCGTCCTGCCCGTCGTTGTCGATGTCCTTGACCTGATAGTCAGCCACATAGCCGTTGATTTTTCTCGTCTTCCAGTTTTCGAGGAAGCCGATCCCATCCCACTCGAGATTGTAGACCTCGCTCGACGTAAAGAGCTTTATCCTCGACATCACCGTGCCGGTGGCGGACAGGTTCTTTACCAGGATCAACTCCTTCTTGCCGTCCTTATTGGTGTCATAGGTCACGATCCTGAGATTGATGTAGTAGGGCATTTGATCCTCTGTCGTGGTGAACTGGGTTCCGCCTGATTTCGGGATCTCGATGTAGGTATTGCTGCCGCCATAGGTTTCGTCGCTCTTGAAGAGAAACTCCGACGACCCGCCGAAGACATTGAGCTTGACGAGGAGTTTCTCCGTCTTTTCATACACACGCAGGTAATCGAAATCATCTAGGACCAAAACCCTTTCGGGTTTCCCCGGCTCAATCGCGTCTATGCTCGTGCCGTAGACCGGGAGCCCCTGCGGTATTTTCATTCGGGGCCCTTCCCTGTATTGTCCATCGGACCACACCACCTCGTGAATCGGGTTCTGGAAGGCCATTCGTGAGTCCGTGATGAAACTCCCCGTCATCTGTCCGGCTGTTTCCAACGACAACTCCTGGCCCATCAGGACAGGGGTTTCCCCCGCGCTGAGGACCCGCATAAACCACCGCAGATTGGAGGCAATCTGTATGTACTTCCCGTCCTGGTATTCCAGAACAAAGGACTCCAGGTGGTCATAGTTGTAATTCGTCACAAAAATCTCCGGGATGCCGTTGCCGTTGATGTCGGCGACGTCGACGGCCAGGTACTTGTCGCTTTTCTTGCCGGCCACCTTGTTCAGCAGAATGAATTCTTTTCCCTTCTTCTGATAGATCATTACACTGTTGAGGTCGATGAGCACGACTTCATTGAGGCCGTCCTTGTTGACATCCCCGATGTCCATCCCCCGAAACTCCGTTGCGTACTTCGGGCTCATCCAGAACCCCCGTCTGTCATCGGGCCGACCCGAATGAATAAAATCCGGGTTGATGGCGGCGGTGAATGTCCCCCTGCCCTTCCGCATGCCCGAGATGACCTCGGCCTCTGTTTTCGGCACGCCGGCCATGCCCGAAGAAGCGGCGGCCGTTGCCCCCGGCACCGCAGCTCCCCCGACGGGCGGCACGCTCACAGGCGCCGCCGGGGGGGCGGCGAAAGAAGCCGGCACGGCGCCGAGGATGTGCTGGTCGATCCTGCTGGCAAAATCGTTGACCTTTGGAATAACCTCGTTCAGCCCCCTGGACTGCTCAAAGACCGATAGGGCCGATTTTTTCGCCGTCACATCCAGCAGCCTGCCGTCCAGGCTGACATTATCCCCTATTTTCGTGATGCTGCCCCAGACCACATAGTCGACCTTAAGGTCCTGACCGATCATCAGAACGTCCGGTTCGGCCAGCTGTTTTTTCTTCACCTTTTCCAGGGCGTCGAGAACAGAGGGTTTTCCCGCAACTTCGATCTTGTTCGACACCTCGATCCTGGACATGAGCATGTCCAGGACGCCGTCCCTCAAGTAATCCAGTTTCTCCGGGCTGTTCATCTGAAAGGGGAGAACGGCGACCTTCTTCACCTGTGCCGCCGCCGTCGTGCTGAACAGCAGCACAACCAGGAGCAGTCCCGTGATGACCATATTGCTTTTATTCATTTTTTGACCTCATTTTGAAACGATTTCGAACGACACCTTCTATCATCGAAAGGAAAGCAATTCAAGGGCGATCTGTCAGGCCTTCTCCCCCAGCCGTCGCAACAGGTCGAGATTTTTTACGGTCGGCGGGGTGCGCACCGAGCAACGGTCTCATCCCCACTCAGGAACCCGTCATTGCCCCGAATCGGTCCTTGATTTTTTTCTTGTATTCCTCCGCCTTTTTAAAAACTTCCGGATACCGGCTCCGCATCTTCAAAAGGAGCCGTTGGATGAAAGGGACCTCCGGCGCAAGTATCAAAAACCCGATGGCCATGAACAGGATACCCTGAAGAATGGGCAGGAAACAGCCTATGATGCCCAGGACAACGAAAAACCAGCCGATGATATAACGCCAGACTTTCTTCATCTTTTCTCAACACACCCCGGCTCCTGAACCTCCGGAAACGGCGTCCGGGTTCTATACAATAGAACGGGTCAGAAAAAAAGTTAAAAATATACCGCAACTATGTTAGGCTATTCTAAAAAAAGACGTGCTTTTAAACTGATGAAGAACAGAGATGTTTGTTTTTTCATTGGACTGTGCCTCACCATCATGATGGTCATGGGCATCGGAGGGCCCGGCTCGGTGTCAGCGATGGATCAAGAAAAGACCATTCAACTCCCCAAGCCCGTCTCGACGGGCAAGTTGTCGCTGGAAGAGACCCTCCTGCGGAGGGAGTCCGCCAGGGACTTCACCTCCCAGCCCCTGACTCCGCATGAGATTTCCCAGCTTCTATGGGCTGCGCAGGGCGTGACCAGAAAGTGGGGGGGCCGGACCGCACCGTCCGCCGGCGCTCTTTACCCCCTGGAGACCTACCTGGTCACAGCGGAGGGATCATTCCACTACCTGCCCGCCCGGCATCAGATGAGCCGTTTATCCGACCGGAATCTGCTGAAGGACCTCTGCCTCGCCGCTCTCGGACAGGCGTGCACCCGCGAGGCGCCGTCCGTCATCGTCCTGACGGCTGTTTATGAGAGAACGGCGGGAAAATACGGCCCGCGGGCCGAACGTTACATCGCCATGGAGGCCGGCCATGCGGCACAGAATATCCTTTTGCAGGCGACGGCGCTCGGACTGGGTGCCGTGCCCGTGGGGGCTTTCCACGATGACCGGGTCCAGAAGGCCCTCGGCCTTCCCGTCGATCACCGGCCCCTGTACCTGATCCCCGTCGGCCATCGTCGATAAATGCACCGAACCGCTGCCTCGAATGGAAGATCACTTCAAACCGAAACCCTGGGCCAGAAATCCCCACCTGCAGAGCATTTTTTCAAGTCTCCGGTTCAGGGCCATGGGCAAAAACCCGATGGCCGACTGTGCCACGGAAATGATCATTGACGGCGGCGATGGCGTCCGGCTGCTGGGCTATCTGTCGCGCCGGCCCGGAAGGAAACCCCGGGGGTTCGTGCTCCTCATTCACGGCTGGGAAGGAAGCTCCGATTCAACCTACATCAGGCACACGGGGCGATACCTCTTCGACAGAGGTTTTGACATCTTTCGCCTCAATTTGAGGGACCACGGAGACAGCCATCACCTTAACGAAGGCCTTTTTCACAGCGCCCTGATCGACGAGGTATTCCATGCCGCCCGCGTCACCACCGGACTTTCAGACGGCGGGCCCAGCACGATCGTCGGATTTTCCCTGGGAGGCAACTTTGCCCTGAGAATCGCACTGAGACACACCGCCATGCCCATCCCGGGCCTCGCGCACGTTTTTGCCGTCAGCCCTGTCCTGAACCCCCATCGCGCCACCCTGGCCATCGACAGCGGCCTTTCCATATACCGCCGTTATTTCGTGAAAAAGTGGAAGACGTCTTTGAGGAAGAAGCAGGCCCTCTTCCCTTCCAGATATCAGTTCGACGAGGTCCTGCGATATTCAACCTGCATGGAAATAACCGATGCCGTCATCCCCCGATACTCCCCCTTCCGCGATCACCGGGAATATTTCGAAACCTACACGTTGTGCGGGGACCTTTTCGGTAACCTCACCGTCCCCACCCATGTCATCGCGTCTGCGGACGATCCGATCATCCCGGCGGACGATTTCCACGCCCTCAGCGGGAACAGGTATTTCACGCTTTCCCTCCAGCGATACGGGGGACACTGCGGTTTTCTGGACCCCTTCCCGATGGGCTGCTGGTATGAACGTTACATCGAAGAGGTGTTGAGGGGCGGGACTTCTTTTTGACAACTGAAAGGGATGCGGTGTAGTAGAGAGGTGAGCGGGGGCAACCCCCTGCGGTAAATCATGGATCTGTCCATTCTCTCCGAAAAAGAAAACATCCTGGATCTGATCGTCGAAAGGCTGGGCCGGATACCCCTCGACTACGCCGAGAAGCTTGAGGCTCACCGGGGCGAAGGGGCGGATGACTGGCGCGGCGCCGGGGTCCTCGTGCTTCTTTATTACCGGGAAGCCAAAACGGCCCGGACGGCAGAACCGGGCGAGTTTGTTTTCCAGCTGACCAAGCGGTCGGTCAGCGTGCCTCAACCCGGTGACCTGAGCTGTCCGGGCGGGATGCTGCACCCCCCCATCGACGCCCTCCTGTCCCCCCTGGTCTCGACGGGCCTGACGTCGATCATGCAGGGGAAACCTTTGACTTACGCAAAGTCGAGACCGCCGGACACCTTTCGGGCGCTGTCGCTCTTTCTGACGAACGCCCTCAGGGAGAGCTGGGAAGAGGTCAGGCTCAATCCCCTCAATGTCCGCTTTCTGGGAGCGCTCCCTTCCACGGACCTCATCGTGTTCAGGCGGAGCATCTTCCCCCTCGTGGGGTTCGTGAAAAGGGAATGGACTTGCAGGCCCAACTGGGAGGTGGAAAAGGTCGTCGAGATCCCCCTTCGGGACTTCTTTCTGGCCGAGAATTACGGCACCGTCGCCGTCGAGACTTTCGTCCCCATGAGAGGCCCCGTGGAGAGGCTGCGTGATTTCCCCTGTCTGATACACCATGATCGGACGGGGAGCAGAGAAATTCTCTGGGGGGCCACGATGAACATCCTCATGGACTTCATCAGGACGGTCTTCGACTTCAACCCGCCCCAGAATGGCTCCGCCGGCGTCGTCACGAAGCGTCTATTTGAAAATTACATCACGGGAGAGACCAGAAAAACATGACCATGACAGGGGCGGAAAGGTTTGCCGGGTCCCCCGGGCCGGCCGGCCATCGGGCTGAAAAAGGCGAAAGACCATGAAAAGAATCGAACGTCAACTCAAAACCGTTCTGTTCGATTTCGACGGGACACTGGCCAGGCTCAACATCGACTTCATGGAAATGCGCCGGTCCGTGCTGAATCTCGTCTCCACCTACTACGGGGAACCCACGGACGGTCTGGGCGATCTTTTCGTCCTCGAGATGATCGGGGCCGCCGAGGCGCTGATCTCCCGCCGTCGACCCGGTCACGGAAGGGCCTTCAGGGAAAAAGCCCTGGAGATGATTGCCCGCATCGAAATCGAGGGGGCAGAGTCGGGAGAACTCTTCGGGGATGTGAGGGATATGCTCGGCACACTGAGGGAGAGGAAAATCAGCACGGGCATCGTGACCCGCAACTGCTGGAACGCCGTCCGTGTCGTCTTTCCGGACATTCTTTCTTTCTGTGATGCCGTCGTCACCCGGGAGGTGGTCATCCGGGCAAAGCCCCACCCGGACCATATCCTCTATGCCCTGAAGGTTCTGGATTCGGCGCCGGAAGAGGCCGCCATGGTGGGTGATCACCCCATGGACATCCGGACAGGGAAGGATGTGGGGGCTTACACCATCGGCGTCCTGACGGGCTACTCTCAGGCGGATCCGCTGCTCAAGGCCGGGGCCGATCTCATCATCGACAGGGCATCGAGCCTCGTTCACTACCTTCCCTAGTCTGGCGGCTTTTTTATCCTTCCCGGAAAATCCCCCGTCCTTTGAAACCTGAACCTGAAGGCGTCAGACCCGTCTGTCCTATTTATGACCGGGGTGACAGAGGATACAGTCAAGCTTCGGCATGGCGTGAGGGTTCGGCGTCTTGTCCTTGGTGCGTTCGGCCATCTTCGCCGCGTCGCCATGGCACATCATGCAGGATTCAGACGTCGTTTTTGCGGGCGGCGGCTCCTTGTGGCATACGGCGCAGTCCAGCCCCCTGTCCTTGTGCCTGTCGGCGAGGGGTTTCTTGTCCTGCGCCGAGAGAGTCCCGACCAGTGAAAGTGCAAAGACAACCAGAACGATAATCGTCGATAACCCCCCACGGACAACCTTCTTGCGTCTCATCTGTCGACTCTCCTCTTTCCTGCGCTTTGGCATTCAGACTTCAGAAGCTTGAATGAATTATCACGAACGGTCCGGGAAGGCAATGACTTTCGACAAGACGCCGTTTCGGCCCGGATCGCCCGGTGCGGTCCGCAGCCTAGCGGACCAGATTGGACAGAATGAGAACCGTCCAGTACGGCGAGGCCATGAGAAGGGCGATGGACAGGATGTACGACGGAATGTAATACATCCCCCCCCGAAAAACAGTGGCCAGCGGTATATCCCTGGCCATCCCGTGAACAACGTAACTGCAGATCCCTACTGGCGGCATGATGGCGCCCATGGTCGTCACGATGGTGATCACCTGGCCGAACCAGATCGGGTCATACTCCATCTGGAGGATGAGGGGGAAAAAGATGGGGAGCGACACCAGAAGAAAGGCCAGCGCGTCCATGATGCACCCGCCGACAATGTAACAGAGAAGAACCACCCAGAGCATCATCCAATTGGGGAGGTTGAGGGTGCCAATCCAGGCCGCCGCCTCATAGGGGAGTCTCGTCACCGTGAGAAAGCGGCCGAAAATGACGGCGCCGGCCACGATGACCAGAATCATGCAGGAAATCCGCAGGGTGTCCGTCAGTGAAGAGACAAAGCCCTGCCAGGTTAGCTTTCTTCGCAGAAGACAGATGAGCAGGGCCAGGGCGCAGCTGAGCGCCGCGGCCTCCGTTGCCGTCACGATCCCCGTGAAAAGGGCGTACATGATGACCCCGAAAAGGACGAGGATGTCGACGACCTCGTTCAGGGCCTTGAACCGCTCCCGCCACGTGCTCTTCGGCGCCTTCGGTCCCCAGTCCGGATGGCGGTGGCAGATGAAGAACACCGTGGCCGCGAACAGGGTCGTCAAAATGACACTGGGGATGACATTCCCCCAGAACAGCTTTCCGATGGATTGCCCCGTGTAGACGCCGTAGACGACGAGAACGATGCTCGGGGGGATGAGGACGCCGAGGGTTGCCCCTGCGGCCACGGACCCCGCGCTGAGGATCGGGTGGTAGTTGTACTTTTTCATCGTGGGTATGGCCACCGTGCTCATGGTCGCCGCCGTTGCGGTGTTGGAACCGCTGATCGCCGAAAAGGCGGCGCAGGCCATGATGGTCGTCAGGGCCAGTCCGCCCCTGAAATGACCGAACCAGCGGTAGGTGGCCTGGTAGAGGCTGTCGTTGTAGCGGGCATAATGGATGAACTCGCCGACCAGGACGAACATGGGGATGACGGTGAGTCCGTAATTGGAGAAGATATTCCACATCTCGGTCCCGATCAGGCCGAGGGCGGCCTTCAGCCCCGTCACATAGACCATCCCCAGGAACCCCACGATGGCCATGGTGTACCCGGCGGGGATCCGGAAGAGGAGCAGCGCCGCGAACATGGCGAGAATGCCGAAGACACCGACGATAGGTCCGCTCATTTCTTCAGAACCCCCGCATAGAGGAGAAGGTCCCTGACGCAATCAAGAAGGGCCGTCAGGGCGGCTGCGGCAAAGCCGGCCGAAAGGAAGAAGACATAGGGGTGATAGACGACCTTCAGCGTCTCGGACACCTCTCCCGATACCTGTATCTTCACGCCCCACACCCAGACCTGCCAGGCCACCAGGACGAAGAAGATGGCCATCACCAGTCCGGCCAGGCCCTCGACGACTTCGGCGGCTTTTTCCGAATAGCGCTCCGTGATGATGTCGACAATGATGTGATCGTGCCGCATCTGCGTGTAACCGAGCGCCGAGGCAATGACCACGGCGCCCAGAAAGGATATCAGCTCATAGGCCCCGCTGTAGGGCAGACGAAAGATACGAAGCATCACGTTGCCCGTGGCGAGGGACATGAGCGCAAGGACGGCAACGCCGCCTGCGATCATGAAAAACTTGTTCAGGAGCCTGTTTGCGCGCTTCAGGCCGACGAAGAGGTGTTCCATGGGTCCCCTTACCGGTACTTCTTTTCGTATTTTTTCTTGAGTTGCTGGGCGTCGCCCACGATCCTCTTCCCCGGGATCCCCTGCGCCTCCGTCCGCTTGATGTAATCATCGAGCATGGGCTGCACCAGCCGGGTGACTTCCGCCTGGTCCTTCTTGGGAAGCGTGAAGACCTGGTGGTTGTACTTGGCCTTCGACCAGGCCAGGGACTCCTTCACGTGACGATCCATGTAGTCCCCCGTCCATTCCGCCTGCTCGCGCCGCAGGTCGTCCATGACCTTTTTCACATCGGCGGGAAGGGACTCCCACTTGTCCCTGTTCATGACCACGGCAAAGCTCACCACGAAAAGGTTCGCCTCCGTGGCGTAGGGACAGTAGGCGGCGTAGTTGAAATCCTTCAGGGTCTCCAGGGACGACACGATCCCCTTCACAATGCCCTTCTGAATGGCCTCGGGCGTGTCCGACATGGGCATGGCGATTGGAATCCCGCCCAGCCGTTTGATCACCTCCGCCCCGGTTCCGGAGACGCGAAGCTCCATGCCCTTGAGGTCGGCGAGGGTTTTCACGGGTTTGCTCGTCATCAAATCGTTCGGTGCGCAGGTGAAGAGCGTGATGATCTTGACCTTCTCGAATTCCTTCGGTCTGTACTTCTCGATGAGGTCATAGAGCACGAGGCTCGCCACCTTGGCGCTATGGAATCCCAGCGGCAGGTCCACCGCTTCGGACACGGGGAACCGTCCCGGCTGGTAACTCATGGCGAAATTCCCGATGTCGGCCGTGCCGGATATCACGCCGTCGAATATGTTCTTAGCGGGCAGAAGGGTCCCTCCCGGGAAGGTCTGCACCTTGACCTTTCCGTTCGTTCTCTTTTCGACCTCCTTGGCCCACCGCTCCATCTGGACACAGGGGAATGTCTGTGCCGGCGGAAAGTTGGCGTAGGTTAACTTGATTTGCTGGGCTTCCGGCGCCGGCGGCGCCATGACGCCGAACACCAGCGCGAGGCCCACAACCATCGCGACGACCGTGCTAAACCTTAATTTCATAATGTCCTCCTTCCTGGAACAAGATTCCCTCTGACAGACTCAAAGCTGCCCCCCGAGCCCGGCTTCCAATCCCTTCACGTTCAGTTCGAGCTGGCGCCGGGGCGATATCTTCTCGATGGCCTGACGGACGGCCCTTTCGTCGCAGAAAAGCGGGGCATGCCTCGCGACGTGACCCAGAAAAACCAGGTTGGCGATCACGGCAGCGCCCAGCCTGGCGGCCAGGCTCGTGGCGTCGAACCCGTGGTAGTCTCCGGGAATGTCCGTGTTGACGTAGATGCCTTCCCGCCCGGCGACATAAGCCCGGTGCGCCTCGAGACCCCGGAGGTGGAGGAAGATCCCGATATCGGCTTTTCCAGAGCTAATCAGGGGGCTCGAAAAGGATCCCACCTTGACGTGGGAGATGACGGTTCCACCCCTCATGGCCATGCCGTGGGTCTCGGAGGTGAGAACCTCCAGCCCCCTGAGGACGGCGGCTTCGGCCAGCACCCTCGTGATGAAGAGAATCCCCTGTCCGCCCAGTCCGCTCAAGACGATCTGCTGCTTCAACGCTCGCCTCCTTTTTCCACGACGATAGCACCGACGGGACAAACGGCCCCGCAGACACCGCAGCCGATGCAGAGGATGTCATCTACGACGACACGATCCAGATCCCCCCTGTAGACCAGGGCGGGGCATTCGAAATTTTCCAGGCAATGCCGGCACGCCGTGCAATCCTCCGACACACGGACCCTGTAGACGCCCTGAGCCTTCAGCGCCTCCCGGTCGAGAATGCAGGGGTGCTTTGCGATGATGACGGCCATGCCCCCGTCGTCTTGCCGGGTGTAGGCGTCCGCCTCTTTCAGAAGGGCGGAAAAGTTCTCCGTCTCGTAGGGGTCGCATGTTCTGATGAAACGGACCCCGCAGGCCTTCACGATATTCTCGATGGCAACCGGTGTCCCCTTCCGGCCGTCGGCACGAATGCCGACCTGGGGCGTGGGCTGATTGCCCGTCATGGCCGTCGTGGCGTTGTCCAGGATGACCAGAATGAATTTCGCCCCCTGGAACACGGCGTTCACCAGCGCCGGGATGCCTGCGTGGAAGAAAGTGGAGTCCCCGATGGTCACGACGATCGTCGGCATGTCCTTCCCGTCCCGGGCATAGGCGTGGTAGAACCCGGCCCCCTGGCTGATGCAGGCCCCCATGACGTGGCACGTGTCGATGGCCCCCAGGTTCATACCGAGCGTGTAGCAGCCGATGTCGCTCGGGAAGATCCCCTTCGGGAAGGTGTCCTTGATGGCGTAGAAAGACGCCCGGTGGGGACAGCCGGCGCACAGCGTCGGGCGGACGCCCTTCCCCCTGACCGGCTCTTCCTCCCGCAGGGGCCTACCGAGAAATTTCGCAAGGACCTTTTCAACGACATCAGGGGTCAGTTCCCCCTGTCCGGGCACCAGTCCCGACCGCCTGCCCTCGACGAGGCGGTTCGCAAGCTGCATCTCGATAACGGGATAGGTTTCCTCGATGACGAGGATCTTTTTGTGAGAACGGTTCACCCTCTCCACGAAATCCCTGTTCAGCGGATGGGGCACCAGGACCTGGTACAGGACGACATCGCCCAGGGCCCCCATGTCCTCCAGGATCTCCCGGGTGTGAGCATAGGCGACGCCGGACGAGATGACGCAGATCCCCTTGTCCGGCGAGCCGCCCGGACTGCGCCGGGGCGCGAGGGTTTCTTCCCGGGCGATCTTTTCCAGTTTCTCATTCAGCAAACGGTGCAGTTCCGTGAGAAACTGCGGGGTCGCGATCCACCGCCCGGGGTTTTTCCTGAACGACGCCTCGCCGGGCAGGACCCGCGGATCCGCGCACGGAACATTCTGGCGGGAATGGCACACCCGGGTCGTCGGCCGCAGCATCACCGGGATCTCGTATTTTTCAGACAGCGCGTAAGCGATCCCGACCATCTCCTTGGCCTCCCTCGGATTGGAAGGATCGAAGACGGGAATCTTTGCAAACTGGGCGAAAAACCGGCTGTCCTGTTCCGTCTGGGAGCTGTGGGGGCCGGGGTCGTCGGCGACCACCAGGATGAACCCCCCCACGACGCCGAGGTAGGCGGAGCGCGTCAGGGGATCGGAGGCCACGTTGAGTCCCACCTGCTTCATGGCCACGGCGGAACGGCGCCCCGCCATGCTGTTGGCCAGGGCGACCTCGTAGGCCACCTTCTCGTTGACGGACCACTCGGTGTGGATGGGCGCGCCTGTTTCCCTCGAAAACTGGACGACAGCCGGTAAAATCTCCGATGCCGGCGTCCCCGGATAGGAGGAAAAGAGGGTGCAGCCGTTTTCGACGAGCCCCCGGGCAATCGCCTCATTCCCCATCAGAATACGTTCGTCTTTCTTCCCCATGGAGTGAAACTCCCTGCTTGAATAAAAAAAGAGCCATGGATCCGGAAGACCGTCCATGGCTCTTTCGTACCTGGCCATTTAAATTCTCACGGGCACTGGACGCGCCTTCCCCCCCTATGTGTCCAGCGCCACCACCAAAATGTCAAACCGTTTTGCCTCTGATACATTTCTGAAAACCTCACAGTGCCGCTCCTTATCCAAATCTCAACGAAAAATCAAGCTTTTTTTTAAAAAAGCCCGGTCCTTCTACTTTCGCTGATCGAAGACCCGCTTGGACTTCCGCTCCGTCCGGGGCAGGGCCTGATAGTCCACAACCTCGACGACGGCGCTGACGAGGGTTTCTTTCCGCACATCCCTTTCGATTTTCCTGGCCAGATCCGCATCCCCGGCGGGGTCGAAGCCATGGACCCTCTCCACCTTGATGGTCATGTAATCCTTGCCGTCTTCCTTGCGGCTGAGGTGTATCTGGTATTCGCTCCCCGCGTTTTTTTCTCTCGACAGGATTTCGTCTATATGGCTCGGATAGACATTGACGCCCCTCACGATGAACATGTCGTCGGACCGCCCGAGGATCTTGTCGTGCCTGGGCAGGATGGAACCGCAGGGGCAGTCGCCCGGGATGAGCCTCGTGAGGTCCCTGGAGCGGTAGCGGATCAGGGGGGCCCCTTCTTTCAAGAGGGTCGTGTACACCATCTCCCCCGCCTCCCCCGCCGGAACCGGCTTCAGGGTGTCGGGATCGAGGAGTTCCATGATGTAGTAGTCCGTGAAATAGTGAATCCCCGCGTGGTGGACACAGTCGAGCCCGGTCCCCGGGCCGTAGACTTCCGTGAGTCCCGGAATGTCGAAGATGTGCTCGGCCCCCAGAAGTTCTTTCACCCGCCGGACCATGGCATCGCTCGACCGCTCGGCGCCGAAGATGACCTTTTTCACGCAGATCTGATCCCGCAGCCCCCGCCGGTGCACTTCCTCGGCCATGAGGAGGGCCATCGAGGCCGTGCTGCAGACGACGGTGGTCCTGAAATCGACGAGAAACTGCAACTGCATGTCGAGATTTCCAGGTCCCGCGGGAATCGCGAAAGCGCCGTATCGCTCGCACCCCAGCTGAAAACCCACGCCCGCCGTCCAGACACCGTAGCCGACGCAGATCTGCACCCGATCCAGCGGCGTCAGCTCGGCGAATTCATAGCAACGGGCGAACATATTCGCCCAGTCGTCGATATCTTTCGCCGTATAGACAAGGACTTTCCGCCTTCCCGTTGTCCCCGTCGACGCGTGCAGGCGGACGATCCGCTCAAAGGGAACGGAGAGGAGCGGCCAGGGGTAATTCTCCTGGAGGTCCCGGGCCGTGGTGAAGGGGAGGCGCCGGAGATCGTCGAGGCTCCGGATCTGTTCGGGTCTCACACCGGCCTCGTCGAGTTTCCTACGGTAGAAGGCCGAACCCTCGTAGGCATGCCTCACGGTCCATTTCAGACGTTCGAGCTGATAAACCGCCATCTCCTCCTTCGTCCTGCACACAGGCATGAATGTCTTTTTCATATCCCCTCCCCCGCGTTGGCAGCCCTTTCGTGAAGTGCTTTCCGCATGGGGGGTTGGCTAACACATCCGGCTTGAAAATTCAACTTTTACCATGAAAGTGACACCGATTTGTGGTACGAATGCAGTGATTTTTCTGTCAGGAATCACCTTCTTCTGGAGGATCCATGTTCCGGGTCACGATCACGAAGGGCTTTTCCGCCGCCCACGTATTGAAGGAAATCGGCGGCAAGTGCGAGGAGCTTCACGGTCACAACTTCAAGGTGGAGGTGACCGTTTCGTCCGGGAATTTAAACAACGAAAACATCCTCATCGACTTCAGGGTCCTCAAGGCCTGGACGGCGGAGATCCTCGAGGGTCTGGACCACAAGTATTTGAACGACCTGCCCCAGTTCAGGGGGGTGAACCCGTCCTCGGAGGTCGTCGCGAAGCACATCTACGACCGGCTCTCCGCGAAGACGAGACCCCTGAAAATCAAGGTCGACAAGGTGGTCGTCTGGGAGTCGGACAACGCCCGGGTGACTTACAGCGGAGCCAGGACATGATCGACGTACAGAACCGGAGAGATGAGAGGAACCTTGAAATCAAAAAGGTCGGCGTCAAGGGCATTCACTATCCGGTCATTGTCCTCGACCGGGTCAACGGCGTCCAGCACGTGAATGCCACCATCAACATGTACGTGAATCTGCCCCACCACTTCAAGGGGACCCACATGAGCCGCTTCGTGGAGGTCCTGAACGAATACCGGGGCCGGATCAACATCAAGACCTTCCGCGTCATCCTGGCCAACATGCGGGAAAAACTCAACGCCAAGTCCGCCCACATGGAGATCGAGTTCCCCTATTTTGTCGAGAAGAGCGCCCCCGTGACGGGCGCGAAGAGCATCATGGACTACGTGTGTCACTTCATCGGCGAGGATGACGGGAAGAAGGCCGATTTCAGGGTCGGCGTCACGGTTCCCGTCACCACGGTTTGCCCCTGCTCCAAGGAAATGAGCCTCAGGGGCGCGCACAACCAGCGGAGCATCGTCCGGGTGAATGTCCGCTTCAGGAAATTTTTCTGGATCGAAGATCTGATCCGGCTGGTGGAAGACTCCGCGAGCGGCGAAGTCTACTCCCTTCTGAAGAGGCCCGATGAGAAGCACGTGACGGAGAAGTCTTACGAAAACCCCATGTTCGTGGAGGACGTCGTCCGGAGCGTCGCCGAAAAACTCGGCCGGGACGGGAATTTCACCTGGTACAGCGTGGAGGCCGAAAACATCGAAAGTATCCACAACCACAGCGCTTACGCCTACCTTGAAAAAGAGTAGGGTCCGGATGGCCCCGGACCTCAGATGACCTCTTCCATGGGCAGAACGAAGCCCTTCACGCCGGCGCGGGGATGTTCCTGCCTCAGATTCCGGACCACCTCCGTAATCCGCGGCATATCCGAATCCTGCACCCCGATGAACACAACGTTATTCTTCCCCGGCCAGCAGTGGGTCCCCAGTTTCGGTACCGTGTCCGTCCCTTCCCCCCTCACCCCTTCCATCTTCGTGTAGGACTTGAACCCGGCCTTCTTCAGGGCGGCGAAAACATCATAATCGGCCGCATCGCAATAAACGATCAGGAACATCTTCATACCCCCTCCTTCGCGCCGCGCAGGCTTGGGCGTCGGCCGGTTCGTCCCGGGTTTTCCTCCGCCGGACAACGTCCCCGGGGACCATCACCTTGGCCGTTTTCACTTTTTCCGCGGGGGTTCTCCCCGCTTTTGCTTTTTGATGAGGGATGCCGCATCCGATGCCGCAGAAGAAAAAACCCGCGGGGCCTGGGCGATTTTCTTCGTGAGCGCCGGTATTCCCCTGGCTTTCCCGTTCCAGTATCGCGGCGTGGCGAGCTTGCGGTATTCCTTTCGTTTCAGCCACTCCTGGCCGTCGTCGAAGAGGTCGTAAGCGGCCGGCACAACGACGAGCGTGAGGAAAAGCGACGTCAAAAGCCCCCCGATCACGGCCACACCCATGGGCGATCGGGTCTCGGCCCCTTCGCCCACCCCCAACGCGACCGGCAGCATGCCGAAGATCATGGCAAAGGTCGTCATCAGAATGGGCCGCAGCCTCACCGGCCCCGCTTCGAGGATCGCCTCACGCCTCTCGATCCCTCTCGCCCTCAGGGTGTTGGTGTAGTCCACGAGCAGAATGGCGTTTTTCTTCACGAGCCCCAAAAGGAGGATCAGGCCGATGTAGCTGAAAACATTGAGCGTCTTTCCCGTGAGGAACAGGGCCCCGAAGGCGCCGATGAAAGAAAGGGGCAACGATAGAAGCACCGTGAAGGGGTGGATGAAACTTTCGAATTGCGCCGCCAGGACCATGTAGGCCATGATGACGCCGAGCAGGACCGCGAAGAGCAGGTACTGGAAGGATTCCTGCATGACGTTGGCCTGTCCCTTGTAAGAGGCCGTGAAATCGGATGGGAGGATTTTGTTCGTGATGCCGTTGAGTTCCTCCATGGCCTGTCCCATCGGTTTCTTCTCGAGGTTGGCGAAAAGGGTGACGGCCCTCTGCCGGTCGACGCGGTTGATGACGCTGGGCCCTCCCCCCTCGACCAACTTGATCATGTTCGAGAGCTCCACCAGCCTCCCGTCCCTTGATCGCACGTAGATCCTGCCGATATCGGTCGGGTTCACCCTGTTTTCGGGATTGAGTCTCGCCCGCACGTCATAGCGCCTCCCCTTGGCCTCGTCCTTGTACTTGGTCACATCCACTTCCCCGCCGATGAGGAAATTCACGGCCTCGGCGATGGTGGCAATGTTGACGCCGAGGTCGGCTGCCTTATCCCTGTCAATGTAGATCTTGACCTCCGGTTTCCCCGCTTCGATGGTCGTGTCCACATCGACAATCCCGGGCAGTTTCGAAAATTCATCGGTGATCTGTCTGGCATACCTCGAAAGGGCGTCCAGATCCGTCCCCCGGATGGCGTACTGTATGGGGACGTTCCTCTGCCCGCCGCCGATGAGGGAAATATTTTCCGCACTGGCCTTGAGGCCCGGAACCTCAGAAAGCTGCTTCCGGATATCCGCCTGGATGTCCTGCTGGCTTTTCTTTCTCTCCTTCTTCGGCGAGAGGGTGATGAAGAAAACGGCCTTGTTGACCTCCTTGAATCTGCCGCCTCCCTGGGAATAGTAGAGCCGGATGATCTCCGGGATTTCCTTGACGATGGCTTCCGCCTTCTGGAAGAGCCTGTCCGTCTCATCGACGGAGTAATCCATGGGCGCCTCGAGACGGACAATGAACTGGCTCTGGTCCTCCTGGGGCACAAATTCCTTGCCGAGGAATCGCGTCATCATCATGCTCAAAACGAAGATCACCGCCGCCAGCACCAAAACGGTATTCCGCCGGTTCAGGCAGAAAACGAGGATCTGACGGTAGGCATCTTCCGTCTTTTTGTACAACCGCTCCAGCCGGTCGCCGGCTCGCAAAAATACACGTAACCTGGAATGACCCCCGGGGACGGGGCCGGGGTTCCCCGGCGCGCGGGCCTTCAGATAGCGCGAGGACATCATGGGTGTGAGCGTGAAAGAGACGATCAGCGAGACGAGAACCGCGAAGACGACCGTGAGGGCGAACTGGAGAAAGAAGCGGCCGATGATCCCCTTCATGAAGGCCACGGGGAGGAAGATGGCCACGATGGCCATGGTCGTCGCCATGACGGCCAGGCCGATCTCGGACGTGGCGAAGGCGGCGGCCTCCCTGGGCTTCATGCCCTCCTCGACATGACGATAGATGTTTTCAATGACGATGATGGCATCGTCTATGAGGAGGCCGATGGAGAGCGTCAGTCCCAGCATGGTCATGTTGTTGAAGGTGAATCCGAAGACCTGGATGAGAAAGAAGGTCGATATGACCGATATCGGCAGGGCCAGCGCGCTGATCATCGTCGTCCGGATGTTCCGGAGAAAAATGAACACGGCCAAAACGGCAAGGAAGCCCCCGATGATGAGGTGATTCTGAACCTCGTGAATGGAATTCTTGATAAACCGGGACTGGTCGAAAGAGATGCTGAGCTTCATGCCCGGCGGCAGGGTCTGCTCGACCTTCTTCAGTTCCGCCTTGACGAGGTCGATGATCTCGACGGTGTTGGTGCCGGACTGCTTCTGTATGCCCAGCCCGACGGCCGTTTCCCCGTTCAGGCGGGCGATGGAACGCCTCTCCTCCAGACCATCTTCCGCGCGTCCGATGTCTCGGATACGCACCGGGGCCCCCTTGAAATAGGCGACGATCAGGTCGTTGAAATCGGGAACACGGGGGAATTCCCCCTTGATCTTGACGGCGTATTCCTTGGAGACGCTTTCGATTCTTCCCCCGGGCAGCTCCACATTCTCCCTTGCCAGAGCCTGTATGACGTCGCCTGAAGTGATCTGGTAAGCTTGAAGCTTGTCCTGGTCAAGCCATATGCGTACCTGCCTGAGACGGAGCCCCCCCAGATTGACGGCGCCGACGCCCGATACCTTCTGCAATTTTTCTTTGAGGACCTCATCGGCGTAGGTCGACAGCTCACCGATGGACCGGTTTCCGGAAAGGCTCAGCCACAGGACGGCCGTTGAATCGGGATCGACCTTTTCGACAATCGGTTCATCGATGTCATCCGGGAGTTTTCTCCGGATAATGGAGATTTTCTCTCTGACGTCCTGTGCCGCGACATCGATATCCCTTTCGAGCACAAATTCGACGGTGACGACCGAAACCCCCTCAAAGCTCTGGGAACTGATGGTCTTCACCCCGTTGATGGTGTTGATGGCCTCTTCAATCTTGTCCGTGACGTCGATATCCATGATCTCGGGGCTTGCCCCCGTCAGGCGGGTCGTCACGTTCACGATGGGGAGATCGACTTTGGGGTACAGATCGACGCCGATGCTCGGGTAACTGACGATCCCCAGAACCACCAGGGCGAGAATGAACATCGTCGCGAAGACCGGTCGATTGATCGAAGTGTCAGCGAGCCACATTGAGTTTCACGCCTCCCGCCAGGTTGCGCTGCCCCACGATCACGAGGGTTTCACCGCCCGCGAGTCCCTCGACGACCTCCATGAGTTCACCGTACTTGCCCCCGATCTTGATTTTTACCTCCTTCGCGCGGTCCCCCTCGACCACAAACACCTTCGTCACGGTATTTTCGTAGATGATCGCCGTCACGGGAATGACCACGGTATCGACAGCGACACTCGTGTAAAGGGTGACCTTCGCAAAAAGCCCGGGCTTGAGGACATTCTCGGGGTTGGGCACCAGGGCCTCGACCTGCAGCGTCCTCGTCCGATCCTCGAGGGCGGGGTAGATGGTCTTGAGCTTGCCCGTGAATTCCTTTCCCGCGTGCGTCTCGACGGTGAATGTCACATCCTGCCCCACCTTCAGTTTGCCGATGTCTTTTTCAGCAATCGTGAAGTCGAGCTTCAGCGGGTGGTTCTGCACGATGGTGAAAATCGGGGTTCCGTTCCGGACATAGTTTCCGGCGGCCTGTTTTTTCTCCTGAACGAATCCGCCCAAAGGGGAGTAGATCCGGGTCTTGTCCAGCCGCTCTTTGGCCATGGAACGGGCGGCTTTCGCCCGTTCCACGTCCGCTTCTGCGATGGCCAGGCGGGTGGTCACGTCGTCATACTGCTGCCGCGTCACAAGCTCTTCCTTGAAAAGGGCGTCTTTCCTCTGAAACTCGAGTCTGGTGTTGGCGAGTGTCGCCTCCGCCTGCCGGACGGCGGCCTCCGCCCGCGTCGCCTCGTTCCGGTAGTCCCGGTCGTCGATGACGGCAAGCAGGGTGCCCCTGGAGACAGGCGCTCCCTCGTTGACCTTGATCTCGTGCAGGATGCCGTCCACCTCCGAACTGACAATGACCACCTCGTAGGGCTTCAGGGACCCGACGGCCTCCACGGCCGGCCGCAGGGATTTTTTTTCGACCTTGGCCACTTGAACGTTATAGGTCTTCTCCTCGACGACTTTGGCCTCCTTCTGCCCGCACCCGGTGACCGACAGAATCACACAAAGGGATATAAACAGTCCTGCCGCTGCGGTCACTCTGTTTTCCACGTTTGGGTTTTGACATCGTCCGAATGGGTATCTCGGCATGTGTGGTCCCTCTTTCTCCTTAATTTCCGGCCCGGGCGGTCTTCCCTTGTTCCTGCCCTTGAAATTCGTTCAGGAGTTCCCCCGTGGCCCGCTTCAGCCTCAGATTGGCGAGCTGATAAGTGTAGATGGCATCGTAGAGCTGTCTCTCAGCGGTCACGAGGAGGTTATTGGCATCGATCACATCGATGATCGAGGCCAGTCCGAATTCGAACTGTTTGGTCACGGCCGTGTTGTTTTCCCTGGCAAAAGTGAGCTGGTCCTGCAGGGATTTGTAGATGCCCCTCTGTGTGATCAGATTGAGATAGGCATCCTTAACCTCGATATAAACCGATTTGACGTTGTCCTCATAATTGAGCCCCGACTGCCGGTGCCTTGCCTTGGCCTCGTTGAGCTCCGCAACCCTCAATCCGCCTTCGAACAAAGGGAAGTTCACAAGAACGGCCCCCAGGTAACTGTCGCTCACCAGGGAAGCGGATTCAGGGCTTTCATCCTTGCCGACGTAGGCCCCCTGGAGCGAAACGCTGGGCCAGAAGGCCCCCCACGCGACACTGACCAGCTTCTCCGCGATCTGCCGATCAAGTTCCAGGCTCTTGAGTTCCGCCCGTTCTTTCAGGGCCTTCTCCTGGTATTTTTCCAGAGGCAGAATTTCCACATCGGCCAGGGGCGTCTCCCGGAGGGTGAAATCGGGTGGAATCCCGACCGTTCTTGCCAGATTTGCCCGCGTGAACTCGAGGAGATTTTTCGCCCTCACCTGATCGGCCAGGGCTCCGGAAAGTTCCCCCTCCGCCCGCAGCAGTGTGGTCTTTGTGACTTCACCCACCCGGAGCCGGGTCCGGGCGGCGTTTCGTTGCGTCGTGAGGCGCTCCACATTTGAATTGGAAATGTCCAGGAGTTTCGCGGCCTTCATGACGTTGTAGTAATCCGTCGCAACGGCAATCAGATAGCCTTCGCGGGCCGCGAAGAGATCTTCACCGCTTTTCCGCACATTATCCCTGGAGGCGCTGTACGCCGTGAATTCCCGGCCGCTCAGGGAGAGGGTTTCGTCGATGATCACGCCCCACAGGGAAGAGCTCTCGGGCTGAATCAGGGCGCCGGTCGTTTTCGACCGTCTTTCCTCGTCAAACCGCGTGTGGCCTCCCGAGGCTGTCACCCTCGGCAGCAGAGGGGACAGGGCCTTGTACTCCCCCTGCTTTGATATGTAATAATCTTCCTCCTGAATCTTCAGTTTTTCGGACTTTTCCAGGGAGATCCGGAAAAGGTCCTCGAGGGAATATTCCGCCGCGATTAGCTCCGGGGGGCCAAGAATAAAGAAAATGGTAATCGCCAGATAAAAGATAATGCCTTTCGTCCGCAAGTGACTTTTCCGATGCATACCGAAATTCCCTTCCTCCGAATGAATTGCACTCATAATCTGCCGGACCTGATGATGGATATGAGAAGCCAGATCCCCAATACACCCGCTATCGTGTAGCCGAAAAGACCCAATACGGGAAATCCCAATAAAAGAGGACCGATGTTGGTCGTGATGATCAGGGATGACCCGATCACGATGGACGACAAGACGAGCGCGAAGGCGATCCGGTTCGACGACCGGTCCATCTCGTAGATTAAATGCTCGAGGCCCCTGTGTTCGAAACCGATTTTTATTTTCCCCTTTTTCGTGTACCTGATCATGTCCTGGAGTTCCGCGGGCAGGTCCCGGATAAGTTCGATCAACCCCCAGCCGTACTCCCGGACGTCGGCGATGATCCTCCCGGCCTTCAGCCGCTCCGCCTTGATCCCCGCGACAAAAGGCTCCGCCGTCGCAGCCATGTTGAAACCGGGGTCGAGCATCACCCCGAGGCCTTCCGCCGCCGTCAGGCCCTTGATCATGAGGAAAATATCGGGGGGGAAAAACAGTCTGTGCCGGGCGATGAGTTCCATCGTCTTCCTGAGCAGATCCTTGACCCGCAGTTCCTTCAGCGGCTTGTAGAGGTGCAGATCCATGAGACTCCGGATATCCCTCTCGAGCGCCTTTCGGTCGGGCTCCTGCTCCCACTCGGTTAGTCTCAGCAGGGCCGATGCCATGCCGGCCTCGTTCCTGGACACGTAACCGTAGATCAGGTCGACGAAATGCTCTCTTGCACGGCGGTCCACGGACCCCATAATGCCGAAATCAAGATAACAGACGGTGTTGCCCTTCATCACGAAAACGTTGCCCGGATGCGGATCGGCGTGGAAGAAACCCTGCTTGAAGATCTGCTCCAGGATGAGCCCGGCGCCCCTGGCGGCGATGAGCTTTCTGTCCATGCCGGCCCGGTCGAGCTTTTCGAGCTCCGAGGCCTTGATCCCGTCGATGAACTCCATGGTGAGGACACGGCTCGTGAGGGCTTCCCGGTAGATCCCGGGAACATGCAGGTGGTCATGCCCCGCGAACTGACGCGCGAAACGCTCCTGGTTCGACGCTTCAACGGTGTAATCCATCTCGCGTTCAATCGTCCGCGCGAATTCCTCGACGATGCGTGTCGGACGGTAGATCGTCATCTCCTCGATGTGCCTTTCCATGAGACCGGCGAGATGCGTGAGGATTTCGATGTCGGTTTCGATGACAGGGCGAATCCCCGGGCGCTGGACCTTGACGGCGACTTCTTCACCGCTTATCAGACGCGCCCTGTGGACCTGGCCGATCGACGCGGCCGCGATTGGGGTTTCATCAAAGGACGCGAACCGCTCGCCCAGGGGACAACCGAACTCCTCTTCAATGATTTCTTTCACCTGTTCAAAGGGAAAAGGCGGAACGTTATCCTGCAGTTTCGACAGTTCTTCAATCCACTCGACGGGGATCAGGTCCGGCCGGGTGGACAGGACCTGACCCATTTTCACGAACGTCGGCCCCAGTTCCTCCAGGGCCAGGCGCACCCGCTCAGCCCGGGTCATCTTTTCCAGGCCTTCCCGCCGTCCGAACTGGAGCCCCTTTTCAACGTAAGGTCCCGCGTGGAGTCGATGGACCACGTCTTCGAACCCGTATTTGAACATCACGGACAGGATCCGGCGGTATCGGTCCAAATGGCGATAGGTCCTGGACAGACTGACGATCTTGCTTATGCGCATGGACCGTCCCCTAATCTCCCCGTTTCTCGAGCCTGTCGACGCGTTCCCTGAGTTCGTCCAGTTCCTTGCGGGTGGGCATGTTGAGCCTCTTGAGGGTCGCGGCGACCATTTCTTCCGTCTTCGCCTCCAGATCCCGGGTCACTTTCCTCGACTTTTCCATGAGGTCATTGACAAATTCCTTTCCCTCTTTCTCGCTCATTTCTCCTTTCCTGACGAGTTCATTCACCATTTCTTCCATCTTATCCCGCGTCATAGCGGCAAGGCCGACACCGAACATCATCATCTTCTTGATCCATTCCTGCATGGGCCACCTCCTCAATATTTATTTGGACGGGGCTTTTTCTTCCCCCCGGGCGTCGATGACGCCCATGGACCGCTCGAGTCTCGCCATGGCGATCCGGTATTCGCTCAGCGCATCGTAATAATCAGCCCTGGCCCTCACCAGCAGGGTCTGGGCATCGAGCACGTCCTTGGACGTCGATACCTGCGCACGGTACCGTTCCTGATAAATTCTTAAATTTTCATCCGCCTGCTCGATGCTCTTGCCCGCCACGTGTATTCGTTTTTCCGCCTCTTTCATGACCAGGTAGGCATTCTTCACATCCAGGGCCACCTGGTCCTTCACGTCGGTCAGGGCGTCACGGGCCTGTTGTTGCCTGCTGCGGTAATAGTCCCGGTTGTACTTTGTCCTGCCCCATTCCCAGAAATCCCAGCTGGCCACGGCCAGCACGGACCAGTTCTCCGAATCCTGGTACAGGGATCCGGAGAGATCCGCCTCATCGCCGAACCTCCCGTATTTGCCGGAAAGGTTCAGCGCGGGGTAGAACTCACTTGCAGCCAGATCGACCTGCTTCCCCGCCTGTTCCACCTTCAGGGTGGAATTTCTGATTTCGGGCCGTTGTCCGGCCGCGATCCTGAAACACTCTTCCATGGTTCTTCCATAAGGCTCATACTTCAGTATGTCTTCGACGGTGACGGATTCGTTGATGTCGCGCCGGAGGAGTGTATTGAATTTCGCCCTGGCAATTTCGAGGCCGTTTTCCGCCCGTATGAGCAGCTGGGTCCCGTTGGCCAGCTCAACCTCCGCCGTCAGGAGATCATTCTTGGGGATCAACCCGACATCAAAGTACTCCTTTGCCAGATCCCTCTGGGCCGTCCTCTGTTCGACGGACTGCTTTGCGACCTCCAGCAGTTTCTCGGCGCGCAGAATATTGAAATAGGCCACCGTGGTCTCCAGAATGATATTCTGGACGGTTGAAATTTCCTCCGTGCGGGAGATATCCAGCCCGATTTTGCTCGCCTGGTATGCCGACAGAATCCTGCCGCCGGCAAAGAGCGGCTGCTTGAGCTCGACGAACCAGTTGTAATTATCCTCCGTGCCCGTTTCAACCGGCTGGTACCCGGTGATCGGTAACTTGACGCTCGGCGGTTCATTCAGCCTGGCATAGCTGTAGGATGTGCTGAACCGGGGGAGAAAACCCGTGAGGGCCTCGTTCTTTCTCGCCTCTGAGGCCCTGACGCCTTCCCGCGCCGAATGCACGATGACGTTCCGCTTCAGCGCCGTGTCGATACTGTCCTTCAGCGTCATGACACCGGCCGGGTCCGTCGCCTGCGCCGCCGCGCAGAGGACGAGCCACGTCGCCGAAACCACAAACAGCCCCAGGACCCTCTCAGGTCGCGCCATCTCTTCCGACTCCCTTCAGAAAGGTGTCCAAGACAACCGGAACTTTTTTCACCAGGGAGCCCTCGGGTTTCATGACGGACATCAGTTTGAAGAAACTCATCATCCCCATCAGCGAATAGGCCATGGCCCTGGTATTCGTACCTTTGAACAGGTTCCGCTTCACTCCTTCCCGGATGAGCCTGTCGATGAAATCCACGTGATCCAGGAATTGTTTCAGGATTTGGTCCCGCAGGCTGGAGCGGCCGTCGGAGTAGGAAATGCCTTCCCCCCGCAGAAGCAGGCCGTAAAAACCCATGTTTTCTTCGACGAATTTGAAGTGCGAGGAAACGAGGGCCTTGAGTTTCCCCATGGGGTCGCGCCCGCGGCCGACGGACTGCTCGATTTCGCCGAACATCCGGCCGAGCTTTTCCGTCATCATCGTGGCATAAAGATCCTCTTTGCCCTCGAAAAACTGGTACAGGCTGCCCGTGGCAAACCCGGCGGACCGGGCGATTTCGGCCATGGTCGTCTCGTGAAACCCCTTCAGCGCGAATATTTTTTCCGCCTCATCAAGGATTTCGGCACGCCGGAATTTGAACTCCCGCTCCTTTCTCTTCAGCCTTTCCATATATTGAATCTCCATTCAAATAAATGAATTTAATTCTATTTATTATAATTACTAATCATTACTGTGAATTAAAATTCATTTACGTCAAAAAGACTTCATTTGTCAAGGCAAAAGGTTGACCGGCAGGCGGCCCGCACGTGGACCGCCGGGGGTCTTGGGGGAGAAACACGATTCAGACAGAAATGACGTACCCGATGAGGTCCTTGAGCATGGGCAGCATCATCTGGACGGCCCGCCGGCCGGCGTCGATGATTTCGTCGGCACGGTGAAACTCCAGGGGCCCCACCTGGGATGCGTGGGGGAGGATCATGATGTCGGGGGGATCACCCGCCAGTCTCTGCTTGTAGATGCGGTCGGCCATCAAATTGATGGAAGCCAGGATGACCTCAAAGAAGGAGGGCTCCGTCATGACCCCCTCTTTCATCAGCCGGCCGAGGGCGAGGGATTTGCCCTGTTTCATCGTCGAATTGATGTACTCCGACATGTAACTCGTGAGCTGGTCTCTCATGCCGGAACTCTCGACGACCTCGGTTTCCTTCCCGCTGAAATGCGACAGAAGTGCGTCCTTCTTGCTTCGGATCCGGTTTGTCACGTAGAGGGTCAGACCGGCAAAAAAGAGATCCCTCATCTTGAGACCGGATTTTTCATCTTCGACCTCTTCCGGGGCTGCGGTCTGCGCCTTGGCATCCCGGTCTGAATCAATCTTCTCCTCGTAGCGGACCCTCACATCGGTGTTGGGATTGACGCCGATGACGATCTTCGCGCCCAGGGCCCGGCAGAGTGAGACGGGGACGGGGTTGACAAGGCCGCCGTCAGCGAGCAGCATGCTTTCCCGCTTGGCAGGCGTGAACATCCCGGGCATGGAGATGCTCGCCCGGACGGCGTCGATGAGGGAACCCTTCTGAAGCCACACCTCCTGCCCTGACGTGAGGTCCGTTGCCACGGCCCCGTACGGAATCAGGAGGTCCTCGATGTTCATGTCTCCTAGTCTTTCCCGCATGTACGCCGCGACCTTGTCGCCTTCAATCAATCCGGAACGGGGGAGAGGGAGTTCCATAAACTGAAGAAACTCCGACCAGGACAGTTTCCGGAGGATTTCCTCCATGATGTCCAACTTCCCCGCGGCGAAGGCGCCGCCGACGAGGGAACCGATGGACGACCCGCAGACGACGTCGATGTTGATTTTTGCCTCCTGCAGACCGCGGATGACGCCGATGTGGGATATACCGCGGGCGGAACCGCTTCCCAGGGCAAGGCCTATTGTGGGTGGCTTAGGCATGGGTTGTACCGGATTGGCTTCATGTGTAATGTTTTTTTCTAACTAAAAAAAAAGCAACATTCAAGATAAATTATTCAACATCATTGATCTTTCCTGATATCGACCCTGTCGCAGATATCCCGCTAGTTCCTCCGGGCGGGAGGTCAGGGAGCCATCGTTTTTTTCTTTTTTGACAGGGGGAAAAAAGACCGTTATATAGGTCCAAAGAAGGGCAAACGTCTCATGATTCATAAGCTTTTCCTTATTTAACGTATTTTACGGGTCTGCTCCCGTACGGAGCAGGAGTATCATGATCAAAGCCGTCGTTTTTGATTGGGGCGGGGTCCTTATCGACAATCCCGTCGAAGAGATGATCAGGTTTGCGGCGCTGACGCTCCGCGTGAATCCCGACAAGCTGCGGCCTTCTTACCAGCGGCACAAGCTCGCCCTCCAGGACGGTCGCATTTCTGAAGATGTGTTCTGGAGTCATGTCTGCGGAGAACTCGGCATCGACCACCCGCGCACGTCCTCCCTTCTCGATGAGTCTTTTCGGGCATCCTACAGGGAGAGGGAGGACGTTTTTGCGCTGGCCTCTGGGCTTCACCGGCGGGGCTACAAAACAGCCCTCCTGTCCAACACGGAGGCTTCAAGCGTCAGGTTTTTCCGCGAAAAGCGATACCCCATGTTTGACGAAGCGGTATTCTCCTGCGTGGAAGGCGTCAGCAAACCGGACCGGACCATCTACCTGACAATGCTCGACCGGCTCGATATGCGGGCGGAGACGGTGGCCTTCATCGACGACTCTCCAGAAAATGTGAGCGGAGCGGCTCAAACGGGAATGGCCGCAATTCTCTTCGAGAACTCGTCCCGGCTCAGGCGGGACCTCCTTTCACTTTCGATGGAGTTCTGATGTAGATCATACGGCATGTCTCAAGGAGGTGCCGTCATGGAAAGACGGGAAAAAGTACTGGTAGCCTGGAGCGGCGGCAAAGACAGCGCCCTCTCCGTTCACGAAATAAATTCATCCGGCCGCTACGAGATAGAATCCCTCCTTTGCACGCTGACGAAGCCTTTTGACCGGGTCAGCATGCACGGCGTGCGACGCCCCCTCATTGAACGGCAGGCGTCCGCCATCGGCTGCAGCCTGACAGAGGTCTTCACCCCCTATCCCTGTTCCAACGAGTCCTATGAGTCCCTGATGACGGAGGCCCTCCTGCCCCTTCGGGATTCGGGCATTCAAAAAGTTGTCTACGGGGACATTTTCCTCGAGGACATCAGGACGTACCGCGAGGGTCAGATGAAGAAAATCGGCATGTCCTGTCTCTTCCCTCTCTGGGGCAAAGATTCCCCCGCGCTCGTCCGGTCATTCGTCGACGAAGGCTTCAGGGCCGTGATTACCTGCGTGGATTCCACCCGCCTGGACCGGACCTGTGTCGGGCGGATCCTGGATCACGCCTTCCTGGACGAGCTGCCGGAAGGGGTGGACCCGTCGGGCGAGAACGGCGAGTTTCACACCTTTGTCTTTGACGGCCCCCTTTTCAGGCAACCCGTTTCCTTCGAGGCAGGAGACATACGGCTCAGGGATGAACGGTTTTACTTCTGCGACCTGATCCCCGCATGACCGTGGCCAAGGATGAATGGATGTCAAAGACGTCGGACATTTATCGATCGTGCACGGCGGGACCCTTCAGGGGCGAACTCACGGCCCAGAACGTGTCCATTTACTTCCGTTCGCCATTCAGCATCTATTGCGAGAAATTCGTTCCCGCCTCCGAGAAAGACCCTCTCAACCCCTACCGGGAACTTCTGCAGGAAAGGGGTATTGAACACGAAAAGGCCGTCCTCGAGCGGCTCTTCCCCGGGGTCAAACGCATCCCCTACACGGACGCCCCGGAGGGCTTTCGGCTCCTCCTCCATGAAATGGAACGGGGTGCCGAGGCGATCTTCGGCCTTCCCCTGCTCTACCTGCCCGGGAACATGCAGGGCCGTTTCGACCTCCTGGCAAAGAGGACGGATCACGCCTCCGTTTTCGGACCCTACCATTACGTCGTCGGGGAGATCAAGGTCTCGAAGAACATACGGCCGGAACACATTCTCCAGGGCGCCTTCTACACCTGGCTCCTGTCGAAGATTCAGAAACGCCTTCCTGAAATGTTCTTCATCATAAACCGGGATTTTGAAGAAAGGGCCTATAAATTCAAAAATCACGAAGAGGAACTCTTGCAGGCCCTGCAGGGAACGCAGGCGATCCTGGACGGCCGGGAGGTGCCCACGCCGACGTACAACGCGGGCGAATGGCCCTGGAAAACCCATACCAACGGCGCAGCGCTCAGAAGCAGGGACATCTCCCTCGTCAGCCAGGTGGGGCCCAGGCTGAAGGAAAAACTCGCCTCACTGGGCTTCCGAAAGGTCTGGGACCTCTCGCCGTCGCGCCTCCATGACCTCAAAGCGATACCGCGTGTCGGGGAGAGGACGGCCAAGAAACTCATTCGTTCCGCGCAGGCGATCCAGAAAGGAGAAGTCATGCTCCTGGACCCTTCCGCCCTCGACTTCCCGGCCAGACCCGTCGAAATCTTCCTGGACCTCGAAGGAACGGACCAGCCCGGCGACGACGGGGATCTGACGCAGGTCGATTACCTGATCGGCGTCCTGACCTGCTCGGCGGGCATCGAGGAGTACAGACCCTTTGTGGCCTGGCACCCGGAGGACGAGGAGGCCATGTTCAGAGCCTTCATGGCACACCTCGCGTCGCAGAAAAACTACACCGTCTATCACTGGCACAACTACGAACGGTGGCACATGAAGCAGCTCGCCGACCGATACGGAATGACCGCCGAGGCGGAAGCGACGCTCTTCCCCTTCATGATCGATCTTCACCGGATGGCGACGGCGGCCTTCGTATTTCCAACCTACACGAACGGATTGAAAGACGTCGCCTTTTTCCTGGGTTACCGATGGAGGCATGAAGACATCAACGCGCTGGATGCCATCGCTTACTACCTTCGATTTCAGAAGAACCCCGGGGGGTACCGGGAAAAGTTGCAGGCCGTCATCGACTACAACGAGGATGACTGCCGGGCGACGAAGATCGTCAAGGACTGGCTCCAGGCGAGAAGCCCCGCGCCGGGACGCAGGGCCACTGATTGAGAAGAACCGCGTGCAGCGTTCAAGAAAGCTTTTGTGAATCACCCGGGACTGTGGTATTTTCCTCCCGCCGTGACAGGGAAATTCATCGATCGGATTGTCAAAGGAACCGCAACCTCCGTGGAGGTTGCTTGCGAAGGGTTCGCAAGACTTCATCAGCCCGGGGACCCGCTCCCGGGCCTTGTTTTATAGGAATCCCCGTGCCAAGGATCAAACCCATCCTGCGGTTCATCGTCCTTCCCCTCGTGATCGCCATGGGGTTTTTCCTGGTGTTTCACTTCGACCTCCATGGGCTATTCCTCGACCAGGGCCGCTTTCAGGACTACATCTCCTCTTTCGGTCCTTATTCCGTCTTCGTCTTCATCCTGGTGCAGGTGCTCCAGGTGCTGGTTTCGCCGCTGCCCGGAGACGTCACGGGGCTGGTCGGGGGATACCTGTTCGGGGCCGCGATGGGATCCTTATATTCCACCATCGGACTCGTCATCGGTTCGATGCTGGCCTTTTACCTTGCCCGTCTCCTCGGCCGACCCTTCATGGAACGATTCGTGAAACCCTCGGTCATCAGGAAATACGACTCTTTCCTGGAGCACAAGGGTCTTTTCATCTCCTTTCTTCTCTTTCTGATCCCGGGGTTCCCCAAGGACACGCTTTGCTACGTCCTCGGCCTCAGCCAAATGAAAACCGGCAACTTCTTTGTCATCTCCTCCTGCGGCCGCCTGCTCGGGACCATCCTCCTCTCCATTCAGGGAACATCGGTCCGGGCACACCAGGACCTGGTGTTTTTCGCCATGCTCGGTATCATGACCGTGATTGCCCTCTTCGGTTATTTTCATGTGGGACGATGGCTCAAGGAACACATCAAAGGAAGGCAGCCGGACCGTTAGACGGGATCCTTCAGAAAAGGCAGGGTCTATCTCCTCCTTCTCCTCCTCCGTCCGCGAAGGAATCGAAGGATGCGGATGATGACAAAGGCGATTAAGGCCGGTTTTTTCATGATGCCGAAGGCCACCGGGGAAGGGGCTCCGATTCCGTCCCGCAGCCGCCGATCCAGGCTCGAGATCTGACCCCCTACCCCTCGCAACTCCTCACCGAGGCTTCGCACATCCGCCGACACGCCGTGCACGGTCTCCGTCGTTCTGCGGAAATTGTCGGTGGTATGATGAAGGTTGTCCAGGATCGCCGGAAGATCCCGGTTGACGTGCCCGAGCGTGATTTCGACCTTTCGGGCCGTTCGTTTCACCTGAACCAGCACCGGAACGGCAAAAAAGGTAAAAAGCAGCAATGCAACGCCGAGGACCAGCAGGCCGACTCCCCAGGACATACCGGACAACCCCTTACGAATACAAAAATAAAATCCGGAAACTTATTTCAACCGCCCGCTTTTTTCAGCAGGCGCTCAATCTTTCCGATGATACCGGACCCCTGCTCACTCAGCCGGTCGATACGGCTCTCGTAAGATGCCCTGCGTTTGTCTAGGGCCTTGAGGCATTCGCTTCTGAACCGATCGGCGATATTTCTCGTCCTTGCCGCTATTTCCTCCCGGGTCTCTTCACCGCGCCCGGGCGCGTACAGGATAACCAACAGAGCCCCGATCAGCCCACCTGCCAGCGTTCCCACGAGGAACCCTTTGGTAAAACCCCGTCTCTCCTCATTCATTCCCGGACCTCTCCAGTGAAAATGCCGGCCGGACGCGGTTCGTCCGTCGGCTGCCGCTGGGGCCCTCCTTTCGCCGCCGGGCCTCAGGGCACCGTTACCCCCTGGAAAGAAGGGCCTCCAGGGAACCGCGCGCGCTTCTGATCAGGACAATAAACACCTTCAGAACCGTCAGAAGCTTTGCCTGCAGCTCCCTTTCCGCTTTCCCTTCGATGCCGGCCATATCCCCTCGAAACGAATCGAGTCTCGCGGAAATGCGGCCGACACCATCCTGCAGATTCTCCAGCAAGTTTCCGGATTGCTTCGCCAGGCTCTCCATCACCTTGAGGTTGAAGTGAACGGTCCTGTTCACCTTCCCCTCGACGAAGAACCTGACGTTGTGACTGACCTCGTTCGTCAGGGTGGTGATCCGGTGCAGGTCTTGAAGAATGGCGGGCAACTCGCGGTTGACGGCCTCCAGCGTGATCTCGGCGCTTCGGGCGGATTTCCGGATCTGCACCAGGGTCGGGACGGCGAAAATGACCAGGAGAAGAACCGCGCAACTGATCACAAAAAAACCGACTTCCCACGACATTTGCGGTTTCCCCTCCCTTCGTGAACGGTCTATGCCCAAACGGCCGGGCGCACGGTTACTCGGCGATTTTCTTCTCGATTTCCTCCGCCTTCCTGGCAGCCTTCAGTTCCAGTTCCTTCAGGCGGCTGATAACCGATTCGAACCCTTTCTTGCTTTTGTCAAGGGTGCCTTCGTATTCGTCTTTGACCTTATCGGCGAGATCTTTCGCCTTTTCTGAGATGTCCTCCCTCAGCTCCTTGCCGCTTTTGGGCGCGAACAGAAGACCCACGACGACACCCACGAGGCTGCCGATCAAAAGGCCTTTCAACCAGTCACCGCATCTTTGCTCCGACATCGTGATACCTCCTTGGGGGATTTTTTTTCGTCCAGCCGCTTATTGAAATCATTATAAAAGTATTGTATTTACGTGTCAACGCGTAATTGCCCTGAGGAACCGGTTGTGTCGAGAGAAAAAATTTCGAGAAGGCAGAAGGATGTCTCGAGGCTCTTGCGGGACAGGAAAAAAAAGCAGAGGGATACAATCCATAAGACCCGGAATAAACCCTCTCGCTGAATACCCCTGCCCCGCATTCCGTAAGCGGGCCGTGCCTTTCAGCCATTTCACAGGGGGTTTACACCCCGTCCCGAAAGGATAGAAAGCGAGGTCGCCCATGCGGTTGAACAGGTTATTGCCGGCCATTTTGTTGTCCGTCCTTGTTACGAACGGGTGCGCTATCGTGACCATCCCCCTGTTGCCCGAGACGGAGGAATTCCATGAACGTGTCGTCGAAGGTGAGGGAAAGGACAAGATTCTCCTGCTGGACATCTCCGGTGTGATCTCCGAGGAGAAGAGGCGCAACCTGGGTTTCCGTGAAGAGGCCTCCATGGTCGACGAACTGAAGGAAGCCCTGAAGAAGGCGGAGAAGGACCGGAACCTCAAGGGGGTCATAGTCAGAATCAACTCCCCGGGCGGGACGGTCACGGCCAGTGACATCATCCACCATGAGCTTCTTGCCCACAAGATGAGGACGCGTCAACGGCTCACGGCCTGTCTCATGGATGTGGGGGCTTCGGGGGGCTACTACGTGGCAACGGCGGCAGATGAAATCGTTTCACACCCGACGACCATCACCGGAAGCATCGGCGTGGTGACCATGAAATTCAACGTCCAGGGGCTGATGTCGAAGATCGGTGTCGAGCAGGAAACCATCAAGTCAGGGGACAAAAAGGACATCCTGTCCCCGTTCCGGGCCAGTACGCCTGAGGAGCAGAAGATCATGCAGGCCATCATCCACACCCTCCACGGGCGCTTTGTGGACGTGATCGTCGAAGGCCGTACGCTGCAGCGTGGAGAGGTCGAGAAACTCGCCGACGGCCGTATCTACACGGCGGATCAGGCGCTGAGCGCGGGGCTGATCGACCGGATCGGTTATCTCGACGACACTATTGACGGCATGAAAAAAAACCTGGGTCTCGAGAAAGCCTCGGTCATCGTGTACCACCGTCCCGAGAGCTATAAAAGCACGATCTACTCGGGCCCCGCCCCGGCATCCCCCCAGATCAACCTGATATCCATCGACGGCCGGGAGTTTCTCGCCCCGCCCGGCGTGCGCTTCATGTACCTGTGGCTCCCGTGAAAGGATGGAAGATCGGGCGGCTGAAAACCCTGAAAAACAGGAAAATCCCTCGCTGCGGTTTCCGGCCTCAGGCGGCACGACTTCATGCTTTCGGGCCGGGCGCTGTACCCTCCCTCCCCGGTTTGAGCCCTTCTGAAAGCCGCCGGGGTAACGATTCGGGGATCCGGTAGACGTAAATGGGATCATTATGGAGGGTTGATGCCGCGTGCAGGACCTCCAGGGGATGCCACCGGGGCAGGGGGAAATTGCACGAAACGACCCTGGCGCCCGGCCGGAGTTCCGATTCGAGCTTGCCCGCGAGACGCCGCATGACGTCGGGAAAAAGGTAACAGAAAACAACATCGGCATCGCGAAGGTCCTCCTTCCAGAAGTTGCGCCAGAGGACGCGGATGTTCGCGGATCCCAGGCACCGGATCCGGGCCAGGGCATAAGCCAGCGGGTTAATCTCGAAGCCGAGGCATCGCACGCCGTATCGCCTCTGTGTTTCCCTGAGCGCGCGACCGTCGCCGCACCCGAGGTCCACGAAGAACTCCGGGGGTTTCATCGGCACGGCGTCCAGGACGGTCCTGATCTTCACCCGGGCCGTCGAGGTGAACATCGCGCCCTGCGTGACGGGAAACACGGAAACGACGGCGATGGCGTGCAGCATCTTGACGGCGATCAGGCCGCCGACGATCAGAAATATGACGACAAGCCATAGGGGCATGAGTCCCTCCAGGCCCTCTATAAATGAATTTCCGTGAACTGTCAAAAAATCCACTTCGGGTCGGGGACCGGGTGTGCTATAAAGCGGCAAATCCCCGCAGAAAGGCCTTCAGCCATGATTGACCTCAAAAAGATCGACTATGCCGCCCTCGACCGCCCGAACATCACCATGTCCCTATTTCATCCGCGCGATGCATGGGGGGCAAGCGCCCCCCATGCGGCCATCCGGGACATCCGCATACCGGTTGAGAAGGACGTCGCTGTGGGTGCGCAGGTGCACATGGCCGGACCGCCTCACCCCGTCATCCTTTACTTTCACGGCAACGGGGAGATCGTGGAAGACTACCTCGATCTGGCCATGATCTATCTGCAGCTCGGTCTCAATTTTTTCCCCGTCGACTACCGCGGCTATGGCCACTCCACCGGAAACCCCACGGCGACGAACATGATGCGCGACGCCCACGTCATCTTCGAATATGTCAGGAACTGGAGGAAGGATCAGGGTTTTACGGGGCCTCTCATCGTCATGGGACGATCCCTGGGGAGCGCTTCCGCCCTCGAAATCGCCTCCTGTTACGCCGAGCAGATCGACGGGTTGATCATCGAAAGCGGCTTTGCGCACACCCGAAGCATCCTCAGTATCCTCGGCATCGACATGGATGCCCTCGGCATCCGCGAGGAGGACGGGTTCCGGAACCTCGACAAGATGAGGACTATCGGCAAGCCCACCCTCGTCATTCACGCGGAAAGGGACCACATCCTGCCTTTCTCCGACGGCAAAGCACTCTTCGAGGCATGCCCTGCCCTTGACAAAACCTTTCTTGGAATACCGCGGGCCAATCACAACGATATTTTTATCGTCGGGCTCAAAGAGTACATGCGGGCCGTGAAAGACCTGGCCGAGAGGGCGGGCTCGAGAAAAGTCATCTCCTGACGGGGTCCCCGTTGCCGTCCTGTAATCCTCTCTCCCGACGGTTCACCTTCCTGCGGCATAAGACCTTGGGATCCCGTGCGAATTTTCGAGGCATAAAGATTGCACCTGGTTTTTTTGCTCATTCCGCGGCACGGATACGGCCGAAATCCGGCCCTTAACAAAAACGAACCATAACGCGCAGTTGCGCGAAAAAACATCTTACCGGAAAAGGAGTCCTCGGGTATTGAAACCGGATATCGACCTCGAAAAGGAGTTGAATCTCCTGGGGATGCTCGACAAGGCGAAGGAAATCTACGGCCAGGTCGGCGAGGAGGCGGCCCTTTCGTATATCAAGTCCAGCTACCGACTGCTTTCCAAGATCTACCATCCGGACCTGCATCAGAAAGACCGGGAAAGAGCGGAGGAAATCCAGAAAAAAATCAATCATGTAGCTTCCGTCATCAACCGGACCCCGGACTACTCCCTCGTCGAATATATCAAGAAGGACTCGAAAGAACAAAGAGAGGAATCAACAAAAAGGTGGAAGGTGCTGGTGGTTGAAGACGAGTTCGGCCTCCAGGACGTTCTTCGCAGCGTCCTGACCATGGAAGGTTACGACGCACGGGTCGCCGTGGACGGGCTCAATGGCTTCAAGGTCTTCAGGGAATTCAAGCCGGACCTCATCATTACGGATGTCGTCATGCCCCACATGAACGGCATCGAACTCATCCAGAAGATCCGAAAGGACAACCCCCGGATCAGGGCCATCTTCATGAGCGGGTTTTTCGGCGTGAAAAGATTGAAAAAGGAACTGGATGACGAAATCATCAAACACGGCTACCCGACGCTTTCCAAGCCCTTCAAGGTCAGCCATATGCTTGATATCGTACAGGATTACTTAAAAAATTGAATTTGTTTACCCTCGGCCGCAAAAAAAACCCCCGATCCGAACAATCGGGGGTTTTTTTAAATACAAATTTTGCCGGGTCTTTGACCCTTTCTCACCACGACCCGTTAATCACCATTCACTGCCTTTTATGCTCACCACTCGTCACTGACCACTGTTTTTTGTCAGCCGCGCCGGATCCACGCATCCCTGTACAGACGCCCCACACAGAGGAAAACGGCCAGCACAAAAAGCCCCAGCATGAAGTTGGGCGAGGTGTTCAGCGCTTCGTCGATCAGATACCCCACGTACATGAAAAGAAACGAACTGATCACCATGGCAAAACTCCAGGCGCCCAGAATGATCACGCTGGAGTGACTTGCCGTATTTTTTGCTGTTTTTGTGATATGCATCGCATTCTCCGGACACTGAAGAAACGAAGAGCGTCCTCACCTCAATGTGCGGACGCTCTTTTAAGCATTTTTCTTAGCCAACCATCGTCCTGAGGGTGTCCACAACGGGCGAGGTGAACAGCGCCACAAGAACCGCGTAAAGGGCGAAGGAGCCGACGGCCTCGCTCAGGTAAATCTTGTTGTACTTGTGCTTCAGGGAAATGATGATCATCCCGCCGACTATAAGGGCTCCCAGGTGGAAGTAGGGGAAGTTGTCTGCGCCCGTCGCTGTGAACTCGGCAAAGCCGAACGTGCTGGTGATCAGAACCACGAATACTGTGAGAATCATCGTCTGAAGTGCCTTTTTCATTTTATCTGTCCCTCCCAGGATAATTTTTATAATTCCGTTTGCTGTCTGTGGCCTACTCTATTGAAATTGGCATGCCAGATTGGAAAACTCGATAAAAAAATTTATAACATTCTGATATTATTAAGTTATTTGAATTTCACCTGTATTTTCGTCGGCAGGAAACTGAAGAAAAGAGGCTGAATTATTTAAAGAAACGTTAAACAGGGTTTAAAAATACATTAAATAAACCGCGTCGCCGATTCTTTTTTTATTATTTTTTTCTATGACCTTTGATACAGCCCTGAATACCGGCAGCTGATATACCATCGTCAGCCCCGGGCCGTGGAGACACTGGCCGGTATAAAAATAACGGCGAGGATGAAGCCCGCCAGGGTAATGCCCATGCATATGATAAAAGTTATAGTGAATCCTATGTGGTCCGAGAGCAACCCGCCCATGGAAGGACCGACGATCCAGCCGAAGTTCCAGGTCATGTTGTAAATGCCCATCGCCTTCCCGCGTTCCTCCGCGGACACCAGATCGGCGATGAGGGCCGATGCCGCCGACCCCATGGCCCCCCAGGAAAAACCTTCCCCTATCTGGATCAAAAAAAGCTGTTCATAACTGCTGCTCAGGGCATATCCGAGGAAGACAAAGGCGAAACCTGCCATGGACAGGGTGAGGATCTTCTTCCGACCGAACCGGTCTGCAAGCATGCCCCAGATAGGTGAGCCGACGGCGCCGGCCGTGGCCCCCGCCGTGTAGAGGAAACCCACCTGGCTCTTGGTCAACCCGAGGGACGTCATGTATATGGCAAGAATCGAGTACACGATGCCGGTGCAGATCATGAACGGAAAGACGGTCAGGCAGACCAGGTAAAGATCTTTTTTTTTAATCATTTTCTCCCCCTTCTCCCTTTGTGAAGTTCCTCGGGCAGTACTGTACAGACGAGGCCATATCTTATCCCCCTGCCCTTCTGCAATGTGAAATTTCGACGTGGGCGTGTTTCACCCGGGAGGGTCGTCTGTGTTGTTGGCGGAAGGCTGAAAAAAGGCGTGCCGGCCTTCAGGGACCGTCATCTGTCGAACACGATGGGTTGGATGGTATGCTCAGACCTTCTGATCGCGGTAGTAATGATTGACGCGGGCGACATAGGTTCTCGTTTCCAGCGGCATTCTTTCCGGTTTCCTCTCGACGTTTCCCATGCCCCAGTTGTATGCCGCCAGTGCGAGATTTCTGTCGTTGCCGAAACGGTCCAGGAGATCCCGGAGGTAACGGGTCCCCCCCATAATGTTTTCAACCGGATCATAGGGGTCATTGACCCCCAGGTCCTTTGCCGTCCCCGGCATGAGTTGCATGAGACCCATGGCCCCCTTTGTCGATCTGCTCTCCGGGTTGAAGCTGCTTTCCGCCCGGATCACCGCTTTGATCAAATCGGGATCGACACCATAGGCTTTCGACGCGTCATCAATGATATTCTCGTAAGGGGATGCCCCTTGTCCCGTCTTCTGCGACATGGTTCCGGCATTTACCTTCCGACCCGTCCCCGTCTCCCGGCGCATTGAAGGCGATTTTGCAGCAACGGGATCCCGCGGGACAGAGATCCCGTCGGCCGTCCTAGTTGAAGGATCTCCGGTCGAGACTTGCCTCCCGTGCTCCTCGATCCTTCGCTCGAGACTCGCAAGGCGGCTTTCCATGGACGTTTCCCTCGCGGTCGACGAATAAACCCGGCCGTATCTCTCTAGAATGCCCTCCCCCGTTTTGACCCTTGTATCCGTCAGCGCGCCCGCAAGGGAACTCAGCGCAGCGGAACCCGTGCTTCCTCCGGATCGCCCGACGGTATCCTCGCGGCCGTCCATCTCCCGTATGATCTGTAGAAGGCCCTCGTTGAACCTCATCTGCAGTTCAAGATAACGGATAACACGGTTGAGTCTCTCGAGGTTCGTCTCCTTCGAAGGGTCCGTTCCGGGGACACGCCCATTGATTTCCCGTAAGGCCTGTGAGACGGTCATATCGAACTGACCGGCTGAACCCTTTCCCGTGGTCTCCATCCATTTTGATTCCGATCTTCTGGCCAAACTCGCCACGGGCGACATTGTCTGTTTCATTTCCTTCTCCGGCTGGATAACAAGTCTAATAAAACTGCAATAATCAAATATTGTGCCAGGGCTCGCCAGATATCCGGTGCCTGCAGGATTGAAGTTCAATCTGCACAGGCGCTTTCTTTCGTCAATTGACATCCGGCAAGATGCAAAAACATATTTGAAAAAATTTTTCTGAATGACGGTCCAAAATGGTCATGGCATGCCTTCTGCACAATATACTTGTAAAATACAGGAAAAACAGCCATTTCCAACAATTTATTGTACTTTGAAAGGACCTGGGCAACAAAATATGATGCTAAAAAATCTCATCAGAAAAGCGCTTTTAAACAGCAAAGAGACCCTCTTTTATGAATCACGCCAGATGCAGGGCTTTATGCAGCTCCTCATGAAGCCCGGCAACACGGGGGAGAGGTGGTCCCCGGAGGAAAAGAGTGAGCTCAGAAACTACTTTAAATATATTTCGATATATATACCGTTTTTAATCATTTTTTTGATGCCGGGTGGATTATTTTTCCTTCCGGTTTTCTCCACGATCCTCGATAGAAGAAGGGTAAAAAGAGTCCCCTGTGAAGTTCCGGTGCCGGCAGCGGGGAAATCTCTGAATTCATAATTTTTTGTGTGTGGAGCAAAAAATGAAAGACAGCGACAGAATCGAGCAATTAGTACGTGAGGCAATAGAAAGACTTGATAAGGACAACGCTATTTTCTGCGAGAATCCGGGTTTTAGCGATGGCATTAGAGACAGGATTTGCAAGCAGATTAAAAATATCAAGTTAGATAGAAAGCTAACACGATAACTTCAACTCATTCATCCGCTTCCCCTGCCGAAACTTTCTTGCTTCTGGCGCTATTTACCGCCCACGATTTACCAACTCCTGCAACAATCCTCTGCCCTGCACGATGCCGACCTTCAAAATTTCCTGTAAGCAGGTCATACAAGTATTGAGATGTAACGATTTGACGAAACGATATACCTCGGTCTGCAGACAGTCTCGGTATTTGTTCATGTCTTCACAGAAAAAATAACCGCCTGGACGGAAAACATTGCCGCCAGAAAGACAATTTGGAACCGTGCGGGGCGGGCCTTTTTCCTCAGATAGTTTATCGCCACGTCACACCCCGAAACATTTTCGGGCTGCAAGCTATGATAAACCTGATGACCACGAACCAGCATTATGATGTTATGTATTTATTGTGACACGGGAATAGTAAAGGGAACCCAACGGTCGAGTATTTTCCCATCATTGACTGTAAGATAAGTCCGAATAACGCCAATGTAAGGATGCCTTCTCGTTGACATAAAAGAATCATCGGCAACCCTTGATTTTATTATCGCGTGATCTTTTGTCAAAGCCGCGAATACGTAACGGAACAAATTGACATGCGTGAAGTACTCGTCAGTCCTGTCAAAACCCCTGGGCCACTTGACAGCCATAAACACTTCGAATATATCTGTCGTTACTTCTGCAGGTTGAATGCCGTTCTCCAACATATTCTTGTTTAAATCCTCATGCCCCCCCATCCAGCGATCCCTTTGAAGCCATGGCCCGTGATCGCCTGCGAGTATAACAATGGCGTCTGGATCCTTTTCATCAATGCAGCGAACCATCTCAATCAAAGCCACGTCTGACTGCGCAATGACGTTTTTGTATGTTTTAATCCAGTAATCATCCATTTGATTCAATTTCCACAGGGGGAGTCTTTGTGCAGACGGTAAACCCCTGATCTCATGCGGGTATGAAATCAAAAAGCGGGGTGAATGCCGCGCCCCGGCATAGATCGCAGAAAATACGGGCCTTCCGTCATTTTGGGTTGACGTGTTTTCTGAAGTCTTAACGGGCTTTTTCAGAATGGTCTCGGGTAACCCAAGCAGTGATCGAAAGAAAGCTGTATCCAATGAAAAATGTTTCAAAATTCTATTTAAAAATTTAAATAATTTACCAAACACCTCTAATGGTTTCAAAAGTGGCAGAACCAGTTGCGTTTCAATGCGTGGAGAGGGATGATATAAGGATGGACTGAAGCCATTGTAATCAACTCGATATCCGTTGTTTAAAAAAATATTTATGACGGGGTTATTACTTCCGCCACCGATAATATGTCGATAATAACCATCTGCATCTCCTCTTGACAATTTGTAATAATGGTGCCTCATCATGAACAATGATGCAACACTGGCCAGCGAAGTGTGGTAATTGGCAAAAGTTCTGTATGTGACATAATCTTTTTGATTGAGTTCTCTCATCAAAGGATGGTTGTTAATACCATATGTTTTTTCTCTACTTGGAAGACTGGCATAAGACTCAAGAATAACTAAATATACGTTGGGTTTTTGCTTAAATACAATATTTTGCTCCATCTCTTTTGTTGCATGATTTATTGATTCAACTGCGAAGCCGTGAAGAAGTCCCCATGCACTATTCGCCGCTATCAGTATGATGAGAACAAAATTCAGCATTCTCAGATGATACCGGTACGTTAATACACCGACACCGAATGACAGGATCAAATACAATAACCCCCAGATAACATCATGAAACAGGGGTACCAGTACCCGGTTTGCAGTGTGCAGTAACACGAGAAGAATTAAAGTTCCTGCACCGCCGAGAAGCGCCCGATATAAACTGGGGAAAACGGTACCGGCGCTTGCAAAACCGAGATGTTTTACAGTTCCTAAAATTAGTTTTGCAAAATAATGCATGAATATACCCATGCTCAGAGTGATGATGAGGGAAACCGCAAAAATAAATACAAACGTAACGGCAATTTGTTCCGTTGTATACATGTGACTGTTGATTCCAATCAAGTAAACAGACGGATAGAGAATGGAAAGTATAACGAACAAACGGGGGGAGCCAAGAATGTCTTTAACGATCTGTGGATCCAGGCATCTTTTAGAAGCTTCAACCATTTGTCTCAAAAGGCCAGCGTCATCATTTTCTCATTGAGTATCAAGGCTCTTCATCAGGTACAGCGTGCGCTGCATGTCCGAAATTTTTTCAGATTTGATGATGGAAAAACGATCTTGGAAGGCAACCTCGAAATCCTTTTGGGTGTACTCATTAAAGATATCCTTGCGGGTGCGCAGCAGCCTCTGCACCTGAGAGTCGTCCTTCTCGACAAATTCAATGATCAGGTACCGGCACAATCGGGAGAAAAAATCAGCGATATGGCTCAGGGGCAGGTTGTTGGAGATGGCCAGGTGGTGAATCAGCGCCAGCGCGAAGGCCATGTCGGCCGGTCCTCTGTTGAGCACAGAGAGCCTTTCCTCGTTTGCCCAGCCGAGCGCGGGGCTTGGGTTCGTCAGGTCCAGACATAAGGGTAACATTGTTGTTTCCTTGTTTTCCCGCATCTGGCGGTAGTTCTTTTCTACAGCAGCCGGGTCTACATCGAACGCAATGGTTTGAATTCCCTTTGACGACGCTATACGACTGAACAACCCGGTATTGGCACCCAGATCCCATACAGTCTCCGGTTTACATTCATCGAGATATGCCTCCACGAGTCGCTTTTTGTGGTTCATGGTATTTTGCGTATAGTTCGTGCCTTCATAGTAATCCGCCCATTCCGTCCCGGCAGGCTCCCACTGGATACCGGCGATGGCGGACTCCAGGTGGTCGATCAAGGGCGTGAGTGATTGTTTTGTTACCTTTGACGTTTTGACGCCCGGCGTTTTGCTCTCGTAGCGTTTCTGCGCTTTTGCGTGTAAATGAAGATGTGACAAAAGACCCGTGTTAAACCAGCTGGTTTTTGGAAGCAGTCTGCTTGCAAGATCCAGAGGGATACCGTCTATGTAAATCCTCATGAGTTGGCTGAGCCGCGCGTCACGACGTGCAATCAACGCAAGCGGCGCCAGGAAATGTTGACAAAACTGACGGTAGGCAATCCAGGGTTGATTTTCCTTGTAGGTTTCGAACGACAGCGTGTCAATTAAGATAGGCTTGCCTTTGAAATATTGTATGTTGTATGCACTTGCATCTTTCAGGGTCATGTCGGAATCCAAGGCTTGCTTTTGTATTCTTAGAATCGTCAGTGCCGCATCCTTCAACTGGCTGAAGCACCATTCGTACGGGTAGGAGATGAAGGGGACAATTTCCGGTTGAATGATTTTATATTCATCGTCTTTCTTTTCAGAAGAATGAACTTCGCGATGCGGAATGAGCAACTCGCCCTCTACAAGCTTATTGTATAGCCCGGATTGAACCAGGTGATCGTAGTCTTTCTGGTAGAGACGGCTGACGGACCTGAACAGCGTGCCGTTCTGAAAAAAGACAAAACCGCTCGGATCTCTGAAAGAACCCTTGAGACGATTGGCCGTTGTTCCCATGGCTTTGTCCCTACGGCTTCTTGAAGACGCGATTGATGAAATCCCTGATCTTTAACCAGTAGGTCTTAATGGCAAACAAGCCACCGATAATAGCCGCCAGGAGAACCTGGAATATATAGCTTCCCGTGCCGGGATCCAAATAGGCTGAGGCATTTTCCGGGAGGATCACGAGCACCGGGAGTGCCATCAATAGAACATAGAGGGTTTTTGCTATTGTCATGATATAATGAATCTCCTGTTGAGTAGCCAAAACGGATTATTTAAGACTTGTGATATTTGGCCTTTTGTCTATATTCATCAACAATGGTGCCTGGGGCGGGAGTCGAACCCGACGACCTCCGCGTCCCCGTAGGCTTTCAGGGATCCCTGGCACCGCGCTGGCACTACTTCGGGACATTTGTCCCGAGGTTTCGGGACAGATGTCCCGAAACTCAATTGTCGCGCCGGCGCGACATTCTACCCGTCAATCGTCTTTCTGGCAGCCTCGAGTTTCCCCAGGGCGGTTTCCAAGATCGCCCCTATGGGCGCAATGTTCTCCTCGTCGGTTTCCTTGTTGAGCGCCACCATCAGCGCCTCGTGCACAAACAGCAGCTGCGCGTTCAGGCTGTCCACGTCTGCTAAACTGAGCCCTCTCTTGGTCCTCTCCATTTGTCAAACCTCCACTCCATTTTGGGTACACACCTTTTACCATCAAAAAAAACTCTTGACAAGGTAATACCTATGTATTACACTCAGGCCAAAAGGACAAGGAAAAAATGAGAACCTCAATTTACATACCGGACGAAGCAAGGCCCCTATTCGACCAGGCCCAGTTTATTCTCGGGGAGTCGAGTACCTCGGCCACCATCGTCAGCGCTTTGAAATTTGTCGTCGACTACAAAAAAGAGTCGGCCTCTACCTTTACTCTCCGCGACAAGGACCGGGAGGTGAAGCTGATTGGCCGGGAGATCCTCGGCAGGGTAATTGATGACACCCACTACATGGCCTACAAGACCTTGTCGGGGAAAATAATCATTGAAGCGGCGAATGGAAACGAACACGCCCTGATCCGCTTCAACGACTACGACGACTTCAACACCAACGGCCGGCAGCGGATCCCAATTGACCTTTTCAGACGCGTGAAACTCGCCATCGCGGAGCAGAGCCTCTACGAGTATTTAGACTGATGAAAAAGAAAAATGGTGACATACCGGAGCTCGAGATCAACCTGAAAGTTTACAAGACCGTCGTGCCGGCACACTACGTAAAATCCTTCTTTAAGGTGGACGGCAAGACTTACAAGGTCTATCGGACACAAAACGGCGGGTTGCAGATGATCCGAGGATCCACAGAAGAATAAAATAGCATTTAACGGTGAAGCCAAAAAGCCAACCGACCCTCAGGGGTGGTTGGCTTTTTTTATGACGAGGAGGTCCCCATGGACGCTAAGACGACAGCGGAGCAGCAGCTCCTAAACCTGGCATGTCAAATTCTGGCATGGCGTGACGAAAATGGCTGGCGCACCAGCACGGCCCCGGATGCCTTCAGTGAAAAAGTGAAGGCGCTAATCGAGGCCGCCGAAAGCGCTATAAAATAAAAAAATTTGAAGAGGAGAAAAAGACAATGGAAAAAGACAAAGAACAAGCTTTAACGGTGAAGGAAGAAATTTTCAACATCCAGCCGGAGGACGTCAGTAAAGTTAAAAGCATTGGGCGTGGGCGTGTTAAGTGGCTCAAGGTCACTCCGGAAGGCTTCTGCGACAATTCTTTCAACATTATGCCGCGGATGTTCGGCCGCATCACAGAAATGCGGCCGTATTGGATCCGCTGGTCAGATGAAGACCTCCCGGACACAATCCCCTTCACGAGCCCGAACGATCAACCTGAGGGCTACGAGCTCAGGACAAATGTCAAGGTCCTGCTGCCGGACGGGGATCTTGTCGGATTGAATTTGTCAAAGACATCGTCCTTTATTTTCTCCGATTACGTCAATGCCCTGGAGAAGATAAACCTCAGTGTAGAGGACGTAGTCACCGAGTTTACAACGAAAATGATCACGCCGAAAAAGGGGCAGAAATACGCCGCCGCAGAATTCCGGTACATACTGCCAAAGGGAGAACCAAAAAAGAAAGAGGAGACGCCTGTTGAGGTTTCCATCAGTGACATCTATGACGATGTGCCATTCTAGCAGGGGAGAGCGCAGCGCATGGCACAGCCAATTTCCGAAGAGCACTACGCCGACCTGAAGAGGAGCGGCCTGACCGACGAGACGATCGAGAGGAGCGGGATTCACTCAGTCCCGCCCTCTCAAATCGACAAAATCCTGGGGCGGATCTCGCCGGTCAAAAGCCTCATGGCCATACCCTACCCGGCATGCGACTTTGTCCGATACAAGCTGTTTCCGGCCGTAAAGCTCTCTAAGGACGACAAGAAGCCTCGCAAATACTTTCAGCCGGCAGGGTCCGGGGTCTTTCTGTACCGGCCTCCTGGATTCGATCCTGATGCGTCCACCATCCGTTTCGTCGAGGGCGAGAAGAAAGGACTCAAAGGGACCCAGGACGGGCTCAACGTCGCCGCCCTCGGGGGGATCTGGAACTTCAGCCAGGCGGCCGAAGGTGAGGCGCCGCGGCTGATTGACGGTCTCGAAAAAATAGAATGGAAAGGGAAGACGGTCGAGCTCGTGCCCGATGCAGATTTTCAGGGCAATCCAAGCGTGCGACATGCCGTTTACCGTCTCGGGACAATGCTGCAGGAAAAGGGCGCGAAGGTCGGCATTGTCCGTCTCCCCGGCGACACGAAGCTTGACGACTATCTTTGCACTCACTCAACTGAAGCCTTCTGCGGCCTCCCGCTGCTTAGCCTCGAGGACAAAATCTTTAGAGATGCCCAGGTCAAGGAGCACGGACTGATCCGCTCCCTTCAATCAGGGGCCCTGAGCATGGGAGAGTTTCTACGAAAAGAAATACCCTCGACGCCTTACATTCTGCGACCGATCATCAGACCCGGGACTCTCGCCCAGGTATACAGTGAGCGAGGCATAGGGAAAACAATGTTTGCGCTGAGCCTCGCCGTCGCGGTGACTCATAAGCTGCCCATTGGGAAATGGCAGGTAGAGCAGCCGGCTGGAGTCCTTTTTGTGGACGCCGAAATGCCCTCGAGAGAGTTTCAGGAACGTCTCCAACGCCTCACGACAGGACTGTCCGCGCCCCTGGCGCCCTTGACCATAATCAGCGCCGAGCTCATGGAGCGTGACGGGTGGCCACGAATAACGCTGACAAATCCCGATTGGAGAAAGGCACTTTATTCCTACCTCCAGGATGGGACCTATCAACTATTAATTCTTGACAACCTGGCGGCATTGTCTCCGGGGCTCGACGAAAATTCAAAGCAGGACTGGGACGACATAAACCAGTGGCTTTTGAGCCTTCGATTCCTCGGCGTCGCGACTGTTTTCGTCCACCACGCCGGCAAGTCGGGCAACCCTCGAGGGACTTCAGGTCGGGAAGACGCCCTCGACGTGTCCCTGCGCCTGGCGCACCCTAAAGACTACCTCGAGGAAAACGGTGCTGACTTTAATGTGAGTTTCGAGAAGGCAAGGTCGGTCTACGGCCAGGACGCAGCACCCTTTAGATTCAGGATCGTCCCGTCCACTGGCACGGGTTTGACCTGGTCGGTCAGCGACCTGGAGGGGGGAACAATGGCCGTGGTCATCGCCATGCTCGGAAACGGGTGGCTTTCCACTGACATCGCCAAGGTCCTGGACATATCAAAGCAGCGGGTCTCAAAAATCAAACTTAAAGCAATAGCGGACGGCCTTCTGAAAAAAGAGGGGAAAAGCATGGTCTTTACGGATGCAGGACGTCTTGAATTTGGAGGGGTGGAAATTGAGGGATTTTAGAAGAAGGTCAACCGGGTCGTCAACAGTCCCCCCTTATAGGGGGGGGGACTGGTTGACTTTTGACCTGCGTCAACAGTGGAGTCAACACCATGTTTTGTCTAAACTCCTGTTTTTTTTAAATAAAATTTTAAGAGTCAACAGCAAAGTCAACACCACAGTCAACACTTTAGGTGTTGACAAAAACACTCCCAAAAAGTCAACAGGCAAAAAATGGATGACAAATATCGACAAGGTACTGAATTTATACACAAAAGCAACACTCGAATGAATGAAGGAGCACAACATGACAAACAAGACCAAAGAAGGCGAAAAATTCATCCACGATAACCAGCAGCAGATCGAGCAGATCCTCACATGGGTGAACAGTTACGTGAAAGCTGGCGACCTGGAGAACTTGAAGAACGCGGCCATCAGCCTCCAGTGTGTCATCAATCAGATCGTGACAATCCTGGCCGCCTGCTTGCCCACAAGCAATGACAACTGACCGGGGGTACGATGGTTTTCAAACAAGGCACAAGCGAAAACCGCCCCCAGTCACTGCGCGAGTTTTTCAGCATTCAAGGGGCGGGGGATAGGGAGCATTTTTAATGATTTGCCAATACTGCGGACAGACCTTCGACGGTAGACCGAACAAAAGGTACTGCCGGACCTATTGCCGCCGGCGTGTTGAGCGGATCCGGAAGAACTGGGACAAAAGGGAGCGGCGAGCTGCGAGGCTGGAGTTCCTGGCAGAAAAGAATTTTCATCGCCGCAGAGAGTTTCTCGAGTACGCGGCTCATGTCCGGGCCCACAATGGTCCGAGGCCATAAGTTTTTTCTTGAATAAAATTTAAAACGGTGTATATGATGAAAAAAGGAAAATACAAAAGACAAGGGGAAGGCACCCGTTGCGGGGTCTTCCCTTTTTTTTGTGTCCGGAAGGCAAACCACATTCACCCACAGGAGGTTCGATTTGAAAAATGATGCTGCAATATGTAGGGAGCGCGCCGATGATCTGCGCACCTCGGAGATGACGGCAGACCAACTCCGGGATCTTCATTCCGAAGTCTGCTACAAATTGGCACGACGTTATTGCCATCTGCAAGAGGACTCCCCGGCCGAGGAGAAGCAAGAGATCGAGGCCCTGGAGCGTTACGAAAAGGAACTCGACCGGGCCCTGGAGAAACGAGAAGACCCCCCGCTCCGCAAGCTCTATCAACCGACCACCACGACACCCGGTATTCAGCGGATCGGCAAAGTTGGAGCACGTGGAAAAGATCTTTTTGAACCGACGAATGATCCCTTCAATTCAGATTGGAACGAGTTTTTCCGCGCAGTTCTTTCGCGGAAACCCGATCCACGTCTATTCGAGGTCCGCACGGCCTCGACCCTCACGGGCGCGGCCGGAGGTTTTGCCGTGCCGAGCCCTCTCGCATCTTTCATCTACGACAGCGGGCTCGAAACAAGCGAAGTTCTCAGGCGACTGATGGCGATCCCGATGGATTCGGCGACCCTGGACATTTGCGCCTACGACGGAGAATCGCATCAGGGAACGCTTTACGGCGGCTTCGCAGCACAGTGGCTGCCGGAAACGGCTGCGGCCACCGAAAGCGACGTAGTGCTGAGAAACATGACCCTTACTGCACACACGCTTTGCTTGTATTCCGGTTACACGCTGGAAGTCGGCATGGACTCTCCAAACCTCGCCGCCGAGATCAGCAGCATCGCGTCCCGGGGACTTACATTTGAATTAGAAGACAGCGTCATCAACGGCATCGGCGCCAATCAACCTTTGGGCTTTCTGAGTTCCCCGAGTCGCATCGGCGTTTCCAGGGCTACGGCGGGGCAGATCAGTTATACCGATCTCGTGAATATGGTCGTCAGACTGTATCCATTGTTCCGCGAGAATGCGCTTTGGATCGTCAACCCCGAGGCGATGGCACAGCTTCATCTCATGGAAGATGCTGCGAACTCATTAATCTGGACGGCAAGCGCGGGAAACGTTGCCGGGGGCCAGCCTCCGACGCTTCTCGGTTTTCCGGTATGGGTAAGTGAGAAGGCACGCGGGCTCGGCGAAGAGGGCGACATAATTTTAGTCGACCCGAGCAAGTACGTTTTGGGGACACGGCGCCAGCTGATCTTCGAGGTTTCGAATTCCCCTGCCTGGAGTCAGCGGATCGTGTCATGGAGAATGGTCGGAAGATTCTCGGGTCAATGCCTTTTAGACACAGCAATCACACCCCGGAGAGGCACGAACAGCTTGTCCTGGTGCGTGACCTTGCGAGCGTAGGGGGTGGCCCATGAACGGAAGACTCTTTGAAATTGTAGATTTTCACTGCGAGGTGTTTCCCAATACGTCGGGGAACCTCGACCCGGTCACGCGCTGGGTGGACGTCACGAAATATGATCGTGTCGCCGTCCTGGCCAATACCGGAAGCGCCATCTCCTCCGCAAACGCGGAGGCACCGATCATGACAATCCTCCAGGCCGCGACGAACAGCGCGTGGGGCTCGAGTCTCTCCTCGGCCCTTGCCAATTCGAGCGCGAAACTTTTCTCGACCATCGCGACGGCCATCCGCGGCCAGGTGCTCGAGATCGCGCCGGCGGCCAACGCGACGCACGCGGACGCGCTTATTTTCAACGGCCTGACATTCACTTACAGTACCGACGAGTCCACGGCGGCCGTGTCGAGCGCGAGGACGTTCAACTCGACCATCGGATCCAGTGCCGAGGGCGGGCCCCAGCTGATATGTCAGCACCTGGCGACGATGATCAACAACTCGACTTTCGGCGTCCCGGGTGCGAGGGCTGCGACCTTCAGCACAGGCGCTTGCCGGGTCTACATTGACGGATCGAAATCATCGGTCCGGGAGCTGGACTTGCAGACGACGGCGAATGCCGGGACGAACTGGGGCGCGAAGTGTCAGACGGCCCAGGCCATCGTCGAATTTGATGTAGGCCAGCTCGCCGCGGGCAATAAATACATCGCGGTCCGACTGACAACGGAGAGCACGACGGTCCCGGTGAATGTGAACATCATCGGGTATCGGAAAAGGTACTCGCCGACATTCGACAGCACTGCAGCATCGACTTCGTTCTTTAAGGTCCCTGCTGCTTAACAAAACAGGGTCGTGGCCGTCATGGACGGGCCGTCCGGGCCTGTTAAGCGCTGCCGTGGGCCACGACCTCCTGAATCGCGGCAGTGCACCGGACATCAATAGTGCGCGGCAGGGGCCGGGTGGGGTCCCGGTCCCTGCCAACTAAATAAGGAGTACAAAATGGCAAATGTGAAAGCCGCCGGGATATTTGTCAACCTCGCCGTTAATATGTCTCAGATGGCGACGGGTTTCGCCAAGGCCGAATCAGCTGTAAAGAACTTCGTCGGAGGCGCCAACAGGACCCTGGGGACGCTGAAAAACATCGCCGCGACGGCGGGCATCGCCTACGGCGTCAAGGAGACGACGGCGGCGCTTCTCAACATGGTCGAGGGGGTCGTCAAGGCACGTGATGAAATGGGCGACATGGCCCGGATGACAGGCGTAACGGTCCGTGACATGTCGGCGCTCTCGCACATGGCCGGGGCCCTGGGCATGGACGTGAACACCCTGGCCTCCAATATGACCCGACTTTCCAAGAATGTCCTGGACGCCTCGGAGGATTCCGGAGCGGCGCAGGCCGCCTTCCGCACCCTGGGGATCTCTGCGAAGGACGCCGCCGGCCAGATCCGCCAGCCCATGGACATGCTCGGGGAGCTCAACAAGAAGTTCAGCGCCATGCAGGACGGGACCGTGAAGACGGCCCTGGCGATGCAGCTCTTCGGCAAGGGCGGGGCCCAGATGCTCGAGATTCTGAACCTGGATCGGGAGGCCTTCGAGGACATGTACGACACACTCGACCGGCTGGGGCTCCTCATGACCGAAGAGACGGCCGCACGTGCGGAACATCTGCAGCTGACCTTCTACAAGGCAAAGCTCCAGGTCACGGCCATCAAGGGCGAGATCGTCACGGGCATGATGCCCGCCCTGCAGCAGATGGCGAACTCCATGACGAAACTTTCTGAATATCACACCTCGTGGCAGAAACTAGGGGAAATCATCGGCTGGGTCTGGAAACAACTCCTAAAAGGCGTCTACGCGGGCGCCGCGGGTCTCTCGATGATCTCGGGGTTCGTCGACGGGCTCGTCATTTTGTTTAAGTCAAGGTGGAACGAGATGCTCGAGGAGATCCAGCGCATGACCTCGAAGGATCTCTCCGGCATGATGTTCGAGTCGTGGCGCCCGGATTTTCAATTTAAGGACGTACTCGAGGAGGCCTGGAGGGGCGTCAACAAGTGGCACCTCGCCTACCTCGAGCTCGACGAGGCGGCCGAGATCCCGAAGGCGAAGAAGGCCATAAGCAACTACATCCCCCAGGTCAAGAAGGCTGCCGAGTCCATCGACGACTGGATCCGCAGGGAGAAGGCCCTGCAGGACATCCTGGAACGGGGAGAGAGGCAGCGGGAGCAGGACGCCCGCACCCGGCAGCAGATCCTCGAGAGCGTCGTCTCCGCGGACATTGCCGCCGTGGAGATGCAGCGGCGTCTCTACAACATGGGCAAGGCCGACTACCTGACGAAACAGATCGAAAACTACGACGAGCTCCTCACCTACCAGGAGGGCTACCTGCGGCAGGTGGCGGCCATGGACGACGAGCACGGGCAGCTCTACATGGAGGCCCAGAGGAACATCGACGAGACTCGAAACAAATTGATTGAACTCCGGACCGAGCAGGAACGCCTGGGCTCGAAGGGCGGCGCCGTCTATGCCTTAAAGGAGATGGTCGACCAGTACAAGGACAGAGGCCAGCAGATGTACGACTTCACGCGAAGCACCTTCCAGGGCATGGAGAACCTACTCGTGGACTTCGTGGACACGGGGAAGTTGAGCTTCAAGAACTTCGCCGACGCCGTCATCCGCGACATGGCCCGGATGGTCATCCAGATCATGGTCCTGAAGCCCCTGGCCGAAAGCCTGAGCAAGACCCTCACCGGGACGGGCGCGGCCGGCAGCTCCGGCGTCTGGGGGCTTTTCCAGGGTGGCATGAACCTGGTGAGCGGCTGGCTGGGGAGCCTGAGTGGCGCGGGGAGTATGGACTACTACCAGCAAAACGAGATCGCCACCTGGGCGATGGGTGCCAAGGGCATGGCGCTCCACAACGGCCGGAGGCTCGCACTGGCCCGGGGCGGCATCGTGTCCAGCCCCACGGCCTTCCCGATGTCGGGAGGCCTGGGAGTTATGGGCGAGGCGGGCCCGGAAGCCGTCATGCCGCTTTCGCGCACGAAGACGGGGGAGCTGGGGGTGAAATCCGAGGGCGGGCAGTCCCCGCAGTACAGCATCGTCATCAATGCCGTGGACTCCCAGTCCTTCATGGACGTCTGCCGCCGGAATCCATCCGCCATAACGGCCGTCGTGGAGAGGGCCCTGGAGAGCAACCAGTCCTTGAGATCCACCATCAGACAGACGACGAGATAGGCCGTTATTCGGGCCCTAACGCTATAAATAACGATCTACAGGAAGAGAAAACACACGGGACGGGTGAGAGGGCGGCGGCTCCATGCGGGACTGCAAAGGGCTTCCTGAGAGGGATCTGCTGAGGCCGAAGGAGGTGGCAGACTACTTCCAGGTCCCGGTCCGCAGGGTCTACCAGTGGCGCGAGGAGGGCCTCCTGAAGGGCATCAATTTCACGGGTGGGACGCTCCGGATCTTCCGGGCCAGCGTGATAGCCTTCATTCACAACGGGTCATCGTCATAGGCGAAAGGTGGAATTGTTGCAAATTGCAACAATTGAAAGGCGAATAGAGTTGACTACTGATCTAACATCGGGTATTTTGTCGGCAAATAGGGGACTTGGGAGGGTTCTCAATATGGCCGGCGGCTTGTACAGTAGTCAGCGGTGCGGCGTCTGTGGTGGACTATTAAAAAACAACAACAAAAACGCTTTATCCTGCCTGGTACATCCTGATCAAAAAGCCACATCCATCCGTGTCAAGTTCCAGGGGGTTCATCGTCGCTTCAGGTCCTATTCCGAAGCGGAACGTTTTCTCGTAGGCCTGAGGTACAAAAGCGACGAGGGGACTTTCGATGCCAAGGACTACAAGAAAGAAAATCCCATGGGCTTCGGCACCCTGGTGCGGCAGTACCTCGCCGTCAAGGAGCCCGACGTCAAGCCCAAAAGCTACGCCACCATCCGGAACACCCTGGAGAGGGCCCAGGACTTCCTCGGCGGCCGCAACATCAAGACCGTGGGCTACGCCGAGATCGAGGACTTTCTGAACACCCAGAGGCACCTCTCCGACAAGACCCGGGCGAACATGCGCTCATGCCTTCACGCCTTCTTCGTCTGGCTCAAGCGCCGCAGGATCATCTCCGAGGTGCCGGAGCTTCCGGCCGTCACATTCCAGATGGGATTCCGAAAGACGGTGGACCGGGAGACGCAGATGGCTATCCTCGAGGAGATCCGGCGCCTGACGATGAACACGAACCCGAAGATCCACCTGGCCATCAAGATGCTCTCCACCTACATCAGCATCAGGCCCGGGGAGCTCATCCGCGTGAAGGAGGAGCACCTGGATCTCAAGAACAGAATTTTATTCATCCCCGACCCGAAGGAGAAGCGGCCGAAGTACATCCCGCTGCTGGACGAGGACGTGGAGGCGATCCGCTCCTTCACTCGTGGCATGCCGAACATGCCGTTTTTCAGACACACGGGGAGCACCAGGGGCACACCCGAGAACCATCCGTTCTCGAAAAATATCCTCTATGGCTGGTGGAAGAGGGCCTGCAAGAAATTAGGCGTGGAGGGCGTTGATCTCTACGGAGGGACGAAGCACTCGACGGCCAGGGCGATGCGTTTTCAGTTCAGCCCGGAGCAGATCAAAAGGGCGTCCATGCACAGCACCAACGCCGCCTTTGATCGCTACTTCACGATGGAGCTGGACGACATCCGGGCCATCTACGCTGGCACTCCTTTGGCACCAAAATCGGCGACCTCGGAAAAAGGCAAGTTATTGAAATTTAAAGAGTAAAGTGGTGCCTGGGGCGGGAGTCGAACCCGCACAGCCGCGAGGACCGAGGGATTTTAAGTCCCTTGCGTCTACCAGTTCCGCCACCCAGGCAGCTTTCTAAGTTCTTGTGACGTATATTATTTTTGAAAATGAGTGTCAAGGTCTTATCAGGCCGTGGCGCACACACAGGCAGGTTTGCTGTCTGCCGGGGGACTGAAAATATCCTGAGGGGGAAACGCCGTGCTTGTGGACGTGGACCGGATCGTGACAGGTGGAAGGGTTCTGACGATGGATGGCCGTGGAACGGTTATTCAGGACGGGGCCGTTGCCGTTCACGGGACGGACATCGTCGCCGTGGGAGAGCGAAAGGAAGTGGAGTCGCGATTCAGGGGCCGGGAGGTGATCGGCGCCGATCGGTGCCTCGTCATGCCGGGGTTGATCAACTGTCACACCCACGCGGCCATGACCTGCTTCAGGGGCATCGCCGATGACCTGAGCCTCATGGACTGGCTGAACAACTACATCTTCCCCGCGGAGGCCAAGAACGTGGACAGGGAACTGGCGTACTGGGGGAGCCTCCTCGCCTGTGCCGAGATGATCAAGTCGGGGACCACGACCTTTTGCGACATGTACATCTTCGAGGACGAAACGGCCATGGCCGCCCGCAAGGCGGGGATGAGATGTCTTCTCGGTGAGGTCCTTTTCGATTTCCCCTCCCCCAACTTCAAGACGCCGAAAGAAGGCCTTGAATACACCGCAAAGCTCATCGAAAAATGGGCCGACGACCCGCTCGTGAGGATCTTCGTCGAGCCGCACGCCATTTACACCTGCTCGCCGGAGCTTCTCAGGGAATCCAAATCCCTCGCCGATCGATACGCCGTACCCTGCGGCATGCACTTTCTGGAAACACAGTCGGAGCTTGAAGGCCTGAAAGAAAAATTCGGGAAGAAACCGATCCGCCTGCTCGAGGAGACGGGTCTCCTCGATGAACGGTTTATCGCTTTCCACGGCGTGTGGATGGACGACGAGGACATGGCCGCCTTCGCCCGGAAGAACGGCAAGGTCGTTCACAACCCCGAGAGCAACATGAAGCTCGCCTCGGGTGTTGCCCCCGTACCCGACATGATCACCGCCGGCGTCACCGTGGGGCTGGGGACGGACGGCTGCGCCAGCAACAACAACCTGGACATGTTCCAGGAGATGGACACGGCGGCCAAGCTCCACAAGGTGCATCGCCTGGATCCCACCGTCATGAACGCTGAAACCGTCGTCGAAATGGCCACGTGCAGGGGGGCCAAGGTCCTCGGCATGGAGAAGATCGTCGGCAGCCTCCGGCCCGGCCTGAAGGCCGACATCACCATCCTCAACCTGAACAAACCCCACCTCACGCCCATCTACCACGAATATTCCCATGCCGTCTACGCCGCGACGGGTGCCGACGTCGAGACGGTCCTCATCAACGGCAATGTTGTCATGCGAGATCGCAGGCTCCTCACCATCGACGAAGAGGCGGTCATGGCGCGCGTCAGGGAAATCGCGCAGCGAATCAGAAAGAGCCTCAACCTTCCGCCGGAATGAACAGGGAAACCGAACTCGACATCCTGATACGGGGAGGAACGCTCCTGACCATGTCGGAGGCCATGGAGATCGTCCATGACCCCGTCATCGGCATCCGGGACGGGAAAATCCTTTTTGTCGACCGGTCCGGCCCTTCGACCTCCCCCTTGCCGGCCGGGGAGACACTGGACGCCTCCCATTCGATCATCCTGCCCGGGTTGGTGAACACCCACACCCATCTTCCCATGACTTTGTTCAGGGGCCTTGCGGACGACCTGCCCCTCATGGAGTGGCTCAACCATCATATTTTCCCCGCCGAGGCAAAGTATGTGAACCGGGAGATGGTCTATGCGGGGTCGCTCCTCGCCATGACGGAGATGATCCTGTCCGGTACGACGACCTTCTGCGACGGGTACTTCTATGAAAGCCGTGTCGCCCAGGCGGCCGTGGACGCAGGCGTGCGGGCCGTCACCGCCCAGGGCTTCATCGATTCGCCGGCCAGCGGCACCGGCACCCTGCCGGATAACATCGAGATTGCCGAGCGGTTCATCGACAAATGGAGAGGGAAATCGGAACTCTTGACGCCCGCCCTCTTCTGTCACTCCCCTTACACGTGTTCGCCCGAAACCCTGAAGGCGATCAAGAAAGTCTCGCGCGAGGCCAGGGTCCCCTACATCGTCCACCTCGCTGAGACACGGGATGAAGCGCGGATCATCCGTGAGCGTTACGGGGTCTCGCCGGTGATGCACCTGGAGAAATCCGGTGTCCTCGATGACGCGACCGTCGCCGTGCACTGCGTCTGGCTGGAGGATGAAGATCTTGAAGTGCTGGCCGCGAGGGGGGTGAAGGTCTCCCATAACCCCGAGAGCAACATGAAGCTGGCCTCGGGTGTGGCACCGGTGCCGGACATGCTGAAGAAGGGAATCAGGGTCGGCCTGGGGACGGACGGCTGTGCCAGCAACAACAACCTGGACATGTTCCAGGAGATGGACACGGCGGCCAAGCTCCACAAGGTTTTCAGAAGGGACCCCACCGTCATGGACGCCAGGACCGTCCTTCAGATGGCCACCATCGGGGGGGCAAGGGTCCTGAACCTGGCGGACAGGATCGGTTCAGTGGAGGCCGGGAAAGACGCCGACATCATTCTCGTCGATACGCGAAAACCCCACCTCACGCCCCTTTACAACTGTTACTCACAGCTCGTTTACGCCGCCGGCGGAGCCGATGTGTCGACGGTGATCATCAACGGGAAAATCGTCCTGAAAGACAGGCGGTTCCCCGGCCTCGATGTGGAGGGCATCCTGGATCGCGCGCGAAAGGTCGCCCGGAAGATCGGGGAAAAGGGGGGATGACCGCAAAATAACGTCAGTGGCGGCTTACTCCGTCACCACTCGATCCCTTTTGCCCTCAAAAGGTCCTGCATGTCCTTCAGGCCGAGCCTTGCGGCCATCTTCATGTCCTCGAGGGCGCTGACGTGATCGTTCAATGCCGTGTAAAGCGTCGCCCGGCCGGCGTAGGCCGCCACGAAATTGGGGGCATATTCGATGATCCGTGAATAATCCTCTATGGCCTTCGGGTAATTTTCGGTGAACTTGTACGCGATGGCCCGGTTGTAATAGGCTTCGATATATTCCGGGAAGACGTCGATGGCCCGCGTGTAGTCCTGGATGGACCTTTCGTAATTCTGCAATTTGAAGTACGCGTTGCCGCGTCGAAAATAACCGGCTGCCTCATCCCTTCTCAAGGACTGCGGGTACGAGGCCGGCATTTCCTGAAACTTCTTTCCGCGGCGCTCTTCAAATCCGGCCAGGGGGGCGGAGAGGTCCCCTCCCTCGGCAGGTTCCGAATCCGGAGACCCCGCGTGACCCGTCGTCAGATCACGGGGGACGTCCTCCGGTTGATCCGGACCCCTCTTTTTTTTGAACCTGTCGAAAAAGCCCATACCCGAATTCATCCGGCCCGCCCGGAAGCATGAAGCCTGAACGGGATGGAAGCCCTCCAGACGGTAATATAATGCAGAACATCTTTGTTTTCAAGGTCAAGTTGTGAACTGCCAAGAAGGACAAGGGTCTTCACGTGTTTTCGGCTTGCTTTCGGAGCGACCGCCCACCGGGCGCGGGGAGACCTGCGGCAGAATGAAAAGGAAGATTAACCATGAAAGGAACTTCTTGGCCCATCATCGAAAACGGCGGCTGCAGTCAGCTCTTCACGTGCAGGGGCTTTTCTCCCCTTCCGACCCGCCGGATATTTTCAGCCACGACCGCCTTGATCCCCGTGATGGATACGTCCGTGGCTCCGCCGACGTGGGGCGTGGCGAGCACGTTGTACCGGAAGACAGGGTCATCCGGGTCCGGAGGTTCCTCCCAGAAGACGTCCAGTCCCGCTCCCGCGATCGCCCCGGTCGAGAGTGCCCACTCCAGGGCGTCCCGGTCCACGAGCCCTCCTCGTGATAGGTTGATGAGAAAGGCATCCCCTTTCATCGCCGCGAAGGTATCCCGGTTCATGAGGTTCTTGCTTTCATCGGTCAGCGGCAGGCAGAGGATCACGAAATCCGACCGTCCCAGGAGTTCTTTCAACTGATGGGGACCACCCGCCCAGCCAAGGCCCAGTTCCTCCGCCGCCCCGAGGGGATTGTTTCGCTTGATGCCGATGATCCGCATGTCAAAGGTTTTCAGTCTTCGAACAAGCGCCCTGCCGATGCCCCCGAGGCCCACGATCCCGGCGGTTTTCCCCTTCAGGGCCCGGCCCCTGGGAATGCCCATCTTCCGCTCCCGCATACTCCGCCTCATGGCCCGTGCATCCCGCGACAGGCCGATCATGAGGTAAATGCCGATATCCGCCACGGAGTCGGCATTTCCGGAAATGTCTGTGGGCACGTTGGCCACCCAGATCCCCATCTCGCGCGCCGCCGCGATGTCGACACCCTCGATACCGGCGCCGCACTGCTGGATGAGCTTGAGCCGGTCGCCTCCCTTAAGCATCTCCCTGGTCACAGGGCACATCGTGGGTATCAGAACGTCATAGCCCTTCAGGCTGTCCGCACCGAACCGTCCGGTGTATTCGAATTCATGCTCTGGAAGTTCAGCCCGAAGCAGCCCGAGGACGCCGCCCCAGGCATTCTCGGGCGCTGTAAAAAGAATCTTCATAACACCCCCTCCCCTACCGTCCCTTCCACCGGTCGTGAAAGACGATTTCACCCGGAGGTTTTCTCTTGCTCTTTGCGGCGCCGCCGCCCTTCGGATAACCCACGGCCAGGAGAGCCGACACCCTGATGCGCCCCGGGATCCCGAGGATCTCCTTTATTTTCTCCTCCCTGAACCACCCTATCCAGCACGTCCCCAGGCCGAGATCCGTGGCCTTGAGGACCATGTGTTCCATGGCAATGCCCAGATCGATCTGGTAGTACTCGATGCCCGTCACGGCGCTTCCGATTCGGTTGGCCACGATATCGAGCTCAGAGCAGCCGGCAATGACGACGGGGGCTTCCCTCATCCACTGATTCCTGATCACGGGCCGCATGGCCTCATCGCATATTTTCGAGATGATGCTTCGATCCCGCACAACGACAAACCGCCAGGTCTGGCTGTTGCAGGCGGAAGGCGCCAGCCTCGCCGCCTCGCAGATGGCCGCCAGGTCCTCCTCGGACACCGGTCTTGAGTCGTCATAAGACCGGCACGAATATCTCAGGTTGAATATTTCATCCAGGCTGCGCATCGACCGCTTTCCTACCTCCCCGACGCCGGTCGGGATTCGGATCCGAGGATCCGATTACCTCAAAACGATAAAATCTGTCAAGCCGGTCGGAAGGCGGCGGCACTTCGGAAATACAGCAGTTGATCATCGCCCGCGAGACATTAAAGCAAGACTCACGTCTGCGGAACACGCAAAAGGCAGAGGGAAAGTACCCCCTCTGCCTTTTACCTTTCCGGCCTTGCAGATACCCTGTGTATCCCCGCTCATCGCCCCGTCATTGACACGCCGGTTGACGAGGTATGAACCCTTCACTCCACCGGCTGCTTCAGACGCTGCAGGATCTCCCGGATTAACTCTTCCCGCTGTTTCAGAAATTTGCGGAATTCCCGCTGGTCTGTGTTCGCAATCTCAACTCGGAGGTCGGGAAGGTATCTTTCGATAAAGGCCACGAGCGCTGCGATTTCCTCCGGCGCCATCTCCAGTTTTGACATGACGTGCCTCCTTTCTTCATCAGAAAGACCACGGTCCTGTTCGCCTACCTCCCGTTTATTTCTTCAACTGCGCCTTCGAGACACCGATGGGGTATACGGGAAAGACCTCGAATTTCAAAACGTCGATCCATGCCGCTCTCGCCGCGATGAGCCCCACCGCGTTGGTGTCGACGACGTAAATCGTCCTCAGACCCTGCAGATCGTAGAATTCGGATATGACTTTGACCTCCTTCGGCCACTCCCACTTTGCTCTTCTTGTCCTGACTTCTTTCTCGTTTCCGGGTTCCCACGTACAGATCATCATGAAAAGCATACGATCACCTCCTTCTCTCTTTGCGAACCAGGTTTTCTCCCCAATGACATCCCGAAACCGATTCCTGCCTCACCCCCGAGGGATTCCCGAGATCAGGCGGACTGTTCGGATGGTTTCATCCGGACCGTCAAACATTCGCGTCGAGGGATGCGTGAAGAGAGTGAACGGGATCAACCTGCACTGAAATCGATGAGAACCGAGAACTTGACCGGGAAGTGGAAAGTGACTTCGCCTGAGCCGGGCCGCTTCTGGAAGGTTATGTAACTGATTGAAAAATAACATAGAAATTTTATTAAAGTCAATGTAAAAGTACGTATTGGAAACCGCATCACAAACGCCATGGGAGTCCTGACGGGGGCAGCCGGATGAAAAAGTTGACCGATCGCCTCATCCAAAAAGACGCCCTGCTCGAATCATACAGGGAGTCCATCGAAAGACGACTCGAGAAAACCGTGGAGACGGAATCGAGGCTCACGGAAGGAAAAATGTCCCTCGCGGAATTTGCCTCGGGTCACGAATACTTCGGCCTTCATTTACGGGACGGCCGCTGGGTTTTTCGCGAATGGGCGCCCAACGCCTCCGCCCTTTCTCTTGTCGGGGATATGACAGACTGGAAGGAAAAGAAGGGCTTTGCCCTCGATCGCGCCGGCACTGACGGCATATGGGAGATCAGCCTCCCCGCCGATTCCCTGAAACACGGGGACCTCTACCGCCTGCGCGTTCACTGGCCCGCAGGAAAGGGCGATCGCATTCCCGCCTGGACCCGGCGCGCCGTCCAGGACCCGGAGACCCTCATTTTCAACGCCCAGGTCTGGTCGCCGCCGGAACCCTACCGCTGGAGAAACCCCGGATTTAGATGCCCCGCATGCCCCTTGTTGATCTACGAAGCCCACGTCGGCATGGCGCAGGACGCCGAACGGGTCGGAACCTACGGGGAATTCACGGAGAAAATCCTGCCCCGGATCTCGAAGGCCGGGTACAACATGATCCAGCTCATGGCGGTACAGGAACACCCCTACTACGGATCTTTCGGTTACCAGGTCTCCAATTTCTTTGCCGCCTCATCCCGGTTCGGCACCCCCGAGGATCTCAAGGCGCTCATCGATGCCGCCCACGGCCTGGGGATCGCCGTCATCATGGACATCGTCCACTCCCATGCCGCCTCCAACGAGGTGGAGGGGATCGGCCGTTTCGACGGCACGCTCTACCAATATTTCCACGAGGGTGAACGGGGCTATCACCGGGCCTGGGACTCGCGGTGCTTCGACTACGGGAAACCCGAGGTCCTCCACTTCCTTCTCTCCAACTGCCGCTTCTGGCTAGACGAGTATCGCTTCGACGGGTTTCGCTTCGACGGCGTCACCAGCATGCTCTACCTGCACCACGGCCTTGAAAAGGCTTTCACCTCCTACGACGACTATTTCGATGGGAGCGTCGACGAAGAAGCCCTCGCCTACCTGACGCTGGCCAACCGGGTCATCCACGACATCCGCCCCGATGCCGTGACCGTTGCCGAGGACATGAGCGGCATGCCGGGTCTCGCCATGCCCGTGGAGGACGGCGGCAACGGTTTCGACTACCGTTTCGCCATGGGGATCCCGGACTACTGGATCAAGCTCACGAAAGATTTGCCCGACGAAGACTGGCCGTTGGGTCACCTGTGGTTTGAGCTCAACAACCGGCGGCACGGGGAGAAAACGATCAGCTACGCCGAATCGCACGACCAGGCCCTCGTGGGCGACAAGACCATCATATTCCGGCTCATCGACGCGGACATGTACGACCACATGACGGTGGGGGACGAAAACCTCCGCGTCGACCGGGGGATGGCCCTCCATAAGATGATCCGCCTGATCACGCTGGCCACGGCCGCCGACGGCTATCTCAACTTCATGGGCAACGAGTTCGGTCACCCCGAATGGATCGACTTCCCCCGCGAGGGAAACAACTGGTCCTACAAATACGCCAGGCGGCAATGGCATCTCGCGGACGACCCGGGGCTAAAATACGGGCTCCTCGCCCGGTTCGACAGGGACATGATCGATGTGGCCAGGGGTTTCAAACTGCTCGGAAGCCCGGGACCGCGTCTCCTGCTGGAACAGAGCATGGACCGGGTCCTGGCTTTCATGAGGGCGGGGCTGCTTTTCGTTTTCAACTTTCACCCCGCGCGTTCTCACGCCGACTACCGCTTCGAGGCGCCGCCCGGTCGGTACGAGATCATCCTGGACAGCGACGATGCTAGGTACGGAGGCCACGGGCGGCTGAAAAAAGATCAGGGCCATTTCACGATCCCCGAAAAAAAAGACGGGCAGTTGAGGCACACCATCAGCCTCTATCTGCCCACGCGGACGGCCGTCGTCCTTGAGCGTCGCTGACTACACCCTGCCGGCTTCACGCCGGATGCCTGACCTTTCCTCACCGTTCATGATGCAGCCCTCCAGGCACTCGTCGAGACAGTCGCCCCTGCAGGGCTCGACGTGGATAGTCACGGTTGAATCCGGATATTTCTCCCTGATCCGCCTGGAGATTTCATCGGTCAGATGGTGGGCGTCCTCGACGGACATCTTCGAGTCCACCTGGATGTGGAATTCGATGAAGCGGAAGTGCCCGGCCTTTCGTGTCCTCATCTTGTGAAAACCGCGGATAACGGGCCGGTGCTCCATGATCAGGCCCCGTATCCATGCCGCTTCCTCCGGGGGAAGTTGGACGTCCATGAGGTCCCTTGCGGACTGGACGGTCAGATTGTAGGCCGCCCTCAGGATGATGGCGGCAACGGCGAGGGCCGCGACGGGGTCCAGCCAGTCCAGGTAGAGATCGGGCCTGTATTGCCTGCCAATCCCGATGATCGCCAGACTCAACAGGACGCCGGCGGATGTGTAGACGTCCGTCCTGAGATGCCACGCGTCGGCCTGGAGGGCCACGGAATCCGTTTCCCGTCCCACGCGGAAAAGATTCTCAGACACGATCAAATTAATGACCACGGACACCGCCATGACGATCACACCCCAACCCACGGCCTCCAGAGGCTCGGGTCGGATGAACTTCCGGGCGGCCTCGTAGATGATCCAGATAGCCGCAGCGAAAATAAGCAGGGCCTCTATCGTGCCGGAGATGTTCTCGATCTTCCCGTGCCCGAAGGGATGCTCCTCGTCGGCGGGGAGGCTCGATGTCCTGACGGAGATGAGGGCGATGACGGCTGCGAGCAGGTCGATGCCGGAGTGAATCGCCTCGGAGATGATGGAGACGGAACCGATCAGAAGACCCGCAATGATCTTCGTCGTCAGCAGGGTGATGTTGGAAATCACCGAGAGAAGGGCGGCGGCTATCTTGCGGCGTTCCTGCGACATGGGGAGGCCTGCGGCACTTTTTGGACTCTATTTGTAGCCTGCCGGTGAGGTAATGACAAGCTTAAAATGCCGCCTGTGCTTCTCCTGTGTGCCTGTCAGGTGGGTTCTCAAAGGGCAATAAAAAAGCCGGGGAGTGATTCAATATCGCTCCTCGCTTGATTACCCTTTACTGCAAGGTGTCTTAAAATATGACCCAGTTCAATTCACCGGAGTAATAATCATCCTCATCGTAATCCTCGTAAAAGGATCCGTCCACGTCCAAATCTGCGAAAATTTCATAAGAGTAAATCGTGCTGCCCCCCCTATCGTAGGTCATCAAGAGACTGGCATTCCTTGCCGCCGGAAACATGAGAACCGGGATGAGGGGTTCGCTGGGCCCAAGGACAAAGATGGTAAAGAGGACCCAGGGGGTATGGAAGAAACCCAGTGAAGCGGCGGGAAGGGTCCATGCGGCCATCCCCGGCAACAGCATGCTTGAATCCTCAGGACTTCATGAGCTTCGTGAATTTTTGAAGCTTCCCCTTTTCCGTCAGGACTTTCCCGAGCATTTCCTGGTTTGTGGCCGGAATCTCAGGCGCATCACTCCGCCGGACGAGTGCTATAGCCTCCACGGGACAGGCCGTTACACAGAGACCGCAACCGATGCACTTCTCCACCGCCACCGAAGCGACGTCTTCCTTTATATCAATAGCGCCCATGGGGCAGCGTTCGTCGGCGCAGATTCCGCAGCCGGTGCATTCTTCACTCCTGACCGCCGCCAGGAAGCCGCTCGGCGCAAAGGCGCTGGAGATGCCAAGCTTCGTCCGGCCCTTCAGGATAATGCAGCAGCACTGACAGCAGTTGCAGAGAAAGCCTGGCCTGTCGGCCGTGTTCGTGCTCGTGTGGACCAGGCCTTCTTCTTCCGCGCGCTCGAGAACGGCATAGGCCTCCTCGCGTGTGATCTGACGGGCGGCTTTTTTTTCGACCAGGAATCGCGCCGGGGCATCGAAGAAAAGGCACGTTTCCGTCGGTTTTTCGCAGTGGTGGAGGCTGACACGGCAGGCGCATGGACCGAGGCCTATGAAATCCACGCTGTCAATGAGATTCTTGACTTCTTCGTAAGGATGGACCCGGAGCGCCGCATCGACGGATTTCTCGACTGGAATGACACGGGCCACCGCCGTGGGGCTTCCGGCGAAGGCTGCGCCAAGACCGTCGCCGTGATAGTCATCCCAGAGTTTCCCCAGCTCTTCGAGTTGCGGCGTAATTTTGCCCTGCATGAAAGGATATTCGAAAAGGCCTGGGATCGTGGGCAGAAGGCCATAGGAACGCTTCCCGCCCTTCTCCCGGCTGAAGACAAGCACCCGGTCGGCCAGGGCGCCCAGCATCCGGTCGGCCTCCTCCACGGGCACCCCCGCGGCGGCGGCTATCGCCTCGACCGGCCTGGGTGAAAAGTTCATGTGGATGAGGACCGCGGCCTCTTCGGGCGTGAAGAGTATCCTCAATATCTTGTCAAAGACCGGCGAGCGCGGCGCTCCCGTGGGGTACGCGTCCAGTATCTCCCTTAATTGATCGTACACGTCCACTGTCTTCCTCCCCTATCGCTTGAAGGCCTCGACTTCTTCCCTGAGCCACTGTGTCCAGGCCGGTATGCCCTCGCCCGTCTTGCAGGAGACTTCGAAGATTTTTATTTTCGGGTTCAGCGTCAGAACCCGCTCCTTCAGGACCTTCATGTCGAAGTCGGCCATGGCCAGATAGTCTGTCTTGTTCACCACCAGGGCGTCGCAGATCGTGAACATCAGGGGGTACTTGAGGGGTTTGTCGTCGCCCTCGGGAACGCTCAGGATCATGACGTTTTTCACGGCACCCGTGTCAAACTCGGCGGGGCAGACAAGGTTTCCGATGTTTTCGACGATGATGAGATCGAGGGCAAAGAGGTCCATCTCCCGGAGGGCCATATCCACCATGACGGCGTCGAGGTGACAGGCGCCGCCCGTCCGCAGCTGCACCGCCGGGATGCCCTCCTGCGCCACCTTCTCCGCATCGACCATGGAGTCAATGTCCCCCTCGATGACGGCCGTCCTGAAGAGACCTTTCAGGCCGCGGAGCGTCTGGATGATGAGGCTTGTCTTACCGCCGCCCGGCGAAGCCATGAGATTGAGCATGAAGACCTGCCTTGATCGAAGTTGCTTTCGGATTTCTTCGGCAGCCTTGTCGTTGTCGGCAAGAATTCCTTCCTTGATTTCAATGAGTCGTATACCGGTCATCAGATCACCTCGATTGACTTGATGAAAAATTCCCGTCCGGAAACGAACGACGCCTTCCCTCCCCCGCAGGCGGGGCAGACGACATCCCTGACCTCCCGGATGTTGACATGGAATGATTTTCCGCAACCCTCGCAGCGGAATACAACGGGCATCCTCTCGACCAGCAGCCCGGCTCCCTCGGCAACCGTTCCCCTGCTCAGGTGGTCGAAATACCGCTGGAGCCACTCGTCGATGACATCGCTCAACTCCCCGATCCGGAGGCTCACGCTGATGACCCTGACTGCTTTCGCCTCCTCGGCGTGCCGAAGCACAACCTTGAGGATGTTCTCGGTCACGGGGAGTTCGTGCATGACAAGATCCTTCTTTTTGTGATTAAGCGGCCCCCCAGAGCCTTTCGGTAAAGAGCGGGTAGATGGGTCTCATCTCCCTGGACACAACCTCTTTGAGGATTCTCAATTCCTCTTCACGCACGGGCTCGATGGTCGGGATGGTTCTCGTGCCTGTGCCCAGGTCGAATCCCGTGTTCTCCACGACGGTGTCCACGGAAACGCCCGGGAAAACAGAGTCCAGGACGATTCTGTTGATCCCGGTGTCGAACCTCATGATGCCGAACGGCGTGACCACGTGGCTCAATCCGCCCCGCCTCCAGGGCGTCTTGACGCCGCCGTCGAAGGCCGTCGCGTTCACGAAATCGGCCTTCTGGACGAAGAGGTTTTTCGTGTGCGTGGCGGTGAAGAGAATGGTGCGCCCGGCCATGGCGTAGAGCATGTTGGAGCCCGCGCCCCCCGGGAGCCTGACCTTCGGCTTGCTGTAATCCCCGATGACGGAAAGATTGATGTTTCCCTGCTGATCGATCTGCGCCCCCGACAGGAAGAAAACGTCGATTTTCCCCTTCTGAACGAGTCCGAAGAGCTCGAAGAGGCCTTCCCCCATGCGGTCGGCCGGGTCTCCGAAAAATATGGACGTGATATCCGGCGCGTGCGTGTGCTTCGCCAGGAGGGTGCCGGCCACCGGGACCGGTGAAAGCGTACCCGCGGCGACCCACTCCCCGTTTTTCAGGATTTTCGAGATAGCCACGATCATTCGCACGGTTTGATCCGTCGCCTTGTTTTCCATGATCTCACAACCCCACTTTCCGGAGATACTCGTTGTGGTCCTTCGGCCCGCAGATGTAGGTGTCCAGGTATTGCCTGAACGTCCTGTCATCCTTCGCAGCCGTCATGTACGCCTTGATGTGGGCCCCGTCGACGCCGTATTTTCCGGGACAACCCGTGGGATGGGCGCCCCGCGGCGCCAGCACGACGGCATCGACATGGAAGGGGGCGACATAGACCTCGTTGCGCGCCGGGAGAACCGCGTCCGGCTCGAGAAGCTCCTCGACAACGGCAATGGTTTTCCTGGCGGCCCGGGCCAGGAGCAGATCATTTCGCATGCTGAAGGTCGTCACGCCGCCGAAGCGATCCCCCTTCGTGGCGTGGATAATGGCCACGTCGGGGATGATCGGGGGCACCACGACGTATTCATTGCCGTTGCCCGAATAAGGGTCTTTGACCTTCTTGAGGTCGGGCCGTATCTTCATGTAGTCCGTCCCTAAAAAACCGAGGACGGGGATAAAGGGGAGGTTGTAGGCTCCAGCCTGGAGCCCGAGGAGGAGGGACGCTCACATGGTTTCCAGGTACTTGAGCCGGCCGCTTTCCGCCCACTTCCTGAAGTTGGGCGCAAGCCCGAACTCGTCCATGACGATCTGAGGGAACTGGGCCGTCTCGACGCATCCGGCGCCGATGAGGAGATCCGCCACATAACCGCCGGTGACGACGGGGGTGAGCGTGAGCCCCCTGACACCCCTCTTGATGACCTCCCTCACGACGGGCATGGGGTTCATCGCCATGCCGGCACCGACACCCAGATGACACCCGTCTTCGACAAGGCGCGCCGCTTCACTTGCTGTCATCAGTTTATCTTTCATCGGTCATCAACCTCTCATTTTCCGGGGCCAAACCCCCTTTTTCAAACAGCCGGGCGAACAACACATGCCCGGCACAACATAGCTCACATAGTCGGTGACCTCAAGTCAAGGCACTATTTTAGAACAAGCAGCCCGAGCAGGCTACCGGGGATCCCGCATACGAGCTTCTTGCCCGGCACGGCCATCAGTCTGAGAGGATTACCGGGAACGACGATATGGGTGCCCCCTTCTGGATGAGAGTGACAATGAGGCTTCCGCAGGAGAAAAACCCGCACCATTTTGCCTGCAGCATACCGCCCCGGTCCGCGAGGCAGCCGGCAATGACCCACGGCATCTGTGAGGCATTCCCGAACTACCAGGCGTCAGGCCCCCATTTTTCAGGCAACACGGCCTTTGCGGGCCACTCGGAAGGAACACTCTGTCCCGGCTTTTCTCCCGCCTTTTCGATGAGCTTCTTGAGACCGGGCCGTAAAAAATGGGGATTTCCGCCTTTCGCCGTCCTTCCGTTATAGATGGCCTCCGAGCGCAGCCTGCGGCCGATGGTCTTTTCCATCTTGTTGCCGAGCCACAGGACGCGATCCACGTCATAGCCGTGCTCGATGCCGAGTTCGTCGATCATGACGACGAGGTCTTCCAGCGCAATGAGCCCCACGTAACGGTGATCCTTGTAATAATACTCGCCGGTACCCCTGACCGGGCAGTCATCGAGGAAATTGGCCGGCTGCCCTCCCAGACCGCCCAGGGTGCCCTCAAAACGGGTGATGCCGGCATGAAGGGCTGCCAAAACCGAGGCGGAAGCGACACGCTTCGTCTCGTGGAGGTGGCACAGGTGCGCCTCCGGTTTCGGCATCGCGTCCATGACCATGGAGAAGTACCGGTAAACCTCGGCCGCCGAAGCGGAGCCGTCGTGATCTGCGTGCTCGATGTCATGGGCGCCGATGGCGAACCAGCGTTTCGTGAACTCCACGGCGTCCTCGAGCTTCGTGGCGCCGCTGATGGGGCTCCCCCATATCGTGCTCACGACGCCGCACATCTTGATCCCCGCGTCGCGGCACTTCTTGATGCACCGCTCGGCTTCCCGCCAGTACTGGGACAGGGTGGTGCCGGAATTCGCGAAATGATGCTCGGGGTCCGTGGAGACCATCATGAGGACGCGGTCGGGGCCGATTCCCCTTTTCTTCAGCTCAATGGCGCGGTCCACCGCGGTTTCGCGGATCGTCACGGCGCTGAAAACGAGCTCATCGTAATTGATGTTCCGCTGGGCGCAGCGTTTTTTAAAAAGGTCGCTTCGGAAGTGGGCGAGGACTTCATCGGAATCCCTGAACTGGGGCGTCGTCGCGGCGCTTCCCAGGTTGGTGGCCTCAATCTCCTTGCAGCCGGCCATGATGATTTCTTCGCCGTAGAAGATCTTGGCGGCCGTGGAAATGAACTTCTCCTCGTGCTGGAAACCGTCACGGATCGTGATGTCGCCGATCATGACTTTCTTCGGCATTCGCGGAAAGATCTTCCAGTAATCACACTCCATCATGTCACCCTCCTCACCCATTAAAATATTCTTGACATGATCCGCCGCCGTTAGAATTTGAAGTTTCCGAAATTGGATTCCCTGATCGGCTGCAGGAGGGAAACCTCGAAACCAAGCGCCAGGGCGTCGCGGCAGTCCTTGAGCGGCAGCGTCCCGTCGTTGAAAATCCGCGCCTCCATGTAGAAGGGGTGAGCCTCCCGGTTGTACTTGTCGATCATCATCTGCTGGAATTTTTTTGCCGCCTCCTCGTCCATCTCCTCTCCCCGCTTCTTGCGGTTCACCCGCTCGAGGCTTGTGAGGATGAAGCCCGCCGTCTCCCCGGACATGACGGATGTCCTTGCCCGCATGGTGGCGAAGATGAAGAGCGGGTCGAAGGTCCTGCCGCTCATGCCGAAATTCGCCGCGCCGTGATCCGGCCCGATGATCCACTGGATCCTCGGGACTTCGGTACAGGCCACCGCCCTGACCATGCCGGATCCGTACTTGCCGATGCCGGCGTACTCCTCGGCCGTCCCCACCATGTAGCCCGGGGAGTTCTGGATGTAGAGAAGGGGGATCTTCATCGTGGAGCAGCGGATAACCCACTCGATGGCCTTGCGGGCCGAGTCCACGAAGATGACGCCGTTGTTGTTGCTGGCGATGACCCCGACGGGGATCCCCTTCAGGTGGATCTTGCCGCACAGGACGTTGTCTCCCCGGCCGGGGTTGTAATTACGCTTGTACTCGCTGAAATAGCTGTCGTCGGCAATGGCCGTAAGCACCTCGCGGACGTTGATCCCCCGGGCGGTCTCCTTCGGCAGAACCTGATAGAGGTAATCATCCGGGACCTTCGGAGGGGCGGGCTTGCGCCGTTCGATGCAGAGGGTCTGCTTCGGGTCGAAGGCCAGAAGCTCCCTCAGTTTCTCGATTCCCTCGTCCTGCGATTTCACGAAGTGATCGGCCCCGCCGGAGATAGCCGTGTGGACTCTCGCCCCTCCCAGATCCTCCATGCTCACCGTCTCTCCGATGGCGGATTTCACCATGGGCGGCCCGCCGAGGAAGGAGTAGGACATCCCGTCGATCATGATGGATTCGCAGGCCAGGTAGACAATGTAGGCCCCGCCGGCCGTGTTCCCGCCCGTGCTGAGGGTGTACTGCTTGAGACCCTTCGCCGACATCCGGCACATGTTGTAGAAGAAATGGCCGAACTGGTTCCGGCCGGGGAAGATCCGGTCCTGCATGGGAAGGAAGGCGCCCGCCGAATCGGCGATGTAGACGAAGTTGAGGCCGCACCGCTCGGCGATCTCCTGGGCCCTCAGGTGCTTCTTGCAGCTGATAGGGTAGTAGGCCCCGGCGCTCACGCGGCTGTCGTTCGCGAGGATCATCACCCAGTTGCCGTGGATCTTGCCGATCCCCGTCACGAGCCCGGCGGAGGGGACGTCTTTCACCCCCTCGTAGTCGATCCCGAAGCCGGCGCCGCGGCTCAACTCGAAGAATTCCGTGCCCGGATCGATCAGCTGCCGGACGAGCTGGCGCGGGGGCTTCTTGCCCTGCTTGGCCAGGCGATCGTTCTGGACCTGCCCGCCCGGGTTGTAGGCCCTCTCCCAGAGTTCGTAGATCTTCTCTTCCTCGGCCAGCCAGTGCTGCTTGTTTTCCGCCTGCTCCATCTCTTTCTTCTGCTGGCGGGTCATTTTCTTTTCGGGTCCATCAGCCATCGGTCCTTCTCCTTTCACTCTCCGTTTACAGATTTGTATATCCCATCCGACCTCGTTTTAATTTTGAACACCCTAACCCGGTCTCTTCCCGCAGAAGAGCTTCATGACAAAGGAGACCACCGTCTCCCCCTTCTGGTTCATGATCCGGTTTCGGATGGTGAGAATCCCCCTGTCCTTGCCCTTGTCGGTTATGTCGATGACCTCCACCTCGCAGTGGATCGTGTCGCCGATCCGGGTGGGCGCCGTGAAACGAACCTCTTCCATCCCGTAAAAGGCGATGAAAGACTTCGGAAGATAACTTGAATAGGGCCCGAGCCTGAACGGCAGAACCATGCCGATGCTCAGGGTCAGCATGCCGTGGGCGATCCGGCCCTTGAAGGGCGTCCGGGCCGCGTATTCCACGTCCGTGTGAAGCGGATGCCAGTCACCGGTGAGGCCCGCGAAATTCACGATATCCGTCTCCGTGATGGTCCTCGCCGGCGAGGTCATCTTTTCCCCGATCGCGTAATCATCAAGATACATGTACTCCTTTGCCATCTCTTCCTCCCTGCCCCTTTGAATTTCAGTCCCTGTCCGCAGATAGGGCATTTACCACATCCGGCCCCAAACATCACCCGGCGACGGCAAAAAGAAAAAGGGTTGCATGTCCAGAGACCGTAACCCCTTTGTTCAACCGTCGGGCCGCCGGAGACCTTCAGGGCTTTCTCGTTCTGCATTTTTTTGTGGTCACCGCCAGGTGTGCCTTGTCTATGCTTTTCGTGCTGACATCCAGTTCTACCCACACCTCGCCGGGTAACTTCCATTCATATCGATAGGCGTCGAATTGCGCGCCCTTCGGGTTCCGCATGGGGTAAGTTTTCACATCGGGCCTGCCGTACTTTTTTGTCAGTGCGGGCAGCGTGTATTCGGCTGCCGATCTCGGTGTTGAAACCCCATAAATGCATTGCACGTTGCCATCAAGAATGGTCAAAAGATATTTGTCGAAACCCATCCTTTTACCCGCCGGGACCTCAACGACAGCCGCCCCTGACCCGTCATCCTTCGTCGTAACTTTTGCATCCGGATATTGCGCTTTGATCGGCTTGCCCAGAACAATGCCCTCGAAGGAAAACTCCGCGGCGGTCGCCGCTGCGTGACCGATCAGCAAAACGAAAAGGACGCAAGCGAGTTTTCTCATCTGATGCCGCCGTCTTATTTCAACTCCATTGCGCAGACATAATCGCCCGCCTCACGAACTTTCGTTCTTATTCGGTTGCCCAACGCCACGGCATCCTGATTTCCCAGGTTTGACACGCTGAGATTGACGAGTGCCGCAAAATCAATCGACGAGCCGCAAATAAATTTCCCGTGCAATGTTATCAACTGCTTCGCATACTCTTTTTTCTTTTTGTCGGTGATAGAATCATAGAGCGTCAGCATCAAAGCCAGGTCAGAAAAGTACGCTCCCGCCAGGCCTGCCTCATCACAGATTTTGGAGACATGGCACTCCTCCTCCTCGTCGGATATCAATTTCCCCGTTTCCCTTAAATCTTTAACGAGACTGCCAATCTCTTTATCAAACGCATCCAGTTTGTTGATGTGAGCGCCATTGTCGGCAGACAAGCCGGATGGTGCGGTCCACAACATGAGGCATGCCGCGACTGCGAGGATGAGCGTTTTGCTTTTCATGGCATCATTTCCCTTTCTGGCCAAATCCGCGTCTGTGGGTTCAGCAACGGTGCAGTGCGGGCGGATTTCTTTTATGTCACTTTAACGCCGAAGGTTTTGTCGTCCATGGGTCCTGAACCCGGGCATCCGGACGCTTTTTGTCTATCCGCTCTCTTTGATTCTTTTACAGAAGTAGGCGATTGCCGCACCGGGTATGGGGATAAGCAAAAGGATCCCTGTCAGCATTCTCATGACGGAGACCGCCAGGCCTGTCGATTCGAGATGACGGTCGACGCTGGTCCAGAATTTCTCGTTCGTGAGTATGAAGTACACCACCGTGGCATAAAGGGCGGCCGCAATCGTTATCTGAATGACGATCAGCCGCTCTTCCCGTTTTGAAAGAGTACCCCCCGGAAAAGGCTCTTCCATGAAAAATTTCTTTAAAAGCGCCTTTAATTTCTCGTACATCAGACCTGACAAACCAGAAATAATTTTTTGAGCAATGATTCATAGTGAATGTCAGGGATCAGGTTCCCGTTGATTTGATAACACCTCCGGGGAATGCCGTCAAATTCATTCTGCGGCTCTCCAGGACAGCTAGGGTCGTGTCTTCTTCAACGGAACAGGAGGGGGGCTCCACAGGAAGGCATCCCAAAAAACAGGGGTTCAAGCGAAACGCCTGAACCCCCGCGTTGACTGGTGGGCCGCACAGGACTCGAACCTGCGACCAATTGATTAAGAGTCAACTGCTCTACCGACTGAGCTAGCGGCCCGATATTCCCTTTTCATTGACTGGCGCGCCCGGGAGGACTTGAACCTCCGACCAACAGATTCGAAGTCTGCCACTCTATCCAACTGAGCTACGGGCGCCTATATCTAACCGGTTTAAAAACCCATATTATCTGGGGTGAGTGAAGGGACTCGAACCCTCAGCCTTCGGGGCCACAACCCGACACTCTAACCATTGAGCTACACCCACCGTCTCGTTCTGGCGCGCCTGCAGGGATTCGAACCCGGGACCTACGGATTAGAAGTCCGTTGCTCTATCCAGCTGAGCTACAGGCGCGTATAGGCCCGTAAAAAGACCTGCTTAAATAACCTCTTTGACCCCCATTGTCAAGACGAAATCCCATCTTGAATAAATTCCCGGGCGGGATTCCGGACAGCGAAATCAGACGCGTTTTCGGTAACCGATCTTCGCGAAGCCCCTGGGCAGGCTCACGGCAAAACTCACGTCAGCAGCGCGAGCTGTTCGAGCCCGGCCGTCGCGTTTCAGCCTCCGCGGCAGGGCGGTCAAAAAACCGTCCATTCGTAAAAGAAACCCCGCTCAAGAGAAACTTTCACTTCACATAACCGGCGATGCCGTCGAACCGGAACCCCTTTTTGGTCATACCATCGCCGCCGCTGTCGGTCGTGAAATACCAGGACCGGGTCTTCGGATTGTACCATCGATAAAGCTCACGGGACCCCGCAAGTTTCACGGTGGCGATATTGCCGACGGAGCGTTCGCGCACGTAACCGGCGGGGGGAGGTCTTTTGTCCCGTTCGATGGCGTAGTAATGGCTCCCCTGGCCGACGTTGAACCAGCGGTAAAACTCCGTCGTGCCCGGCGTTCCCGGCGAGAAAAGCCTGAAGGCAAGGCCTTCCTGGCGATACCCTTTCAGCAGACCCGCGCCTTCAGCGGCGGCGTTCGCCGTCAGAAACTGGTCCTGACCTTTCAGGTAACGGTACACCGGTATGACCTTCGCCGTGCTTTCCGGGGATACGGCCAGCGACACTTCCAGGGCGGCTTCGTCCTCGCTCGAGCGGAAAAGGACACTGTCACTGTATATTCCCGGCACCATGCCGGCCGTCTGGACGCGGATCGTCACGAAGTCGATTTCCCTGGTCGTCGTGCCGACATCCGGCGAGGCCTTCAACCATCCCGCCGGGCCCGGCCTGGTGTTCCGGCTGTAAACCCTGAGGCCTTCAATGATCGCGGGGTCCCCCGCCGAGAGAATGGTGAGGGTGTGGGGTCCCTCCGGGAGCCCTTCGACGATTTTGATGTCCTTCCGGCCCTGCTCCTCCGCCGCCGCGCTCCACTGCATGAAGCCCCTGGAATCGACGGAGGCCTTCAGGTCGCCCATTCCCGGCCCCTCGCGAAATATGACGTCAACGGCCGTTCCCGTGAACTGGTATTTCAGAGCGGCCTCCGATGAACCCTCCGCCAGCGGATACCCGTTTTCCCCGGTCCAGGATCCTGTCAATTCAAGGCGATCCTTAAGGTGCGGGGGCGGCACGTAGGTCTCTCTCTGACGGACCTCCCCGCTCAGAAACGATACGTAGGCGCCCCTCGACGCGGCGGCGCCCCCCCTGCCCCTGGCGGCGGGCTTTACGCCCGCGTTCCACCGGAGTGTCCCCGTCCCCTTGTTGGTGACCTTGATCCTTTTGATCACGCCCTCCCCGGTCTCAACCGTCCCCAGGTCGAGGGCCGGGGGGTCGATGGCGAACATCGGTCCCATGAGCCTCGGGACAACCCTGAACATGATGGAAACGGCTTCTTCGCCCTCGCGGGTGACAAAGACGACCCTGTCGCCGTAATACCCGGGCGTCAGCATTTTCTCGTAGGAGAGGACCTGTCTTTCGTTTTCGAAGATCAACTGCACCGGATAGGCTCTGCGATCTTCGTCAAGACTGTCCCCGTCCGCCTTCAGGCACTTCAGGCGTACTTTCACTTCGGCGCCCTTTCTGTCGACCCTGCCCGTCAACACCCTCTCCGCGCCGGACGTCACCCAGTCGGAAAGGCCCTCCATCGCCCATTCGAGGGTCCCCATTTCCGGAAATTGGAGGTTGACGACACTCTCTTTCGCCGCCCCGGGTCCGATGTTGCCGAAATCGATTCCACGGGGCGTAACCCTGAAGGAGGACCGGACCGCCTCTTTTGCCTTTTCTTCACCTCCGGGGTATCCCCTCTCAACGGTCCCGGCTTCAGGCGCCTTCGCCGCCTCCCCGGACGGCCGCGCTGTCACTTTCTCCCCGGACCGTTCAGCCGCCCCTGCCGGTGGGCGCGCCGGCGATTTAACCGGTTGGTCATCCCTTATCGCCGGCATGCAGGCCGACGCAAAAAAAAGAATGAGCAGGCAGAAAAGATTCCGTTTTGCTTTGCGCATCATTGATTCGTCCCGTGTCTTTCACAATTTATCCAATCCCGCCGAAAGAGACAAGAAAAACATTTTTTCACCAAACGGCTTGACATCGCGTGATGATCCGATATATTGTCCCCCCTTTGAAACAGCCGGGGCTCGCGATTAATTTACAGATAAAGTTTTTCGCCCCCCTTCCGATGTCCCTGCCGTGAAAAAAGGGGACACCCGGCGGGCCGCGACCATCATGAAGGATAGTGATCTTCGATACAGGCTGGCCTTGAAATTCACGGAAGGCGTGGGAAACGTCGGCATCAGGAACCTCCTTTCGTCTTTCGGGAACGCAGCGGCAACTTTCCGCGCTTCGCCGGAGGATCTGAAGCGCGTCGAGGGCATCAACGCCCGGGCGGCAAGGAACATCCTCTCCTTCAGGGACTGGCGCCGCGTCGACAGGGAATTGGACACAGCCGCGAAGAAGAACGTATCCATCATCACGGCCGAAGACGCCCTCTTCCCGAGATACCTTTTGAACATCTACGATTGTCCCGCCGTGCTTTACCTCCGGGGCACGCTGCGGAAGGACGATGTCAATGTTGCCGTCGTCGGATCCAGGGTCGCGAGCACATACGGAAAATACACAACGGAGCGCCTGAGCCGCGAACTCACGCTTCGTGGAATCACGGTGGTGAGCGGGCTTGCGCGCGGGATCGACGCGGCCGCCCACCGGGGCGCCCTCCTGGCAAAGGGCCGGACCATCGCGGTCCTCGGCTCGGGAATAGACGTGATCTACCCGCCTGAGCACCGCGAGCTGTTCGAGCGGATCGCCGAGCGCGGGGCCGTCATGTCCGAGTTTCCCCTGGAAACACCGCCGAACGCGACAAATTTTCCGGCCCGAAACAGGATCATCAGCGGCATGTCCCTGGGTGTCGTCGTCGTGGAGGCCGGCGAAAGGAGCGGTTCACTCATCACCGCACGCACGGCCATGGAGCAGGGAAGAGAGGTCTTCGCCGTTCCCGGAAGCATCGACGCGTCCGGTTCCCGGGGCACGCACAAGCTGATCCGGCAGGGGGCGAAGCTAATCGAGAATATCCACGACATCCTGGAAGAGATTCTCCCCCAGGTGGATGAAGCCGGGAAAAAACGGCTGGCGAAGGAAGGGCCGGCACCTGACGGGCGGGTCAGCGGCAAAAATCGCACCGGGAAGGTCGCGGCCCTCGATGAAGACCAGATGAAAATTCTGGGGCTGATTTCAAGAAAACCCATGGACCCCGACGGCATCATCGCCGCCACGGGCCTGAAGGCGCAGGAGGTCATGAGAACGCTCCTGACCCTGGAGTTGACGGGCCTTGTGGAACAGCTGCCGGGGAAACGCTTCGTCAGAAAGGACCATGATGCCTGATTCACTTATCATAGTCGAATCGCCGACTAAGGTGAAAACCATAAAGAAATACCTCGGCTCTGATTACGACGTCCGCGCCTCCGTCGGACACGTCAAGGACCTGCCCAAAAGCAAACTCGGCATCGACATCGAACACGACTTCGAGCCCACCTACAAGGTGATCGACGCCAAGAAGAAGGTCATCACCGAACTGAAGAAGGCCGCGGAAAAAGTGAAGGTCATCTACCTGGCGCCCGACCCGGACCGGGAGGGGGAGGCCATCGCGTGGCATATCGCCGAGGAAATCGGGGGCAAGAACAAGAAACTCTACCGGGTGCTCTTCAATGACCTGACCCGGAACACGATGATCCAGGCGATCAACAAGCCCGAACAACTGGACGCGAACAAGTACGAGGCCCAACAGACCCGGCGCATCCTGGACCGGCTCGTGGGGTACCAGATCAGCCCCATCCTGTGGGAAAAGGTCCGGCGGGGACTGAGCGCCGGCCGTGTCCAGTCCGTGGCTGTGAGGCTCATCTGCGAACGGGAAGAAGACATCCGGAACTTCGTCGCCGAGGAATACTGGACGATCACGGCCCTTCTGGAAGGCTCCAACCCTCCCCCCTTTGAGGCCCGGCTAGTCAAGATAGCGGGGAAAAAGGCCCACATCGCCAATGAGGCCCAGGGCAAGGACATCCTCAAGAAACTCGATGCCGCGCCCTTTGTCGTCTCGTCCATCGAGAAGAAGGAAACCCGTAAAACCCCGCCGCCGCCCTTCACGACGAGCAAGCTTCAGCAGGAGGCGGCCCGGTGGTTCAGGTTTTCCCCCAAGAAGACCATGAACATCGCCCAGAAGCTCTACGAGGGCATCGAGCTCGGGGCGGAGGGTCCCGTGGGGCTCATCACCTACATGCGTACGGATTCCGTCCGGGTAGCCGAAGAAGCCCTGAAAGAGGCTCGCAAATTCGTGGGCGAAATTTACGGAAACGACTACCTCCCCCCCACGGCGAGATACTATGCCAAATCCAAGCGGGCCCAGGACGCCCATGAAGCCATCAGGCCCGCCTCCCTTTCCTACCGTCTGCTCGACATCAAGAAGCATCTCACGAGCGAGCAGTTCCGCCTCTATCAGCTGATCTGGAACCGCTTCATCGCCAGCCAGATGAACCCCGCGGTCTTCGACCAGACGGTCATCGAGATTGCGGCGGCCAGCTGCCTCTTCCGCGCCCAGGGTTCCGTCATGAAGTTCCCCGGCTTCACGATTGTATACACCGAGGGGAAGGACAAGGAGAACGGCGAGGAAAACGGCATCGGCAAGACGCTGCCGGAATTGCGGGAACAGGAGGTTCTCAAGCTCCTGTCGCTCACGCCGGAGCAGCACTTCACCCAGCCGCCGCCCCGTTTTTCCGAGGCGACGCTCGTGAAGGAACTGGAGGAAAAGGGCATCGGGAGGCCCAGCACCTATGCGGCCATCCTGAGCACCATCCAGGACAGAGAATACGTCCGGCTGGAAGGGGGACGGTTTTTCCCGACGGAGCTCGGCACGCTGGTCAATGAGCAGCTCGTGACGAACTTCCCCAAGATCCTCGACGTGGAGTTCACGGCGATGATGGAAAACCAGCTCGATCAGATCGAGGAGGGCAGGCTCGAGAGGCTCGCCACCCTGAAGGAGTTCTACGGCCCCTTCGAAAAGGATCTGGAAAAGGCCAAGACGCAGATGAGGGACGTGAAAAAAGAGGAGATCCCCACGGACATCACCTGTGACAAGTGCGGGAGCCCCATGGTGATCAAGTGGGGGCGAAAGGGGCAATTCATCGCCTGCTCCAATTACCCGAAGTGCAAGAACACGAGCAACTTCACGGAGGATGAAAACGGGAAGATCACCCAGGCGGAGAAGGAAAAAACGGATATCACCTGCGACAAGTGCGGAAAGCCCATGGTCTTCAAGGAGGGCCGCTTCGGCCGTTTCCTCGGATGCTCCGGTTATCCCGAATGCAAGAACACAGCGGCCATCAGCCTCGGGATCAAGTGCCCCGAAAAGGATTGCGGCGGGAACCTCACGGAGAAGCGGACGAGAAAAGGCAAGGCCTTTTTCGGCTGCTCGAATTACCCGAAATGCAAGTTCGCCACCTGGGACCGGCCCATCCCCGAGGCCTGCCCCGCATGCGGATCGCCCTTCCTGGTGGAAAAATTCAGCCGGAAAAAGGGCCGCCTGAAGGCCTGCCCCGATAAAAACTGCGGGTACCAGCAGGCGCAGGATTAATTGGAGCCGCCGCTCACCCTTCCATCACTCAGGGGCCGCGGATCCGGCCCGTCACCCGAAAAAACAGTCTCACCATGAACGATGGAAAATTGATGATCATCGGCGGGGGGCTCGCCGGCTGCGAGGCGGCATGGCAGCTCACATCGAGAGGCATCCCCCTCACCCTTTACGAAATGAAGCCCCGCCGGTTCTCCCCGGCCCACCAATCCCCCGCCCTCGCTGAACTCGTGTGCAGCAACTCCCTTCGCTCCGCGGAAATTTCAAGCGCCGCGGGGCTTCTCAAGGAAGAGATGCGGCTGCTGAAATCCGTCATCATGGAGGCTGCTGACGCGTCGTCCGTACCGGCGGCAAAAGCGCTGGCCGTGGACCGCACGCTCTTTTCATCCCGCGTGGAGGACCTTCTGAATCAAAGGCACCTGCGGGTGGTCCGTGACGAGGTGACGGAAATCCCGACGGGCATTCTCGTCCTCGTCGCCACGGGACCCCTCACCTCCGACGCCCTGGCGGAGAAGATCTCGGCCCTCACGGGTAAGGCTCATCTCTACTTCTACGACGCCATTTCCCCCATCGTAGACGCCGCGACGATCGATTTGAAAAAGACCTTCAGGGCTTCGAGGTACCGGGAAGGCGACGGGGATTATCTCAACTGCCCCCTCACGGCCGGGGAGTACGAAAGGTTTCACAGGGCCCTTCTGGAGGGCCGGCAGGTGCCGCCCAGGGAATTCGAAGATTCGAAATTCTTCGAGGGGTGCCTCCCCCTCGAGGTCATGGCCTCGAGGGGCCCTAAGACGCTTCTTTTCGGCCCCATGAAGCCCGTGGGTCTCGTCGACCCGCAAACGGGGAAGAAGCCCCACGCCGTGGTCCAGCTTCGCCCGGAAAACCGTGAACACAGGGCCTACAACCTCGTGGGTTTCCAGACAAAACTTGCCCGGCCGGAGCAGGCCCGGGTCTTCCGGATGATCCCCGGCCTGGAGAAAGCCGAGTTTCTCCGCTTCGGGAGCATCCACCGGAACACCTTCATCAATTCCCCTGCCCTTCTCGACGCAACACTCTCTCTCCGCTCAAACCCGGACGTGTATTTCGCCGGCCAGATCACGGGGGTCGAAGGCTATATCGAATCAGCCGCCATGGGGATTGTCGCCGGCATCAGCATCTGGTGCCGACTGGCGGGCAGACACTTCGAACCGCCCCCCCGGACGACAGCCCTTGGCGCCCTCCTCCACCACATCACCGAATCCGACCCTTCGAATTTCCAGCCCATGAACGTCAATTTCGGTCTCTTCGAGCCTCTGCCGCGTACGGTGCGGAAAAAAGACCGGGGGGTACACTACGCCGCCCGGGCTCTCCAGGATCTCAGGGACTGGAGCGTAAGGCTCGGACTTTCTGAAAGCTGAAAAACGGCGGCTGTTCCGGACAGGATTTTGTCCTAGATGTAGCGGACGGAATCGACGAAGGATTTGACTGCAAATATCCGGATATTATTGCACTTATCATCCGCGGGGATGAAGAAGAAACCGGGACGGTTCGGGTCATAGCCCAGGGTGGCCCCCTCGACTTTCTCGCCGTCTTTGAAAGTGACTTCGACCTTGCGCCCCTGTGCCCTTTCCCCCTCCCCGTAGGCCTTTCTTTCGTTATAGGAAGGGTTTCCGCCGAAATCCCTGACGAAGAAAAGAGCTTTCAGGTCCTTGAGGTGGATTTCCAGAAGTCCGTTGCCCTTGGTATTATCGAGAGAACGCAGATGGAAACATTCCTTGTTGGGAAAGAAGTCCTGGGTGAAACCCTTGACGATCCGCCCGTCGACATACCTTATAATGACTTTGCTCTGTTCCATGGAAGTATGACTCCCCCATCGAAGTCGGCGCTGGAGACGCACGCGTGCCTGAAAATGATATCGGGCGGCGTGACTTGCAACTTTAGCAAGATTTAACTGAAATGCCGGGGAAAAAGCGGGACCGTGGCATGGCCCTTGACAAGGAACGGGGCTTTTCTTATAGTGCCGCATCCCGAATCAATCAAAAAAGGGGCTCCCGGAGGTGGAAAATGGACTTCCCGTACAAACGCGAGGGCACGATCCTCGAGTTTCTCGGCGTGGAACTGAAGGAACTGACGAAGGAAAAGGTCGTTCTCACGATGCCCGTCAATGAGCGCACCCGTCAGTACAACGGGGACATCCACGGCGGGGCGTCGGTGATGCTCGCCGAGTCTGCGGCGGGCGCCGGCGCCACGATGAACATAGACCGGGAGAAACAAAGGACCGTCGGCCTTGAGGTGAACGCAAACCACGTTCGAGGCGCAAGCGGGGGGCTGGTCACGGCCACGGCAAGGCCCTACTTCATCGGCCGGAGGACATCGGTTTGGGAAATCAAAATCACCAGAGAGGATGGAAAGCTCGTCAGCGCCGTTCGCTGCACCATCGCCCACATCGACAAGTAAGGGGCGAGAGGGGTGTCTGGCTTCAGGGTTGTTTGTTCTTGAGATGGATGATCCGGAGCCCCTCCAGAGTCAGGTTCTCGTCCACGATATCGATGTTGCTCGTTTCAGGCGCGATGACGCCGGCCAGCCCGCCCGTGGCGATCACCTTCGGGTTCGACTTCACCTCCGCCTTCATCCTCTCCACTATTCCGTCCACGAGACCGGCGTAACCGAAGAAGATGCCTGCCTGCATGCTGGAGATCGTGTCCTTCGCGATGAGGGTCTTGGGTCTCTTGATTTCCACGCGGGGCAGTTTTGAGGCCTTCTCGAAGAGGGCCTCGCTCGATATGACGATCCCCGGCGCGATGCAGCCCCCCATGTATTCCCCCTTCGGGGAGACGTAATCGAAGGTCGTGGCGGTCCCAAAATCGACGATGATGAGATCCGTCTTGTATTTGTCGAAGGCGGCCACGGCATTGACGATCCGGTCTGCGCCCACCTCCCGGGGGTTGTCGTACTGAATCGGCATGCCCGTCTTGATTCCCGGCTCGACGATGAGCGGTTTGAGGTGGAAGTATTTCTCGCACAGGGGCTCGAGGATGTTCAGCATCGGCGGGACGACGCAGGAAATGATGATGTCGTTAATGGACTTGGCGCTGATCTTCGAGGACTTGTAGAGGCTGTAGATGAGCATTCCGTACTCGTCCACCGTGTGATTGGCAACGGTCCTGATCCTCCAGTTCTGCACGAGTTTGTCCCCGTCGAAGACCCCCACAACGGTGTTCGTGTTCCCCACATCAATGACCAGAAGCATGGCTAACCCCTCTCCACGATGATGTCTCCCGTGACCACCCTCCGGCGGAGACCCCTTTCGTCCCGGATGAGAAGGGCCCCGTCGTCGTCCACGCCGACGACTTCCCCCGGCTCTTCGTCCGCCCCCCGTCCCGCGCGGATCTTCTTCCCCAGAATGCCGGCAAAGGCAAGCCAGCGTTCCCTCACCGGGTCGAATCCCTCTTCCAGCAGCACCTTATACCATTTCTCGAGCCGGTGATACAACTGCGCGGCGAGTTCCTCACGGGGGACGTGCCTTCCCGTCTCCTCCCTGAGGGAGGTCGCCCGGTCGAGAATCTCCTCGCCGAAATCCTCCATCCGCATGTTCACGTTGAGACCGATGCCGACGACGACGAAATCCACCCGATCCGCCGCGGCCTTCATTTCCGTGAGGATCCCACAGGCCTTTCGGCCCCCGATCAGGACGTCGTTGGGCCACTTGAGCGTCACACCCGTCAAACCGCGCCGGGAGAGAAGATCGGCCACGGCAACCCCCACCGTAAGCGTGATCCGGGGCGCAACGGACGGCTTGAACGGGGGCCTGAGGATGACGGAAGTGTAGATGTTGAGGCCCGGCGGTGACTGCCAGACCCTCTGCAGACGGCCCTTGCCCTTCCTTTGCTCATCGGCGAGAACCACGGTGCCTTCGGGCGCCCCCGTGTTCGCGAGCCCGAAGGCATGTTCGTTGGTGGAGCCAACCGTCTTCAGGCAGATGACACTCTGCCCGACGAGCCTCCCCGCAAGGCGCTCCCGCAGCTTCTGTTCGTCGATCATGGTTCCTTGTTTTCCGGACAGGCGGGCACAGGCGGATGAGGTTTGACCCGATCATGATCGTCGATCCTTACGGACCGTGAGGTTCAGGTCCGGACCTTGAGGGATATGTCCGCCGCGGCGGCGGAATGGGTGATGGCGCCCGTTGATATGAAGTCCACCCCTGTCCCGGCGATCTCCTTCACCCGATCCACGGTGACATTCCCCGAGGCCTCGACCAGGGCCCGGCCGGCAATGAGGTCAACGGCCCTCCTCATGTCCTCCGTGGACATGTTGTCCAGCATGATGACATGCGCTCCGGACAACAGGGCTTCACGGACCTCGTCGAGGTTCCTGACCTCCACCTCCACCCTGACCATCATGGGAGCCCGGCCGGGGATCCGCGCGACGGCTTTAGTGATGCCGCCCGCCGCGCTGATGTGATTGTCCTTGATGAGGACACCGTCGTAGAGACCGACCCTGTGGTTGAACCCCCCGCCCGCCCGGACGGCGTACTTGTCGAGAACGCGGAGGCCCGGTACGGTTTTCCTCGTGTCGAGGATCTTCGCCTTCGTCCCCTTCGTCCCTTCCACGTACCGCCGGGTCAGGGCGGCAATGCCGCACATCCTCTGAAAGAGGTTCAGGGCCACCCTCTCGGCCGTGAGGATGCTCGCGAGCTTTCCCGACACCTCCGCCACGATCTCGCCGGCGCGGGCCGCTTCCCCGTCCTTTTTCAGCAGGACGACTTCCACGGAGGGATCGCGGATGAGAAAGACTTCCCTGAAGACCTCGATACCCGCGACAACGGTCTCCGCCTTCACGACGGCCCGGGCGAGACCCTTCTCCCCGCCGGTGAGGACGGCATCGGTCGTCACATCGCCCGAACCGATGTCTTCATCCAGCGCCGACCGGATGATCTGCCTGATCCTTGCCCACTGAGAAGCCCCTATCATCTCCATTTGAGACCCGTCTTCGCGAAGATCATCCCAGTTTCTTCAGGGCGGCGTTGAGGATCCCGAGCTTATCCCGGATATCCCTGTTCTTGTCTTCTTCCTTGCGGATGACCGCCTCGGCCGCCTTCGCCCTGAAATCCTTGTTTTCGAGTTTCTTCGTCACGGCGGCTAGATCCTTCTCCAGGCGCGAAATCTCCTTCCGGAGGCGCGCCTTTTCCCCCGCCCTGTCGATCTCCCCTTCGAGCAGGACGAAGACCTTCACGGAGCCGGCAACCCCCGTGGCGGCCCCCTTCGGGTCCTCCACGGCGCCGGCTATCTTGAGGTCATCGAGCCTTGCCATGTTGAAAACGAAATCCCTGCCGTCCTCGAGAAGCGGCATGAGGGCCCTGTCGGCGCAGGACAGGAGGACCTTGAGCTTCTTCGACGGCGAGATGCCCTTCTCGCCGCGGATGTTCCGGATGATCCCCACCACATCGATGATCATCCCCATTTCCTTCTCGGCGAGTTCGTCCCTGAGGCCCGCGTCCTCCACGGGGAAGGCGCTCACCATGAGTGAACTCCCGTCCCGGACGACCCGGTGCCATATTTCCTCCGTCACGAAGGGCATGAAGGGGTGGAGGAGCTGGACGGCGGTCCTGAGCACCCGGAGCATCGTTTGCTGGGCGGCCAGCTTCTTTTTCGGATCACCCTTGCCGTAGAGAACGGGTTTGACAAGCTCCAGGTACCAGTCGCAGAACTCGCGCCAGATGAAGGAGTAGATCGTGCTGCAGGCATCGTTGAAACGGTACTCGTCGAGGGCTCTCGTGGTCTCCGCGACGGCGCCGTCGAGCCGGGAGAGGATCCACCGGTCGCAGAGGGAATGGTCCTCCTTCTTCAACTTCAGGTCGCCGCCGGGGAAATCCTCCGTGTTCATGAGGCAGAGCCTCGCGGCGTTCCAGATCTTCGTCACGAAGTGCCTGTAACCCTCTATTCTCTGCTCGGACATGCGGATGTCCCGCCCCTGGGCCGTGAAGGCCGCCAGGGTGAAGCGGAAGGCGTCGCAGCCGAACTTGTCGATCATTTCGAGGGGATCGATGATGTTCCCCTTGGACTTGCTCATCTTGTCGCCGTGCTCGTCCCGCACCAGGGCGTGGAGATAGACATCCGTGAAGGGCACGTCCTTCATGCAGTAGAGCCCCATCATCATCATCCGGGCCACCCAGAAGAAGAGAATGTCAAACCCCGTCACCAAAAGGGTCGTCGGATAGAAGGTTTTCAGCTCCCGGGTCTTCTCGGGCCAGCCGAGGGTGGAGAAGGGCCAGAGGGCCGAACTGAACCACGTGTCGAGCACGTCGTCTTCCTGGCGGAGCCTGGCGCCCTCGCACTTCGTGCATTTCGTCGGGTCTTCCGAGGCGACGACAATCTCCCCGCACCCCTCGCAGTACCACACGGGGATCCGGTGACCCCACCAGATCTGCCGGGAGATGCACCAGTCACGGATGTTGTCGAGCCAGTCGAAATAGGTCCCCTCCCACATCTTGGGGACGATCCTGGTTTGCCCCTTGACCACAGCGGCGGAGGCCGTCCTGGCGAGCGGTTTCGTGCTCACAAACCACTGCGTGGACACGAAGGGTTCGATATCCGTCTTGCAGCGGTAGCACTTCCCCACGTTGTGCGTGTAGGCCTCCTTGCGGACGAGATAGCCCCCCTTCTCGAGGTCCTTGACGACATTGTCCCGGGCCACGTAGCGATCCTGCCCCCGGTAGACCCCGCCGTTTTCGTTGATGACGGCGCTTCCGTCCATGATCTTGATCACCTCGAGGTTGTGCCGCTTCGACATTTCAAAGTCGGCGGGGTCGCAGGCGGGCGTGATCTTCACGGCCCCGGAGCCGAAGTCCATGGTCACATAATCATCGCCGATGATCGGGATCTCCCGGTTGACGAGCGGCAGGATGACCTTCTTGCCTATCACGTCCCTGTAGCGCTTGTCCTTGGGGTTGACGGCGACGGCCGTGTCGCCGAGCATCGTCTCGGGGCGCGTCGTGGCCACGACGATCTCCCCCGTCCCGTCCGCGTAAGGATAGCGGATGTCCCACAGGGCCCCCGCCTCTTCCTCGAACTCCACCTCGAGGTCCGAAATGGCCGTGTGGCAACGGGGACACCAGTTGACGATGTAGTCGCCGCGGTAGATGAGGCCGTCGTGGTAGAGCTTGACGAAGGTTTCGCGGACGGCCCGCGAGCAGCCGGGATCCATGGTGAAGCGCTCCCGTTCCCAGTCGCAGGAGCATCCCAGCCTCTGGAGCTGGTTGAGAATGACGTTGCCGTACTTCTCCTTCCACTGCCAGACGCGCTCGATGAATTTCTCCCGTCCGAGGTCGTGCCGGGTAATACCCTGTTTGGCGAGTTCCTGCTCCACGACGTTCTGGGTGGCAATGCCCGCGTGGTCCGTCCCGGGCATCCAGAGGGCGTTGTACCCCTGCATGCGCCTGAACCTCGTCATGACGTCCTGGAGGGTGTTGTTGAGGGCGTGGCCCATGTGCAGCATGCCCGTCACGTTGGGCGGCGGGATCACAATGCAGAAGGGCTTTTTCGTGCTCTCGGCCTCGGCGTGGAAATAACGGCGCTCGAGCCACATCTGGTACCACTTTTTTTCAATCTCGGCCGGTTCGAACGTCTTCGGGAGCATTCCTTCTTCCATGGGGCACATCTCCATCACTCGTTTTTTTGCAGGGCCCGGCGTTGCCTCCGTCGCGCCCGTGCGGTCGCATCGTGACCCTTTACTTCCTTTTTGTGCTATTCGTTTCCACTGATTATGCGGACTCCCCTCTTTGGGGAGAGAATCAGGCCGGATCGGGGACTTCTCCCCTAAATCCCGATTTTTCAAAGGCAATTGGCGATTCTTTATCTTTATACACCGAACAAGTCAAGGAAATTCCTGGCGCGGATCAGTCGCCCAGAAAGCCCCTGATCCGCGCCAGGATGGAATCCTCGGCCTGCGGACTGAACCATTCGATGCCTTCATCCGCCCCGAACCAGGTGATCTGCCTCTTTGCGAAGTTTCTCGTGTTCCTCTGCATGAGGCGAAGGGCCTCCTCCTGAGACAGATCCCCGCGAATACAGCCCATGATGTGCCTGTAGCCCAGGGAATGGAGGGCACCGGCCTTTTTCTCGTAACCGCGGTCGATGAGGGCTCGAACCTCGTCGACGATCCCCCGCCTGATCATGTCCTCGCAGCGCCTGTTGATCCGTTCGTAGAGCTCCTGCCTGGGCAGCTGCAGGCCGATTTTCAGGAAATCGTAAGGCCTTTGCCTGAACCCGTGTGTCTCCTGCTTTTTGCTGATGGGCTCCCCGCCCCGCTCGCAGACCTCCAGCGCACGGATGATCCGCACGGCGTCATTCACGCCGATGCGGCCCGCGGCCGCCGCGTCCAGTTCCCTGAGTCTGGCGTGGAGACGGGCCGCGCCGGATTTCTTCAAATCCTCCCGAAGCCGGCGGCGGAATTCGCGGTCCGGGCCCGGCCCCTCGATGAGCCCTCCCGTCAGGGCCCTGATGTAGAGGCCCGTGCCTCCCACGACGAGGACCGTCCTCCCCGCGGCGCTGAGGCGCCGGATGACCCCGCCTGCTTCCGCGGCGAATCGCGAAGCGTTGAATTGCTCGTCGGGGTCCGCGATGTCGATGAGGTGGTGCCTCACCCGGGCCCGCTCCTCCGGTGAGGGCTTTGCCGTTCCGATGTCCATGAAGCGATAGACCTGCATGGAATCGGCGCTGATGATCTCGGCACCGAGCCGGGGGGCAAGCTTCAGGGAAAGGTCCGTTTTGCCCGTGCCAGTGGCTCCGAGGATGATGACGATTTTCGGCCTCAGCGTCTTTCCCGACACGGCTCTCTTCACGACCGCCTGAATAACTTTTCCAGTTCCTGGAATGTGAGCTGGGTGAAAACGGGTCTCCCGTGGGGGCAGCTCGAAGAAAAGGGAACTTCGTCGAGTTTCCTCAGGAGCTCTTCGACCTCCGGAAGGGAAAGATCCTGACTGGCTTTGACGGCGCCCCGGCAGGCCATGAAGGTAAGGACCCTCTCCTTCAGCTCCTCGAGCCCCTCGGCTTTCCCCCGTTCGGACATCTCGTCGGCCAGATCCCTGAAAAGCGTGCCGGGATGAACGTGGGCCAGGATGGCGGGAACGGCCTTGACGACGACGGAGTGCCCCCCGAAGGGTTCCGCATCGAACCCCGTTTCCCGCAGGGAGTCCATACAGGCCATGACGCTCGAGTAGTCCCTGGGGGGGAATGAAACCACCTCGGGCATGAGAAGCCTCTGGGAGACCGGGGTTTCCCCCGCGGCACGCCGTTTCAGCTCTTCGAAAAGGATCCGCTCATGGGCCGCGTGCTGGTCGATGACGACCACGCCCCCCTCATGCTCGAAAAAGAGGTACGTCCCGCCGGCCTGCCCCACATAGCGAAGGTCTGAAAAGGGGATCCGGACATCAGGCGGTTCGCCCCCCTGCAAGAGTTCTGTCCCGGCGGTTTCGACCTCCCGGTTCAGCGTATTTTCCTCCTTCCGCAGGGGCCTGAAAATTGCCTTCTCCCTCCCCGTGGACACACGGTATCGCTTCATGGCCTCTGAAACGCCGGCCTTGAATTTCTCCACAACCTCGCCGGGGGACCCCCTGACACTCTCCGCTGTCCCCGCCCGGGGACTGAGTTTCGCCAGGGGCTCCGCGACGGCCTCCGTCACGATGTCGTGGACCTCACCGGGGTTTCTGAACCGTATCTCCATCTTCGTCGGGTGAACGTTGACGTCCACCTCCTCCGCAGCGACATCCACGAAGAGCATAACGGCGGGGTAGCGCTTGCTTTCGATGAGCCCCCGGTAGGCGCTCATGACGGCGTGGCTCACGACCGGGTCCCGGACATAACGTTTGTTGACGTAAAAAAACATGTTCCTCGCGTTCGCCCGGGTCTGTTCCGGCGTGGAAACAAAGCCGGACACGGTCATGTTTTTTTTCTCTTTCTTCACGGGTATGAGGCTGTCCCGCAGATCCTGCCCGAGGATGAAAGAAATCCGGTCGCGGGGATCCGCCGCACCGGGGACGTCGAGGAGGCGCTTGCCGCCGGCGAGGACGGAGAACCGCACGCCGGGATGGGCGAGGGCGATCCTCGAGATGACGTCGACGCAGTGCCCCTGTTCGGTGGCGTCCTGTTTCAGAAATTTCTTGCGGACGGGGACATTGTCGAAAATCCGGCTCACGGAGACGGAGGTGCCGGCGGGGCAGCCGGTGTCGCTTACGCTCTTGACCTTCCCCGCCTCGACGACCACCCGGGTGCCCGCGGGCGACTCCCCCTGCTTCGTCAGGAGTTCCACTCGCGACACGGCCGCGACACTCGGAAGGGCCTCCCCCCGGAAACCGAAAGTCCGGACCCGGTAGAGATCATCGAAGCTCGCGATCTTGCTCGTCGCGTGACGTTCGAAGGCCAGGGAGGCGTCCCTGCGCCCCATCCCCTCGCCGTTATCCATCACGCGGATGAATTCTTTCCCGCCCTTCCGGATCTCCACGGTGATTTCCGTCGCCCCCGCGTCCAGGGCGTTCTCCAGGAGTTCCTTCACGATGGAGGCCGGCCTCTCGATGACCTCGCCCGCGGCGATCTTTTGGGTCAGCTCATCAGGCAGGATGGTGATTTTCTCGTTCAACTCGAAACCTCTCGAAACAAAAGCGGCTCAGGCGTCGTCCGTTTTCGGCACGTTTTTTTTCACCCAGGTCTTCGCCACAAAATCTTTCAGCGCGACCTGCCAGTAACGGGTCGTCTTTCTCGTCTCCTGGATGAACTTGCGGCAGCTCAGGACGGAATAGGCCGGCCTCAATGCCTGCCTCCGGAGCATGTCCGAGGAAATGGCCTCTATCTCCACGTCGGGGATCTGGGCGTATTGAACAATCCTTACGGCAAACTCGTACCAGCTGCAACGGCCCCTGTTGGTGACGTTAAAGACCCCGGCGTGATTCCTCTCGAGGAGAAGCCGCACCGCAAGGGCGAGATCGGCGCTGTAGGTGGGGGAGCCGACCTGGTCGTTGACGACCCGCAGTTTCTTTTCGTGCCTTGCCTTGTCCAGGATGGCTTTGACGAAGTTTTTCCCCGTCCTGCCGTAGAGCCAGGCTGTCCGGATGAGAAGATAATCCCCGGCTTGTTCTTTCAGATAGATCTCGCCCTGCAGCTTGGACTGGCCGTAAGCGTTGATCGGATTGCACAGGTCTTCCTCCACGTAAGGTTTTCCCTTTGTGCCGTCAAAGACGTAATCCGTGGAGAAATGAACCACCCGGATGCCCCAGTCGGAGCAGACGCGGGCGATGTTCCGGACCCCTTCCGCATTGACGGCAAAGCACAGATCACGCTGGGTTTCACAGCCGTCGACGTCGGTATAGGCGGCGGCGTTCACAACAGCCTCGGGCCCGAACTCCGCGATGATTTCCCGGCAGTCGGAGAAAGAGGTGATGTCGAAATCATCGATATCGACCCCCCGTACGACATGGGCGGGCCCGAAGACCTCCAGGAGGTCCGTTCCCAACTGCCCTTTGCTTCCGAGGACCAGTATCTTCATTCGTATTTCACTCCGGCGAGAAACAGGCCCTGCGGCGGCGCGGTCACGCCGGCCCTGGCCCTGTCCCTCGACTCGAGGATCTCCCGAAAATCCATCGGGGTGAACCTTCCCTTGCCCACCTCAACGAGGGTTCCCACGATGGTCCGGACCATGTGGCGCAGAAAACCGTTGGCCTCGATGGTGAACTTCAAAAAAGACCCCTCCTCCCTCTCGACGCGGGCGGTGTAAACCTCGCGGACAGGGCTCTTCGTTTCCCTCCGGGCGGAACAGAAGGCCGTAAAATCGTGGACGCCTGTCAGAACGGATGCGGCCTCCCCCATCCGTCCGGCATCGAGAAGCCTGAAGACACACCAGCAGTAATTCCGCTGAAGGGCCGCACGCACGGGACTGTTGTAGATCCGGTAAAAATACGTCTTGCTCTTTGCCGAGTAGCGGGCGTGGAAATCGTCACTCACCTCGGCCAGATCCCTGACCACGATGTTCCCGGGAATGAGACTGTTCAGGCCCATGAGGAGATTTCTCTCCGGGATCCTGGACGACGTCCTGAAATGGGCCACCTGCTGCAGGGCGTGGACACCGGCATCGGTCCGGCTCGAGCCGTGGAGCGTTACTTTCTCGCCGGTGATCTTCTGGAGGATCTCCTCGAGCACCTGCTGGATCGTGATGTCGCCGCGCTGGCGCTGCCACCCGTAGTACCCGGTCCCGTCGTACTCGATGATCATCCTGAGATTCTTCATGGCGCATCCGGCGAGAAACCCGGGTTTCCGGGGCCCGGCATAATAACAGATGAAGCGCCTTGCGGGACAAGGCGCTCATCTGTTTCAGTGCGGAAGAGCAAAACGGGGCGGTCCCCCGCTTTTATTTCTGCCCGCCTGCGCACTGCTCGAGGGCGAGCATGGCCGGAAGTTTTTTCCCTTCCAGGAGTTCGAGAAAGGCCCCGCCCCCCGTGGAGATGTAGGACATGTTGTCCCTTTCCCCCGCCCGGTCGATGGCCACATCGGTGTCACCTCCGCCGACAATGGAGAGGGCATAGGAGTTGGCCACGCTGTGGGCCAGGGCGAAGGTCCCCCGGCTGAAGGCATCTTTTTCGAAGACGCCCATGGGGCCGTTCCAGACGATGGTCTTCGCGTTGTTCAGGGCCTCCGTGAAAAGGGTGATCGTCGCGGGCCCGATGTCCAGACCTATCCAGTTGGCGTTGATCTCCTGGACCGGTACGATCTTTGTTTCAGCCTCGTCCTCCATGCTCTCCGCGACGACGCAATCCACAGGCAGGTATAACTTCACACCGTGCTCCCGAACCTCCCCCATAATCTCGCGGGCCCTCCCCAGAAGCTCGTCCTCGACAATGGATTTCCCCACTTCGTACCCCTGGGCCTTCAGAAAGGTAAAGGCCATGCCGCCGCCTATGATCATCTTGTTGACGAGTTTGACGAGGTTTCCCAGAGCCTCCAGCTTCCCGGAAACCTTGGAACCGCCGACGATGGCCACCAGGGGCCTCGCCGGTTTCTCGAGGGCTTTGCTGAAGTAGGTCAGCTCTTTCTTCATGAGGAATCCCGCCCCGCAGTCTTTCACGAATTTCGTCACCCCCACGTTCGACGCGTGGCTCCGGTGGGCGTTGCCGAAAGCGTCGTCGATGTAGACGTCGGTGTAGCTCGCCAGCTCCCTGGCAAAATTTTCGTCGTTCTTTTCTTCGCCCGGGTGAAACCGAAGGTTTTCCAGCATGACCGTGCAACCCGGCTTCAGCTCCGCGACGGCCTTGCGGACCTCGTCCCCGCTGCAGTCCTTGAGAATCGCGACACCCTTCCCGAGGAGCCTCGAAAGCCTCTTGGCGACGGGCGCGAGGCTCATCCGCTCGATCCGCTTCCCCTTGGGGCGTCCCAGGTGAGAAGCGATGATGACCCTGGCGTTTTCGTCGAGGGCGTAGTTGATCGTCGGCAGCGCCGCCCTGATCCTCGTATCGTCGACGATGTTGAGGTCGGCGTCGAGAGGCACATTGAAATCGAACCGGCAGAGTACCCTTTTCCCTTTCAGATCCATCTCGTCTATGTATCTCATGGCTCCTCCTTTTGGCGCCTTTTTTCCCTCGCCCCGAAGGACCTTCTTTCGACTGGCGCTGCCATCGCTCCGGGGCGCCGGGGGTCGACCTCGGGCCGCGGACAATGCAAGATCCTTTAAATCCGGTTATTTACGCATTCAAAAGCCACGATTTTATATAACTTTGGGGGATTGTTCGTCAAGGATGAAAAAGCCCTCCAAATTACCTGTTGCATTTGGCGCGGGATACATGCTATATCTTCGCGATTTTAAAAACCAAACCGACAAAAATCAGGGGTGAGAATCATGGGTATCACGGAAGACAGAATAAAGGATCTCGAAAAGAGACAGGAGCGTCTGCTGACTATGGGCGGTGAGGCCCTGGTGAAAAAGCAGCATGAACTCGGCAAAATGACGGCCCGCCAGAGGCTCGCTCTTCTGTTCGACGCGGGTAGCTTCCAGGAGGTTCAGCTCTTCGTGAAGCACCGCTCCGCGCTTTTCGGTCTCGCCGGTAAAGAAATCAACGCCGACGGCGTCGTCACCGGCTTCGGCAGCGTGAACGGCCGGACCGTCTTCTGCGCCGCCCAGGACTTCACAAGCGCCGGCGGAAGCCTCGGGGAGATGCACGCCAAGAAAATCTGGAAGGTCATGGACATGGCCACCGACGCCCGGAAACCCTTCGTGGCCCTCAACGACTCCGGGGGCGCGCGCATCCAGGAAGGCGTGCCCGCGCTGGAGGGCTACGGCGGGATCTTCTACCGGAATTCCATCGCCTCGGGCTACATTCCCCAGATCTGCGCCATCATGGGCCCCACGGCGGGAGGCGCCGTCTATTCGCCGGCCCTGACGGACTACGTTTTCATGGTGAAGAAATCGAGCTACATGTACATCACGGGACCCGATGTCATCAAGGCCGTCATCGGCGAGGAGGTGACCCACGACGATCTCGGCGGGGCGCTGGCACACGCAACCAAGAGCGGCGTGTGCCACTTTGCCACGGAAAACGACGAGGACTGTATCAACAAGATCAAGGCCCTCCTCTCCTATCTGCCCGACAGCTGCCACAGCCCCGTTCCGGTGATGCCGACATCGGACAGCGCCGACCGGCTCTGTCCCGAGCTGGACAAGATCATCCCCGACAAGGCGACGCGCGGCTACGATATGAGAAAGGTCGTCGCTGCCGTGGCGGACGGCGGTGTCTTCTTCGAGCCCCACGAGCTCTGGGCGAGAAACATGTTCGTGGCCTTTATCCGGGTCATGGGTAAGACCGTCGGCGTCATCGCCAACAACCCCATGTTCGCGGGGGGCGTCCTCGACACGAACGCCTCCGACAAGGCTTCGAGGTTCATCCGTTTCTGCGACGCCTTCAACATCCCCCTTCTCACCTTCGCCGACGTCCCCGGTTACATGCCCGGGACGTTCCAGGAGTGGGCCGGCATCATCAGCCATGGAGCCAAGCTCCTCCACGCCTACTCGGAAGCGACGGTTCCCAAGTTCACGGTGGTGACGCGCAAGGACTACGGCGGGGCCTACATCGGGATGTGCAGCAAGCAGCTCGGTGCCGACTATGTCATGGCCTGGCCTTCCGCCGAAATCGCCGTCATGGGGGCCGAGGGCGCCTGCAACATCATCTACCGCCGGGAGATCAACGCCGCTCCGGATCCCGCGAAGAAACGCTCGGAGCTGGTCTCGGCTTACGAGGAGCAGTTCAACAACCCCTATTTCCCGGCCAGCATGGGGATTATCGAGGAGATCATTGCCCCGAGAGAGACCCGCAAGCGCGTGGTCATGCTCCTCGAGGCTTACAAGGACAAAAAGCAGGATCGCCTCGCGAAAAAGCACAACAACATCCCCCTATAGCGGGAGGGGCTTCATTGGGATTGCGGAAGGGGGGACCGTCCAGGTTCCCCCTTGTTTTTTGACCCGACGGTGTTCAGAGCGTTTTCGACATGCGACGTGTTGACAAGGAAATTCGAGACAGGGGGCTCATCGATCAGATCCTGGCAAAAGCCCGGGTGCTGAGGCTCGGGCTCAGCAGGGACAACCGGGCCTATGTCGTCCCCGTCTCCTTCGGCTACGACGGTTCCTTCCTCTACATTCACACGGCCCGCGAGGGGATGAAAATCGACTACATACGCGCCAACAGGCAGGTCTGCTTTGAACTGGAGCATGATGTCCGCGTCATTGAAAATGAAACGGACGCCTGTCGCTGGACGCAATCTTTTTACAGTGTGATCGGTTTCGGAACGATTGAAGAAATCACGGACACCGTGCAGAAAACCTGCGCCCTGAACCGGATCATGAGACACTACTCCGGCCGGGAGTGGGCCCTCGATGAAAAGCGGATCGAAAAGACCCGGCTCTGGCGCGTCTCGATCGATCAGATCACGGGGAAAAAATCCTCAGACAAGACAGCGGCAGAATGAAACGCGCTCGCGGCTGTGCACGGGGGCTTCAGGTGAACATGCCCGCCCGCTGTAACCGGCGGAGCATAACCTCCCTGCCCAGGACTGCAAAGACACGGTCCAGTTCCGGGCCCGACAGACGGCCCGTCAGCGCCGCGCGCACGGGCATGAAGAGCCTCTTGCCCGAAAGACCCGTCACCCGCTTCACGGCCGCCATCACGGTCTGGAAATCAGCCTCGTCTTTTTCGCCTGTCCCGCCCAGGGCGTCCGCCAGGGCCGTCAGGACTTTTTTTGACTCCGTCGCCCCGAGAATGGTTGCCGCCTCCGGCAGGACTCGGAATTTCTCCTCAACGAAGATGTCCAGGTAATCGCCGATATCGGCGAGCGTCGCGAGGTTGGGCCGCAGGGCTTCCAGGACGGAACGGAGCCATGCGGGATCAACGCTTTCGCAATCGAGCCCCGCCTCGCGCAGGAAGGGGAAAGACCGGGCCAGGAGATCCTCCGGGCGGGCGTTTCGAATGTAGATGCTGTTCAGCCAGCGCAGTTTCCCCTCGTCGAAGACGGCTCCGCTCTTTCCCACCCGGTCCATCGAAAATGCCCCGATGATTTCATCGGCCGAGAGCACTTCCCTGGCGCCCGCAAAGGACCCCCCCAGCAGGGACAGGTAATTGATCAGGGCCTCGGGGAGAAAACCCTGCGCTCGAAACTCCCGGACGGCGACGGCCCCGTGCCTCTTGGAAAGCTTCTTGTGGTCTCTGCCGAGGATCAGCGCGTGATGGGCGAAGGCCGGCGGGTCATATTCAAAGGCCCCGTAGAGCATGAGCTGGATGGCCGTGTTGGAAAGGTGGTCCTCGCCGCGGATGACATGGGTGATCCCCATGAGATGATCATCCACGACGACGGCGAAATTGTAGGCGGGCACACCCGTGGACCGGACGATGATGAAATCGCCGATGTCCTCGCAGTCAAACCTCATGGGGCCGCGGATGAGATCCCGGAACTCCATGAACCCCTGCATCACCCTGAAACGAAAGGCCGGCTTCCTGCCCTCCGACTCGAGCCTCGCGCGCCCCCCCGCGTCGAGGTCCCGGCACTTCCCGAGGTACCGCGGCATCATCTTCCGGGCAATCAGGGTCGCGCGCTCGGCATCGAGTTCCTCCTCGGTGCAATAGCACGGGTAGACGAGGCCTTTCCGTCGCAGTCGATCCAGGTGTTTTCCGTATATATCGAGCCGTTCCGACTGGCGGTAGGGACCGAAGGGCCCACCCCTGTCGGGGCCCTCGTCCCATGCCAACCCAAGCCACTTCAGGTCCGCGAGGATGTTCCGCTCGCAGACGTCGGAATCTCGGTCACGGTCGGTGTCCTCGACGCGCAGGACGAAGCGGCCGCCGGTATGCCGCGCGAAGAGCCAGTTGAAAAGGGCGGTCCGCGCATTCCCGACGTGGAGATCGCCCGTCGGTGAAGGGGCAAACCGGACCCGAGGTGTCTTCGTCTGCCGGTTCAAGCCTTTTTCTCCTTCACCGTGACCACGGCGAAAGCGGCGATCCCCTCACCCCGGCCGGTGAAACCCATCTTTTCGTTCGTCTTCGCTTTCACGTTCACCCTGCCCTGATCGACGCCGAGGGCCGAGGCGATCCTTGCCACCATGAGCGGTATGAACTCGGCAAGCCGCGGCCTCTCCAGGACGACCGTGGAATCGAGGTTCCCGATGACGAGGCCCTTGCGCTCCGCCATGTCGTTGACCTTCTGAAGGATCAACAAACTCGACATGTCCTTGCAGGCGGGATCGGTGTCCGGAAAATGCCTTCCCAGATCCCCTTCACCGATGGCCCCCAGGAGGGCATCGGCGACGGCGTGAAGAAGAACATCGGCATCGGAGTGGCCCAAAAGCCCCTGCTCGAACGGGATTTCCACGCCGCCGATGACGAGACGGCGTCCCTCCACCAGCCGGTGGCTGTCGTATCCGAATCCAACCTTCATGCCCCTCCCCTGTTCCTGATGAGGATGGCCCCCAGTTCGATATCCCCGGGGGTCGTAATTTTGATGTTTTCGTAGATCCCGGGAAGCATCCTGACCCGGATCCCGATTCGCTCCGCGAGGGAGGCGTCGTCCGTTCCGTAAAATCCATCGGCGAAGGCCCGCCGGTAGGCTTCCCGGATCACCTCCACGCGAAAGGTCTGCGGTGTTTGCGTGAGCCACAGTTTCGCCCGCTCCATCGTGTGGTCTACCCAGCCCCCGGTCTCCACGGACTTGACCGTGTCTTTCACGGGGACGCCGAGGGAGACCGCACCGAATGCGCGGGCGCCTTCGACACTCGCCGCGATCAACTCGCCCGTTACAAAAGGCCGCACAGCGTCGTGGATGACGACGATTTCCGTATCTTCCGGAAGCGCGTCGATGCCCGCCCGGACGGAGTCCTGCCTCTCGCGCCCTCCCGGCAGAATTTTTCTCACCTTCCGCAGGCCGTAAGAATCGACCATGTCCCGCCGGATGACATCCTCGTCGCCGGCAGGGACGACCAGGAAGACGGTGTCGACGGCCGGGGCCCCCTCGAACTTTCTCAGGGTGTGGACCAGGATGGGCACGCCCGCGAGGGCGAGGTACTGCTTCGACAACGCTCCCTCCATCCGCCTTCCCGAGCCGGCCGCCGGTATGATTGCAACGGTTTTCATCCCATTCCCTCGACTTCTTATGCCGCAGGGGGCGTTTCCCGCGGCCCTTAACAAAAGACCCGGGGCTTTTCGACCCCGGGTCTTTCAACTCCCGTTACAGGGCGTTGAGCCCCTGCATCTTCTTATCGGGCACGACGGTTTTCATTTCGGAGAAGATCATCCGACCCGCCGTCGTCTGCAAAACGCTGGTGACGGCCACCTCCACCGTGTCGCCCAGGTTGCGGCTTCCGTGATCGATGACGACCATCGTCCCGTCGTCGAGATAGGCCACACCCTGACCGGGCTCCTTGCCTTCTTTGATGACCTTGACGACCATGGTCTCCCCGGGCAGGACGACGGGCTTGAGGGAGTTGGCCAGTTCGTTGACGTTTAGAATCTTGATTCCCTGGAGTTCGGCCACCTTGTTGAGGTTGAAATCGTTCGTGATGAGCTTTCCGTTCATCTTACGGGCCAGGGCGATCAGTTTGCCGTCCACGCCCTTGACCTTCGGAAAATCCTGGTCGACGATTTCGATGTTGATGCCGCTGGTCTTCTGCATCCGGTTCAGGATGTCGAGGCCCCTGCGGCCGCGGGACCGCTTCATGGAATCCGATGAATCGGCAATGTGCTGGAGTTCGTCGAGCACGAAGCGCGGCACGATGAGGTTGCCCTCGATAAAGCCCGTGTCACAGATGTCGGCAATCCGGCCGTCGATGATCACGCTCGTGTCGAGGATCCGCACGTCCCCGCCCCGGACGCCCTTCAGCGACGCCAGGAGGGGAAAGGAAACTTCTTCGCTTTTTTTCGTCCCGATGACCAGCCCGAGGTAGCCCAGGATACAGGTCAGCAGGATGAAAATCCACAGGGCGATTTCCTGCTTTTCAATGTTTGTGATGAACCTCAGGCCGTATGAAAGAAGAAGCGCGATGGAAAGGCCGATGATGGTCCCGACGACTCCCCCGAGGATAATCCTGAGGGAGGCCTTCCTGATGACTTGTTCAATCTGGATGACCGTAAGAGCGATTAAAAGGCCTAATAATGATCCTATAAATGAAAACGGTATGCTCTTATCGAAATTAATGTATGAGATGAAAAATCCACTGATTGAACAAGCGGCGATTAAAAGAAATCGAATAAACAAGCTGATGACCCCCTTTCTTTTTTTATTTTCCACTTGTCCTCACCTATTTTTCAAAGAACGCAGGCACGGTAATCAAATATATAAAAAAAGCCCCGAGCAAACGCACACATCAATGAAAATATCACGACGGGGTCTCATTGGTTCTTCCCGCTTGCGGCATGAAGATGAACAAAGAGTGCTGAAAGTCCGAACCCGTTGATGCGTTTTCTCAGAGCTCTTGCGTCGCTTCCCGATGTTGCGGCCGTCAGTGAATCGGGAAGATGGCGTTTATGTCGGCTTCGATCTTGGCCTCCGCCATGCGGCTTGCGATGGAGATCTCCTTGATGAGCAGGTTCTTCGCCGTATCCATCATTTTTCGTTCGCCGAAGGAGAGATCCTTGCCGTTCTTGAGGATGAACAGGTCTCTCAGGACCCGGGCAATCTCGTAAACAGAGCCTGTTTTGATCTTCTCGAGATACTCCCTGTACCGCTTGTTCCAGGCCTGCTTGTCGATGGCCACCTTCTTGTCCTTGAGGATTTCGTAAACCTTCGGTACTTCCTTCGCGGAGATCAACTCCCTGAGACCGACCGACCTGGCGCTATCCGTCGGAATCATGATCCTCATTCCGTTTCCGAGTATCCGCATGACATAGAACTTCTGCCGGCTTCCCATAACCTCGCGATCTTCAATCGTTTCGATGGTTCCGACTCCCTGCGCCGGATACACTGCCAAGTCGCCAATCTTAAACATTGCCTGAAAACCTCAATTTATTTTTAAAAACCGCGTAATTATAGATGAAAAACACCCAAACTGTCAATGATTATTATCCACAGCCTCCCGGTCGGTTAAGGCGCGGATTATATTTAGATAAAGTTTTGCCGGATGCTGTCGAGATCGCGGTCCATTTTGTCCGGATCTTCGGCCGAATAGCGGTTCACAACGGCCTTGAGGCGGCCGTATACCTCCGGATCCGACAGATCGTCCATCCGCCTGTAGATTCCCCGCCTTCTTCCGAGCCGATAGACCATCCTGTCCTCGCCGCTCAGGCCGAAATAACGGTCGATGACGGCGAGCATCTTCTCCTTGTCTTCCGGCAGCTTCCCCTCCAGTTCCTCCAGCAGATTCAAAATGTGATCGCTGATGAGCGTGCTCGAAATTCCCTCGAGGTGCTCGATGAAAACCCGAATTTCCCGCAAGACGTCCTCATCCCCCATAGGCCTGAAATCCCCTTTTTGCATCGTGTCGTAGAGGGCAGTCCCCCGGCGCACCTGCAGGGACCTCAGCCGGATGAAATCGGGGTTGATCGCATTCAGCACCCGGGCTGTTTCCACGGCGTGCTCCCGGGACCACCGTTCGCCCCCGAGACCGGGCATCACGTACTCGCAAAGCGAAATGCCCGAGGCAACGACGTTTTTGCCGCCTTCGATGTGCTCCGCCGCCGTGACCCCTTTCCGGATGAATTTCAACAGGGGGTCATAGCCCGTCTCCAGACCGATGTGGATGCGCGAAAGGCCGGCCTCACGCAGTTTTTTGAGATCCGCCACCGGTTTCCGCTTCGCCGTCTTGGACCGGCAATAGGAGGTGATCCGGCTTACCCGGGGAAAGGCCTCACGGATGAACCGGAGGATTTCGAGGAGGTCCTCGGTTTTCAGGATAAGAGAATTGGCATCCTGGAGAAAGACGGAATCCCCGCCGTAATACAGCCAGGCCGCGACCGACCGGAAGGCGTCCCCGTAGAGACGATCATCGGCGAAAACGGCGGCCGCGACCTCCCGGGATACGTCTCCGCCCTCCCCCATTTTCCAGGAAAGGCCCCGGATCCGGTCGGCGATGTCACGGGCCGCCTGGATGTCTCTTTTCACATCATCCACGGACCGCAGCTCAAAATCGCAGCCCTGGTAGGTGTGGCAAAAGGCGCATCTGTTCCACGGGCAATTCCTGGTCACCCGGATGAGGAGGCTTTTCGCCTCGCTGGGCGGCCTGATGGGGCCCTGTTCGAAGCATGGATTTATCGTCATGTGTTTATGCCGTTCCCGAAGTCAACTTCCGATGAGCTATAAATTATGCATGACCCTTTGTTTCGTCAATAAAGCCCGCACGGGAAATTCTTCTTCTTTAACCGTGGACCTGAGCCCGCAACCCTGTGGTCACGGCAGGAAAAACATGGGGTTCCTGGCTTTGTTGTGCTGCCGGATTTCGAAATAAAGGTAGGCGTTCTCTGAACCGTCACCGGGTTTTGCGAGCAGGGCGAGTTTCTCGCCCTTTTTCACCCGGTCGTCCTTTTTGACAACCCGGTCCTTCAGGTTGGTGTAGACCGTGACGTAATTGTCATCGTGTCTGAGGAGAACGGTGTCGCCGTAATACTTGAGGGGCGCGGAGTAAATCACCGTTCCGCCTGCCGACGCGACGACGGGGGAGCCTTCTTTCGCCGTTATCCGGATGCCGTTGTTTTTCATCCCCGTGGACTGTATGCCGAATTTCGAGGTGACCTTCCCTTTCACAGGCCACATGAACCGGCCTCTCGGCAGGTCGATTTTGCCGGGCGTCTGCTCCACGGGGGCCTTTTTACTCGCCCCCTCGGGCGTAGCCCTCGCCACCTGTTTCTTTTCCTCGGCGGGTGCCGGTTTCCAGGGCTTCTCCGGTTCAGCCCTGGCAACGGGCTTCGGCTCCTCCGCCGGAGCGGGCTTGCGCTCCGCCTCCGCCTTCTCTCTCTCCTTTTTTTCCTCCTCCCGTATCCTCTTTTTCACGTCTTCGAGCGTCGGCCCCTTTTCGGCGGGGGCCGGCTCATAAGGCTTTGCCGTCGCGACGGCACCGCCGGCTGTCTTCGCGGGCGGCTTTGCCTTCACCTCGGGCTTCGACGGGGGGCTTTTGGCCGCGGTCTCGGCTGTCGGTTTCGAGGATTCCACGGGCGATTTCGAAGCCGGAGCCGTTTTCGGCGCCCCGGACCCGGGGGGTACGGCCGTCTTCCCAACCACTGCGCCCTTTGCGGACATCTTCGCTGACCCATCGGCCTTCGGGGCGGTCTTCTCCTGGACCTTTTCCTCGCGGACCTTTTCCCTGGGCGGCGCGTACTCTTTCGCCACGGCGTCCCCGGTGCCTCTCGACGGCGGCGGGACGGCGGACGCCTTGCGCGGCTTTTTCTCGACAGGCGTGAGGGTGATGACCCTGTGGGCGTCGGGGATGAAAAGGACCGACCCCGCCGTCACCATGGCGGGGTCCGTGATGTTGTTGACCTCGGCTATCTCCTGCAAGGGGATGCCGTAGGCCTGGGATATTCTCCAGAGGGTTTCCCCGCTTTTGACGTGATGGTAAACGCCCCTGGCCTGGTCCGAGTCCCGGAGAAAGGGCGGCACGGCGGTGCAGGAGGAGAAGATCAGGAGCAGTACGACAGAAATGAATATTTTAATGCGAAAGCTCATCTTTCCCCAGGGATCGGGTATCGTGTTTCCTCACAGCCGCCGTCATTCCTTCCAGCCGTGTTCCCCGATGAGATTCACAAAGCGGCAGCCGCCGAGATCTTCTCTCTTGACATCCTCGACATTTTCGGACAGTCGGATCACCCGGTAGAGCGTCTGCGTGTAACGGCCTCCCACGGGGATCACGAGTCGGCCCCCGATCGACAACTGCTCCACGAGCGGCCTGGGGATATCGGGGGAACCGGCCGAAACGAGAATGCCGTCGAAGGGCGCTTCCTCCCGCCACCCGTAAGTCCCGTCACCCACCCGGATGACCACGTTGAAATAGCCGAGCGACTCGAGCACTTTCCTTGCCCTGCTCGCCAGGGTTGCGATGCGCTCGATGGTGAATACGCGCTCTGCGAGATCGGCCAGGATGGCTGTCTGGTATCCCGACCCGGTGCCCAGTTCCAGCACTTTTTCGTTTCCCTTGAGTTCCAGGGCTTCCGTCATTAGGGCGACAATGTAGGGCTGTGAAATGGTCTGCCGCTCGCCGATCGGGAGGGGATTGTCATTGTAGGCCTGCTCGACCAACCCTTCATCGACAAAGAGGTGCCTCGGAATCTTTCCCATCGCCTTCAGGACGCGCTCGTCGGTGATCCCCCTCGAGCGGATCTGGGATTCGACCATTTTGGCTCGCTGTCGCTTGAACCTGTCCATGACCGTCAGATGGCTTTTTTCTTCGGCGGGATCCGATATTGCTCCTCGACGGTTTTGTGCCGCCGGAAACCGACCGCCTCCCGGATGACAATCAGGTAGTAGTACCGGATCTTCGCGTACTCCCTGGCCCGGTTGTAGCGTCGGATCTCGCTATTGATCTCGCCGGTGATGGCGCGCTCCAGACGGGCAAGCCGATTCATGTCCTCCGGTCCCCTGCCTGCCGCCTCCCCTGAAAGCTCCCTCAGTGCTCCCGCCTTCCCTTCAATCACGCTTTCGATCCGTTCGAGTTCCCGGAGGGCCGCGGAGAGCCGCTCGCCTGCGCGGCCGAGCACTTCCGCGCTCTCTTTCAAAATTTCTTCCCTGGTCTTGTCGTGACCGCTCTTGAACACGATCGTCGCGCTCTTCAGGCAGATGATAATTTTTGATTTGTTACCATGTAAGTATGGAGTTTTCAACTGAAATCGCTTTTGTCTTTCACGTTTTGCTTTACAAGGACCGAAGATTTCGCTACTAAAGACCAGTCAGAAAAAAGGTCGAAAATCGCGGCGAGCGGTGCAGTCGCTCCAGGCGCAGCACTCCGACGCGAAAGGTAATCCTGGATGAAGGCGGATCGGCACATCATGTCCCGGGCCGTCCGGGAGGCATACAGGCGGAAAGAGGACGATGAGACCATGGAGCCCCTCGTTCTCTGCGGCGCCGACGGCATCCCTGTGGGCCGAATGCGCGGGGACGACAGCGTCATCTTCTACAACATCCGCGGCGAACGCGAAGTGGAGCTCACGCGGAGCCTGACGGAAGCGGGGTTTGACGAATTTCCCGTCGAGAAAAACCTCTTCCTCAATTTCGCCACCATGATCGAGTATGACAGAAGGCTTGATGCCCGCGCCGCCTTCCCGCCGGAGGGCGTCGTGCGGGACACCCTGAGCGAGGTCCTTTCCAAAAACGGCGTCCGCCAGGTCAAGATCACGGAGGCCGAAAAGGCCTTCCACGTGGGTTACTTCTTGAACGGGAAAATCGGCGAGCCCTTCCCGGGCGAGGAGCGGGTCATTCTCCCCACGCGAAAAGACGTCAGGCTCTTCGACGAAGCCCCCGAGATGTCGATCGGGGCGATCACGGAAGCCGTCGTGAATAAAATCTCGGACCCCCGTTACCGTTTCCTCTTTGCCAATTTCCCCAATGTCGATGTCGTCGGTCACATCGAAAACGAGGAGGCCGTCACCCGCGCCGTCGAAGCGGTGGACCGCTCAACGGGCCTGGTGCTCGAGGCCGCCGGGAAGGCCGGCGTCACCGTCATCGTCACGGCCGACCACGGGACGGTGGAGCACTGGCTGTATCCGGATGGTAGCGTGGACACGGGGCACACGGGTAGCCCCGTCCCGTTCATCGTCGTCGACGAAAAAGAAAAATTCACGCTGAGAGAGGGCGGTGAGCTGACAGACGTTGCGCCGACGGTCCTGAGGCTCCTCGGCCTGCCGAAACCGGCGGTCATGACGGGCTCCTCCCTCGTCGGGGAGGGATTTCGCGCCGTCCAACGCCTTCTCGTCCTCATCCTCGACGGCTGGGGCGTCAGCGACAGAAGGGAAGGTAACCTCATCGCCCGGGCGGCCACCCCCGTGATGGACGGGCTCCTCGCCCGTTACCCCCATACACGGCTCAAGGCCGCCGGTTCAGCTGTGGGCTTGCCCGAGGGGACCGTCGGAAACTCCGAGGCGGGACACCTGCACATCGGCGCCGGCCGGCGGATCTACTCGGACCGCTTGAAAATCGAGATGGCCATCGCCGACGGCACCTTTTTCAAAAATGAGGTTTTCACCGAAACCATGAGGGCGTGCCGCTCAAAGGGGACGGCCCTGCACCTCATGGGCATCGTGTCCTTCTTCAGCTCCCACGGCTCCATCGATCACCTCCTTGCCCTGATGGACATGGCCCGGAAGGAGGGGGTGAAGGACCTCTTCATCCACGCCATGCTCGGACGGCGGGGGGAGATGCCTGAAAGCGGCGCCAACTACGTCGAGGCGATAGAAAACAAGGCAGCCGAAATGTCGCGCGGAAATGTGGTGTCGGTTATCGGGCGCTACTGGTCCATGGATCGCGAGGAGAACTGGGATCGGATCGAGAAAACCTACCGGATGCTCGTTTACGGCGACGGCAGACACATTTCGAAAAGGGGTTAGGCCATGGAGATCAGGATCAATCAATCAAGGCTTTCTCTTGTCGAGGGGGATATCACGAAGGAAGAAACCGAAGCCATTGTCAACGCGGCCAACTCGGGTCTGCGAGGCGGCGGCGGTGTGGACGGCGCCATTCACCGGGCCGGCGGTCCCGCCATCATGGAGGCGTGCCGGATGATAGGCGGCTGCCCGACGGGCAAGGCCGTGATCACGACGAGCGGCAACCTGAAGGCCCGGTATGTCATCCACGCCGTGGGGCCGATTTACCGGGACGGGACGAAAGACGAGGCGGAGCTTCTGAAGAGCGCTTACCGGGAGTGCCTGAAGCTCGCGACAGCCCACAAGATCAAAAGCGTCGCCTTCCCCGCTCTGAGCGCCGGCGCCTACGGCTATCCCCTTGAAGAGGCGGCACGCATCGCCCTCAAGACATCCATAGACTACGTGAAGGAACACCCGGATATCGAGCTGGTCCGTTTCGTTCTCTTCGGAAAGGCCACCTACAGGGTGTTCGAAGAAGAGCTGAAAAAACTGACGGGCGCCTGATGGACACAGGCCCGGAGGCTCCGCCCCGTGCAGTCGAAGGTGCGCTTCACGTGAGACGCCTGACCAGGCAATCGGCATTGGACGGCCAGAGGCCCTCGAACTCAGTCGTCACCCGGATCGCCTCCGGGACGTCCCTCCGATCGATTTTTTTGTAGCCCTTCTTCTCGAAGAATTCGGCGGCCGTCAGCGTCAGAAGATAAAGGGCTCCTGCCCCCTGGGACTTCGCATATTCCTCCATCTCCGAAAGCAGGTTTGACGCAAAACCGAAATGCCGATAGCCGGGAGCTACGGTGAGGGATCGGAGTAAAGCTGCGGAACCGCACGGCTCGAGACCCGCCACCCCCGCAATCCGTTCACCGTCCCTGATCACAAGAAAATGCGTCAGCTGGGGCGTTTTGATATCCTCATGGGGCAGCCCTGTTTCGCAAAGTAGGGCCTTTATCTTCGGCCAGTCCTCGTATGCTGCAAAGTCGATATTCACCCCGGAAGGCTCCGTCTCTCGCCTGAGAGTTCCCCGCCTACTTCTTCGATTCCGCTAAATCAAGCACCTCCCCCATGATCCGGGCCGCCTTCCCCGTGATTTCCACGCACTGCAAAAATTTGTCACCCTCCCGATATTCCTTCACCTGCTCTGGGTCCATCCAGTTCACGTTCACGAAATCGCGGCAGAGGATGCTTCCGCCCCCGACCTCCTCGCGGAAACGCTTCATGAAATGGAAGGCGCAGGACCACATCTTCATGCTGGCCTTTTCGTCCCCGTTGATCCGGCCGTAGCGGAGACTCAACGCCGCGAGTCCCCCGACAGCGGCGCCGCAGACCTCCCCGTGGGCCCCGAGTCCCCCGCCGAAGATGTCCATGGCCTTCATGAGGTTTGAATCCGTCAGCCCGAGTTTTTCTTGCCCGACCGCAAGAACGGCCTGGCTTCAGTGATAGTGATTGAAGAACAGCTTCCTCGCCTTTTCCTGCATCTCCTGCGGTGTCATTCATCCCCTCCTTCTGTGCTCAAGCCTGTTCAGGCTTTATAGCCTGGATCCTGATGCTGACGAACGCGCGGGCAAGTCACCACTTTCACAATGCACGCCTCCACGAACTTATTTGAGCGTGCCTCGCATGACGGGGCCCAGAAAATCCCTGAACCGGTCTGCCAAATGGTCCATTTTCTTCATTTTAAAACCCCCGCCGGACTGAGATCCCACTCCCTCATTTACTCTGAATATTCAGTTTACACTGAATTGTATGAACCATCGCCGGAAAATCAAGGAAGAAAAAGGCCGGCTCCTAACTCCGCGCCGGACATGGGTTTTCTTCAACCGTCTCCCTCCCCAAACCGTTATCATTATTCAAGTTTTTCCGGCGGATGCCGATGTATGAGTAGAACATTGTCGTTTGAAAAAGGCAAACCAGCCGAAAGACTGGGACGCAAAGCCACTGGCCTACATCCCGGGAGAAACCGGGACACGGCAGCAGGGTTGCCAGGCGATGGCCGTATCCCGCCTTGATCAGCGGGTGCGGAACCTCTCCCCACAAGTGCGGCTCCGAAACCGGCTTCACTTTTATCCCTTCCATCACCGCCCTGCCACGGTTGCTTTGAGTCAAATCTTTTTCAACGATGACATCCTCTTGGGATGAAACCGGATTTGTTCTGTTCGCGAGCAGATTCAGTGAAGAATGATTCCTACACATTTCTGATCATTCCGCGGAGAAAGTCGTCCGTGAAAAAGATCACTCTTTCAGGCCGACTCCTTGGGGCCTTTGCGGTGAGTGCCGTCATTGTTCTTGCTGTTTTCTCCGCCGTTACTCTCGATTACGTCATCATCAAACGGGACAGGGCTGAGGTGCTCAGCCTGCGTGAGCTCACTGAAGTCCAGGAAAACCAGATCGCAACGCTAAGTGAAAAAATCGGCCAGTACGAGCAGACCCTGGCGACCCTTCAGGCCTTTGATGCGAAGATCCGCATGCTGGCCCGGGAAGTAAACAAAAAGACGCGAGTCGCGCTCAATCCCCCGCCCCGCGTCTCCTCTTCGCCGCTTGGCGTCGGGGGGTCAATCCCGGCAGACGACATCGGCAGGCTTCGGTCCGGGCGCATGGACCGCGACATGGACCGCCTCATTGAGGAGGCCGCCGTCCAGGAACAGAGTTTCCGGGACCTCATCGAATTCTTCAAAAAGCAGAAGTCCATCCTCGCCTGCACGCCCTCCATCTGGCCCGTCCGGGGGTGGGTGAGTTCCGAATTCGGTACGAGAAGATCTCCCTTCACGGGTCACGGCGAGTTCCACAGGGGGATGGACATTGCAACCGATCCCGGCAGGGAAGTTGTCGCGCCCGCTGACGGCATTGTTGTTTTCACCGGGATTGACACGAACATGGGAAGGTTCGTCCATTTGAACCACTCCCGGGGGTTCTCGACCTTTTACGGCCATCTCCTGAGAAGCGTCGTTCGCAAAGGCCAGGTCCTTCGCAAAGGCGACATCATCGGGTTCATCGGGAATTCCGGGCGAAGCACCGGCCCCCATCTTCACTATACGGTACTGTTCAACGGGGTCCCGGTCAACCCGCGCAAATATCTGAATTGAACTAAACAGCATCCCCCTCATTTTCGACTTGAAATATGGCCCGATTTCGATTAAATTTTCACTGGATTTGATCTAAGACAACCGAAGAAGATCGTCAATATAGCATCTCCACTGCCACCACGGGCGCGACATCTGTTAACCCCCAATTAAACCCCGCAAGAGAAACGCCACGATCATGTTCCGTAAACCCGTTGAAGTGATCATTGCGTGCGCCGTTTTCGTCCTGTTCGCATGCCTGATCCCTGCCTGTTCACAGGGAACGGGTCAGGCCGGTCCGGGAGGCACTCCGGCTATGGGCGACAGGGAGAGTGCCGCCGGCCCGTGGCTCGAACTAAAGCGGCGCAACTGGGAGAACAACGGCACGGACACACGCATCGAGAGAGACGGGTCCTATACCGTCAAGGCGATTTACATGAGAACCGCAAAGGAGGTGAGAAAGGGCGTCATATCCCCTGTGGAGATCCGTGAACTGGCACACCAAGTTGAGGATGCTGAACTTTTCGACATGAAGGACAAATACAGCGCGCCTTTCAAAAGCGAGTGGTCGTGGTGGGGCTATATCCTGACGGTAAAAACCGCCCGTGGAACAAAGTCCATCCGTTTCCACTCCGAGGACGACACGGTCCCGGAAAATCTCAAGAGGATCGTCGAGTCGATCACGAAGATGACGAAATGAACGAGCCGCCCGGGGCTATGGGCGGCACAGAAAGAAAGGAGGCGTTAACATGGGAAGCAGACGAAAGGTCGTGATGGGAAGTTGTTTCGCGGTCATGTTCCTCGCGGCCGTGCTCGTCTGGCCCGGCTGTGTCGATCCGGCCTGGGCCCTCCAGCCCCCCCGGCCGGGCGAGATTGAGCAGTTGCGAACCGAGAACAGACTGGCTCCGCGGACGGCGTACGCGGAACGTCTGGGCAATCACAAAGTGAACGCCTATCGTCTTAAATCAGCGATCATAAAGACACAGAGGGCCGTGCTTCGGTCCCGGGGGATCGGGGACGCGCAGATCAACGTCATGGCCCCTCTGCCGGCACCGCCGCCGGCCTGGCGCGGCATGCGGACCACAGGAAATGTGAAGGTCTTCGCGCTCCTCATCGATTTTCAGGATTACGTCCACACGAACAGCCGCGACACCATGCACAACAGTCTTTTCCTGCTGGGAAACCCCCTTCAGTACCCCTACGAAAGTCTCAGCAGCTACTACCGCCGGGCGTCCTACAACCAGCTGAACATAACAGGCAACACCCTGGAGTGGTATCGATGGCCTGGCAACCGCCCCGAGCAACCGGATATCCGGGCGATCATCAAAGCGGCCATCAACCATCACAATTCCCTCGGCCACGACTTCAGCCAGTATGACTTTGACAACGACGGCGAGATCGACTACTTCATGGTCTTCTGGTCGGGGCTTGCAGGCGCGTGGGCTTCCGACTGGTGGGCGTGGTATTCATTCGGCTTCGGCGACCCCTCCTTCACCGTCGACGGAAAGAGGCTGGGCGGGTATGCGTGGCTCTGGGAGGCGACCTCCACGGGGAGCGCCTTCACGCCGAGGGTCGCGATCCATGAAACGGGCCATGCCCTCGGGCTCCCCGACTACTATGACTACGACGATTCCGTGGGACCCCGGGGCGGGGTCGGCGGCCTCGACATGATGGACGCCAACCAGGGCGACCACAACTGCTTCAGCAAATGGATGCTCGACTGGCTGACACCCACCGTTGTGTCGAGCGGATCGAACACGGTAACGCTCGGCGCAACGGGGACTTCCCAGAGCGCCGTACTGGTCTGGCCGGGTGCCTCCTCGGGCAGCCTCTTTACCGAGTTCTTCATGGCGCAGAACCGCCAGCGGGCCGGAAACGACGCAACCCTTTCCTGCGACGGGATGCTCCTCTGGCACGTGGATGCCCGGCTCGATGCCTCGGGGAACGACTTCCTCTACAACAACTCCGGCTCCAGTCACAAGCTCCTGCGGCTGATGGAGGCCGACGGCTTCGAGCAGATCGAAGCCGGCGGACGTGCCGATTGCGGCGATTATTACAAATCCCCCTTCTTCCTCGGCCCCTGCACGACCCCTTCGAGCAGACGCTATGATGGAACCGACACCGGCGTGTGGGTCACCGACATCTCCAACCCCGGGAACAGCATGTCCGCGAAATTCCAGATCGGCGGCACGGGGGTGACGAGACCGGACTATGCCGTCTACGCCATGTCCCTCGACCGGAACGCCGTGCAGAAAGGCGACACGGTCCAAGTAACCTACTCGATGAAAAACCAGGGCACGGCCCCGACAGCCGTTATCAAAATGGCCGTCTATCTCTCGGAGGACACGACCATCACGACAGGCGACCAAGAACTGAAGAAATGGACGCTGCCCGGAAACAATCTCCCGTCCTGCGCTGTAAGAACCGAGACGGTGGCCGTCACCATCCCCGATGTCTCCGACGGCAACTACTACATCGGGATCATGGCCGATGTCGACGGCTCGCAGGCGGAGGTCAACGAAGGCAACAACACCCTGTCGAAGTCGATCAAGATAGGCACGCCCACGTGGCTTTCAGCCTATGCCGCCATGTCGCTGACGGACGAGCACCTCGCGGTTATGAGGGACTTCAGGGACCAACGGCTGGCAAAATCGCCGGAGGGGAAGCTCCTCAGCGAGACGCTTTACCGCCACTCCGACGAGGCCCTGAAGGTGATCATGGAAAACCCCGAACTCCTTTCGTCGGCAAGGACCATACTTGCGGCCAACAGGTTGGAGATATCAAAGTCGCTCAGGGGGGAAGAGGCCGTTTTGAGAAACCCGGACGACGTGGTGGCTTTTCTCGATGCATTTGCGGAGAAGTCGCCGATGTCTCTCAAGATGCTGGCATGGATGGTGAAAGACGAACTGCTCCGGAAGAAAAACCGGGGTGAGATCCTCTTCGGATTCCGCCTGAAAGCCGGTCAGAATGGCATTGCCTCGACCCACTTGCAGTCCGCAGGCGCCATCGAGCGTATTGACCCCTGAGGATGTCTATCAACAGGCAGGCTGGTTCTATCGTTTCAATGATCCCGGCCTGCCTTCTTTTCTGCACCTGCCAACTCCTTCCGGGATAAAATGCGCCTCCGATCTATCTGTCTTAAGTGTGGTCAGAATCTAAAGATTGCGACATGTTATCTCATCTTCCTACGAAAAAAGTATTAGATTTATACAGAGAAATATAATACTTTTTCACGACATGATTATTTTTGATATATAAGACAAATTATTACCTTATATATATTGACATAGAAAATAATATCTGTAAAATGGTTGCAAATGGCACATAATAAACAAAATTATCTCACCTGTTGATAGGAGGGGCAAGGGGATGAAAAAAGGGGTTGTGAATTTATTCTGTCTGATTTTACTCGCCTGTGCAGTTACACTTCCCGCTTCAAATGCCGATGCGATTGTGATGAGCCCGATCAATGTGGATGAAATTATCACCTTCCGGGACGGCCTCGGGCCTTCACCCGGTGGCTCCTTCGATGTTTACAGGGATGGTCAATATATTTACAGCAGCTTCTGCCTGGAGACGGATGAATACATCTCCTTCAACACGCCGTACAAGGTAATGAACATTTCGGGCGTGGCAAACCAGGGCGGATCCAACACGAATAGCGGTGACCCCCTCGATCCCCGGACGGCCTTTCTCTACTACCATTACATGATCGGTGACCTGAACCAGCTGGCACCAGCTTTCGATCCCGCATCGTCAAATAGCCTCGGGGATCTGCAGAATGCAATCTGGTTCCTTGAGGGTGAATATCTCGGGAAGAGCAACTATCTGGTTACGCTCGCCAACACCTCGGGCTGGAAGGACACCGGCCCCATCCGGGTTCTCAATATCCAGACGATAAACGGCGGCAACGCACAGGATCAGCTTTATTACGCGGCCGTCCCCGAGCCGGCGACCCTTCTTCTCCTGGGCTGCGGTCTTATCGGCGTTGCAGCCGTGCGAAGAAAAAGGAAAATCGGTTAACACACTCCCATCAACCACTCACATAAAAAAGCCCCGGGTGGGCATTAACACCCCGGGCTTTTTTAATCTGTGCTTCACGAAAACCGGGTTCATGGGTTGCGACACATCCCGGCGGCTCAGGCAGGTTGCAACGCAGCCTTCACCTCGTTCAAAAAAGACTGCTCGGCGCTGCTCACCCGGACTCCGCCGAAACCGAGAAACCCGCCTTCCTTAGCCGCATTCGCCGCTTTTTCCGCCACGGTCATGACCATCAGCTTGTAGGCCCGCGCCTCCTCGGGTGTGGCCTTGCCGTTCACCAGGTTCGCCGCCTCTTTGACACGTTCGAGAACAGCTGCCTTGAGGTTCGCCATCTGCCGTTCATGGTTTCCCTCACCGACCATTGCCTTCATGTCAGGCACCTCGGGGATGCTCTTGTCCCCCAGCATCGCGCCAAAGAGCTCGAGCTTTGAGCCCTGCCGAAGCGATTCGACCATTTCCGTCATGCCGGCCGCGGCTTCCTTGATGGCGCCGAAGATGCCGCTCGGATCGGATGCGGAGACACCGGCGCCGACGAGCGAAGGCACGATCCTGAGAAGCGTCCACTCCTCTGTCGTGAATGCGTCTTTTGCGGCCATAGGATCCCTCTCCTTTCCCACGTTTTTTCGAAAACCATTATCGGGCTGACCGGCCGGCCCGAAGTTTGATACCTCCCGTCTCAACGACATTCAATTATCTCTTTGCCGGCTTCGCTTCTTCACAGACCATCTTCACCAATGACTCCACCGGTGAGCCGGGGGCGGCATATCCCCAGACCCGTTTGTCGGCCCTGTACATGTCGAGGACGCGTCCGTTGCTCCCATGATGACGGCCTTCCGTTATTGTGAATTTTTCTTCGATACAGTTTATCAGCCACAGGTTTTGTGTTTCACTCAAAAGCTCGAACCCGGCGGTCGCGTATCCGTCCCTCCTGTAATCATCCATTTTTCGCTGACGCCCTTCGTCACTGTAGACCACCTTTGTCCATACCCTGATGGCACCCTCCTGGGCCTGGCGAATACTGGCCCTGTCGTAAAAATACTGATCGCCGTGGGAACCGGACCCGTAATAAACCCAATCCGAGCCTCGGGCGGCATTCGGCGATGCGGTGATGAGGATCACCACGGCGAAGACAACACCGCACAGCACAGATAGTATTTTGTCGTTCATTGTTGTTCCCCCTGTGATATGAAACACCGCGTGAAATTTGATAACACTTCGGAGGGATGGGGTCAAGGACGGCTTTTTGCCCGCTGCCGTCATAACGCTTTCACCCTTAAAAAACTTCCCTTTTCAATGAAAAGGGATATAATGATCGCAACGCTTCACCGGGCAATGTGAAGCGCCTGTGATGAAAATCGTCAACCGAAATGAAGCGATGCGGAGGTAAAGGATGGCCTGTTCACTCAACGCGCTCCAGGGGAACCTGATGCTTGCCGCCGCGGCGATCGTGGTGGCACTTGGCTTTCTGGGCTGCGAAAAGAAAGTCTACCTGCAAAGCAACGTGGTCGACCCGGCAAGGATCATAAGCGGCAGCATCGCGGACAGGAAATTCAACGTCGTGAGGTTCGAGACTTTCGGTCCCCAGCAGGAACAGATTTACGGTTATGTGCTTCATGAGGACGACGCCGACGTGCGGACGGACAGTGCCTCCGTGGTGAGGCTCGGGAAGATGAGTCCGCGAGAGGTTCTCGATGATTACGAAAAAACGAGGCTCGTGAAGGGATGGTACAGGGCGAGCAGCCCCGTCATCCGTGAGTGGCTTCGAGGTGGAAGTCTCGTCGCCCTGACCGCGAGCGACTTCATGCTGGATGTCCATCTGTGGGAAGACAAGGCGCAGGGCGAGAAGGAAAACAAGACCGTCATCATTCTGAACTACGAGGATCGAAGACCGACAGACAAAATGTAAAACCATTTGCCCGGGCGGGGACGGAAAAAGGCCTGTCGCCGATTCTTTGTCGCGGGAGGGAACACAGCGGCATTAATGTTTGCATAGGACCGTGAAATGTATTATTCGTTTTCCAGGCGGTTTCAGTCATCGGCAAAATCCGACAGGAAGGAGGGACGAGATGGAAGGAAAATTTGAGGTCTACAAGGACAAAGCGGGCAAATTCAGATACCGGTTGGTGGCGGCAAACGGAAAAACCATCATGGTCGGCCAGGGCTACAGCACCAGGGCCGCGTGCCTGAAGGGCATCGCGTCGGTGAAGAAAAATTCACAGAAGGCTTCCAACTTCGAGGTCTACCAGAACAAAAGCGGCGGTTACAGCTTCAGGCTGATAGCGCCGGAGAACAAGGAAATCATCGGCACGGGGCAATCCTACAGTTCGAGGGCCGGATGCCGCAAGGGAATCACGTCGGTCGGCAGGAAAAACGCCAGGGTCGCGAAAATCGTTGATGCGGACTGAGGGGAACAGCGGGATTCCGGAATGATGTCACATACCGTCAGGAACCGGTGAACAACTTGTGGCCCTTGGATCTTTCAAGTTGAGGGTCATGCTGCGCTTGTTTCGGCGCAAGTAGGCCGCGGCGGAGGAGATCTTCGCCTCCTTGATGAAGGGGGGCAGCAAATCCGCCAGGTCCAGCCGCGAACCCGAAACGATCTGCAGGACATCGGCGCCCAGGTCGGCCAGGCACATTGTTGCGAATGGCCCCGGTAACAGGGTTGAGAAATCAAGAATTTTCAGTTTCTTCAGAGGTCCGCCCATGTCATGTTCCACCTTGACTTGAAGTGAAGTTTGTCTTCGCAACATAGCGCTCCCGCGCTTGCGTTTCAACGACTCACGCCTTCCCCTTCCCTCTTGCCCCTTTTCGCTGAAGGGGAGTGCGCGATGAGGCCCAATCAAAAATGATGTTGATATACAAAAATCTGGCCCGGCGATACGGCCGAGTTCTTACCTCCTGCACCCCTGCGCGGCGGTCATGAAGTTTCTGTCGTCGTCATTCAAGACGCCGTTTCCGTCAAGGTCCGCACCGTTGCACCCGCCGTTCGCGCTGTCGCATGCCGCGCCCCCCCCAAAGTGCTCCCACCTGCCGTTGAAAAGAGTCAGATCCGAGGAATTTACAACGCCGGAGGCATCCAGATCGGCCGGCGCGCAACCGCGTTTTGCCCATGAACAGTCCAGGGTGTGCGGTGAGACGTTGCAAAGGGACATCTCCCTCCAGAAGGGGGTTTTTTCAAGTCTGACGTGTCGCGGATTTTCAGTGGTCATCCAGCGGCCGTCCGGGCCCATGCACTCGTACCCCTCCCCGCTGCGCCTCACGGGAGTGGTGCTTCCGAACCGGTTTTGATAACGTTCCCTGATCCAGGATTCCTGTTTGGCCAGAAATCCCGTGACGCGGTCCTGAATTTGTTCATCCGTCAATAGGGGGGCGGGTGTCGTGTCATTTACTCCCAGTTTGGATTCTATCTCGTCAATCTTCCCGTTTCCGATCCCGAATCCCCCGAGGTGATCAAGCGGGGACTCCATGTCGAACATCCGGGCATACAGGGCCGACAGGTAGACCCCCTCCTCGTCTTTCAACAGCCGCACAAGGCGGATCATGTTCCAGAGCGTATTTCTGGCCCCGTTATAAAGATCGTTCTGATTTTTAATCCGGGCGTACTGACAAAGACCTGCAGCGCTGAGCATCAGTTCCCGGACGTCATCGCGCATACTGCTCGTCAGCTTTTTAAAAAGCTCTGGTAATACCCCGTGAAACCATTCGGCGAATTTTAGTATGTCGCCCCAGGAAGCCCCCAGTAAGGCATCGTCGATGGATCGGCATGCGGTCATGACGGCCGGGAGCTTTATTTCGGGTACGGGGTGCTTCAGCCCCTCCGAGGATAATGCCCTGGCCAAATAGGCCATCTGGCACGAGTTGAAACTGCCCAAGTCCTGCGATTCCGTAATGCCGTCCGGCCGGCGCTGGCCGGCGGGCACCAGCGTGCCGTAGTCGTGCCACTCATCGACCGTCATCTGGACCATCCCGGAGGCCACAATGGCGTCAGCGGTCCTGCGGCCTGCTTCGGCTGCCCTTCGGGCGGCCTCCGCCAGATCGGCCGGCAGTCCGGGCGTGTTCGACGCCTCGAGGGCCGCGAGGCAGCCCATCGCGTAATCGGGGAAATTGTCGCGGGAGTTGTGATTGCCCCAGAAGGCCCCCTTCCAGGGCCCGGATTTTGTAATCATCCACGAGGAGCAGCAGTCAGAGATGCGCAAAAAAGAAGGCGGGCTGCTGAAGCCATACCCCGGAAGATCCCCGAAGACAAAGGTCGTGGAGAAATGGTGGGGTTCGTCAACAGCCTTGAAATTGAAATAGTACTCCCAGGGGTCGTTTCGGTAGGTGAAGAGCACCCCTTTGTAGAAACGATCGAGAATCTCCTTCTCCAGGTTTGAATCGTAACTCACGGGCGGCGTGACAGCCCCGCCGGCCCGTGTCCTGGAAATTTGCCCGCTCACTCCGTCGAGTTTCAGTGTCCAGCCCGGAAGCGCCTCTCGGCATGTCAGACCGGGATGCCCCGAGACCTGCTCATTGAAAACGAGCCCTTCGAACAGACGGATAAGCGTGACTTCGAGGTCCCGTCCCCCCAATGCCTGGTACCCCTTCCAGGCCCCGAAGACAGACACCCCGATGGGATTGTTGTCGGTTGGACCCGGCACAACCTCGTATTCGTTTCCGGTTCTGGCAATCATGGTCTTGTTGAAGACCGACGCGAAAACGGTATCGCCCGCCATGGCGAAGCGGTTCAGGCCGAGAACCGTCCTTTCTGCCCGTTCCCTGTAGAAGAGTTTGAAGGCGTCTGCCTTGGCATTCGGGTTCACCGTGGGCGGCGGGATCGTCGCGCTCGACGGCATCTTGGTGCAGCAGGCGGACGTCGACATGCAGGCGATAACGATCATTGAAAGAATGAATTCCGTCCGTGCCAAAGATCATCAACCCCCTTTCCCCATCCGGAATGACTCGTACGTCGACGGGCCATGCAATATGCTCAAGGTGCCGGGATATTCATGCGGTAGGAACGGAACATAAAGAGGCCATATCAAAATTGATGTTGATATACAAGTCCTGCCCTTATAATCTACTAAATGATCGCTGAAACAACAAGACGGTTACAAGGATAGCCATTCATTGCATTACCTGATGACCAGGAAGGGGATCCTACTCAGCCCGGAACAGGCGCTTGACGCTCTCACGGGTTATAATGTCCTATTCTTCGGTGAGGAGCACGGTTCCCGTACCGCCCACGAGGGGGAACTCGTCCTTCTTACCGGGCTAGCGGGGCGGGCTACCGACCTCGTTCTGGCCCTCGAGATGTTTGAACGCGATGTCCAGTCCACACTCGACGCCTACCTCGAAGGCGCAATCGCCGAAGACCAATTCCTTGAAATGGCCCGTCCCTGGCAGAACTACGGGGAGGATTACCGGCCCCTTGTCGAGTTCGCACGGACACACGCGATCCCGGCCATCGCGGCTAACGTGCCGCGCGAATTGGCTTCCCGTGTCGCCATGGCGGACGCGATATCGCCTGACATCGCCGGAAAATACAGCATGTACCTGCCCGAAAAGGTGCACCTGGACTCCGGGGAATATCACGAACGCTTTACCGCCCTGATGGGGAAGATGCCCCACTCCGTACCCATGAAGAAATTGAGTGTGGAGGGGCTCTACAAAGCCCAGGTCCTGAAGGACGCCGTGATGGCGGCCTCAATTGAACCTTACCTTGACCATCCTATCCTCTTCTGCTGCGGCCGCTTTCATTCCGATTACCACCTTGGAATTCCCTATCAACTCCGGAAGAACCACCCGGCTCTTAATATTGCCGTTGTGGCTTGTGCGGAAACTGTGGCGGGTTTGCCCATGGAGGATCGCTCGCGGATAGCCGACTTCCTCTGGCTTGATGCGTAGGCGCCAACGGATTCAAGTCTTGCCGCAATTCGGGATCAATCAGGCTGCTTTTTCCTGTCGATAATCAAATTGCCAAAGCCTGGCTCCAAAACATAGAAAAAAAGGCCTGGTCGATGCCAGGCCTTTTGGTTGTTGTTCTCGGGTGTTTACTTCTTTGCCAGAACCGACTTGGCGGCGATCCTGCCGAAAATGAGCGCCTTGCCGAAGGCTGTTCCCGTCATGTAGGCCGCACCGTGGACACCGCCGACGATCTCTCCCGCCGCGTAGAGGTCCGGAACCGTCTGCCCGAAGATGTCTACCACCTGCGCCTTTTCGTTGGTAAGAATCCCGCCGTAGGTGCCGAGGATATAGGCCGTCGAGGGGAAGGCATAGAACGGCGCCTGCTCGATCTTCACAGGCTTCCCAAACGCGGCAACGAGGGTTTTCCGGCCGAAGGGGTCGCTTCCCTTATCCACTCCGGCATTGTATTCTTTAACGGTCGCCTCCAGCGCATCGCCGGGTACGCCGATCTTTTGCGCCAATTCCTTCAGCGTGGCCGCGCTCTGAATTCGGCCCCTCTTCTCCAGGCTTTCAGTGCGGCCGAAGGGGTCCTTTTCTCCGGCTTTCTTGATGGCCGTGTCATAAATCTGGAAACCCATGGCGTCCTTCTGCACAAGGGCGGCGTCGCCTACCAGCTTGTAGGAGATCGATTCGTTGACGAAGCGCTTCCCTTCCTTGTTCACGATGATGGCCCCCTGGTAAAACATCAGGGTAAAATCGTCCTTGATGGTCTGGGCATCCAGGTCGAAGCCGTAGGTGGCCTTGATGTACGGCATGTCCTTGATGTCGGCGCCCATGGCCCAGGCCATTTTCAGGCCATCACCATTGCACCCGCGGCCGACCATGGCCTTGGAAAATGCCATGGGCGGGACAAACTTGGCCAGAAGTTCCTTGTTCAGAGAGAAGCCGCCGCTTGTAAGGATTACGCCCTTCTTTGCCCCGTAATACAGTGTTTTCCCGCTCTTTGTCGCCTGGACACCGCGGACCTTGCCGGTCTTTTCATCCACCACCAGCCTTGAGGCCGCGGTTTCCATCATGAACTTGACACCGTGAGCTTTCGCAGCGTCATTCAGAATCTTCAGCAGGTCCGCCGGTATCACGTAATGAGATCGCGGCACGCTCTGCCCGCTGGCGATGCCGAGCTTGATAAACTTCACGCCGGCCTTCTTCAGCCACTCGTATGTTTCGAGCTGGTTGTCCACGTATGCCTTGACCAGGGCAGGAACATTCTGATCCTCCCCGACCTTCATAAGATCCTTGTAAAAGAGGTCATTGGAATCCTTTACGTTCTCTTTGGCCTGCAGATCCGTTCCCGCAAAGGCTAGCGCGCCGCCGCAGATCAGGCTGCTGCCGCCATAGGTGGGCATTTTCTCGAGGAGAATGACGCTTTTCTTCTGTCCGGAGATCGAAACGGCAGCCGCAAGCCCCGCTCCGCCGGCTCCAACGATAACAACGTCAGCGTCCTGGTCCCATTTCTTTGGAAGTTTTGCCATGGCCAGCCTAGGATCAAGACCTGCGAACAATGTTGTTGCACCTACTCCCAGGGCTGTCACCTTGACAAAATCGCGCCGGCTCAGTCTTCCGTTTTTCTGATTACCCATGGATCGTACCTCCTTCCTGTTACGATGATTGATGGATTTAGCATATCCTTTTTCGTTTTGCATTTTCAGAAAAGTAAATTACTTTCTTTTTGTTCCTCCTCTATCACTCATCATTTCCCAGAGTGATGCTGACTCCCTCACGAATCCGAGTTTCCCCAGAAGCATGATAATCCCGATACCTTACACTCCCGAGAGGTTTTGGGTGCTTGGATGCACAGAATCATGTTAAAGATTAAGCCCAAATTGATCAAGCTGTAAAAACGGTTACCGGCAGGACCACTTTTTACGGGTGGCGGAACAATTGCAATTTCCGGATCAAAAGTGTACAGTCGTGAAGAATACGATTTAGAAAAGGGAGAAAATTTATGAGTAAGGACGTCATTGGGAAAGATACTGACAGTGCGGTCGAAAAAACAAACAAGGGCGAAGTTGAAGTTCTTGAACCAATGCAAAAGTCGACTCCCTTTTTCAGTTTCCGTTATTCATACAGGGAGATTTCCTCCGTGAACGGCCGGACCCAAATCAGGTCAAAGAAGAGGCAGTTTACGAACGGCAAATTCGAATCGGAAGATTTCGAGGGTACCCTGGGAGGCCATGTTTATGATCACATGGTTTCGGATATGCAGAAATACTACCTCAATTATATTGACACATTTTTGAAGCCCTTCTTCGCATTATTACCTTTTGGATCCAAGAACAGTAAAAAATAACATGAAAAATGGGGTCTTGCATTTCAAATTCTTTTTGCCTGCCTGACCCCATTTTTGTCTTCCAGACCCACCCATCCTCATAAAACCGACGGTGTCAATACGAAGAAAGTATTACCTGTCCTTCTTTTCTAATGCTTTTTCCTTAGATTTGGTTGCGAAAAAATAAGCTTGTGAATTCAACCTCTTTCGTATTGATTTTCCATAATTCCCATCGTAAAAAAGAATCATATTACTGCTCCTTCGTGAAACCCGTTTTTAAAAAGGAGGATTTGGTGAATACCCTTGTGCCGCTTTTGGCCCTTCTGTTCATTGCCCTGGTGTACGCGGCTGTTCGCGTGGAACAATCCAGAAGGACGGGCAGAACAAAGATCCTTGCTTTCATCGTTATCCCCATTGTTCTCATCGTTTTGTCGTTGATTATCACGGACGGCCGCTTCTACAAGCAACGTACCTTCAAAATTCAGAATTTCATCGTCCTTCGCTCGGGGTAAGATAAAATAGAGCTTGGGCACATGGCAACATGTAGCATTCTAATCAAGGATCGATCGCTGCGCTTGAAAGGAGATTGTGGATGGGCTTTCTGCTTCTCTTTATCGTGCCTCTATATATTATAATTGCTGTAATTGTTTCGAGGCGAACCTGGAAAAAAACAGAGAAAAAAAGCACAAAGTACTGGACTATAGCCTTCTTCATTCTTTTTCCCACATGTGACACGTTTGTCGCACTGATAGTAATGGGATTACTATGCGTCACCCATGGCGGGGAGCATATATACCAGACTGTTAGAGATGTAGATGGATATTTTGATCTTAGCATATATCATGACCCGATTGGGTGGCCCGAAGCCCTTCTAATAAAGAAAAATTTCAAATTCATAGAAATGGACGTAAAAAAGGTGGGTGAACGCACATTAACCACAGAACCGGGATTGTATCGATTCTACCGGGCAGAGAAAGGAAACCCACTGTGTAAAAGATATTACGAGGTTAGAGATCTAACAAATAAACACAGGAAAGATAAACTCCCTGACGAGATATGTGTTGCCGTGGAAAATATTCCACAAATAGGAAGCCGATATTCGTACCGACATTATGAAATGGAGCGTTACTTCATAGGGTTTCTGAAGATCGCAAAAGCTGAGACGAGAGTGACCGACTTCACAACGGGTAAGGTAATTGGTAGGGCGAATTCCTATCTCTGGTACGGTCCATGGTGGAACCTTGAGGACGATCTGGTTTACAAGTGCCCGCGAGAGTCCCGGGACATGCCTAGCATTCATATCACCCTTTTAGAGAAGGTCTTAATTCCATACAAGACATCAGCGGGAGGTGAGAAATGAACCGTGGGAACCTGTTGAATGTTGTACGGAAGTGGAAGCAAGAAGCAGAGCTTTGCAAGGCTGCAAAGGCAAATTTAGAGAAAGGTATGTATGGAGGTAGTGATAAAGCATATCTCGATGCACTGAGTGAAGCTGGATTTTCCGAAGAAGAAGCTCTCATATTCGCTAACAGATATAAGGTCCTTGCTCCAATGCACGACCCCTTTTCTGGGGCAGATATATATTTATTCGAAGACACTTATTCAGGCACGAAAACGCTCGTGCAAAGGGGTTCAGATACTTCATTCGATTCATTATCTAATGCATGGAATACGGTTTGCGACTGGCTAGTGCAAAATTCCCGTATCGCGATACTTGACAATACTACCACCCCACAAGTGTATTCGATGATGATGTTTTACAACAGCATTTTTGAAATGCGGGATGATGAAGGCAATTTGATCATCGGGGAGGGAGAGAAAATCGATCTCGCGGGTTACTCACAGGGAGCCTACGGTGCTGTCAGTTTGAAACTCTACGACATATTAACGGGACAAGACAGGTTAGACCACGTGTACGCATTTGCATCACCCGGAATTCCCGATCCTGACGGTGAAATCGGTCAATTGCTAAGTGATTCGGTCACAAACATTGGTGTAAGTTACGACCCTTTTTATGGTTTGGGTAAATATCTAGGATGGGGGACCGGCAGACTCTTCGGTGATGTTATTGAAATTCCGAACTGGGAAGGCTTTCCGCATAATATCCGTGAAATGAATTCCATGCTCGCGCTGATAGAGAAGCAGTTGGAAATCGAAACTATGGAAGAACTCATCAACTCATTGCAAAGCAATGGCGGTGGAGATGATGCTTTGCTTCTGGAATATAGCACGAAGCTTTCCAAATTGAGAGAACAGTTTTCAATTCTCAATGGCTGCGATGGTGACTTGGATGCACTGGGACTACCTACCCGAATACCAAGCATAAAAAAATGGATCGCACAGGCATTGGGTGCCGAGCCGCCTCGAAGGGACCCCATGTTTCTGGATCTTGATGGCGATGGGATCGAAACACTCGGGCTCGCGCAGGGTGCGTTTTTTGATCACGACGGCAATGGTTTCGCGGAAAAAACGGGATGGGTGTCACCTGATGACGGTATTCTGGTGATCGACCGTAACGGCGACGGCATCATCAGCAGTAATGTGGAGTTGGTAATAGGTTGGGAGTCTCTGAGAAACGAAAACATGAACTTTATCGATGCCGGGTTGGTCCTCGAAGAGCAAATCATAGACAATGTGCTTGATGCCAGCGATGCCGCCTGGGAGCAACTTAAAGTGTGGCGGGATCTGGATGGGGACGGTTTCTCTTCGGGAGGTGAGCTATTCACGCTGGATCAACTGGGAATACAGTCAATCAGTTGGGACCACACGGATGTAAATGTAACGGACGGGAAAGGCAACACTCAAATCGAGGCCGGAACATTTGTAAAAACCGATGGTTCTCTTGGAAATATCGGGAGTTTTCTCGTTGCCCGCGACACCACCGCCACCATAGCGGAGGAGTGGCTCGAGGTTTCGCACGAGATTGCTGCTTTACCCGATTTGAAAGGTTACGGCAATCTCTACGACTTGCACCAGGCTATGGCAAGAGAGGCTTTAGCAACAGAGCCGAGCGAACTTCTGATCGCGGTACAAATTGTCAGTACACCCAATCTCAAGAATCTCGTTGAAACTTTCATGTCAGCGGATGGTGTTGAGGCACGCGAACAGCTCATGGACGAAATTTTATTCCGATGGGCAGGAGCGTGGGGAATAGACCCTGCGAGCAGGGGTCCGAATATCGATGCCAGAAGACTCCATGTACTGGAGAAATTCTATGGGCAGGATATCGTCGGAGTTGGCGGACTGAACCCCAACGTAAATGCTGCACCTTTTCTGAATGAGGCATACAAGGAACTCTACGAGATGTACTATGGTCAGTTCATGGCCCAGACCCACCTGAAAGTCTTGTATGAGCAAATAGCATACCGGTGGGACGATGTATCAGACAAACTGACAGGCGATCCGAGCCTGGCCATTGCCGAGATTGAGGCACGGATGGCTGAAGACCCCGAGAAGGGCCGCGTGTTTCTTTCTGAGTTTGCCCGCAGTCTGAAGGGGTCCGGTGCAAATGAAATTATAGATTACATGTCGTTCAGGTCCCACTTCGCTGAACAGGGCGAGGATCTGACCTGGCTCATCGACTCGGCCGGCCTGTATGTCATGTCAGGCACGGATAATGGTGAAACGTTAAGGGGAAGAGACGTCGATGAGGCAATCGCCGGGGGTGATGGCAATGACAGCCTTTACGCCACAGCGGGAAATGATGCACTCTACGGGCAGGGCGGCAACGATTTTTTGTACGGCGCGAATGACAGTGACATCCTCGTAGGCGGCGCCGGCGACGATACTGTGTACGCCAGTGGCGGGAACGATATCGCTGATGGAAGCGCCGGCAACGATACCCTTAATGGCTCCACGGGCAATGACGTTTTGAGGGGTGGTGAAGGGAACGACACCCTCAACGGGGAATACGACAACGACCTCCTCGACGGGGGCCTGGGTGACGATATTCTCAACGGCGGTTCGGGGGACGACACGTACCTCTACAGCCAGGGGTCGGGGAACGACACGATCAACAGTTATGCCATCGGTTATGTCGGTCCCTATGCCACGGTCATAAATCAGAACGGTTTTGACACCATCCAGTTCGGTGAAGGGCTGACGCCGGACTCCTTCGAGTACATTGGAGAGGGGAGCAACAGGGGCGGCAACCTCCTGCTGCGAAACAGGGAAACAGGGGAGACGCTGAAGTTTGACAGGTGGCTGAACGGCGAGTATTACCAGGTGGACCGGTTTCTGTTTGCCGACGGGACGGAGCTGACGGCCGCTGAGGTCACCGAGAAAGTCAACGTCATTATCTCGGGCACCGAGGGTAATGATAATCTCAACTACGGCTTTGACGGCCGCAGAAACTTAGTTTACGGCCTGGCCGGTAATGACACCCTGCACGGGAAAAACGCAGACGACATCCTCGACGGGGGGGCGGGGGATGACGTCATTTATGCCGGTTACGGAGCCGACCTTATGGAGGGTGGTACCGGCAACGATACCCTTAATGGCTTCACGGGCAATGACGTTTTGAGGGGTGGTGAAGGGAACGACACCCTCAACGGGGAATACGACAATGACCTCCTCGACGGGGGCCTGGGTGACGATATTCTCAACGGCGGTTCGGGGGACGACACGTACCTCTACAGCCAGGGGTCGGGGAACGACACGATTAACAGTTATGCCATCGGTTATGTCGGTCCCTATGCCACGGTCATAAATCAGAACGGTTTTGACACCATCCAGTTCGGTGAAGGGCTGACGCCGGACTCCTTCGAGTACATTGGAGAGGGGAGCAACAGGGGCGGCAACCTCCTGCTGCGAAACAGGGAAACAGGGGAGACGCTGAAGTTTGACAGGTGGCTGAACGGCGAGTATTACCAGGTGGACCGGTTTCTGTTTGCCGACGGGACGGAGCTGACGGCCGCTGAGGTCACCGAGAAAGTCAACGTCATTATCTCGGGCACCGAGGGTAATGATAATCTCAACTACGGCTTTGACGGCCGCAGAAACTTAGTTTACGGCCTGGCCGGTAATGACACCCTGCACGGGAAAAACGCAGACGACATCCTCGACGGGGGGGCGGGGGATGACACACTCTATAACTACGGAACGGGAAACGACACCTATCTGTTTGCCGGAGACCACGGCCAGGACAAAATCGAGGATTACGACACGACGGCCGGCAACATCGACACGGTTAGACTGGGAGAAGGCATCGATAAACAGGCGGTTGTGATGTTCCGGGACGGGCAGGACCTTCTCATCTTCACCGATGATGATGATTACATCCGTATTTCGAGGCAGTTCCAGGCCAACTATGGCATCGAGCGGCTGGAGGTGACGGACGGCTGCTACATCACCCGGCAGGACATGGAAAACATCGTCAATGCCATGATCGATTTCAACAGTACCCAGGGGATGGACATCGTCCAGAAATACAACACACTAAGGAACGACCAGATCTATCAGGCAGTGCTTGCTCAGACGTGGCACCAGCAGCTCAACCCCCAGGGCTGAGCCGTCGGGCCACTAAAACATCAGGTCATTTCAGATTTTTCCTGTCAGCAGGGTGAACGGGCCGCTTAATCACGCCTGAAAATATCAAATTATCAAAGCCTGACCCCAGGATATCATCGAACCTTCATGCCGAAAGTGTGGCACTTGGCGCAGTGGTCCTCCGGAGGTTTGTGGGCATGATGGCAAGACTCGCATGCGAGATCCCCTTCGTGGGAGGCGTGGGGGTTGTGCTCCAGCCTGGCCGTCTTCTCCGCCAGTTTGGCATACGGACCGTGGCACCCCAGGCAGACGGCCGTGGGGACGAGGGCCTTTGGAGGGCTTTCTTTGTGGCAGGCGGCACAATCCATCTTTTTTGCCTGGTGGCGGTCCGCCAGGAATTTTCCGGCCTCGGCCTGAGCCGATGCATCAGGGCGCGGTGCAAACAGGGCCGTGGCAACAGCGAACAGGATAAGACATAGCGCGAGAAAAACAACGGGCATTCGACTTTTTGCCGGTTTCATCGATCAGCCTTTCATGTAAGAACACGGGGAGCAGTGTCAGTCCGATACCGCTCCCCGTCTGTTTTCTCTTGTCCGCTACTTCCAGGATTTCAGAGCAGCCGCTTTCTCACCGGCGATTCGCCCGAAAGCGATGCACTCCCCGATGTTGGCCCCACCCTGGGGATACTGCACGAAAATGGACCCCAGCTCCCCGGCGCTGTAAAGCCGGGGAATAGGCTTCCCGTATGCGTCCAGAACCTGTGCCTGTGCGTTTCTCCTCGGTCCGCCGAATGTGTTGTTGAGACCCGGCCATAAAGGAACAGCATAGTATGGAGGCGTGTCGAGGGGCTTCATGGTAGTGAGAGTCCTGTTGAAGTCCTCGTCCTTGCCCTTGCCGACGAAGCTGTTGAATTTGGCCACCTCGGCCGCAAGATTTTCAGGGTCGACCTTGATCTTCAGCGCCAGGTCCCTGATGCTCTCCGCCTTGGTGATCCAGCCCCGGGCTACCTCCTTGCTGTTGTCCGGGCTCCACTCATACATTTTGAGAGGGCCGGCCGCGCCCAGATTCGTCCGGACCAGGGGACCCGATGTCCGCCTTTTTTCGTCAAAGACCCACCAGACAGGGATGCGAGGCCAGGTGTATTTGACCGTATCGTACACGAGGGCATTCCAGTACCCCGAGTACCCGCCCAGCTCATTCTCAGCTTTGAACCGCTTCCCGTTCTTGTCGACGACGATGAAACTGCCCTGGCCGAGGGCCTCACCGAAAGCCGTCGGGAAATCCGGGAACTTGAGCTTCAAGCCGCCGCCCAGGACCGTCATGTGCCACAGATCGGCCCCTGCACCGAGGGCCATGCGGACACCGTCCCCGGTATTTTCGGGGTTGCCGTAGAAGGTCAGCGGGTAGGCCGGGAAATACGTTTTCAACATAGCCTGATTGAACTCGAATCCGCCGCAGGTGAGCACGACGGCCTTGGAGGCCCGGATGGCCATGTCCTTGCCGTCTTTTTGAACCCGGACACCGGCAATCTCCCCTGCTTTGTTCCGGATAAGTTTCCGGGCCGGGGTCTGCCAGAGGATCTCTATCTTGCGGGCCTTGACCTTCTCATCCAGGAACGCGAACAGGTCCACTCCCACGCCGGGCTTGCCGTCGGGCTTCTTGAGCTGGTAGGCTTTGATGGCGTTATTGCCGGGCCACTTCGGGTCCCTGCCGCGGGGAACGAAGGTGATGAACTCCTTTGCCCCCATGCTCGTCATCCAATCCTTGTTTTTGACCGAGTACTCGGCCCACGCCCGGATGGTGTCGTCGTCAATGTCTTTCGATTCGGGCATATCGACGTTCACTCTCGATGCCACCTCCATGTAGGCAATGGTGTTCTGAACATTGTCCGGAGAGAGGAACACGCCAAGGCACATCTGCGTATTGGAGGTATGCGAGGCCGCGGCCTGTTTTTCCAGGATGAGAACCTTCGTGCCTTTATCATGGGCGGTGATTGCCGCCACGGCTCCGGCACCGCCGTATCCCACGACAACCACATCGGCAGTCCTGTCCCATTTCTTCGGCAGATCCTCCGCGGCAGCCGCCGCACCCGAAGGAAGCCCTGCGACGGCAAGGGCCCCTGCCCCCGCCGCCGTGCCCTTGATAAAGGTTCGCCTGGTGATCCCTCTCTGCTCTTTTCCATTTTCATCTGCCATTAAATCTTCCTCCTTTCACGCAACGTCGATTGGTTGACCACATCTCTCCATTTCTTCAGAATTCATTGCTCAACAGTTTAGCTGATATAATTTTTATTGCCGGATCATATAGGCACAAGGGTCTTATTCGACAGGTATTTTCTTCAACAGCCGGAGCGCATCGTGGCAGGTGTAGGGATATTTTTTCCGGCGTAATCAGCATCCCCGGGATCGCTTTCGGATATATTACCCTTCGATAATGATACCTTGGCTGCTTTAAAACTTCAAGGCCGCACGCAGAAACTTACAGGCTTTCTTCAACGAATCGAAAGACAGCTTCCAGGAGGACTTCGCGAGGGAAGCCGTTCCTGTCGATCAAGGCAGGCATAAACCTGTCCTGCGAAAAAGGCATGGCGACCGCCCAGTGATCGGCCCTGACGTATCCAAGAAGCGTGCTTCCGGGAATGAGCTGGTCATAGAAGATCAACTGGCTGTCATTCCGGGGGTCGATCAGGGCCAGGCGGTCATAGGAGACCCTGAGAACCGTGGAGATGTTTTCCCTCTCGGCAAAGGCTGCGAGCGAAAAATACTTTACCGATGCCGGGAGTCGGTATTGCGATAGCCATTTCTGTCGGACCGAACGCTGGATGCTTGCTATCGGGTCACCGACCCCGCCCGGGCAATCAACCAGGGGGTTTTTCCCCAGCATTTCCCTGTAGGGTTCATCGATTGCATCGGTCAGCGGTGATCCCCCGACGACGCCGGCAATAGAAACGACCGCCTTCACCCGTCGGACAATCTCCGGGTATTCCACGAGGGCCTGCAGGATGTCCGGCGCACCTTTCGAATATCCGACCAACACCACTTGTTCATCCTGTGAAAGTTCCACAGCCATCAGGGCATTGCGGATCAGCCCTGCATTGTGGCTGCTGCTCGACCAGCCGCTGACAGGGAGATCCCGCGTCCGGTATCCGTACCGCTCGACATGCACGCGGGCGAAGGAAAAGGCCTTGCTGACGTCGATGCAGTCGTTGTAGAGCCCGGGAACAAAGAAAAACCGAAGCTTGAGTTTTGCCTGTCCGAGCGAGACCGGTTTGGACGTCGGATTCGGCTCTCCCGCAAGTCGCAGTACCACCTCCTCACAGGGGCGGTTATAGGGCAGTTCGTCCCCGCGGTCTTTCTGGACCGCGCAATAGATCTCCCGAAAACGGCCGCGGCCGTCCTCGATGTCTGTCATCGAAGCCGGGACCAACGTGAGGGGCGGTGTCTCCAACGTATAGGGAAGAAGCGGTTTACAGAGACACCCGGTGACAAGAAGGCAAATGAACGAAAGGGCAATACAAATAAGCAATCGGTGATCCGCGCGGTAGTCGCCGCGTCCGGCACCTGTGGGAGATATATTTGACCCTGTTGGATTGCTTCTTATCATCGAACTAATTTGACGGCTAATCAACCAATCCGCCCAATGTCATTCCCATCGGGAAATATACCGTCAGTCCCGTATAGACCGTTACTACATTTTCCCTTTCGTTCACATAGCGCGGCTCGTTCCCTACCCCGAAAAATAACGAGAAAAAATCCCTGCTGAAACTCATCCTTGCGCCGAACGGTACAGATTGGAACTCGTGGTCATCTTCATCATTGAATTTCCATTTTGCATACAAGCAGAACCCGATATCCGTATTTTTAATATCAAATAATAATTTAACCATGGGTCCATGTGAAAAATTATTCGCGTCAAACATGTCATCCGTATAGTCATAACCCAATGCCGCGCCGACTAAAAATGTTTGAAAGAATTTGGAGACTGCCGAGTCCTTGCCGATCTGAGGGATGACATACAGGGCCAAATCCGCTTCAACGCCCCACCTCGAATTAACACCTTGCCTGAGAGGCGTGGATATGTAGGGTGTCACCTCAATGATTGGAACCAATCTGCCCAGTTCATAATCCCTTCTTACCGGTTTATATGCTACATCATCGAACATGGGAGTTATCTCCTCGTACTTATAAATCTTGCCCAACAGACGACCCGGTTTTTCTTCAGTTTTTATATTTACGATATAATTTCCATCAAATGACTTCGATATCGTTTGAGTCTTATAGGCATTGAATACGGCGGTTATGGTCTTTGCCACTTCAGCTGTCATGAGCTCTTTTTGTCCTTTTGCGTTTTTCATCATACCGTCGCCGTAGACGGTCATGTAATTGTCCTTCAAATTGAATATGGCCTTAACTCCCTCATCTGAATCACCGTTTATCTCTTTCATCTCTGTGATAATATCGAGATAATCCTTTATTTTCTCTGTGGTCTTGATGCTGATCTCGGCCCCGTCTTTGTCCAGCATATCATGAAGAGCCCGCGCACTGATGTTATTAACTTCTGTGCGGGGTGTTAAAACATGTCCCGGAGCGAAAAAATCTTCAAGGTAATGCGCCGCAAAGGCGCTGAGGACCAAAGCCCACGCCAAATTTCCCCTTACGGCATAGAGTTGGGCCAAATCATGAAACTCTGTGAACTTGGTTAACGTCTTTCCCTGAAAATGGTCTTCATTATACTTGGACGCCATTATTTTATCTATCAACGGTACTTTGCGGGCACTCAATAAATTTTTTGCTTTGGAACAATCCACTCCGCGATCGACTTGCATATCCGGACCATACAATTTTATTAATTTCGACGGATCGGTCACGTCGTCAACAATCTTTGACAAGTATCCGTAATTCATGCTGTCATTTTCTGTGAAACATGATTTCAGCGATTGCACTTCGTCCTCGCTTAACAGTCCGGTCTTTTGAGCATGCGCCAGTGAAACTAAAAATGCATTCCTCGATATTAACACATGCTCCTCACCGCTCATGCCGTGAGCCTGGCCGGGAATGACCGATAGTATGAAGATGGCCAGCAAGATGAACCGCAGGTTTATTCTAAGCATTTCCCCCCCCTCCTACCTTTCTCGAGTGTCCAGCATATCGTTCCAATGGCGGCAATAATTTCTGCAATCGGTTATGGATCTCTCAGGCAAGTGGATGCCCGCCCGAAGCAGAGACCCGCAGAGGCTATTCTTTCCCCCCGGGGAATATGGGTCCCGGTTCTCTCCTTCGATATTTCGCTCCGGGGCCCGCCGGGGCCGCCGGATTCGAGAGATCATACACGCAGTCCAGGTAGGCTTCCAATTCTTCCCACGGGGCTTTCCTGGAATAATATTCCATGATGTTTCTGCCCACATCCGTCAGATTATGGATCCGGCGGGACAGTTCGCGATCGGTTTCGGCCTTCCCGTGGGCCGCGCTGTCCTGCAGACTGTAAGCACGAAAACTTCTAATCGACCCGGGGTTACGCTTGCCGCTGACCTTCTTGCATTCTTCCCGGCCTGGCTCGTCCCTTTCCACGTGAGAATCCGTGAAACTGTCGGAAACCATATGGATGAGCACCCCCATGGCGAAGAGACGAAGGTTCTCATCACCCCTGCGCTCTTCGGTCTTATCGTTCACGAAGAGCGTGTGGATGGTGTCGTCCCCCGAAGTGAAAAGGCTTTCGATATCTGCGAGGCCCATCTTCCTGATGCTGGTGCTTCGGTTGACTTCGCCCAGTGCAATGCCGTACATCAATTTGGCCCAGGCCATGATCTTCTGCTTGGTCTCGTCGGCGAGTTCCTTCTCGCTGGAAGCCATGGAGTGAAGGAACTGCATATCGCCGAAGTGAGAGCGGTAAAGCACGGGGGTCCCTGGCGCAGTGTGATACTGCCTTCCCGCTTCAGCCTGCCTCTTTGCGTCCATGAACAAAAGTCCCCAGCATTCAGGGTAGTTGATAATCGTGATGACCTCTCCCGTCGGGCAGATCCCCGTTCTCGCCTCAGGCAATGTGAACGGCGGCGCGTCATTCCAGCATACACCATCGAGAACGGCGGATGGTGCGGATTTCTGAACCCCGGGTTGAGGGCGGCTGCAATCCTCTCCTTCACACCCGAAGATCCGGTGGGCGATGTGCTCATGTTGCGCCTTTGAAAAGTTCTCGGCAAGTTCCTCCGGAATATGACTTCTCAACTTCTTGATCCACGAATCCAACTTCCAGATTTGCTCCTCCGTCCGCACGGGAACAGGTTGTATTTTCCATGCTGAGGCTGTCTTCACAAACCCAAAAAAAACAACAGCACCGGCGGCAACAACAGTAAGAATCGTCAAGTGCTTGATCATAAATTGCCTCTCACCCCACAAAGGGTTCCCACTGCGGAGGCCGGTCTATTTTTTCGGCATCTTCGACATGCATATACGACGGATGGAGGTAACGACGGGCGTGGCAGAACCGGTGGTAGCGGGGGTTTGACCTGATAAAGCGTCTCCAGAAAGTCCTCGCGGTTACAATGTTCTCTGAAGACGGATTTTCTTCCATTCCCACGGCCGGTAACATGGTAACCAGCGCCAAGACATTCTATGCGCAAGGGACGGACCATGACTGACACCTAACGCATCAAAATTTTCATGTCAAGAAAATAGACCTTCATCCACTTGCGCGAATCCCGCTTTCACGCTGCAGATAGTGTCCCGTCCGGGCAGGCAGAAAGCTCTAATTTAATCCTGACTGCCGAATCGGCCGGCGAGGGTCAGTAAAACGCCCGAGAGAAGCACATAGGCCAGAGCGACCGTGTAATGGGCGTGCGATGCAACCCCCCAGGGCAGATAGACCGCCCCGGTCGGCAACACGGAATGGATGATTCCGAAGAGGCTTAAAAAAGCGCAGGTCATTGTGCAAAGGGCGGCGAGCCTCGGCCTTCGGTCGATCACAAAGGCCAGCATGCTGCCCCAGAGCAGCGCCGTCACAATGAAGCCGTTGCTGAGCATGGTCAGTGTCCGAAACAGGAGCTGCAGATGCGGCGGCAGCCGGTCAGCCGCGACTTCCAGCGCGCCCAGGAATTGGCCAAGAATGATAATGACGAGGTTCGCGATGACCGGCATGAAGCTGAAACTCACGGCCGGCGAATGGGCTGCGGGTGTCTCCTTGTAGGCCTGGTGGACAATCTCGAAGCCGATAAAGATGAAAATCGGGGCCAGTACCGCGCGAGGGATGAGGCCCACGAACAGGGACAGGAGCCCCGTGACGGCGGCGATGCCGACCAGCAGCCCGGTCAGGAGCGTGTACCAGTAGGTGGCGCCCATTTTCTTGTACGCCGGGTGGCCGATATAGGGTGTCGTCTGCGCCACGCCGCCGAAGAACGCGGCCGCCAGGGATGTGAATGCCTCGGTCAGGAGGATGTCCCGTGTTCGGTAGTCATCCCCCGCCAGGCGCGCGCTCTCGGTATTGTTGATCCCGCCGATGATGGTCATGATGCCGAAAGGGATCGCGATGGGCAGGTACTGAATGCTCTGCGGCAGGGTCCTGAGGAAATCGACGGAGAAAACCGGGAGACACAGGGTGATCTCGAAGGACGGTGCCCTGAACTCCGGCAGGTATCCGCTGTACCCGAGGATGAAATGGATTGCAGTTCCCAGGAGCACCGCCACCAGCACCCCGGGCATGCGGCCGGGCAGCTGCATCCGGCCCAGGAGGGCGGCGAAAATAAGCCCCAGGGCCACCATGCCCACGACAACCTCATTGAAGATCTCCACAAGGGGGAGGAACCCGAGAAGCAAAAGCCCCACCCCGGCGATGGACCCCAGGAGGCCGGCCGTGGGGATGATGCGCTGAACCCACGCGCCGCAAAAGGACGTGATGACCTTCACAACACCGATCATGAAGAGGGTGGCCACACCGATGTGCCAGGTTAACTCCGCGTCCCGCGTGGCAACGTAGGCGGGCCCGAGCACGGCATAGACGAGACCGATGGATGAGGGGGTATCAAGCCCGAGGGGCATGGCGGTGACACCCGTCCGGCCCGTTTTCTTCTGGAGCCGGACGGCCAGGTACGTATAGACGAGATCGCCGAAGAAAACCCCGATGGCCGTCCCCGGAATCATCCGGGTCAGGATGATATCCGCGGGGTAGTTGAAGGTGATCATGAGGATGGAACTCAGAAAGACCACCACCCCGAGGTTGTCGAAAAAAAGGGCGAAAAAGGCGGTCGCCTCCCCCCAGAACCTCCTCTGGCTGCTCACGCCCCCTCCTTTCATCACGGCACCCTCCTGCCTGCTGTCCGATTATCAAATAACAAGGGTCCTATTCAACAGGTATTTCCTCCGACAGGCGGGATGCGACAGCTTTCATGGCTTGCTGATAGCGTGTCAGGACCGTGACAGTGAAAACCAGCCTGTCCCCGTTTCTCCCCGATAACCCCTGTTTGACATCATAATGTTATGATGTTACGCTGCTATCGGAGGTAATAAAATGAGCGAATCGGCAAAACGTTCAACGATTTATCTGGATCCCAAGCTTCACCACGCCTTGCGTCTCAAGGCGCTCCATACGGGGCGGTCCATGACCGATCTCGTCAACGAGGCTGTGCGGATGGCCTTTCGCGAAGACCAGGAGGATCTTTCGGCCTTTGACGCGCGTGTCCGCGAACCGGAAATGACCTATGAAGCGTTTCTGAGAGACCTCAAGAAACATGGGAAGATATGAACTTTTCTTCAAGAAGTCTGTGTCCAAAGATCTTCGGGCCCTTCCCCGGCAGGACGTCCGGCATATCCTGAAATGCTTCGAACAGCTGGCGGACCCCCGTCCCGCCGGATGTGAAAAACTCTCCGGACAGGAACGGTATCGATTGCGCCGGGGGATCTACGGAATCATCTATGAGATTGACGATGATGCCCTGAAGGTCACTGTTGTCAAGGTCGGCCACAGGCGGGATGCTTGCAGGACCAAAGGATAGCGGTCACAATCCGGGGATGAATAGCTCCGGCAGAAAAACAAAGGAGACAGGCTGCTTTTTCGCTCCAAGAAATATAGAATCATCAAAGTCGGATTACGAAACCTGATTCTTTTCCGTTTAGAAACACGTTGAAATAGATGACACGGCCCCGTCTTCACTGAATCATAACACAACAATCCACCGTCGTGAGGAACCCGTCATGAAAAAGGAACAAAAATTTTCCATCCTCTACATCCTGTTGGCCCTCTGGGCTGTCCTGCTCATCCAGAACTACCTCACCACCGCGCTCAGCTCCCAGGTCATTCCTTACAGCCAGTTTTTGAAATTGCTCAAGGAAGGCAAAGTCACCGAGGTGGCCATAACGGCAAACCGAATCGAGGGCAAGATGAAGGTTGAGGGCAAACCGGAAGAGACGCAGTCTTTCCGGACAGTCCGGGTGGACTCCGACATCTCGGAACTGCTGGACAAGTACCAGATTAGTTTCAAGGGCGAGATCGAAAGCACTTTCCTGCGGGATATTTTCTCGTGGGTCTTCCCGATCGCCATTTTCGTAGGCCTCTGGTATTTCCTGATGAGGCGCATGGGCGGCGGTCAGGCGGGTTTCATGACCCTCGGCAAGAGCAAGGCTAAAGTGTACATGCAGAATGAAATCAAGATCACCTTCAAGGACGTGGCCGGGGTCGATGAGGCTAAACAGGAATTGATGGAGGAAATCGAATTCCTGAAAAACCCCCGCAAGTTCACGGAACTCGGCGGCCGGATCCCCAAGGGAATCCTCCTGGTGGGGCCCCCGGGAACGGGAAAGACCCTGCTGGCCAAAGCCGTGGCGGGCGAGAGCGGTGTGCCCTTCTTCAGCCTGAGCGGCTCCGAGTTCGTCGAGATGTTCGTAGGTCTCGGCGCCGCGCGGGTGCGCGACCTCTTCGAGCAGGCCAAGCAGAAAGCCCCCTGCATCATCTTCATCGACGAGCTCGACGCCCTCGGGAAGGCCAGGGGATTCGGGATACCGGGCGGCGGTCACGACGAGCGGGAACAGACCCTTCAGCAGCTCCTGACGGAGATGGACGGGTTTGACCCCAATGTGGGGGTCATTCTTATGGCCGCCACGAACCGCCCCGAAATCCTCGATCCGGCCCTTTTGAGACCGGGGCGCTTCGACCGCCATGTCCTTGTCGACCGGCCCGACAAGAAGGGACGGGAGGAAATCCTGAACGTGCATGCCGGGCGTGTCAAGCTGGCCCCGGATGTGGACTTGGAAAAAATCGCCGGGATGACGCCGGGCATGGTCGGCGCCGACCTCGCCAACCTCGTCAACGAGGCGGCGCTGCTCGCCGTGCGTCACAACAAGAAAGAGGTGGGGATGGCGGAGTTTGTCGAATCCATCGAGCGTGTTGTCGCGGGCCTCGAAAAGAAAAACCGTCTCATCAACCCGCACGAACGCGAAATCGTCGCTCACCATGAGGTGGGGCACGCGCTGGTCGCCCTGTCGCTCCCGGGGACGGACCCCGTCCAGAAGATCTCCATCATCCCGAGGGGCATCGCAGCCCTGGGGTACACGATGCAGGTCCCCACGGAGGATCGCTTCCTCCTGAGAAGAACGGAATTGCTCAACCGGATCGCCTCCCTCCTGGGCGGCCGGGCCGCCGAAGAGATCGTTTTCGGCGACATTTCCACGGGGGCTCACAACGACCTTGCCCGCGCCACCGACATCGCCCGCAGCATGGTTAAGGAATACGGCATGAGCGGCCAGGTGGGACAGGTCTACTTCGCCCGGGAGAAGCGCTCTCCCTTCCTCGACATGGCATCCCCCGAGGGCGGTGATTACAGCGAAGCCACAGCGGAGATCATCGACGGGGAGATCAAGACCATCATCGACGGCCAGTACGCGAAGGCCAGGGAGATCCTTACGGAAAAAAGGGACGTACTCAAGAGGGGTGCAACGCTTCTGCTACAGAAGGAAAAGATCGAGGGAACGGAACTTCTGGCCCTTATGGGGAGCCAGCCGGCACAGCCGCCACAGGCCTCCTGATTCCCATTCCATTAATCATTTCGTTCACTCTGGTTTAACGTTTCTTTTAAAAAATTGGCCTTTTGAGGCGCTTCAAGATGGCCACCTGTAACGGATGTTTCGCCTATTCCTTTTACAAATCAATGACTTGTAAAATATCTCCCGGTTTATCCTGATCATGGCACGCTCTTTTCTATATAGAAGGGCAAATACGAAAAAAACCGAGGAGGACCTCGAAATGAAAAAGACACTTTCTACCCTGATACTCACCGTAATAGTCGTTCTGATTACCGCAACCTTCAGCTTTGCAGAGTTCATGGCTGCAGGCGCCGACAATTTTCCCTATTTCCACCTGGGAGCCCTGATCGTGGGGGGCCTGACGATCATTTCCTTGAAGCAGAAATACCAGAAACTGTACCTCAGTGAAGCCGTTGCCAGCTTCGCGATGTATGCGGTGCTCGTGGTGCTGTGCACGGTCCCCGTGGCCGAGACTGTGAAGAACCTGATTGGCTAAACAAAAATGAACGAAAGGAGCCGGCACCGTCCGGCTCCGGGACTACACCATGAGAATCGGAATTAAAGTACGCAAGGGAAGCATCCTCTCCGCCATCCTGGCTTTCGGCGCCTGGGGATTTTTGATTGTTGCCGGATCGTTTGTCGCCTTCTGGCTCGGACTTTTGATTGACGAGCAGCTCAGGACAGAGCCTTACTTCATGCTCGGACTCTTCCTCCTCGCCATCCTCTTCATTATCGGCAGACTGTGTCGGAAAGCCATGGAGATGCAGGACAGGCTGAATGCCGGCCTCATTCCCCCGAACGAAAGGAAGGCGCTCAGGGATCTGATGAGGACGGGTATTACCTTCCGGCACTAGCCGATGGGACATCCATCGAGCTTAGACCTTATCGCAGCAGGGCCGTTTTCGGCCCTGTTTTTTTTCGTTTCCCGCCTGATCTTAACGGATAAAGGGGACAGGCTGCTTTTCCACGCCGGGAAATATCAACTCATCAAAGCCTGACCCAAAATCTGACCGTTGACATTCAGCGGGCGTCGTCATATAGAATCGCTCCTCAGGAAAGGTCAGGGCATTTCATACGCAGGTCGGCCACCGCCTCTTCGGGACTTCGGTGGCTTTATTGCTTAGCGGGAATGCTGTCCACATTTTTACCTCCCGCGAGAAGAAAGACCGGATAATCCGGAGAAAAGACACTGATGAGAAAAGACAACATACGAAATATCGCCATCATCTCCCACGTGGACCACGGCAAAACAACGCTCGTGGACGGCATGCTGCGGCAAAGCGGTATTTTCAGGGCCAACCAGACCGTTGCCGACCGTGTTCTCGATTCGATGGACCTCGAAAGGGAGAAGGGGATCACCATCATGGCGAAGAACACCACCGTCTGGTACGACGGCGTGAAGATCAACATTGTCGACACACCGGGTCACGCCGATTTCGGGGGGGAGGTCGAGCGGAGTCTGAACATGGTGGATGGCGCCCTCCTGCTGGTCGACGCCAGCGAGGGCCCCCTGCCCCAGACGCGTTTCGTCCTCAGAAAAGCCCTGGAGAAGCGCCTGCCCGTCATTCTCGTGATGAACAAGATCGACCGCGCCGACGCCCGAATCGAGGAAGTGATTGACGAGGTTTACGATCTCTTCATCGATCTCGATGCCTCGGAGGAGCAGATCGAATTCCCCGTTCTCTACACCAATGCCAAGCGGGGCGTGGCCCATCTCAAGCCGGGCGACGATTCGCGGGACCTGGGTCACCTCTTCCGGGCCATCATCACCCGCATCCCGGGACCCGAAGGGAATGACGCGGATCTTCCCCAGTTTCTCATCGCCAATCTCGATTACGATTCCTACGTGGGGCAGATCGGCATCGGACGGATGATCAACGGAACCCTGGAGAAGAACGGCGTCTACACCCTCTGCGGGAAGGAGGGGAATACCCCCGGCATCAAATTCACCGCCCTTTACAGTTTCCACGGCCTCAAAAAGAAACCGGAGGAGAGGGTCGAGTCGGGGGATATCGTGGCTGTTGCCGGTGTCGAGAATATCAGCATCGGGGATACCATATCCTCCCTGGAGAATCCGAGGCCCCTTCCCCGGATTTCCATCGACGAGCCGACGGTATCCATGATCTATTATGTGAACAACAGCCCCTTTGCGGGACTCGAGGGAAAATTCCTGACCTCCCGGCACCTTCGCGCCAGGCTGGAGCAGGAGTCCCTGAAGAACATTGCCCTGCGTGTACGCGCCCTGCCCGACCGTCCCGACGCTTTCGAAGTCTGCGGCCGCGGAGAGCTCCAGATGGCCATCCTCATCGAGACCATGCGCCGGGAAGGTCACGAGTTCATGGTGTCTCGACCGAACGTGATCAGCCGTAAAGACGGCGACAGGGTCCTGGAGCCCTTCGAGCGGCTCTACCTGGACGTCCCGGAGGAATATGTCGGCATCGTGACGGAAAAGATTTCACTTCGAAAGGGACGTATGGTGAACCTCGTCAACAGGGGCCATGGCCGTGTCAATCTGGAGTTCATCGTACCTTCCCGGGGTCTGATCGGCTTCCGGAACCATTTCCTCACGGATACGAAAGGCGCCGGCGTCATGAACACCCTCTTCGAGCGCTACGAGCCATGGGCAGGCGCCATCCCCCAGAGGGTCAACGGCGCCCTGGTGGCGGACCGGGTGGGGAAGGTGACCGCCTACGCGAGCCTCGCCATGGCCGACCGCGGGGAGCTTTTTGTCGAGGTGGGCACGGAAGTCTACGGCGGGATGGTCATCGGCGAGCGAAACCGAACCGGCGACCTGAACGTGAACATCATCAAGGAAAAAAAGTTGAGCAACGTCCGGAGTTCCACATCGGAAGCCACCGTCACACTGAGGCCGCCACGGATCCTGTCCCTGGAACAATCCATCGAGTTCATCGCCGCCGACGAACTCGTGGAAGTGACCCCCCGCCACATCCGCCTGCGGAAGATGGAGCTGGACCAAAATCGCCGGATGTCCATGAAAAGGCGTGAAGAGCGTACAGGATCGGGCGTGTAGAAAAAGGGGTTTCAGGCTTTTCCCCCGCTTATATCTCCGCAGCGGTCTTGAGAGTCCTCAACAGCCCGAAGCGTCGAACGATTTGAAACTGAACAACCCCTCACTGTAACCGGCAATTATTTCTTCAGTTTGACCAGCAGCCGGCCGTTCTCGACACGGATGTACTCGATACCGTCGGCGAAGGTCTTCCAGAAGCCCTTGCTCCCGCCGAACTCCTTGACGAGGTCGACATCCTTCAGGTTGCCCAGCCAGGCGTTTGGCATCGGCACGCCCATGATACTGACGCCCTTCAGCACCACGACAGGCCGATTGTCCCTGTAAGCCAGTTCCATCCCTGCACTCGCGCGCAGCGTCTTACCGCCCAGTATGGGAAAATCCTCATCCACAGGGACAAGCAGTTTCGCGCTGACCAGATTGTCGGACAGGTCGATGGCCAGTTTTTGTGCCAGATCGGTATTCTTCGCCAGCATCGCGTTCAGCTCCCGCTCGCTGAACTCGACCTCGCGCTTGGCGCCGACTTCGCTGTAGGGTTCCGGCTCCAGCGGCGGCGCGTCCGACCTGGTGCTCTTCGCCCCGCCCCTTGCGTCCTTCACATCGGCCCTGGCGTCCTGCACGCTGAAGCCAACCGCCCGGAGCTTGCTGTTGAGCACCTGCTCTTCCTGGGGTTTCAGCTGGACGGGCTTGAACGCTTTCAAAAAAACATACTGGCTGAGAAACCAGTAGGTCAGTCCGGCGGTCACCACGATGGTGCCTATGACAATGAGGGCGATCTGCGGTCCGCGCACACCGGCCCGGGTCTGTGAGCCGCCCGCGTCAGGCGTCATTTCCTGGCTCATCTGTCTGCTCCTCTATCGATAAGGTGTTGTTTTTAATTGTTGAAAGTATAGGGTGGCTGTTGACGCTTGTCAAGGGCCACCCGGTTAGATGTTTGTTTTTGATGAAAAGAATGATTGAAAAGGTTTTCATTTTGAGGCATGAACAAGTGAAGGATCATGGGGACTGAATGCCCGGGCCCTTTTCCCGTTGAGGTCCGGTATTTTGCTTATCCAGAAGGCACAAAGCGACGGCTTTCAACACAAAAGGAGGGACGTGACATGGCAAAGGCACGGCAAGTGAAACAACTCAGTTTTTCCCTGCCCAACAAGATTGGGTTGCTCGCGGAAGTGGCGGCTGCTCTCGCAGGTGCAAAGGTCAACATCGAGGCGATATGCGCCTACGAGAGGGGTTACGGGTTTTTCATGATGATCACCAACAGCCATGCAAAGGCGAAAAGGGTGATCGCCAAAATGGGCACCGTGGTCCATGAAGAGGATGTGATTGCCGTGGAAGTGCCGAACAAGGTCGGCCAGCTCGAAAACATATCGAAGACCGTCGCGGGCGCGGGTATCGATATTCTCTTCGTATACGGAAGTCCGGGAAAAGGCAGAACAGGGACCCTCGTCCTCAAGACATTGAACGACAAGAAAGCCCTGGCGTTGATCAGGAAAATATAAAACGATCATAACAACAAACCACGGACCGACGTCTGCCGCGGGACAGAACGCACACTTGAAAAGTCGGTGGCGGCAGAGAAGGCCTGGAAATAGAAAACAGATGACGAATGAATTGAAAGGCGGGGCCATCCATGGCCCCGCCTTTTTTGACGTGCCCCGCAGAGTGCCTGCCCCGGCGGCGGGTATTCGCGCGTCCTCATCCCGTTTATTTTTTCTGCAATGTTTCTATTTTTCGCGCGACGACGTCCGCTATTTTATCCTCCGGAAACGGCTCCAGATCGACCGTTGAACCCCTCACGCGAACCCAGTTCCGCGACATGCTTCCGGCGGCCGGCTGATCCGCACAGGCCGTCGGGCAGCCGCAAACAAAGATTGCTATTTCCCAGCCGTCAGACAGACGGTCCGTTGTCAATCTGCAACCCGGCGGCAGTAATTTTTCAATTTCCTTAACCAGCCCGGAACGGTCGATGTGCGGGTTACAGCCCCCGCAGTATTTTACGCCAATCAAACCCATGTCCACACTTTACAGATGTGAAACTTACACTGGCTGTCAGCCGGTCAGTCCTTGATCCCGGCAATTTCTTTCGCCAGCTTCTTTTTATATTCCAGGTTACCCTGACGCGAGATCATTATTCGTTGTGCCTGCGGTGAACCCGCACCATGCATGGATTCGGTCCGGTATCCCACTGCCGCCGTCCCGAGGGTGATATTCTCAATAAGCCTCAGAACCCTGCATCGATGTTCGGTCGGCACCGACACGACACCCTTGAAGTATTTCTCCACAATTTTGCCGATCTCCGGATGCTTGAGATCATGTTCCGAGGCCATGGTAACCATGAGGCCTCCCGCGATATCTTCCGCAAGTCTCGCGATTTCATAGGGGAGCCGGGTTACATTCTGTTTGCAGACATTGGCGAGAAGCAGATCAATCAGGTAATTCCCCGAGGCGGTCTGATGACCTTCGGCCGAACAGGCTATACCGCAGGCATAAAGAGTTTCATTGAGGTGCATCATTTCGATCAGCTTGTCTTTGATGTGGGATGCCTTTGAGGCGCCGTTGTAATCCGCGGCCAGAGCCGCCGCGCCTATCAACACGTCACCGACACCGACCTTGCAGCCGCCATAACTCTGGCGATGATACCCGGCAAACCGCTCCACCAGGGCACCGCTGTACTCGTATTCGCCACACATGAACACGTTCTCCCACGGGACGAATAGATCATCAAAGACCATCAAGGCCTCATGACCGCCGTATTGCAGATTGCCCACGTCGATCTGGCCCCCTTCGAGCTTCCGTGTGTCGCAAGACTGGCGGCCGTAGATGTACAATATACCCTCGGTGTCGGCAGGCGCCACAAAGGACAGGGCATAAGCGCTATCCTCTTTTGTCATGGTGATCGTCGGCATGACGAGTATCCAGTGGGAGTTAATGGCCCCTGTCTGGTGAGCTTTTGCCCCCCGGACGACTATGCCTTCCTTTCTTTTTTCCACCACGCGCGTGTAGAGATCCGGATCCGCCTGTTTGCCGGGCGGCAAACTGCGGTCCCCTTTGGGATCGGTCATGGCGCCATCCACCGTCAGGTCTTCTTCCTGCATCATCCGGAGGAATTTGATAAATCGGTTGTGATACTGGGTCCCGAGTTTTTTGTCCATCTCGAATGTGACGCTGTCGACGGCATTGATGGCATCCATGCCTACGCAACGCTGAAAACAGGCTCCTGTTTTCTGCCCCATGAGCCGCTGCATTTTCACTTTCTTGACCAGATCCTCCGTGTTCTGGTGTATGTGACAGAAACGGTTGATCTTCTGGCCCGTTAAATGGGATTTGGCCGTCATCAGGTCCTCATGCTGAGGGTTTTGGGCCAGGGCATAGGTCATTTTTACGGAGTTCATCGAGGGCTTGATGATGGGATGATCGACGACATTCTTTACAAGCTCACCCATCAGGTAAACCCTGAAGTTCATTGTGCGCAGACTCTCTTCATATTGTTCAGGTGTTTTCAGTGCCATAGTCAACACTCCCTTCCTCGAAATTTACCTTAGTTTTAACCCACGACATAAGGGCAATAGCTTTGTGCGACGTCCAATCTCCCGAGTTGACCGCCGCCAAGCCAAATCCGGATAATCTTGCTATCCCTGAGATACTTCCCCACATGTTACTCGCGGGCATAGCCGTAAGACTCTATGAGTTCCATAGCCCCGCGTGCTGCCTCCCGGAGAACAAGTTCTCTCGAGGTTTCTCGAGGGTCTCAACAATAAAATCCGGGTGATTCAACGACGCGCGGGAGTTGCGATAAGAAGAGTATCTCCGTCTAAAATTCCCTCCTTCGATGCTGCCGGAGATCTAAAAACAAGATTAAATTAACCACTCACCGGGAGATGAACCTGTCGTCAGTGTGTCAGGCTTTCCGGCCACTCATCACCCTGGCCACGGTCTTGAGGGTCTTCAACAAGCCGAAACGCTCAACCATGATGTTTTTGTAAAGTTCGTTTTGTGTCCTGGGCGGCACATGCAGCCTGTCCTTCTTGTGTAAGCGGAGGGCTTCGGTTGGACAGGTGGTGGTACAGACCCCGCAGCCGATGCAGCGGTCAAGATTCACCACGGCAACATCGTCCACCATCGAAATGGCTTCCATGGCGCACCGATCGACACACAGGGCACACCCCGTGCAGAGTGACGAATCAACGGTCGTATAGTAACTCGAGATCAGAAGCTCAGCCGGCCGCGGGTGCATTTTCATAATTTTCAGCGCGTGACAGCAGTCCCTGCAGCAGCAACAGATGAAGGTCGGCGACTGCGCGTTTTGCGGCTGAAGGACGAAACCCGCCTCCTCGGCACGGTCCAGGATCGCCAGGGCCTCCTCATTGCTTACCCGTCTGCCGCTTCCGTTTCCGATCACGAAGCGTGCCGCGGTCCCGAACTGCATGCACGTCTCCATGATATCCGAGTGGCGGCAGGTGCCGCCGGTCACCTCTGTCGACTGCCGGCACACGCAATTTGCCACACTGATGTCCGTTTTGAGACCCCGGACATAAGCCTTGATGTCGTTGTATGGTTCCACATGCAGCTCGGTTGTGACCGCCTGGCTGACAGGGATGGTTCGCAACTGCTGAGTCTTTGCGCCGGTCATGTCCCTGTGGAACTGTTCCTTCACGTACTGTTCGAAGTCCTCGACAAAACCAGGCGTCAGGCGGTTGATCTGGAACTCGAACATCCCGACGGCCAGCTGGGCCAGGCTGTATACCTTCCCCTTCTTCCTGGTTCGGCCGCCCATGATGGCGCCCTTCGCCACGAGGTTATCCAGCACCTCTTCCAGGGCTTTTTCGGTAAGGTTTATCCCGTTCTTTTTTGCCCGTTTGTGTATGCGTTCCAGTGTTTCAGGCATGATGTTGAGGTTGAGCGCCACCTCGGCCTCTTCGGGCGTGAAGAGATGCTTCAGGATCTTCAGCTCCACCCCCGACGCCGTCCCGGTGAAGGGGACCGGCATCTTGTCTATCTCCCGCGCCAGTTTACGGTATACGTCTTCGTGTTTGTTCATGTCATCCGCACAATTTTGTGTTACGAGTTTTTGAATTTCGAATTAAAAATGACCCTCAATATTAATTTTGATTTCAGGTTTACCCCAACTGCAACACATAGCGCTGTTCGTTGACCTCTCGTCCCCAACGACTCCCTATCTGCTGCTCCACAAGCCGAAACCCATTTTTCTCGTAGAGGTGTCGCGCGGCATTGAGGCCCTCGAAGGTCCAGAGGCAGACCCGTCTATGGCCGGCACATCGGCAGAATCCGATTGCGGCGTCCAGCAGCTGGTTGCCCAAGCCCTTCCCCCGCAACGCGTCAGACACGATGAACCAGCGCAAATGGGCCCCCTCGGCCGCGCCACGTGTGCCGTCGATGCCGATCGACCCCTCAACGCGTCCCGCCGCCGACGCGGTCCAGAAGCCGTCCCGTTCCTCGTCATACCGACCGAGGAATGTCGCCAGTTCCGTTGCGACCATGGCCTCGAAGAACAGGCCAAAATCCCAGTGCCGGTGGTAGTAAGTGCCATGCATTTCGGCGACCCGCCCGATCGAGCCGGGAATGTAGCCTTTGATGATTTGTACATCCAGCATACTGGTAAGAGTTGTGTGTTGTGAGAAAGGATACCCGGCGATACGTTGCAACGTTAAAAATCAACGCGGGATCTCTTTCATGGTTTCAAGATAGAGACGGGTGAGTCTTTTATATTCCTCGACACCCGTGGCCGCATAGGCCGCAAGATCGGCTGGAACATCCTTTTTGATCTTCGCGGGGTTCCCCATCACCAGCTTACCCGCGGGGATACGCATGCCCTGGGGCAAAACCGATCCCGCGGCTATCACGACGCCCTTCCCGCAGACGACATTCGTCAGCAGCACCGCCCCCATCCCCACAACGCACCCGTCATGGATCGTCACGTCGTGTAGGACCACGTTGTGGCCCACGATGACGTTTCGACCGATGATAACCCTGTTGCCCACGTCGACATGGACCGTCGCGTTGTCCTGGATACTTGTTCCGTCCCCGATGGCAATCGCTCCGAAATCGGCACGGATAACGGCGCTCGCCGCTATATGGCACTCGCTGCCTATCGTGACGTCGCCGATGACGACGGCAGCCGGGTGGACAAAAGCATCCGATGCGATGACGGGCTTCTTTCCTGAGAATTCATAGATGGGCATGGCATAACCGCCGCAGGTTCATCTGTCAACCGGATTTCGACTATCCGACCATAGGACAAAGTCATGACAAATTCAACTTGCTTTAAAGAATAAAAAAATCTCCGGGGTGCACATAAAGTGCCCCGGAGATCAGATTTACCACGCAACTATTTGAAATTATACGCTGGTTCCGGCGGGCACGGGTGATGCCATATCCTCTGCCGCGCACTTTTTATGACAGGTACTAATCGCTGACAGGCAACGGCTCAGCCCGGGACCTTGCTCGCCCACCGGGTGCAGTACTCATCGGGTTTCTTCTCGAATTCCTGCTCGCATTTTGGTGAGCAGAAATAATAAGGGCGGCCCTTGTATTCCCTCTTGAAGGGGGCCTTTTCCATCTCAACAGAAATTTCGCACACCGTGCAAACACATTTCTCAGCCATTTCTCTACCTCCTTATTTTCATAATTCCATTTAATAATCGGAGGCTGATCTTGGCTATCCGGAAATGCCTGATTTTCGGGTTCGAAAAACCTGAGGCGAATACGACCCGTTTCGCCGGCTGGCTCGAAGATCCGGGCCAGACACCCTGCAGTGTTGATCCAATACAGGTTTAATTTAAGCAGCTTGCACTACATCCGTTTAAGGGACCGGCCAGGCGTTTCGGCAATCTCAAGAATGATCCAGACTGCGCGACCAGCCCCCATCGGTTCGTCTCCCCCGCTCCAGCACAGCGGGTTGACACTTCAGGCTGTTGGGGTTTAATCCCCTCCGCCTTCGATATGTGCGCCGCGAATTCCGTCTCGTTACGCACAAAGCGGCTGAATTCCGACGAATTCATGCTCATCGGCTCGAACCCGAGTTTGGCTAGTTTCTCGCGCAGATTGGGAGCGGTAAGCGCCCTAGCCGCATCTTTCGCATTCCTGCCCGCAACACGGGCAGGAATGCCGGCCGCAATTCAGCCGCCCGGTATTTCAAGCTACAACTTCCCCAGGATTGCGGCAGCCTTCTTTGCGTCGTCGGCGCTGTCCAGGCCGATGTACAGGATGAACTGCGTGCCGATGACGGCCCCGGAGAATCCGCGTAGGTTGATCTTCGCCGCCGCGAGTTTTTCCGTCAGGTCCGCGGCAATGCCCGGTTTGTTCTTCCCCTGGACGCGGAGTTCATGGAGGCTTCGCGTTACGTCGAAACCCAGGTTGGCGGCTGCGCGCACCTCGCGATCGCCCCGCAGCGGTGTAACGAACACAACCCCTTTGCCGGGCTGTTCCGGGGCCCGCCTGGAAATGACGAAGTCGAGATCCGCACCGGCATCCCTAAGGCCTGCGAGTATGTTCGCCAGGCCGCCCGGTTTGTCCTCGATTGGAGCAGCCCACACATCCACATGTTCCACGATCAAGTTCTTCATATGGCCCTCCTTGCGTTCGTTGTTGTTCACCCTCGATTCTGCTTTTTATCACTTCATCTCCGCTCTTTTCGCCTCATGCTTCATCGCCGATCTATGTCAGACCCTCACTTTCCCTGGACCATCTTGGTTATTTCCACGACAATCTCGGGGTTTGCGAGCGTTGTGACATCGCCCACATCCGTTTCATTGGATATGGCGCTGAGCACGCGACGCATGATCTTTCCTGACCGGGTCTTGGGCATGTCGGTCACGATCCAGACATTTTTCGGCCTGGCAATCGCCCCGATTTCCTTGACCACCGCGTTTTGAATCTTCTTGGCAAGCTCCTGGCTCGGCTTGCATCCGGGCTTCAGGGCAACATACAGATCAGGCTCTTTTCCTTTCACTTCGTGTTTCACCGGGACAACGGCCGCCTCCGCTACCTCCGCAACGGTCATGGCGGCTGATTCGAGTTCCTTGGTTCCAAGCCTGTGTCCCGAAACATTGATAACATCGTCAATTCTGCCGAGGATGCGGACATACCCGTCCGCGGCCACCACCGCGGCATCCCCCGTCATGTACGGCCAGTCCTGCCATCTCTTGCTTTTCGGATTCTTGCAGTACCTCTCGTAATACTGAGTGACGTAGCGTTCACGGTCGCGCCAGATGGTCTGAAAGCTGCCGGGCCACGGGTTCTGTATGCAGATGTTCCCTGCTTTTCCGGCGCCGGGAGGGACGACGTTTCCGTCATTGTCATAAACGATAGGGTGAATGCCCGGTACGCCCGGGCCCGCGCTGCCCGGCTTCATCGGTTGAAGGGCGGGCACGGTACTGCAGAGAAACCCGCCGTTTTCCGTCTGCCACCAGGTATCGCAGATGGCAGCCTCCCCCTTGCCGACGGTGTAATAGTACCACTTCCACACCTCGGGCTCGATGGGCTCTCCGACCGTGGTCATGTGCTTGAAGTGATAAGTGTATTTCTGCGGTTCATCGGGGCCGAGCTTTCTCAGGGCACGGATGGCCGTCGGCGCAGTGTGGAAGATGTTGACATCCAGTTCCTGTGCAATCCTCCAGGGCCTGCCCGCGTCCGGATAATTCGGAATGCCTTCGTAAATAACAGAGGATGCGCATATGGCCAGGGGGCCGTACACGATGTAGGAATGGCCGGTGATCCATCCGATGTCGGCCAGGCACCAGTAAACATCTTCGGGATGAATGTCCTGGACGTATTTGGATGTGCCGGCCACATAGGCCAGGTAGCCGCCTGTGCTGTGCTGCGCACCCTTGGGTCGCCCGGTCGTCCCGCTGGTGTACATGAGAAAGAGCGGCGCTTCCGCGGGCATCTTCACAGGGTCAATCCTTGCCCCGTAATATTTTTTGAGCAGGTCATTGATAAAGAAATCGCGGCCTTCAACCATCGGTGTCTGCGCGGAATACTTGCCGGGATAACGCTGCCATACGAGGACTTTATCCACCTTCTGTTTATCCGCGGCTGCTTCCGCAACGGCCGTATCGGCCTTTTCCTTGTGGTCAATGAGCTGCCCACCCCTGTAATAGGCGTCCATGGTGATGAGGACACGACTGCCCGAGTCAACGATCCTTTCCGAACAGGCCTTGCCGCTGAAACCGCCGAAGACCTGCGAGTGTATGATACCGAGTCTTGCGCAGGCAAGCATCGTGATCGGCAGTTCGGCCACCATGGGCATGTGGAGCGTGACGGTGTCCCCGGCCTTCAGTCCGCAGAAGTCCTTCAGGACCGCCGCGAACTCATTCACCCGGACATAGAGTTCCTGGTAGGTGATGTGCTCGACTTTTTCATCCTCGAGCTCCGGGACGAAGTGAATGGCTGTCTTGTTCTTATTCTTTGCCAGATGCCTGTCGATGCAGTTGTAACTCGCGTTGATCTTGCCGCCGACAAACCACTTCCAGCACGGGGCGTCACTGGTGTCCAGCGTCGTGTGCCAGTATTCGTACCACGTCAGGAGATCGGCATATTCCTTGAAACAATTGGGGAAATTCTCAAGGCCGAACCGCTCGAAAACCTGCGGGTCGGTCAGGTTGGCCTGGGCGATAAACTGTGTCGACGGATAGAAGAATTGCTCTTCCCCCCAGTGGACCGCGATTTCAGCTTCCGACGTTTCAGTTACTTCCTTTTCTTTTCCCCTCATGGACACCCTCCTTTCTCTTTTGTCTATGGCGCACCGGGAGTTCTGGCGGCGTTAAGCCGGTACTGTCATCCAGGCGGCTTGAAATACAAAACCCCACATGCTTTTGAGCAGCGGGGTTTCATTGGCCGGCCATGGCGCCCTCCTCAAAGGATTGAAGCGGGTCAGAAATGTCAATCGCTAGGGCATCACCTGGTGCACTGGAACGATACTCCTGTCACGACAGCCCTACTTCAAACGATAAGCCCGGATAAACTCCTCCGTGATTAACTTGCCTCTTTAAAATTTGACCGTTGCGAATTCAGCGCAACTGGAAGCGGAGCAACAGGTGATGAGGCGGAAGTGTTGCTGCAGAATCAGTAATTAAGTTATATGACTGCGCGGGAAAAATCAATGACATATTTCAGGGTGTCACGCCTGGAGGCCCGGTCAGGCTCTCCGCGTTTTCCGTGACGGCGGGGGACCCTCCATCCACTGCCTGATCCGGTTGGCGTCGCCGAAGCGGGCGAACTTGCCCTGCGCATCCAGAAGGACAATCAGGACAGGGCGCCCGCCCACGTGAGCCTGCATGACCAGGCATCGGCCCGCCTCGTCGATGAAACCCGTCTTGGAGAGGCCGATCTTCCAGCGGGAGCTCCGGACCAGGTGATTGGTGTTGTGGAAGGCCATCTTGCGGCGGCCCGACTGTATCACGGCCTCCTTGCAGGTGGTGAATTCCCGGATCAACGGGTATTCGTAAGCGACTTCCATCATCCGTGCCAGTTCTACGGCGGAGGAGACGTTGCCGCCGCCCAGTCCCGCGGGATCCACAAAGAAGGTATCCGTGAGCCCCAGTGAACGGGCTTTCGCGTTCATGTCGATAACGAGGATGTCCCGGCCGCCCGGATAAGTGCGACCCAGGGCGTTTGCCGCCCGGTTTTCGGAAGCCATCAAAGCCAGCAGCAGGGCTTCCCGGCGTGTCAGCCGCGTTCCCACCGGCAGGCGAGACTGGCTGTGACGCAGTGTGTCCACGTCTTCACGTTCGATCGTGATTAACTCGTGGAGATCCAGCCCGGCATCCAGCAGCACCATGGCTGTCATGATCTTGGTGATGGACGCAATGGGCACGACGGCCATCGCATTTTTCTGAACGAGGAATTCGCCGGACAGCTGGTCCTCAACCAGCACGCAGGAAGAGTGCAGGAGGAGCCGGGGGGCCCGTTGATTCTTCGCGACGACAGCGGCGCGCTTGTGCGGGACCGGGGACTTCGGCTTTTTAGACAATCCCGCCGTTTCCGGGATCACCACGATACTGCCCATCAACAGGATTCCCAGAATTATCGCCGTGTGTTTTCTTGCCATAGTTTCATCCGTATGGACTGCCCGCTATAATTATATCGGCTCGCTTGCGACTTTTTTTAACCTCTCGATAAAATTTGCCAATTCCGTTTCAGTGAAAAGCGTGCGGCCTCCCAGCTTCACGGGTTTTATCTTTTTTCCCTTTATTAAAGCGTAAAGCGTGCCACGCGAAATTTTCAGGGCCTGTCTAGTTTCTTCTACTGTGTACAGCTTCTCCATAGCGTTAAAATTATATATATTTATTCAATATTGTCAAATATTATATAATTAAGTACTGAAAAGCAATTGGGCTCGCCCGCCGTTCTATTTGGATACCCTGAAAAAAACGGCTCCCTTCCCGTCCGGGAGTACAAAAAAATCTCCGGCGTCTCTCTGCGGCCCCGGAGATCAAGCAGCACAAGGTATTATATTGATTGAAAATTCGTTGATTATACGGAAGGCGTCAAGAGTTGAACCTCCGAAGAGATTTTTCTCCGGCTGTTCCCTGAAGTTCATTTTTTAATGACCAGTTTCTCCTTATCCAGGGATACTATTTTCATCCTGCGCTTCGGCTTCGCCTTCCCTGTTTCGTAAATGGAGAGAATGTCGTCATTTTCCAGCTTCCAGGTTCCCCGGCTCTCCTTAGGGCCGTCGGCCGGCCCGATCCCGGTCTCGACAAGGCCGCCGTCCGGTTTCAATGCCATGGCGGACCTGCCCCGGGAGCGGGGGAACGCGAAAGAAGCGGGTCGATAGACCCTTTCGGTTTCGGTGTCTTCCTCGTGCGAATGCACCCAATGCCGGTGCAGTGCATTTCCGCGTATGCTCTTCTTCACCGCTACGCTGTCTCCGATGGTGCCTTATGATCTGCCAATCTTCTTTCGCGGACCGCTCATGACCGCCTGCATCCGCACCACCTGCTGGGTGGTGAACATGAACATCGCGGCATCGTCAACGTAATCCATGTAGTTCATGAACATGTCGCCATTCGGCCCGTTATTGCAGGTCACATGGGGGAATTTCGGTTTCCCGTAGTTCGGTCCCGCCGCGTTCGGCGTATCGGCGACAAAATCCGTCCCGCTGCAGTCCTCCGTATCCGCCCAGATGTGGCGCAGGTTGAGCCAGTGGCCTACTTCGTGCGTCGCCGTCCTTCCCCGGTTGAAGGGGGCGGCGGCTGACCCTGCGGTGCCGAAGGCCGTGTTCAGGATGACGACCCCGTCCGTTTTCTTGGGTCCGCCGGGGAACTGCGCGTACCCCAGTATGCCGTTCGCCAGGGTGCACACCCAGATATTGAGGTACCGGTCTGCGGGCCAGGCATTCACGCCTCCCGTGGCCGAGGACTTCACGGAATCATCGATGTCGAAGGACGCCCGGGTCGTCTTCGTCCGCGTGATGCCTGTCGTCGGTTTGCCCTTCGGGTCCTTTGACGCCAGGGCGAACTGAACGCCCGCGTCGGCCACGAGTCCTTTCCAGACGGCGGGAACCTTGGATTTATCGGTATTTTTGGCGCGATAATCCCTGTTGAGAACCTTGATCTGGCTTTTGATCTGGGCCGTCGAAATGTTTTCCGCCGCTGTCTTGTAAACCACGTGAACGACGACCGGGATTGTGACCGGCACGGCTTTGCGCAGGGCCCTGACGCCCAGTGACATCCTCAGGGCTGTCGCATTTTCGAGCTGCACCTGTCTCATTCGAAAATTCGGGTCGAGTTCCAGGAGCCGATGATGCGCCGCCATTGCGCCGCAGGTCCGCCTCTTGATCGCTTTTTGTTTCTTCATGGCGTCCTCCCTTCAAGGATTGTGCTTGACCATCCGTTGTAAGCGGGGTTTCCAAACCCATACCGCTTTATCGATGCACGGGGCGGCCCGCTCGCCGGGCGATCGCCGCCGGCAATTTCTCAAGACCGAAAACGTTGCTGGCTCCCCCTTTCAAAGAGGCATCGGCTTGAGTCGAAACACCCAATCCGGCACGAAGATCTTGTAATAGTCAGCAGAGGGACGATTGGTTGACCGATCCAAGGGGCGTCGGGCACGGTCGCCGGAGCTTCCCTGCCAGCGGAGAGTTCCGTATGGCAGGTCGAAGCGGGGGATCTGTCCCCTCTGCCCATCACAGGCGAAGGAAGGATTGGCCACGTCCTTTTTGTAATCAAGCTGTCTGATGGCGGAAAGCCCTTCCTGCCAGTCCTGTAGCGCCCCTTGTTCCTGCCAGGCCTTGAGTCGAATAACCGTCAGGCCACCCAGAGACAGGCCCTGCGAAAGACTTTTTGCATGTCTGCCAAAGGACAGAATCAGCTTGAGGTCCGGGTTCTCTCCCCTGATTTTGTCGACAATGGCCTGGTAAACTTTTTTCGTCTGCGGGTGATTCACGATTGCGGAAACCTTGCTGGTGCTGAGATCGAGGGTGTCGACGGGCAGGATTCGGAGCACGACGTAGGACCTCAGGATCCCGATGCTCTTCAGAAAGGGCTGCACCCGCTGGCCGCTCTCCCCCGTGAGCGCGCGCCCCGTGAACAGGTCATCGTGGTCCTGCTGGTCGGCCAGAATGAGGACGTTGGCCCCGTCAGGCCGGCCGCGGTAAATCGGACCCGTCCCGAAGGACGGGTGGGCCGTTGCGCCCAGCACTGTGAAGTCCGGCCATTCCAGCCCGGGCTCGCCCCCCATCATGAGGCGCGCGAATCCGGCCCCCGGTCCTTTGTCAAATTCCGCAAATTCAATCTTCGGCGGTTCGTAGGGGACATCGCCCGGATCTTCCGAATAACCTTCCCGGCTTCCTTCCGCGGTGTCGCCGTATTTCAATTTGTCGCCCCTGTTGTTGTATGCCCCCGCAGCCGAATATATCTGGATGGAACGCTGTCTGTCTGTCCGGTTGCTCGATGTGCCGCCCCGGCCGAGGCGAAGAGCGACCCCGTAAGTAAAATCACGTAAGGGGATGGGGGCGCTTCGGTACTTGTAGGGTTGATCGAACTTCCGGCTCCCCGCGGCGTCAGGCGGCAGCCAGGCCGGATCCGCGTCCATCCAGGCTTTGATCTTTGCCAGTGCTTTTTTGAAATCGGCGAGAATCGCTGCCGAAGAACCACCCTGCCCTGCCGCGCCAGGGTGCATGACCCCGACGATCTTCGTGTCAGGGCCCAGCGCGGAACCGGTGCACAGGCTGACATCGGCGGCTCCCTGAGAACACGAGCCGCCCCTGGACCGCACCCAGTTGACGACACTCTCCTTCGCCGCGTTGCCCACGGCGACAACCAGGTGAACGTCATTGACATCGAGGACATAGTTGAAAAGGTCGTGGCGATGCTTCACGATGGGGTACTGGGGGTCCTGGGCCAGCGACGCCATACCTTCGTTATATTGACCGGCAATGGGATAGATGAACGTGTTAAGAAAAAGATAGGACTCGGTGATCCCGATGTAGTCCAGGAAATACTGCATCCTTGCGCCTGTGCCCCCGGTAAAAGACCGGTGAGCCAGGGATTCATCCTGTGCGCCGTCCTGACCTACAACGAGCACTTTGACGGCCTGCTCCTGCAGGCGGCCGCGGTAGAACACGGGGCCGAACTGCCATCGAAAGACCTCCCTGCCGAGCACGGTCTTCCCGAAAGCCCGGTAATTGGGTGTCTGTGAAAACAGCTCCGCCCAGCGAAGGTTGCCCGGCGGTCCGGGGTCGTATTCCCAGGGGAATCCCCTGTTTTTCCAGTAGGGGTTCATGTCGACTCCTTGTCCACTTTTGCGGTTGAAGCGACGTTTATTCGATTACGCATACAACAGCGGCAGCCCCTGCTTGATGTAATCAGGCAGATTCTTTGCCGTCGCCACCCGAGTGAGGAAATCAGCGTCATCGGCCACCGTCATGGCATCGAGTTTAAGCGGCTTGAGCTCCACAGGGGCTTTTTTCACATCCGGCCCCCTGGCATCGGTCATGGTGGGTTGCCCGCCCATCGGCAAGTGGGGGCGCACATCCATGCCCGTCGGGGCGAGTTCGTCCAGCGCCAGGAACCATTGCAGCGGCGCTTCAAACCCCGCGCGGCCGGCGGGAACCGCGGGGGGAGGCTTGAGGTTCGGGAGATCCTTCAACGCCTTGCGTAGTTTTGCCTTTGCCTGTTTCAGGGAAATGGGCGCGACGGCGGGGTCCGCGGTTTTCTGCACCAGGTAGAGAACTTTCTTTTTCCCTCCCACGGTCAGTTTTTCGCCCGTCGCGCCGAGCTGATTCATGATCTCGGGGGTTCCGTACCGCGCGACACCGTTGATCATGACCAGCTGAATCGAGTGTTCGGCGGCCCTGATCAGGGCCGCGCAGGGATCTGGCGGGGTCCCTTCAATCACGAGAAAATCGGCCCGTTTGCCCTCCTCGATGGACCCGAGGCGATCCTGCCATTGGAGGATGGCGGCCGCGTTGTTTGTCGCCAGCGCGACGATTTCCTCATCGCTGAAAATCCCCCCGTGCTCCCTGCTGAACAGGTGGGCGACCTTGAGTTCGCCCAGCAGATTCTTGCTGCCTGAGGGAGACCAGTCGGAGCCCAGCCCGATCCGTATACCCGCTTCCTTGGCAGCGATCACTTCCGCCGTTCCCCCGTAGAGGAGAAGGTTGCTGAAAGGAGACCATACCATGGAGGCCCCCTTGTCTTTCATGATGTCATAATCCAATTTGTTCAGGGCCGTGCAGTGGATGCCCGCCAGGGACTCGGCGACGGCCCATTCGCCGGGTCTGAACTCCAGGCTCAAAAAGTGGCGGCGCGCGGCCGCGTCTATGCCCTCGGCCAGATGCAGCAAAAAACATTTTTTCTGCCCGAGGCGCGCAAGGAATTTCTCCGCGTCGTTTGCCTCCACGTCCGGGATCCGTGTCCCTGCTTCAGGCAGACCGGGGTCGTCCGTCTGTTCGACATTGCGCACGATGCCCCGGTAGAACCGCCGTGCCCCCCTGTTGCTGTAAAGTTCGATGCCCTGGCTGGTCGTCACGCCGCCCAGCAGGCACTTGCACTCCACGAAGCGTACGACGGCGGGCATCAGGCCGGGAATCGTCCCGATGAGCTTCATGGGCCCGCTGATGAGCTGCTGGTATTCAGGGATTCCCGCCCACTGGCCCCGGTTGCCGTACTTCTTCGGTACGTCCCAGAGCTGGAGGATGTCGTAACTCAGGTGATTGTGCAGTTCGATGAGTCCCGGAAAGATGGTGCCCTGCGTATCCACCACGGGGACGGCCTCGAACCCGTCCGGGGATGGCTCCCCCTCGAGCCGCACGGCTGCGATTCCGCCTTTTTCGATGAAGATTGTGCCCTTTTTCAGGATACGCCGGGCCGGATCCATAGTCACGATCTGGCCTGCCAGGGCAAGCTTTGGCCCTTCCAGCGGATCGATCGGGGTCTCGGGTTTCTTGAGACTGATTTCGCTCTTTCTATTTTTCATATGCCACCTCTTGAGACCGTAACATGGTGGGAACAAAATGGCGTGGATGGGGTTTCAGGCCAAGTGAAGAAGCAACGGACAATATATTTTAGTATAATGAATAAAATGTATTAGTAAAGTAAAGATTGCCGGCAAACCTTTAAGAAGATATCATTTCAATTGGGCTTTGATTTAAGGAATAGAGGAGAGACGATGATATTCCGCGCAATAGAATTCGCCGCCAGGGCGCACAGGGATCACTACCGCAAGGGCACCCGGATACCCTACCTCATTCACCCCCTGAACGTCGCGAAGATCCTCATCGAGTACGGTTGCCCGGAGGAGGTCGTCGTTGCAGGCATCCTTCACGACACAACGGAGGACACTCCTGTGACATCCGGAGAAATCAGGGAAGAGTTCGGGGACAAAGTCGCGTCGCTCGTGGCGGCAGCCTCAGAGCCTGACAAGTCCGACACCTGGGAGAACCGCAAGAACCACACCATCGACTACTTGAAGACGGCGCCGATGGACGTGCTCATTCTCTCCTGCGCCGACAAACTGGACAACGTGAAGAGCATCATCGAGGACGTCGAGAAAGACGGAGAGTCCGTCTGGGGCCGCTTCAGGCGCCCGAAGGACGACCAGGAGTGGTATTACCGCTCTCTTGCCGAAATCTTTAATTCGAGGGCGGGCGAAAGTGAAGCGGCGACATCGCTTTTCCGAAGATATGCCCTGGAGGTGAAAATACTCTTCGGGTAATGATTGTTCAAATATCAAATTATCAAAGCCTGACCCCACGCCGATACAAACCATAGAGGTATTCTTGCGTCGTGAAACTGACAGGGAAAAAGATATTCATTACCTTCTTTGCCCTCTTTCTGGTTGGCCTGGTTGCCGCCTGGTTGAGCGTCGTCAATGAGCCGTCAAACAGGGCCCGGCGCGATGTCGAAAGGAACCTGAAGAAGTTCGTCCGGTCGGGGGCGACGGCGGCCCACATGAAGGACCTGGCGCCCCATGAGTGGGAGCGGGTATACCCTTTCGGGTCCGGGGCCGAATCCGGAAACACGTGGAAGGGCCCCGATTGCCTGGGGGAGACACACTGGGGTCTTCTATTCGTGGATAAAAGCGGCGGGGAGGTCTACGTCTGCGTGGCGCGGCGTGTCATCGACGGCCCGCCGTCAACGGGGCCGGCGTGCGTTTTAAATGAAGGTGCCGTCGCGCGGATCACAGCCAAACCGGACGCACCCGGGAGACACCTTGAAATCCGTGGCCCGACCTGCCCGTGAGTCAGTTTTAAACTAAAAGGGGACAGGCCCCTTTTTCCCGCCGGTCAACGTTTAATATCAAATTATCAAAGCCTGACCCCAGCTCTTTGCGGATGATCATCAAAATGCTCATTCTTTCCTGAACTGGGCAATCTGGCGCGAGATCGCCGCAAGTCTGCCCTCATCGTCCCAGACTTCGCCGTCCGCCTCTAGGAGCCCGCAGGTGATGAAGCGGGTCCTGAGACTGCAACGGAGCCGATCGGTCCGCGGCAGGTTCCTGACGTTCACGGAAAGCTCCACCGTCGGGACCCATGACGTCATGCCCTGCGTGGCCAGGGCCGCGGGCGGCATGGCATCGATGATCAGAAAAAGCGAGAGGAGATCCACGGAGCGCCCGTCACGAAAACTGAGATAGCCCCTGTTCAGCGACACATCCGCCAGTCTTCCCGTAAGCCAGCCGGCGCAGGCGGGGTCGAGCCGGAGGTCGAGCTGTTGAAAAAGGGTGTATTTCGGCATATCGGGTATCCGCACGCATTCCCCGACCGGGGCAAGTTCCGGAGCCCTCGTTTCATACCGTTCGATCCCACAGCCGTTGTTCCCCGCAGCGAACGTGCCGAGGGCCCTGATCTTTTCCTCCCCCGTCTGCGAGAGGCGCGCCTCGAAACGGGTGAACTGCCGTGAACGGGCGATTTCCGAAACGCGGATCTCCACCTCGCCGGGGACACACCGGGAGAGATAATTCGCGGTAACCGTGGGGGTCTCCCTCTTGTCGCTCTTCCGGAGCATCGCGCCGGCAATCATCGCCATGAGATACCCCCCGTTGGGGTTGCCGTTCACCGACCAGTTATCCGAGATCACCCCGGCAAAGCGGGAATTTCCCAGATCCTCGAGCATGATGTCCCTGTCAAAAAGATTCATGACCGTCCTTCATGAAGAAAATCCGCGGCCGCGCACTTTTCAGCGCACCTTAAGTCAGTAAACAACCCCCTACCCTTTCCGTGCCGCCTCCTCCAGGAGGATCTTCCGCAACGTCATCTTCTCGAGCTTTCCCGTAACCGTCTTCGGAAGGGCATCGAAGAAGCGGACGTACTTCGGGACCTTATAGGCGGCCATGTTCTTCCGGCAGAACTGGATGACATCCTCCTCGGTGGTCTTGTTCCCAGGCTTCAGGGCCAGGCAGGCGACGACCTCCTCCCCCTTCACCAGGTCGGGGATGCCGACCACCTGGACCTCGGCAACGGCCGGGTGGGTGTAGAGGACGTCCTCGAGCTCCTTCGGGTAGATGTTGAAGGCCGCGCGGTTGATCATGTCGTTCTTGCGGTCCCGGATGTAATAGTAGCCGTCCTCGTCGAAGCTGACCATGTCCCCCGTGTAGAGCCAGCCGTCCCTGAGGCTCTTGGCCGTCGCCTCCGGCTTGTTCCAGTAGCCCTTCATCACGTTCGGCCCCTGGATGATGAGCTCCCCCACTTCCCCGACGGCCACGGGCTTTCCGTCGTCCCTCACGGCCCCGACCTTGATTTCCGGGACGATGGGGACCCCGCAGGACATGACCTTCTGCACGCCCTTTCCGGGAAGCGGGTTCATGAAGACCACGGGCGCCGCCTCCGTCAGGCCGTACCCTTCGCTCATGGGCGTGAACTTCGCGTTCCACGCCTTGAGGATCGGCTCGGGGGTCACCGCCGCCCCGGTGACGCAGTACCGCAGGCGGATTTTGCTAGCGTAGTCGTCCACGGCGGGATGGTTCACCAGGGCGTAGTACATCGTGGCCACGCAGTGGCACGCCGTCGCCCGATGGCGGGCCATGGCATCCAGGAAGGCCGTCGGCTCGAAGCGCTTCAGCCAGGCCACCGCCCCGCCTTCGATGAAGAGTTCGCCCACCACGTGCGTGAGGGCGTAGGAATGGAAGAGCGGAAGGGAGCAGACGGAGAGGTCGTTGTACGTCGTCTCCGCCCAGTCGGCGCAATGCCGGGCGTTGGTCCAGAGGTTCAGGTGGGTCAGCATGACGCCTTTCGGCTGCCCCGTCGTCCCGGAAGTGTAGAGAACGGCGGCGAGATCGTCCTGTTCCACGGCCATCGCGTCGAAGGTCTTGGGATACCGCTTCACCCACGTCTCATGGGCAACCATCCCGTCGGTGTCCTTGCCGCGGACCACGATCATTTTCTTGACCCCGATCCCCGGGAGCCCGCAGACGTGGCGGGGGACCGCCGCCAGCTCCTCCGCGGTGACAAGGACCTTCGGGGTGCAGTCCCGGATGACGTATTCCAGCTCGCGCTCCTTGAGCATCGTGTTGATCGGGTTGACGATGGCCCCCATTTTCAAGGCCCCGAAATACCAGAACAGGAACTCCGCGCAGTTGGGAAGAAAGAGCGACACCCTGTCCTCCTTTTCCACGCCCAGATCCGCGAGGCCGTTTGCGACCCGGTTGGCCTCGGCGTCGAGTTCCCTGAACGTCCACTGATCCTCCTCCATGATCAGGGCCACCCTGCCCGGGTGGGCATGCACTGAATTCTCAAGACAACTCGCCAGGTTGATGCCTTTCACGATGGTTCCCTCCTTTTCTTTTTTTCGTTCTTCCGGAGGCCCCGGGAGCCGCCGCCGCATCATAAAGGCCGCGGAATCCCCTCAGTCTCCAGGGGCAAAACCGCGGGCGGCGTGCCTGCCCGCGCCTCACTTCCCGTTTCAATCCACAACGCGGCGCATAAAGACGGGCTGAAAAACCCGCAAATCCGCCCGCAACGTGCTTCTAAATATATCGTGGTATTTTGTCAAGACCGCATTTAGTCGGGGATTTCAGCACCCATTCCGCCCCGGCCGTACACCTCTTTTTTTACCTGTCATTTCGCGGGAAATAACACTGGAATGAACACTTAAACGATTATCAGCTAAAGTATTAGGCGGCTAAGAAATTCAGAAGTGTCAAATGGGGTATTTACCGATTTTTTTATTGACAACTTTTTGCATACTGAACCTGAAAACCTGTCGCTCACGATCACTTTTCTTGTCTTCGCGACGCCCTGGCCATGCCGGCCGCGCCGGTGAGGACGATTTTTGAAATCTGAATGAAGCGCACAAATCATCCTGAACACCCGAAATTCCAATAGAGGAGGTTGCACATGAAGATAAACAAGAAGAGCAAAGTCGGTTTATGGACGCTTGCGTCGCTTGCCGCCGTCGGCGCCGGTACGGCGACCTTCTTTCTGATTGGTCCCCGAAAAATCAAGGAGAAAGTCAGCGGGCTTCGCGGCAAGAGCAAGAAAGGCAGTGACAATATCGAGGCGGATGGGCCGTAGCCGACACCGGGATTTTTTGCGAATCCCGGGTCACGATGCGTGTTTAAAAGGCGGGGCAACATGAAAGGACGCCGTTTCAGGGTCGTCTGTTCGCACGCGGCCTTCGTATTCCTGCTTTTTCTGCCGGCGCTTCTTCAGGCACAGGGCCCGCCGCCGGTAGAGGCGCCGCTCGTTCGCGAAGGGGACTTTGCCGTTGAACTGCTGCCGGCACTTGACATGGGGTCGACGCGGGACGAGATCGAGGCCGAAAGTCGACTCGGAGACGCCGGTATCGCCCCTCGAAACGGCTGGATCGCCGACTACCCTGTAACGCCCGACATTGTGGGTGAGTTGCAGGCAGCCGTCGTCGATGCCGCAGATGCCGGGAGACTGTCGCTGGGAAGCCAGGAAGCCCTGCAGAGGTTCAATGCCGTTACCGCTGCCTTCGGCTTGTCCGTTCTTCCGTACACGGGTGACACCTCTTACCGTCCCGAGCCGTCAGACACTGAGAGTTACCCCAACCCCTCAGCCATAAACGGCTATTATGCCGACGCAGGGCCGCCGGTCGTCACCTACTACAATCCGCCGCCTGACTACTATTATCTCTATGCCTGGGTCCCCTATCCGTTCTGGTGCCGGGGTTTCTGGTACCCCGGGTTTTTCGTTCTGAACGATTTTCACAGGCACAAGGTCGTGCGAAAACAAGTTAAGTTCGTCTCGAACCATTTCAATGACGTCGGGAGCCACCGGACATTCCGGATTGATCCCGTGGCGAGATTTCACGGTAAAACCTACCCGGGAATCGGGGCGCACCGTTCGAAGCATTTCATTTCCACGGGCATTCCGAAAAGCGACAGAAAAGTCTTCAATGCCCCGCCCGGGAAGAAGGCACCGGAAGGAATCGGCGCACCGTGGGGCACTCCCGGAAAGGGACCTCCACCCTGGGGCAGTCCGGCGAGGTAAAGTCAGATTCAAAAATGTTTTTTATCTAAAGTTTTTAGAGATTTAGACGATATAATTCGCGATAGTTTTCGTTTGAAAAAGGCAAACCCGCCGAAAGGCGGGGACGCAAAGCTTCTGGCCTAAACCCAGCGATGATCCTGGACATGGCAGCAGGGTTGCCAATACGATGCCGGCACCATTCTTTTCACTACATTTCAAGACCTCACGCCGCAGTTATCTGAACCACTCCAGCTTATCTTTGTACAACCGTCATAACGGCTTGCGTTGCTGTCATGCTGACCTGACTCAAGGAGGGGTGAGATGGAACATATTCTACAGTGCATGATCGGCTGTAAAGAGAAGGACCACAGATCATTGTTGAAAAATCTGGCAGTGATCTCGTTGATGTTCATCTGGATCGTTCTCTTGATGACCTACAGTTTTTCCTTTTTCGACTTCATCAGCAAACAGCAAATGGCCCTCGAGGAGGGATACATGTTGGCTCAATCGGAAGTCCGGCATATTCTCGCCGACCGCGGCGTGCTGGAGCAAGGGCGTGAGAAGGTTACGGCTCAGCCGTCAGACGCAAAGGATGGTTTGTCGACACAGGAAAAAAATGTATTGTCGTCTTATATCCTGTTCGGAAAAGCCTTGAGGGGATTCCAGAGGGATGGGAAAAAAGGAGAGTTTAAAAATCGCTGAAATGGATTGTCGCGGCTTTCACAGTCCCCGGCATGCCGCTTTATCCAAACTCAATCATGGTTCATGGCGGTCCTGGACGAAATTTGAATTAACAGCATCGCCCCCCTGCGGGCCAGCGAGGGGTTGTTAAGATACCTCAGATGAACAGGAGGGGTATGGCCAACAACTCGGCAGGCCACCTTTTTCACGGCCGTAAATATCAGATCATCAAAGCTTACCCCGGACCGTGAATCACTTAACAAAGACAATTTATGACATGCATTTATTCCTTGCGTCCTCGATGGCCGCCTTTGCCTCGGCCACCATCCGCTCGATCAGTTCCTTGCAGGTGGGTTCGTCGTTCATGTTGCCTATGATCTGCCCGACGGGGAAAAAACCCTCTTCAAGATTGCCTGTCTCCGCCGCCACCTTGATTCCCACCACGTTCAAAGCCTGCCGGGCCAGGTCAGCCACACCCCTGTCTTTCTGTTTCAGGCCGCTGACCAGCAATTTGTATATAGGAACATCAAGTTCTTTCTTCACTTTCATCGCACTCGATATGGCTTCCACAAAGTTAAGCTTCCCTTCGGCCATCTCCATCGTCGCTTTCGTCTTAAGCCATCTGCCCGGCATGCCGTCAATCTTGTCCGAACAGAGCGTGTCGTTTTCCGAGGCCGCCATAATCGCTTTTTTTACGGTCTCGTGGACCTGGCACTCCTTGGTCAGCACGAACCTCGTACCCATAGATATGCCGTCGGCACCCAGTGCCAGGGCCGCTGCCAGCCCCCTGCCATCGCAAAAACCACCCGCTGCGATGATGGGGATTTTGACCCGCCGGGCAAGAATCTGGGTCAGCACCAGCGTCGTAACCTCCGCTCCGTGCGCGGCCGCCTCGTGACCGGGTACGCAAATAGCATCCGCTCCGTCCCCCGCGGCCTTGAGCGCATGCCGCTCCGTAGCCACTGTGGCAATGACTTTCCCGCCATACTCGTGGGCGGCCTTGATCATCCAGTCCGCTTTCCCCAGGGCGTAATTCAAAATCGGGACTTTTTCCGCCAGTGCCACCTCCGCATTTTCCCGGGCATTGGGGAGCAAGAGAGTGAAATTCATGGCAAAGGGTTTATCGGTGAGAGACCGAATTTCCCGGATGATCGCTTTCATCTCCTGGGGGGTGTTCGCCGCACAATTAAAAGTGCCCAGCCCGCCGGCTTCCGACACGGCCGCCACCAGCTTCGAAACGCTGACCCAGTTCATCCCCGGCAACAGGACGGGATATCCGATGCCGAAGAGCTCCGTCATGCCAGTCTTCGCAGCGATTTACCCCGCCTTTACTCGCCTTTGAAGTTCGGTTTGCGTCTTTCCATGAAAGCCGTTGCGGCCTCCTGGACGTCCTTCGATGTGAGAAACGCGGCGTTCTTCTCGATCGCTTTGAACATCCCGTCCGTGATGGACGCCGTGCGGCTGAAGTTGAGCACTTCCTTCGTCCCCATGACGGCCAGGGGCGCGTTTGCGGCAATCTGTCCGGCCAGTTTCCGCGCCTCCGCGAAGAGGACCTCTTTATCCGGGTACACGGCATTCACGAGCCCCATTCGTTCAACCTCCCGGGCAGAATAAAAGCGGGCTGTATAGGCCATTTCCCTCGTGAAGCCCTGACCGACGATATGGGGAAGGCGCTGGAGAACGCCCATGTCAGCCACAAAACCGATGGCCGCCTCACGCAGGGAGAACGACGCATCCTCCGTGCAGAGCCGGATGTCGCAGGCCGAGATCATATCAAGGCCCGCGCCGACGCAGACCCCGTGGATGGCGGCAATCACCGGCTTGCGGCACTCCTTCAGGACGTTGCAGCAGTCAAAAAGGGCATGTAACGTGTCGTAAAAGTAAAAGGATTTCTTCGCACCGCCACCGACAAGGCCCTGGGACATGAAATCCCTGAGATCCATGCCGGCGCAAAACCCCTTGGCATTGCTCCTGAGGATGACGACCCGAACATCTTCGAGATGGTTCAGCTCCCTCATGGTTTTCGCAATCTCGGCCGCAAAGGCGAGACTGATTGCGTTCAGGCTTTCCGGCCTGTTCAACGACATTGTCGCAATATGATCTTCCACGCTCAATTCGATAAACGACTGTCCCACGTTTTTCCTCCTCTCATGCCATTGTGTTCTTCACAGAGGGCCGACTTTGCCATGGCCGGCGCCTTCCGAAAAACCGCATCATTTAGCGTTTTTTCAACTCTTCCTGCCGCATCTCGCGCCTGAGCATCTTGCCGACCTTTGACTTGGGCAGCATATCACGGAATTCGATGTAATGGGGGACCTTGTAAGCGGCCAGCCGGTCACGACACCAGGTCTTCATCTCCGTCGCGCTTATACCCTTGACATCTTCCTTGACGACCACGAAGGCTTTGATTCGTTCGCCCACTTTCTCGTCGGGCACACCGATGACGCACGAGGCGATGACGGCCGGGTGTTCCTGGAGAACCTTTTCAATCTCGGCAGCGGCAATCCGGTAGCCCTTGTGTTTAATGATATCCGCCGTACGGTCCACAAAGTAGAGCCAGCCCTGATCATCCATCCGGATCACGTCGCGCGTCCTGTACCAGACCTCGGAGTCCATCTTCAAAAAAGAACCGGCTGTCTCCTCGGGCTTTTCCCAGTATTGTTTCGTTCCGTATTGCGCCGTCACCAGGAGGTCCCCCGGCTCGCCGGGGGGCACGGGTTCCAGCGTCCCAGGGTCCACAAGGCGGATCCTGTTGATCTCCACAACCTTACCGATGCTGCCTTCGGGCGGAAGGCCATCCCTCACATAGGAGGCCGATATGGCCCCGCAGGACTCCGTCGTCCCGTATCCCTGGTAGAGGCAGGTGTTGAATTTAGCCTGCCACCATTCCGCCACCGCCTTCGGCAGGACATCACCCCCGCAGCCGCAGTATTTAAGAGAGCGGAGGTCATAATTGTCGAGGCGATCGTGTTCGAGAATCATGCGATAAAAAGCCGGGACGGCATACATGTTTGTCGCCCTGTACCGCTGCACCTGATCCATGAAGGAATCCAGGTCAACCCTGGGGAAAAGAATGAGCGATCCTCCGTCAATCAGCAACGGTGTGAGGCCGTCCATCTGGCCGATGACGTGATAGAGCGGGGCCGCCTGCGCCGTGATCATCCCCCCCGGCGGGATAAGAGGCTCACTGTATTTCCGCCATTCTCGTAGCTGGGCGATCAAGAGGCCGACGGACAGCGGCACCCCTTTTGGTTCCCCGGTGGTTCCGCCGGTATAAAGAATCAGAGCCGTCTGGTCTCCCCCTTTCGGTTCAAAGGGTGGAAGATGAACCGGCTGTCCTCTCTTCAGCAATGATAAAAAAGAAAAATATTCCCCTCCGGCGGGGATTTTCCCCTTGGGGACCAGCTGAAAGCTGTGGGCGAAAACCTTTTTCCACCAGGGGACCAGATCGATGATGTTCGTCACGATGACCCGTTTTAACCCGGTTTCGGGGAGGACCTCTGCGGCATAGGCGAGGTTGCTGTCCATGCAGATGATCGTCTCGACCTGCAGGTCCTTCACAAAATACTTCAGGTCATAGGCGGTATAGATCGGGGCCACGGGAACTGGAATCGCATTCAGACGATGCAGGGCAATATAGGCGATAAGCGTCTGGGGAAGGTTGTGCATGTACAGAATCACTCGATCTCCCTCGACCACGCCCTTTGCATGCAGTGCCGCCGCGAACCTCAGGACCATCTCGTGGATCTTTTCGTAACTGTATCTCCCGCCCAGGTAGATCATCGCCGTTTTCTGAGGGTTTCTGCGGACCTGACCGGCGAAGCACCCGTAGACGGTATTTTCCAGTTTTTCCGATTCCATGATCGATCTCACTCTTCTTTGCTACACGCCCAGATAGGATGCCCTGACATCGGGATTGTCCGCAAGCTCCCGGCCCGTGCCGCCCATGACAATGATGCCGTTTTCGATCACGTACCCCCGGTCGATGATCGGAATGAGAGGTCTGGCAAATTGCTCCGTCACCAGGATGGTGACACCCCTGCCGCTGATTGTTTTCAGCGCCTTTGTGACCTCTGACTGCAGGAGGGGGCTCAGGCCGAGAAGCGGTTCGTCCAGAAGCAGGAGGCTCGGACGCGTCACCAGGGCCATACCAATAGCAAGCATCTGTTGCTCCCCGCCGCTCAGGAGACCGGCCTTGCGTTTTTTCAATGTGAGCAAATGGGGGAAGATCTCGAAAACAACGGCGATGCTTTCCTTGACTTCCAACCGTTTCCGCAATTTTCCGGCTATTCTGAGATTCTCCAAAACGGTGCTGTCCCGGAAGATGGGGTGCCGCTCACGGCAGAGCACCATTCCTTTCTTGACCCGGTCGCTCGGTTTGAGATAGGTAATGTTTTCCCCTCTGAAGATGATTTCACCGCGTACCTCGATCCGCTCCCCGCCCCGGCGGTCCTCCTTCTTTTTCTGATCGAGGATCAGGCCCGATACGGCATTCATCAGGGTGGTCTTGCCGGCGCTGTTGGAACCGAGGATGCCGACGATCTCCCCCTCTGCAACCTCGAGACTGATGTCGTTTGCGGCGAGGGCATTCTCGAAGAAGACGGTCAATTTTTTCACTTCCAGAATCTTTTCGGCTTCGGGCCGGGTCTCGGGCTGCTCCTCCGGCGGCGGCGCTCCGTGGGAGGGGACCATTTCAAGGCAGTCGTATTGGGATTCACTTCCCAGATAGGCCGCCATGACCGATGCGTCTTTCATGACCTCTTCCGGCAGTCCCTCGGCGATCTTGGCGCCGAAATTGAGAACGATCACCCGCGAGACCACACGAAAGAGCTCCCTGAGCCTGTGTTCCACCATGATCATGCTCAGGCCCTGGGCGCTCAACTTCTCGAGCATGGGGAGGGTTGCCGCAACCTCGGACATGGACATCCCGGAAAACAGCTCGTCCAGAAGGAGAACCTCCGGCCGCAATGACATCGCCCGTGCAAGGTCGAGCCGCTTCAGGTATCCGTGTGGGAGACTGCCCACCATCCTGTACGGAATGAAGGAGTCCCGTTCAAACCCGTATTCATCCAGGATTTCGATGGCGATATCGTCACGTTCCCCGTACCTGCCGCCCTTCAAGGTCTTGACCCTGGGGGAGCAGAGGGGGATGATAATGTTTTTGAAGGCGGGAAGGTTGTAAAACATGTGCACCATCTGAAAGGTCCGCGCGACGCCGAGTCCGGCTATTGTGTAAGGCATCTTGCCCGTGATGGCTCTGCCCTTGAAGAGGACTCGGCCTGCATCGGGTTTCACGAAACCGGTGATGAGGTTGATCAGCGTTGTTTTCCCCGACCCGTTGGGGCCAATGATGCCGATGAATTCCCCCCTCCGGAGTTGGAAACTGACGTCGACCGTGGCCTTGACCCCGCCGAAGCTCTTGTGCAGATTTTCAACCTGGAGAATCACTTCGTCCTGCATCGCTTTTTTCCTATATTTTCACCGTTCTCTCGAACTGATGATATTTTCTGGCTATATAGTGAAAAATTCCCTCGGGGAGCAAGATCATACTGGCGATAAGGATCAGGCAGTAAAAGACCATCCGTAGTCCTCCGAAATCCCGAAGGGCCTCCGATAGGGGTATAAGGATTGCGCTTCCCAGAACGGCCCCGACAAAGGTGCCCGGCCCCCCAAGCGCCGCGGCGGCGAGGGGCAGCAGCGAATAATCCAGTGAAAAGGCGCTCGGTCCGACAAACTGGTAATTATGGCACATGAATGCGCCTGCCAGGCAGCCCACCGCCGAAGCGACGAAAAGGGCCTGTACCTTCCTCCAGTAGATGTTGATTCCCGCGCTCATCACGGCCCGGTCGTCGTCTCGGATGGCATGCATGACAAGCCCGTAATCCTCCCCGATCACCCTGCGAAAAGCGAAAAGACAACCGATCAGCGCAAAAAGGATGAGATACTCCGCAAGCAGGTCGCTCTTGAAGGGTGTCAGGTTGACAATCCCGTGCGTCCCACCGAAGATACCCCCGGCTACAATGGTGCGGGAAAAAAGGATGGGGATCACGATGGTCACCATGGCGAAGTAGACCCCCTTCAACCGAATGACGGGGGTCAGGAGAAGCGTGCAGAACAATGCGCCGCCCAGTGTGGCGGCAGGCAGGGTATAGTAGATCGGCCATTCGAAATACAGATTGAGAGCGCCCGCCATGTACGCCCCGACACCAAAAAACAGGGCCTGTCCGAGGGAAAAAAGACCGATGGCCCCGAGAAAATCCCAACTCAATGCCAGAAGCCCGTAGACCGCCGCATAGCAGACGACTTTCCTCCAGTACTCGCCCAGCAGAAGAGGAAGGACAACCATCAGCACCAGCGGAAGCACCCGGGGCAGAATCAGATACAGCATGTCTCTGAACGAGGCGATGGCATAGATGGTGTCCGTCCTCGCCTTGATCCCCCGATCCAGCCGTTCGCGGCGGAATTGAGTCTTTTCAGATTTGTCCATTTACACCCTTTCCTCGAGTTCCTTGAATTTTCCGAAGAGGCCAGAGGGCCGAAGTGCCAGTATCACAACGATGGTTGCCAGGGGAACGATGATCATCCAGGAGGACCCGATGAATTCCGCCACCAGGATCTGCCCGAAGCCGATGATGAAACTGGCCAGGACCATGCCCGGGGTGCTTTCCAGGCCGCCCACGATCGCCACGGTGACGGCATAAATGAGGACCTCATAACCCACGTTGGCCTCAAGGACACCGAGCGGCAAAATCAGGATGGCCGCGACGGCAGCCAGGGCCGAACCCAGCGCCATGCTGAGCGACCCGACCCAATCCGATTCGATCCCCAGGGAGAGGGCCGTCCGCTCCTCCTGGGCAATGCCCCGGAACGACAACCCGATCTTCGTGTGGTGAACAAACAACCACATGAGCCCCGCAAGAACAGCGCCCGAGCAGAGAACAATGAGCCGCTGGTAATCCACCGACACCTCGCCGACCGTGATATCCCCCTCGACGAAGGGCAGAAGATTGTAATAGAAACCGTAGAGGCCCTTCCAGTTCAGGAATTCCAGGATCGCGATGCCCGCGACAAAAGTGATGACCAGTTCGGAGAGAATGATCCCCCTGATGCGAAGCAGAATGCCCCAGTAGAAGACAAACCCGAGAAACCCCATGATGAGAACCGTCAGGACCGCCGACGTGAACTGGGATAAGCCCAGGAGGTTGATGATGCACCAGGTGATGTAACCGCCAAGCACGTAAAAGCCACCGTGGGCGAAGTTCGCAATGCCGCTGATGCCGTAGACCAGGCTGAATCCATAGCCGTAGAGCATCAGGGTCACGCTCTGGGTCAGGCCGTAGATGAAAATAGACATTTTCTTGCACCCTTCCGATTCAGCTCAGATGGACCTGCCTACACCGGTAACATCACGGGGGGGGGTGACCCCCCCTCCGCGACCACTGCAGTCTATTTCATCCAGGGAGGCAGAACGACTTTACCCTCGGCAACGGCGGGCGGATAGATGGGAACCATCTTCCCATTGAGCCATTGATAGGCGAGGCATACGGCGGTCTCCTTCGGGTCGTCTCCGTAGACCACCTGATGGTTCTTGTCAAACCTGATCCTCCCGATAACCCCCGCGTAATCGGTCTTCTCGATTTCTTTCACAAGCTTCGCGGGGTCAAGGGACCCGGCCCGTTCAATCGCGCCGGCAAGGATATAGACGGATTCGTAGGATGCCGAGGTCAACCATTGTCCGTGAGGCTTTCCGTAAGCCTTGTTGAATTTTTCAACAAAAGCGCGGGTCTTGGGAAGCTTTTTCAGTGGAATGCCGGAGCCGATAGGCGCCTCCGTCTGAATGATGTAATTGATGTTCTTGCCCATGAAATCCCACCCCCGGGGTGAGCAGGCACCGATGACAAAGCCCACCATGAGAGAGGGTACCTTCATGGACGTCCACTGCTTAAGCATGATGGTCCCCCCCTGCGCCACATCCCAGAACACAACCGTAATCTGGGCCTTCGACGATTTGACCTTCGAGAGGACCGCCGAGAAGTCCGCGGCGTCGCTGGCAATGTTTTCCGTACCCACGGTCTGCCATCCGGTATTTTCACAGTGTTTCTTCAGGACCCCGACGAAGCCTTTGCTCAGCAGGGTGTCCTGGGTGATGAAAAAAGCCCGCTTCAAGCCATGTTCCTTTCTCAGGACATCGATGGCATCCGTGGCTGCCTTTGCGGCTATGACGTTGTAACCACAGACGCGGAAGATATATTTGTACTTTTCCGGATCCTTGGCGAACTGCTGCTGGAACATGTGGGTCTGCGCGTAGGATCCGAGATAGGGGATTTTGTGCTTGGCGATGAGCTCCATGCCGGCCATGAAGACCTCGGACCGGGCAAAACCGACGAGGATGGCATGGGGTTTATCCTGAAGGATCATCTTCTCCACCGCCATGAGGGCATCGTGGGCCGGCGTTGTCGGTTCCATGTCCCTCGTATCCGAAATGATCAGTTTGATGGGTCGTTTCTGTCCGCCGACATTGACACCTCCCTTGTCGTTGATCTCCTTTACGGCCAACTTTACCGCATTGACGGAATCGCGGCCGTAATCCGAATTCAGTGCCGTCGGAATTCCCACAACGATGGGATCAGCCGACCATGCGGGCGCCAACGGAACGCAGAGAATGAGACCGGCAAAAAACGCTGCGGCAATAAACACCATAACTCCTTTTTTCATAAACCCTCTCCTTTCATTCGTTGTTCAGTTTGATGCCATCAAACATACCCTCCGGCCATACCGGATATCTCCCGTAAAACAGTCAATAGTCTCTTCTCCATGCATGAATTTATCTTGAGGCTTCCCTTTCAGGCTATCACCGCAGAATGATCCCCCTGGAGCACAGTTCGGAGGGCTTATGTACCTTCAGACCACCACGCCGCTTACAGTGAATCAGGCATTACGACATGCATTGCCTTCTTGCATCCTCGATGGCCTCTTTCGCTTCCGTCACAATCTTCTCGATCAGCTCCTTGCAGGTGGGTTCGTCGTTCATGTTGCCTATGATCTGCCCGACGGGGAAAAACCCCTCTTCAAGATTGCCTGTCTCCGCTGCCACCTTGATTCCCACCACATTCAAGGCCTGCCGGGCCAGGTCAGCCACACCCCTGTCTTTCTGTTTCAGGCCGCTGACCAGCAATTTGTATATAGGAACATCAAGTTCTTTCTTCACTTTCATCGCACTCGATATGGCTTCCACAAAGTTAAGCTTCCCTTCGGCCATCTCCATCGTCGCTTTCGTCTTAAGCCATCTGCCCGGCATGCCGTCAATCTTGTCCGAACAGAGCGTGTCGTTTTCCGAGGCCGCCATAATCGCTTTTTTTACGGTCTCGTGGACCTGGCACTCCTTGGTCAGCACGAACCTCGTACCCATAGATATGCCGTCGGCACCCAGTGCCAGGGCCGCTGCCAGCCCCCTGCCATCGCAAAAACCACCCGCTGCGATGATGGGGATTTTGACCCGCCGGGCAAGAATCTGGGTCAGCACCAGCGTCGTAACCTCCGCTCCGTGCGCGGCCGCCTCGTGACCGGGTACGCAAATAGCATCCGCTCCGTCCCCCGCGGCCTTGAGCGCATGCCGCTCCGTAGCCACTGTGGCAATGACTTTCCCGCCATACTCGTGGGCGGCCTTGATCATCCAGTCCGCTTTCCCCAGGGCGTAATTCAAAATCGGGACTTTTTCCGCCAGTGCCACCTCCGCATTTTCCCGGGCATTGGGGAGCAAGAGAGTGAAATTCATGGCAAAGGGTTTATCGGTGAGAGACCGAATTTCCCGGATGATCGCTTTCATCTCCTGGGGGGTGTTCGCCGCACAATTAAAAGTGCCCAGCCCGCCGGCTTCCGACACGGCCGCCACCAGCTTCGGCAAACTGACATACGCCATCCCGGCCAGCATGATCGGATACTTCACGCCAAACATCTCAGTCATTCTCGTTCGCATCATTATCCCCTTTATTTACTTCAATGAATTTTTGTAGCTTCAACATGAGGCTTATTATCTTGCATACAAGATAATAAGCAAAATTTTCTCCTTATCTCAGGTCTTTCAGGAAACGTTCAAGAAGAATTCTCTCCTCAATTTTGAGTGGTCGCAGGGCTTCTTGATGACATGCTTCAATTTCTGACCACATCTCCTCCCTGACCTTGAGAGCTTTCTCCGTCAATGAGATTTCAAGCAATCTTCCATCGTTAGGAGAAATTTTCTTGATGATCCAATTATCCTTTTCCATTCTGTCCAAAATGCCTGAAATGGTTGCACTATCAAGTACCAGGCGCATTCCGATTTCTCCCGCGGAAAGCCCCTCTTCCTCATAAAGGACCGCCAGAACGGCACTCTGTACCGGCGTCAGCCCAAAACGCTGCAGCCTGGATTTGAAAATCCCGTTTATTCTTTGATTGACTTTGGCAATCAGGAAATGCAGGCAGTTTTCGTAATGCATATTCTGTTATTATGTCTTGTATACGAAATATTTTATCCTTTCCATTTTGTCAAGCCTTTTCAGAATCGCAACAATCCGTCTGAGGATGCGATCATTGAATTGTAAGAAAATCGACCGTTGTGTGCCGTACATCGGATGAACGCGTTTGAGCAACCTCTCTTCCAGAGTTAAGTTTCTTTCCCTTTCTGAAAGCGGTCGCCGTTATATTAACTGAGGAACTGTTTCCATTCCGTCATGCGATACAGCGAGGGGTCAAACGGGGTCTTTTCGTGCCACATTTCCATCAGCGTCTTGATGACCCGCTCGACCTTGCCGTTGGTTCTGGAATTACGCAGCCTGATGAAGCGCTACCTGTTACGAGACTCGGCGGAAAGGACAATGCCGGTCCGTTCGCTGACCGGCCGTTTAGACCAGACAAACACAGAGACACCCCGGTAACGCAGCAGCAACAGTCCCCACGTCGATTAGCACTGATCCCGGCGCGACGAGAGCAGTGTTCAGGAGTAGTCCCCGATATTAATACAGGTTAAAGAGCGGCTGGAGGGAGTCTACAAACGCCGCTCTTTAACCTGTTTTTGGGGCGGACAAGCGCATCCAATCGAGATATACCCCGCCCCAACTAATGTGGCCTACTGGTAAAAGCGATTGCCGGGCCTGCTTCATGCGAAGGAGGTAGATACGGTACCGCGTGCCGCGGCCCGGCAAAAGCTAATTATTCCGTTCTATTTCTGTTCCGCCGTTTTGGCCTGCGCCGGCTTCACGGCCTTCGGCCTCTCCAGGCCATGCACGACCTGCGACCGTATCATTCTGGGCAACATCATGTGATGCTGAGGACAGATCGACCCGGGATTCTGGTAGGCGCAGTTCGCGAAGGCGCACATGTACTTTCGCATGTCCTCGAACCGAACGACTTCATCGACGAAACCCGTGTATGCGCAATAGCCCGGGCGGGATTTTCTCACGTAATGCCGGGCAAGCTCGTTCATTTTGTCAATCACCGGGCCGAGCGGCTTCCCTGCATCTTTTTCCTTTACGAGCCGCCTGGCGTAGGATGCGACCGCCGCTGTTTCACCGTGCATGACGTAAATTTCAGTGGCCGCTGTCCCGAGAGTAAAGGCCGTGTGGTTGTTCGCCGTGGGTCCTCCCATGATGTAATGGGCGGCGGCGGTTCCTTTCCTCAGCACGATGAGCATCATCGGCACCGGCGTTGACTCGATGGAATAGATGAGTGACTGTCCCAGCGCCAGGAGTTCCGCCTTCTCCGCCGTATCGCCCACGTCGATGCCTGAGGTGTCCTGGAACCAGATGATGGGGATCCGGTCGCGTCCGCACTGAGTGACGAACTCGTTCATCTTGATCAACCCTTGCCGGTAAATCTTGCCGCCGATCCCGTAGTAATCTGCCGTGTATTCCGGGTATCTCCCCAGCAGACCCAGGCGGTTCCCAATGACCCCCACCAGGTATCCGTCCACCTTGACGAGACCCGTGTAAATCTCGGGGCCGTACTTCGATCTGAATTCAAGGTGTTCCGAATTGTCCACGAGCCGGGCGAGCACGCTGTCGAAATCGTACACCGCCTTCTGGTCCATGGGGATCATATACTTCAGCTCCGACGGGGCGTACCTGGGCGGTGCGGGCTGGGCAACCCGGAAGAACTTGGGGCTGTAGGAGGGCAGGTTCAGCATGTACTCCTTGAGGGCATCGAGGACCTGCGTCTCCTTCTCGTAAACTGCCCGGAAGAAGCCGGTGACATCATGGTGAATTTTCACGCTCCCCGGGGGGACCTCCTTGAAGTGCCTCGTGGCATTGATGATCTGCTCGGCCCCCTCCTCGTCAAAAAAGCCCTTCGGGCTCATGCCGCTGACGATACCGCCGCCCCCGACAGCCATGTTGGCATCCTTGTGAGCCAACATGATGGTGGGGCTGATGGCCTGGTAACCCCCGCCGGCCGGGTTGGTTCCATAAACACCCGCCAGGATGGGCACGCCGAGCTGCTCCAGTTCCGCGTGCCTGAAAAAGCAGGTCCCGTTGCCGCGACGGTTCGCGTAAACTTTTTCCTGCTCGGGCAACTTCACACCGGAACAATTCACCAGCCACACCAACGGTACGTGGAGAATTTTGGCCAGGTCCGTAACCCGGAGGTTGTTTTCCGCCTGCCCGGCTATCCAGGCGCCCGCCATGACCTTGTTGTCGAAACCGATGAGGACACACCACTTCCCCTGAATGCGAGCCAGCCCGTCGATGACACCCGTCATCCCCTCCTCATTCTCCATCGGGTTGTACAGCGTGTGGAGGGGGTAGAAATGCCCGGGATCCACGAGATATTCGATCCGGTCCCATACCGTCATCTGCCCGCGCTTGCGGACGGTCTCGGCGGGAATCCCCGCATTCTTCACCCTTTCAATTTCCCGCTCGATTTCCTGCATCGCCTCTTCGACCTGTTTGGCATTTCCATTCATCTTATCAAACTGGTCTATTTTGAAAGGCTTACCAAGGTCATCCATCTTTTCAAAATACTGTCTCATGCTTCATTCCTCTCTGCTAGAATCACGACATTCACAACAATCCGCATCAGGTCATCAATACCCTGCTCCGTTTCCCAGACCCTTCTTCTCTCTTTCTTACTTGCCGGTCTTCCGGGTGCCGAGTTGATCCAGCGCGACGATAAACTTGCAGACGTTTGCCGACCCCTCGACCATGGAATACGTGGGAGCATCTCGGTAATAGCGGGCCACGGGATATTCCGTGGAATACCCGTAGGCTCCCAGAATCCGCATGGCAAAGTTGCTGCACCTTGTCGCCGCCTCCCCGGCCATGTACTTGGCCAGAGCCACCTCATAGGTGTTGTTCAAATTTCCCTGGTCCTTCTGCCAGGCCGCCTTGTAGACCATGAGCCTCGCGCCCTCGATATCGGCCAGCATCTGGGCAATCATGTCCTGGATCATCTGGAACTGCCCGATGGGCTTGCCGAACTGCACGCGCTCATTGGCATACTTGAGAACCGCATCCAGACAGGCCTGCGCGACCCCGACACCCCCGGCGGCAGCGGAAAGGCGCGTCTGGTTCAGGGACCCGAAGACGATCTTTGCACCGTCACCGGGCTGACCCAGGAGATTCTCCTTGGGTATCTTTGTGTTTTCGAGGTAAATTTCACCCGTCGGGGAAGAACGGTTGCCTAACTTGTCCAGATCCGTCGTCGAAATCCCGTTAAAATTCTTGGGTTCAAGGACGAAGGCCGACAGCCCCTTGGTGCCCTTCGAGCGGTCCGTATAGGCATAGTAAATGAGCGCATCGGCAATACTCGCGTTTGAGATCCAGGTCTTGGAGCCGTTCAATAGCCAGTGATCCCCTTTGTCTTCTGCCGCCGATCGCATGGACATTACATCGGAACCGGCATTGAACTCGGTGATCGCGAAACCGCCGAGGTACTCCGCGCTGACCAGCTTCCGGATGTATTTTTTCTTCGCGGCCTCCGTACCGTAGCGGAAGATCGTGAAGGCACAACCCAGTCCCTGCATGTTGACCTGAACCCTGAGGGAACTCGAGGCCCGTGCGATTTCCTCGGAAAGGATCATCGCCGCCATCCAGCCCATGCTGTTTCCGCCGTACTCTTCCGGAAGCACGGTGCCGAAAAAGCCGAGTTCCCCCATCGGCTTAACGGCTTCTTCATAGGGGAAATAATGCTCCTCGTCCCATTTGTCGGCATTGGGAGCGATTTTCTCACTGGCAAAATCGCGGGCCATCGTCCGCAGCATTTCCAGTTCTTCTGACAGTTTAAAATCCATCTCCAACTCTCCTTATTCGAATGGTTCCCGCAGGTCATGCGGAAGCGTCACCCTCGACGTGTCGCATAGACGACACACCCCACGTTCGACGGCCATCAGCGTTCACAAACACTAGAACCGGCATGGCATTGCCCGAAAGACCCTGACGACGGCCGGGACTTCTTCGAGCCGCGTCGACCCTAAGCCGCTGTAAAATAATAGTTGATATGGTCGTTCGGCAGTTTGTTGACGGCGACCTTCATGGGCATCCCCACGGAGAGCTTGTCCTCAGGGATGGCGCTGTCGACACGGCCGAAAACCTTGTAATCACCGAAATCCAGAACGGCGATCGTGTAGGGAAGTTCCTTGTCAAAACCCGCGGGCGCAAATTTCAGGGTGGAAAACGTGAGCAGTTTTCCGCCGGGGGTCACCTCGAACCACTCCATGTCGCTGGTCAGATCATGGAAACAGTCGGCCCGGGGCGGGAAGTAACGCTGCCCGCATTTCTTGCACTTCGTCCCCACCACCTTTCCCTTTTCCAGGTAGTCGACAAAATCATTGATACGGGTTGTCGCCGTAAAACTGATCGTTCCGAATTTCGAAAATCGAGTGTCTGCTGTAGCTTTCTTTGACATGGCTATTCTCTCCCTAAGATGCTGACATTGGCGTAAAGACCCACACCGCCGACATTGTGGACCAGCCCTAATGCCGGGTTCTTGACCTGCATGTCCCCGGCTTCCCCTCTCAGCTGCAGTACGATGGTCCGAACCTGGGACCCGCCTGTCGCCCCGACGGGATGCCCTTTCGACAGCAGACCTCCGTCGACGTTTACGGGGATGCTGCCTTCCTTGTAGGTTTCTTTCGAACGGACCAGCGCGGGGCCTTCGCCGGGTTTCGCGAAGCCGAGGCTCTCATAGGCCATAATCTCCGCGATCGTGAAGCAGTCGTGGACTTCCGCCACGTTGATGTCCTTGGGTTTGACCCCCGCCATCTTGTAGGCCTGGTTCGCGGCTTCCGTGGCCGCCGGCAGGGAGTAAAAGAGCTCGCGGCCCGCCATGTTCACAGAGGCCGTCGCGGACCCGAGGCCGAGGATCCAGACGGGTCTTTTCGACATGCTTTTCGCCCTTTTTTCACCCGCCACGATGATGCAGGACGCCCCGTCGGCGTTGGAGCAGCAGTCTCCCACCCGGAGGGGACTCGACAGGATACCCGTCATGGGGCTCGCGGGGTCCTTGAAAACATCCGGGGTCATCTGCTTTCTCAGCATGGCCTTGTCATTGAATACGCCGTAGGTCGACGACTTGATCCGCACAAGGGCCAGGTCATCGGGCGTCGTCCCGTACTTCGCCATATGCCCCCGGGCAAACATGGCATAGTATGCCGGCATCATCGTGCCGAATGGCGCTTCCCACTGGATGTCGGTGCCCCGGCCCATCCGCTCCTGTGACTCCGCCGCGCTGATCTCCGACATCTTCTGAAAACCGAGGACCATGACCGTGTCGTGAAGACCGGCCTTGACGAGCGAATAGGCCAGCCTCAGACCGGTGGTGCTCGACGAACACAGGGACTCCGTATAAAATGTCGGCTGGGGGTTCAGCCCCAGATACTCCGCGAGCACGCCCGACGGTGATCGCTGCTTATCATACTCCGGCGCCGAGCAGACGATCGTGGCGTCAATGTCCTTGACCGTCATCTGCGCATCCGCCATGGCCTCCTTGAACGCCTCGAAGACCATCTCCCGGATGGACCCCGGATAGGAGCGCACAAATTTTGTTTGTCCTACTCCGACCACTGCAACTCTACTCATGGTATATCCTCCTTCGTGTTGACCTTCTGGACTATTTGCCTTTGTATTGCGGTTTTCGTTTCTCCAGGAACGCCTTCATGCCCTCGGTCCGGTCTTCGCTGGCAAAGACCAGGGAGAAACAGGCATTTTCGATCGCGCGGCCCGTTTGAAGATCCGCGTCGACGGCGTTCTGGACGGCGTACTTCGCGACCCCCAGGGCCACGGAGCTGTGCCGGGTCATCAGGCGAGCCATCTCCATGGCTTCCTCCATGAGACGGTCGTCGGGAACCACCCTGTTCACGAGGTTGATCCGGAGGGCTTCCTCCGCCGTGATCAACCTGCCGGTCAGGACCAGTTCCTTGGCCTTGCCCAGGCCGACCAGCCTCGCGAGGCGAACAGTGCCACCGCCGCCCGGGATGATACCGATATTGATCTCGGGTTGGCCGAATTGCGCCCCGGCCGCCGCAACCCTGACATCGCACCCCATGGCCAGCTCGCAGCCCCCGCCGAGACAGAAACCCGCCACCGCCGCGATGATCGGCTTTCTCGATTGCTCCATCCGGCAGGTGACATCCCAGAGCGAGACCCGATCGAACTGCTCCAGTGCCGTCTGTTCAACCATCGCCGCAATGTCGGCCCCGGCCGCGAACACCTTGTCGCCGCCCGTGACGATGATGGCCCGGACCGCACCGTCGGCGTCAAACTCGGCCAACGCCCGCAGAAGCTCCTGCCGCATGACGACGTTGATTGCATTTCGGACTTCGGGCCGGTTCAACCGGATGATGCCGACGCCGGCTTTTCCGTTCCTCTCGAGGAGAAGCGTGGTGTAACCCATGGATGTTCTCTCCCGTTATCAGAACTTCACGTCGCCTCGGGGTTTCTTCTCTCCGGAGGCGTAGTCGTACCACCCCTTGCCCGTCTTCTTCCCCAGGTCGCCGCTTTCGACGAGCTGCTCCAGGAGCATGCTCGGCCGCCACTTGATGTCCTTGTAGCTGTTGAAGAGTCCCCTCAGCACCTCGAGCCCGATATCGAGCCCGACCAGATCGGCGACTTCGAAAGGCCCCATGGGATGGCCGAGGGCGAGCCGGGCCGCCTTGTCGATGTCCTCGACACTCGCCACACCCTCCATGAGACAGTTGTACGCTTCGTTCCGGAGGGCCTGGTTGATGCGGTTGACGAGAAATCCCGGGACATCCTTCACTCGCACCGTTTCCTTTTTCATCGAGTGAATGACTTTTTCGGCTAGGAGCACCGTCTCCATTGAGGTTTTCAGGCCCCGGACAATCTCCACAAGCCGCATGGCCGGCACGGGATTGAAGAAGTGGGTCCCGATAAAGTTCTGGGGGCGTTTCACGGCCGTCGCCAGTCTCGTGATGGGGATCGATGACGTGTTCGTGGCGAAAACCACCTCTGGGCGGCAGATCGTGTCCAGTTTTTCAAACGCTTCTTTCTTCGCGTCGAAGTTCTCGGCGATGGACTCGATGACAAAATCCACACCTGCGGCATCTTCCCAGGCGGTTGTCAGTTTGATCCGCGAAAGAATTTTACTCTTGTCGTCCGCCGTAATCCTTTCCTTCTTGACCTGACTGTCCAGGCTTCCGTTGATGATTTTCATGCCGCGCTCCATGTTCCGGTGCAGCTTCATCACAACATCATAACCCGCCTGTGCTGCCACCTGGACGATCCCGGCGCCCATCGTCCCGGACCCCACGACCATGATCTTCTTTACATCCATGTTTCACCTCCTTGAAATGCTGAACCGCTCGAACCCATATCAACGCCGTCCTGCCCATTCGCATGGCCACTAACGGCCTCTTCTTTTCAAATCGATCAGACTGCAGGTTATTTCAGTATTTCCCCCGCCTGTATGATCTTCATGATCTGATTGGTGCCTGTGGCCGGGAAAAGTTCCATGGCATCGTTCATGAGCCGCGCCAGATGATATTCGGGACTCACTCCATAACCGCCCAGGATCTCGATCGCTTTCCTCACGACGCTGAGGGCCACTTCCGCACCTGCGGCTTTCGACCGGGCGGAGGATTTGACGATGTCGCGCGGTGTCCCTCCGCGGTCCAGGATCGCGCAGGGCTGGTAGACGAGCCATCGTGCCGCATCGATTTCCGTGTCCATCTCGGCCAGCATGAATTGCACGGCCTGCAGCCTCGCTATCGGCTTTCCATAGAGGACCCGTTCCTTGGCGTACCTGAGTGCGATATCGAAAGCGCCCCTGGCGATACCCAACCCGAGGGCCCCGATGGACGGCCTGGCGACCGTGAACGTGGTGATGGCAATCGGGAATCCCGCCCCTTCCTTGCCGATCACGGCATCCTTCGGGACTTTGCAGTCGGTGAATACGAGTTCACTGACATCCACCCCCTTCAGGCCCATCTGGTCCTGTCTTCTCCCGACAATGAACCCGGGTGTGCCTTTTTCGACCACGAAGAAACTTGCCCGCTCGCCCGTCTTGGCCAGCAGAAGGCAGTAATCCGATGCCCCGCCGCTGGTGATGTAAACTTTTCGCCCGTTGATGACATAACTATCGCCGGCGGCAACTGCTTCGGTCTGCATCGTGGTTAGGTCGGAACCGCCGGAAGGCTCCGTGGCGGCGATACACATCCTCTTTGCACCGCTGATGACCGGGGGAATATATTTTTTCTTCTGATCAGCCGATCCGAAGTTGGCGAGGGCATAGAGCGGCCCCGTCCCCACCTCCAGGAAAAAGGCGGCCGACGGATAAACCCTTGCCACTTCCTCGGTCGCTATGGTCGCAGCAAGATGGCCCATTTCAGATCCGCCCAGTTCTTTTGGCGTCGATATGCCGAGCAGACCGAGGCCTGCAATTTTCTTGAAGAGATCCGCGGGAAATTCGCCTTTTTTGTCTATATCCAGGGCTCTGGGAGCGAGTTCCTTTTCCGCGAATTCGCGAACCATGGCCCGCAGCATTTCCTGTTCTTTCGTGAACTCAAACACGACGGCTCACTCCTTTCCACCCCCGATCATTTCACGTCCGCCGGTTTTCTCGCGGCAGGGGCGCCACCCCCTGCCGCGAGGCGAAAGAGAAACACACTAACAAGGGGGGTATTGCAGTTAGGTACTGCAGTTAGGTATTGCAGTTAAGCCTTGCCTTTACCGCCGATCTTGACCGCGATGTCTTCCCTCAGTTTGTATTTGAGGACTTTCCCTGTTGGCGTCCTTGGAAACTGAGGAATCACCTCGACTCTCTCCGGCCACTTGTACTTCGCGACCTTTTCTTTTTCCATGAAGGCCTGCACGTCCTGAAGGGTGACGGATTCACCCGGTTTCAACTCCAGATAGGCGCAGCATTTCTCGCCCAGGGTGGCGTCCGGCATGGCAACAACCGCGGCATTGACGACCTTGGGATGCTTGTACAGGATGAACTCGACCTCCTCGGCGCTGATGTTCATCCCGCCGCGGATGATGATGTCTTTCAGGCGTGTCGCAAAGTGGTAAAAACCGTTCTCGTCGAGAAAACAGGCATCACCGGTATGGTAATAACCGTCCTTGTCCCACTTGGCGGCATTCAGTTCGGGCCGCTTGTAGTAACCCGCGATGATGAAGGGCGCTCTCTGGCAATACTCGCCGATTTTCCCCGGTCCGAGCGGCTGCCCTTTTTCGTCGACAATCTTCGTGTGGCTGTAGAGCTGCGGCAGGCCGATGGTCGTTGACACGAGTTCCGGATCCATGCCCACTTCCGTCACGTTGAGGTGCCCTTCATTGGAGCCGAAGCCGTTCCAGACCAGGCACCCGAATTTCGACATGAGCTGCCTGATGACGGCCGTGGGACAGGGCGCGCCGCCGCTGGCCACCACGCGGAGAGAACTCAAGTCATACTTGTCCAGGTCCGCGTAGTTGAGCAGGGCCACGTGCATGGCCGGAACGCCTGCATAGAGCGTCGCTTTCTCCTTGTGGATTGTCTGCGCCATGACGGCCGGGTTGAAGCCGTCCAGCAGGATAAGCGTGCCCCCAGCCATCGCCATTGAGAGAATGCCCACGCTCTGGCCGAAAAGGTTGATCCAGGGAAGGGCCATCACGACCTTGTCGTGCACGTTTTCCGTGAGGTGGTGCAGAAAGGCGGAGCGCTCGAAAACCTTCCAGTGATTGTGCGTCCTGGGACAGCCTTTAGGGTCCGCTTCCGTCCCCGAGGTGTAGCACATGGTCAGAACGTCATTGGCGTTGATCTTACAGTTCTCATCCAGGTATTTCGCCTCGTATTTTTTCTCGAGCTTGTTGTCCCACATTTTTTTGAAGGAGACGGTGCCCTCCGGCGCGTCGTCGCCCATGACGATGATGTGTTTGAGGTGGGCGTGACTTTTTTTGAGCCCCTTCATCATGTCCACGTAGTTGAATTTTGCGTATTCCTTCGCGACGATGACGGCAGGTGCTTCCGTCTGACGCAGCACATAGTTCAACTCGTGCTCACGCCACTGCATGGCCAGGGGAACCACGCAGGCGCCGATCCTTGCGAGGGCCATTTCGATGACAATGGCTTCTACGCAGTTCGGGATCTGGGTTACGACCAGGCTGTCCCTCTTAATCCCCATTTCCAGGAAGTTGAGGGCCACCCGGTCCATCATGGTCTTGTACTGCGACCAGGTCAGCCGGTTTTTCGCGTCGATGAGAGCTTCCTTGTCCGGAAAGGCCTTCGCCCATCGCTCTATATAATCGCAGAAAGTCCACTTGTCCCAGAAACCCAGCTGCGTGTATTCCTCTATCTGTTTTTTCGTGACGTTGCTCTCAATAGCCATGATGTCCCTCTTTCCTCCCCAGCAATCTATTTTCCGCAAACGCGTTACACGATTTTCCCGGGACTCAGCGGGGTGAGTACCCTGCTGAGTCCCGAAACGGTTCAAAAAGAAAGACCCCTACGGCAGATTGGCGAAATCTTTCTTCGCGCGTTCCTTGATCACGTAGTGAAGTTTCTTACCCGCGGGGTTGAAGGGAAGTTCCTTCGCCTCGACGAACTTGTAATGTTTGGGGCGCTGGTACCTCGCAAGCCTCGGGTGAGTCTTGCAGAACTCGTCCAGGTCCTTAGCCGTCACCTTCGGATCCTTCAGGGCCACGTAGGCGACGATGGTCTCGCCCCACTCCTTGCTCGGCGCACCCGTCACAAAGGTGTCGATGACCCCCGGATGGTCTTTCAGGGCGTCCTCGACGACGACCGGATGGACATTCTCGGCTCCGGTGATGATCATGTCGTCCATCCTGCCCCGGATGGTTATGAAACCATCCTTGTCCCACACGGCCGTGTCACCGGGAAGCTGCCAGCCCCTGAAGAGAAGGCCCTTCGCCTCGTCTTCCGGCCTGTTGATGTAGCCGTAGCAGCCGTGCATCGTCCTCAGCGCGATTTCGCCTTCCGTCTTCCCGTCTTTGGGGCAATCGTCCTCCGGGTTGTTCGGGTCGCCGCGACGGCCGAGGTCGATCCTCACGACCTTGACGATGTCTTCCGTAATGGCGCGCCCGATCGTTCCCGCCCTCTCCGGCAGGTGCCAGGGCTTTGACATTGTGACCCAATGCTGATCGGCCGTCCCGTAGCCGTCGTAAACACCGCGGCAGAGGATCTTCATTAACCGCATGCAGGATTCCCTCTCAAGAGGGGAACCCATGGAGACGACGGCTTTCAGGCTGCTCACGTCCCTCGGCTTCTTTTCCTGCGCCTGGCACATCCTCTCGTAGATCACCGGGGCGCTCACCATGTGGCTGACTTTGTATTTCTCGATGTAATCGAGGGCAAGGTTGTCATCAAATGATCTCATGATGACGACCGTGCCGCCGACGTGAAGTACGGGAAGCACACCCGTCGTGTTTCCGCCGCGGTGGAAGAGGGGGTTCGTGGCGAGGCTGACGCTCCGACTATCGGCTGTGTGCAGAGCCGCATTCATCATGTTGTCGAAGAAGATGATCCCGTGGTTCAGGGTAAAACCCTTGGGAAGCCCCGTCGTCCCCGACGTGTAGAGCCCGAGGATCGGGTCCAGCCACGAAACATCCTTCTCCGTTTTGGGGGACTCCTTCGATTTCCCGGCGATGAATTGCTCGTAGCTCACATGCCCGTTGGGGACCTCCCCCGGACCGCACATAACACAGATCTTGGGCTTGACCTTGCGCATCGCGATGGCCTTGACGGCCATGTCCTTCAGCCCCGCGTCGTAGATGAAGACGGCCACTTCACTTTCATCCATCAGCCTGCTGACCTGGCCCTCGGGGAGCATGAAATTCATGGAGTAGAACTTGCACCTGGCCTTGGCGCTACCCATGTGCAGAATAAACCACTCGTAGGTGTTGAACAGATCGCCCATGATGGAGTCATGGGTCGTCAAACCGGCATCAAGAAGGGCATTGGCGAACTGGTTGGCTTCCTCGTTCCATTGCCTGAAGGTCAATTCCTTTTTACGGAAGGGGTCAATGATGGCGACCTTGTCAGGCTCTATGAGGCAATTCCGGTAGAGCTGCCTCGTAACGGTGTATTCCTTGTCCCACACTTCTTTAAAAATTGAATAATCGACGTTTTTCCCCATGGTCTCTTCCTCCTTTGCTTGAGAAGTGTCTGTTGTTTAACACCCCTAAGTTGAAATTAGAGAAACCCCCATTGACCGCTGTTGACACATTCACCTCCTTCTTTTCTTTTTTCATGAACAAAGAGCGTTCATTTGTTCCTGTAATTATAGGGCAGATAATCGCGCCCGAAGAGCTCGCGCAAAGCGACCAGTTTCGATACCTGGGATGTCCCGTCGGCAATCTCTATCGCCAGCACATCCCGCAAGCGCTGTTCCAGTGGAAATTCATTCGTATAGCCGGGATGCCCGTGAAGAACGAGACAATCCCTGATGGCATTGGTGGAAAATCTCGGCGCCATCCACTTCACCATCCCCGCGACCGCCGAGGAGGACTGCCCCTGATCACGCAGCCAGAGTCCCTTGTAGCAGAGCAAACGGACGGCCTCGAGAAGGCTTACGTGCTCGACGAGCGGGAAGGACACCCCTTCGAATGTCGCGATCGGTCTTCCGAAAGCGTGCCTCTGCTTGGTGTACTCGATCGTCTCTTCCAGCGAAAGCATGGCCGGGGCGATCGCCTCGAGGGCCAGCAGGATCCTGCTGACGTCGAAACCCTGCATGCCCATGACGAACCCCGTTCCTTCTTTTCCGATGAGATAATCCTTGGGGATTTCCACGTCTTCCATGAAGATGGACCCCCGCGCGACGGAGCGCACCCCCATGTCCTCATAGGCCGATAGCGTCACGCCGGGATATTTCGTCGGCACGACGAAGCAACTCACTCCTCTCGCCCCGGCCGCGGGGTCCGTTTTCGCGAAGACCATCGCGAAATCGGCGTCCATCATCGCCGTGATGCCGGCCTTCTCGCCGTTCAGGATGTAGGACGCCCCCTTTTTGACCGCCGTGGACTTCATGGCCACGGCATCGGTGCCCGAGCCGGGCTCGGTGATCGCAAAAGCGGGAATGAGGTCGCCGGCGATAAACGGCTCCAGAAATTCCTTGCGTATCTTCTCGCTCCCCTGTGAAACAATGGCGCCGCAAAGATGTCCCACAACAGACACAGACATCGTCAGGGCGCAGTCACCCCGGGAAGCCTCCTCGCAGACGATTCCCTCGGAAACATGGGGCGCGCCCATACCGCCTTTCTCCACGGGCGTGGACATGCCGATGAGGCCAAGTTCACCCATCTTTTTGTGGAGATGACGGGGATACTTTTTTTCGCGATCCCACTTCGTGTAGTAGGGCTTCAGCTCCTTCTCCGCAAACTTCCGGACCATGTCACGCAGGGCCAACTGTTCATCCGTAAAACTGAAATTCATCACTCCTCCTTTTCATCCCGTGCAGCGTTGAGTCAAAGAGATCAAACCATGTTCAGGCCGCCGCTGACACTCAGAACCTGGCCGGTGATGTATCCCGCATCATCGGACGCGAAAAATGCCACGGCCCCCGCGATGTCCTCAGGCTGCGCGAGACGACGCAGCGGTATGGCTTTTTTGAGGCCCTCGGCGATGGCCGGGTTGTCGCCGGCGACCTGGGCGAAGAAAGGCGTATCCGTCGGACCGGGTGACACGACATTCACGTTGATCCCGTATCGTGCCACTTCCCTCGCAACGGTTTTCGAGAAGGAAATGATGCCTCCCTTGGCTCCCGAATAAACCGCCTCGCCGCTCGATCCCACCCGTCCGGCGTCGGAGGCGATGCTGACGATCTTCCCGTACTTCCGTTCGATCATGTGCGGAAGAACGGCCTTGAAGAAGTTGACCGGGCCCTTGAAATTGATGTTGAGGACCTTGTCCCATGTTGCGGGCTCGCTCTGGATGAAAAGCTCCATCTTGTCCCAGCCGACGTTATTGACCAGGATATCGACGCATCCGAGTTCGGCGATGGTCTTTTCCACCGTCTTCTTGACCTGCTCGAGACTGGTGATGTCCACCTGCACGGCGATGGCTTTACCGCCCATCCCCTTGATCTCCTCTGCCACCTTTTTGGCCGTCTCCGGATTCAAATCGGCCACACAGATTTTCGCGCCCTCACTGGCCATCTTCAGGGCAATGGCTCTTCCAATCCCCTGACCGGCACCCGTAACAATCGCCGCCTTATCTTTTAATTTCATCTGATTCCTCCTTTGATGACTGCCGGGATCACCCTGTCCTCTGAAAACCCGCGCCCCGCCACCCGAGAGACGGGAAGCCGGCTCCAGCCGTCAGGATGAACCTTGATGCAGATTGATTACTTTTTCCGGGACCCTGTATCGGTCAATTCCAGGAGCAGGCCCTGCGCGCTCTTCGGATGGATAAAGGCCACCCTGTCCGGCCCATCATACATCTTCCCGATAATCTTCAGCCCGTCCTTTTCCAGAGTGTCCACGAGGGTTTCCAGCTTGTCGCACATGATAGAAATGTGATGAAGACCGCCCATTTTGTTGACCTGCATGAATTTCCCGATGGCGCCGTCCGGCCCCGTGGCCTGCATGAGCTCGAAGTAGGTTCCTTTCAGGTTGACGGTGGAAGAAATCTGCTGTAGTTGGGGATATTCCGTCCTTTTCACTTCCTCGGCGCCGAAGGCCGCTTTGAGCAGCTTCAACGTCTCGTCGATGTTCTGAACCGCTATCCCGATGTGATCCACGCCCTTGACCATACGACCCTCCTTTGACCTTTTTGTCGTTGTTGACCCGCCTAAAGGGGAATGTTTCCATGTCCCCGGTCGACGTTACTCTTCTTTTTATGTTTGAAAACCTCCAGGGCCCTGAAAAGATGCGCCCTGGTGTCCCGCGGTTTGATCAGAAAATCGACGACCATCTTTCCCGCGTAATGATAGGGAGAGCTGAATTTTTCCCGGTATTCGTCGATTTTCTGCTTCCGCATCGCCGCCTTGTCTTCCGCTCCTTCGATTTCCCTTTTGTAAAGGATCTCCGCCGCCCCTTCAGCGCCCATAATCGCCATTTCCGCCGTGGGCCAGGCGAACACCAGGTCCGCCCCCATCGTCTTGGAGCCCATGGCGGCCCAGGAGCCGCCGTAGGCTTTCCGCACAACGAGAAGGATCTTCGGAACCTCCGCCTCCACGTACCCGTAGAGCATCTTGGCCCCGTGGCGAATGATCCCCATGTGCTCCTGCCGGATCCCCGGGAGATAGCCCGGCACGTCCGCCAGCGTGATGATCGGGACGTTGAAGCAGTCGCAGACCCTGTAGAAACGGGCGGCCTTGTCGGAGGCGTCGCTGTCAATGGCCCCCGCGAGAACCCTGGACTGGTTGGCGACGATGCCGACAGGATAGCCGCCGATCCGGGCAAAGCCCGTGATCATGTTGCGCGCGAACCGCTCCTTGACCTCGAAGAAGTCACCCCCATCGACCAACGCCCTTATGACCCGCAGCATGTCGAAGGGCTTCCTCGGCGAGTCCGGCACAATGCTGTCCAGCTCCGGGCAGCTCCTGCAGGGATCATCCGCCGGTTTCAGTACGGGCGCTTGCTCGTCCCGGTTCGAGGGAAGAAAACCCAGGAGCTTCCTCACCTGGGCCATGCATTCTTTTTCATCGCCGGCAACGAAATCGGCCACACCGGATATCTCGCTGTGAACTTTCGGACCCCCGAGTTCCGGACCCGTGACATCCTGATTCGTGACTTCCTTGATCACGCGGGGCCCGGTGATATACATTTCGCTGATTCCGTCCACCATGAAGATGAAGTCCGTCAGGGCCGGGGAATAACACCCCCCGCCCGCGCAGGCCCCCAGGATGCAGGAGATCTGGGGAATCACCCCGGAACTGATGATATGCTCATAAAACATGAGGCTGTAGGTTCCGCTTCCTTCCTGAATCCTCCCGCCCGCCGTGTCCACGAAACCGACCATCGGGGAGCGGGACGTGAGCGCCAGTCTCATGGCATGTGCAATCTTCGTCGCCGTCGTGAAACCGACGGTCCCGCCCAGGACGGTGAAGTCCTGGGCATAGGCAAAGACCCGCCGGCCTTCCACCGTGCCGTAACCCGTGATCACACCGTCGCCATAGGGGCGCCTGTTTTCCATGCCGAAGTCGTGGCACTGATGCTGCGCAAACATGGCGATTTCGACGAAACTCCCCGGATCGAAGAAAAGATCGATCCGCTCCCGTGCCGTGAGCCTTCCCCTACGGTGCTGCTCTTCGATGGCCTTGGAGTTACCGGACCGCACCTCTCCTTCGATGCGGTCCAGTTCTTTTACGGGATCTTTCATTGAAAGGGGATCTCCTTCGCCGCACGGGTATGAAACCCGGCGGAACCCACCACTTCAAGACATTTACACTTCCGTGAGGTTGACTCTCCACTCCTTCAGGTTGATGCCGCATCTCTCCATCTCTTCCCCGAGGATACGGATGGGATTGCGCCAGAACATCCCTTCGAGGATGCCCTCGCGGTATTCCAGCTGATGATGCTGATACAGGATCCCGTCGAGGGGGAAGAGGTTCATTTCCGAACCGAACATGTACTTGTCACGCTGCCGCCGGTTGAGCTCGAACCAGGTGTGCGGGCAATTGTGCTCGATGTATTCCGGCCAGATGCCTGAAAGCTCGCGGTAGATATTCCCCTTGTGGCGGCAGAGCAGCACCGCGTCTTCATCACGCCCGTCGGAGATGTGGAGCATGATGATCTTCAGGTTCGGGAAATCCGCCGAGATGTCGTCGATGTCGGGAATCAACTGCATGGTATACTTGATCTTCGTTCCGAGGCCGCCCGGTGCCCCGCTGGCGAGCCCGGTGAAACCCGTGTGGAGCTGGATGGGCATCCCGAGCTCCTGGCAGAGATCCCAGAGGGGGTAGAACCGCTTGTCATTGACGTGGAAGGCCTGCCCCACCTGCTGGAACTTGATCCCGATGAGCTTCAACTCCTTGTGGCACCGGATGACCTCCTCGAGGGCCTTCCAGCCTTTCCAGGGATCCACGGAGCCCCAGCCTGTAATGCACACATCGGGAAACTTATCCCTCATGGCCGCGATATCGTCGTTCGTGTTGTCCCGGTAAAGCGGATCCCCGGGGGCCATGGTGGTCTCGGCTGCCCACCCGCAGGGCATGACCGCCACGCCCAGTTCCCGGAAGGGCTGCACCCATTCTTCCTCGGTGGGCGCCATCGCTGTGATCTGCTCAGGCGTGATGTCCGCCCTCTTGTACAGATACTTCTCCAGGTGCATGCGAAACTTGCCCAGACTCCTCCAGCCAATCTTGGTATAGGGATGGGTGTGGATATCGATGATCCTGGGCATTCCCTTCCTCTTGGCGAGAATCATCTCCTTGATTTCCGGATCAACTGTGTGAAAGGGTTTCCTGACGATGGTCTTGTCCAGACGTTTTTTCTGCTCCGGGTCCATCTCCAGCGCGCCGTAACGTTTCTTCTCAGCCATGTTCTACCTCCTTGTCGTCAGCTTAGAATTATTGACTTAATCTTGCCCCGTTGCCGGGATTTAACCAGATCCAGCTTTTGTAGCGCATATTCGTCTCACCCCAGGGGCCCCTGCACACCCCAGGCGGACTCCATCCAAAGCCTCAACGGCCGGCTTTCATCTTTTCGATAAGGATTGGGACGGCCACCTTGTAATCGGCAACCAGTCCGACATCGGCCATCCTGAAGATGTTGGCATCGGGATCCCTGTTGATGGCCACGATCTTCTTTGAATTGACAATGCCCGTGACATGCTGGGCCGCGCCTGAAATACCGATGGCGATATACAGATCAGGGCTCACGATCTTTCCCGTCTGGCCGATCTCCATACTCAGGGGAACCCAGTTCTCATCCACGGGAACCCGCGTGGCCCCCACGACGCCTCCCATGAGTTTTGCCAGCTGCGCGATCATCTCGAAACCCTCAGGTCCGCCCAGACCGCCGCCGCCGGCCACGATAATCTTGGCATCCTCGAGTTTCACCCCTTCGGTTTCAATCTTTTTCGCTTCAACGAGCTTCACCTTGACAAGCGAGGCATCCACGGCATCCGTAACGGGAATGACTTCTCCCTTCCGATCCGCTTTTGGTTCCTCCGGTGCGATGGCCTTTGCCCTGACGGTGTTGATCTGTAACCGATCCCCGGTCGTTGCCATGACCGCCATGGCCTTTCCCCCGAAAACGGGGCGCGTCTGCAATATCCGGTTGTTTCCGGCATCGAAGGTGACCTCGACACAATCCATGCACAAACCGGCATTGAGCTTTGCAGCCAGCCGAGGCGCCGCATCCCTGCCGAGGTCCGACTGCCCGAATAGGCAGAGCACGGGCTGGATCTTCCTGCAGAGCGCATCAATCATGATAGTGCACGCATCGCTGTTCGACTCCGAAAGCATCGCGTCCTTGGACGTGTAGACCTTGTCGGCACCGTAATGGATGCCTTCCTCGGCCGCCGCTACCGCCGGACCCATCAACAAAAGGTTCACCGTGCCGCCCATCTGTGCTGCCAGCCGGTGTGCACCCCCGAGAAGCTCCCTGCTGGTGGAGGTGAGTTTTTCCTTTTCAACTTCCCCTATGACCAGAATATGTCTGTTATCAGCCATGTCGTCTCCCCTCAAGGCTTGATGTCCATGATTTTTTCGGCCAATTTTTCCGCCGCTTCCTTTTCGTCCTTGCCCGTGACCATCTCGCAGGTCCGGCTGGGGGAAAAGGTATAGAGCTTGACCAGCTGGTTGCGCGCAGCCGCTTTCCCAACCCCGGCGGCATCCACCCCGAGATCGGCAGCCGACCACTTCTGGATCTGCTTCTTCGCGGCGTTGATGATGCCCCAGCCGGTCGGTATCCGCGCCTGGCCCATTTCACTGCTCAGGGTCACCACGGCCGGCAGCCCGACTTCGAAGATTTCGAAGCCGTTCGTGATGACGCGCTCGACCTTGAGCTTTCCGTCCGCAACCGAAATACCCTTGGCCCTGATGACGGACGGGAAACCGAGATACTCCGCGATGACCGAGCCAACGACACCGTTGTCCCAGTCGGCCGCCTGCCTGCCGCAGAGGATGATATCGCATTTACCGATTTTTTTGACCGCTGCGGCCAGGATCAAAGCAGTGGAAAAGGCATCGGAGTCCTCGAAGGCCGGGTCATTGATCTGTACAGCTTCATCGGCACCCATGGCCACGGCTTTCCTCAGCACCTCCACGGCAAAGGGTCCGGCCATTGTTACCGCCGTGATCTTAGCGCCTTTCGCCGCTTCCTTGATTTTCAGGGCCGCTTCCACGGCAAGGGCATCGTAGGGGCTGATGACGAGGGGCATCCCTTCCGGTGGAATCACCCGGTTCGTCTTGCCGTCAACCGAAAACTTCGCCGGCGGCATATCGGGATCCAGAACCGGTTTGACAAAGACTATGATATCCATCTCTCCTCCTTTAGCCGTACTGATAGCAAATACCAAAACCTCCCCGGGGATTGACCCAGGTAATCGCGCCCCGGTCACAGGAAAACCGACAGCTTCCGCACTCGAGGCACCCTTCATAGGAGAAGGTCACATGACCGTCCCGGATGACGTAGCACTCGGCGGGACAGGCGTAGAGGCAGGACTTCGGCTCGCACCGGTCGCATATCTTTTCATCCACGCGGATGTGAACATCCCTGTCTACTTCGAACTTGTTCAAGGCCAGCTTGTCTTCTACCTTCACATCGCCCTCCTCGCCCGCAGGAAATCCGAAAGGAGCTGCATGACGGTGAAGCGCCCTTTCATGGATTCCCGGACGACCTGGAATGTGTTTTTCCTGGGTTTGCCGTCGCTGCAGAAGATCCGTGACATCAGGTCGCAGGCCCACTCCGGATAGTCGTTGTAAATCCTCCGGTTTTCGAGAAAATGAGGCGCTTCACGGAATGTGTTCAAATCCTTGATGACAAAGGTATCCTTCAGGGCCTGCTCATAAGACTGAAGGACGGCCGGCGAATAATCTTTTTTCTCACGGGCCCGGATGGCCGCGTTCCCGGCCGCCACTCCGGCCGCAACGGCGAAATTCGCGCCCTCCAGGATGAGACCCGTGCCCAGGACCATGGCGGCGGCATCGCCCGTTATCATGATGCCGTCCCCGTAGAGCCGCGGCATCATGCTGACGCCCGACACCGGGATCAGGTGCGCCGAGTATTCCAGCAGTTCACCTCCCCGGATCAGGTTCTGAATGAACGGGTGGGCCTTGAATCCCTCGATGAGATCCGATGCCTTCAGGCGTTTTTCGAGGAGCGCGCTCAGCTGGACGACCACGCCGACGGAGAGGCTGTCCAGGTTCGTATAGATAAAACCGCCTCCGGGCAATCCCAGGGTGCAGTGACCCACGAACTCCATGACGGCCCCGTCGGTGCCCTTCAGATTGAACCGGTCCTCAATCACCTCTCTCGGAAGTCGGAGAACCTCTTTGACCCCCTGTTTCAGGTCCTGTGCCTTGAATTCACCGCGCAGGCCCGTCTTGGCGGCGAGCAGGGAGTTGGCCCCATCCGCCAGGATGACCAGGTTTGCCGGAAATTCCTCCCCGGCAACCTTCACGCCCCGGATAGCCTGACCTTCGCGGATGAAATCATCCACTTCGAGACCCGAGGCGATGATGGCCCCGGCTTTCTCGACCTGACCGGCCAACCACTGATCAAACTTGGCCCGGAGGATGATAAAACCCGGGCAGGATGACGAGTCGCGGTGGGCATTTTTGAAATCGATGGAAAGAGAGGCATCTTTCGTGAGAAAGGAAATGGCATGGCGGCTGACCGATCGCTCGACGGGCGCCTCTTTCCAGAATTCGGGGAAAACCTCGTTCATGGCTGATCCGAAAAGGGCTCCCCCCCACATATTCTTGGCCCCTGCATATTTTCCACGCTCGAGGACGAGGATGTTGAGACCCGCTTTCGCCATGGTGTAGGCCGCCGCGCATCCGGCCGGACCCGCACCCACCACGATGGCATCAAAATTTTCCATCCCTACCTATCCTTACCTGAACCTACATTCCCCATCGCATGGACATTGGAATGCCTGATAACAGTTTACTAAACCCGACTATCTCGCCACGGCATCGATACCCAGCATGATACGACCCAAAACCATTTTATGAACATGCGCCGTCCCCCCATATATGATAGGAGCCATGCAGTCCCGGTATATCCGCTCCACGGGATACTCATCACTCAACCCATAGGCACCGTGCAGTTCCACCGCCGCCATGGCAGATCTCCGAACAGCTTCCATATTGTGATACTTGGCTATGGACGATTCCTTGACCACGTTAAGATTTTTATCCTTCATGTAAGCCAGACGGTATGCCAGCCAGCGAGATGCCTCAAGATCGATCACCATGTTGGCAATCTTCTCCTGAACTAGCTGAAAACTGCCGATGGGTTTCTTGAACTGGACCCTCTCCTGACAGTACTTGATACTGCAGTCAAGACAGGCCTGGATCGCCCCGACAGCCGCACAGGCGATGCCAAAGCGGGTGTGTTCCACATTGGAAAAGGCAGCCTTCATGCCGAATCCGCCTAGCTGATTCGATCGGGGAACACGGCAGTCTCGGAAAAAAAGCTGTCCGTGATCGTGATGACGAAAGGCCATCTTGTGCTCGATCGGGGCGCGGGTGAAACCGGGCGTCCCCCAATCCACAATGATCACAGCCAGACCCTTCGTCCCCTTGTTCTTGTCGGTCTGACAGACCACCATGGCAAAATTGCAGATGTTCGCATTCGTGATCCATGTTTTGTTCCCATTGATAATCCACTCGTCACCTTCGAGCACCGCTGTCGTTTTTATCGCTGTCGCATCGGATCCCGCGTCGGGCTCAACCGTTCCGAAACAATGTGTCAATTTACCCTGGACCATACCAGGAAGATATTTTTTCTTCTGTTCTTCCGTGCCGCCGAGCAACGGCAGGATTCCCAGAGAAGTCCGGGACATTGAACCCGTCCCCAAGGAGAAATCGAAGTACGCCAGCTGTTCCGTCACCAGCCCCAGAGTCATCCAGTCAAGGTCAAGCCCGCCGTACTCCGCGGGCGCCTTGATGCCAAGGAGGCCCTGCGCACCGAGTTTCTCGAACACCTCGTGGGGCATCTTGCCATCGCGGTCCCATTGCTTCACGTAAGGCTGGACCTCTCTTGTGCCGAATTCCTTAGCCATGTCCTTGAACATGGCCTGTTCTGTCGTCAATTCAAAGTCCACTTTGCGCTCCTTTCTCCTCTTACTTCAAGGGGGTCCATGACCTGACTTTGTTTAGTCTCTTTATTTGATGCTCATAATATATTGAACAAATTGATTTTATTTAACAAACGGCCATATTTTCAGTTCCATATCCGCCCCTTTTCGGACTACTCCCCGAGACTACTCCATCAAATAAGTTTAGCAAGGAATAGACCAAGAAAAATTTTTTATAAGTAATTGATATTACTGTGTTTTATTAAATTGTTCTCCCGTTACACGCCTTTACACGTCTCATTTTTTAGACATTCTAATTTAAATATCCTGAAAAAATCGTTTTAAAGGAAGGGCTTTGATTAAAAAATAGGATAGTGGGAATATGAACAACGATCAATACATGTTTCAAATGTTATACAAATCTGCCTCAAGGTGCTTATTACTACATCTCAATAAAAAATTCAAAGGAATTCGTGTTTCTATACGACGGGTTATGTGTTGTGAAAAAGTCGCTTTCGCAGAAGCTGTTAAAGGCTTTCAGGAGGAAGGAAACGGCAGTTTTTACTAGGTGATATGGAGCTGCTTGATCTTGTAGTAAAGAACCGTTCTGTGAATGCCCAGCAGGTCAGCTGCCTTCACCTTGTTTCCGCTGGTCTGACGGAGGGCGTCTTTGATGATTTTCTTCTCAGCTTCTTGAAGCGCTTTCCTGAGATGTACCCCGACTTCTGAAATATCTTTGCGTGTTCTCGGTAACTCACGGATCCTGCTCGGGAGGTCTTCAACCCTTATTTCCGCACTCTCGGATGTAAACATGGCCCGCTCGATAACATTTCGAAGTTCTCTAACATTCCCAGGCCAGTGATAGGCCTTCATGAGGGTCAGAGCCTCACTGGAAATTCGAGACGGACCCTGTGTGATCTTGTCCCGGAGCTGATGGATGATATATTCAGCGATCGCCGGAATGTCCTCCCGGATATCCCGAAGGCTCGGCGTATGGATGTGAAATATGTTGATGCGGTAGAAAAGATCCATCCTGAAAGCACCCTTTTCCACTTGATCCGACAGCTCCTTGTTCGTGGCCGTGATCAGCCGAAAATTCACCTTTATCGGCCGCGTCCCCCCCACGCGGTCTATCTCGTAATCCTGTAGCACACGCAGAAGTTTTACCTGCATGTCGAGAGGCATCTCACCGATTTCGTCCAGAAATATCGTTCCGCCGTGGGACAGTTCGAATTTCCCCATCTTACCCTGTTTCTTCGCTCCCGTGAAAGCCCCCCCTTCGTACCCGAACAGTTCGCTTTCGATGAGTTCGCGGGGAATAGCCCCGCAGTTGACCCGGATGAAAGGACCCGTCGCTCTTTTGCTGTGTTCATGAATAAAAAATGCACAGGCGTCTTTTCCCGTTCCCGACTCGCCTGTGATGAGAATCGGCGCATCACTTCCCGAGGCCTGCAGGGATAGTTTAACGAGGCTATTGATGGCCACTGAGCTGCCTACGATTTTGGCAAATCTGTATCCCCCGCTTTTGATCGTATGCACCTCATCGCGGTAATATTTCAACTGTTTCTCGAGAAGTTCGATCTTCCGGTATAGTTCTTTGATTTTATCCGTGCGATGAAAGATCCGCTTCCCCAGGACACCGATGATGTTCCCCTTCTCATCGCGGATGGGTATTCGGGCCAGGATCTGATACCGATTGCCGACCAGGTGCGTTTCCCCGATCGAAGGCATGCCGTTGACGAGGGTTTCCTGCATTTTGCTTTTTTTATTGACATCCGTTATGTACTTCCCGACGGCTTCCTCGGGTGACACGCCGTAGAGCTCCTTGTTGAAGCGGCTCATGAATCGAATGATGCCGTCTCGATCAATGACGATGGGACATTCGTACGGGTTATCGACGAAAGCATCGAGAAGCTTCCGGTCCATCTGCTCAATCCAGTCGAACTTTTTATGGTCGTCCATCGTTCCCCTTCTCATTTCGGCAATCATATAAATTCAGGGAATTTTCAATGTCAAGTTTTTTCGTTGCGAACCGTGCGGCATCGACCCGCGCTCAGCATAAATAATTCTGTATTTTTTGTCATGTTTTATTTATATTTATACATAAATTCACTTTATCGACGAGGCCATGGAATCCGTTGCAAATGTCGGCTTGCCCGACGATTACCCATACGAATACGTGGAATGGATAACGCTCAAGAACGGCCGCACGGTGCTCTTGAGGCCAATCAAACCCTCCGATCGCCGCCTTCTCATCGAGCTTTTCAACCGTTTATCACCGCAAACCATCTACCGACGCTTTCTGCATCGCGTCAGGCAGCTTCCCGAGGAGTGGCTCGACCGCTTTACGCTGATGAACTATAAATCCGATTTCGCCCTCGCCGCGACCATTGAGGAGGAAGGTGAAGAGCATATCATCTCCGTCTTTCGCTATCATTACAACATCCATACGGATAACACGGAGATAGCCTTTGTCGTTCGGGACGACTGGCAGGGTCTGGGGCTCGGAACAAAGATCGCGGCCAAGATCGTCGACATCGCGAGGGAAAACAACATCCACCAGTTCGATGGCATGATGGATCCCACCAATGAGGCCGTCACCAAAATTTTCAACAGCATCGGCTGCAAGTACACACTCACTTTGAGAGCCGGGTATTTCTTTATTCTGATTGATATCGATACCTGCGAGGCGTGAACATTCGTCCGTCATCACGCCGCCGTCTGCCTCTCTGACCCTTTCATCTTGTCAGGATTTCGGCGAAGGGCCGATGGCCTTCATAGGCCGTCGCGATCAGTCTACATTCCCGTTTAATCTCCGTGAGATATACATTTTTATTTTTTGAACACGACCCTTGAATTGGCCTTGATTTTTGAATGGATACGATATATAGAAACACCGGTTTCCTGCATTTTTATCCTGCTTTTATCAACGGGTTGGATTGTCGATTTCGGGTATTGCTGAAAATTTTATTCAGCCGCCGGCTGAATTCGAGTTTTAAAAACATATTAAAACAAGGGGGAAGCACAAAATGAATTTGGATCTAAAAGAAGAACAAAAAATCATACAGGATACCGCAAGGAATTTTGCCCAGACGGTACTCGAGCCGGTGGCTGCGAAACTTGATCAGCAGGGCGACCGGGAGACTTTCCTCAAGAATCTAAAAAGACTGGCTGATCTCGGCATGATGGGAATCAACGTGCGTTCCGAATACGGGGGATCGGAAGCGGGTGTCATCGCCTTCAGTCTGGCGGTCACGGAGATAGCGAGGGCCTGCGCTTCTACGGCCGTAACCATGTCGGTGACGAACATGGTGGCAGAGGTGATCCAGGCCGTGGGCACGGAAGAACAGAAAAGAAAATACATCCCGAAGCTATGTTCCGGTGAATACTATGCCGGCGGTTTCGCATTGACCGAAACCGGTGCCGGTTCGGATCCCGCGGGGATGAGAACAACGGCCATCGCCGACGGCGATCACTACGTGATCAACGGCAACAAACTGTTCATTACCAGCGCGGAATATGCCGGCGTTTTCGTCACCTGGGCGGTTACGGACCCGAAGGGCAAGAAAGGCAAGAATATCAGTACCTTTCTCATTGAAAACGGGACGAAAGGCCTCACGGTGGGACGTGCGGAGCACAAGATGGGTCAGCACGCTTCGATCACAAACGAGCTCGTCTTCGAGGACTGCCGCGTCCCCAAGAACGCCCTGATGGGAAAGCTCAACGACGGGTTCCGCACGGCGGCGGGCGAGCTCGCGGGCGGCAGAATCGGCATCGGATCGCTTGGTCTCGGTTGCGGGCTTGCCGCCATGGACTACGCGACAAGGTATGCCATCAACCGTGTCCAGTTCGAGCAGCCGATCACGAATTTTCAGGCCATACAGTGGATGATCGCCGAGTCCTACACGGAACTGGAAGCAGCAAGGCTTCTTCTCATGAACGCCTCTTACAAGAAAGAGACGGGCAAGTACTTCGGAAGGGAAGCCTCCATGGCGAAGTATTATGCCACCGAAGCGGCCGAGAGGGCCTGCTATAACGCGATCCAGATATTGGGTGGTTACGGCTACACGACCGAGTACCCCGTCGAACGTTACGCCCGCGACGTGCGCATCACCTCGATTTACGAGGGGACGAACCAGATCCAGAGGCTGATCATCGCGCGGGACATCCTGAGCGCCCTGAAGTAATACTGTCTATCTGGGTCTTTCTGGGTCCGTCTAAGTCTGTCTGGGTCGTGCCGCATAGCGGCAGGAATCAGACATGGGGTTCGTGGATAAGAACTTGAGTCAAAATGACGACAAAGGCAGGAAAGCCCGCCTGTGTTGAACCGGCGGGCTTTTTTGTATTATTTTAACAGGGCTGAATGAAGCTCCCCCAGACAAAAAGCATGGCCACCGAATCCGGTGAAAATCTCCCCCCAGGTTACCCGGCGGGACTTGAGGGATGGTATACGGCAGGAAACGGCAGACAGGTCTTTCTTCGGCCGGTTAAGCCGACGGATCGGAGACTTCTTGTCGGTCTGTTTCACAGGCTCTCGGACCGTTCCATCCGCCTGCGCTTTCTGGGACTTCTCCGGGAACTTGACCCCCATCTGCTCGACCATTTCACACTGGTCAATTATGTTTCGGACTTCGCCATCGTGGCGACGCTCGTCGAGAGGGGGGAGGATCATATCATCGCCGTATCCCGCTACCACCGCGACGACGACACGGGGGGTACGGAGTTTGGCGTGGCCGTGAGAGATGACTGGCAGGGCATGGGGGTGGGGAAAGAAATGGTCCGAAGGCTCTTTGAAGCCGCAAGGAAAAACGGCATCCGCCGGGTCGAAGCGGCCATTGATTTCTCGAATGAGGCGATCCCGAGGCTACTGAACACCCTCGGTTACTCTTACACGTGGAAACCCCTGCGAGGGACGTATTCTCTGCAGGTGGAACTTTGAAAAAAAACAGGCTAACGCTTCCTGGATCTGCGATTCTATGCAGCGAAATGAAAGAATACCGCCATGGCGACCCTGGATGGTGTTGGGGGCAGCGACAGGAATCAACATGACCATGGGTGTCACTTATTCCTGGAGTGTGATCAAGAAAGCATTGGTGTCTGACTGGCAATGGACCAATGTGGAAGCATCTTTGCCCTTGACCATCTATACGGCGATCTTTGCCCTTGCAATGGTCTTCGCCGGGAGAATGCAGGACAAATTGGGCCCGAGGCTCGTAGCCAACACAGGCGGCATCTTTATGGCAACGGGTTTGATCTCCTGCAGTTTTACCAGCACTCCGCTGCTCATGACTATCGCATACGGAATAACGGGTATCGGCAACGGCCTGTGCTATTCCACAACGATACCCGCCAGCATCAAATGGTTCCCGCCCGAAAAAAAGGGGTTTGCGACCGGCATTGTGGTCAGCGGTATTGGATTGGCCACCGTTTATATCTCACCCATTGCCAACTGGTTGATTGGCCATTATGGCATTCCCAAGACATTTTTATTTCTGGGGACGGGAGCCTTTCTCATCATCATGATGCTGGCCCAGTTCTTAAGCAACCCTCCCCACGGTTATCATCCAAAGACAAAACTTGGTTTATCTACGCGACCGGTTGTTGCAGAGGGACATCTTCACCGTGAGGTACATTGGCGTGAAATGATAAGAATCGCTTTGTTTTACAAGTTGTGGTTCATGTACTTCTTTGCAGCCTCGGCGGGATTATTGATCATCGGTCATATTGCAGCCATCGCCAAGACGCAGGCCCACTGGGAAAACGGATACTATCTTGTCATTTTCTTCGCCCTGTTGAACACGAGCGGGAGGCTGGTTGCGGGTTTCCTGTCGGACCTTTATGGCCGTCTGAGCATTCTCCTTTGCGTTTTTCTCCTGCAGGCCGTTAACCTGGTCTTTTTCGTGCATTACGTAACCCCCACATCTTTAGCTCTGGGGGCAATGACGACCGGCCTTTGTTACGGCACCTTCTTTGCGTTGTTTCCACTGGTCACGGCCGATTTTTTTGGCATGAAGAATTTCGGGGGCAATTATGGTCTGCTGTTCCTTGCCTGGGGATTCGCCGGCATCCTGGGACCCATATTGGCCGGCTTCGCTGTCGATAAAACCGGCACATACCATATGGCTTACCTGGTCTCCGCCGGCCTGCTCGTCGGATCCTTCTTGCTGGCCCTTACCATCCGGCCGGCGAAAGTCATCTCGTGAAAGACTCCGGAAGCCGGTGCGAGTCCCGCAATGGTTTCGCACTGCAGGATGGCGCCCCATGACCTGAAGACAGCAAAACGCCGGTCCTCTGGACCGGCGTTTTGATATGGCATGCAATTCATTCACGATCAGGATTTTTGATCTTTCATCATGGCCCTGAGCTCACGCTTGAGAATCTTCCCTGTGGGTCCCTGAGGCAGGGAGCTTACGAACTCCACTTTTCTCGGGACTTTGAAATTGGCGATCCTGGGTTGCCCCCCCGTCGGGCGTTCCGTGGTACCCGACGTGTAAATGATGCTGACGATGTCGTCCAGTTCCGAAGGGACGGCAGGGGCGGGGAGATCCGCCTTGACGGCAATGCTCCCTTCCCAGAGATCGTTAGCGGCGGTGATGGCCCGTGATCCCGTATCTTGGCCGATGTGGTGGATCTCGTGCGATCTTTATTTCAAGGATCTCATACCTCGACCCGAGGTGCGTGCCCGGAATTCATTTTCGAAACCGGGGCGGGATGAAAGTCGTTAACCGGTTTTTTCACCCGGATCTCAGTGTCAGGATGGCATCCACGGCCACAGCGCCTTTCTGGAAGACCATGAGAGGGTTCACATCGATTTCACGGATCTGGTCGCGAAGGTCCGTCATCAGGGTGGACAGGGATATCAAGGCCGACACCAGGGCTTCCTTATCCGCCGGAGGCTTTCCGCGCATTCCTTCCAGCAGTTTCTTTCCGCGGATTTCAGATATCATCTCTTCCGCATCTTCTCTCACGATCGGCGCCAGACGAATGCTCACGTCTTCCAGCGCCTCCACCCAGATGCCCCCGAGACCAAATATGATTTTCTGAAAACAGGGCTCTTCAAAGGCGCATCCCATAATCAACTCCGCTACGGGTTGTGGAAGCATCTCCTCGATGAGAACGCCCCGGGGAGTGGCCGTTGACGCGATGATCCCGTTGACCCGGCCAAAGGCTTCCGCAAGGTCTTTTTCATTACCGATGCCCGTATAGACGACCCCCGCCTCCGTTTTGTGGATGAGCTCGGGAGATATCCCCTTCACGACGACCGGAAAGCCGAGTTGACCTGCAATATCGCGAGCCTCGTCCAATGTCCGGGCAACCTTTCCTCGGGGGATGGGGAACCCATAGAGGGACAGGATAGCCTTCGAAGAGACTTCGTCCAGACGTCCCTCACAACTCTCGATGATCGCCAGTGCCCGTTTCCGCGCATCGCGAGGCAGTTCTGCATGTTGCAGCGTTCTTTCAAGGCGCTGGCGGTGACGGCCGACAATGGAGAGAGCCCTCGCGGCGTCAAGGCAGGAATCGACATCATGATAGGTTACGACCCCGCCTTCTATCAACTCCCTGCTGGGCTTCTCGACCACCTTGTCGCCGAGCCAGCAGGCCAGGACCGGTTTTTCAGGGCCACCCCGGAGACCTTCCAGCATCAGCTTCGGCGCAACCTTCTGCAGATACATGGTGGTCATCAGGATGATGATCTGTTCGAAGCTCTCCTCGCGGGCAAATCGTTTCATGGCCTCCCTGATTACATCGTAGGACTTGAGGGGGCCTTTGATGATATCCAGCGGGTTATGCGGGGGCTGAAAATCGGTAATCTCCGTCATATCCCGCTCGAATTCGGGGCTGACCGGCGCCACGGAAAGGCCTTTCCCCCGCATTTGATCGGCCATCAGGCCTGCCGCGCCCCCCGAACAGCAAAAGATGCCCAATCGACCGCCCCGGGCGGGCGGCTGCGCGCGCAGTGCCATGGCCGTGGTCATCAGAGCATCCAGCGTGTCTGCCCGGACGATGCCGTGGGCGCGGCAGATGGCATCAAAGGTGTCATCCGAACCGGTCAGGGACCCGGTGTGAGATACCGCCGCACGTTTTCCCGCAGCGGTTCTTCCCACCTTGTAGAGGACAACAGATTTCCCGTTGGCATGGGCCCGATCCACAGCACCCAGGAATTTTTCCGGGTCCCGCAAGGCTTCGACGAAGCCCGTTACAACCCGCGTGTGGTCATCCTGTGCGAAATAATCCATAAAATCGGCCATCCTCAAATCGGCCTCATTCCCCGAAGACAGGAGGTGGCAATAGCCCAATCCCAGACCCATCGCGCGGTCCCAGATGGATCCCAGCATGGCGCCGCTCTGCGAGATCATGGCAACATCCCCCGGCAGAAGGTCGCCGGGCTCTCTTTCGAGTGTCGCGCACCAGGACAGGATGACGGGGGAGAGAAGGTTGATGAGCCCGAGACAATTGGGACCCATAAGCCTCATCCCGTAACGACTCGCTGTCCGGACCAGGTCGTCCTGGTCTTTCACCCCCCGGGCCCCGGTTTCCGCGTAACCGGAGGTGTTGACGATGGCGAAAGGACATCCCCGTTGTCCCAGCTCTTCAAGGGCCGACAGCACAAGGGCTTTGCCCACGACAATCACCGCCACGTCGGGGACTTCGGGAAGATCCGTTATCCGCCGGTAGCAGGGAATTCCCTGGACGCTGTCGCGGTTCGGGTTGACGGGGTATATCCGCGCCGTGCTCTTGTGGCGCAACATGAACATGAGGCTTCGGCCGTTGACGGACAAGGGATTATCTCCCGCCCCGACAATGGTCACCGTGCGCGGATAAAAAAGTTTCTGCAAATAGTGATCTTTTTTCATCTCTGAGTCCGATACCCCGCTTTTTTTAAAGAACGACCAATACGAATATTTACGCTGCGCCCCGCAAACTCGTCATGAGACCTGAAATATCACGGGCACACAAAGCCGCCTTCGGCTCACGACCCTGGGTTGTTCGTGTCTGAGCAAAAGTCAGTGCGACTTTTCACTTGGCAGTCTTTCAATAAGGGGGGAGTCGGTCCTGGTGCAGGCCGCTTTTTTTCAACGCGCAGCAGCCTCACCTTTCATTGATCCATAGAACCCCCGCCCCTTACCAGAGGATGCGTGCATCCACGGCTTTACAGCCGGTCACATCCGCCATCAAAGGGTTGATGTCCAGTTCCGTGATATCCGGAACTTCCGCGGCAAGGAAGGAGAGTCTTTCCAGATTATCCAAAAGCCCCTCCAGGTCCACACCGGCCTCTCCGCGGACGCCCTTCAGAAGCGGGTAAATCTTCAGCGAGGAGAGCATCTTTTCAGCCACCTTCCTGCTGACGGGCACCAGCTCGCGGCTGACGTCTTTGAAGACCTCTGTGTAAATGCCTCCAAGGCCGCAGGCAATAATGTGGCCGAATTGAGGATCACGTTTCAATCCCATGAGGAGTTCTTTCCCCGACGCCTGCTCCTGTAACTGGAAGCCGATCTTCACCTTCGGATCCCGCCGGGAAACGTTATCCTTCATTTTTTGATAGGCGTCCCGGAGTTCCTTTTTGTTGCGAAGGCCCGTCACCACACCGCCCCATTCGCTCTTGTGCAGAAATGCCTCACCGGAGAGTTTCAGGACCAGGGGATAGGCAAGCGTCCCGGCCGCTTCTTCAATGTCCTTCCATGACCGGGCGATCCCCCCCCGGACCACGGGGATGTTAAAAGCGTCGAGAAGGGCAAGGGCGTCCTCCCCCAGCAGGACCTTGCGCTCCCTTCCCTTGCTCAGCAGCCGGGCGACCCTGTCACGATCGCAGGGAAAAGCACGCTGAGACGGAATTTCCCTCTGCCGGATCTGATGATAGCGGTAACAGAAGGACAACGCCTGCACGGCCTGCTCGACGGTTGGAAAACAGGCAACGGAATCGATCGCTTCCAATCGTTCTGCATTCTTTGACACGCCCATTCCGTAGATCCACATGGATATGGGTTTGCGGATCCCTGTTTCCCGCAGGACAGTCCTGACCGCGTCGACGATGTCGATATCCCTGTGGAGGGGAGAGTCCGGGTTGAAGGCCATTGCGAGAATACCGTCGATCTTGGGAGATTTCAGCAGTTCCCCGAGGGCGATTTTGTAAGTCGGAGCGATGCCGGCCCCGATCATGCCTATGGGCCATATGTCAAGGGGGTTTCCGATCTGTATCCAGTCCGGAAGCCCCTTCTTCAGCTTGTCCGCAAGACCTTCCGGCGGTTCCGTGATGGTCAGGCCGAAATCCTCAGAAGCATCCGTGGCCATGATGCCGCCCGCCCCCGTGGGCGTCAGCACCCCCAGCCGGGGTCCCACCATGTCATCCAACCGCACCAGGGCATGAATAGCGTCTCTCAGGTCGGAAGCGTTTTTCACACGAATAATGCCTGCGCGGCTGAAGGCCGCATCGTTGATCTCGTCTTCGCCCACCAGGGAACCCGTGTGCGACATGGCCGCCATGGCCCCGGCTTTGCTTCTTCCGGTTTTATACACGATGACCGGTTTCTTCAAAGTGACCTGTGAAGCCTTTTCCAAAAAATCCCGGCCCCGTAGGACCCCCTCCATATGAAGCACGATCACCCGGGTCTCGGGATCGTCACCGAAATACTCCAGGGCATCGACAAAATCCACATCGCAGGCATTGCCGATGTCAAGGGCCTTTCCCCAGGTCTGGTAGGAAAAGACCTCCGTTGCCACCTGCAGAACGCCCGTCTGGGCCACGAGCGACACGGGGGGCACCTTATCCGACTTGGCCAGATCGACGAAGGAGGTTGCGAAATTACGGTAGTTGTTGACAACACCCAGGGTATTTGGCCCTGTCACCCTGACGCCGTTTTCACGGGCGAGTTTTGAAATCTCCCCCTGCAGTACACGACCATGCTCATCCGCGTCGGAAAAACCCTGGCTGACGATGATCACACGGCGGATTCCGGACTTAATGCACCCTTTCAATTCCTCGATGACACGATCCCTCCCTACCGAAATGATCGCAAGCTCGACTGCTTCCGGTACCTCGGTGATGGAGGGGTAGGCCTTGAGGCCGCAGATTTGATCAGCCTTCGGGTTTACCGGATAAAGGCGTCCCTTGTAGCCGTACCGGAGGATCATTTCGATACCATTGTAGGTACCCGGGCCCGTGTTTCTGGGTGCCCCTATCATCGCAACGGATTCCGGATCAAAAAAGCCTCGCATCTTTACAAACCTCCTTGCATCCCGTTTTTTATATTTTTAAAATCTCTAACCCTTTATGGGTCCATTTTTACTCCTGCAGAGAACCGATTGCGAGGACCGCCCTGACGTGCATCCATCCAGGCCATCTTTGTAAAATCAAAACATCTTGATTCTTCGTAAAAAATGTCCTTCCTATATCCAGGGCTGTACCCTACGGGGGGAGAAGCTCCCCTGTGACAGGCGCCACGTCCGTCACGGCAATACCTCCCATGGCCTTCCCTCGGCGTAATGCTCGCCGTCCTGCTGAGAATAAAAAAACCGGATCGAGAAAATTGAACTCGCCGTCCGTATTGTCAGTCACATCACCACGGCCAGCAATATCTCCCTTTAATGCGATTCAGGCTGCCTTAATCCTGAAGTCAATAGAAAATCAGGGATTCATAGACGTGTTTAATGGGAATTTACGACGACCTGCCCTTTTGCAGTGCTTCAATGAGGGCGGGGACGATCCTTTTCAGATCCCCCACAACACCCAGGTCCGCAACACTAAAAATGGGTGCTTTTGGATTTTTATCGACCGCCACAATGACACGTGATTTCTGAAATCCTGTCGTATAATGCACAGCCCCTGAGGCACCCAGGCTGATAAAGAGTTTCGGCCTGACCGTCTTCCCGCTCTGTCCGATCATCGCGATTTCGGGGATCCACCCTTCGTCGAAGGCCGGTCGCGTTCCGGCCACTTCACCTCCGACGGCTTCGGCGAGCTCCCTGACAAGCCCAAATCCCCCCGCGGAGTAAAGACCGAAACCGCCGGAGACGATGATGTCCGCATCCTCCAGCGAGCCTTCCCCCTGTTGCTCCCGAACATACTCCATCGACCGGGCCCGAAAATCATCTTCGCTGAGCTCGGGCTTGACAAAAAAGATCTCCCCCTTTTTTCGGGGATCCCGTTTTCCCTTTTCCATGACCCCCGGTCGGACCGTCACCATCTGGGGCCGATGCTCCGGGCAGATGATGCGGATCATCATGTTCCCCCCCCAACCGGGAACAATCTGAACCAGCTGATCCCGGCCGTCGATCTTTTCAACGTGGAGATCGACGCAGTGCGCTGTCAGTCCCGTACGGAGTCGTGCCGCAACCGCGGGGGCCAGATCCATTCCGATGGTTGTGCCGCCGATGAGGACAATTTCCGGCTTGATTTCCTCGAGGACGCCGGTCAGGACTTTCGCGTAGGCTTCGCTCTGATAAAGACGAAGCCGGGAATCTTCCACGGCAAAGACCCTGGATGCACCGTATTCCACCAGCTCCTCGGCAAGGGCACCGCAATTTTCACCGATCAAAACGGCCGAGACCCTGCCCTCATAAAGCGGCGACAGGTCCAGGGCTTTCTGCAGGACCTCGAGGGATACATCCCGCAGTCCATCATCTCCCTTTTCCGCCCAGATCGTTATATCCGTCAAGGACTGCACTCCTCCTCAAGCACTAGATCGCATCAAGCTCGTGGAGCTTTCGAACCAACTTTTTCGCGATCTCCTGCGGCTCCCCCTCAATCATCTGAACGTTTCTTCTGTTCGCCGGCTCGAAGACCCCCGCCACCTTTGTCGGAGAGCCTTTTCCTCCGATTTCCTCCCAGGAAAGGCCCGCCCCCTCGCAGACCGCGCAACCGTGCTCCACAATCGGTTTGCCGGCCGCATCCATGATACCCATGACGGTCGGAAGCCGGTAGTTGTTGATCCTCCTCAGAACGGCCATCACCGCCGGCAGGCGGAGATCCACCTTGAGATAGCCCCCCTCCGTGCTTCGCTCGATCACAACCCTCCGTTCGTCCATCCAGTGAATTTTCCGCACATAGTTCACATGGGGCAGGCCAAGAAAATAAGCCAGCTGCGCGGGCAGTTGCCCCGTTGAACCGTCTACGGATTCATTACCGCAGAGAACGAGATCACAGCCGTCCAGGGTTCGAATCCCGGCTGCGAGGACGCGGGCCGTCGCCAGCGTGTCCGCTCCTGCAAATGACGGGTCGCAGAGAAGCACGCCTCTGTCCGCACCTGTCGCCAGGGCCTCCTCGAGGCATTTTCTGGCCTGTGGCGGCCCCATGGTCAGAATGGTTACACTCCCGCCGTACTTTTCCCTGATGCGCAGAGCTTCTTCCAGGGCATGCCGGTCAAGCAGATTCGTGACGGCCGCAATACCGGAACGAATGATCGAGCCCGTGCCAGGATCCATGGTGATGCGGTCGAACTGCTCGGGGTCAGGAACTTGTTTTATACAGACGGCTATATTCAGCGGCATCCCTCGAAACCTCCGTTGCCGGAATACAAAATTATCCTCCAATTGTCAAACAGCATTCGTGCCAATATCAAATTCACAGTCTCGCTACAGAGTTATCGCCAACCCGGTGCAAAACAACAATCGCAGTTCCGGGCGTATACTAAATAGAATAACAGATTGTCTTATGACCGGGGAGGAGCATGAAATTTGAAGAGCTTCAAATGATGGGTTGGGAAAAAAGCGAAGGGTAAAGGCAGCACGGGCGTATCGCTGACGTTCCTGTCACAATGATAACGGCAAGCCCACCAGCCACTTGTCATTATTTCTTCCCAAGGGCTTCGGCGGCTTTTTTCAAAAGGAACTCCTGGAAGACGACATCGTGCTCCACGCTGAAGGATGACTCGAAATCTCGGCTCTGGCAGTTCAGCATGAATTCTTTGCCCTGCCTGAGTGCCGCCACGGGGGCCTCGAGCATGAGCCCCGCAATCTCCATGGCCCTTTCCACCAGACGTTCCGCAGCAACCACCTCGCTCACGAGACCGATGCGGTGGGCTTCCGCGCCGTTGATGCGCCTGCCAGTGAAGCAGAGATCCCTTGCCATTCCCTCCCCCACAATCCACCGGAGCGGCGTCCACAGGGGCGGGATGCCGAACTTGACCTCCGGGTGACCAAATAGGGCCCCAGGGGAGCAGATCCGTAGATCGCAGAGCTTCACGAAATCGAACCCTCCAGCCAGTGCCGGCCCGTTCACGGCGGCAATGGTGGGCTTGGGGAAATACCACAGGTCCCTGTGATAGCGCGCCGAGGTCTCGAAAATCTCGGCGAGAAGCGCGGGGTTTTTAAACTCACCGAGATCGAATCCCGCGCTGAAGGTATCGCCGGCGCCGGTAAAGATCACCACACCGATACCCGGGTCTTCCCTCCAGCCCCTCAGAAGGTCGGAAAGGGCCTTTCGCATCTCGATGGAAATGGCGTTCTTTCTGTCGGGGCGGTTCAGAGTCACAAAACCGATCCGCCCCTCTTTCACTTCCGCGGTAATTGTTCTGTAAGGCATTCTTACCTCAAGGGAGCAGGCTTAAGCCTGCTCCAATTATGAATTATGACCGGGGTGCCCAACACGCGAGTGGGGCGAGCTGCAAATAACCTATTCCTCACCGGGAAGCAACTTTAGTTGCTTCAATTTTGAATTTTGAGTTTAAGTATTTTGTCAAACTCAAAACTTCATACTCAAAACTTCTAGTGGGCAAATGAGTAGCACTCATTTGCCGGCGAATTTCGCTTTGCGTTTTTCGAGGAAGGCGTTGACGCCTTCGACGTAGTCCTCGGTTTTCGCGGCGTTGAACATGCCCATGCGCTCGAGCTCGAGTTGTTGCTCAAGAAGTCCCTCCATTGCGGCGTTCAGGTTTGCCTTGATGATCGCATAGGATTTTGTTGGACCACCGGCGAACTTTTCCGCCATCTCGGAAACAGTGGCCACGAATTTGTCGTCCTCCACAACCATATTGACCAAACCCATTTCATAAGCCTGCTTCGCGTCGAACACCGGATCGAGGAGCATGAGTTCCATGGCCTTTCCGAAACCAACGAGAAGCGGGACAAACAGGGTCCACCCTGCGTCGCCGACCATGCCGATCTGCGGGTAACCCGTGCGGAAACGCACCGAAGCCGCGCATATTCTGAAATCACAGGCCGCGACAATGCTCATGCCCGCGCCTCCGGCGGCCCCATTGACCGCCGCGATGACCGGTTTCCCCATCCTCCGGAGCGCAAGGATGCCCGGGTTCAGACCCTTGAGGATCTCCCGGAAGGGCTCCGCCCTGTCTTTATCGAAGTAGCTTTTGAAAACGGCGATGTCACCGCCTCCGCAAAACGCTTTGCCCTCGCCGGTAATGACTACAGCCCTGACACTGTCATCATCGGAACACACCTCCATCGCCCTGGTGAAATCTCTCACGAAGCCGGCGTCAATCGCGTTGAAGCTCTTTGGCCGGTTCAATCGGACGTACGCCACGGCACCCTTTTTCTCGTAAATGACATTTTCCAAAGCCATCGGCACGCTCCTGTCTCAGTTGTGAGTTATCGCCGCTGAAGTGATTGGGCCTCCAGCCACCGCGTGCCGGAGGCCCGCACCTCACTATTCACAGTGATTGCCTGCAACCTCTCCGCAAGGTTACTTCGATGCCAGGTAGCGGCCGATGGTCATGATTTCGGCTTCCTTCGTGCCCTCGTAAAGTTCGAGGATCTTGGCGTCGCGATACCATTTCTGGACGTCGTACTCCTCGATGTAACCGTAGCCGCCGTGGATCTCCACCGCCGCGTTGGCGCAGAAGACGGCTGTCTGCCCGCCGTAGAATTTCGCCATGGCAGCAAGCGTGTAGTCCGGTTTTCCCACGTCCACCAGCCAGGCGGACTTGTAGATGAGCCCCCTCAGGGCCTCGATGCGGATCGCCATCTCGGTGAACTTTGACATGGTCATCTGGTAGCTCGCAAGGGGCGCCCCGAAAGCCGTCCTCTCCTTGGAGTACTTGACGGCCGTTTCCAGGCAGGCCACTGATAGACCCAAGGCCTGGCCCGCAACCATGATGCGGGTCACATCGAAGAAGTGCATGAGCTGGTGGAAGCCCCTGCCGTCTTTGCCAATCAGATTTTCCTGAGGGACCCTCACGTCCTCCAGCGCGATTTCAGCCGTGTCACTGGCCCGAATCCCCATCTTCCCGTGTATTTTGTTTCGGGTAATGCCCTTGGCATCTGCAGGCACGACGATCTGGCTGAAGCTGTTGTGCTTCTTCTCCTCCGGCTTCGTGATGGCCTGGACCACCATCCAGTTACAGACAGTCCCGTTCGTGATGAACATCTTCTGCCCGTTGATGACGAAGTCTTTTCCGTCTCTGACGGCCCTGGTCTTGTAACCGGCGACATCCGTCCCCGCGTTTGGCTCAGTGAAAGCACCGGCACTCACCTGCTCTCCCCGGCATACAGGCGGTATGTATTTCTTCTTCTGATCTTCCGTCCCGAAAAAGTATACGGCCTCGCAGCCGAAGGATGCCGCATAGATGTTCAAACCGATACCCATGCATGCCCGTGAAAGCTCCTCGGAGATGATCGCATTTCCCAAGAATCCCACACCGGCCCCTCCGTACTGTTCCGGAAGCCAGGCGCCTACAAGACCGTTCGCCGCTGCTTTCTTGCGGATCTCCGGTGTATATTTTTCTTCGAGATCGCACTCACGGGCAACCGGGACAATCTCCTGCAGGGCAAACTTGTATGCCATGTCCCTCAACATCTTCATCTCTTCTGTCAAATTAAAATCCATTGTCATCCTCCTTAAATGTCTGAGTCGTCAGACAGTATTTAATGATGGTTTATCCCGCTGCGCGGGTATGGCCCGAAGGCCTGTACTACCAGTTAATGGGTTAATCAATCATTAAGGTCTTTCGGTCCGCCAGCCTGAATCTTGCACCGGATACCGGATACCGGAAGCCTTCTACTTTAATGCCGCACTCAAAACTCAGATTTGTGATACCAGTTCACTTACCGTACTGATCCCGCAGGGCGATCTTGTTGATCTTGCCCACGCTCGTCTTTGGGATCGCGTCCACAATAGCGTACTTGTCGGGAAGCCCGTACTTGGGAATCCTGCCCTCATCAACGGCCTTCTGCAGGAAAGCCTTGATGTCTTCGGGCGACACCTTGCCTTTGAAGTCGGGTTTGAGCACAACCACGATCATGGGCCGCTCACCCCACTTGGTATCCGGCACACCGATGGCTGCCGCCTCCGAGACGGCCGGGTGCTGACTGACCAGGCTCTCCAGCTCGAGGGATGAAATCCACTCACCTCCCGTCTTGATCACGTCCTTCAGGCGGTCCGTGATCTGCAGATAGCCCTCGGGGTCGATGTGGCCGATGTCCCCGCCGTGAAGCCAGCCATGCTGCCAGAGTTCCCTCGTCCTGTCCGGGTCCTTGAAATAGCCCTGGGTGAGCCAGGGGCACCTCATTACGACTTCACCTGTCGTTTTGCCGTCGTGGGGCATCGGCTTCCCGGACGGGTCCACGACCTCCAACTCGATAAGCGGTATGGGGAACCCCGTTTTGATCACGGTCTCGAGCACCCTGTCCTTTTCCCACTCCAGCATGTGCGGCTTGAGGTTGGCGAGTGTCATGACCGGGCAGGTCTCGGACATGCCGAAACCCGAGAAGACCTGGATGCCGAGATCCATCGCCGCCTTGGCGAGCCCTCTCGTCAGCGCCGCGCCGCCGATGACCACCTTCCACTTTGAAAGATCGACTTTCTTGGCGACGGGGCTCGACACAAGCATGTGAAGGATGGTCGGCACGCAGTGCGAGAACGTGACCTTTTCCCCGAGAATCAGCTTCAGGAGCATCTCCGGCTCGTACCTTCCCGGATACACCTGTTTCACGCCGTAGAGGGTCGCGATGTAAGGAATCCCCCAGGCGTGAGCGTGGAACATGGGGGTCAGGGGCATGTAGATGTCGTTGGTACGGAACCTTCCTACCGACTCGATGCACCCGAAGGCGACGGCCGTGCTCAGGGTGTGCAGAACGAGCTGGCGGTGGGAGAAATACACCCCCTTGGGAAGCCCCGTCGTCCCCGTCGTGTAGAACGTCGTGGCCTTTGTGTTCTCGTCGAAATCCTCGAATTCGAAATCGGGAGCGGCCCCTTTGAGCATTTGTTCATACTCAAAATCGAACTTTATCTTTGTCTCCGGCACCTTGCCGTCGTCTGTGACGACAATGAACCTCTTCACCGTCGTGAGCTTGTCCTTGATCGCCTCGAGAATGGGGAGGAAATCAGTGTGAATGATCACGACATCGTCCTCGGCGTGATTCATCGTGTAGAGGATCTGCTCGGGAGAAAGACGCCAGTTCATGGTGTGCAATACCGCGCCCATCATGGGGATTGCGAAGAAGCACTCCAGGTAACGGTTGCTGTCGTAGTCAAAGACGCAGATCGTGTCGCCTTTTTTGACCCCCAGTTTTTCGAGTCCTCTTGCCAGCCTCCTGATCCGCTCGTAGAGATCCCGGTATGTCATCCGGAGCTTGTCGCGATAAACAATCTCCTGACCGGGGGCATACGCAAGCGGTGTGACGAGCAGTTTCTTGATGAGCAGCGGATATTGATACCACTCCCCGGGTTGAAATGTTTTCCCTGGCATAATTTCCCTCCTCCTTTAAGAAAAAGTTTCGGGTTTCCGGTATGGGGCAACGGTCGGAGTGCCTATCTGTTGTACTTTCTTTCTTGTCCGTCTGGGTCTATCTAAGTCTGTCTAAGTCCATCTATGTCATTTCGCAAAGTGTCAGGCTCTCAGGCTCTAGGCTGGGGGCTAAGGGTTATTTGCATAGCTTCTTGACTTCTGAACTTCTGATCTTCTCGTCCATCGGGTCTGTTCGGTCTGTTCCGTCGTTCTGTCTATTCGGTCTATGACATGAATTGCCGGGTTAGAGGCATTAAACAATGTTTAAAGTAATAAATAAAGTTGTCATCCTATATCATTGTAATGAAATGATAAATTCTTTTAATACTTTATTGAATGCCCCGGCTTCCTCATTCATGACGAAATGTCCGGCGCCGGGAATCAGCGCAAGCCTCCCGCCGGGCACATTGTCCGCTATGTAGCGCGAAAGCGCGGGGGGCGTCATCTTGTCATTATCCCCGCATATGGCAAGGACGGGTATGTTGATCCTCCTGACGGTCTCCGTCACGTCCAGCTTGTCACAGGCGTAGAGGTCGTCGTGGAGAATGGCCGGATCACCCTTCTTGAGCCCATCCAGGATGACGGGACCGACACGATCCCGATGGCCTTTTGCAATGGCGAACTTGATGATCATGGCATAGACGTTGTCCGGATCCGTTTTGAGTTGACCGAGAAGCGCCGGATTGACCGGCATGGTGACCCCGCCGCCGACGGGAACGATCGCGGAGAGGAGATAACCGTAATGAATGGCGAAAGTGAGGCTGATGGCCGCCCCGAGGGAATGGCCGATTAGAACAGGCGGCCTTGTGATGCCGAGGCCGCTAATCATCTTCTTGACCCACTCGACGTAGGTCATCACGTCCTTCTCCCCCTTCCCTCCCGACAGGCCGTGGCCGGGGAGGTTGACTGCGGCGATGTTGAAATCACCCTGCAGGTTTTTATACTGGTTTACCCAGAGGGTGTGCTCCCCGCCGGAGCCGTGGATGAAAACGAGGTATTTACGCCCCTCGAAGAATCCCCCGTCGTTCACCCAGCAGGCAATCTGTGTTCCGTCAATGATTATCTCTTTGATCATGAAAACCCCGATGGCCAATGGCGAGAAGTGCCATCGGCAATTTTGAATTTTGAATGAATTTATCTTTCTAACGAAACATTAACTCTCTTGTCGCTTATTACTGTTTTTTTATCACCCTAGACCCGTTACCCGATACCCGATTTACGGCCCGGGGGGCCAGAGATATAGACCCTTTAGCGCCTGCCAATCACGAACCGCCAACTACCCTCATCACTTCAACCCGCAGTTCCTCGGCCTCATCGCTATGAATACCCTCCCCCCGCAGTTTCTGCAGCACATCCTCAAATGCGGGCGGGAAAAGACGCTCCAAGAGCTCCCCTAAAAAGCCCATCTCATAATACACCCGCCTCATCCCGAAGAGCGGATCGCCCCTGTAGACGAATCGGGCGAGTCTTCTCGAGAGCGACGTGAGACGAAGCACCGAGTCGATATTCATCCCCCGGTAGGAGTCAAAATAATAGACGTCCCCGGCGCGGCGGAATTTGCCGTCCCGCTCGAGCCACTCCTGGAGCGGCGTCCCGACATACGGGATGATTGCCTCCGCGTAGGCAATCTCGGCACCCATTTCGAAGACCTTTCTCGCAAGGGCGGCGGTCTGCCGGATGGTGTCCGCCGTGTCCATGGGACCATAGAGGATAAAATTCACAACGGGGGTCAGGTTCTGCTCCACGCACATGGAAACGGCCCTCAGCAAGTCATCAGGCGAGATGTCCTTGCGATAGTACCGCAGGATTTCCTCCGATCCCGACTCGGCGCCGACATAAAGACCCCGGAACCCCGCATTACTCATAACGCCCGCTATGATGGGGTTCCGGCAGATATCATCGACTCTCCCCTCAGCGAAAAACTCGACCTCCTTGTGGAAGCCGCCCTCCAGAATCCCGTTGCAGATATCCCTCACGCGGGGCAGGCTGAAGGTGAAGTTGTCGTCGGTGAAGAGGATCCTTTTCGCGCCGAGTCCGATGAGGGTTTCTATCTCGGAGACAACGCTCTCCACGCCCCTCGCCCTGACCCGCGACCGGTAGAGGGCTCGGATGGAACAGAAAGCGCATTGGCGGGCGCAGCCCCTGCTAGACGAGATATTCCTCGTCGTGTAAGACCCATTTTCAACGAGATGGTGAGCGGGAACCGGCAGGGCGTCCAGATCCCGGATGAGATCGCGATCCTTTCCGCAGACGATTACACCCTCCCGGCGGAACGTGACGCCTTCTATCCCGCCCAAATCACGTCCGCCGAGAAATCTTTTGACAAGTTCCGGAAAAGCGATCTCCCCTTCGCCCCGCACGACGGCGTCTATGACGTCATGATCCCTCAGCAGGGTGTCGTGTAAAACCGTGGCGTGGACCCCGCCCATGACGGTCAAAACGGCGGGATCTGCCGCCTTCGCCCTCCGGCAGATTTCCAGGGCAGACTGAAAACTGTCCGTCATGGCGGAAACGCCCAGGACCCTCGGTTTACGGGTCAAGCTCTCAGAAAGAACACGCTCTGCCGCATCGGCAGTGCCCAGATCGAGATCGATGACCTCGATACCGATATCCTCTTTTAAAAGAACGGAAGCGAGGGCCAGGAGCCCCAGCGGGGGGAGTTCCGACCGGCCGTTGAAGCGCGGATTGACAAGAAGAACATCGACCATCGTCGGATCTCCCGGGAAACGGGCCTTCCCCCGTCCACGTTACGGGGAGCGGGGGAAAGCCGTTCCGGCTCTTTTAGCGACTTCGCGGGCCGTTGGGCCTAAGCCCGCACCCGCCCAGAGGGCCATCAGCCTTTCTCGAACATGCTCTTGTAGGTCACCCTCATGTCGCGCTTCAGGATCTTTCCCGTCGGCGTTTTTGGGAGGGCGTTTACGAAAACGACCCCCTTGGGAACCTTGAAAGCCGCCAGTTCCTTGCGGCAGTGCTCCATGATCTCTTCCGCGGTGATTTTCATGTCTTTCTTCGGGACGATGACGGCCGTCACCGCCTCGACCCACTTGGGATGGGGGACGCCGATGACGGCGACCTCCTGCACCCTGCTGTCCTTGTAGATCGCCTCCTCGACCTCCCGGGTGGCCACGTTCTCGCCCCCCGTTTTCACCATGTCCTTCTTGCGGTCGGCGACTTCGATGTATCGGTCGTCGTCCATGATGCCGATGTCACCGGAATGGAACCAGCCGCCCTTCATGGCGAGCTCCGTCTTTTCCGGATCCTTGAAGTAGAGCATCATGGCGTGAGGACCCTTCGCGCAGATCTCCCCCGGGATGCCGGGCTTTGCGATGGGGACATAGTTGTCATCCTCGAGCCTCGTCTCCATGTTGAGCCCGCCCATGCCGGCCGAGCCGAGCTTTTTCATAGCGTCCTTCGCCTTCAGAACGGTGTGGTAGGGCGCCAGTTCCGTCTGGCCGTAGTAGTTCCAGATCCCCGCCCCGGGAAGCCTCTGCAGCATTTCCTTCAGGATCTCGACGGGCATGATCGAGGCGCCGTAGTAGCACTTCTTCAGGCTCTTGATGTCGCGCTTGTCGAAGTCGGGGTGCCGCAGCAAGCCGATCCAGACCGTGGGCGGGGCGAAGAACATGGTGGCCTTGTACTGCTCGATGCTTTTGAGGATCTGGCCCAGGTCGGGCGCGATGAGGATGTTCGTGCCCCCCAGCCAGAACAGCGGGTTCAGGAAGACGTCGCGCTGGGCGCAGTGATAGATGGGAAGGGCGTTGACCTGGACATCGTCGTCGCTGTAACCCCCGTCGATGATGGCCCCCATGTACTGGGCCATCAGCGCCTGGTTGTTGATGATGACCCCCTTGGGGAGCGACTCCGTCCCGCTCGTGTAGGTCATCTGGACGGGGTCCTCAATGCGGAGGACCGTGTCGGGCTCCGTGTCGGGATAGGCCTTGATCCAGGCGTCGAAATCCTTGAAGCGGTTGTCGACGGCCGGTTTCCCCGCCCCCTGGTTGGACCAGATGAGGGTCTTGACCGTCGGCATGTCCTTGAGAACATCCTTCACCAGGTCGTAGAGCGAGTCCTCCACGATGAAGACCTTGCTTTCGGAGTGATTGATGCAGTACGCGATATCCGGACCCCGGAGCAGGTAGTTGACGGCGAGGTAGACCGCGCCGGCCTTGCAGCAGCCGAGCCAGGTCAGGACGTGGTGGATCGTGTTGTGCGCCAGGATGGCCACACGGTCGTACTTCTTGATCCCGAGGTCCAGGAGGGCATTGGCCGTGCGGTTGCACTCCTGCTCCAGCTGCGTGTACGTGAGGGTCTTGTCCTGGAAAATGAGGGCCTTCTTGTCGGGGTAATGATAGGCGCTCCTCCGGATCATGTCGGCGATGACCCACCGGTTGACCTTGTTGTAACGCGTCAGCAGGAACTCGATGTTTTCGGGCGTTAACGCATTGAACTTTACTTTTTCCGCATCGTTCAGAGTTTTCCAGCTCACTGACATATCGTATCCCCCCTGTTTTGTTGTGGCAGGACAATGCATCCCCTCCCGCATGTTATTTCAGAGCAACGCATTGCCCTGCCAGTGATTACCCTCCATTGCTTATCGGCTTAGATTATTTCGAGGGCCGTCGCCATGGACACGCCACCGCCGCCGCATAGGGTCGCGAGCCCGAGCTTCTTACCGCGTTTCTTCATGGCGTTGATCAGTGTCACCATGATCCGGCAACCCGTTGCACCGACGGGGTGACCCAGACCGCAGCCCGAACCGTTCACATTGGTGATCTCGCGGTTGAGACCCAGCTCCTTCTCGACACCGATGTACTGGCCCGCGAAGGCTTCGTTCACTTCTATGAGCTCGAAGTCCGAAAGCTTGAATCCCGATCGTTTTAAAAGATCTTTTACAGCCGGAGTCGGCCCCAGGCCCATTACCGACGGGTGGACGCCGCCGTAACCGACGGCCCGGAACCTGGCAATGGGCTTCAGACCCAGTTCCTTTGCCTTCTCGGCCGACATGATGATCATGGCCGCCGCACCGTCGTTGATCCCCGAGGAATTCCCGGCCGTGACCTTCCCGACCTTCGGGATGAAGGCCGGCGGAAGCGCAGCGAGTCTTTCCATGGTGAGGCCGGGGATGAAGTGCTCGTCTTTGTCAAAGACGATCGGGGGTTTCCCCTTCTTCTGGGGAATCTCGATCGGGACGATCTCCGCCTTGAAATCACCTTCCTTCGTCGCCCGTTCGGCGTTGTTGTGGCTTCTCAGCGCCACCTCGTCCATCTCCTGACGGCTGATGTTGTGTATCTGCGCGATGAGTTCCGTCGTGTGGCCCATGATATAGGGCTTCCCCCTGAACATGTCCACAATGGGCCCTTCCTTCGCGGGTCCTTTTTCCAGACCCGGCTGCAGACGGGACCCGCAGTAGAGAGCCTCGATCATCATGTCATCGAAGCTCTGGTTCTGGAGCCTGCAGCCCCAGCGAGCCGTGGGCACCGCGTAGGCGACACCGGACATGTGCTCCATGCCGCCAGCGAGAATGATATCCACGAGACCCGCCTGGATCATGGCCATCCCGGAGATGACGGCTTCCATTCCGGAGATGCAGACACGGTTGATCGTGACGGCGGTGGACGTAATCGGGACGCCGGCGTCGATGGCGGCCACACGGGCAATATTGAGCGCATTGTAGGGCTCGAGGCAGCAGCCGAAGCGGACATCATTGATCAGTTCGGGCGATATTCCGGCCCGCTTGATGGCTTCTTTCATAGCCGCGCTTCCGATTTTGTAAACATGCAGGTCTTTAAGAGAGCCCCCGAAGGACCCGATGGCCGTCCGGCAGGCAGAAACGATAACAACTTCTTTCATAGTTCTTCCTCCATGGCGCAAAGCGCCGGGCGCTTCGCAGGGTTCAGGGGACAGGGTCAAGGGTCCAGGGGAAGAGAGTCAGGAAGAGGTTTTCAGCCTATACCCGGTACCCTTTAACCGATACCCTATTTTTTCGTGTAATCGTAAACACCCTTGCCGGTCTTGCGGCCGTAGCGGCCGGCTCTCACGAGCTTTACGAGAAGCGGCGCGGGCCTGTACTTGTCGCCCAGTTCCTTGTGGAGGCCTTCCTGGACTCGAAGGAGTGTCTCATTGCCGACGAGATCCGACAGCGCCAGCGGCCCGATGGGGTGGTTGCAGCCCAGGACCATGCCCTTGTCGATGTCTTCGGCCGTTGCCAGCCCCTCACCGAGTACAAAAAAAGCCTCATTCAGCATCGGAACGAGAATCCTGTTTACACAGAATGCCGGGGCCTCGGTCACCACGATGACTTCCTTGCCGATTTTCTTCCCCCACTCCATGGCCACCTTTAATGTCTCCTCGGAAGTCTCGTAGCCCTTGATGATCTCCAGGAGACGCATGACGGGGACGGGGTTGAAGAAGTGCGTGCCGATGAATTTCTGGGGGCGCTTGGTCACCGCGGCAAGCTCGGTGATGCTGAGGCCCGAGGTGTTCGTGAAGAAGTAGCATTCGGGCTTGCAGATCTGCTCCAGCTCCGCGTAGACTTTCTTTTTCACATCCATCACCTCGATGACAACCTCGACGACCAGGTCGGCGTCGGCGGCTGCGGCCTTGAGATCGAGCGTGGGCTTGATCCGGCCCAGGACGGCGTCCATGTCGGCCTGGGTCCTCTTGCCCTTCTCAACTTCGCGGGCCAGGTTTTTCTTGATGTTGTTGAAACCACCGTCAATAAATCTCTGTTCGATGTCTCTCATCGCCACCTGGTAACCGGCCTGAGCGCACACCTGCGTGATGCCGTTTCCCATCAATCCCGCACCCAATACGCATATCTTTTTGATCTCCATACTTTCCTCCTCTATTTTGTTGTTTCGTTCTTTTCGTTTATTTCGTTTTTTTCGTCTGTCTAAGTCTATGGCATGAAAGGCCAGGCTAAAGGCTTATGGCTTATGGCTTATGGCTTATGACTTATGGCTAAGGGTAAAACCTTCGGCAATTTTGAGTTAAAAGTTTCGAGCTTTGAATTGTTCTCGTCTATTTCGTTTGTATCGCTTGTGACACAAAGTGTCAGGCTAAAGGTATCGCGTCAAAAGGCTGCTTGTTCCTGGTGTAACTTATGCTTGAAATCACGACGGATAATATGATTGCAAATAATTAATATTAAATGAATTTCGTGATCGTTGCCCCAGGTGCGCAAAACAATCGGGCAAGCCGGGAAGGGTCGTTTCGCCCCTCCCCGGCTGTCATCCCGGACCGATGTGTCAACTCAGAACCCGATGGTTAAATGATCTTCTTCTTCTCAAGCTCCTTGAGCTTCTTGGGACCGTAGCCGAAGTACTTCAGGTAGACATGGCCGTTGTCGTACCCGACGGGACGGCAGATCCACTTCGTCCTAGGCGGTGTTTCCGTCGCCTTCCACTGTGCCTGGGCGCAGACGACATCCCCGTAAACGGGGTCTTTCACCACCGTGAACATCCCCCGGTCGATCCAGTTCTTGTCATGCATCGCGTCCCAGGGCGAAACGATGGGCGCAATAACCGTCGTGATGGGTGCAAGACGGCCGCTCTTCGCGTACTCCACGGCTTTCTGCGCCAGCTCCTCGCTCGTGTATTTCGACGTTTCCGTATCGATCATGGCCTGGTACTTGAGCTGCCAGTCCTTTTTCATGAAGGGCGCCAGGGTCGTCCATTCTTCGGCCTTCCACTCGTCGTATTTCCCGATGATGTCCACGAAGGCCTTCCACATCTCGAGACGGAGCCCGCCTAAAAAGACACCGCCGTCCTTCGTCGGGAAGAACCCGTAAAGCCACAGCGCTGTATCCAGGCTGCCGAAACGCTCATTCGTCACCTTCTGGTCGTAGTACCAGTGGAGGGCGTAGTCGTGGAGCCTCTCGTAAGCCTCCGGGGTCGCGACATCGACGTGCTGCCCCTCGCCCGTCACTTCCCGGTAGTGAAGGGCCGCCAGAATGCCCATGGCGCCGAAGGTACCGGAAACGGACCAGGCAATCCAGGGACCCGCCTTTGTGGGAACGGCATAGGGCATATCCTTGTAGGTCTTTCCTTCCGGAAGGACCTCGCCTGTGCCGTACTGCACGCCGGACCGCGCCTGGCCGATATTGTCGTAATCGAACTGCTGTCTCTTGCTTTCCGGACCGAACTGGCCGAAGCCCGTGAGGGAGCAATAAATCAGCCTCGGGTTGGCAGCGCTTAGATCCTCATAGCCGAGCTTCCACTTTTCCATCATCCCCGTCGGGTAGGTCTCGATGAGGACATCCGCCTGCCCCGCGAGGGCCAGCAGCATGTCGCGACCCTCCTTCTTCTCCAGGTTGAGCGTCACGTGATACTTGTTCCGTCCTTCCTGCAGGTAGGCAAGCCCGGTGCCGTCCTTCATGATGCCGTGGGGCGAGTAGGTCCTGACAAAGTCGCCCCCCGGTGGTTCTACGCGAATCGTCTCAGCCCCGAGCTCCGCCAGGAGCGACGAGCAATAGCAGCCCGCCATGCTCCGGGAACTGACATCCAGAACCACGAGGTCGTCCAGCGCTTCCGGTTTTTCATAGTTCTTCGTCGGATCATCCAGGGATCGGATGTGATCCGCCCATTCCGCCCATTTTGCTCTCTTGTAGTCTGCCATAGCTCATCACCTCCTTAAGATAGCGCCGGATGTTTTATCCCAGTCAGGAGGCGGCCTCCGACCCTGCATGTCCTTCCACTTTCCGACGATCCCTTTTTCGTAGCACTGGGCGATCTGGGCTTCGCTCCTCCCGAGGATCTTCGCCAGAATGAAATCGTTGTCAAACCCCACGGGCCTCACGGTCCAATTGTTCTTCGGGGGGCTCTTGGACATCATGACGGGGAACTCGTGATCAGGATAGTAGCCGTAGAGCGGGTCGTCGATCATCTTGACGGATTCGCGCTCGCGGCGATGAGGATCCTCGTTCATGTCCTTTCCGCTGTGGAGACGCTGTGCGGCGAAGCCGTGTTTGAGACCGAGCTTTTCAATCTCGGCGGCCGTTTTCGTCCTGGCCCAGTCGGCGATGATCCTGAGAAGGGCCATGGCGTTGGCGTCCTGAAGCCTCACGGTGTGATCCTTGAAACGCTTGTCGGCAGCGAGAGCCGGCTGCCCCATTGCCGTGCAGAGGCCCTTGAACTCATCCGGCGCCGGTGCCGCGATAGCGCAGAAGCGATCATCCTTTGTGAGGAAGGTGTCGGCCGGGCAGATGCAAAGATCGCGGTTGCCCGCGGGTTCCGCGCCCTTGCCAGTCATCTGCTGGTAGGGCCAGACCCACCCCATGGCCCGCATGACGTTCTCCGTCTGGGACATCTCGATGTACTGTCCCTTCCCGGTCTTCCTGCGGTGGTGCAGGGCCGCGAGAACGGCGACCTCGCCCATCATGGCTCCGTAGACGTCGCAGATCCAGATGCTCTGCTTGAGGGGCGGACGGCCCGGGAAACTGGAAATCCAGGCGTAGCCCGAGAGGGCCTGCGCCGCACCGTCGTTCGAGGGCCGGTCTTCTTCGGCGTACTGTCCCCACTGGCCGAAGCCGTTTTTCTCGATGTAGATGATCCCCGGGTTGATCTTCTTGATGGTTTCGTAGTCGATGTTCCAGCGCTTGACCACCGCGGGCCTCATGTTGAACTCGAGGATGTCGGATTTGGCCGCGAGTTCGTGGAAGATCTTCTGGGCCTCTTCCTTGTGAAGATCGAGGGCCATGTAGTATTTTGACGGGTTGATGTGCATGAACATCGGCCCCTGCTCTTTGTAGAGCCAGCCGAAGGGGTTCAGGGAACGGGTCACATCCCCGAGGGGCGGAAGCTCGATCTTGATCACCTCGGCTCCCATCTCGGCGAGAAAGGAAGGACCCGCCGGCCCGAAGAGGAGCGTGCAGACCTCCAGGACGCGGATACCCTTCAGCGGAGCAGGCCGACTATACTTGTTCTTGACGTAACCTTTGAAAGCCTTGCTCATATTTTTCCCTCCTTAGGAAATGATGAAACATTTCGACCGCCATTCGAGCGGCGATCACCCCGCGCTCTTCCAGAGATGAAACGATCCTTTGACGACTGGAATCCCCGCATTCGACAAACCCGGGGAAGCTCACCTCCTTTCCATGATTTAAGATTTTCGATCAGTGACTCCAGGTAAGAAACAAAGCGTGCCTGACGGGGGTCTTCTGAAAAAAGGTCACGACAGGGGTGCCCCGTCCAGCTTGTTCGTGTAACCTTTATAGGGGTTGAAACTTTCTTGACGGGAATCTGTCAGCAACCGGTCAATCCGACAGAAGGTAGACATCAGGGAGTATAAGGGATGAGGGAAGGCCCGCGCGGCTCCGGGAAAAACAACCCGGTTTTCTTGTGATCGGACACCCTGAAGTTTCATGGCCGTTCCATGACATGGTGGCTCGGAAAATTCACAAAGACCGGCTACATCACGGACGAAACAAATCCGCTGAACTTATTTCGGGGGGGTATGGACTGCTTCACGTCTCACCCGTGGCAGGGCGATTTCGAAGTCGGCGACCCGTTTCGGATCACCGGGTGAGACGCCTGAACTTACGGAAACCCTCCTCGCTTCTTCGGATTTTCATATCATCGTTAATACCCGAAATCAAGGCAAATTAATTCGCCGGAAAGCTCCGTCCATCGCGGCTTTACCGCCACTTCGAGCCAGTACAACAAGGAGGGATTCAATCGCCCGAATCACGGCCGAATATGACGGCTTTTTCATCCGGCATGTCACAGAGCATGACAGAAACGTATTTTAACGGCTGTTACGGCCGACATAATTCCCTTCCCTGAACCGGCCGCTGAACGGATTTTTGAAGACAAGAAATCCGGGAAACCCTATTAAACCCCAATTTTTTCAATGGGATAGCCTTCCTACTTCAAGGCTTCGTACCCCCGGGAAGCGTCCTGACGTCTGTGTAACCGAGCCGGATAAGTTTTCGTGACGCCGGGGCACTGATATGCTCCTCATGTCACGACCAGTACGTTACAGCGGGGCGATCCTCCGGGACGGGGAGGTCGAATTTTTCCGCCTGCGGCATCGGGGTCATAAATAACGGCGCCGCGGACCCGGTTTTCGTCCCGCCGGCGCCTCACATCCACAATATAAACGGGCTCTTTGCCGTCGATTTTTTTCTTCAGTTCCTGTAACCGTTACTCCGGAATCTTCTCTTTCATGCCGCCTTCTTTATCGACCGTTCGAGGCATTTTCAGGGGGGCCGCGGTAGAGAGACGCTTCGGAAATTGCGTCCGGGCAATCTCAGCTGCGCAACGCGTCAATGATGGCCCTGAGAAAAGCGGGCAGGTCGTCGGGGATGCGGGAGGTGATGATGTTCCCGTCCACAACCACCTCCGCGTCACGGTATAGACCCCCCGCATGAACCACATCATCTCTGATGGAGAAAAAGCAGGTCACCTTCCTGTCCCGGATGATTTCCGCCGACGCAAGCATCCAGACGGCGTGGCAGATCGCGGCTATGACCTTGCCGGCTTCGTGTGCCCTCCGGACGAGGTCCACCATCTCGGGGTAACGCCGCATGATGTCCGGGGCGTAGCCGCCCGGGATGACAAGGGCGTCAAAGTCCATCTGCTTGATGTCGCCGGCGGCCAGGTCCGATTGAACGGGATACCCCAGCTTGCTCGTGTAGGTTTCCCCTTTCTTCGCACCGATGACCAGCACGGCGGCCCCTTCCTCCCGCAGACGGAGCAGAGGATACCAGAACTCCAGTTCCTGATAGAGGTTGTCGACGAGTATAAGCGCTTTTTTCCCGAGCAATGTCATTTTTGGGACCTCCGTGATCCTTTTTTTCGTGCCGCGTGAGCCCTGCCCTTTTTCCTGTTCGCAGGGGATCCCGGCTTCAGGGTGTTGGAATAATCCGTCAGGATGTTCATGAAGTTGATGTAGGCGTCGTAGGGGGACGGGTAGGGATTCAAAGTCTGTTCGACGTTCCCCCCCTCCCGAGGCCCGTCACCCATGTAATAGAAATGATCGGATGCCTGGAGCATCCGCCACGTCTTCATGAGCCGCTTGTCTTTTTTCAGCCGCACCCTGCGGGACAGCCCGTAAAGGACTCTCAGGGCGTCCTCCTGCAAATGGTTCCCGCACCAGGCCTCGAGGTTTTTTTCGTCGCCCATCCAGGACGTGAATCCCGGCAGGCTCAACTCCCTCGCGGGCTTCACCTTCCTCACGATCTCCGCCGGCGTGGAAAACCGAAAGTCCGGGTTTTTCAAAATCTCCCGCGGGAGGGCTTTTAAAAACTCGAAAATGCCCGTTTCAGCCCACTGGTGCGCACCAAACGTCCCGTAGTCCACGATGATGTTGACAACGGCATCCTCCCCCTTGACCCGGTGAACCCAGCCCGCGTATTTCTCCGCCGTCAGGGGGTATTCCGGCCACGTTCTGTCGGAGAACCGAAAGGAGATGTCGTCGGACAGTCGGTCGTTTCTGGGCAGCAGCCCTATCCGCCTGCACCCTTTCGGACGGTAAAGGGCATGCGGGCTTCGCCCACCGAGGACCCTCTCCGCCCCTTCCGAAAACACGGCGTGAAACCCCAGCCGCTCGAGGGCCCTCGCGAGATCGTCGCTGTAGATGAGGCCCGCATTCATGAAGGAAAGGGGCGCTTCACCGAAGAGGTCCTCGATCAGCTCGCGCTGCAGACATACCTGATCCGCGAATTCCATCTTCGCGTGGAGAAAGGCCAGCGAGTGGTGATAGGTGCCCCCCAGGAATTCCACGCAACCCGTGTCGGCAAGCCTCCGGAAACTGTCGACGATCTTCCGGCGCGATTTTCCAAGCTGTTCCAGAAAAAGCCCGGAAATCCCGTAAGACACCTTGAACGCGCCGCCGTATTCACGTATCAGGTCCTGAATGACGGCATTTGCCGGCAGGCAGCATTTCTCCAAAAGCCTTTCCGCCCTCAGCCGGCCGCTGTCCGGATCCTCGTAGCTGTGACTCTGACCAATGTCAAAGAAAGTGTAACGCCGGAGCCGGGGTGGCTGATGAAGTTCAAAGGACAGCGTGACGAAAGGCATTTCGTTCCTCCGGAACGAGGTCTGTCTGGTCTTTCTGGTCCGTTTAGTCTATCTGGTCTCTTTGGTCTAATTCGTCTGTTTGGTCCCTTTGGTCTTTCCCACAATGGACAACTGCTGCTATCCACTCATCACTAGCCACTTACCACTGTCTTTAATGCCTTGCGGTAGACTTCCAGGATGCGCGTGGCGGCGTTCTCCCAGGTAACCTCGATCATCTCCTCGCGGCACCGCTCCAGAAGCTCCGCCGGAAGACCCCTGTAAGCCAGAACGGCGTGAATCTTGTTCGCCAGCTCCTCCACGTCCCAGAAATCGACCTTCAGGGCGTGTCGGAGGATCTCCGCGACGCCGGACTGCTTCGATATGATCACCGGCACGTCGAAGGCCAGGGCCTCCAGCGGGGAGATGCCGAAAGGTTCCGACACGCTCGGCATCACGTAGAGATCGCTCGCCGCGTACATTTTCTCGACCTCCTCACCCCGCAGAAAGCCGGTGAAACGAAAGTGGTCTATGATTCCGAGGGTCTCCGCTTTTTCCATGATCCGCGGGAGAAGATCGCCGGAGCCGGCCATTACGAACCTGATGGAGGGAATCGACCGGATGAGCTTTTCCGCCGCTTCAAGAAAATATTCCGGCCCCTTTTGATAGGTCACCCTCCCCAGAAAGAGGACCGTTTTCTCACCGGGCGGTTTCCCGGCATGAAAGCGCTCGGCCGCCTCCCGTCTCGAGATCGCGTTGTGCACGACGGATACCCTGTCCGGATGAACGCTGTACCGGCTGACCATCCTCTCCTTCGTGTAGGAGCTCACGGCGATGATGTGATCGGCCTCCTCCATGCCGAGGCGTTCAATGTCGTGTATGCGGGGGTCGACGGACTCGCCGCTCCTGTCGTATTCCAGGGAGTGGACATGAAAGATGACCGGTTTACCGCTCAGCCGCCTTGCGTGCAGGGCCGCAAAAACCGTCAGCCAGTCATGGGCGTGAATCACATCGAAGGTTTCAGTCGCCGCAAGTACCGAAACCGCCACGGCGTACCTCATCACCTCCGTCACGAGATCCCGGCCGTAATCCCCCGTCAGCTCCAGGTACCCGAAGCGCTCCCGCTTCTCGGTGAACCACTGCAGGTAGGTCTCATACTCCCCGCCTGTCATGTAGGGCCTCAGCATGGCGTCCACCACCCGGACATCGAGCCCCTTGAAAAATGTCTCCTCCTCGAAATATCCGGTCGGCACGGGCACCTCGCTTGCCGCGAAAAGCCGGACGTGGCTTTCCTCCCGCCCCCCCCGGAAACGGGGCAAAACGAAAAGGACCTCCACATCACGGCTGACGAGGGCCTTCGTCATTCCGAAGCATGCCGTCCCCAACCCGCCACTGATGTGGGGCGGAAATTCCCAGCCCAGCATGAGCACTTTCATCGCTCAGACACCTCTGCCGCGAGAAGTTCAAGGAGCCCCTGATCCGTTGTTGTGATGGTGCGACCGGATACGTGTATCTGATTAACACAAAAGGACAGGACAGAAATTCAGAAACGATGGATACGTCACTGCGGATCAGCTATGATGTAATTTCCGAGCACAGACCGCCGCCCCCGGTACCACACCGATGTCACGACCTCCTTGACCCGCTTGATGGTTCCATCGCGGGTCAGCAGTCTGAATTCGTAGGGTTCCGTTCGCTTGCCTTTCAACATCATGACCGCCCTGCGGCTGACCATCTCCCGGTCCTCGGGATGGACCAGGCTGAGCGGGTCGACATTGACGAGATCGCTTTCCGTGTATCCCGTGCATCTCATGAAGTGGGGGTTGACGAGCTTCAATTTGCCGTCCTGGACGATATAAACACCGGCCAGCGAACTCTTCGCCAGGGCTTCATAAACCTTCTCGGGGTTCCCCGATTGGCGCAGATCCGCGAAAAATCCGCGTACACCGACAACCTCCCTGTCCCTGAAAAGAGGCAGCAAGCGGGCCGAAACGGGAACGGAAAACCCGTCTTTCGTCAACATTTCGAGTCTCAGATCCCCTACACGACGGCCCATCATGACGTTGATGAACGCCTGGGTCGCCCTGGGAACCTCCGCATCCGGCAGAAAGGAATGAAAAAAGCGCCCGATAATCGCCGCCGGTTTCCGCCCGGTGACGCATTCCGCTGAAGGCGAGGCGTACGTCAGGCGTCCTTCCAGATCGAATTCAAATATGACCGCTTTCCCCACGGCAAGACGTCGGCCGTCTTGCATCTGTCCCCATGACATGAAAAGGGTCATCCATGACGTCGCGGTCATCCATCGCAGCCGGGAATAGAACCTTGAGGCCGCGATGACGGCGGCATAGACATAACTCAGGACATGGAGAAAAAAGTCATCCTCCCCGTGGACCTTGAGCCTCCCGTGCCCATCAGCCGGGTATGGCCTGCTGAAAAGGGTCGTCAGAAACGTGAGCAACACCATGCGATCAATGCCTCCGGCATTATTTAACGACCAACCCCTCCCCGGTACAGCACCGGGAACGAAGCCCGAAGGTTGCTCGAATTACCGCGACGGCGGCGAGCGAACCGGCAACACCACGGTTTTTCCGACTAAATCTCATTAATTATTTATTAAATGCGGCTGGACTCTTTGTCAAGGAATTTGTCCCTTTCAGGGGATGCGGATCGGTGGTGCAGAATTAAAAGGTGGCCGGTGATGCGGGATCCTCCCTCCTATTCGTTGATTTCCTGGACATACTCGGCGATGTTCACGCAGTGGTCGCAGATCCGCTCGACGTGGATCAGGATCTCCACGAAGATCGGACCCGCTTCGGCCTGGCAGATCCCCTTGTGGAAACGCTCGAGGTGCCTGTTTCTCGCTTCCTTGACCAGGAAATCGACCCGGTCTTCCCGCTCCATGATCTTCGAAACTTTTTGCGGATCGTGGGCGATCACCAGGGAGATGACATCTTCCATGTTCGCCGTGACGAGATTGCAGATCTCATCGAGCTCCGCGGAGGCCCAGCGGGTGAACTCGGCGCGGCTGGCGTGTTTCTGCCGGGCGAGATTGGCGATGACCATGACGTGATTGGCGCTTCGTTCGATATCGTCGGCCATGCCGGAATAATCGAAGAACTTACGGGCAAGAGCGGGAGACAGGTCATTCCCGGAGATCTTGCAGAGGTAGTCCGATATCTCCCTCCTGATGTTATCGACCACGAGTTCAACGTAAACGATGTCTTTCCTCGCCCCTTCCCGGTAATCCTTCAGGAGCCCGAGCCCCTTCGCGAACATGCTTCCCACGATCACGAGATCCCTGTGCATCTCCTTCCTCACGCACTCGAGGGCCTTTTCCGGTTCCGCCAGGCTGCGCTCGTCCAGATACTCGGGCCAGATGGGAAGCTGCTCCGCCCTGCCGGGGATGAGGCGCTCGATCAGAAAAGAGAACGGCTTCAGCAGGAAGATGAAAACGACGACGATGACGACATTGAAAAGGAGGTGGCCCAGGGCGATCTGCTGCGCCACGGCGGACGACAGGTTTTCGATGAGCGAGGTGAGAAGCGGCAGGATGCCCAGGCAGATCGCCGTACCGAAAAATTTAAAGAGAAAATGCGAGAGGGCGCTCCGCTTGCCGTTGACATTCGCCACGAGACCCGCAATCAGGGCCGTGACGGCCGTGCCCATATTGGCCCCGAAAACGATCGGCAGGGCGTTCTCGAGCGTCATGAGATTCTGCTGTGCCAGGATCACGAGGATGCTGATCGGAATGGCCGAGGAGTGGATGACGGAAGCGAAGACAAGACCGGCCAGAATGCCAAGGAGGGGATTCTGGCTCTGTCTGAACAGTTCGGCCACGGCCGGATGATCCCTGAGCGGCGACGCGGCGTGTGAGACAATGCTCAACCCGAAAAAAATGAGGCCGAAGTAAAAGATGCCCTCACCGACGGCTTTCCATTTTTCCTTCGCCGTAAACCACAGCATCCCGCCGACAATGACGAAGAGAGGGGAGACGTCCGTGACCTTCCAGACGACCAGTTGGACGGTGAGCGTCGTGCCGATGTCGGCGCCGAGAATGATGCCGAGTGACCGGTAGAAACTCATGAGCCCGGCACTGACCATGCCCACGACGAGGACGGATGTGGCCGTGCTGCTCTGGAAAAGAACCGTGGCGGCGACACCGGTCAAAAGGCCGAAGAAAGGCCTCTCCACGGCGAACTTGAAATAATTCCGCAGGCGGGTCCCGCTGAAATAGCGCTGAACCTCTTCGCTCAGCCGCAGCATCCCGAAGAGGAAGAGCGACACACCGGCCAGGAAAAGCAGAAGCTCCCTGTAGAAAACGGTCTCGATAGGTTCTCCCTCCTCGATCGGCGCGGCGGCTCGAAAGGTTCGCCCCCGACAGGGTTTCTTCTAACGATCTGTCTCCGCCCGCCTTCCCCCCGCGGTTCCCTCGCCCTTGAGGGACACCCGCCAGCCGTCTTTTTCCTTCACGAGCCAGAAGGATTCGACGACCGTGTTCACGGGCATGCCTTCCCTTCTGTACTTTGCGTCGAGGTGCCCGAGCTTCCGTCTCACGAGGGAGAGGTTTTCCATGTTGCTTCCCGTAAATCTGCCCGTCAGAGACTCCCCGTCGATTTCGCTCAGGACCTTTTTGAAATCGGGGATCGTCACTTCCACATCGCACCGGGCCCGGTCGCCCGTGACGACGACCTCCGCAATCCGGTACGAGGCGTTTCTCGTCAGGAGCCGCGCCACCACAGACCCCTCATCGGCCCTCATCGCCAGGTAATCCGCGCGGCTCCGGGCGACTCTCTCGCCGGATGAAAGATACGCGTAGGCGTCCTCGAAGCGGCCCTCGAGGACGGCGTCCAGATAGACGCGAAGGCTGTCACCCGGTCCGGCCTGCTGCGGCGTCCCTGATGGTGCACAGCCTGCAAGAAAGATGCACAGAAGCAGATAAAAATAAAGGATTTTGAGGGTTCCCCTTCTCATTCCCGCTCCCCAGCCGCCGAACCCGCCTTCATGTCAGGACCCCGTCTCTATCTTCGCGTCCACTGCTACACAGCCCCGGCCCTCCCCGAAGACGATCAGGGGATTCATGTCGATGTTGGCAATCTCCGGGTGCTCGTCAAGAAGCGTTGAGACCCGGCAGAGACAGCCGACGAGGGAATCGATGTCGGAGGGGCCCTGCCCGCGAAACCCTTTCAGGATCGGCGCGCCCCTGATTTCGTCGATCATCTCCCGGGCTTCTGTTTCCCCAATGGGCACGACCCGCATGGCCGCGTCCTTGAGGACCTCGACAAAAATACCGCCGAGGCCGAAAAGGATGACGGGGCCAAACTCCTGATCCCTTCTTCCGCCGATGATGACCTCCGTGCCGCGGGAAATCATCTTCTGGATCAGGAATT